>FZPS01000177.1_pt13 | contig 188367 bp, 178 predicted proteins | sample 1817821 | NCBI WGS metagenome assembly FZPS01 (sample SAMEA104158645, study PRJEB21678) | metagenome | place: Germany | collected 2015-04-21 | reverse complement strand
CATGTACTCTTAGCCTTGTGGCGCTGTGCGCCAGGGACTCGAACCCCTCACAGGCCTTGATGTGCGATTCGGCCTGTCCGGGGTTCGGGGAATGCTCCTGTGGTGTGCAATATCATCCTTCCAATTGTCACCTTGCGTAGAGGAATTTGGATGTAAGTGCAGAACACAGCTCCCTAAAGCCCCGGCATGTGGGCTACAAGCTGGATTGACTCTGCTCGGAGAGAGGACAATCCGCTGACTGCGGGCGGTCGCGATCTTCGGTCCAATCAATGACGCGATCGTCTGTGCGTTTCTTCATACGGATGTCGTTGAACTAGACGAGGGTAGAACTCGAGACTGGAGCCGGGTCAGGCACCCGTTGATGGAACGCGATGGGGAGGATGATCTGTTTCATGAAGACGATGCTGTCACCGACTGACGGGCGTTTCCGTCGTCGATACCTGTCCCTGTTGGATGATTTTAGCGTGTTCAGCAGCGAGTGGAAACAGTGGGTCGGTCTAGCGCTCGACAGGTTTCCCGGGTTCCTCTGCTTCGACCTGTATACCATCGTGTTGGGGTGCTGGAGAGCCGGAGAACCGGATCTTCTGCGTGTACTCGTGAGGTTGGAGATCGTGTGGTACGATGTTCTGATAGACTGGTACGGATTAGCGCGGCAAGAGTTTACTCCTGAGGTGCTTATGAAGCTGTTTCTCACCGATCTGTACCGTCATTTCGGACGCGAGGAGTATCGGAACGACGTGTTGTCACTGAATGCAGGCAGAGCGGTTGATGTGAACCGGATTAGGCATCTGCTAATGGAGAGCGATGAGGATATTTTCAGACGGCTCGGCCAACACTTCGACGTGGTTTTGAGGCGGTGGGGATGGGTGAGTAAGGCCCTTCGGAACGATGCGTAGAGAGTGGTTGCGCTGACTACACCGGTGAAGCGTTTTTGGGTTTGCCTTCACACGGGCATGGAAACCGGTTTGCTGGAAGACTTTACAGGAATGTCGTTGCAGATGTAGAAATATGATACACAATCTGCAAAGGGGGTACTTGGCTATGAAGGAGTTTTTCCCTGAAGTGAAACGTGTTCAGTTCGAAGGGAAGGAATCTAGGAATCCCTTGGCATTCCGGTACTACAATCCTGAGCAGGTCGTTGGCGACAAAACCATGGCTGAGCACCTACGATTCTCTGTCGCCTACTGGCATGCCATCACTGGTGATGGCAAAGACATGTTCGGGTCTGGGTCGGCTATACGGCCGTGGGATGACTTGAAGGATCCGATGGAAGTCGCCAAGGCCAGAGCTTACGCGTGTTTCGAGTTCATGGAGAAGATGCAGATCCAATATTTCTGTTTCCACGATACGGACCTAGCCCCAGAGGGTGCCAGTCTAAGGGAGACATTCAAGAACATCGACGAGATCGTCGAGATCCTAAAGGAACTGATGGCGAAGACTGGGCGGAAGCTCCTATGGGGTACCTCCAACCTGTTTGGGCATCCCAGGTTCATGCACGGTGCGGCTACCTCACCTGACCCGAAGGTGTTTGCATATGCGGCAGCTAGAGTGAAGCGTGCGATGGAGATCACAAAGGAACTTGGCGGCGAAAACTATGTGTTCTGGGGCGGGAGAGAGGGGTACGAGACCCTGCTAAACACCGACATGAAGCTCGAGCTCGACAACTTGGCTAGGTTCCTTCATATGGCCGTTGATTACGCAAAGGAGATCGGGTTTACAGGACAGTTGTTGATCGAGCCCAAACCGAAGGAGCCGACTAAGCACCAGTATGACTTCGATACTGCTACGGTTATTGGATTCCTGAAGACCTATGGGCTTGATGAGCACTTCAAGATTAATATCGAAGCCAACCATGCGACGCTTGCGGGACATACGTTCCAGCACGAGTTGCGCGTAGCTAGGATCAACGGCATGCTGGGCAGCGTTGACGCCAATCAGGGCGATGAGTTGCTGGGCTGGGATACGGATCAGTTCTCAACCAATGTTTACGCAACGACTCTAGCGATGTACGAGATCCTGCTAAATGGCGGACTGGCTCCTGGCGGCCTCAATTTTGACGCCAAGGTGAGAAGGGGTTCGTACGAGCCTATAGATCTGTTCTACGGGCATATCGCAGGTATGGATGCGTTTGCTAAGGGGTTGCTGGTTGCCCAGCGTCTGGTAGAATCCGGTGAACTTGAGCAGTTCATATCCAACAGATATGCCGGATACCGCACAGGCATTGGCGCCAAGATCGTCAATGGAGAGGTCGGGTTCAAGGAGTTGTACGAATACGCCCTTGATAACGACCAGATCACCCTCAAGTCGGGCCGTCAGGAGATGCTCGAGAACATCTTGAACAGGTACATCTTAGACTAACATCGGTAGTGATTGGACTGCATAGTGTTGACATATTGACCGGGGCGAAGTGAAGTAAGTGAAGCGGCCTGGTGAACGCTGATCAGAAGCGCGGCACCGGGCCGCTTAGCTATGCTATGAGTGCGGAGCAGGATTTAGGTTCTTACTCGTCCTGACCGGGGGTGCCAGGGTATTGCGCTGATGCGAGAGATTCGCAAGAGCAATCTACGCACGCTAACCCTTGCTCGAGGATATCTTGGAGCCTGGACCTACCGATCCCGTCGATCTTGATCAGTTCTTCGACTGAAATCCAGGGGCGCCCTTGGACGATCATCTCAGCTCGTTTGGGGCCGATGTGAATGATGAGCTGCAGCTCTTCCAGGGAGGCGGTGTTTAGATCGACGCACGCGGGCTGCTGGTCTTGAGCGTGATCGATGCCCCACATGCCCTCCCCGAGCTCCCTGGCCTCCGCCTGATAGCGCACGAATGCATCGACATACCTGACGTTAGGCTGGATAGTCATCAACTGCCCATAGCCCTTGAGCAGGAGCGCCGCGTTGTGCATGCTCTCACGAATCTCAGAGTCAGACCAGGAGCTCGGAGGCTTGGTCCAGACGTACGCCAGGATTCTGCCATACCGGTCTAATTGGTCTACATCGAACTCGAGCCAAACGTCGTTTCCTTCAAGAGCTTGCTTAGTAAACCTGGACGCTTCCTCTCCAAATGGTTCAACCGGTCTCCTTGGGTGGACCGTCTCAGGCGTATCGACTCCGATCATCCTCACCACGTATTCGTGGCCTTTGTAGAGGACCTCGATCGTATCTCCGTCTACAACCCTGGTCGTGACTGCCTGGGCGATTTCAGGAGTCCACTGATGAGTCTCGACAGCGGAGGCGGGCAGAGTGAGTGCAAACAGAACGCTCAGCACCACCGCTACTTGGGTTGTTCGGCGCAAGAGTAGTCTCATGTGTCCATCAATCCTCACAAGTTCTCCGTTTGACTAACAGCCATTAATGTAGTTAAGTAGACGGGAGAGAAGCGCGCAATATGGATGGATCATCCATTAGGTATTATACCAGATCACCCGTGAGAAGTGTCGAAAATCAGCGGAGAACTGATGCAACCTGCGAACGCTGGCCCAATCAAGCTTGTCGAGATTATACTAATTATGATAAAATACTAACTACATAGTAGGCCTTACTTCAAGCTTGTTCACTTGATTCGGACCTCGAGTCAGGTGTTGAGGCGCATAACACTGGTCTTATCATTTGTTTCAGGAGGGTGGTTGTCGTGGCGCTGACAATCCGCGGAAAGGTAGTACTGCTATGCCTTATACTAATCGGTTTCCTTGTGGTACTAGGAGCGTCCACGATCCGTGTTATCGATGGCATTATTGACAATACCGAGACAGCCGTCGGGGTCCAGGACACTATGCACTTCCTCTTGCAGAAGGAGCAGGATCATCTGAGGTGGGTCGCTCAATTGAGCACCTCTATTCTTGAAGAGAGGCCGTTTACAGGAGAACTCGATCCTACTAAGTGTTCGTTTGGCCGCTGGCTATACGAATATTTGGACTCGGACGAGTTTGATCTGCTGAGTGACGAGATGAAGGCCGTATTTGCGCAACTCGAGGAGCAGCACCGCGGCTTGCATGAGTCGGCTCACGGCATAGTAGAGCTTGCATTGGCATCAAGTTCAACGGCGGTTTCCGATGAGACCGAGCCTGTGCACAGTGACTGGCACGACGAGGCGACCGCGCTGTTCACCGGTACCACAACTGTACATGTTGCAGCTATAAGCGAACTGCTGGGACTTGTGAATGATCACCTCGGATTGCAGGTAGATGCGACCATGAACTACGCTAAAGACTCCGCACGCGGGTCGTTTATGTTCATGGTCGCACTCACGGCGCTCGCTGTTGCGGTAGGGATCGGGATAGCATGGGCTGTGTCCGGCAGCATATCGCGTTCGCTGCGCCATGCGATTAGCATGGTCGAGGACCTCTCTGAGGGTGAGGGAGACCTGACACGTAGACTCGACGAGTCTGGATCGGATGAGGTGTCTCAACTGGCTAGGCACTTCAATAGGTTCCTCGCTAGGCTGGCTGACATGGTCTCGGAGATCCGCAGATCCGCGAGTGAGGTAGAAGAGGAAACGATTCTGCTAGCGGACTTGGTCAAAGAGCAGTCAGAGCAAGCTGTTTGGATATCTGAAAAAATGGTGGAGGTTACAGACGGCGTGCGGCAGCAAACAACTGGAGTGCTTGAGTCCAGGTCGGCCATGGAACAGCTTGCTCAGGCGATCAGTCAGATAGCTACCGGAGCTCAGCAACAGGCTGAGAGTGTCGATAGGACAGATAGGCTGGCTTCTTCGATGTTGGCGGACATATCGAGTGCTGTAGAAGCTATAGACCGGTTGGGCGGCGTTGTACAGACAAACGCAGACACTGCAGCAGAGGGATACGAGGCAGTCAGAGGCGTGACTGCCGTCATGGGAGACATAATGAACGCAGTGTCAAAGATGCTGACAAGTGCAAATGAGCTTTACGAAGGCTCAAGACAGATTGGGCAAATCGTCGAGGTTATCAGCGAGATAGCTGACCAGACTGAGCTCTTGGCACTCAACGCTGCGATTGAGGCTGCGCGAGCAGGCGACCAGGGCAAGGGATTTGCTGTTGTTGCTGACGAGGTCCGGCGACTTGCAGAGAGATCCAGTCAGTCCACAAAGGAGATCGCTGGCATCGTCACACGCTTGATCGAAGTGGTAGACTCCACTATCGAAGCTGTTAGGCTGAGTGAGCGATATGCTACTGACGGGACTGAGAGAGCTGATCGGGCCAGCGCGTCTCTTGCAGAGATTAGAGCAGGAGCCACTGATGCAGGCGAGCAGGTCAAGGATCTGCTGCAACTGGCTTCGAGGCTGGATGAGCAAAGCAGGGCTGTTGGAGAAGCTATGTTTGACGTTGCCTCCATCACCGAAGAGACCAGTGCCTCGGTACAAGAGATGGCTGCGGGAAGCGAGGAAGTCGTGCGTTCTGTTGAACAAATATCAACTGTTGCAGAGCAGACTGGGGCTGCAGCAGAGGATGTAACCGGGGCAACAGAGATGCTGAGCGAGGCCTTTAGAAAGATGTCCGGATCAGCCGCAGAACTGGCAGCCGCAGCAGAACACTTGAGAGGCTTGGTCGGCAAATTTGAGATCTAAGAGAGGGCGAATGAGCCTATATGGACATTCTGACCTAACTTCCCGATGTGCGTTTCAGTTGTAGGCTATCGCGCATAGGATATCACGGAATCGCACTTAGGGGGTGACAGAATGCCAGAAGAGAGAGATCCAGGAGGATTCTTTGGCAGCAGACAGGCATGGATTATATTCCTGATTCTGATCCTTCTGCTGATGGGTACCTGGGGCGGGCTATTCTTCGGTGTGTAGACTGGACGGCAGGACCCTGCACCTACTGGCAGCCACCTCTGAGGTACGCTTGACTGGCGATGCCGTGAGTCCCGGCATATGCCGGGACTCACGGTGACCGCATGACTGGCTGTCTTTCCATAACCACGTTAACTACGTTGCAGTGCGCTTATCAGTACTAACTCGCAAGCAATATCTGCAACATGACTTGTTGCAAAGACAGGCGAGGAAGGAGGCGCGGTAATGGGCTGGGGTGTTGATTCAGCCGGTGGGAAGTCTGGAGGCAAGTGCGGCGTGTTTTGGCCCTTCAGAGAGGTTTGGATTGTGTTCTTGGTCTTGATTCTCTTGCTGATGGGTACCTGGGGTTTTGGTTTTTAGGTGAGATCTGAACCGTGGGTTACTCAGGGCACCGTCATGACGGTGCCCATTTGCATTCCTGACTTACGACAGACGTGTGTTATTGCTCGATCCGTACAGGCAGATTTAGGACAGGCTTTGACTGCTGGAGCATCGGTCTGGGAAAGAGTCTTTGAGGCGACGTGCCTTCACCTGCTGCTTCCTTAACTGCGGCCGGTTCTGTCACGTTTTCTACGATCGGTCTCGCGACAGTACTCAATGAACCTCTCTACTGCAGAACGGCCTTCGGGCGAGAGCTCCGGGATAGCTTCCAGTGCCAGGTCAACCAAGGGATCGCGTTCCTCGGAGTGAGCACCTCCACGGGAGTCGGTATGGCTGCTGACATCATCAACGCGGCCAAGAAGGTAATCTACAGAAACTCCCAGCACAGATGCAATCCGGTCGAGCATCTCTACGTCAGGCCTGCGATACTCGCGCTCATAACCAGACAGCGTGCCTGCTCTGATCCCGAGGGCCTCGGCCAGCTGGGCTTGAGTCCATCCTTTCCTCCTGCGGGTACGCCGAATTCTCTCACCAAGAGACCTCAATAGACGATCACTCCTCAGACAGTAATATATCATATCTTGGCTATAGGGAAACTTGTGTTACGCGAAACGCTCACAAAACCCTTGACATAAGCGAAACGCTTACATACAATGGAATTGGGCTTAGCAATTGGTTAATGGAGGTGATATGATGTACTTCGGAGACCGTATCCGGAAGTTGCGGCTTGAGCGAGGGCTTAAAGCCAAGTTCGTTGCGGAGAAGCTGGGCCTTTCGCCAAGCCAGTACAGCGACCTGGAGCACAACAGAAAGAAGCTCACAGCCGACCTCATCGTCAAGCTAGTCGAAATACTGCGTGTATCTCCGAACGATGTGCTCTATGACTAGAACTCCGGTCGCGAGAGAGCGATGCCTAGGAGGGAGTGCAAATGCGTTACGGTTACTTCGACGAGGATGCACGTGAGTATGTGGTTGAGAGGCCTGACACACCCGCCCCCTGGATCAACTACCTTGGAACTGATGAGTTTTGCAGCATAGTCTCTAATAACGCCGGTGGTTATTCGTTCTACAAGTCTCCAAAGTCAGGTCGCCTGACGCGGTTTAGGTTTAACAGCATCCCTATGGATAGGCCAGGCAGGTATGTGTACATACGCGATGACCTCGAAGGCAGTTATTGGTCTGCGTCCTGGCAGCCGGTAGGTAGAAGCCTGAACGATTACACGTGTGTCTGCCGCCATGGTTTGGGGTACAGCCGATTTTCTGCCGAATGCGAGCAAATCAAGTCCGATCTGCTGATATTCGTCCCGATAGATAAGCCTCACGAGATCTGGGACTTGACTTTGACCAACGGCTCTGACCGTGAACGGACCTTGTCGCTCTTCACGTACACCGAATGGTGCTTCTGGGACATGCAGCAGGATCTCACGAATTTTCAGTATATACTCCACACATGCAAGACGGGCTTTTGCGAAGGTGTCATAGACTACACGTTGAGTCTATGGCCGCCCAGAGAGCCCAAGGCATTCGCTTTTTCGACTCTGCCTGTAGTCAGTTTCGATACTGATCGAGATGTGTTCATCGGGCCGCACAGGCATGAAGGGTGTCCGATTGCTGTTGAGAAGGGCGTTTGCTCCAATTCGATCGCGGTCGGCGGAACGCCGTGCGCGTCTCTTCACAGCAGGATTACTTTGGAGCCGGGCGAGCAGACAAGAGTCGTCTATGTTGTAGGTGTCGGAGATGCGCAGACTGAAGGGCTCCGCTACAAGAAATCGTACTCAGACCCGACAAATGTCGACGGAGAGTTCCGCAAGCTGCAGGATTATTGGAATAGTCGGCTGGAGGCGTTCCAGCTTAAGACTCCGTCTCGCGTCGTCAATGTCGCGGGCGGATTGTGGAACCAATACCAGTGCCATACGACCTTCAATTGGTCTCGATCCGCTTCGTTCATTGAGGCGGGTGGGCGTGACGGACTCGGTTTTCGAGATACCAATCAGGATACTCTTGGCGTTGTTCACGCAGTAGGCGCGGCCGTCAAGTCGAGGCTGGTTGATCTCCTGAAGGGACAGCTCTCCTTCGGAGCAGCAATGCACTCCCTTCAGCCTCTTACCTGGGTACAAGGGACGCATAACGTCCCCGGAGAGGGGCGGATTTACTCGGACGATCACCTCTGGCTGCTGATCTCAGTCCCCGCGTACTTGAAGGAAACAGGAGATATGGATTTCTTGGACCTGACGGTCCCTTATGCGGACGAGGGCGAGGATACAGTCTACGAACACCTCAAGGCAGCGCTTGAATACTCTTTTGGCAAGCGCGGCCCTCATGGCCTCCTGTTGGGACTGGCTGCAGACTGGAATGATTGCCTCAACCTTAAGGGGCGGGGCGAGAGTGTCTTTTCGACTCTGCTCTTTTACAAGGCACTCGCCGAGTTCATAGAGCTCGCTTCGAGGCTTGGCCGCAACGACGATGTCGACAAGTACACAACGTACATGGATCACATCAAGGCAAGCCTCGATCAATACGCCTGGGATGGCAAGTGGTTTCTCAGAGGCTATCTTGACTCGGGGAGGAAGCTCGGCAGCCTAGAGAGTGAGCAGTCGAAGATATTCCTCAACAGTCAGACGTGGGCAGTGATCTCCGGTGCCGCTGATCGGAGCAAGGCGACTATGGCGATGGACAGTGTTAATGACATGCTTGCAACTGAACGCGGCTTGATGTTGAATTTCCCGGCATTTACGCGTCCGGACGATGAGATCGGCGCTGCCACAACGTTCCCGCCCGGATTGAAGGAGAATGCCAGCATATTCTGTCATACAAATGCGTGGGCTGTGATAGCTGAGGCGATGCTTGGTCGCGGAGACAGGGCGTTCAAGTACTATCTTTCGTACTTGCCTGCCATGAGAAATGACGATGCTGAGCTTCACTGCATGGAGCCTTATGTGTATTCGCAGTTTATTACCGGAAAGGAACACCCATACCACTTTGGGAGGGCTCACAACTCATGGCTTACGGGCACGGCTTCCTGGAGTTTCGTTGCTCTGTCTCAGTATATTCTCGGCATTCGCCCGAGCTACGACGGCTTGGTGATAGATCCGTGTTTGCCTTCGGACTTCCGATCTTATTCAGTTAGGAGGATCTTCAGAGGCAGGCGGTTTGACATCGATGTCTTGAATCCTCATGGCGTCGCGCGTGGAGTGAGGTGCTTAACAGTCAACGGAAATGCTGTACAAGGCAATACTGTGCCTTTATCCGACGTGCGCGACAACAACCATGTCGTAGTCACCTTGGGCGACTGCTGAAATACATGCAGCGACCTGTGCGAGGCAGGTCGCTGCGCAACGTCAAGGCGCTCTTGTCGGCTTGCAATTCCTATCTAGGAGGTATGCATATCAGGTCACCCACCTGTATCACGTTGGGATCGGAGATCTGCGGGTTGGCATTGATGAGGCTGTTGAGCGAGACTCCGAACCTCTGCGCGATCAGGAACAGGGTATCTCCAGCCCTTACTTGGTAGATCGTTCCGCCTGGGCACGGAGGCTGACCAGGTGAAGGAATGCAGATCACCTGACCTATCCTGAGCCTTTCGGGATCGATCCCTGGGTTTGCTCTGAGTATTGCTTCTACTGTTACTCCGAACCTACGAGACAGAGCGAAGATCGTGTCGCCACTTCTGATCACGTATGGGAATCCCCCAGGGCACGGGCCCGGTGGCGGAGTAACCGGAATGCAGATCACCTGGCCGATTATCAGGTTTCCTGGGTCAACTCCCGGATTGGCTGCCACTAGAGCATCTATCGTTGTGCCAAAGCGTTGTGCGATCTGAAAATACGTATCTCCCGGCCTGATTCTGTAGAGGAAGCCCCCAGGGCAGGAAGGCATCTGACGAGTGTCGTTGAAGTCCATATGAGACTTCACCCCCTTCTTCGGACGTCTGTCACTTCATTATATGTCCGTAAGTGCGGGGGTCACCGGTCTTAAGAGATATCGTGCCCTTGTCGAAAAGCCAATGGCACAGGCGGGCAGACATACTCTCCACTGCACAGGCCGAAGTCAGCTCTGTTAAGCTATGCTGTCCTTGAGAAGCTTTAGTTGTTTGTGCCATTTAAGCAGATCCGCAAAGGAGATTCTATTGAGGCCGCTGGGAGAAGGCACCACGAAGTCTATGACTCCTTCCACTACGGAGGTAGGTTGCTGCCCGCATCTGATCGTCCTACGGCCCGAGAACTCCTTATATACCTGTATTCCTTGGTAGCAGACGATCTTTGGCTCTAGCTCCTCAATCAAGCGTTTGAGCCGCCTGGATCCTGCTTTGTACTCGCTCTTTTTGATCTCTGCTGCCGATCGCGTAGGCCTAGCGACGATATTTGTGATGCCGTAGCCCAGCTCCAGGAGTAGAGATCCTTCTTCCGGCGAGTATTGCCTTGGGGTCAAGCCTGATTCGAACAGCAACTTCCAGAATCGGTTTGAGTATCCGGCGAAGTGGTGGCCTGTTAAGGCAGAGCGTATCCCTGGATTGAAGCCGACAAAGAGGATCTGCAGCCCGGGTGCGACTATGTCTGGAACTTCTGATAGCTGCGATTTTTCACCTGGCTCACTGCTTTTTTTGCGATTAGACTGCACTCGCAACACCTCCGCCAATGGTGTTCGCCACTCACTGTTGCAAGCCTCTTCGCGTTCGGTCGGTGCGGGCCGGGGATGTTCTGAGCTTGCTCGGTTGTTCCGACTTCGCCCTCTCTTGCGATACTGTCGACAAGTCCATATGGATTGCCTGTTGCCAAGCTGAGTGATATAGTACGCTAAAGACCTGATTGACAATACCTAAGACTCAAAAGAGGTGTTTATTCGATGCTCGACATCAACCTGATTAGGCAAGACCCGGAGACCGTAAGGCAAGCTCTCCTCAAGCGAAATGTCTCAGTTGACTTCACAGAGCTGCTTCAATGGGATTCTGAGCGGAGGGAATTGATGAAGAAGGGTGACGACCTCCGCGCCAGACGGAACAAGGCCTCCGACGAGATACCTGCGATGAAGCGGCGGGGTGAAGATGTGAGCGCTGTTCTCAGTGAAATGAAGGCAGTGTCCGATCAGATCAAGGACATTGAGTCGCGGCTTTCAGATATAGAGATGAAGATCAAGCAGTTCATGGATGGCCTGCCCAACATACCTGATGATGATGTGCCCGCCGGAGGCAAGGAATGCAATACGGTAGTTCGTGTGTGGGGCGAGCAGCCCAAGTTTGACTTCGAACCAAAGGATCATATGGAACTCGCAGTATCCTTGGGGCTCGTAGACTACGAGCGTGGCGCCAAGCTTGGAGGAAGTGGGTTTTGGGTCTATACAGGGCTTGGTGCGAGACTCGAGTGGGCACTGCTAAACTACTTCGTACAGGATCATATCAAGAACGGCTATGAGTTCTTGCTTCCACCTCACATTCTCACCTACGAATGTGGGTATACCGCGGGACAGTTCCCGAAGTTCGAGGAAGATGTCTTTCACCTCAAAGCGGATGAGGGACGCGGTTTTCAGCAGTTCCTTCTCCCAACCGCAGAGACTGCTCTGGTCAATTTGCACAGAAACGAGATAATCCCAGAGTCGGAGTTGCCAAAACGCTACTTCGCATATACCCCATGCTATCGCAGGGAAGCAGGGAGCTACAGGACTCAGGAGAGAGGCATGATCCGTGGGCACCAGTTCAACAAGGTCGAGTTGTTCCAATACACCAAGCCTGAGGATTCGAGCGACGCCCTGGAAGAGCTGGTCGCCAGGGCTGAAGCGCTAGTACAGGGGCTTGGGCTGCACTACCGTGTGTCAAAACTCGCTGCTGAAGATATCAGTGCATCCATGGCAAAGACCTACGATATCGAGGTCTGGATACCGAGCATCAATGAGTACAAGGAAGTCAGCTCGGCATCTAACGCTAGAGATTATCAGGCACGCAGAGGTGCCATAAGGTTTAGGCGAGAGGATACGGGCAAGACCGAGTTCGTCCACACTTTGAACGCTTCCGGATTGGCAACAAGCAGATTGTTCCCCGCGATTCTCGAACAAAACCAACAGGCTGATGGAAGCGTTGTGGTCCCGGAGGTGCTTCGGGAGATAGTCGGTACAGATGTCATACGGTGAATGAACACAGGCGATATCTCTAATCCTTATAGGTGAGGATCAGATTGGGCAGGCCTCGGATGGGTAGCTATTGAGCCTGCCGACTGTGGAGGTACGCCTGTGCGGATTACTCTTGTAGAGCCTAGGGCACCCGGCCTGCACGTGTTCAGCAGGGTGAGGTTACCTAGGCTCGGTTTGCCATTGATGGCCACCATTCTCAGGGATCGAGGGCATGACGTGCGTGTGGTCGTCGAGTCCATCAATGCGGTCCCTTTGGACTTCTTGGCTGATGCAGACCTAGTCGGGATCTCGACTACCACATCAACCGCTCCTAGGGCATACGCGCTGGCTGACTTGCTGAGGCAGTCCTGCAAGGGATTGCCGATAGTCATGGGAGGGCCTCACGCATCATTCTGCTTGGACGAGGCGCTTGAGCATGCAGACTACTGCGTTGTTGGGGAGGCTGAGGAGTCATTTCCCATGCTTGTTGATCGCATTGCGAACAAGCAGTCGGCTGTCGGAGTGCCTGGGGTCGCGTTTAGAGAAGGGTCCAGCATCTACGTCGGGCCGAAGGCTAGGCCGGTTCGGCTCGACAGCCTTCCGTTTCCAGACTTGAGCCTGATCGTCGGACATGAGCGCATGAACATGGCTCCTTTAGAAACCTCAAGAGGCTGTCCACACAGTTGCACGTTCTGTTCGGTAATACAGATGTTTGGTAGGGAATACAGACTGAGGGATGTTGTCTCAGTAGCGGATCATGTGGCGCGGCTGCCGTTCAGCCACGTTTTCTTCTATGACGACAACTTCACGGCATTGCCGGGCAGAACTCGCAGTCTCATGGAGGAGCTGATCAAGCGAGACAATCGCACGTGTTGGTCAGCCCAGGTTCGAGCAGATGCTGTATTGGATCCCGAACTCCTGCGCTTGATGTACAAGGCCGGATGCAGAGTGTTGCACATTGGATTTGAGAGCGTAAACGATGCTACGCTGGAGGAGTTTCAAAAGAGACTCAGTGTCAAGGAGACAGTAGAAGCCATACACATGATCCATGATCACGGTATTCGGATTCATGGCATGTTTGTGATCGGGAGCGACAACGACGACGCAGATACACCTCGACGCACTGTTGATTTCGCTCTCCGGCATGGAATAGATACTATTCAGCTGATGATGCTAACCCCGCTTCCCGGAACTTCGCTTTTTTCGTCAATGAAAGAACAGCACCGGCTGATAGTCTCTGAATGGCAATACTACGACGGGCATCATGTAGTTTTCAAACCGGCACGGATGAGTGCTTACGCCATGCAATATCAGGTCATGAAAGAGATGGCACGTTTCTACTCCCTCAAGCATTGCGCAGATTTGGCTGTGCGTTTTGACCTGCGCAATCTATTCTACAGACTGTATGGATGGCACACGATCAGGGATTGGCTGGCGGACAAGGCCAACCAGGCATATATGGCGTTCTTGAGAGACAGTTATTCAGCCTAGTTACCCGGGCAGTATCTCAGATATGCTGGACTCAGGTTCTCAATCTACAGGAGTTACGATCAATGCTGATAGTCGTTGCTCGCGCACTCATTCTGTACATCCTCATAGTGGTCATTATGAGGATGATGGGCAAGAGGCAGGTGGGCCAGCTTCAACCCTCCGAGCTCGTTGTGGCAATACTCATTGCAGACCTGGCGGCTGTCCCGATGCAGGACAAAGATATACCGTTGCTCAACGGTGTAGTCCCTATTCTGGTCCTCATGGCTGCCGAAGTCGTTGCTTCCTTTTTGACTGTCCGCAGTGAGGTCGCCAGATCAGTGATCTCAGGCCGTCCCAGCATAATCATCTCAGGCGGCAAGATCGTCTGGAATGAGCTGCAGGAGGCGAGGATTAGTCTCGACGATCTGCTCGAGCAGTTGCGAATGAAAGGATACCCGGACATATCTGACGTTGAGTTTGCTGTCTTGGAAACGAGCGGGGAGGTCAGTGTGATCCCGAAGTCCCAGCGCAGGCCTGTTTGTCCTGCTGATTTGGGAATCGATACTAGCTATGAGGGATTGCCTGTGACCCTGGTGGTTGATGGAAAGGTGAGAAAAAACAACCTACGTCTAGTCAACCTCACTGAGGAGTGGTTGAGGAGCGAGTTGGCAGCGAAGGGCGTGACCGATATCAACAGAGTGGGGCTGGCAAGTCTCAATACTGAGGGCCAGCTGTTTTATCAACTAATGGGTGATGAGTGAAGCCTATGAGGATGATAGTAGGCGCCGTAGCTTTGATGATTGTAGTAGTTGTAGCAGGCGTGGCGTTTGAGCGCATTATGGCTGCTGAGGCAGAACGCATTCTGCACGCACTCCGAGATGTAGAGAAAGCAATCCTCGACAACCGTTTCGAAGAAGCGCTTGTGCTTCTGTCTCATGTCGAGGAGAGATGGGATCGGGTCGGCCGGACATGGCCGATAGTCGTCGATCATCATGACATAGATCACGTATCAGAAACACTGATTCGCCTTAGGCAGTATATGCGCTTTGGAGATGTGGAGAACAGCGTCGTCGAGCTGTCGGCTGCCGCGTATGCCGTTGGCAAAGTTGCAAGTAAGGAATCGTTCAGCCTTACGACTGTTTTTTGACAGGCGCTTGGTTGACGGGGTTGCCACATGTGAATATAATGGGCGATGAAGACTGAAATGCAGATTGGCTGGAGGTCATTTGCGATGCGGTTGGACGAGCCTTTGGAGAAGCGGCTCGTGACATTGGCGGTTTGTGCTCAGTTGTTTGTGCTTGCATCCATCCTGGCGATGGTTTTTTTGTCAACTGCGGACCCGGCATTTGTTGCCGACGAACCTGACAAGGACGTAGTTGTCTATGTAGTGCAGCCCGGAGATTCGTTGTGGACGATCGCTCAGCGGTTCCGCCCAGAGGAAAAGCCGGAGCTTGTTATTGCAGAAATCGTCTCAGAATCAAGGCTACCCGGGTATCATGTCCAAGCGTATCAACAGATTCGTATCCCGACTCGCAGATATCAGGATGGATGATTTCCTTGATCGGCAGCCATAGCGACGTAGCAAAGCTGTCCTGTCTAATCGCAGGGCTTTATGCTTGGGGGTACAGCAGTGACGCAAGTCAGGGTCGACCTGTACAGTGATACCATTACCAAGCCGACACCCGCCATGCGGCAGTTTATGTGCCAGGCGGACGTCGGAAATGAGCAGGAACGCGAGGACCCTACGGTCAATCGGCTCGTAGAGATGGTTTGCGAGCTGCTTGGCAAAGAGGATGCGATTTACCTGCCTTCTGGGACAATGTGCAATCAGATAGCTTTTAGGGTTCACTGTAGGCAGGGCGATGAGATCATTATGGACGAGACGGCTCATCCGATCCATTCTGAGGCAGGCGGAGTTGCTGCTTTGAGCGGTGCGATGATACGGACTGTTCGAGGGGATAGAGGCATATTTACAGGCGACCAAGTCGAAGCGGCATTGCGCGATCCGACAGACAATCACAGCCCTAGGTCCAGGTTGGTGTCGATCGAGCAGACAACGAATCTTGGAGGCGGAGCCGTTTGGCCGCTGGAGACTGTCCGAGAAGTGTGCGAAGTCGCACACAACCACAGTCTAGCCACTCATATGGACGGAGCAAGGCTCCTCAATGCAGTAGTTGCTTCAGGAGTGCCTGCCCGTGAATACGCCAAGACTCTCGATTCGGTATGGATCGATTTCAGCAAGGGACTGGGGGCTCCAGTCGGCGCAGTGCTTGCTGGAAGCAGAGAGTTTGTCAGAGAAGCGTGGCGATTTAAGCATCAATTTGGCGGCGCTATGCGCCAGGCAGGAATCATCGCCGCCGCTTGCGTGTACGCATTGGAACATCATGTGGATCGGCTTCAGGAGGACCATGACAACGCCAGGCTGCTGGCAAATGGCTTGAGCAGCATCGATGGGATTACTGTTGAGCCCGTGGAGACCAATATCGTCTTTTTTGATATAGCAGGCTTGGGGATTACAGCTGCGGAGTTTTGCAATAGACTGCTTCAGAAGGGTGTAAGAATGATTCCTGTAGCTTCTACTCGAATCCGGGCTGTGACTCACTTGGATGTCGACAAGGACGGCATAACGTTTGCAGTGGACGCCGCACACGATTGCGTTCGGGCGTTGTAGTGTCCTTCGGAGTAGGGAGTAGCGAGTAGTATCGGAGGGTGATCAATGATAGAGAAGGCATTGCCGTTTTCGGCGTCTGAGATCAAGAAAGCGGTTGATGAATACGAAACACCGTTTTACCTTTATGACGAAAAGGGGATCAGGGAAAACGCAAGGCGGTTCAAGGCAGCGTTTTCGTGGGTTCCGGATTTCCGTGAGTACTTCGCAGTAAAGGCCACTCCAAACCCTCACATTCTCAAGATACTCCATGAAGAGGGGTTTGGAGCAGACTGCAGCTCGCTTGCAGAGCTTGTGCTCTGCGAACGCTGTGGAATTGTTGGCCATGACATTATGTTCACGTCCAACAACACTCCTTCCGAGGAGTTTCGCAAGGCCAGAGAGCTCGGCGCCATCATCAATCTTGATGATATCTCGCACCTGCCCTTTCTCAAGGAGTGTGCCGGATTGCCGGAGCTTTTGTGCTTCAGGTACAATCCGGGGGAATCCCGTTCAGGCAACTTCATAATAGGCGAACCCAAAGAGGCCAAGTACGGATTGACTCGCGCTCAGCTTACAGAGGCGTACAAGACTGCCCGTGACTGGGGCGTGAAGAGATTCGGCTTACACACCATGGTCGCATCCAACGAGCTTGATTCGAGCTTCTTCATAGAGACTGCGAGGATGATGTTTGAGATCGCAGTCGAGTTGCGGAAGGAGCTTGGCATTCGACTAGAGTTTCTCAACTTGGGCGGCGGAATAGGAATACCGTACAAGCCCGGTGAGAAGCCAGTTGATTATATGGAGGTATCTGAGGGCATACGCGACGCGTACAATCGGCTGATCGTTGCGAACTCACTAGACCCGATTGGCATCTATTTCGAATGCGGCAGGGTTATCACCGGACCGTATGGCGTGCTGGTATCAAAAGTCATACACAAGAAGGAAACCTACAAGAACTACGTAGGGTTGGATGCCTGTATGGTCAATCTGATGAGGCCGGGGATGTACGGTGCGTACCATCACATCACTGTGCTCGGCAAGGAAGACTGGCCCCATGACCACATGTATGACGTCACAGGATCTCTATGTGAGAACAACGACAAGTTCGCCATAGACAGGATGTTGCCTAGGATTGATATAGGCGACATCGTGGTCATTCATGATACAGGTGCGCACGGCTACTCCATGGGGTTCAACTATAACGGCAAGCTGAAGTGCGCAGAGTTGCTTCTTAAGCAGGACGGTAAAGTCAAGATGATCCGCAGAGCAGAGACGCTGGACGACTACTTCGCTACGTTGGATTTCGAGGGGCTATGCGAGACCGGATGCGCGCGCAGTGCTTAGGCCTGTTGTTTTGTTCTAGAACGATAGCAGGATCCTGATAGATGAAGCGGGAGCTCCCGTTTTGGGGGCTCCCAATTTCATTGCTTACTTCGTGTTCGACTCCGGCGAAGTCTTCGGAGCTTCTCTGTGTATCTTGTGATAGATATTCTTGACCATCTTGTTCGTGTCTGACACGACACTCTGGATGTTCCGAAGCATGTCGCAGACGTCGCACATCATGGAACAGTCATGCCCGGAGTACACGTCGGGGCAGGGAAGGGTGGTTCCCCAGGTTGTTGCCGGGCCATAGGTGGCGGGTGTGTGGTATATGTCCATGTATCCGCCATTTCGGTCGGCTCCGTTCATCAGTAGCACCTCCACATGCTTGCTATTGGTCATGCGCGTGACTCTATCACTTGACTCTAATACACTATACGACTAGGGCCGAACCTGGTGCTGTGCAGACTGCATGATCGATTTTTGCGTCTGTTGGGTTCATTCGTCGTTGACGCTTGTTGCCCCGTCGCTTGACAGCCGACCGGTGAGATCCCTGATAAATTGCTTGGCGGTCCGGCCCGACATACCGTTGCCGCGCATCGCCCAGCGTATCGCCATTCTCTCAAGTGCTTCCCTATCGATGTCGAGTCCGGCTCTGACAGCCAGTGTTCTGACGATGCGCAGATACTCCTTTTGTGATGGTGCTATGAAGGTAAGCGTGATCCCAAATCTGTCCGAGAGTGAAAGCTTCTCCTCGGCAGTATCCCTCTGGTTCAGTCCGTCTACATCCGAGAACCTTTCGGTCACGAGGTGCCTACGGTTGGACGTTGCGTATATAACGACGTTTTCGGGCTGGATTCGAACACCGCCTTCAAGTAGGGCTTTCATATGCTTGTACTCCGTCTCGTGCTCTTCGAAGGACAGATCATCGACAAAGATGATGAACTTCTGAGGCAGTGACCCGATTGTTTCACACAGTGCCGGGATGTCGCGGAACTGCTCTCTGCGAATGCCAATGAGTCTGACTCCTTCGCTCGCAAATGCCGAAGCAGCAGCCTTGACCATAGATGACTTCCCGGTTCCTCTATCACCATATAGCAGTATATTGTTGGTGGCTGCCCCCGCAGAGAGCTGCCTTGTATTCTGGATTATTCTCTCCTTTTGCTCTTCATACCCAATAAGGTCGTCAAAGGTAATGTGGTCGAATTCCATGACCGGAACCAAATAGCTCAGGCACTCCTCAACGCTGAATGACTCCAGCAACCTGCCTTCAGGAGGGCACCATGAAAGGACGTGTGACATGCCGAGCGGGCCCGGCCCTAGGAGTCGAATCGCTTCGGAGAGTGTGCTTCTTACAGTCCCACAAAGCTCTTCTATACCCGAATTATCTAGGATTGCCTTGGCCAGACTTGATAGGAGCTGTCTGCGAATCGCCATCACAGGTGTGGCTGACTTGAACCCGGCTAAGCCCGAGCAGCCGACAGGCTGGAAGGCTGCTTCGGCTCTGCTGCCTGCGACGAGCTCCTGAGGGAGAAGCAGCAGCAAGGCGAGTGTTGCTAGGTCGCGGTCCAACAGCTTGCCGAGCACACCTCGGTCTACCTGCTCCGAGTCGAGGAGTAACTGCACTGCCTCAACGTTTCGGCTAGACAGGATCAAATTGGCAAAATAGTTCTGCCAGAGGCTTAGGTCGGGCATGAGCGGCAATTGGCGCAAGGACCTGATCAGCGATTGAACGAACTGAGCAGACAGCTGTGTCTGCCCGCCCTGTGTCTCTGATAAAGCTAGTAGAGACTTGAGGTTTTGAATGGGTTCCTGATCTGAAAAATCGTCAAACAGAACTATAGAATCAATAGCATCGAGAGCTGATTTCCTATCCATCAATCTGTCTTTTCCGCACTCCACTGCTTGTCCTTCCTTTTGGCATCCGCATAATGCAACTGGTACCTTAGATGCCATTATAGCACGAAATGAGCAGTATGCGGTCAATAGCCACATGATCGTACTTGGGCACATTATCGGTTGGAGGTGATTCGGGTTGGCGGATCGCGACAAGAACCGGGGTATTGACCAACGGAACAAACGAGACAGAGATCGACAGCGCAACAGGCTTGGTGACGAATGGAATCCAAATATGGAAGCTGCCGAGGAGTTTGATGCGCGAAGGGCCCAAAGGCGTCGGGACAACTGTCGCATGGAAGTGTCTGCCGATCTTGGTGTTAGGCGTGACCAGGATCGCGACCGAAGGTGCAACGCCGAGCGCTGTGATGACAAGCAGCAATAACGAATGAGATGCCAAAACACCCCGCCACTGCTGACGGGGTGTTTCTTGCTGAGACATGAGGCTAATCCAAGTACATGCTGCCAGGCGATGTAGCCTACTTCACCACAAGGCTGTAGATCCTGCCGGGGACATACACCTCTTTGGTTACCTGTTTGCCTGTGACAAACTTGGCGATCGTTTCGTCTTCCTGCAGCTTTGCACGCACGTCCTGCTGCTCGGCGTCTCTGGGCACCAGGACTGTCCCTCTTATTTTGCCGTTGATCTGCACCGGCACTTCGACCATGTCCTCGACGGCCTTGGTTTCATCCCATTCTACCCACTTATACGAAGCTATCTGGCCTTCGTATCCGTTGCGCTCCCAAAGTTCCTCAGAGATGTGCGGTGCAAACGGGTTGATCAAGACCAGGAAGTCTCTAAACTCGGCTCTCGTCACCTCTCCACGGTCATAAAAGGCGTTGACCAGCGACATCAAAGCTGCTACAGCAGTGTTGAACTTCATCCGCTCGATGTCTTCACTGACCTTTTTGCATGTCTGGTGCATTAGAGTCTCGAGCTCTGGCGAATACTCATCTCCGTCTACCAAGATATCCTGCAGTCGCCATACGCGATCGAGGAATCGCCGGCAACCTTTGATACCGTGTTGTGACCACGGTGTGGCTTGATCGAACGCGCCCATGAACATCTCGTAGACCCTAAATGTGTCTGCGCCGTATTCGGCAACTATGTCATCCGGGTTTACGACATTGCCTCGAGACTTCGACATCTTCTCGTTGTTTTCGCCAAGTATCATCCCGTGAGAAGTCCGCTTCTTGTACGGTTCGGGAGTTGGCACCAGGCCACAGTCGTACAGGAATTTGTGCCAGAACCGGGAGTAGAGCAGGTGCAAGGTAGTGTGCTCCATGCCCCCGTTGTACCAATCTACAGGCAGCCAGTACTTCAGCTTGTCCATAGATGCGAATTCCCGATCATTGTGTGGATCGGTGTATCTAAGGAAATACCAGGACGAACCTGCCCAGTTTGGCATTGTGTCGGTCTCGCGTTTGGCAGGTTTGCCGCAGCGAGGGCACTCAGTGTTCACCCACCAGTCGATCTTCGCCAGTGGAGACTCGCCCGTATCAGTAGGTTCGTAGTGCTCAACGTCAGGGAGTTCCACCGGAAGCTGATCTTCGGGGACAGGCACCCATCCGCAGTCTTGGCATTCAACCAAAGGGATCGGTTCGCCCCAGTAGTGCTGACGGGAGAACACCCAGTCGCGCAGCTTGTAGTGGACCTTTCTCTTGCCGATCCCCTTCTCCTCAAGCCAGTCAATCATTCGTTCAATCGCGTCCTTGACTGTGAGGCCGTTCAAGAACCCGGAGTTGACCAGGATGCCGTCGTCCACAGATGTGTATGCTTCCTTGCTGATGTCTCCTCCACTGATGACCTCTACGATGGGCAGTCCGAACTTCTGTGCGAATTCGTAGTCTCTGGTGTCGTGTGCCGGAACCGCCATGATTGCGCCTGTGCCGTAAGTCATGAGCACATAGTCGGACGTCCAAACAGGTATCTCGCTTCGAGTGCACGGGTTCACGGCAAAAACGCCTTTTAGAGGCACGCCGGTCTTCTCCTGAGCAAGTTCGGTCCGCTCGAAGTCGGACTTGTTCATGGCTTGCTCCCGATATGCCGCAACCTCATCAAAATTCTCGATCTGGTCTCTTAGCTCGTCTATGATGGGATGCTCGGGAGAGACGACCATGTAGGTGGCGCCAAACAGTGTGTCCGGCCTCGTGGTGAAGACACGGATCGTATGCTCCGATCCGGCGACCTGAAAATCAACCTCCGCGCCTTCAGATCTGCCAATCCAGTTTCTCTGTTGGATCTTGACCTTTTCGATGTAGTCCACCGTGTCGAGGTCCTGAAGCAGCCTCTCGGCGTAGGCGGTGATCCTGAGCATCCACTGGCTCTTGATTTTACGCACGACCTCGCCGCCGCAACGCTCGCAAGCGCCGCCGACGACCTCCTCGTTTGCCAGGCCAATCTTACACGATACGCACCAGTTTATCGGGATTTCCGCTTTGTAGGCCAGTCCCTTTTCGAACAACTTGAGGAATATCCATTGAGTCCAACGGTAGTAGTCTGGGTCTGTGGTGCTGAACTCCCTTGACCAGTCAAACGAGAAGCCTAGTGACTTGAGTTGCTTGCGGTATCGGTCGATGTTTTTCTTCGTAACCTTCGCAGGATGAACCTTGTTGCGTATCGCGTAGTTCTCCGTAGGAAGGCCGAAGGCATCCCATCCGATTGGATAGAGCACGTTGTAGCCTTCGAGACGCCGCTTTCGCGCTAATACATCAAGCGCCGTATAACTGCGAGGATGCCCGACATGTAGTCCCTCGCCCGAAGGATACGGAAACTCGATAAGCGCGTAGTACTTGGGTTTGTCTGTATCTTCCCGAGCGTAGAACGTCCCTTGCTCTTCCCATATCCTCTGCCATTTTGGTTCGATCACACTTGGATCGTAGTTGCATGATTCCACAATCGATCCCTCCAAGGCCTGCCTGAAGCCACATAAGCTCAAAAAGAAACCCCGATGAGATGGACTCCTCGGACTCCTTAATCTTCTATTTAGTTATTCTATCACGGAATACTAGATGTGACTAGGAGTGCTGCAGAACGCCGAATTAGCAACACCGATACGGGAAAACTAGAGAAAAAGAAACCGGGAGGATATAAGTGTGCAGATCAGAGACATCATGACTGCCAATGTCGCTTATGTAAGCCCTGATGCATCGCTCGAACAAGCAGCTCAGCTTATGCAAAAGCACAATGTCGGCTCAATCCCAGTCGTCGACAACGACAGCTTGGTCGGTATAGTAACCGATAGGGACATCGTAGTAAGAGGTGTCGCACATGGCAAAGAAGCAGCGAAGACACCGATCAGCGATGTTATGACATCGGAGGTCCAAAGTGTCACGCCGGACATGACCCTTGTCCAGGCTGCGCAGATTATGAGCGAACACCAGATAAGGCGTTTGCCTGTAATCGAGCAGGACAGGCTCGTAGGCATGGTCTCGTTGGGAGACCTTGCGACCCGAGGCCGGTACGATGTCGAAGTGTCACGCACCCTTGGCAGAGTCTCTGAGCCTTCCAAGCCTGAAAACATCTAGTTGATCGGCTAGTTTCCCGGACACTCGTAGAGGAGGGGATGCACAGTGAGAGACCTTATCCCGTGGAATCACTACAACGAGTTGCAGAGAGTGAGGGACGACTTCGCACGGCTGTTCGGCCCGATGTCTCCGTGGTACTCGTGGGGGCCTCTCGCCTCTTCTGTTCCCTCGGTCGATGTTCGCGAGACCGATACTCACGTCATCGTGACGGCAGACGTCCCGGGAGTCAACCCTCAGGATCTCGAAGTGACGATCACCGAAGAGGCATTGACTATCAAAGGCGAAGTGAGGATGGAGGAAAATGTGGACCAGCACGGTTTTCGCCGTTTGGAACGCAGATATGGGGCGTTTCATAGAGTTATTCCATTCCCAACATCAATCAAGCATGAGCAGGCAGTGGCCGACTGCACAAACGGTGTCCTAGAAGTCAAGGTCCCAAAGGCCGAACCCAGACAGAGCCGTTCTATTAGGTTGAACATAGGGAAAGAGCGGGACGGCACTCACTAGAGTGCGCCCGCTCTGCAGCAATGACTCTGTTCGGCTGCTGATCTCAGCCAAGTGTCGCGCCTATCGGAAGAACACGTGGTTTCCGATCTTGACTGTAACCGGGCGAGATCTAACCCACTGGTTGGCTGTCTTTTGGGGGTTGTAGAAGCCGGTCGCTCCTAACGAAGGATCCCACCCTGCCAGCGCTGCATCAGTCGCCTTGAAGGCCTCAACACCAGCCGGGTTGTTAATGGTGCCGTTCAGCACCGGCTCATACTGATAGTATCTGCCAAGGACAACTTGATATATCACTGCAGGTATTGTGTTTGGATACTCGGGACTGGCAATTCTGTTGAGCACAGTCGCTGCGACTGCTACCTTGCCTTCATATATCTCTCCTCCTGCTTCTGCCTGCACTAGCCTTGCGAGGAGGTCTCTATCGCTCTCACTGACCTGCGTCTTGGAGCTGCCGTTGTTTGGAATCGTCAAGGCCTGTCCGACGTAGATGGTGTCAGACTTCAGGTTGTTCGCAGCCTTCAGGCTCTGTACAGAGATCCCATGCGCCTGCGCTATCTTGTAGAGCGTGTCGCCGTTCTTGACAACGTAGGTCGATTGCCCGCCTTGGGGTGCCTTGGTGCCGCTTGTAGGAATAGACAGCTTCTGGCCTGGATAGATATAGTCGCTAGTCAAGCCGTTGGCTGACTTCAGTTGGGCGACACTCACCCCGTGACGCTGTGCGATGATATACAGACTGTCGCCTGGGCGCACAGTATAGCTGTTGCCGGGCGAGCTGTTCGCAGGCTTGATGACTAGGACCTGTCCGGGGTAGATGTTGTCAGACTTCAGTCCGTTGGCAGACTTGATTGAGCTGATAGTAACGCCGTACTGTTGTGATATCTTGTATAGGGAGTCTCCCGGCCTGACTGTGTGCGTTGTGTTCGCTAGTACCTGCTGGGAAGTCAGTGCCAGTGAGAGCACAGATACGGCAACTGCTACTACAGCTGATCTTACTGCTTGTTTCAGCAACAATTAACCCCTCCATCAAGATTGGTTGTTCTGGAACGCAGCTTCAGATCATCAACAGAATTCACAAAGACAGATGCCATTGCTAGGACTGGATTACACCACCTGATTCGACAGAAACTCGATATCCTCCTTTGGTAAGTGATGGAGGAATCCCAGCTAGAATGGCATTTGACGCATCTAGCGACCTTGCTCTTAGGAAGCAATTCGATGTAATGTGCTCAAAAATGTGCACGATATGGTTGACTGTCCATTCACTGAAGCCTAGAATACAGGTTGACAGCATTAAGCTCTGTTTCTCGGGTGCAAACTGACAGTGATGCAGCCGCTACTTGATCAACATATAGGGGGATCTCGCGATGAAGCTATTGACGATTGACGATGCCATAAATATGACAAGGTCGGAACTCAGGAAGCTCTATGCAGACTATGTAAACCCTGCGTATGTGCGGCTGCTAGGTCTGGTCAATATAGACCGGCACTTCGTCCGAGCTAGCGGGGTAAGCATCTGGGACGAAGACGGAATGGAATACTACGACTTCCTAGGCGGGTTCGGCTCACTCAACTTTGGCCACAACCCTGTTGAGGTTTTTGAAGCGATCGAGAGAGTGAAGCAGAGCCCGAGCTTGATAAAGGCCGATCTGAATCCCTTTGCTGCAGTTCTGGCCCACAATCTGGCGCAGATCCTGCCTGGAGACCTATCGAGGTCCTTTTTCTGTAACAGCGGGACAGAGGCTGTTGAGGGAGCCCTGAAAACCGCAAGAATCGCAACTAGCAAGCCTGGAATCGTCTACTGTAACGGATCCTTTCATGGAAAGAGCATGGGGGCGCTCTCAGTCACAGGCAGGGTCAAGTACCAACGGTACTTCGAACCGCTGATTCCTGAATGCCATATGGTGCAGTACGGCGACATTGAGGATCTAGAACGCGTCTTGCAGACGGACAATATCGCCGCGTTTATCGTAGAGCCTATCCAGGGTGAGGGCGGTATCATCGTGCCGCCTGAGGGATATCTCAAGCAGGCCCGTGAGCTCTGCACCCGTCATGGAGTCTTGATGATAGTGGACGAGATTCAGACCGGGTTTGGGCGGACAGGCAAGCTGTTCGCTTGCTTGGAGGAGGATGTCGTGCCTGACATCATCTGCCTGTCCAAATCGCTCAGCGCCGGCGTAATTCCGATCGGCGCGTTTGTGACGACTCCTGAGATCTGGGATAGGGCTTACGGTACGATGGAGACTGCGCTGTTGCACACATCGACGTTTGGCGGCAACACATTCGCTTGCGCTGCAGGCATGGTCGCGATACAGCTGGCCGTAGAAAAAAACGTGTCGGACAACGCTAGAGAGATGGGAGAGGTCCTGATAAACGGGTTAAGAGAACTGGCCTCCAAGTACTCGCTTATCAAAGAAGTCCGCGGCAGGGGCCTGATGGTCGGTGTGGAGTTCGCACAGCCGGAGGGGCTGGCCAACAGGCTGACAGGCGGGTTGGCGGCCTCGCTGTCTCACGAGTACGTAGCCTCCCTGGTAGCAGGCGAGCTGCTGAACAAGCACAGGATTGTGACGGCTTACACTCTGAACAACCCCAACGTGATAAGGCTGGAGCCACCTTTGATCGTTGAGAGGTATCACATTGACGCGCTGCTCAACGCGTTGGATGAGATTCTGTCGAGGAATAAGGGTTTGTTGGGATTAGCCGTAAGTACCGCAAAGACTGCAGTCAAATCCCTGTTTAAGAGGAAGTAGTAGAGCGCAGAGTGACAGCGCAGCACCGGAGAGAAGTGTTTCAAAAACCGGACTGCGGACTTGTCCAGTTGCGCTGTAACCTGGAATCTTCGGTTTAAACTGGTTGATTGAGTTGTGGTTTCCTGTCGCTCATGTTATACTAGAATCTGTGCGCTTAGTGGGTTCTGTGATTGATCGGGAGGTGAATGTCCCTAGCCATATTGGGGATGAGCCACAATGATAGACGCCTTACAGGAAGGACTCAAAGTAACTATCTTGGGCATGGGAGTGGTCTTTGCCGCTCTTGGTGCCCTCGCTTTTGTACTGCGGTTGTTCGGAGTCTTTTTGCGCAGAACAGATCATATGCAGGCACCTGATGACGCAACGACTCCTCAGGGTAGCGTAGCGGTCCAAACCGATACTTCCCCGGAGCTCGCAGCGGTTGTTGCGGCTGTCTTGGCTGCTCTTAACTGCTCCGAAGGCTCGGTCAGAGTTACTAGTGTGTCACGGGCTGACAAGTGAGTGCGACACATCGAAGCTCCTTTTGAGAAGGGAGCCGGGGTGTCATGACATATGCTCTAGCGTACAAGGAGGAGACAAGAACGTGAAGCGGTTTCGAGTTACGGTCAATGGCAATCAATACGATGTAGTGGTCGAGGAGATTCAAGGCGGACAGATGCCGAAGAGCGAGGCTGCAGTCGCGAGTCTTGCGTCCGAGCGTGCAAGTGCCGCTGTCCATGCTCCCAATGGCCAAGACACCGCCCCTGCCGGTAAGGGGACTCAGGTGAAGGCGCCTCTGGCTGGGACCATACTCTCTGTCAAGGTGTCTGTAGGCAGCGTTGTCAAGAGAGGCGACGTCCTGGTAACGCTTGAGGCGCTCAAGATGGAGAATGAGATCCAGGCTCCCGTAGATGGAACTGTGAGTTATGTGGGAGTATCCGAGGGGCAAAACGTTGAGGTCGGAGCTGTGCTCGTAGCTATTGAGTAACGCTCAGAAGGGGCATGCATGCACGCATGCAGGAGTGTACAGGGAGGCTGTAGTTGCAGATGCTTGAGGCAGTACGGGAGTTCCTTGCAAGCACAGGTTACGCTCACCTAATCCAAGGCTTTGTGAGCGAAGGTGCCTGGAAGGAACTCGTCATGATTCTACTGGCTTGCTTCCTACTATACCTGGCGATAAAGAAGGAGTATGAACCGCTTCTCTTGGTTCCGATTGCCTTTGGTATGATTTTGATCAATCTGGGACCTACCGGGCTTATGGATGGGCCTAAAGATGGCGTTGTGGGGGGCCTGCTCCACTACTTGTACCAAGGTGTCAAGCTCGGGATATACCCGCCACTGATATTTCTTGGGATAGGGGCTATGACTGACTTCGGTCCACTGATAGCCAACCCCTCAAGTCTATTGCTCGGCGCAGCCGCTCAACTTGGCATTTTTCTGACTTTCCTTGGGGCGCTGGCGATGGGGTACATGCCGCAGGAAGCAGCTTCGATAGGCATCATCGGAGGTGCTGACGGCCCGACTGCGATCTTCCTCACTTCGAGGCTAGCTCCAGATCTACTCGGGCCAATCGCAATTGCCGCCTATTCGTACATGGCGCTTGTTCCAGTGATTCAGCCGCCGATCATGCGGGCACTGACTACGCGCGAAGAACGGACCATCGTAATGGAGCAGCTGCGACCTGTAAGTCGCGTTGAGAGGATAATCTTCCCCGTCATCGTCGCGATCTTGGGGATACTGCTGGTGCCAGACTCTGCTGCGCTATTGGGCGCACTGATGCTGGGCAACCTGTTCCGAGAGTGCGGCGTTGTCGAGAGGTTGTCTAAGACTGCGCAGAACGAACTGATCAACATACTGACTATATTCATCGGGTTCACAGTAGGTGCTACCGCGACTGCAGAGAGCTTCTTAGACCCGAAGACAATAGGCATTTTCATCCTAGGGGTCCTAGCATTTTCTCTTGGCACGGCTGGAGGGGTACTCTTGGGCAAGCTGATGTGCAAGCTATCGGGCGGCAAGATCAATCCCCTTATTGGTGCTGCCGGAGTTTCGGCTGTGCCGATGGCTGCGCGAGTGGCGCAGAGGGAGGGGCAGCGTGAAGACCCCAGCAATTTCCTGCTCATGCATGCAATGGGCCCGAACGTCGCTGGCGTTATAGGCTCCGCTATAGCCGCCGGAGTTCTCTTGTCGCTATATGGCTAGTGCAAGCACTAGGGCTTGTGGCTTGTGTGCCTGCCCTCTGATTGCACGGCAGGCACTCAGATCTGCGAGAAGAAAGAGGGTGCTGCGATGTCTCGCAAAACCGGAATCACTGAGACGATTCTAAGAGATGCTCATCAGTCTCTGATGGCGACGAGAATGAAGACTGACGACATGCTGTCTATCGCCGAGAGATTGGATGATGTTGGATATCATTCGCTGGAGATGTGGGGAGGAGCCACGTTTGACTCGTGTCTGAGATACCTCAACGAGGACCCCTGGACGCGGCTGCGTAGGCTCAAGGCGTACATCAAGAAGACTCCGCTTCAGATGCTCCTCAGAGGCCAGAACCTGCTCGGGTACTGGCACTACCCAGACGATGTGGTAAAGAAGTTCTGCCAAAAGGCAATAGAAAACGGCATCGATATCATCCGGATATTCGATGCACTCAACGATACTCGAAATATCGAGGTCGCGCTTCGGGCGACGAAGGATGCAGGCGGCCATGCGCAGGCGTGCATATCGTTCACGTTGAGCCCCGTCCATGATACAGACTCGTATGTGCGTTTGGCGAAAGAATTCGAGAAGATGGGTGCTGACTCGATTTGCATCAAAGATATGGCAGGGCTGCTCAGCCCAACTCGTGCCGCTGAGATAGTTCGTCGCTTCAAGGAAGAGACGAAACTCCCGGTGCAGCTGCACTGCCACTACACGAGCGGCATGGCTCCGATGACCTACCTCAAGGCCATAGAGGCTGGCTGCGACGTCATTGATACTGCTCTGTCGCCCTTTGCCTTTGGTTCATCTCAGCCTGCCACAGAGGTTATGGTAGCAGTGCTGAAGGAGACTGAGTTTGATACCGGGATCGACCTCGGTCTACTGCACGAGCTTGCTGCGCATTTTGAGAAGGTCAAGAATGCAAACCCGGATCACGTCGCTCCTATAAAGATGACTCCTGAGGTCCTGACCTATCAGATACCCGGAGGGATGCTCTCGAACCTGAGGTCCCAGCTCGCTGCCCAGGGTATGCTAGACAAGTGGGATGCTGTGCTGGAGGAGGTGCCTAGGGTCAGAGAGGAATGCGGATATCCGCCTCTTGTCACTCCGATGAGCCAGATCGTTGGCACTCAGGCCGTCCTCAATGTGGTGACGGGAGAGAGATATGCCATTAAGTCCAAAGAGCTGAAGGACTATCTCAAGGGTAGATATGGCAGGCCTCCCGGACCCATCGATGAGGAGTTCAGAAGGTCGATAATCGGAGATGAAGAGGTGATCACAGTTAGGCCTGCAGACTTGCTCGAGCCCGGCCTCGAAAAGGCGGAGCAAGAGATCAAGCAGTACATCACCAAGGAAGAGGACATTCTGACGTACATCCTTTTCCCTGAACAAGCGCTGGCCTTCTTCAAGAGGCGACAAGAGGCCGGATGCGCCTGATCTCTACGCTGCAGTTTGTAGGTTGGTGATCATTTGGGGACTCTGATCAATGTTGTTGCAATAGTGATCGGGTCGACGCTTGGCTTGGTTTTTCACGCGAGCCTTTCACAGAGGATTCTGTCGACAGTGATGCAAGCGGTCGCCATCTTTGTGATGTTCATTGGGCTGCAGATGACTTTCTCAGCTGATTTCACTGCTATCAGCCGCTTCTTCATCATTGACGGAATCCTCGTCGTCCTTGTGTGCCTGGTTGTCGGCGCGATCATTGGCAGTTTGCTTGACTTGGAGAGCCGGCTTGATGTTCTTGGCAGAGCTATCGAAGCGAAGTTTAGTCACAGTTCAGGAGATCAGCAGGCCGGCTCCGGGCTATTTGCCAAAGGTTTTGTGGTCGCAAGCTTGCTCTTTTGCGTCGGGCCAATGGCTGTGGTTGGAGCGATTAGCGATGCACTCCTTGGAGACGTGACGACTCTGAGCACAAAGGCTGTGCTGGACGGTGTTGCCAGTATTGCTCTTGCCTCTACGCTCGGAGTCGGCGTCCTGTTCTCTGCTGCGGCCGTACTGCTGTATCAGGGGGCTATTACCCTCCTGGCATCTGTGCTTCAGTCTGTTCTATCTGACCCGGTCATTCAAGTCATGCAGGGCGTCGGCGGCTTGTTGGTGTTTGGCATAGGTATCAATCTATTGGGTGTCGCCAAGGTAAGAGTCGGTGATCTCCTGCCTGCTTTGTTTGTAGTCTTTGTACTCATTGCCGTACGTGCTGTAGCCTTTTCTGTTGTCCCGGTCTAACTGTGCGAGAAGCATCTCTGGGTTCGTCTGTGGCTGAAGGCATTTCCTTCCCACACAAGCCACTGCTACAGGAACTTCATCTACACTAATACCCAGGCTTTCTATAGCGGCTCTGTCTATGTTGATATCAAGCGGAACTACTGCAAATTGCGGACGGACTGTTGAGTGGAGAACCCTTAAGAAACTCTTCGCTTCTACTCCATCCGCCTCCGAGAAACAGCCTGCCACCGTCACTCTGGTCCATGGACGCAGGACGTCTTGGACTGCTAGTGCGAACTCGGCAGCCATTGCACCATATGACTCTACCGAATGCTTGAGTCTGGAGAGGATCTGCCTAGCGGCCTTTTTGAGGTCGTCCCTTTCGAGTATGACACTGGCAGTCGACAATGCGGAGGCAGCTCTAGCATTCTCGTGGAAGTCGTACCGTTTGCCCAGCAGCGTCCGCGTCTGGGCTGGGTCCGGGGGGATGTCAAATAGAAGGCCGTGCTCGCCAACGTATCGGTTCATGATCAGGCTGATCACGTGGGCGGCGTCATCTCGCCACCTACTATCGCCTGTAACAGAGTAGAGATAGAAACACATGTCGATAAACCGAAGTTGATCGTCTAGAGTCAGGGGATATTTCCTCTCGCCGGTGTCCCTATCAAGATAGTGGTAGACACCGACCTCAGGGTCATACAGCTTGGAACGAAGAGTGTCTGCGACTGTTAGCGCCAGGCTCAGCTGTGATTCATCACCTGTGACCGTCCATACATTCAGCACGGCACGCACTGCGAGAGCGTTCCATCCAGTATATACATTTGGGTCTATGTATGGGGCCTTCATTCTGCGGCGCCCGTCAGCGTCCATGGAGTAGTAGGCCTCGTCGGCGTCCTGGGAGCCGCAGAATGAAGGCGGGCGTCGTTGGAACAACCGCACTTCGAGGTATCTCAGTGTGTTGAGTGCCGTCTGCAGCAGCGTCTCCTCTCGCGTCAACTTGTACGCGTCAATGAGCAGGTTTAGGAGGAGACTGTTGTCTTCAAGCATCTTTTCAAAATGAGGGATTTGCCAGTTACGGGTAGTAGAATACCTAAAGAAGCCACCTTCTACCTGGTCGTATATTCCGCCACCAGCCATTGACAAGAGAGTGTTGGTCAGGATTTCACCCATCTGCGGGTTGCCCGTGAGTATGTAGTCGACCATAGCAAGGCGCAGAGCCTCTACCATTGGGAATTTCGGTTGAGTCCCAAATCCCCCATAAACTGCATCGTATCCGTCAATGAGATCGTCTCTTATCCACTCGTACGTATCCCACAGCTTCCCGTCGTCTACGTAGGTGTCTCCATCCGGGCTCTCAATGCGTCCCCACTCCAGTTGGTCAATGCCGTCATAGTCGTCTGGGTCGTGTGTATACGGGCCTACACCCATGTCGACTGCGCCGCGGGAGACCGCTGACAAGGCCTCTCTCAGGAGACGCTTCATTCGAGGGGCAGGGATGTAGGTCCCTCCTGTAAGGATGTTGCCGTCCGGAGTTAGTAGGGCTGTAGTCGGCCAGCCGCCCATGTTGTAGCGGGCGTCCACGTCCGGCCTCTGATCAGTGTCGACTCTGATCGGAATGAAGCTTGAGTTGATAGTGTCAATCACTTCTCTATCTGAGTATGTTGTTTCGTCCATCACGTGGCACCAATGGCACCATACTGCCGAGATGCTCAGCAGGACAAGGCGATTCTGCTCGCGGGCTGCCTTAAACGCCTCATCGTCGAAGTCGCGCCAATGGATCTCGTGTGCTTGGTTAGGTCTTGGGGAAAATCGAAATCGAGTAGGCACTGATCACCCTGCTCCAGTCCAACCGCCACAGCATCTGCAGCGAGTCTGCCCTTTAAGCAGCTCCTATGGGTTATGTTGACCTTCCGACTCTGACTCTATTCCCCATTGAGACGCGGATGTCAGCGCAGGCATGAATGGTTCCAGGAACCCCGAATCTAGGACTGCAATGTATAGACTCCTTCATTCTGGCCCATACTGGATGTCGGAATGGAGGGGTTGCAGATGAGGAAGCTAGGGTATAAGGCGACGGTAGATTCAGAATCTTTCGAGAGATCCCGCCAAGCCGTTATCGACGGAAGAAGGCAGTGGGAGCGAAAGGTCAGGCGTAGTAAGCTGGTCCTTGTGTTCTGGGGCGTGTGTTTGCTTCTGGGCATCATTATCGGAGTAGTTGCCGGCGTAGGATCTGCGGACTTCAGTACGGGCGCACCTACTGTTTTTGGGGTTGTTGTTGATGAAAATGGTTTTCCAGTTGCTCGTGGAGTCGTCTACGCCTTCTCGGACGAACACGGCTTAGTTGCCTCCGAGCGGATCGGGGAGGATGGGCGTTACGAGGTGGCTCTTCCGGAGAGAGTCAAGCTGCTTAGGTTTGAAGCTCCGGGATTTCAGCCTGAGCTGCGCACTGTCTCAGTGTGCGCGCAGGCTGCCCATCGTCTAGATGTGGTGCTAGAGCGCACTACTTCTACGATAACAGGGATCGTCGTTGACCCGGTCGGTGTTCCCATTGACGATGCACGCGTCGTAGTCTTTAGCCAAGACCATGGAGCGTGCGTAACCTCAGCCGAGACTGGCAGTGACGGGCGATTCTGTGTGGACGTAGCACCGGGACTGCACGGTATCAGCGCGCGGTCTGACCTATGCGTTTTTGACCCAATGACTGTGGCTGTAGTTGAGGGAGAGCAGGCCGAAATACGACTGGTTGGCATGCCTGCATCGGTCAGGGTTTCGGGCACAGTGCTCACCAAAGACGGTGTTCAGGTGGGCGATGCGAAAGTCTCGATATACACTTTGAGCGGGCGGTTTGTCTGCAGCACCAAGTCAGACTCGAATGGCTGTTTTGTTACACATCTATCGCCGGGTGTCTGGGGAATCAAGGTGTGGAAGGACGGGTGGACTCACCTCTGCTCGGAGGTATTGGTCGAGCAGGGGGCAGTTGACGTGAACTGCGAGGTAGTCGTTCACCGCGCTGACGCAACAGTATCCGGCATTGTCCTCAACAGCGACGGTGAGCCGCTTGCTAATGTTTGGATAGAGGTGACTGATGCGAACACGGGACAATGGGCCACTACTACGCAGACCGACGAGTCAGGAAGGTTTCGCTTCGAAACGGCTGAAGGCGACTGGGCTCTCTCCTTGATAGCTGACGGATACACCCGGACTCGTGTTGAGGTGAGCGCCGAACCGCTCTCACAGGCTCAGGGTGGCGAACCGACGATGGATTCTGCATCATCACACTTAGCGACCGAGGCAGGAAATGTCGACGACTTAATCGTAGTAGTTATGCAGCCGAGCGATGCCGGGTTGGTGTGAAGTGGTGAGGGAACCAGTTAACAGGCATCTGCGTCTATTTGTAATGTAGAAAAGAAGGAGCCGTAAGACTCAGTCTCAAGGAGCAAAGCAGCACGAAGAGTAGCAAGTGGGTGGGTCAGAGGGGGAGTAGTGTTGGCATCTAGGCCTCAGTTATCGGATAAGGTGAAAACTGAGCTGATCGAGTGGGCGAAGTGCATAGCCGCAGCGGTTGCCATAGCAGTGTTCATCATGGTGTTTATTGGCCGCAGTACGGTTGTAGACGGCAGCTCTATGGAACCCACGCTGTCTGATAGAGACAGGCTGTGGCTTGACAAACTGACTTACAGGTTCTCGGAGCCTCGTAGAGGTGACATAGTAGTATTTGACATGCCGGGGGAGAAATACATAAAGCGAGTAATAGGGCTCCCAGGTGAGCGGGTTTGGTCCGAAGACGGAGTGGTATATGTTGACGGAAAGCGCCTCGAAGAGGACTACGTACTTGATCGGATCAGAAGAGGCGGCGATTTTGGCCCGGTGACAGTTCCTGAAGGCTCAGTCTTTGTCCTCGGAGACAATCGCAACAACAGCGATGACAGCAGGGGTTCAGTTGGGATGCTCGACATCGATAGGATTATCGGCAAGGTCGTTTTCAGGTATTATCCGCTGACAGAGATCGGAGTAGTCGGTTTTGAGTATGATGGTGATTGACCGATTGACATGATCCAGTCCCTGTGCTATAGTGTTTCTACAAGGGATATTCAGTCACAGTCAGCCCTGGATTGGACTGACTGCATGAAGTCGTCTCTTGAGATTCAGGGCGCGGACGTGGCTCAGCTGGTAGAGCATCGGCTTCCCAAGCCGAGGGTCGCGGGTTCGAATCCCGTCGTCCGCTCCATTTTTCTTTCTTGTGCCGATGTGGCTCAGCTGGTAGAGCAGCTCACTCGTAATGAGCAGGTCGTCGGTTCGAGTCCGACCATCGGCTCCAAACTAGAAGCCCCTTTGGGGATCACCCAGAGGGGCTTTTCTCATCGCTGTTGCGATCCCTGGACAGTCCAACAAACCCGCCAGTGGCATGGTTCAAAGTATAGGCCGCTTTCGGTCCAGACACTGCCTGGTGTATACTTGTACTGGATTCCAGAATGGCGCGTTGTAGGATCCGAACGGATTGTTCTCAACTGAAGCGAAAAGGTGGGGTGACAATGAGCGATACCGAGCGGTTTAACTCTGGAGCCTGGGGAGATTTGGGTGGCGGCTACTACCGGAACCCTGTCCTAATGGCGGATTTCTCCGACCCGGATGTCATAAGGGTTGGGGAGGACTTCTACATGGTGTGCTCTGAGTTTCACTACATGGGCATGCCAGTGCTGCACTCAAACGATTTGGTCAACTGGACGATCATTGGCCAAGTCTACGACAGGCTGGATATCGATCCCCGATATGACCGGATGGACGGCTATGGTGCAGGTAGTTGGGCCCCTGCGATTCGGTATCACAACGGGCTGTTCTACGTCTATTTCTGCACTCCGAATGAGGGGCTCTATATGAGCACTGCGCGCGACCCGTCAGGCCCATGGTCACCTCTTCATGAGGTAAAGCGAGTTAGTGCATGGGAGGATCCATGTCCGTTCTGGGATGATGATGGGAACGCGTATCTCGGGCGCAGCATTACAGGCGCAGGCCCGATAGTCATACATAGAATGAGCCTCGACGGAAAGCGGCTTCTGGATGAGGGCGTTATCGTTTATGTTGGAAAGACCGCTGAAGGGACGAAGATCTACAAGAAAGACGGGTACTACTATTTGATCATACCTGAAGGCGGAGTCAGTACGGGCTGGCAAACAGCACTTCGCTCAAAGAGCATCTACGGGCCCTATGAGCGCCGCGTCGTGTTGCAGCAGGGAAGGACAGAGATCAATGGCCCTCATCAGGGCGGGCTGGTGGATACTCCGTCAGGCGAGTGGTGGTTCATGCACTTCCAGAGCTCCGGCGCCAAAGGCAGAGTGTGTCACTTGCAGCCGGTTCAGTGGGTTGATGGTTGGCCGATAATGGGATCGGATTGCGAGCCGGTCTCGGTATTCCGCAAGCCAGAAGTCAGCACCAAGAGAGTCGAAGTACTGCAGACGTCTGACGATTTCAGCAGCACTAAGCTTGGCCTTCAGTGGCAGTGGAACCACAATCCAGTGGATGACCACTGGTCACTGACTGAAAGGCCGGGGTACTTGCGGATACGTGCAATGAAGGCATGTGGCATCAGGACCGCTCGTAACACAGTTACCCAGAAGCTGATTGGGAACAAAGGCGTGATTACAGTAGAGCTTAGCATTGCAGGGATGGCAACCGGCCAGCAGGCGGGCTTGACTTATCTCGGTGCGGACTTCGACAACTGGATTGGCGTAGAGAAAGACGACAGCGGCGTCCGTATAAGCTCAGTTACCGCAGGGACTCACTGTCACGGCCCTGCTGTTGACTGTGATACAGTGTGGCTCCGCACACAGTACGATTTCGAAGGCTCTACGCTGATGTACTTTAGTGTAGACGGCATCCGCTTCTGGCAGCTGGGTGGGGAATGCCAGCTGACTTTTGGTTTTTGGAAGGGAGCCAGAGTCGGCTTGTTCACATACAACAAGAGCTGCGATGGGGGCATAGCAGACTTCGCTCGGTTTACGTACGAACACGATGGCCCGTCAATGCAAGAGTAGTGCAGCTGGTGGACAAGTGCGTTCATATCCTAGGCTCTTGGTTCGCGTGTTTGGTTCAGCGATCTTCGTTTATCTGATCCAAGGGATCAGCATGAGCGGACTGAGAGGGTAGATCTGCGCTTTGGTCGCGCATCATCTCCAGGCGGGTTTAGCTCGTGTCCGATGGAGTGAAGCTGGGGACTCATAGCTGAGGATAGGAGTTAGGGGCGAGGAAACTCGCCCTTATGCGTTGGCTTGAAGTATCTGTTGTGATATAGATATAATAGAACAGATCCAGAGGCATATTATATCGAAGCTAGCAGGCATTTGCGGTCGAATCGCGTACAGCCGCGACACTCGCTAGCACAGGGGGAGATATGTTATGGCTGAGCCCATACCATTTGTGATTGAGCAGGGTTCACATGGAATAAGAGCCTTTGACATCTATAGCCGCCTGCTCAAGGACCGCATTGTCTTTGTCAACGGTCCGATAGATACTGAGATGAGCCGGCTGGTGGTCGCACAGATACTTTATCTCGCCAGTGAGTCCAAAGAGAAACCCATAGATCTCTACATCAATTCTCCCGGCGGAGAGGTCTCGGCCGGCATGTCGATATTTGACATCATGCGCAACGTGCCGTGTGACGTTAACACGTACTGCGTAGGTATGGCCGCGTCTATGGCAGCAGTGCTGCTAGCCGCAGGCGACAAGCGCTTCGCTTTGCCCAATGCGGAGATCATGATTCATCAGCCTCTGGGCGGGGCAAGAGGGCCCGCAGCAGACATAGAGATTGAGGCGAAGTGGATCATAAAGACGAAGGAGAAACTGGAGCGCATTTTGTCGGACTTGACAGGCCAGCCTCTTGATAAGGTCAAGAGAGATACTGACCGTAATTTTTGGATGAGCGCTGAGGAGGCAAAGGAATACGGCCTAATAGATGAAATAGTGGTCCCAACAAAGCCTAGGGCCAGGCAAAGCATGTAGATACACGATCTGCTGAAGGAAGTGCAATCATGACGAACGTGTTTGACACACTGCGAGAGCGAGGGTTTGTACAGCAGACGAGCCACGAAGATAAGCTGGCTGCTCTGCTTGCGGAGGAGAAGGTTACTGCTTACGTAGGATTTGACCCAACTAGTGACAGCCTGCACGTGGGACACTTGCTTCCTTTGATGGCTTTGGTTCATCTCGGACGCGCCGGGCATCGGCCCATAGCTCTCATCGGCGGCGGGACTGCCATGATCGGCGATCCTAGCGGCCGGACCGAGCTCCGAAAGATGATGTCGAAGGAGACAGTGAACTCCAACTTCGAGGGTATCAAAAAGCAGCTTCAGGAAATCCTGTCGCGTAATTCCATTGATATGGTGATCCTCAATAATGCTGATTGGATTTGGGATCTCAACTATATCGATTTTCTGCGAGAGATTGGGTCGCAGTTTTCTGTCAATAGGATGCTCACAGCGGAGTGTTTCAAATCCAGGCTGGAGCGGGGCCTTTCATTCATTGAGTTCAACTATATGCTCCTTCAAGCGTACGACTTCTTGAAACTCTACAGAGACTACGGGTGCAGGCTGCAACTTGGAGGAGACGATCAGTGGTCCAACATTCTTGCAGGTGCTGACCTGATTCGCCGCCTTGAACAAGCCGAAGCCTATGTGCTCACTATTCCGCTTCTGACGACGAGTTCAGGCAAGAAGATGGGCAAGACCGAGGCGGGCGCCGTATGGCTGGATTCCAACAAGACTACCCCGTATGAGTTTTACCAGTATTGGCGCAACTGCGATGACGCGGATGTAGAGAAACTACTTGCTCTGTATACGCTCCTTCCCATGGATGAGGTCAGGGCATTGGGCGCGCTCGAGGGCGAGGAGATCAACAGAGCAAAACAGATTTTGGCGTTTGAAGTCACCAAGTTTGTACATGGGGAGACTGAGGCCCAAAAGGCACAAGACGCTGCACTCGCACTGTTTGGAGCCGGCGGAAGCACCGAGTCCGTGCCGGTAAGCGAGATATCCAGGGATAGGGTCGCTGTTGGTATAGACTTGGGAGAGCTGATGAGCGAGGTCGGACTCTCAAGTTCCAATAGCGAGGCCCGCAGATTGATAGACCAAGGCGGAGTATATGTCAACGATATCCGAGTGTGCGACAGATTCCAGCAAGTTACACTGTCAGACGTCAAGGACGGTAAGATAGTCCTGAGAAAGGGCAAGAAGACCTATCGCATCGTGAGGGTCATCTAACAGCGTTTTTCTAGCGGATTGCGAGCTAATCTCTCGGAGGTGTGTCCTGATGTCCAAAACAAAGGCCTTTCTTGCGTTTGATATGGGCGCAGAGAGCGGGCGGGCGATTGTCGGATCGTTTGACGGCACCCGTCTTGAGCTAAACGAAGTGCACAGATTCTCCAATGATCCGGTCAGAATCGGCGATACCCTTTACTGGGACATACTGCGCCTCTTCTATGAGACCAAGAAAGGATTGGCTGCAGCTGTGCACGAATACGGGGAGTCTATATCGTGCATTGGTATAGATACCTGGGGAGTTGACTTCGGGCTGCTCGATCGATCGGGCGAGCTGTTGGCCAACCCAGTGCACTACCGCGACTCGCGGACCGACGGTATGCTCGATGAGGCTTTTAAGATAATGCCCAGATCGGAGATCTTTCGGCATACCGGCATCCAGATCATGCAGATCAATACACTGTACCAGCTGTTGGCAATGAAAAAAGCGGGGTCGCCGCTCCTTAACTTGGCAGACAAGCTGCTCTTCATACCGGGTTTGCTTTCATACTTCCTCACCGGCGTCAAGAACACTGACTCGACGGCCGCAAGCACCAGCCAGCTATACGATCCAGTGTCCAAGACATGGTCGGACGCAGTGCTAGATGCATTTGAAATACCAAAGAACATCCTGCCCGAGATCGTGGATGCAGGTACAGTAATCGGAGAGCTTCTGCCTGCGATTAAGCAGGAGATTGGGGCAGGCGATCTCAAGGTCGTGACGCCGGGCGGGCATGACACTGCGTGTGCTGTTGCTTCTGTTCCTGCTGAAAACAAGGATTACATATTCCTCAGCTGTGGCACTTGGTCGCTCATGGGGATGGAGACTGAATCGCCTGTGATCAATGATTTGACCGCCAGCTTTAACTTCACCAATGAGGGAGGAGTCTGCGGTACGATTCGGCTGCTCAAGAACATAGCAGGCCTCTGGCCGGTTCAGGAATGCAGGCGGGCCTGGGAGAGAGAGGGAGAACGTCTCAGCTATGATGAGATTACTGCAGCGGCGTCTGCAGCACCGGCGTTCAAGAGCGTTATCGACCCGGATGACGATGCTTTCCTCAATCCCGCACATATGCCGCAGGCAATACAGGAATTCTGCAAGAATACGGGCCAGCCTGTGCCTCAGTCTCGCGGAGAGATAGTTAGGGCAGCACTGGAGGGCCTGGCGCTCAAGTACCGCTTTGTCGCAGACAGGCTTGAGGCTATAGCCGGCAGGCGCCTCGACACGATTCACATGGTGGGCGGCGGTATCAAGAATAAGCTTCTGTGCCAGATGGCGGCCAGTGCGACAAAACGACGCGTGGTTGCAGGCCCATCCGAGGCTACAGCCATCGGAAATACGTTGATGCAGGCTATGGCAATAGGAGAGATCGGGTCACTCGCTGAGTTGAGGCAAGTAGTCCGGAATTCGTTTGAGACAGAGGTCTATGAACCTGCAGATTCTGCTGCATGGGATGACGCATATGCTCGCTTCCTAGAGATGCTCGAAGACAAACAAAAATAGCACAAAGCTGCAATAAGAGCAGAGATCAAGCGACGAAAACCAGGCACCACCGTTATCTCAGGGACTTGGGTGGTGCCTGTTCGCGCTAGCTATGCGGTTGATGATCGAGGTTGTGGACTTGCCAGGTTTGAGACTCAAGAGTACAAGAGGAATACCGAGCCTTTGGAGGAGATTGTACTCGGGCAGGTTGTCCGGATTGTAGTCGGCACCCTTGAAGTAGCGCGAAGGATTGATCCGTGTGATCAGATCCTCTGCAGTGGTCTCGTTGAAAATGACTACTGCTCCAACACACTCGAGCCCGGCAATCACTCTAGCTCTATCAGCCTGCGAATTTATCGGCCTATCAGGCCCTTTGAGTAGTCGGACAGACTCGTCGCTGTTAACACCGACAACTAACAGGTCGCACATGCTCCTCGCTCTCTCTAGCAAGTCGAGGTGACCGCTGTGGAGTATGTCAAAGCAGCCATTGGTAAGGCCGACTGTGCGGCCTGCCTTGCGTTGATGTCGCGAAAGGTCTTGTGCCTCATCAATGGTTATGACCTTTCTTTCGGTGCTGGCGAAATGCTGCACTTCATGCCATCTCCTCTATCCTAAACTCCATGTTCGCCTTCAGTTTGAGCGCCGTTCTGCTGTCCGTTGCCAAGAAACGATTTTCCGCGTGTACCGATGGCTTTGTAGAACATCACGCCTCCAATGACCAGGCTTGTATAATACGTAAAGAAGCGCCAGGTGCTCACAAACAGAGGCAGCCTGGCCTTTGGGACGACCGGCTGAAAGAGCAGAGCAAATCCGATCTCGGATCCTCCACTCCCCCCAGGCGTGGGTATGAAAGGCTGTATGATATTGAAGACAATCTGCGCCAAAAGAGTCCTTGCGATGGGCGGACGGATTCCAAGCCCGAGCAGCGTCACTGGAGCGATAGCCAGATAGAATCCCCAGTAGAGCAGAGTACAGACAATCGCCAGGAAAAAGGCAAGGCGAGCGTTCCTGAGCATCTCCGCGGTGTCCTGCTTAAACTGCTCGATTTCGCACGTGAGCCGTGCAGCAATGGAGTCGACCTTCTCTGGAGATACAAACCGCTTTACCACTCGTAGCCGTGAAACGCGGCGAAGCAACCCGACTAGGAGCTCCGACTTTACGATCAAAACGACCATCAGGACCGCTAGAGCAATCATTATTGCTATGGCGATGTCAATCAAGCGGTCGACCTGAGAGCTTAAGCTGTATTCTCGCTTTCTGATGTATATGTACAGTAAGGCTGGGCCCAGCAGTATTAGCAAGGCTGTAGTCAGAGCTGAGTCAATGATGCTCACAGCTGATGACCGTCCGATCGGCTGGCCCTCCTTGTGCATCAGGTACACCTGCAGAGGCAAGCCACCGGAGGTAAACGGCGTCACATGTGATACGAAGACCGCAGACATGTAGATCTCGAACAGCCGAAAATAGCCGATTGGATTCCCAAGCGCTCGAGAGAGCAAATAGAGTCTGAGCACCTTGGTACACCACGCTGCCACGGTGACGGACAGGCCGAGGAGAAGGTATTCGGGCTTGATCCTTTGTAGGGACTCGATTTCGAAGTCATTGCGGCTGAGTGCAAGTATGAACAGAATGCTTACTACGCTGATACCTATCGAAATCAACAGGCCTCTCTTGAGCGAGACCTTTGAGACAGTCTTCACGCCGTACCACCCTTGCTTATGATTGCCATTTCGTCAATACTGCGCTAGCGATGAATCCGTTATCCCATGATACGGGATAGCGGCGAGCTCAGGCTCGATGCTGGACTTGGTTCGTCTGCGAATCCGCTCCATCACCAAATGCACGGCAGACATGACCATGTCGGGGGTGATGTACGCCATGCATTCGTGTTTACACTCAAGACGCTTCAGGGACGACAGATAGAGGTATTGCAGCGGACTCGTCATCCAGTGGAAGCAAGGGCTGCACGGCAAGTTGGCAGTCACCACAGTTGACAAAGACGATGTGGGGCCGAAGTTCTCCGGATCTGTCGGGCCAAATAAAGCGATGACAGGCGTGTTCATCGCAGATGCAATGTGTTGCGGAGCAGAATCATTGCCTATAAACAAGGTGCAGCGCTCAATGAGTGCGCCCGTCTGCTTAAGCGATAGCTCTCCTGCAGCGACGAAAAATCTGGATCCGTAACGCGCGTTTTCAATGATCTCCCGAGCAAGGAGAACATCGTCATGGCCGCCAACAAGGACTACACTGGTATCTAGTTCTGTTACCAAGCGGTCAGCGACTGCAGAAAAACCCGGTGTGTCCCAACGCTTTGCTTGGAAGTTCTTGCCTCCAGGGTGGATCGCTACTGTAACACCACTTAAGTCGAGGCCGACAGACGATGCCCAGTCTTCAGTTGCCTGTCGATCTCGATCCGATATGTAGAACTCGAGCTTGCGGCTGTCCGCCGTGGCTCCAAGGGATTGAACCACCTGCAGGCAGTAATCTATCGCGTGAATGGTCCGCTTGTCAGGCACCTGTTTAGCATATAGCCATCCGAGCGTGCGAGAGTTAAAACCCACCTTGATTGAGTTTGGGAAGGCTGCAGAAAGCCAGCTGCCAACGTGAGACAGTCCGACTACCACGTCTACGCCTTCTGCGCGCAGTTTCGATGCTACTCTGGCAGCATCCAAAGCTCCAGTGCAAGTTATAAGCCTGTCTATATTCGGGTTGCCTTCAAGAACTTCGAACGACGACTGCCAGGTCATCACTGTGATCCGCGCACCCGCGAACCTGCGCCTAAGAGCTGCTAATGCCGGGGTGCCGAACAAGGCGTCTCCTATCGGACATAACTGCAGGACGAGTATTGAAGAGGGACAGTCGAGCGATTGACAGCCACTCTCATTCATTGGTTATCACACAGCTTTCAGATACTAGACATCTACGGCGATTCTAGCCTATATCAATATAGGCAGAATATCTGGCTGCGCGCCAAAAGGCAACCGCGCAGGTTACTTCCGTTTATACTTCTAGATATCGTAACTAAAACCTTCTTCACCATATTCTTAGATTGTCCGCCAAGTGAACAGCCAATCCGCTGGAAACCGAGTTACGGCTTAGGGAGCGGAGAGGGGTGGATCTATGGTCCTCGTCGCCTGGCGTTGGCTTCGCAGGGGGCGATGTGAGGTCTCCTCCGCTTGCCGTTCGCTCCGCCGTCCTGGCTTCGCTCACTCTGAGAGAGGCAACTCTCCGTCATCCTGACTCCGAGTTGCCTCAACAGTCGCGGAAGTAGGTTTTCGGCAGGATGAGTTCAGGTTTCGGAGAAACCAAAGCATCGATTATTATATGTAGGGTGCCGGTCTTGGCGAGATTTCCAGATTGGAGACGGTGAGTCATGAGATGGCCTGCGTTTCTACGCAGATCGGAGGAGTCTATAGCCCGGGCGAACGGTATTTACCTGCGCCCTGTAAGGGTAAGTGACGCACGCCAGTACGCCACGCTTTTGCAAGAAAACCGTGAGCTGTTGGAGCCGTTTGAGCCCGTGCGGCCGCCCAGTTACTACACAGAGGCCTACCAGAGAGCTGTGCTCAAGGAAGCCGTCGAGTCCTACAAAGACGGTTCTGGGTACATGTTTGCCGTAGTTCTAGACAGCCATGGCATCATCGGCCGAGTGGGCCTGTCAGGCGTTTTTAGAGGAGCCTTCCAGAGCTGCTTCATTGGCTACTTTATTGATCACCGCTTTACTCGCAGGGGCTATGCCACGTGGGCGGTAAAAAACACCGTTGCGTTTGCCTTTGACAAAGCAGCGCTGCACCGGGTGGAGGCATCAGTGATGCCTTGCAATGTTGCCTCTCAGAGGGTACTAGAGAAGTCCGGTTTTAGGCGTGAAGGACTAGCACGCAATTACCTGAGAATCCAGGGTAAATGGGAAGATCACTACATATATGCTATAACAGTCGAAGATAAGATAGGTGAGAGCGTGGACAGAGGAGGCGGAGAGTATTGCTGATCGACTACCACGTTCATCTTCAGCCGGATTCACATAAAGGCCGATGCAAATACGACATGGACAATCTCGACGAGTACCTGCGCTGTGCCAGCGCAGCTGGGATAGATGAGATCGGTATAACCGAACACTCCAACAGGTTCTTCGAGTTTTTGCCCACATTTGCTCCTGTGCTGGACAAGGCTGAATCAATACCGGCGATCAGCCGGTGGATACGAGAAGGATGTACTGAGACTTTAGACGAGTACGTGCGGTTTCTTCAGGAAGCCAAGCGTACTGGCCGTCCTGTAAAGGTCTCGGTGGAGGTTGACTACATCCCCGGCCAGGAGTCTTTGATAGCCGACATACTATCGGATTACCAGTTTGACTATGTCTTGGGATCAGTCCACTTCATCAATGCATGGGCAGTGGATTACTCTGCTGAATTTGGCTGGCCTGATAAGTCGGTAGATGACGTGTTCAGGCAGTACTTCGACATTGTAATCCAGGCGGTAGAGTCCGGGCTATTTGACTGCATCGCCCATCCGGATTTGGTCAAGAAATTGGGCTTTGTCCCCAGCATTGACCTCACACCCTATTACGAGACAGTAGCTAAAGCCATGAAAAAAGCAGATGTTGCCTACGAAGTGAGCACAGCCGGCCTCTTCAAGCCTGTTGGAGAGGTATACCCGTCTCCTGAGTTCATAAGCGTCATGCACAGCTACTGTGTTCCATTTGTCTTTTCATCGGACGCCCATAGCCCCGAGCAAGTAGGAAGGCAATTCGAGGTCAGCCTTGAGACTGTGCGCCAGGTAGGATACACCGAAGTGGCACTCTTTGACAACAGAGTGCGTTACTCTCGTCCGTTGTAGCTGCACATGGTTTCTTAATCGCATGTCTATACTACTGCTGGATGTGCGGATGCAGCAGAACGCCAGAGCAGGAGGTATTGGCCTGTGGTGAGGATTTCGCGCCTGGTGGGACTTCCGGTAGTTAGCCTTGAGGGTGCAAGAAAGGTCGGTATAACGAAAGAGGTATGGCTGAGTAGAGACCTGCTCTGGATCAGGGGGTTCAGCGTCGGCCTGAGACGGTTGATTTCATCTGTCCGTTTCTTGCCGTTTTCACGCGTTTTTAGTCTGACAACCACGTCTGTGACCGTGCACAGCGAAGACGTGACAGAGCAGCTCCTTGAATACAGTGACTGCGGGTTGAGATTTCACAAGGTTGCATCAAGCATTGCCCGCACTCGCGACGGCACTGTGGTTGGCAGCCTATCCGATCTCTTTGCCGATGAGAATACAGGCCGTGTGCAGGAGCTTGAGGTATCGGAAGGCGTTCTGCAGGACATAACTAAAGGTAGGTCACGCATACACAGATCAGCGTGCATCGAGTTCAACGGACAAGCCATCATATTGGTCGAAGGCGTAGTGGGTAGCTAGGACGAAAAGCGCAAGAGGTTCGATCGGTAAATCAGATGAGGAGCTGGGTTTGAACTATGAAGAGTCAGTGGAAGCTCTTATTGACCGGCGGTGCTATCGGCGCACTACTGGGCGGGTATGCTGTCCGCAGAATGAACGGCCACGGTCGTAGGCTTGGTACCGGGATGCCTCTAGAGATGCAGAGCAGGAGTAGGATCACCGGCACAGTCGCAGATCTTGCAGCTCAAGCAGCAGACAGAATGGATGACCTGAGCCTAAGGGCTCGAGCACTGAATCGCAAGGTCACATCAGGGCATTAACTCTGAGGCAGGCAAGGTGCGGGTAGTCCTTTCAGAGTTGCGGGAGCGAGAAGTCTGAGCTGCAGTTTGGCTAAGCAAGCACGAGCCTATAGGCTGGTAGGTCTTGTTCTACTTGCCATAGGCTTTGCTGTTGTACTCTACAGAACCAGAGAAGTCTTGACACCTTTCCTAATCGGAGCAGCGATAGCATACACTCTGAACCCTCTGGTGGACTCGTTGGAGCGACGCGGCGCACCAAGAGTGGCAGGCATTGTGATTGTGTACGCATTTGTGCTGCTCGTGCTTGCGCTGATACTCGTCTACCTTATCCCGGCAACCACCCGACAGCTTGAGAGGATGTCCGAAGACTTCCCCGCCCGGGTTCGGAGCCTCGAGTTGTTCGTTACAAACCTGTATGAGAAGTATCACACAGCCCCCTTCCCGGAAACAGTAAGAGAACCGCTCGACTCCATAATAAAGCAGTGGGAAGCGTTGCTTGCCTCAGCCGTCTCCCGGACAATAAGCGCAACTGTAGGGTTGCTTCACCAGTTGCCGAACCTGGTCTTGGCACCGGTCTTGGCGTTCTACTTCTCTCGGGACAAGGATGAGATATGTAGGAAGGTCATGTCGTGGGTACCTGCAAAAAACCGGGAGGAAATATCAAACCTCATTGGCGAGATAGACGCGGTGGTCGGCGGCTTCGTCAGAGGGCAGCTCCTTGTCGCAGCCATAATGGTGGGTCTGCTCAGTGTCGGCCTATGGCTGACAGGCATCGAGTTTTGGTTTCCGATTGGCGTCGCGGCAGGGATTCTGGATGTGATACCGTACTTCGGCCCGATACTCGGAGCTATCCCTGCTGTGATCATCGCGCTCTTGGAGTCCCCGCTAAGAGCTGTGTACGTAGTGATCGTGTTTGTGGTTGCCAACCAGATTGAGTCCGCTGTGCTGACTCCCAGAATAGTCTCGGGATACGTTGGTTTACATCCTCTCACCGTCATATTCGCTCTGCTCGTTGGAGCTTATATGTTGGGGTTGTGGGGGATGATCATAGCTGTTCCAGTTGCTGGCATGGTCAAGGTGGTCGCCCGTTACGCATGGCTGAAGCTTGTCACCCAGTGACCACTCTCAAAAACGCAGATGGCTGACCAACTGGCGTGTGTTGACATGGCCAAAGGTCAACAGTATGATTAGGATAGCTTACGCATAACCAGTATATGTGTTTAGATTAAGTCTATTTGGCGGTTGTGATAGCGGGAGGACAATCATGACTTCACAGGAATTGCGAGAAAGCTTTTTAGGGTTTTTTGAGTCCAAAGGCCATTTGAGGCTTCCTAGTGCTCCTTTAGTTCCGCGGAATGACCCTACGTTGTTGCTCGTCGGCGCCGGTATGGTGCCGTTTAAGTCATATTTCATGGGAACTGAAAACCCGCCCAGCAAGCGGATAACTACCTGTCAGAAGTGCATCCGCACTCCCGACATAGAGAACGTCGGCAAGACCTCGAGGCACGGCACTTTCTTTGAAATGCTAGGCAACTTCTCATTTGGGGACTATTTCAAAGTCGAGGTCATCCCGTGGGCGTGGGAGTACCTCACACAGGTGCTCAGGTTGCCGGCAGATCGGATGTACGCCTCGGTCTACTTGGACGATGACGAGGCATATGCCATTTGGCGGGATGAGGTGGGTGTGCCGGAGTCGAGAATTGTTCGATTTGGCAAGGAGGACAACTTCTGGGAGGTGCCGGGTGGCCCGGGCCCGTGCGGGCCGTGTTCTGAGATCATTTTTGACCGGGGCGAGGAGAAAGGTTGCGGTTCAAAGGACTGCAAACCAGGGTGTGATTGCGACCGATTTATCGAGATTTGGAACTTAGTGTTCATCCAATACTACAAAGATGAGCAGGGCAACTACACTCCTTTGACTCAGAAATCCGTAGACACCGGCATGGGACTTGAGCGTGTTGCTGCCGTATTGCAAGGAGTCGATACGATTCAAGAGATAGATATCATAAAGCCCGTGATTGAGTACATCGAGTCGCGCACCGGTCTTAAGTATGGCGACGAATGGGAACAAGACTGGGCGATTCGTGTCATTACCGACCATTCGCGCAGTGTCGCCTTTATGGCTGCGGACGGCATACTGCCAGGCAACGAGGGCCGTGGCTACGTTATGAGGAGGCTTTTGCGCAGAGCGGTCAGGTTTGGACACAAGATCGGGCTTGATCCCGGATTTTTGTCAGGAGTCTGTGATGTGACGCTTGATCTGATGGGCAAGGTATACAGCGAGTTGGTTGAGCGCAGAGACTATATCCTCAAGGTCATAGCCAGTGAAGAAGAGCGTTTCAACGACACCCTGGATCAAGGCATGGATATTCTCAAGGATGAACTTGCGAAACTCGAGCAGTCCGGTGCAAAGGTTCTTCCTGGGGAAGCGGCTTTTAGGCTTTATGACACTTATGGATTTCCAATGGAGATAACAAGAGAGATTGCTGAAGAGCATGGCATGTCTGTTGACGAAGAGGGCTTCCGGCAGCTCATGGACAGACAGAGGGAGCGCGCAAGAAGCGCGAGAGAAGCCATTGGATATGCTGGAGAGTTATCTGCCAAGTACGCTCGTGCCCTCGCAGGGGTTTCCGTGTCGTTTGCCGGGTATGACCGTACAAGACTAGATGATGCGCAAGTCGTGAGAATACTAAAGGATCAGCAGGCAGTGGACGAGTTGGCCAACGGAGAGTGCGGAGAAGTCGTCCTGGACGTGACGCCGTTCTATGGAGAGAGCGGTGGACAGGTTGGCGATACCGGTGAACTTCGAACACCCACAGGGCGGGCTTTGGTACTCGACACCAAGAAGCCTTCGGCTGACATCGTGAGCCATCAGATCCGGGTGGTAGAGGGGCGAATCAAAGAAGGCCAGCAGTGCACTGCGGTGGTTGATGCGGCTCGCCGCATGGATACCGCTCGCAACCACACTGCTACTCACCTATTGCACAAGTCACTGCAACTCGTCCTTGGCGACCATGTTGCGCAGGCGGGATCTCTTGTCAGCCCTGACCGCCTTCGTTTTGACTTCTCGCACCTTGAGCCTATGACAGAAGAACAGCTTGCACAGGTAGAGAGTATTGTCAACGAGAGAGTCATGGAGGACCTCGAGGTAGTTGCCTCGGAGATGTCACTGCAAGATGCCACCAGAAGCGGTGCTGTTGCGCTGTTCGAAGAGAAATACGACGAGCAAGTAAGAGTAGTCTCTGTCGGTGATTTTAGCAAAGAGTTGTGTGGCGGAACTCACGTTCGTCGCACCGGCGAGATAGGCTTGTTTAGGATTTTGGGCGAGAGCAGCATTGCAGCTGGTGTCCGTCGGATCGAGGCAGTGACCGGGCACGCGGCGCTAGAGCACTTGTCACAGCTGAGGGCCAGTCTGCGACGAATTGCCAATAGCCTCAAGGTTTCTGAAGAAGAAGCCCCGGAGCGAGTCGATAAGCTCCTATCAGACTTGCGTGACTTGCAGGCCGAAATCGCGGCACTGAAGTCCAAGGCCGCGGCCAATCAGGTCTCTGATATGATCAGTCGCGCGATTGAGGTGGCAAATGCCAAGGTAGTTGTCGAAAGCGTTGATGGAGTAGACCACCAGCAGTTGCGGGCCATGTGTGATGAGGCACGGAGCAAGCTGGGTTCAGGCGTCGTGTTATTGTCGACATCGGCAGGCGGCAAACTCTCGTTTATCTCCATGGTCACCAAGGACTTGGTGGAGCGTGGGATGAGTGCAGTTGACATAGTCAATTCTGCAGCGAGGGCGGCAGGCGGTGGCGGCGGAGGGCGCCCGGATATGGCTCAGGCAGGCGCGAAGGATCCTAGTCGCGCGGCTGATGCGATGAGGGCAGGCCGTGAATATATCTTGAAGACACTGAATACAATGTCTTAACTGCAAAAAGAGGAAACAAGCAGCCCTGGGCAGAATCTCTACAGTGGCTGCTGGCAAGTTTATCTGGTTGGGGGCGAAGTTGCTTATGCCGGATGCTAGAGACGAGACTCTGCGGTTCAAAGTCGGATCTGACGAAGATGAGAGCATCAGGGGCGCGCTCCTCAAAGTGTACAATGCCTTGAAGGAGAGAGGCTACGATCCTGTCAACCAGCTCGTGGGCTACTTGCTTTCGGGAGACCCTACTTACATTACCAGCCACCAGAACGCCCGGAACATAATCCGCCAAGTAGAACGAGATGAGATACTGGAGGAATTGGTAAGGAGCTATCTAGAATCAGACGATTGAGCTCTCACCTTCCTGCCTAGGGCGATCTTGCGACAGTAGAGCTACGTGAGTTGTGTCTATGCCGCGGGCCAGCAGCTGTGCTGCTTTTTTGGCCCGCTTTTGTCTGGCTGATGAGTCGGTCGTAGCTGCGAGTGCAAGGAGTGGTTGTCTATGAACAGTGAACCCAGAGTCCTTGTTCTAGACCCTGACGCCTCCGTCTCTTCACTTATCCGCGATATCAGGGCATCACTCTCAGACAACGTTATAATAGACGCGCGGCTGTCTGATGCCCTGAAAAACGAGCCGGATCTTCGTCTGCTCATTCACTACGCACGCGACGATGGAAAGCGAATCACAATTGTGACTCGCGATCCTGCCATGAGTGCACTCGCAGATCAGTTGGGCATAGAGGTGCTCAGTGAGCTCCCTGCAGGGGAGCATGAGCGTGAAGAAATCGGACAGCCTGATACCAGTGCGTTACAGGCGGGATCTGCTGACGGACTGGACAAGCCTAAACACGCGTCTGCCCATGATGGGCGAAGCGGCGTAGCGCAGAGCACTGCCGATAGAAGCCGTCGCATGGCCGGCAGGCTAGTATCGAGATCGTCGAGGCCGTCGGTCCTTCCGCGAGTGTCGATGAGAGCTGTTGTTGCTCTGGTAGTTATTGTAATGGCGATTACAGTCGTGACTGCATACGTACGCAGTCTGCTCGTTGAGGTGACAGTCGTCCCGGCTACTGCTCGAGTAAGCGAAACGTTGATTATAGGGGTCGACAGTGGCCTGGTTGAACCTGAGACTGCATTGGGGATCAACATCCCGTCTGAGAGGCTAGCGACGGAGGTTCAGTACTCAAGGGAGATCCTTACGACAGGAGAACTGCGGGAAGGGATCACGCCCGCGGTTGGCGAGGTGCTCTTGATCAACAGCGGATCCGCTCCTGTGCGGGTTCCTGCCAGAACAAAGCTCTGGACTGCGGATGGGATCGAATTTGAAACGGTAAACGACGTCCAAGTAGATCCGAAGACTACGATGATGAGAGCAGGCATTAAGATCGGAGAGACTAGCGGCACAGCTTTGGTGGCCGCCACTGCTGTTGAGCCCGGGAGTTCCGGAAACATACCTGCTCTGTCAATAATATCAATAGAAGAGCCGTTCAGTGATCTGCTTCAGGTCACAAACGAAAACGAGTTTCGCGGCGGCAGAGACAGAGTTATCCGGGTTGTTTCTGAGGACGATGTCGAGCAGCTGAGGCGAATGAGTGAGGATCGGATGCTCGAAGACGGAGCTCGAAGATTGGCGGAGTTGGCCGGACTCGATATGTACCTGCTACTGCCAACGCTGGAGCTAGAGATTCGCTCGCTTCAGATCTATCCGGAAGTCGCCAAGGAGTCAGAACGCGTGTCCATACAGACTGCTGGAGTAGTTGGAGTGGACGCGGTCAGGCTCGAGGATCTGAGCAAGGCTATTGGGGACAAGCTCTCCGGGTTGTTGGGCGAGGGCTATGCTCTGATTGCGGACTCACTCGCGATCGACTCTCTAAGCAGCAGCAGGCTGAGTAGCGGACAGACGGTCATCTCTGTCGACGTAAGTGCTTTGTTTAAGGCTGAAATAAGCCCTCACGTCGTCGCCGAGTTCCTTGCGGGCGAGGGTTTTGATGAGGTGCGTGATCGACTTATCGGCTCTGGGAGGATCACAGACCTAGCTGTCCATGAGGAAATCGAAGCCTTTCCCAGGTGGCCGAGATTGATTAGAGTAGTGGTATCGGAACCATTGTGAGAACGACTGATCAGGAGATTTCTACTGGTGGAGTATAGAAAGCTAGGCAATACAGGCATCTCTGTTTCGAGGTTGTGCTTTGGACTGTTGACCCTGAGCGGGCTTCAACGTGGACTGGATGTTCGTGAAGGCGTTTCGTTGCTCAAGAAAGCACTTGATTTGGGCGTCACCTTTTTTGATACTGCTGTGTTGTACGAGACGGATGAGGTGTTGAACAGGTTCCTTAGGGATGTTCGCAGAGACAGCATCGTCATCGCCTCCAAGTCATATGATTATGACTACGAGTCGATGAGGAAGACTGTCATGGGGGTCCTGTCCAGACTCGAGACTCCTTATATCGACTTGTTTCTTCTTCACGAGCAGGAAAGCCGCCTCACACTCAAGGGGCACGCGGGTGCGTTGGACTGCCTTCGAGATCTGAAGGCCGAGGGGCTTGTCAGGGCGATAGGTGTGTCAACCCACTATGTCGATGTAGTAAGGGCCTGTGCGCTCAATCCGGTTGTGGATGTAGTTCATCCGATCTACAATTGGAAAGGGATCGGGGTGCAGGGCGGTAGTGTTGAAGAGATGCGCGATGCGATTCAGTTCGCCCGCGACATGGGCTTGGGCGTCTATGCAATGAAAGCTTTGGGTGGCGGGCATCTGACAAACGATGCGGCAAGCGCTCTTCGCCATGTGCTCGACTTCCAAGCAGTGGATTCTGTCGCAGTGGGCATGGCGGACGTCAGAGAGTTGGAGTTCAACATAGCAGTGTTTGAAGGCCGCGGTGTCGACAGCGAATCAGCGCAATCATTGGTCAGAGGGAAGGCTCTGCATGTCGCCGATTACTGCCGCGGATGTGGTAGGTGTGTCTCCAGGTGTGGCTACGGCGCTCTTCGCTTGCAGGATGGTAGAGCGACTGTAGACTCAAAAGCATGTGTTCTCTGCGGCTATTGCGCGTCTGTTTGCCCTGACTTCTGCTTAAAGGTGTACTGATTTGGAGGGGCAACATTGAGAGTTTTGGGGCTCGACATCGGCGATCGACGCATCGGGGTTGCAGTGAGCGATCCAATGGGGTGGACCGCTCAGGGCGTGTGCGTGATCCAGAGAACAGCGCCTGAGAAAGACTTGCAGGCGATCAATAATATTGTCAAGGAGCTTGGCGTTTCGTGCGTAGTATGCGGGTTGCCTGTAAATATGAACGGCACCTACGGCCCGCAGACCGAGAAAGTGGCGTCATTTTGTGAGCTGATTCGAGACGCAACAGGACTGCCGGTAGAGCTGTGGGATGAGCGGCTGACTACTGTTGCCGCAGAGAGGGTGCTCGATGAGGCCGGATTGACCTGGCGCAAGAAGCGCCGGGTTGTTGATATGACTGCCGCTTGTTTGATCCTTCAGTCTTACCTCGACAGTAGGAGGCCGGGTGATCAGGGTTGATCCGGATTAGGAGAGCTATAGGATACGGCGTCCTTGTGCTGCTTTTCATCTTGATGATAGCGTTGTCATCGCCGCACTTTTACGCGGGTCCGGAAGCTGTCGAGGTGTACGTGGCAGACGGTATGTCGTCTGTGCAGATCGGAAGAGTCTTGGAGGATGCCGGACTCGTCTGGGACGCCAGGCTGTTCGCTCTGGTGTCTAGGATAAGAGGAGTGCACACTGCCCTGAAGTCCGGCCGTTACAGGCTTCGAATTGACCAACCAGTTGTAGCAGTCATAGACACCTTGGCCAAGGGCGAAGTCCAGCTGGTCAAGGTTACGATTCCTGAAGGCTACAGCATACCTCAAATAGCCCGGCTTCTAGAGGAACGCGGAGTGACTGATGCGAAGGCCTTCGAGACTGAGGCGGTGAATTCTGCGCACAAGTATTCGGACCTGCTGGGGTTTGTCACGCCTACCGGCTCACTCGAAGGTTACCTGTTTCCTGACACCTACTTCGTAGCTGAAGGACTGCCGGTAGATAAGCTCATCTCGTTGATGGTGGTCAGGTTTTGTGAAAAAGGCCTGCCTGCGCTTGGCGATGTCAACTCCACGGAGTTCAGCGTCCACGAACTTGTGACGTTAGCATCAATCATTGAGCGAGAAGCCGCAGAGGACAGCGAGCGCCCTCTGGTATCCTCTGTGTTTTACAACCGCCTAAATGCAGGAGTTCGTCTGCAGTCGTGCGCCACGGTCAACTACGCTATCGGACAGCCGGGGAAGACACTGACTGCGGCCGACTTGGCAGTTGAGTCCCCGTACAATACATACCTACACGACGGCTTGCCGCCAGGCCCGATAGCCAGTCCGGGCCTTGCTTCGTTGCAGGCAGCGGCCAATCCGGCGAGTTCGCCTTTCATGTACTTTGTGTCCAATGGGATGGGCGGCCACGTTTTCTCAGTTGAGTATCCTGAGCATTTGGCTGCAGCTGAGAGGCTGAAACAACTTAGAGGTGATTAGATGAAAAGGATGCAGCCTGACCGACTTGCGCCTGAGCTAGTGGCACCAGCTGGTTCTATGGAGAAACTCAAGGTTGCATTGGCATACGGAGCAGATGCAGTCTACTTCGGAGGCGGGCCGCTGAGTCTCAGAGCCAGAGCCGAAGACATGGCTGATGATGAGATCGATGAAGCAATCGCATATGTCCATAGCCGCGGCAAGCATGCGTACTTGACCGTCAACGCTATCCCGCATAACACTGATATAGCAGAAGTTGAACGCATTGTCAGGAGGTACGCAATCAGCGAGCCCGATGCGTTTGTAGTGGCTGATCCTGGTGTACTTGATATTGTAAAAGAGGTCGCACCTCACATCCCCGTGCACTTGTCGACTCAGGCAAATGCCGTCAATTGGCGCGCAGTCCGGTTTTGGCACAGAATGGGGGTGGATCGCGTCATACTGGCTCGTGAGATGACTCGGGACGAAATACTGCAGACTCGACAAGAGACCGACGTCGAACTCGAAGTGTTTGTCCATGGAGCGATGTGCATCTCCTATTCAGGCAGATGTCTGCTAAGCACCTACCTGGCAGACCGCGACGCCAACCGAGGCAGATGCGCCCAGCCTTGTAGATGGCGTTATGCTTTGGTTGAGGAATCTTGTCCAGGGGAGTATCTCCCTGTTTTTGAGGATGCGAGGGGCACGTACATCCTCAACTCGAGGGACCTCTGTCTGCTGGAATACATGCCTGAACTCATCGATTCCGGCATCGATGCGCTGAAGATCGAGGGGAGAATGAAGAGCGTGCACTACGTCGCAGTAGTGACGCGCGTTTATCGTCGAGCGATAGATGCGTGTGTTGCAGGCCGGTTTACAAGCGATCTCTTGGACGAGCTGATGGGAGAGCTGCAGAGTGTAAGCCATCGTCCGTATACTACCGGCTTTTGGAGTGGGACACTAGAGGATGCAGGCAGATTTGCCGAGCACTCTGCGTATATTAGAGAGGCTGATTTCCTCGGCGTTGTGTCCAAGGCCGGGCTTGATTCGGCAGTGATAGATGTAAGAGACAGGGTTGAGTCAGGTGAGTTGGTCGAAGTCGTCGATCCCCATCATGATTCCTTTCTTACTGTCATGCCCGAGATGACTAGAGTTACGACTGACGACGACGGGGTCGAGGTTCGTTCGCAAATCAGCGTAGCGCACGCCAATTACACAGTCGAGGTGCAGTTTTCCCGCCCCGTCAGTCAGTACGCTCTCTTGAGACGCAGGGTTTCTGTGAGTTGACCAGTTGACCGTTGCAGCGTTTTCTGGGCACAGTGCAGGGCCACTGTACGTGCACGTTCAGAGCGTCCGTCTCATACAATAGCCTGTGATCCTATCGTCACTTGGGAGGAGATCGGATGCTGGGCGCTTTGACTGCCGGCGCTGCCCTGCTCTTGAGGGGCTTGTCACTGCTTGTATCATATGTTACAGGGAGCAACGCTTTTCCGAAACCACTTACAGAAGAGGAGGAGAGAGATTATCTAGCGAGAAGAGATCAGGGAGACGAGGACGCCCGGAACACACTCATTGAACGCAACCTTAGACTGGTCGCTCACATAGTCAAGAAATTCGAAAACACTGGAGAGAGCTCAGAGGACCTTATCTCAATAGGCACGATAGGATTGATCAAAGCAATTCGCACATTTGATCAGAGCAAGAACACCAGGCTGGCGACATATGCAGCCAGGTGTATAGAGAATGAGATCCTGATGTACCTGCGGGCCACAAAAAGGATCAAGAGCGAGGCAATGCTCCACGACCCCATTGGGTCGGATAGAGAGGGCAATGAGATCAATCTCATGGACATTCTTGAGGCCAAGGACGGGTCGGTGGCAGAAACAGTAGAGAGCCGATTCGAAGAGCAAAAGCTAAGGGAGAAGCTCAAGTGTCTGAGCCCTAGAGAACGTAAGGTAATCGAGCTGCGCTATGGCCTGTCTGACTGCGAGTCACAGACTCAGAGAGAGATTGCCAAGATTCTGAACATTTCCAGGTCATATGTATCACGCATCGAGAAGCGGGCGATCTCGAAGCTGCTCAAAGCCATGAATGCAGAAGGTTATTGGTAAGCAGTCGAACCAGTTCAAACACTGATTAGGCGAGCAATACGATGTAGCGAGTCTAGTCTCGACAAGCTTACGTTATGATTGTGGGTGAAGCTGCGGCAAATGTGGAACCTGTTGAGACCAGATCAATACGCTCCAAGTCTTTATGACATCGATTTTGAAAGCTTGAGAGACAAGGGCATCCGTGGGCTGATATTGGATCTTGACAACACACTCGTCCCTTGGGGTGAGGACACTGTCAGCGAGGAGCTGACAGAGAAGATCAAGGAACTAAAACAGCTCGGATTTGGCATGTGCATAGTCTCAAACAACCTTGGGGGACGAGTCAACTCAATATCGAGCAGGCTAGGTATAGAGGCGACGTCGGGTGCTTTGAAACCCCTTACGTTTGCGTACAAGAAGGCTCTAAGGGTTTTGGGCAGTGATGTCAGTACAACTGCCCTGGTTGGCGACCAGCTGTTTACGGACATATTGGGCGGCAACCTTGTTGGCTTTTATACAGTGCTCGTTGATCCCATTGTGGACCGCGAGTTTCTCACCACCAGGCTGCTTCGCAGGCTCGAACGTGTGGTTCGCAAGCGGCTTGGACTCGTTAGGAGGTCGGTGTAGGTTAGTAATCACACCCATGTATCGCACTCGATCGACCGTGGGAGAGTGACATCCGTGCCTCGATACGCCGAGGTAATCGTAGATGTAAGCGCCAGAAGGGTGGACAAGCCCTTTCACTACTATGTTGATGAAGAGATTGATCAACGTGTCTGTCTTGGATCCAGGGTGCTTGTCCCATTTGGCAGGCGGCAGGTGGAGGGCTATGTAGTAGGTTTTGTCGATGAACCGGACGTAGATGAAGTCAAGCCAATACTTGACGTCGTCGATCCGGAGCCTGTGTTCACAGAGGAGCAGTTGCAGCTTGCCGAATGGATGAGCGAGCATTACCTCTGCCTGCGAGTTGATGCGCTGCAGTGCATTCTGCCTGCAGGAGCGAAGCGCAAGGGCTCTGTGTCCATAGCCAAGAAGCAGATAGTAGAGCTTGTCGACAAAACCGCCTGTCAGGAGAACGATCTCACTCCCAAGCAGCGTGCAGTGGTCGCAGTGCTCTCAGCACAGCCAGATGTCCAACTAACCCCTCGCGAGCTGATGGAACAGGCATCAGTGAGTTCCTCGGTCATCCAGACTCTCGTGAAAAAGGGTATCCTCAGGAAGAAAAAAGTGGAGGTCAGAAGGACCCCCTCCGATCGCGTTACTCAGAGTGCTCCGGTAGAGCCTGTCGAGCTCACTGACGAGCAGGCAAGCGCGGTCGCTGCAATCGAGGAGTATCTGGACAGCGACTCAAAAAGCCGCAGCGTGTTGCTGCACGGAGTGACTGGCAGTGGCAAGACGGAGGTCTACATACGAGCGGCAGCTGCTGCGCTGGACAGGGGCAAGCAAGTAATCGTCCTGGTCCCCGAGATCGCGCTGACGTCTCAGATCGTTGAGAGATTTGGAGCAAGGTTTGGTGATGATGTCGCCGTCTTTCACAGCGGGCTGTCGCTCGGCGAAAGGTTTGACGAGTGGCGCCGTATAAGAAGCGGCGAAGCTTCGATTGTCATAGGTGCCCGGTCTGCTGTGTTTGCGCCGCTCTCACGGCTGGGTTTGATCATAATAGATGAGGAGCACGAACCATCCTATAAACAAGACGATGCCCCAAGATACCACGCACGCGAGGTGGCTGAAAAAAGAGCTGAGCTTACGGGCGCAGTCTTAGTGCTTGGTTCGGCAACGCCTAGCCTGGAGACATACTATAGGTCCGAGCAGGGTTTGGTTGAGAGACATGAACTGCCTGTGCGAGTGTGCGGGCATGAGATGCCGACTGTTCACATAGTTGACATGCGAGAAGAGCAAGCAAAGGGCAACAGGACGATCTTCAGCGACACATTGAGGGCTGCAATGGCCCGTCACCTCGAGCATGGAGGTCAAATCATCCTGTTTCTTAACAGGAGGGGCCATTCGACATTCGTCCTGTGCAGGGAATGCGGCTATGCTATGAGATGCCGCCACTGCGATGTAGCACTTACATATCATTCTTCGTACGGGGTTCTACGCTGTCACTACTGCGATTTCAAGGCCAGGCCGCCCGATATTTGCCCAAAGTGCAAAGGCAGACAGATCGGCTATTTTGGAATCGGGACCGAGCGAGTTGTAAGCGAGATTGCTAAGGATTTCCCTGGGACAGAAGTAGTGAGGCTGGATGTAGACACGGCTCGCAGAAAGGACGCACATCGGAACATCCTCGAACGCTTTAGACAGGGAGAAGCGAGGATTCTGGTAGGCACTCAGATGGTGGCTAAGGGACTCGACTATCCGAATGTGAGTCTAGTAGGTGTTGTCAGCGCAGATACGTCCCTCAATATCCCTGACTTCCGTTCTGCTGAACGCACTTTCCAATTGATCTTGCAGGTGGCTGGAAGGGCAGGGCGCAGCCCCCGGGGCGGCGAGGTCGTGGTCCAGACGTACTGCCCTGATCACTACAGCATAGTGGCAGCTGCTGCAGGCGACTACCAGACGTTCTATAGGCAGGAGCTCGAAATCCGTAGAGAGACCGGCTATCCGCCTTTTTCACGGGTGATATCTTTGCTTTTTCAGAGCGTCTCTGAGCGGACCGTCATGCGTTCGGCTGACCGAGTATGCGCACTGTTGAGAGATCGGCTTTCAAGAAGCCGTTCTGAGGTACAGGTCCTAGGGCCTTCGCCTGCCCCTCTAGTCAAAGTCAAGGATCAATATAGATGGTATGTTTGGCTCAAGGGCACCGACATGTCCGATGCGATGCAGTTGCTGAACAACGTAATACTGCACGTAGTCCCGAGGTTGAAAAAGGTTGGAGTAACGGTTACCATTACTGTAGATCCAATGAGCATGATGTGATTGTGTTATTGAGAAGGTGGTTAGGTGATACTGAGGATCCGCAAAGAGGGCTCTGATATACTGAGAAAGAAGGCACGCTTGGTCACGTCAATAGATCGAAGCGTCCATCGACTCGTTGAGGATATGTTTGAGACGATGTATGACGCGAACGGAGTCGGACTTGCGGCTCCGCAGGTGGGGCGCAGTTTGCGGGTAGTAGTGATTGATGTCGGAGAGGGGCCCTTGGCACTGATCAACCCCAAGATAACTGCGCAATCAGGCAGTGTTACGGACATCGAAGGGTGCCTCAGTTTTCCAGGGGTCACCGCCAAGGTCCCGCGAGCCGAGCAGGTCACTGTGGAAGGTCTGGACCTCGATGGCAAGACTTTGCTCTTTCAGGCAGACGGCCTCTTGGCTAGGGCCGTTCAGCACGAGATTGATCATCTCGACGGCATCGTGATTATTGACCGGGCTACAGAAGTGACACGAGAGACTGACGGATAGTTTCGGGGGTGGTTTGATTGAGAGTGGTTTTTGTGGGAACCCCTGAGTTCGCTGACGCTTCACTGAAGGCATTGCTCAGCAGCAAACATGAAGTCATTGCTGTAGTCACTCAGCCGGATAGGCCTGCAGGACGCGGAATGCAGGTCTGCTGCAGCCCAATCAAGCAGACTGCAGAGCGTCACTCCATACCTGTGATGCAGCCTGAGAGAATCGCTGATGAGCAGTATGTGGCCAAGCTGAGAGAGCTGGCGCCAGACGCAATCGTAGTAGTAGCGTACGGTCAGAAGATCCCCAAGGCGGTCCTCGACATACCCAAGTATGGTTGCATCAACGTTCACGGCTCGTTGCTTCCGCAGTACAGGGGAGCGGCGCCTATCAATCGGGCGATCATGGATGGATGTGACTGCACCGGTGTAACGACCATGTACATGGACGAGGGCTGGGATACAGGTGATGTCATCCTCTCCAAGAGAGTGCCGATCTGTGAGTCGATGACCGCGGGTGAGCTTCACGACATCCTTGCTGAGGAAGGGGCTAGGCTGTTGATCGAGACTCTCGACCTAATCGAGGAAGGCAAGGCCCCCCGCATACGGCAGGACGACTCGGCTGCGACCTATGCTCCAAAGATATCCAAGGCAGAGTGCTGTATTGACTGGAGTATGAGCGCAGAGAGTGTTTGCTGCATAATCAGAGGGCTCAATCCGTTTCCTGGCGCAGTGTCAAGGCTTGGGGATATGAGACTGAAACTGTGGGAGGCTAGAGTTGCATCAGATGTCCCAAAGGAGGACGTCCAATCTGCGGAGCCAGGTCAGATAGTTGCGCTCCCCAGATCTGCGGATGATGGGCTTGTCGTCAAGTGCGGTGAAGGTTGTCTGCAGATTACCAGGCTTCAACCGGAGAACCGCAAGTCTATGTCCGCTTATGATTTCACACTCGGGTACCCGGTCTCGGCCGGCCAGAAGTTCAGTTGCCCTGAGCAGGTTTTCGAATCATGAGTGTAAGCGCGAGAGAGTTGTCAGTCAGGGTCTTGGACGAAGTAGATAGAAAGCGAGCATACGCCAGTCGCGCACTAGATCGAGTGCTCTCGGAGGCCAAGACAGACGCCAGAGAGCGCTCGCTCGCGACTGAGATCGTTTATGGCACGCTGCGCAACAGGGGTTACATCGACTGGGTGATCGATACGATGACGCCTCGAGGCGTCGACAGCATTGACACCAGGCTCTTGAATATCCTGCGCACTGCTATCTACCAAATACGGTTTTTGACAAGGATCCCTCCCTCTGCAGCAGTCAATGAAGCAGTCAACCTCAGCAAGAAGCTGGCGGGCACAAGATTTCATCGGTTTGTCAACGGGCTGCTGCGCTCATACATCCGCAAAATGGAGGACTTAGTCCCGCCTTCGCCGGATGACGATCCAATCCTTGGCCTGTCCATAGCGTATTCGTTCCCAAAATGGATGATCGAACGCTGGATCGCGGAGTATGGCTTTGACTACACTGTCAAGCTATGTGAGTACTTCAATGCGACTCCGGACTTGACAGTCAGAGTAAACAGGCTAAAGGCTGACAGAGAAGCAGTTGCCGATCGGTTGGCCAAGAGGGGAGTGGAGGTTTCAGAGGCGCCTCATGCTGATTCGGGCCTGGTCCTGAGTGGCGCGTCTGCGATCCCTGACATCCCCGAGTTTGCAGAAGGGTTGTTTACGGTTCAGAGCGTGAGTTCGATGCTGGTAGCGCCTGTCGTCAACCCGCACGAAGGCGGTTTTGTCATTGATGCGTGCGCTGCGCCTGGGGGAAAGACGACTCATCTGGCTGAGCTGATGGGCGATTGCGGCAGAGTGTTGGCCCTGGATATACACGATCACAGGCTAGAGTCTCTTCGCGAATCCGCCTCTAGGCTTGGCTTGTCCTGCATAGAGACAAGGGTTCACGACGCCACAGTGCAGCTTTCCGAGTTCGACAGGGAGGCTGATGCTGTGTTGATTGATGCTCCTTGCTCCGGGCTGGGAGTGCTCAATCGCAGGCCTGATGCGAGATGGCGCAAGACCCCTGATGATATTGGGCAGCTTGTGGAACTTCAGAAGTCCATTCTCAAGGCTATGGCCCAATGTGTGAAGCCAGGAGGAGTACTCGTCTACTCGACGTGCACGATTGTGCGAGAAGAGAACGACGACGTAATCGATTGGTTTCTCGAGGACAATAGAGATTTCCGCCCATCGCCCATCGGCGATTTCTTGCCCACGTCGCTGCTTGCCCTCGGTGGCCTTCGCACAACGGACGACCATTCTATTCGCCTTTCGCCGCCTTTGCATGGCATAGATGGATTCTACATCGCACGTCTTGTGCGGCTTCAGTGATGCCATTTCCTCTTTTCCATCAACACACCACTTCCATCACTTTTTCTTCGCATAGCGCGGTGCACGAACGGATACGATAGCGATACAACGAGAGCCTAAGAAGCCTTTGTCCCGCGTGCCTTTGAGCCCGTCCCACGTGGTTTCTACATCTATGCGCACTGTTGGTTGCATTTGAAAGCAAGTTGATCCACAGGGGTGGTAATCTGTGAGACGGGTCGTTTTGTACCTTCTGACCTTCGTCGTGTGCGTAATGGCAGTGTCTGTTGTCTCGCCCGAAATGCGCGAGACACTGGGATTTCCCGTGTACATGACAATGAACGAGGGCGATGTCAGCCTCATTCAGTCATGGCTGCCCTTTGACATGCACATCTCAGCCGACCAAGGTCAGGTCATAAAGGTAAACGACAGTGTCCTCACTGGCGATATGAGAGTTCAAGCCGGGACTCCCATATCTATCGAGCCGCTTAAGTCCGGCGTGGTCAACCTCGAGATGAAGCTCTTTGGGTTGATCCCCATCAGACGGATTGCGGTCAGCGTATTCCCCAAGGCGGAGGTCGTGGTTGGTGGGCATTCAATAGGGGTGCTCCTGGCATCTCGTGGAGTCATAGTGACTGACTATTCCTCACTGGTAGATGTCAGTGGCAGACGGGTGAGTCCGGGCAAAGCAGCCGGAATCCAGATAGGCGACGTTATCGTAGAAGTCAATGGAGTAGCGGTTGACACAGTCGAGGATATTGAACGAGAGATCAACGCACCGAGTGTTCACGGCTCCGGAGAGAGGACAATGAGATTGACTGTGATAAGGAATGGGGAACAGTTGGTGCTCACTGTGACACCAGCACTCTGTGAGATTGAAGACGAGGCGGCCGGCACCATGAAAACGCGCTACAGGCTCGGGCTGTACGTTAGGGACAGCGCCGCCGGGGTTGGGACGCTGACATTCTATCATCTGGAGACCGGCACATACGGGGCTTTGGGACACTCCGTGACAGACATAGCCGGTAAGAACCAGGTTGATATAACGGATGGCAAGATTGTGCGAGCGTTCATAACCGGTGTGTACTACGGCACAGGCGGAAGGCCGGGTGAAAAGATGGGCACGTTCAGCGGACTTGGCGACGTCCTAGGTGATATTAGGCGCAATACCGAATGCGGTATTTATGGTGTCGCCAGTGTTCCATTTACGAATCCGATATACCCCGACCCGATACCAGTAGCGTCTGTGTCCGATGTCAAAGAAGGTCCGGCCAAGATGCTGACTGTAGTCAGTGGATCAACAATCGAGGAGTTCGATGTGTATATCGAAAAGATACAGCGGCAGTCCAAGCCAGATACCAAAGGCCTGGTCATACGCACGACAGACCCGCAGCTACTCTCCAGGACAGGGGGCATAGTGCAGGGAATGAGCGGAAGCCCGATAGTGCAGGATGGCAAGTTGGTCGGTGCAGTGACTCACGTCCTTGTTTCTGACCCTGCCAGAGGCTATGGAGTGCTTGCAGAGTGGATGCTGCTGCAAGCAGGGATTGGCGAACGCAACGCGGAGCCGAGCCTATCATCTGCGCTCCCAATGAGTGTTTAGCTGTCCCGCTGACATGCTGACACCGGTGTTTATCGGCTGTTGCTAAATGTAGAATAGGTGGTTCTTCGTATGCATTTTAGCGGCAGAGCAAGGATAGACAAGAAGACCAAAGAGTTATGCAGGAGAATAGGGGCTCACGAGATAGCCGTCATCGATCATCAAGACATTGATGAAGTGGCGGCTATCTCATTGGTAGAATGCAGAGTCAAAGGAGTCATCAACCTGTCAGAGTCTATGACTGGGCGGTATCCTAGCCAAGGAGCACTAGTCCTGCTTTCGGCAGGCATTCCTGTGGTAGACAATGTCGGGCAAGAGGTTCTCAGAAGCCTGAGAGAAGGCGACGAGATTACGGTTGCCGATGGAGTAGTGTACAAATCCGGTGAAGCTATAGGCCGAGGGCAGGAGTTGAGCCTGGAGTCCGTCAAGCAGAGGATGAAGGAAACTGAGGGCAGCATGTCTGCCGTACTCAGGCAGTTTGTTGAAAATACGGTCGACTGGATCGGCACTGAGATGGACACTCTGCTAGGGCACATTGATTTCCCAAAGCTTAAGACCCGTATAGAAGGCCGTCATTGCCTGATAGTTGTTCGAGGGGCCAACTACAGGGAGGATCTCGAAGCTATCTCTTCATATATCCGAGACATGAAGCCGGTGTTAATCGGAGTTGACGGAGGTGCCGACGCTCTCTTGGAGCTGGGCTACAGGCCCGACATCGTGGTTGGCGACATGGACAGCGTGTCTGACAAAGCCCTCGAGCTCGCCGGAGAGCTCGTAGTTCACGCATACGTCAGCGGAGAAGCTCCGGGGATGGGCCGCATCAACAAACTAGGGCTCGAGGCTCACTCTGTCGCCTCTCCAGGCACGAGTGAAGACGTCGCGATGCTGATGGCATATGACAAGGGAGCAGAACTCATAGTGGCGGTGGGCACCCATTCCAATATTGTCGATTTCCTCGAAAAGGGTCGCAAGGGTATGTCAAGCACGTTTCTGGTCAGGCTAAGAGTGGGGACCAGGCTCGTGGACGCCAGGGGAGTCAGCAAGCTGTACAAGACCAGGGTGCCGACTACCCGATTGCTGCCGCTATTCCTTGCTGCGCTGATGCCAATGGCACTTGTTTATCGCTTCTCTACATGGTTCAGTCAAATAGTGGACCTCCTCATTATCAGGCTTAGAGTGTTGTGGAGAATGCTCTGATATGGGCACGGGTGACTTCGAGTGCTTGACATGAGGTATCACATAGTCAGCCTTGTAGCTGTGTTTCTTGCGCTGGGGCTGGGGATTCTGATAGGAACGATAATGGTGCAGGATCCCGATGTGTTGGAGGCTCAAGACAGCTTGATCAAACAGCTGTCCGATGACCTCAAGCGGTTGGATGCGCAGAATGCACAGGACCGAGAGAGACTTGAGGCCGTACGGGCACTTCACGATGAGTTGGAATCGTGGGCCAACGAGATGTTTCCCTTGTTGGTGTCCAATCGGTTGTTTGGCCGTCAGATAGCGCTGGTGTGCCTGGATGGGGCAGAGACAAGCGAGGAGACGGTTGCAATCAGAGAGACATTGTCGGCTGCAGGGGCTTTGACACGGGTGGTGACTTTTTTGCGTCCCGTTTCAGACCTGCTAGTATGGCTAGAGGACTACAGTTTCGGAATCGATAGCTCTCCGAATCGGAACAGCGATACTTCGAAGGCTGCTTTAGTGCTCGCCTACTCTGTTGTTGCAGGATACGACAGCGTACTATCCGGGCAATTGGTCGAAGCAGGGCTTCTTGAGATCGATGGGCCAAGCGACAGTAGTCGGATCGACTCCGTAGTAGTTGTCAGTGGACCCAACTCGGCAGTCTTACCTGTCAAGACGCTCGTTGATGCACTCGGCGAATATACAGTTCTGCTAGTCGGTAGTGCTTTCAGGGAGAGTGAGTTTAAGCCGACAAGTGAAAAAGCCGATAGCAGCGTTACAGTGATGGACGGTCCCAAAACGATTCCTCAGAGGTACAAGTTGGTTATGTCTCTTGCCGGTGGAGAGAGGAGGTTAGGGTCTCGCTGAGGCGCATTCCAGCACTCAGTGTAGGGGTCCTCATCCCTGCACATAACGAAGGAGACACAGTAGCCCTGACATTGCGCTCACTTGCACGGTTGCCCGGGTTGCGCAGGCTGATATTGGTGGATGACGGCTCTGACGATGATACAGTGCAAAAGGCGCGATCAATGGGCGCTCATGTGATCAGGATGACTGAGCAGAGTGGTAAGGGAGCCGCTGTGCGGCGCGGTCTCGATTACCTATCCGACTGTCCTTTTGTACTGCTGCTGGACGCGGACCTCGGCGACACATCAGCGCAGGCTTGGCGCTTGTTGCGCCCTGTGATCAATGGAAGTGCCGATGTGACTGTAGCGCGATTCAGCAGACAAGCGGCGGGTTCAGGTTTTGGGATTGTCAAAGCCGTGGCTCGGACGGCCGTCAGCATTCTCGCAGGCGCTCGAGTCGAAAGCGTGCTATCCGGACAGCGGGCTCTGTCTCAAAAGGCACTCAAATCAGTGAGTAGATTTGATGATGGATACGGCTTGGAGACCGGTATGATAATAGATCTTCTGAGACATGGCATGAGGGTAGTAGAGGTCGATGTGGACATGAAACACAAGGATTACGGAAGGACCCTTCACGGCTTTTGTCATAGAGGGCGCCAGCTGCTAGACATTGCCGTAGCAGTCGCTTCACGAGCATGCCTCTGACTGTACTTGTTCTCTCTGTAGTCTTGACTACATCGACAGCTTCGTGGCTACTGCAGGACTCAGTGCCTCACGCACTGGAACGTTCCGGGATGCTGCGGGCCAATTACAAGGGCGCACATGTGGCGCCAGCGCTGGGCATAGTGATTGCTCTCTCGGCGATTGCAGGCTACAGCATGTTGGCTGCTTTAACGCGTGCTGACGAGAGGACTTTGGCAGTTGTCCTGGGGATGGTTGTATCAGCCTTCATCGGATTGCTTGACGATGTGGCAGGCAGGGACTCAGGCAAGGGCTTTCACGGCCATTTTGGACGACCCTTCAGTGCACGAGGTGTAAGCACTGGTGTCCTAAAGGCCGTGTTCGTTTCCTTGGCAGCAGTCATTGCATCAAGGTCAGTGTTTGGCCCGCCGTGGCAAGTCCTTCTCAGAGCGGCCGGAATCGCACTTACTGCCAATTTGTTCAACCTGTTGGACCTGCGTCCCGGGCGCTGTATCAAGGTATATCTCGCGGTTTCTGCACTGGCAGCAGTGTCGCTTGAGTTCGACGTTCTCAAGTACGCTCCGGTAGTTGTCGGGGCAGTCATGGTGCTGCGTGCAGACCTACAGGCAAGAGCCATGCTGGGCGACTGTGGGTCCAACTTGCTCGGGTTTGTGGCTGGCTGTCAAGTCACGCTGACCGCGCCGATCTGGTTTGCGGCGGTGTGGTTAGGTGCCGTGTTGATTCTCAACGTCGCCTCTGAGAAGTACTCGTTCACATCCGTTATCGAGTCAAACCGAGTGCTTCGATGGCTGGACATGCTCGGGCGAGTTGACGACTAGAGCGATTTGACAGCCGTAGCCGCCAGCTCGCAGGACTTCGCAGCAGGATGTTATCGGAGACAGTAGAAGTGTACGATGAACCGCTGGTAGTCTACAGGAGGGGCCGTGTTGTCTAAATTGCCGCAAAAGATCAAGAACTACTTCACGCCAGAAGCCGTTCAGGCTCTCAGGGATGCGATCGCAGAGGTCGGCGGCAACGAGCTCTTCGCGGTGGGCCGCCTGGATGACCGGGATATCATCGCGTCCGTAACTGTAGTTGCCCGAGGGTCAAGAACTGCAGTCCCTGCGCTTGATCAGGCGGCCACAGCCGGGGAGGTTGTGATTCACAACCATCCATCCGGGGATCTTACACCGTCAGAGGCCGATCTCAGGGTTGCCTCCAGGCTCGGCAATCAAGGCATAGGGTTTATTATTGTAAGCAATGAAGTGGACGACCTCTATGCCGTTGTCGAGGTCATTCAGGTGAGGGCTAGAAGGGCCGATGAGGAGAAGTCATTCGTACGAGCGTTGCTTGGACCATCAGGCCCGATCGCCTCAAGCCTGCCTGCGTACGAGCACCGTGAAGAACAGCTGCTGATGGCAGACGACGTAACAGACGCGGTGTTTGGAAACAAGTACGCTGTACTGGAGGCAGGCACAGGAACAGGCAAGTCCTTGGCCTACTTGGTGCCGTGTATAGTCTGGTCTCAGCGGACCAACAAGAGGGTTGTAGTTTCAACCAATACGATCAATCTTCAAGAGCAGCTTGCGTTTAAGGACATACCTTTCCTGAAGGCCAACTTGGGTATTGAGTTTGAAGCTGTCTTGATGAAGGGGCGCAGCAATTACGTATGCCTGCGCAAGATCGAGAATTTGCGCATCGGGTCTGATTCGTATTTAGATGAAGATGAACTGCCACTGCTTAACGCTATTGTAGAGATCGTGGAGAACGACAAGATAGGGTCGAGGTCCGAATTTCCCATACAAGTCTCGGGCGAGATCTGGGAGCGGGTGTGCTCTGAGCCGGACACTTGTCTGCGTAGCCGTTGTCCGTTTGTGGACTCGTGCTACTATCTTTCTATGCGCAGACATGCACAACAAGCGGACATCGTCATAGCCAACCACCACTTGCTTTTGGCAGATCTGAGCGTCAGAGAGGCTGTTGAGGCGGACATCGATATGGCGGTATTGCCTAGGTATGACTGTGTGGTGTTTGACGAAGCTCACCGCTTGGGCGACATTGTTCATGAGTACTTGGGCGATTTGGTTAGCACGACTCAGATAGAGCGGGCGCTTCGCCGCCTGTGGCGTCGACCGGCCTCCAAGTCGTCGGGTCCGGAGACAGGCACACTGATTCGACTGGTCCATGTGCTTTCGTCGACTGATGGGATCCCTCAACTGTCACGGTCGCGAGCCCTCAGCATCATAAACACCTCGCTTGTCGGCAATATAGCGAGGGCGCTCGATCTGGTAAGCAGCCTTAGGGCTAAACTGGCCGGTTTTTTTGCAAGCGTGCCCGAGGAGGAGCAGACTAGCGCCATCCGTCTGACCCGCGAATTACTGGGCGACCCACTGTTTCGCCGGGTGAACGACGAGGTCGACAAGCTGGTCTTTGTGATTGAGGAGATCGCGCAGCAGCTCGATGAAGTTCATCGGCACGTTGTTCCGTATGAGGAGGATCTTGACAGGGCTGAGCCCGGGCTTTGCCAAGAGATCAGGGCATTGTCAGAGCGGTGCGGTTCTCAAGCTACAGTGCTGAGGTCAGTCGTGAAGCCCCCTTTGGAGTCGTCGGTTCACTGGATTGACAGGACTGGAACAGCGCAGAGAAGCAACTACGTGTTTCACTCTGCGCCTGTTGAGCTTGGCAGTTCGTTTGTCGACTCAGTTCTTAGCCGTCTAAGCTCTGCAGTGTTTACATCTGCGACCTTGACGGTTCAGGGTTCTTTTGATTTTTTCAAGCGCAGTTTGGGGATGGATACTCTTCCAACAGCTAGGTTTATCGAGAGGTCGATCGAGTCGCCGTTTGACTTCAAAAATCAGGTCCTGCTGTGCGTTGCCTCCAACATGCCTTCACCTGATTCTTCTGAGTTCTACGAGTGCCTATCAGAAGCTTTATGCAGGATAATTGCGGCTTCATCGGGCAGGGCTTTTGTGCTCTTTACATCTCATTCGGCTATGAGGCGAGCTGCAGCGGAGTGCCGGCCTTTCCTGTCTGATCAGGGATATCGGCTCTTGGTCCAGGGCGAGGCCGGGCGTCATCACCTAATTAACATGTTCCGCGACGACATACCTTCAGTACTGTTTGGGACCGACAGCTTCTGGGAAGGAGTGGACGTTAGGGGGTCCTCCTTATCATCAGTGATCATGGTCAAGCTGCCCTTCAGGGTCCCAACTGAACCGTTGCTTCAGGCCAAGCTAGAGGCTATCCAAGCCAGAGGAGGCGACCCGTTTAGAGAGTTGTCGCTTCCAGAGGCTGTGATTAGATTCAGACAAGGATTTGGCAGGTTGATTCGTTCCAGGGATGACATGGGTGGTGTCACCGTGCTTGATTCCAGGTTGGTCAAGAGGAGGTATGGCCGAGCCTTTCTGGGATCCCTCCCTCGCTGTACTACCCTGGTTGGCAGCATCGATGAGATCGAATCCGGCCTGCGGCAGTGGCTGGCTGCCCAACAAACATAACCGGTGCTTATTTCGAATAAACTGCACTAGGGCTGCATGGATCATGATGTCTGGCTAGATGCTTTGGCTCTTGGAGGGTGCCTCGATGGTGATCAGGATACGTCGACCTATTCTCGCTTTGTTTCTCGTCTTGGCGATCATGACTTTGGTGAACATCGCTCAGTTTTCTTTGTTCCCAGTCATCAAGTCCGCTGTTTCTTCTCAGATGGGCAGGAAAATACCAGTCTACAGCGTTGATGTCCCCGACAAGAGAGTGTCCGTAACTCTGGACGCGACGTGGGGAGCAAAGCAGACGGCTGACTTGCTTGCCGTTCTTGACAAGCATGGCGTCAAGGCAACGTTTTTCTTAGCGGGCTACTGGATAGAAGAGTATCCTGATCACGTCCGGATGATCGCATCCAAAGGACACGAGATAGGCAATCACACGTATTCGCATCCTCATCTGAATTCGCTCGATATTGAGTCGATAAAGAAGGAGCTCAATAGGTGCAGTGACATGATAGAAAATCTGACCGGCACGAGGCCGACCCTTTTTCGCCCGCCTTTTGGCGAGTACAGCAACAAGGTGATCGAGGCGGCGGAAGCCTGCGGGCTTGAGACTATCCAGTGGGATGTGGATTCGCTGGATTGGCAAAACCTCAGTGCATCGGCCATCCAATCGCGAGTCCTTAGCAGAGTGCAGCCCGGATCGATCATACTGTTCCACAACAACGGGCTCCACACAGTCGAGGCCCTTGATGCAGTGATACGCGAGCTTAAGAGCAGAGGGTATGAGTTTGTCCCGGTATCGTCACTCCTCTTAGAGGGCAATACCTATGTTGATCACACAGGAAGACAGAGGCTTAGATCGAGCGCGGGTACAGCGTCTAGATCGGAGGTATAGTCGATGAGGCTGTTGCGCAGGTTTGGATGCCGATTCGTTGTGATCCGATTAGAGCTGGTTCTCATCTACTCCATCTTGTTGCTCATGCTGGTACTGCAAGTGGGGTTGGGTGTATCGTATGACAAGTTGTTGAGGGCTTTCAACGGAGTGCCTCGAGGAGTCGTTTTTGAAGGCCGTGACGTATCAGGCCGCTACCGCGATGAGCTCTACGACCTTGTCCAACGCTATGCGTTAGATTTTGATCTTGAGTCCGCAAGTGCGGTGGCTGCGCTGTACGACTCTAGTGTAGACCACGCTGCAGCAGCTATTGATGTCGAAGCTACTGTGCAGCGGATCCTCAAAGCTCAGCCGGGATCTTATGTCACCGCGGTGATCGCTCGCGAGGTACAGCGGCCGGACCCGCGCACTGCCACGGACATCAGGCGTGTTGATATCGATCACAAGGCCGTTGCGTTTGCAGTCAATGTCGCTTGGGGCGACGAGTACATCGAACCCATGCTCGACCTGTTTGACAGATACGATGCAAGGGCGACTTTCTTTTTTGTCGGCACCTGGGCCCGCAGTCGTCCTGACCTGGTAAAGGTGATTGCTGAAGCCGGCCACGAGATAGCCAACCACGGGTACGAGCATGTACATGTTTCGAATGCTAGTGCTACGACAATCAAGAAGCTGGTTCAGGATAACCAGAATCTCCTGCACTCGATTACCGGTGTCAAGACTCGCCTGTTCGCTCCGCCTTACGGGGAGGTCAACCCTGTAATAGTGAGGGCTGCGGCCGAGGTTGGGCATTACACAATTATGTGGGATGTGGACACCATCGATTGGCAACTCCCTTCTCCATCTGTCATTACATCTCGAGTCGTCTCCAAGATTCGGCCAGGGTCAATAGTCCTCATGCATCCGACAGCTCCAACTGTCGAGGCGCTCAGTAAGATATTCGAGACTCTGTCCTCGCAAGGCTACCGAGTGGTGACGGTGTCCGACCTCATTGATGCAGCCCAAATGCAAGAATGACGCTGCCTGTCCAGCCTCCTGTTAGTGTTCCTGCCTGACCTGCCGAAGTTCCTTCCAGTTGACAAGAGGAGGATTCTGTCTCTCCGCCATCGAACTTGTTACGTCTGTATGCGTATCTGAGTTAGTTCATCTAGTCGGTGCTCTCAAGAACGCCCGTTGTGCGCACTTGTTGATGAAGGGAAGTTGCATTAGTGTACGACGTTACTGTACTGCCCAACGGGGTCATGGTCGTTACTGAAGTCGTGCCCCATGTTAGGTCTGTGTCGGTGGGCTTTTGGGTCAAAGCTGGGAGTCGAATGGAGAGTCCACGTGTGCGCGGTGTGTCTCACTTGATCGAGCATATGCTGTTCAAAGGGACTCCATCTCGTACGGCCAAGCAGATCGCTGAAGAAATGGACAGTATTGGCGGACAGCTCAATGCCTATACGTCGAAGGAATACACGTGCTACTACGCGAAGTGCCTGGATTCTCACTTGCATGTGGCTGTCGGAATTCTCTCCGACATACTCAAGGATTCCCTGTTGGATGAGGCCGACATAGAGAAGGAGAAGAGCGTCGTCCTCGAAGAGATTGGTATGTGTGAGGACAATCCGGACGAGTTGGCCCATGATCTGATCTTTAGGGCGCTCTGGGGAGATGACCAGTTGGGAGTCAATACCCTCGGAGAGCGAGCCACAGTGAGATCGTTGACTAGGGACAACCTAGTCTCATACATGGACAACTGGTATCGCCCGGGCAACCTCTTTGTCGTTGCAGTGGGCAATGTCTCTCATAGAGATCTAGTTCAGCTTGTCTCGAAGTACCTCGGCGACCTTGAGGGCCCAATCGTCAATACGGCTTTCTCTACGCCCAAGACCGTTGGTGATGTATTGACAGTCGAGCGAGACACGGAGCAGGTTCACCTTTGCATAGCAACCTCTGGGGCTTCCCGCGTTGATCCTCAGAGATATCCTGTTGCTGTGTTGGATGGGCTCTTGGGTGGAAGCATGAGTTCGAGGCTCTTTCAACACCTGCGTGAGGAACGCGGCTTGGTCTATTCAACCTACAGCTACAACGTATGTTATTCGGACACCGGGCTGTTCGGGGTGTACGCCGGCATGTCGGCGGAGCAGTTTGAACAGGTCGTAGGGCTCATTATGGCCGAGCTGGACGCAATCATGAAAAGCGACATCAGGGAAGACGAGGTCACCCGAGCCAAGGAGCAGCTAAAAGGCAACTTGGTTATAAGCCTTGAAAACACAGGCAATCGCATGAGCCGTCTGGCCAAGCTCGCGATGTTCCATCAGAGACTGACAGCACCTGATGAGCTTGTTCGGAGAATCGACGCAGTGACTCTCGATGACGTAGTCGAGGTGGCCCAGGCTATGTTCAGTCAGTCCAAACTTGCGATATCTGCAGTCGGGCCCATCGACTCAAGTATGAGTAAACTGTTAAACTCCACTAGCCGCCGTTTCTGGCGCACAAGATAGTGCTAGGAGCATAGGGATGAGGAAAATCGAGAGCGATGACATCTCTAGGCCGATGTGTGGTCTCCGGAGCGACCGTTGAGCCAACTCGGAGCCATGGACGACGGAGAGTTGGCTCAACCACAGCGAGCGGAGCCAAGGACGGCGGGATGAGCGGGAAGCAGAGGAGGCCGGTGTTCGACAGAGTGGTTGACAATACTGCGTCTTTAGTAGAGAATGTGTTCAAGATGTAATCGATGGTTTTGTGAGTCGGATAGAGGAGCAGGCCGCCAAGAGTAGCCGGGTGTTGCGGGGGCATCACCGCTAGGGCATCCGGTGAAAGGGGCGTCTGCCGAAGTCCGGATCCGGGATGCAGGTTTCGGGCTGGGCGTGCAGTGAACAACTGCACGACTGTCACACACTGTCACACGCAGAATTCTGTAGTGTGTGGAGCGCTATCATGACGGTTGCGACTACTCCCCGGAGCGCGGCCAGTGAGCCCAGGGAGACTCTTAACCAGTTGCCGCTAGCTTGTCACTGAGCCAAGCGGTTCACGAGGAGAAGTTGGTCCGCCTGATGGTTAGCGACCAGCTTTTTTTGGTCTATCAGGTATCGCGAGGATGGTGAATAGAGGCATTGAGCCGGCATAGGGTTGTAGTGGTTGGAGCATGTGGCAAGATGGGTTCAGAAGTGGTTAGAGCAGTTACGTCACAGGGCGACATGGAGCTTGTCGGTGCAGTCGACGTTGTCAACTGTGGAGAGGACATCGGTCAGCTCGTCGGACTTGGGCCACTCGGGGTCCCAGTAGTCTCAGACCTGACAGAATGCCTCAAGACGGTCGGGGCCACTCACGCGGTCGATTTCACGACACCGCGCAGTGTAAAGAAAAACGCCACAGCAATGCTGAACGCAGGTGTGAGGCCGGTAGTGGGAACGACAGGGCTCAGCCAGGATGATATCGAGGAGCTAACGGAGCTGTCTGAGCGTCAGAATCTCGGTGGTGTGATCGCTCCGAACTTCGCGATCGGAGCCGCACTTATGATGAAGTTTGCTGTAGAAGCAAGCAAGTATTTCCCCAGTGTCGAAATAGTTGAGCTCCACCACGACCGCAAACTGGATGCGCCGTCCGGGACCGCTATCAGGACTGCAGAGATGATCGTCACTGCCGGGCGAAGGCCGACTTCAAGGGACGTATCCGAAATCGAGTCGCTTTCGGGAGCAAGAGGCGGAGCGTTGGAGGGGATCCGCATTCACAGCATAAGGCTTCCCGGCCTGATTGCTCACCAGGAGGTCATACTGGGGAACGAAGGGCAGATCCTTACTATCCGCCATGATTCCACGAGCCGGACGTCGTTTATGCCCGGCGTGATTCTCGCTATCAGGCGAGTGACTGATTTGGATCGGCTTGTCTACGGGATGGAAAGCCTTCTTGACCTTTGAGCTAGGCTCCAGGCACCTCAGCTAGCGCGTTCACATAGTATCTTAGAGGGAGTATAGACGACAGTGTGAACTCTCCCAGCGTTGCTTGGCAGCTGGCCAAGTAGGCCCTTGTCTGTGGGAGGTGCCTTGAGTGCGTTTCAAAGGTAGGAAGATCGGATTCGCATTGACTGGGTCGCACTGCACCATTCCTGAGGTCCTTCCGGTGATCGAGAGTCTGGTCAAAGACGGTGCAGGGGTGCTTGCCATAGTGTCCGAGTCGGTCAGAGATACCGACACTAGGTTCGGCACTGCGGAGGAGCTTATGAGATCGCTAGCGCGGATCACTGGTGCTCAGCCCATATCGACTGTAGCAGAAGCCGAGCCACTCGGCCCAAAGAGGTTGCTGGACTGTCTGGTGATTGCTCCGTGCACCGGAAACACTGCTGCCAGATTGGCCAATGGCATAGTGGACGGGCCTGTCACCATGGCTGCAAAGGCTCAGCTCCGAAACAAGAGACCGGTAGTGATAGCCATATCTACGAATGACGGCCTCGGGCTAAATGCGAAGAACATCGGGGTTCTGCTGAATACACCTGACATATACATGGTGCCTTACAGGCAGGATAACCCGGCCGAAAAACCCAAGTCTATTGTTGCTTTGATGCATAGAATCCCGGACACTATTGAGTCGGCAATTAACGGAAAGCAGATCCAGCCGATTATCGTAGGCCCATGCTGATCAGATGCTTCAATAGGTTGTTGCTGGGTCTGCGGCGAATAGGCGTGAAGAGGGGCGCAGAGGGGGACTAGATACGTGAAAAGGTACAACGTTGCTATTGTGGGAGCTACTGGAGCTGTTGGCAAGGAACTCATAACTCTGCTTGGGGAACGCAAGTTCCCTCTCAAGTCACTGAGGTTGTTGGCCTCGAGCAGGTCTAAAGGAATGACCATGGATACGCCAATGGGGCCGGTGGTTGTCGAAGAGACGACGTCAGAGTCGTTTGATGGAATAGATGTGGCTTTCTTTAGCGCAGGCGGATCTGTATCGAAGCAGTTCGCACCGATTGCCGTGCAGAGCGGAGCACTTGTCATAGACAACACCAGCGCTTTTAGGTTGGATCCGGATGTGCCACTTGTGGTGCCTGAGGTTAACGCTGAAGCGGTCCGCCATCACAAAGGCGTGATCTCCAATCCCAACTGCTCCACGACGATTATGGCAGTCGCCATTAAGCCAATACACGATCAGGCCAAGATTAAGCGAATCGTAGTCTCAACTTACCAAGCGGTGTCCGGTGCAGGCGTCAAGGCGATCACTGCTTTGGAGCACGAAAGCCGGAGCCACCTTGCTGGAGAGCCAGTAGAGCCGGCAGTTTTGCCGTACGCATCCGCTCCAACACATCACCAGATCGCTTTCAACCTCATCCCGCACATCGATGTGTTCGACGAGATGGGATACACCAAGGAAGAATGGAAGATGGTCAAGGAGACCCAGAAGATAATGAATTGCCCAGAGATGGCCATTACAGCCACAACCGTTCGTGTTCCGGTGTTTCGGTGCCACTCAGAATCGATAAACATCGAGACCGAAAGGAAGCTGACTGCTTCAGAGGCTCGTGAGATCCTGAGCCAGGCTTCGGGTATCAAGGTGGTGGATGATCCAGAGCAGTGTATCTATCCAATGCCCGCGCATCTGTCCGGCAGTGACGAAGTGTTCGTTGGCAGGATCAGAGAAGACAACTCGATCGAAAAAGGGTTGAACTTGTGGGTGGTGGGTGACCAGATACGAAAGGGTGCTGCTTTGAACTCCCTTCAGATAGTTGAGTACATGATCTCAGAGGCCCTCGTGTGAGGTGGGTAACATGGGACTGGTTGTTCAGAAGTTCGGAGGTACGTCGCTCGCAACCCTCGAGGGCCGTGAGCGTGTAGCAGACATAGTCTGCCGCACCGTTGCGCAAGGCTATGATGTGGTGGTTGTTGTCTCTGCGATTGGACGTTACCCCGATGCGTACTCGACAGACGGGCTCCTCAAGCTCGTTGAAGGCTATGCAGAGTGGCAGGATCTGCGAGAGAAGGACCTGTTGATGTCTTGCGGAGAAGTCATCTCTGCCGTCGTTATGGCGCACCTTCTAAGGAGTAAGGGATGCAAGGCAGCTGCTCTCACCGGCGGTCAGGCTGGAGTGACAACGACTCGTGATCATTGCGACGCCCACATTACAAGAGTAGATACTGATAGAATCCGGCGCCATTTGATGCGACAAGAGATCGTGGTAGTCGCAGGGTTTCAGGGCGTGACAGAAGATGGAGAAGTCACCACTTTGGGCCGCGGGGGCAGCGACACTACGGCTGCGGCTCTTGGTGTCGCACTGAAGGCCGATCGCATTGAGGTCTATACGGATGTCAATGGGATCATGACTGCCGACCCGCGTCTTGTCAAGTCGGCAACGACTGTAAGCTGCTTAAGCTACAGAGAGGTTTGCGAGATGGCGGAGATGGGAGCCAGGGTAATACACCCGAGAGCAGTTGAAATCGCGATGGAGGGCGGATTGCCTATAGTGATACGCAGTACCTTTAGTGACGATGAAGGGACTCAAGTCGGTGCGGTTCCGGGAACACCCGGAGTTGTCGAGATAGGAAGCGACCGAGTGGTGACCAGTATTGCTCACATCGCCAACCTCGCTCAAGTGCGGGTTGTGGCCGAGGGTGACAAACCTCTGCCTGCGCGTGAGCTTTTCAGGAGTCTTGCCAACGTCGGTGTAAGTGTTGATCTGATAAATCTGTCGCCACACGATGCTTCGTTTACCATTCGCTCTGCCGAAGCTGAGAAGGCTTCAGCAGCGTTGCGAGATTTGGGACTCAATTTTGTCGTTGAAGACGGGTTTGCCAAAGTCTCGGCTGTCGGTGCAGGAATGCGAGGAGTGCCGGGCGTGATGGCTGCCATTGTTGAAGCGCTGACGGACGCAGGGATTAGGATCTATCAGACCGCCGACTCTCACACGAGTATATCTTGCCTCGTGCGCATGGAGGACATGGAGGCTGCGGCAGTCGCGTTGCACGACAGATTCAGGCTTTCGAAGTAAGACCGGGGAGGGATAGCACCATGGCAGACTTTGGAGCGCTCCTGGTAGCTATGGTTACGCCGATGAACAAGGACATGAGTGTCGACATTGCCGGCGCACGTGAGTTGGCGAGACGGTTGGTAGATGATGGCTGTGACGGACTTGTTGTGTCCGGTTCGACAGGCGAATCGTCTGCCTTGACTGACAGTGAGAAAGTCGCACTTTTTGAAGCAGTTGTTGAGGAGGTAGGCGGTAAAGCTGCTGTGATAGCCGGTACAGGCACTTATTGCACAGCCCAGAGTATTGAACTGACGCGCAGTGCAGAGAGAGTCGGAGTCGATGGGATCATGCTTGTGACTCCCTACTACAACAAGCCTCCTCAGAGAGCACTTGTTGAGCACTTCTCATCAATCGCGGCGTCTACGTCCTTGCCTGTCATCCTTTACAATGTTCCTTCCAGGACTGCGTGCAACATGGCGCCGGAGACAGTAGCGGAGTTGAGCCGGATCAAGAACATCGCTGGCATCAAAGAGGCTAGCGGAGACATGACTCAGGTCTCTTGGATCAGAGCCATGACCAGCAGTGACTTCGCCATCTATAGCGGCAACGATGCTGATACCTTGCCAGTGTTGGCTCTCGGAGGGCGAGGCGTCATCAGCGTTGCTGGCAATCTAGTTTCCAGGACCATGAAGGCAATGATAGAGTCTTTCGAGGCTGGAAACACCCCAAAGGCCAGGGATCTGCACCTGAAGCTGCTGCCTTTGTTTGAAGCTCTATTTGTCGAGTCCAACCCAATACCTGTGAAGTACGCGATGAGTCTTCTAGGGATGCCGGCTGGGCCTCTTCGCCTTCCGCTCGTCGAGATCTCGGACGCGGCTGCGAAAGAAGTCCGTGACGCACTGAGCGGCCTCGGTTTGATCTAGACTGAGACATCTCTGTCAGTCTTGTTGAGCAGAGTATACCTATGAGGTATAATAGCTACCGGGAGCACTAGTCAAGCTAGTCTCACCTTCGAGAAGGTACCGGTTTCAATCGTTGAAGTTGGTCTTCTCGAAGGCGTTTTTTTGCAGTTAGGATGGTGATTGTAACAAGGCATGTCAACAGCAAGGGACGAGAAGGTCTCAATAATCCCTCTAGGCGGGGTTGGCGAAATCGGAAAGAACATGTTCGTCATCAGATACCGCGATGATATCATTGTGATCGATTGCGGACTGATGTTTCCTGAAGACGAGATGCTAGGGGTCGACTATGTGATCCCTGATATAACGTATTTGAGAGAGCACCGAGACAAGGTCCTGGGCATATTCATCACTCATGGACACGAGGACCACATAGGTGCTCTTCCTTACGTGCTCAAGGAACTGTCGGTTCCCGTGTACGGTCCGAGATTGGCATTGGCGCTAGTGGAGGCAAGACTAAAGGAGAGGAATCAAGACTTCCCGGTAGATCCGGTGTATGTGAAAGCAGGCCAGAAGGTGAGATGCGGGCCTTTCAAGGTCGAGTTTATTCACGTCAACCACAGCATCTCCGACGTGCTGGCAATGGCTATAACTACGCCTGCAGGTGTGATAATCCACACGGCAGATTTCAAGTTCGACCAGACGCCGATTGACGGAATAGTCACCGACTACCATACCTTTGCTGAGTACGGCAGCAAGGGAGTCTTGGTTTTGATGTCGGACAGCACCAACGCTGAAAGGCCTGGATATACGCTCTCAGAACGGCAAGTGTCGCAAGCCTTTGACGACGCGTTCAGGGCTGCTCCCGGCCGGATTATCGTTGCCACGTTTTCTTCGAATATCCATCGCATTCAGCAGGTAGTAGACGCAACTCATCACTACGGCAGAAAGCTTTGCATGCTTGGCCGCAGCATGGTCAATGTTGCGAGGACTGCCTCCGAACTGGGCTATTTGTCGATTCCTGATGGGATTCTCGTCAGCGAAGAAGAACTAAATAGGCACGATGACAGCCGAATGGTGCTCCTTACTACCGGCAGCCAGGGAGAGCCCATGGCGGCTTTGTCGCGCATGGCAATGGGATCGCACCGTTCTGTGTCCATCAAGCGGGGGGACACGGTCATAATCTCCGCGTCGCCGATACCGGGCAACGAGAAATCAGTTGGCACGAACATCAATCGCCTCTTTAAGCTGGGCGCTGAAGTCATATATGAAGCCGTGTCCGGCGTACATGTGTCCGGCCACGCAAGCCAAGAAGAGCTCAAGCTGATGCTGAATCTCACTCGGCCTAAGTACTTCGTCCCCATTCACGGCGAGTACAGGCATCTCGTCAAGCATGCCAGGCTTGCGCGAGAGGTCGGTATACCGGAAGACAGGATATTTATTCCTGAGATCGGATCTGTACTTGAGTTTGATTCGAAATCAGGCAGAGTCGCGGGCCAAGTGCCCGGAGGCAGGGTGATTGTAGACGGGCTCGGAGTGGGCGATGTAGGTAGTGTCGTACTTCGAGATCGGCGACAGCTCTCGCAGGATGGAATCGTGGTAGTCATTGTCACAGTGGACAAGGAGACTGGAGACATGCTCGGAACGCCGGAAGTCATAACGCGGGGCTTCATCTATGTCCGCGAGTCTGAGGAGTTCATCGACGCCACGCGGGAATTCGTCAAGAGTATAGTGCGTCAGCGCACGAGCGGAAAGGTTCCGCCGGATTGGCAGGCGTTGCGAGGAACCGTAAGAGACTCGCTGGCTTCGTACTTCTATGAAAAGACCCTGAGACAGCCGATGATTCTGCCTGTAGTAGTCGAGGTATGACTATAACGAATGCGGAGGGATTGGCTTGACCTATCTGGACGCGATCCTGCTTGGCTTGGTCCAGGGTCTCACGGAGTTCCTGCCTGTCAGCAGTTCTGGACATCTCGTCATTACCCGTCATCTCTTGGATGTCCCAACCGGTGGGATCGTCTTCGAAGTGGTCGTTCATCTGGGCACGGCACTAGCTGTGTGCGTGTTCATGAGGCGCAAGATACTCGAAGTGCTGGCAGGGCTTCTCCGGTTGGTGAGGGCGATTGCACGCCGTTCTGGCGTAGCGAGAGTGATCGACTCGGATCCCGGCGCGAGGTTGGGACTTCTAGTTGCCGTTTCGGCAGTACCTACCGGCTTGATTGGTTTGTTTCTCAACGATCTCGCAGCCCGTCTGTTTGAGAGTACTCTGGTAGTCGGCATTGGGCTTCTTGTGACCGGTGTTCTCTTACAAGTCAGCCAGAGGTTTACAGGCGGTGGCAAGGATGTCCGGGATGTCAGTTGGTTCGATGCCCTCGTGGCGGGGGTTGCACAGGGGTGTGCGATAGTTCCTGGCCTGTCGAGGTCCGGGACTACTGTGTCTGCTTCGCTACTGCTCGGGCTGACGCGAGAGACTGCCGCAGAGCTGTCGTTCCTCATGTCCATCCCGGTGATTCTTGGAGCTGCGGCAGTTGAGTTGTTAGACTACGCAGCAGACCCGGTCGTATCAGTCACATGGGCTCATTTATTGTTGGGAGCGGCTGTTGCGGCGGTTTCAGGGTACGTGGCAATCAGTGTCTTCATGAACCAGATCAAGAAGGGCCGTCTTGCAGTGTTCTCCTGGTATTGCTTTGCAGTAGGTGCTATCGTGATACTGATGTGGGGACTGTGACGTTGCGCCCGCATGCGCGTTTGGCTTCGGCAGGAGACTACACCCGTAGGTGGAATCTGTTCGTGAGTGATGCAACTGCGGTTCTTACAAACGCAGTTATGCTTGATGCGCTTCATTGTCTGTGCGCATCAAAAGGGGAGATGAATGCTTGGAGAAATCCGTGATCTTCGGGTTCCTTGGCGGCCTGGGGCTCTTCTTGTATGGTATGTCGATCATGAGCGATGGCCTGCAGAAAGCCGCCGGGGATCGGATGCGTCGAATACTGGAGGCCCTCACAGGGAAAGTGTGGAAAGGTGTCCTGGTAGGGACACTTGTCACGGCTGTGATACAAAGCAGTTCGGCTGCTACAGTAATGCTGGTCAGCTTCGTCAACGCAGGCTTGATGACGCTCCGTCAGGCTATAGGCGTCATTTACGGCGCCAATATCGGAACGACTATTACAGCCCAGATCATTGCGTTTAAGCTGACCGACTGGGCCCTTCCAGCAATAGGTATAGGGTTCTTGATCACTCTGATAGCGAAAAGACGGACACACAGGTACACTGGACAAATCATTCTTGGGTTTGGGCTTCTCTTTTTGGGAATGGAAGTGATGAAGGAGGCGGCTACGCCTCTTGAGCAGTCGCCGGTTTTTGCTGGATGGATTGCTCAACTGTCCGGCAAACCGTTGGTCGGCGTGCTTGTCGGGGTGGTGTTTACCGCTCTCATTCAGAGCAGCTCTGCTACGACCGGAGTGCTGCTCGCCATTGCCGCCAAAGGGCTTATATCGCTCGAGGCCGCTATTCCTGTGTTATTTGGCGCCAACATAGGCACATGCGTAACCGCGTTGCTCGCTAGTATTGGCACCAGCCGGACTGCCAAGAGGACAGCGGTGGCTCACGTTGTGTTCAACTCAGTTGGAACAGTGGTTTTCCTGTTGTTTCGTCAGCCGTTTACACAGGCAGTGCTTATGGTCAGCCGCACCGACGATCTGCCAAGGTTGATAGCGAATTCACACACTCTGTTTAACGTTGCAAACACCCTCATATGGTTGCCTCTTACAGGCGTCATGGTGAAAATCGTTACCAGCCTAGTGCGCGGCCCTGAGATCGAGATAGCTGCAGATGCCAAGTACCTCGACCACAGGATGCTGGACACTCCGTCTGTAGCTCTACAGATGGCTGTAAAAGAAGCGACTCACATGGCGGATCTAGTCAAGCAGATGCTGGCAAAGACTCGCGAAGCGTTTTTTGACGGAAATACCGGACAGCTCGAGGACGTGGATAACATTGAAGACAAGGTGGACAGGCTGAAGGATCAGACAATCGTCTACCTGTCAACTCTGCTCTCTCAGAGGACCTTGACTCGAGCGCAGTCATCTAAACTGGCGGGATTGATGCACGCGATCAGTGACATTGAGCGATTGGCTGACCACACTCAGAACATAGGAGGGTACGCGTTGGAGAAGTCCGGCAAGAGCCTTCCGTTTTCTGAAGACGCCATTCAGGAGCTGGCGCGGGTGTATGACAGCGTGGTAGAGCTCTTTGACATAAGTGTGGAAGGGTTAGCAGCCTGGGATAAGTCGAAGCTGGACCGAGTGTGGGAGTATGAAGACTGGATAGATAACGCCAAGGACACCCTGAGGAGTAATCACATCGTCCGTCTCAATAAAGGGACGTGTTTCCCCGGATCCGGGATTGTTTTCATAGAGGTGATCAACAACCTGGAGCGCATGGCGGACCACTGTATCAATATTGCTGAGGCAGTCCTGAACCACAAGGGCCCTCCTACTTCGGACGAGGAGAACGGCCATGACCACATTGCGATATCCGACTGGTTTGGAAGAGCTGATTAGGCAGCGGAGACACGTGAGGTGTCAATCATGCTGAGATCCCTAAAGAGGCGTCGCCCGCGACCGTCTAGCGGCGACTCACAGCCAAAGAAAAGGCGGTCGTTTTGGGCAGCCGTCTCGCGTGAAGCGTTTGCTCTGACAGTCGTTGTGTTTGGCCTGCTGAGTGCCGCGTCCTTGATCCATCCTGCAGTCGTCGATGACTATGAAGTGACCGGCGTTGTCACCCGTTCGCTCTATGGTTTTTACAGGCAGTGGTTTGGTGTCCTTCAGTTGATCCCGCCTCTGCTCATCTGCGTGCTGGGTGTGCGTATGCTCTTTGGGCCTGCGACTTTGCGACTGTACAGGTGCGCGCTCGGGATATACCTCATTTCCTTTTCGATTAGCTCGATTCTGCACATGGCGCTTGGTCCCGGTGCCGGAGTCGACGGCTTGTATCCTGCGGGCTTGTTCGGCAAGTTCAACCATGACTTGCTGGTTCCCGGCCTGTTTGACAGCTGGGGAGGCGCGATCGTTTTCTGCTGTATTGGACTCTTGGGTGCATCTATACTCATTGGTGCGCCTGTGTCCAAGATGGCAGCTTCATCGTGGCGAGTGCTTGGCAGCAGGCTGCGTTCACTGGCAGTGTACGCAGCCAGTGCCGGGCGTTCTCTGGTTAGGGCCGTAGGCGGTTTCTTGCGTTGGATGGCCGACATCCCCAATCGAGTAGGGCTGCTCTTGAGAAGTCTGTGGACACGGGTTAGGTCGAGGTTCACTCCTCGTACGCATCCGGATGAAATGGCCCGGCACAAGAGGGTCTCCACTCAGGTCGCGGCCACGACAGAGACCGTGGACTCGCGTTCGCAGACGCAGCATAGGTCCGATACAGCCAAATCCGAGAGGCATGAGGGAACCATACTGGACAAGCCTAGTGATGCTGACGACAGCGAGCAAGACAAAAGCGAAACCATTGTCCGTCAGTCGGCTAAGCAACGGCCATCTCAGAAGGCGCTTTTTTCGCCTGAGGAGCTGAGCCCGCTTCCGCCTGTGTCGCTTCTTGATCCCGGCAGCGAGGATGAACTGGGCAGGATTGTGGATCAGAGCGATCTGTTGGTGAAGACATTGAGAAGCTTCGACGTCGAAGCTAAGGTCATAAACAGGATGGTAGGGCCTGTCGTCACTAGGTACGAACTGTCGCCTGCACCTGGGGAGCGAGTAAGCAAGATCGTGCGGCTTGCAGACGACATAGCCTTATCCCTAGCTGCAAGCGCGATCAGGATCGAGGCGCCCATACCCGGGAAGGCCGCGATTGGCATTGAGGTTCCAAACAAGGAGCCGACGCTCGTCCGTCTCAGGCAAATTATAGAGACTCCTGAGTTCCAGAACTCCCGGTCCAAACTGGCTGTGGCTCTTGGCATGGACATTGCAGGAAGAAGCATCGTCGGCGACCTGATCAGAATGGTTCACTTGCTAGTAGCGGGAGCGACCGGCTCAGGTAAGTCCGTCTGCTTGAACACTCTGATAGTAAGCATACTGATGAAGGCGACTCCAGAAGAGGTTAAGTTGCTGCTAATAGACCCCAAGCGAGTAGAGCTGTCTATGTACGACGGTATACCGCACCTGATGGCGCCCGTGATTACTGACCCCAAGAAGGCCGCAGGTTACTTGCTTTGGGTCGTCGAGCAGATGGAAAATCGCTACAAGCTATTCCATGCCGCAGGAGTTCGAAACATCGAGCGGTACAACGCGTTGTGTGCGGCCAGCTCAGGGGAAGATGCACCGAAGCCGCTGCCTTATTATGTGGTGGTAATCGACGAACTCGCAGATATGATGATGGTAGCACAGGCTGAAGTCGAGGCTTCTATCAGCAGGCTGGCGTTTATGGCCAGGGCTGCGGGCATTCACTTGGTGATGGCAACTCAGAGGCCGTCTGCAGACGTAGTGACCGGGATCATCAAGGCGAACATACCATCCAGGATAGCGTTTTCGGTCTCCTCGGGGATCGACTCTCGGATTATCCTCGACGCCGTCGGTGCCGAGAAACTGTTGGGCAGAGGCGATATGCTCTATCTGCCCAACGGAGCTGCAAAGCCAGTGAGAGTGCAGGGCGCCTATATCTCCGATGAAGAGATCCAGCGCCTGACAGATTACTTGAGAAATCTAGGCAATCCTCAGTATGAGGCTGAGAGTAGAGAACTGAAGGAAGTCCGAAGCAACGGTGCAGCCGGATCTGACGAAGAAGAAGACGAGTATTTCCGCGAAGCGGTGAAACTGGTGATTGAGACCGGACAAGCCTCTGTCTCTATGCTTCAGCGCAGATTTCCAATCGGATATTCGCGGGCGGGGCGCCTTATAGATGCCATGGAAGAGAAAGGGATAGTCGGGCCTCATGAAGGCAGCAAGCCCCGCAGAGTGCTCTACGAACGAGGCGAGTGGCGGCGATGGCTGCCCTCGGAGGCCGATGCTGAGTCTATCCAGCATCGCCTGAGTGCCAGCGGCAGGATAGGCCAAGGCGATGATGAGGCTGACTGGTCGGAGCTTGAGAATGAGGAATAGAAGCGAGGCTGAAGGACTTCATCTGCAGCTTAGAGAAAGCTAAGGTGGGTTTGATGCTTGCTCAGCCGTAGAGCGTTGTCTTGGAGGCGAGAGTAGTGCAGGAGATAGGCGATCTGCTTAGGGAGGCCAGGGAGTCAAAAGGTATGACTCTACAGGACTTAGAGCGAGCTACCATGATTCGCCGCAAGTATCTGGAGGCTATCGAGAGCGGTGACGTCAGTAAGTTGCCTGGCGAGGTCCAGCTGCGAGGCTTCGTTAGAATCTACGCGGCTGCCGTAGGGTTGGATCCCGATGAGGTGATGAACCGGTACAGGGAAGCCAGAGGATCAACATACACAGCAGCCGAGGATACACTAACACATGAAAAAACTGAGATTTTGGTGGTCGAAGAACGGAGACCGATCAAGATCATCCTTGCAGCTATAGTGCTTCTCGCTGTTTTTGTGCTTGTCGCAGGTGCGGTCTATTACTTCCTGGTCTGTAGCAACCCGCAGGACAGCTCAGCGCACGTTGTCCTGCTGCAAACAGTCGGTCTTAACCTCCATATATTGCGCAGTGAGCCTGCAGGCATTGGTGGCACTAGTGCAATCACATATAAGACACAAGAGGATACTGCACAGACTGCACGAATATCTCTCGAGTCGATTTGATCGAACAAGACTCTAAAGGAGTGGTTTATGTGACAAAGACTGATTTGATGACCGCAGTTTGTGAGAACACGGGCCTCAAGCGAAAAGACGTGGAGAAGGTTGTAAACGCAGTATTTTCTGAGATTCAAGGGGCTTTGGCACGCGGCGAGAAGGTTCAGCTGGTTGGTTTTGGGACATTCTTGGTAAGGCAGCGGTCTGCTCGTGTCGGCCGGAACCCACAGAGCGGAGAGGAGATCCACATACCCGAATCCAGAGTTCCTGCATTTAAGCCGGGTAAGGCGCTCAAAGACGCAGTTGCGAAGTAAGGGCTGACTCACCTCAGCGAGGTGCCTTTCTCAGTATGTTATCCGCCACTTGGGCTAGGACCGACTGGTGCTTCCGACAAGTGGCGGATGTTGTTTTTGAAATGGCTAGAGCAGTAAGATTCTTCGATTCGCTCATTGGACACACTAGCAGAGGAGGAGTTGATTGGCGTGGCTGAAATCGTGCTGACGGATGAGAATTTCGCAAGAGAGGTGTTGGAGTCAGAAGAGCCCGTGATGGTGGATTTCTGGGCGGAGTGGTGCGGCCCTTGCAGAATGCTGAGTCCGATTGTGTCCGAGCTGGCGCAGGAGTACGAGGCGAAGGTAAAGGTATGCAAGTTGAACGTCGATGAAAACCCAGAAACTGCTTCTCAGTTCGGCATTATGAGCATTCCTACAGTGATTTTCTTCAAGAACGGCACTGTTGTCAATAAGGTTGTGGGACTCTGCTCCAAGTCAGATCTAAAGAAGCAGCTCGACGATCTGCTCTAGTGCATCTATTCCTATCCGGTTGGAGGAGACAGGTCTTGCCTGAGACAAGAGACCTTTTGGATCTCACTGACGAGGAGCTGGATTGCTGGCTCAAAGAGAGAGGGTATCCTCGTTATCGGAGAGACCAGATTCTAGCCTGGGTGTTTGATAGATTGGTAACTGATTTCGAGGATATGACGAATGTTCCGAGACCGATGAGGAGTGATCTGAGTCAGTCATTTCACATCGCCTGCAGCAAGGTTGTCGCGGTCCGCAAGTCGGCGGATGATGCGGCATCCAAGTTGTTGATCCTTCTCGAGGATGGTCAGAAGATTGAGACGGTCATCATGCGGTATAGGTACGGGATCTCGGCGTGTGTTTCGTCGCAGGTGGGGTGTAAGATTGGGTGTGCATTCTGCGCATCGGGGGCATCGGGATTCGTCAGAGATCTGACTGCAGGTGAAATGGTCGGCCAGGTGCTAGCGGCCAACAGGAGCCTTGGCAGCGATGAGCGGGTTTCGAGTATCGTTGTGATGGGAATGGGAGAGCCGCTTGACAACTTCGATGCGCTTGTTAAGTTCATGGAGTTGATCCATGACAGCGATAGGACAGGCATCGGTTACAGACGGATTACGGTATCGACATCGGGCCTCGTCCCAAAGATTCTGGAGTTGGCTTCGCTGCGCCTCCCTGTGACCCTGGCTGTCTCGCTTCACGCCCCGGACGATTTGCTCAGGAACAGACTTGTACCGCTAAACCGAGTCTATCCCGTATCCACATTGATCGAGGCCGCAGGGCAGTACGCAGAGACGACGGGAAGGAGAGTTACGTTCGAATACGCTCTGATAAGGCGGGTCAACGACTCGGATGAGTGCGCCCGCAGCCTTGCCAGGCTGATCAAAGGCATGCTTTGCCATGTTAACCTCATACCCCTCAATCCAGTTAGCGGCATCGCGCTTGAGAGGAGCGATCGCGTCCAGGCGTTTCATGATCTACTACAGAACGAAGGCATTGACGTCACAATACGACGAGAGCTCGGAATTGACATTGACGCAGCTTGCGGCCAGCTGCGGCGAAGGCACGCTGAACCTTGACTGCCATAATTGAAAAACGTAAGATAGAAATGGTCTCTTTCGGGAGTACGTTGGAGTTGCCGACTACCTATGCTGGGTTGAGGTATACAATGATGAGATTTGTAACAGGTCATAGGAGTGATCGCGGACTGGTCAGGGACGTCAACGAGGATGCATTTCTCGTTGACGACCATTTTCTGGCTGTAGCCGATGGCATGGGCGGACATCAGGCCGGTGAGGTAGCCAGCAAGATGGCCATAGACTTGTTGGAGTCATTAACGACTCGTCAGTCTATGCCTACAACCGACGAGGAATGGCGTGAGCTGATTCAAACGGTCAACAAGGCGGTGCTGGACGCGGGCAGATTTGACCGCCGTCGCAGAGGCATGGGCACGACTCTCACTTTGACCGCTCTAATAGACAACAGGCTTGTTGTTGTGCATGTTGGTGACAGCCGAGCATATCTTCTCAGAGATGGACAGGTGCAGCAGTTGACTGAGGACCATTCGCTGGTTCAGTCCCTCGTGTCGACGGGTACAATCACCGAAGAAGAGGCTATGCGGCATAGCAGCCGCAATGTGATAACCAGTGCGATCGGCATAGACAAGATCCCAAGGATCGATGTCATGAGGTACGCTGTTCAGCCGCTCGATGTCGTCATAGTCTGCACGGACGGGCTGAGCGGCCTGGTCACCGACGAAGAGATCCAAGCGCTTGCAACTGAAACGATTGCAGGCCTAAATGACCCTCTGGCAAGCCCTCAAGCAGTAGCGGACGCTCTGGTGTCCAAGGCTCTTGAGAGGGGTGGGTCTGACAACATAACAGTGTTGGTAGGGTTGGTTATGTCAGAGACGAAAGGTGACGCTTGATGGTAGGACGCCTGTTGGGTGGCAGGTACAGGGTCTTGGACAAGGTAGGCGAAGGCGGGATGGCCGTCGTCTACAAGGCTCAGTGTACTCTTCTCAATCGCATAGTCGCAGTAAAGGTCCTAAAGAGCCAGTACGGCAATGACGCAGACTTCGTCGAGCGGTTTAAGCGCGAAGCGCAGGCAGCTGCAAGTCTGTCCCATCCAAACATAGTAAACATCTACGATGTAGGCAACGACAATGGTAGTCATTACATCGTGATGGAGTACGTGCGCGGTGAGACTCTCAGAGATATCATCAAGCAGAGGGCGCCACTGACTATCCGCGACACCCTGGCCTATGCTTGTCAGATCCTGCTTGCTCTCGACCACGCGCACTCGAATTCGATTGTCCACAGGGATATCAAGCCTCACAACATCATTGTGACAGATGACGGCGATGTAAAAGTCACCGACTTCGGCATAGCTCGTGCGACGAATGCAACGAGTTTCACAGAGGCCGGAGTGGTAATGGGCACGGTCGCTTACTTTTCGCCTGAGCAGGCGAAAGGCAGGGATATAGGGCCGCACTCGGACATCTATGCCTTGGGCGTAGTGATGTACGAGATGCTTACAGGCAGGGTGCCCTTTAGAGGCGACAGTGCAATTGCAGTGGCGTTGCAGCACATTCAGGACCAACCGAGATCGCCAAGCCGTATCAACCCCTCAATACCCAAGCCTCTGGAGAGGCTCGTCTTGCGCGCTCTAGCCAAGGATCCTCGAGCGAGATATCCCTCGGCTCAAGCTATGCTTGAGGACCTCAAGTGCATCGAGCCGCCGGATGAGGATTATGACGGACGCACCAAGCGCATGGGCCAGGTGCTCACTGTTGATCAGGACGAAGAGGACGAGTCAGTAGAGGAACACACACAGACTGTCGATCTTGGGCCTAGGAGTGAGATGGACAAGTTCGTCCGCAGGTCTCTGAGAGAACGTTCGATGAGATCCAGCAAGAGGGAGGTTTCGCCTGCATCCGAAGGCGAGTCGGTTCAGTGGCCTGATCCTGTGGACAAGCCGGACAAGCAGGCCCGTAGAAGGGGAGGCTTTCAACGGGTCGCCATATTTGGACTCATAATGCTCATTTTCCTTGCTGTAGGCTTCATGGCTGCATACGCGCTCAGGAGCTTTTTGGTGGTCCCTGAAGTCAGCACACCTCACCTCATTGGGAGGCATCGCGAGGACGCAGAGCGGCTTGCGGCCGCGTACGGATTGAAGATTGAGGTGATCAACAGGGAGTACAGCGACCGGATCGAAGTTGATCACGTCTTGGCTCAGAGCCCCTCTCCGGGGATGGTTCTCAAGAGGGGCAACAGCATCAAGCTGACGTTGAGCAATGGAATCAAGCTCACCAGCGTCCCCAATGTGATAAACATGACCAGGCGGGATGCAGAGGTGATCTTGAGCGAGATGGGGTTGTCCGTTGCTGAATATGAGTATGAGTATAGTGACACTGTTCTTCGAGGGCGAGTGATCTCTCAGGATCCAGAACCAAACCGAACAGTCGCTTATAACTCCGGTGTGAGACTTGTGTTTAGCAGTGGTCCGCGCCCGGCGTCTGTAGTAGTGCCGGAAGTTGTTGGAGCTACTGCTGAGTACGCAGCTCAGTTGCTTCAGGAGTCTGGACTTCAGGTTTCGTTTGAGTATGAGATCAATCCCGTCTACCCAGATGGGACAGTGGCCAGCCAGAAGCCTGAAGGCGGCGAAGAGGTCCTTCCGGGTATGGTGGTTGTACTGACTGTGGCCAAGGAGGTCGGCACCGCGGGTACCGGTGGAGAGTCTGCGGTCGCTGCAGCTTATCAAAAGGTCAGCTATACGGTATCGATGCCTGAGGGTGCGAGTGAAGGAGGCCCCGTGCTGGCCCAGCTCATAGAGATCCGGGTTACCGATTTCTACGGCACGACTACGCAGTACAGCCGCTGGCACCAACCCGGAGATGAAATCGTTCAGCCGATACTCGTTCATGGCGATTGGGTTATCCAAGTCTTCCAGGACGGTGTTGTTATGCAGGAACAGACTGGAACTGTTAACTAGAGTCATTGCGGCGTCTAACACAAGAGGAATTGGAGGAATCGGAGGTAAGGTATGCGGCGTCAAGGAACCGTGATGCGTGCGTTTGGAGGGTTCTACTACGTTCTGGTTGAGTCCGGATTCTTGACCTGCAAACCAAGAGGCAAACTTAGGCTTGAGAAAGACGAGATACTTGTTGGCGACAGGGTCGAGGTCTCTGCTGTTGACGATGACACGGGTATCATCGAGCAGGTGTTTGACAGAAAGACAGTGCTTTCCCGCCCGAAAATCGCAAACGTAGACCTGACTGTGGTGGTAATTGCGGCTAAGAACCCGGACCCGTCAACGCTTCTTGTTGACAGATATTTGGCATTGGTGGCTCACCACGGACTTGAGGCCGTCCTTTGTATCAATAAGGCCGATCTCGTAGACGAAAGCGCGATCCAATCCCTTTTCGACATCTACCGATCCGCTGGATACGATGTCTTTGTTACTGCCGCGATATATGGCCACGGCATTGACGAACTCCGGCAGCGACTGTCCGAGACTACGTCTGTGTTGGCTGGCCCCTCAGGTGTCGGCAAGTCTGTCATCTTCAAGGCGCTTTGCCCCGAAGCCGAGGCAAAGATCGGCGAGGTCAGCAGAAGGACCGGCAGAGGGAGACACACGACGAGGCATGCACAGCTCGTCCGCGTTGAGGGAGGAGGGCTCGTGGCAGATTCCCCCGGGTTTTCCTATCTTCGCCTTGACGGTATCTCTTCTTCTGATCTGAGACTTCTCTATCAGGAGTTCAGGCTTTACATGCAACAGTGCAAGTTCAAGTCATGCTTGCATCGAGCAGAACCGGAATGTGCAGTCAAAGAGGCTGTCGAAAGCGGCCGCATTCACCGCGAGCGATACGAGAACTACCTCAAGCTGCTGTCGGAGATTGAGCTAGACCAGGGGTGAGTATTCTGTGATAAAGATCGCACCATCGATTCTGGCTGCGGATCCGCTTAGGATCGCTGATGATGTTGACCGTATTCCAAATGCAGACTATATCCATATCGATGTCATGGACGGTAGGTTTGTCCCAAATCTCACATTTGGGCCATCAGTAGTCCGGGCACTGCGCAAGCATTGCAATAGCTTCCTGGACACGCATCTCATGGTGGAGTCGCCTGAGAGGTTTATACCCGATTTTGCAGAGGCTGGATCCGATGGGATTACAGTTCACGTAGAACCTACGCACCACATCAACAGGCTCCTCCAGATGATCCGCGAACTCGGGTGCAAACCGGGGGTGTCTATCAATCCCGGCACGCCTGTTGTTGCCGTTCGAGAGATCCTCGATATGGTTTCTATGGTCTTGGTCATGACTGTGAATCCCGGATACGGCGGACAGACGCTGATTCGTTCTACGCTGCAAAAGGTCCGTGAGCTTGCGGACCTTAGGAGTTCATTGGGACTGTCGTTTGAGATACAAGTCGATGGAGGAGTCACTATCGAAAACGTTCACGAATACGCAGCAGCAGGTGCGGACGTCATTGTCGCAGGTACAGCCGTGTTTGGCTCCGACGATCCCGCAGCGGCAGTCGAGCGGCTCCGCACTCTCGCATCTCGTGCCAGGCAGAGGTAGCCGGATTGGCCCTCGGCCTGGGCCTCGATCTTGCCGATTAGGTTGGCCTTTTCTGTCTTGATCGGTTCTGCCCACCGTCTTCCGCAGGTGTACTCGTTGTGTGATCGAGCCATCATCTCTCAAGACTACGCAAATGGCTTTGATATTTCAGCTCCAAAATAAGTAAGGATTTCATAGCTTACATCGTATGAGTAACCGATTGCCAGTATGGCCCGAAAGTGTCATTCCAGCCGGAAGGATAGATTTTGCGCGTTGTCGAATTACCAGCTAGACCTAGTTATAAGCGGCCGTATGCAAGAATATGGATCCATACGATCTGGTGCTGAAACATGCGGCTCCTTGCCGGCTGGAGGTGGCACCGTGAGGATATGCGGTATCAACGTACTTGTTGTACTAGTAGTTTTTGCCTTGACGTTGTCGGCCTTGGTGTACGCCAGGGAATACGAACGGACCGTGAATGTGGATAAACCGATTGAGGCTGCCCTGAACTCTGAACAGTGGGTGCAGGATTACGAGTTGCGCAGCGGCGATCGTGAGATTGTCATCTATCCTTCGTGGTCTGGAGTGTTTCCCGCGAGACTGGAGCATCTGCTTCACAGGCTGTCGCGCATTGCGACCGACCGATATGAGCTGGTCACCATCGCAGACTCGCGAACCGCACGACTCGAGGAGCAGTTCTACCACGCCCATCTGGTGGTCAATCAGGCCCTGTTGACAGGCGATCTCTTGGCTATGGAGCGTGAACTTGACTCGTTTGCAGCAACCAACGGACTCGACTGTGTGCGAGCGTGGTTTCTTGGCGAATTTGTTCTCGTTCTAGTCAAGGACGGCGACAGTTTCATGTATGAGGCTGTCGGTCAACCTAAGGCCCGAGATGGAGGCCTTGCTGTGAGGTTTGAAGGAAAATGAGGGTTCCAAAGTTCTCAGTCAATACGTTAATCGAGATAGCTGTCGGAGCGTTTGCAGCAGTCTTGACAGCACTTGCTCTAGAAGGTGTCAGTTTGGGTCCCTTTTTCATACTGGGTGGACTAACCGCCCTGGTATACCTCACATTTGGGGGCCGCGTAGGTGCCCAGGCTGCGGGAGGATTGCAGGGCAATCCAACCAGCATACCGGCTGTCAAGTTTGACGACATCGGTGGACAGGAGAGCGCGAAGCGCGAGCTTTGCGAGGGTTTGGAGTTCATAAATGACCCCGAACGTGTCAGAGATCTCGGAATCAGGCCGCTCAAAGGCCTATTGCTTGTTGGCCCTCCGGGAACCGGCAAGACCATGCTTGCCAAGGCAGCTGCAAACTACACCAACTCTGTCTTCATACCGGTCAGCGGAAGTGAATTCGTTGAGATCTATGCCGGAGTAGGGGCCAAGAGGGTCAGGCAGGTGTTTGCCAATGCGAGAAAGCAAGCGAAAAAGTCGACTGGCAGCGCTGTCGTATTCATAGATGAGATAGATGTCCTCGGAGGCCATCGCGGAAAACACTCCAGTCATCTCGAATACGACCAGACTCTCAACCAACTGCTAGTCGAGATGGACGGAATCTCTACTGCAGACGACACCAGGATACTCGTCATTGCTGCGACCAACAGAGTCGACTTGCTTGACCCGGCACTCTTGCGGCCGGGACGCTTCGACAGAATCATCAGAGTAGACTTGCCCGAAAAGGAAGGGCGCCTCAAGATCCTGCAGATTCACACGCGGAACAAGCCCATAGCCGAAGACGTAGACCTAGAAGTAATCGCACAGGAGACATACGGATTTTCAGGAGCTCATCTGGAAAGCTTGGCTAACGAAGCAGCCATACTCGCCTTGAGATCGTCTGAAGACAGTGTGCGCATGGCTCACTTCCGCGAAGCTATCGAAAAAGTCATGATGGGTGAGAAGACCGACCGTCAGCCTTCTAGAGCTGAGCTGGAGCGGATAGCGGTTCACGAAATAGGGCACGGTCTTGTTGGGGAGATTGTCAGGCCTGGATCGGTGTCGTCTGTAGCGATCACTCCTCGAAGCAATGCGCTGGGATATGTGCGAAATGCTCCTCGGGACGATATGTACCTGTATACTAAAGAGCACCTGGAGGGTCAGATCAAGATCTGCCTCGCAGGGTGCATTGCAGAGGACGTCGTGTGCGGCAGCCGGAGCACGGGCGCTGCAAGCGACTTCGAGCAAGCGTTTAAGTTCGCTCGACAGATTATCGATTCCGGCATGTCAGAACTTGGAATAGTCAGCCGCGATGACTTGCCTCGGGCAACATACAACCGAACCTTGACTCAGATCATATCTAAGCAGGAGGACATAGTGCGGAGTTACGTCGAAGGAGCGAAGAATCGGATCTTTGAGGCAAGTCGCGAACTGATAAAGCGCGAGCGCATCTCAGGCGACGAGCTTAGGAGACTCCTGGCGCTGCAAGATACAGAATGCATCGGTGCCTGAAGAACTGCGGCCCAAGCGTACGATAGGGTGACAGAATGCCTAAGGGCTGCAGCAGTAGGATAAGAGGATAACGAGCCCATTCGACGAAGCTAATCCAATCGGCGAGGTGGTGTTCGTTTGATTGCAGAGATCGTTTCGGTAGGTACCGAGCTCTTGCTTGGCCAGATAGTGAATACGAATTCAACCTACATCAGCCAAAGGCTGGCTGAGTTGGGCATCGACGTGTACTTCCAGTCATGTGTAGGTGACAATCTGCTGAGGCTTCAGTCTGTTGTTCTTCAGGCGCTGAGCAGGTCGGACATAGTCATTGTCACCGGCGGCCTCGGCCCAACCGACGACGACTTGACTGTGAGTGCAGTAGCAGGCGTCTTGAACCGAGAGCTGGTCTTCTCACAAGAGGTGCTTGCCGACATAGAGAGGTATTTCAGCAAAACAGGCAGGCAGGCGCCGGAGACCAATGTCAAGCAGGCCTATGTCATTGAAGACTGCAACATAATCCGGAACAAGATCGGAACTGCACCGGGCCAGATAGTCGAAGACAGCGGCAAGGTCATAGTGCTTCTCCCAGGTGTTCCTAGAGAGATGACCTGGATGATGGAAACCAGTGTTATCCCTTACCTTAAGGAAAAGCGCCTTGCAGGAAGCGAGGTCATTAGCTCCAGGGTTGTGCGGGTTGTAGGGATCGGCGAGTCCGCTCTTGTGGAGGAGTTAGACGATATCATGAGCACTCAGACCAATCCGACGATTGCCCCGATTGCTCACGATGGGCTTATCGACCTCAGGATCACTGCCAAAGCGCCTGACCAAGTTTCGGCTGATCGGATGCTGTCTGATGTTGCGCGGAAGCTTGAGGGGCGTCTTGGCGAGCTGATATACGGGTACGACAACGATCGACTGGCGGAGGTCGTCGGCCACCTGCTTGCTGAGAGACGGCTTTCGTTGGCTCTGGCGGAGTCGTGCACCGGAGGACTCCTTGGCCAACTTATTACCAGTATTCCCGGCAGTTCTGAGTATTTCCTCGGTGGCGTTGTTGCTTACAGCAACGAGTCCAAGATGAAGCTTCTCGGAGTGAGAGACCAAGTGCTTGCCAGCTATGGTGCAGTAAGCAGGCAGACTGCGATTGCCATGGCCAGCGGTGTCAGAAATCTGTTCGATGCGTCGGTAGCTGTGTCAGTGACCGGCCTCGCAGGGCCTGGAGGTGGAACCGCCACGAAACCTGTCGGCCTAGTCTTTATCGCGGTCATCTGCAACTCGTTGGTGGCGGTGGGCAAGTTTCTGTTCAACGGCGATCGTGACCAAGTGAGGCACCGCACTGCTGTGGCCGCGCTGAACCTCTTAAGGAAGTCGCTGCTAGCTAGCGGGACCGCGAAAGGCTAGTGGTATTGACCCTGTTGGATGATCTTGTTTGGTAGGTGCAGGAAGCACCTATCACTTGTCGAAGTGTTAAACAAGACGACTAGTGCGAGGTGTTCGACTATGAATGAGGATAGGCTAAAGGCTGTCGAATCAGCCGTGGCTCAGATAGAGCGACAGTTCGGAAAAGGCTCGATAATGCGGCTTGGAGAGGCTTCTGCGAAGCTCCAGGTCGAAGTCATTCCTACTGGGTCAGTGGCTCTCGATATAGCCTTGGGAGTTGGGGGCATGCCCAGAGGGAGGATTGTTGAGATCTTCGGGCCGGAGTCGTCAGGCAAGACTACCGTCGCCTTGCACGTAGTCGCCGAAGCACAAAAGGCCGGGGGGATTGCCGCATATATTGATGCAGAGCACGCACTCGATCCGGTATATGCCCGCAAGCTCGGTGTTGACGTAGACAATCTCTTGATTTCGCAGCCCGACACCGGAGAGCAGGCTCTGGAGATCTGTGAGGCGTTGATTCGCAGTGGAGCCATAGATGTCGTGGTTGTAGACTCAGTTGCGGCTCTGGTGCCTCGGGCAGAGATTGACGGCGAGATGGGGGATTCTCATGTCGGATTGCAGGCCCGGTTGATGAGCCAGGCAATGCGCAAGCTTGCCGGAGTAGTGAGCAAGTCGAGGACCTGTGCGATATTCATCAACCAGATTCGTGAGAAGGTAGGTGTGATGTTCGGCAATCCCGAGGTCACGCCGGGCGGCCGGGCGCTGAAGTTCTACGCTTCGATCAGACTGGATATCAGGAGAGTCGAGACGATAAAGCAGGGCAACCAGCCGATCGGCAGTAGGACGCGAGCTCGGGTAGTGAAAAACAAGATCGCTTCACCTTTCAAAGAGGCGGAGTTTGACATCATGTTTGGTGAAGGGATCTCCCGAGAAGGCAGTATTTTGGACGTAGCTGAGGCACATAAAGTGGTTGACAAGAGCGGCGCTTGGTATTCATACGGCGATCTCAGGCTCGGGCAGGGTAAGGAAAACGCGAGGCAGTTTCTAAAAGAGAATCCTGAGGTTCTCGCAGAGATCGAACAAAAGGTCAGGGAGTTGACAGGCGTTACCGGCTCATTCAAGACCGAGGACTCACAGGGGCAGACAGATTAGCCCGTATGCAGGCCTGGGTACAGGAGCCGCGTTTTAGCCCATTTTGGGCCTAATGCAGGGGTTTCTTGACACCCACATCCGAAAGATATACAATAACCGCGTACCTTACCACCGTTTTTGAGGCCATAGGAGACAACGGTCGTGGAAAACCGACGTATTCTGACCTAGGCCGACGTTGGCGGCATCTACAGGGTTTATCGGGTTCAATTTACAGCGTTCGGCCAAAGGTTGCTGCGCCGCCGGCCTTCTGTGCCGGCATTGGGCGCGTAGAGAGCTAGGGGGGTGTACACTTATCGAGGGTCAGGTATTCCCATACGTTGTGGTCGCTTTGGCATCCCTTGGACTAGGATATCTGATTCGAAGATTCCTTGGTGAGTTAAAGAAGGGCAGTGCCGAGCAGCAGGCCAGAAGTATTATTGAAGAAGCGGAGAAGCTAGCTGAGGCAAAGCAGCGCGAAATGCTGCTTGAGGTTAAGGAAGACATCCACAGACTCAGAACCGAATTGGATAGAGAAAGTCGCGAGAGGCGCCTGGAGCTCCAGAGAGCTGAAAACCGCAACATCCAGAAGGAGGAGGCGCTTGACCGCAAGCTCGCGGCCGTGGAGAAACGTGAGGAGCGGATTGCACAGCGTGAAGCAGAGATCGAGAAACTGAAAAGGGAGATCGAGCAGATCAAGGCTGAGCAACGCAAGAAATTGGAGGAGATAGCAGACCTGACGACAGAACAAGCCAGGCAACTGCTACTTGATGAGGTCCGCAAAGAGACCGAACACGAGGCGGCTGCCATGATAAAGAGCGTAGAGATACGTGCCAGGGACGAGGCGGACAAGAGGGCTCGGGAGATTGTGTCCCTCGCCATTCAAAGGTGCGCGGCAGACCACGTCGTAGACACCACAGTATCTGTTGTGCCGTTGCCCAATGACGAGATGAAGGGTAGGATCATTGGCAGAGAGGGTAGGAATATCCGGGCTCTTGAGACCTTGACTGGCATTGACTTGATTATTGATGACACTCCTGAGGCTGTCATTTTATCCGGGTTTGATCCTGTAAGGCGTGAAGTAGCCCGGATCGCACTGGAGCGATTGATCAGTGACGGGCGTATTCACCCGGCTAGGATCGAAGAGATGGTGGAGAAGGCGAGAAAAGAAGTCGAGGCTGTTATACGCGAGGAAGGCGAAAAGGCTGCGTTTGATACGGGTGTCCACGGTCTGCATCCTGAGATCGTCAGGCTCTTGGGCAGGCTTAAGTACCGCAGCAGCTACGGGCAGAATGTCTTGCAGCACTCCATTGAGGTCTCTTATCTGGCTGCAATGATGGCCGCCGAACTGGGAGCCGATGAAAACCTTGCCAGAAGAGCCGGGCTTCTTCACGATATCGGAAAGGCTGTCGACCACGAAGTTGAAGGGCCGCATGCTAAGATCGGAGCAGACATACTTAAGCGTTATCACGAGTCGCCACAGGTGATTCATGCGGTTTTGGCACACCATGATGAGACTGAGGCAAAGACGGTTGAGGCGTGCTTGGTCCAGGCTGCAGACGCCATTTCAGCTGCGAGGCCCGGTGCAAGACGAGAGACGCTCGAGGCGTACATCAAGCGCCTGGAGAAGCTCGAAGAGATCGCCGGATCGCTTGAGGGTGTAGACAAGGTCTATGCGATTCAGGCAGGCCGCGAGATCAGAGTTATGGTCAAACCCGAAAAGATTGACGACGTTGCGGCGATCAAGGTTTCGCGAGATATCGTCAAGCGGATCGAAGAAGAACTCGAATATCCGGGGCAGATAAAGGTGACTGTAATCAGAGAGACTCGCGCTGTCGAATACGCCAAGTAGATTGCCTCGCAGCCGATGTGGGCACTGAGTGCTGTAGTGATTCGGTAGAGGCACTACCGTCGTTCAGGAGTCAGGGACACTGTTGATGTCCTCGGCTCCTGAACATGTGCAACTGCCACGACGTGCAGAGATACCTGTCTCGGGCCTCAATGGACCTGCAGAGAGGCGGTTTTGTAGTGAATATACTTGCTATTGGTGATGTTGTTGGTGAGGTAGGGCGAAAAGCCGTAAGGCAAGCCTTGCCCAAGGTCATCCGCGACCACCAAATCGACTTCGTATTTGCCAACGGTGAGAACGCCAGCGGAGGGTTGGGATTGGCGCCAAGGGAGGCGAAGGAGCTTCTTGACTACGGTGTCCACGTTCTCACAGGGGGTAATCATACGTTCCGCTTTAGTGAGATCTACAATGAACTCGATACCAATCCTCGCCTTGTCAGGCCCGCCAACTACCCTCCAGGTGCTCCTGGCCGCGGGGTTGTGCTCTTTCCTGACGAGATCAACCCTGAGGTGGCAGTAATCAACCTGATCGGACGCACATTCATGGAGCCTGTAGACTGTCCGTTTCAGTCCGCTGACGAAATTCTCTCGCAGCTTGATGACAGAATCCGAGTCATATTAGTTGATGTGCACGCTGAAGCTACGTCAGAAAAGCAGGCTCTTGGATGGTATCTCAACGGACGAGTTACAGGAGTAATAGGAACCCACACACACGTACAGACTGCTGATGAGAGGATCTTGGATCGCGGGACCGCGTACATCACTGACGTAGGAATGTGCGGCCCAGTGGATTCGGTGCTGGGGATTGAGGTGGATGTCATCCTTCGCAGGTTCAAGACCCAGCTTCCGGCCAGGTTTGCGGTAGCCAAAGGACGGGCAGTCTTTTCTGCACTGCTTATTGAATGCAATGATCAGGGCCGGGCTACATCCGTTGAGAGGATTAGCGTCATCATAGACTAGAAACCGCTCGGGGAGGCGTTCAGATCAGGTACCGCGCGCTGGAACAAAAGAGGAATTATCGCGGCGGTGAGTAATATATATAGTGGTGGAAGGGAGGGACCTCGGCACGTCACAGAGGCAGCAAGGAGGTAACCCCGAGATGGAAGTACTGAGAGTGTCTGCAAAGTCGAATCCAAATTCTGTAGCAGGAGCTCTTGCCGGGGTGCTGCGGGAGCGCGGCGGTGCGGAGATTCAGGCGATTGGTGCTGGCGCTCTGAATCAAGCTGTCAAGGCAGTAGCCATTGCTCGTGGCTTTGTTGCTCCAAGTGGTGTCGATCTGATTTGCATACCTGCTTTCACCGATATTGTGATCGACGGAGAGGAGAGGACCGCGATCAAGCTCATCGTTCAACCTCGGTAATCTGGTGGGACATCCACCAGGCAGCAATCCTTGGGCCCTCGCCGCAGCTGGCGAGGTTTCTTTGTACATGGAGTTTAGACAGGCTGCACGCGGCATTTATGGCTAATGTTACTGGCAGGTGCAGCGCTTTAGTTCGTGAATTGATTAGATGGGATTTAGGGGTGGCTAACGATCTACGAGGAGCCGATAGCTATGTATGAAGGGGAGTCTGTCATTCTCCGTCCGGTTGATGCCTCGGATGAGCCACTCCTTTTGGAATGGGACAATGACGACGAGCTCAATCTCTTGATGGGAACCGATGTCCTGGTCGACCTCAAGGACCACTTCAGCTTATGCGACGGCCGCAGCTGCATTAGACTGATGATAGAGACTAAGGCCGGAGCCGTCATCGGAAATGTGGATCTCATTCGAATACACTGGCGGCGCAAGGAAGCGGAGCTAGTTGCTCGAATTGGCAGAAAAGACTATTGGAATCAAGGCTATGGCTCTGACGCGGTGAGTACTCTTCTGCGAGTGGCATTCTCCAAGTTCGGGCTAAAAAGCGTGTATCTCAGAGTTTACAGGTCCAACAAGAGAGCGGTGCGCTGCTACGAGAAGTGCGGGTTTCGAAAAGAAGGCGTAGTGGTGCGGGCGTCACGGAGCGGGCCGATAGAGATAGTGCTAATGAGTGCTTCTGCGTCTGAGTTGGCCTCCAATGCGGCTGCCAGCTGATTTTCATAACTTGCCAAGAAGCTAGAACAAAAGGGACGGAATCGCGAGTATCTGCGACTTCGTCCCTTCATCTTTTTCAACCAATCTTTGGCGCAAGGGAGGATTAGTAGACTTTGTGGAGAATTGATCCGATAAAGTGGCACCTAGTGGACCATAGTGGACTTGGGTGGAGGACCGGTTCACACCATGCTTATCGGTGAGTATCGCCACAGCCTCGACGAGAAGGGCAGGCTGACTATGCCAAGCCGGTACAGAGAGCTGCTGGGCAAGTCGTTTATCCTCACAAAGGGATTGGACGGCTGTCTCTTTGTGTACCCTATTCAGGAGTGGCAGTCACTACTCAACGATATCCAGGCATTGCCTTTGACCAATCCTTCTGCACGCGCCTTTGTCCGGATCTTCTTGGCAGGGGCATGCGAGCCCGAGCTGGACAAGCAGGGCAGGTTTGTAATTCCTCCTAGCCTGCGGGAATACGCGTCTCTTGAACGCGAGTTGGTGATCTGCGGCGTAGGTAGTCGCCTCGAGATTTGGAGCGCGGAACGTTGGGATAAGTACGTCGAGTCCGCAAGTCCATCCTTTAGTGAGATCGCGTCAGAGCTTGTGAATCTGGGGATCTAGACCTGGACATGTGCCAAAGGATCCATCAATAGACTGGCGCAGTGAGGCGGGAGTCTGCGATGAACGAATTCCATCATATCCCTGTGCTTTTGCAGGAGACGTTAGAGATACTCGACTGCAAGCCGGGCGACGTAGTGTTGGATGCAACAATAGGCGGTGCAGGTCACAGTTCAGAGATTGTCAAGCTTATCAGGCCCGGAGGCCGCCTCATTGGAGTTGACAGAGACCCGGATGCCATCAGGGCAGCCCTGACTCGCCTTGCTGAACACGGTGACATGGTTACTGTTGTCCACGGCAACTTCCGCGACCTGGACACAATCCTCGAGCGATTAGGCATTGATGCTGTCGACAAGGTGCTTTTTGACTTCGGCGTGTCGTCACACCAGCTTGACGACGCTAACCGGGGGTTTAGTTACTGGCAGGATGATGCACAGCTCGACATGCGAATGGACAAGTCAACCGGACTGTCCGCCAAGGAATTGATTAACACAGCGTCTCGTGAAGAACTGGCCTCGATCATAAGGAGATACGGGGAAGAGCCGTTTGCCGGCCGAATCGCGAGTCTAATTGTGAAGAGACGCGAGTTTGAGCCAATAGAGACTGTTGGGCAGCTCGTTGAAATAGTCAAGGCAGCAATTCCTGCACGTTTCAGGCGTCGCGGAGGCCATCCTGCTCGCAAGACGTTTCAAGCGCTCAGGATCGCGGTCAACAGTGAGTTGGAGGCCATAGAGATTGCTCTTGACTCGGCATTTTCCATGCTGGCCGAGGGCGGGGTTGTTGCTGCGATCTCCTTTCATTCACTCGAAGACCGTATCGTGAAGACGAAGTTCCGTGAGTTTGCGAGGCCATGCACGTGCCCGCCGGATGCGCCGATTTGCACGTGCGCAGGGATTGCTAGGGCCGAGCTGTTGACGAAGAGAGGAATCGTGCCGTCGGAGCGTGAGATTTCTCTCAATCCTAGAGCTAGAAGCGCTCGACTTAGAGCCGTTCGCAAGGTTCTATTCGCTTCTGGGGGTGAATACTGATGGTATCGGCTAGGCGAATGCATCGCTGGAGGCCCTTGAGTGGAAGCAAGCCGGGCAGGAGCAGTCCTGTGATGCCGACATGGGTAAAGAGAATGCTTGCAATGCTCTTGGTCGCTTTCACGTTCTTGGGCATCCTCTTGCCCTACCTCTGGATCCAGGCAGAGATCAATGAAGCTTCTGCTGAAAGACGCACTTGGAGCAGGATTCTAAACGAGACTATTGAAGAGCACCAAGCACTGCAGTTTAGGTTGTCTGAATTGCAGTCTGCGCGCAGGATAGAGCAGGTGGCAATCGAGAGGCTGGGAATGGAGAAGCCGACTCAGGTCATTCACGTTGAACCGACACTGCATTAGTTAGCCGGCAGACATATCAGCTCGCCTTGTCGCGTCCTTGTGTTCTCTTGGATGGCTTCCTCTCGCTCGGCTTTCGTTTGCTTCGAGCACACGCCACGGGTATTTTGTGGTTGCGCTTGACTTGGGGGGACTACCTTGCCGGATCATACTGCTGTAGTTGTCCGTAAGCGGATTGTCTTCGTCCTGTTTGCACTGTCGCTGGTGATGTTCGCCCTCGTCTGTCGCTTGTTCTATTTGCAGGTCATTCGCAATGAGTGGTTGCGCCAGATGGCTCTGGACCAGAGATATGCGACTTTGTATGAAGACTCCCGGAGAGGACCGATTTATGATGTTCGTTTTCGAAAGCTCGCAGTCAGTATGAGTGCGGAGTCTATAGTTGCCATCCCAGCCCAGATCAGTGATGCGCGAGATACTGCCGCCAAGTTGTCAGAAGTTCTCGACATGGACTATCAATCGGTGTATGCCAAGTTAACTCAACCCCTTGCGAGTGTGTACATAAAACGGCGGGTGGATCAGGAGACAGCTCAAGCTGTCAAAGAGCTGAGACTTCCCGGCATTGTGTTCACTGAGAAGGGAGAGCGCTTTTATCCGTCAGGGTCAATAGCAAGCCATGTTCTCGGAATTGTTGGAACCGACAATCAAGGGCTGGAGGGCCTAGAGCTGGAGTATGACGAGTATCTCTCGGGAAAGAGGGGAAGGCGCAGGTCAGAAGTAGATGCTAGAGGACGGGACATACCTCTGGGCGAAAAGGAGTACATCCCGCCTGAGGATGGGTATGGCATCGTGCTCACAATCGATGAGCGGATCCAGATGATAGCCGAGCGAGAGATCGAACGTGCAGTCGTCGAAGCTAACGCGGCTCGCGGAACGATCATAATGATGAACCCCAAGACCGGAGGGATCCTTGCCTTGGCTACGTACCCGTCCTTTGACCTAACTGATTGGCGGAATACAACAGCTGAGCAGCGCAGGATGTGGCCCCTGCTTGATGCGTACGAGCCGGGCTCGACATTCAAGATTGTCACGGCAGCTGCTGTGCTGGATTCTGGTACCCGGTCTGTTTACTCCACCTTCGATGACATCGGGTATGTCCTTGTTGACGGGCATCGCCTCAGATGCTGGAGAGCTGGCGGACACGGACATCAAACCTTTGTAGAGACTATGGAGAACTCCTGTAACCCCGCGTTTGCCACGTACGCGAGGGAAATGGGCGTTGACGTATTCTACAGATATATAAGAGCGTTTGGCTTTGGATTGCCCACTGGTATAGATTTTCCAGGAGACAGTACGGCGAAGGGAATGCTTCAGTCAGAAAAAACTGTAGGAGCTGTAGGGATTGCCACGATTGGATTCGGCCAGGGAATAGCAGTCACCCCTCTGCAGTTGTTACAGGCGATCGCGACTGTAGCAAACGGAGGTACCATGATGAAACCTCGCTTGGTTGAGGCAGTAGTCGATGAGAGATTGCAGATAGTCGAGAAGTTTCCACCGGTGAGCGTTCGTCAGGTGATCTCTCCATCGACAGCTCAAATTCTGAACGAAGTTCTCGTATCAGTGGTTGAGAACGGATCCGGCACGAGGGCCCAAATCCCCGGCTATCTGGTCGCAGGAAAAACTGGCACAGCTCAAAAGGTCGATCACAGAGGTGGGTACGGCGACAAGAGAGTGGCGTCCTTTGGGGGATACGCACCTGCAGACGATCCGGTCGTCGCTGCTCTAGTCATTATTGATGAGCCCAATACTTACACAACCTACGGCGGTGTCCTTGCCGCTCCTGCTTTTCAGGCCGCGGTATCTGATGCTTTGAGGCTCCTGGGAGTGCCCCCGAATCGTCCGGTTGCAGAGACGGTTGCCAAACCAAATCAGGTCTATGTTCCCGATGTCCGCAACTACCCTGTGGTCGAAGCTGCTGAAAAGGCCAAGGAGGCCGGTTTGGGATTGAGAATTGTCGGGGGCCAGGGCAACATCGTCTTGTCTCAAAATCCTGTTCCCGGAGCTGCTGTACAGCTCAACACAGTCGTGAATGTGGTTGTAGGAGATGATCCGGAATAGTGAGAGCCATGTCCGTGTTAACGATCGCCAATATGCTCGGTGGCGAGGTGGCTGTTGGTGACCCGTGTTCCACAGCTAGTGAGGTCTGCACTGACTCCAGATCAATCAAAGCCGGAGACATGTTCATAGCCCTACGGGGTGAGAGGTTCGACGGCCACGATTACATAATCGAGAGCATGGAGTCGGGCGCGTCTGGAGTCGTGGCTGAGAGCCTTACCAGAGAGCAGACTGAAGTCATCCTAGAGCGGCAGGGGTTTGGCATATTAGTCGAAGACACACTGAAGGCACTGCAGTCCCTGGCGAGCCGCTACCGTCAAACTCTGGATGTCACGTGCATTGCCATAACTGGCAGCACAGGAAAGACGACTGTCAAAGACATGGTGAAATCAGTCTTGTCCGCTGCTATGCCCACTGTGGCGACTGAACGTAGCATGAACAACGAGATTGGACTCCCCTTGACTATTCTAAACGCCACTGACGATACTCGGTTTCTGGTGCTCGAGTTGGGTATGAGAGGGCTCGGCCAGATCGAGGAGCTAAGCGCGATTGCCAAGCCTGACATCGGTGTCATAACCAACGTAAATGACACTCACATCGAGCTACTGGGCAGTAGAGAGAGGATTGCTCAGGCCAAATCGGAGTTGGTCGAGGCGATTCCAGAAAGCGGCGGAGTGGTCCTAAACGGGGATGATCCTTTAGTAATGTCTATGGCGGACAAATGCAGAGGCCGCGTAGTCACAGTGGGCCTAAGCGACCATTGTGATATTCGTGCAACCGAGGTCTCCAGTATAGGAGCTCTGGGAGTCAAGTTCCGGGTCGAATCGCCTGAGCCTTTGGAAGAAGTGATAGTAGGCATCCCGGGCGTGCACAATGTCTCCAACGCACTGCTAGCGCTTGGGGTTTGCTATCTCCTCGGTTGTCCGTTGAGAGAAGGATCCCGCCGTCTTGAAAACATCTCAAGGTCTGGCATGAGGTTGGACATCAAGCCTGCTCGTAAGGGTGTTACTGTGATAGATGACTCCTACAACGCATCGCCCGTATCCATGCTAGCTGCACTGCGAACGCTGATGGAGGTTGGCTCGAGTGGGAGGACAATCGCAGTCCTCGGCGACATGCTGGAGCTGGGAACGATGAGCGAAGAGGAGCACAGGCGAATCGGCCGCTTCATTGCAGATGCAGGACCCGATATCACATTGACCGTCGGAGGCCACGCCAGGCTTATCAGTGAAGAGATACATAGATCAGGCAGTGGTCGGGTGTCCGAGTCCTTTGGGACGACAGAAGAGGCGAGCCAAAGGCTAAGGGAGCTCCTCCAGCCTGGTGATACAGTGCTGATAAAGGGCTCAAGAAGCATGCGCATGGATTGCATAGTAGGGGACCTAGACGTTTACCTCGGCCACAGGAAGTCATGATTGACGATGAGGTGGTACTTTGCGCAGACTTGTACAGACCCGAGACAAGGGTCCGGATTTGTTGATCTTTGCGTCTGCGTTGGCGCTGCTGACCATCGGCTTGGTCATGGTGTTCAGTGCTAGTTCGCCCATGGCTTTTCACGAATTCGGCGATTCGACGTATTTCGTGAAAAGGCAGCTGTTCTGGGCGTTGCTCGGCACTGTCGCTATGATTGCTACTATGAACATAGACTACCATCTCTACCGCCGGTTCGCAGTAGCTGTCTACGCCGTTGCTGTCGGGTTGCTGGGCCTGGTCCTCATCCCTGCGGTTGGAACAGTGGCAGGAGGTGCCAGACGCTGGATTGTGCTAGGCGGGTTTGTGCGAATCCAGCCGTCGGAGGTTGCCAAAGTCGCGATTATCATTGTGCTGGCTGCGTACATGAGCAGTATCGGCCCGCGCATGCAGCGGTTCCTGACTGGTGTAGTCATTCCGATCGCGCTTGTGGCTGTGCCTCTAGCCCTAATCGTAGCAGAGCCGGACCTTGGAACCGCAGTAGCAATCCTGGCTGTATGTGTGATCATGCTCTTTTTGGGAGGTGCGAGACTGACCCACCTGCTGCTCCTAGTCCCACCTGCTGTGGCTGGTTTGGTCTTGCTCATCGTCACTGAGGAATACCGCTTCAGAAGGTACATGGCCTTCATAGACCCCTGGCAAGATCCTTTGGATACCGGGTGGCATGTTATTCAGTCGTTGCTGGCACTTGGTTCAGGAGGTTTGTTTGGACTGGGGCTCGGGATGAGTCGGCAGAAGTATCATTATCTTCCCGAAACGCATACGGATTTCATTTATTCGATTCTTGGGGAAGAACTCGGGTTTGTCGGCTGCGCTGCAGTGATAGCGCTGTTCTTTGTCTTCGCGTGGAGAGGGATGAGGGCCGCACTGAGAGCTCCCGACCGCTTTGGCGGGCTGCTGTGCGCAGGCCTTACTTGCATGATAGTGTTTCAGGCGTTGATGAACATAGGTGTGGTCACCTCTTCAATACCCATTACGGGCATATCGCTGCCGTTCATCAGTGCTGGGGGTTCATCGCTTACTGTGGCTATGGCCTCGGTCGGCGTCATCCTAAACGTGTCGCGTCGGGCGATTGAGTAGCGGCATAGACGCACGCCGACGACTTGGTGGACAAGCCTTTCACGCGTGTGTAGTCGCACGCGGCGAATGACGAAGGCATATCATATCATTGTCAACAGATCCTACTACGGCAGACTTGGCGCCATATCTTAGGAGGCAGTAGAATTTTGAACAACGTGGCCAACTTGACGCAAGTCCATTTTGTCGGTATAGGTGGTACGGGCATGAGCCCTCTTGCAAAGATCCTCTTGCAATCGGGAATCGAGGTTACGGGCTCAGACTGTAAGGAGTCTCCATATCTCAACGATCTCAAACAAGAAGGGGCAGCCGTTCACATCGGTCACTCTGCAGACAATCTGGACTCCCCGGATTTAGTGGTGGTATCGCTCGCAGTCGACCCGTCAAACCCGGAGGTGATCGAGGCCGGGAGGCGCGGGATAAGAGTGGTGACTAGAGCACAGCTCCTTGGGAAGCTGTTCAACGAAAAAAAAGGCATTGGAGTCAGCGGAACGCACGGAAAGACCACTACCGCCTCTATGATAGCCTACATACTCATGATGGCCGGCAAGGACCCGACCATCGCAGTTGGCGGTGAAATCATTGACCTCGGGTGCGGAGGGAGGCTCGGAAGCGGCGAGTGCTTTGTTGCTGAGGCAGATGAAGCGTACAAGTCGTTTTTTGAGTTGAAGCCGCTCATCAGTATCATCACGAGTGTGGACGAAGACCATGTCGACCATTACGGGTCATTTGAGGACGTAATCTCCGGTTTTTCTCGGTATGCAAGCCAGACGCGCAAGGGCGGTTGGTTGATAGCCTGCGCGGACGACGAGGCTGTTCTGCGAGCTATTGAGAGATATGGCGGGAACCTGATTCTATATGGCACGGCCTCCGGAGACTATGTCGTCAGTGATTGCAGGTTTGCGGACGGCCGCTGGCGTTTTGTGCTCAAACACGGTCCCGAGCACATTGAGGTATCTCTACTGATCCCGGGCCTGCACAATGCGTTGAATGCAACAGCAGCGCTTGCAGCATGCGCTCTTGTTGGGGTGGACCTCAGAGAAGCCGTATCAATCCTTGGGCAGTTCCGCGGGGCCAGGCGTCGCAGCGAACTGATCGGCTCAGTCGGTGGGATCGCAGTCTACGATGACTATGCTCACCACCCGTCTGAGATCCGTGCGACTCTGCGGGCCTTTCGCACGGAACATTCAGGCAGGCTTATTGCCGTCTTTCAGCCCCAAAGGTTTTCAAGGACCAAACTCCTGATGAAACACTTTGCGGAAGCGTTTGCAGATGCGGACCTCGTACTGATCGATGACATATTCTATAGAGGAACGGGCGAATCGCCCTTGAGTGGTGTCAGTTCGCATCGACTCGCAGAGTTGGTCCGATCAGTCTCGAACAAACCCACGCTATACATACCTGGAAAACCGGAAATCGTGAGGTTCTTGTCCGAGCATGTGCAGGAAGGTGACGTCGTAATAACGATGGGAGCCGGAGACATCAGAGAATGTGCTGAGAAGTTGGTTGAAATCCTAGGAGGCACGCCGGCATGAATGTTGATGCAGTGACGCGAGAGTTGATGTCCACTACAAGAGGCACATTGCTGGTCAGTGAGCCCATGAGCAGTCATACCAGCTTTCGAATTGGCGGACCTGCAGACGTCTTTTTCGTTCCTTCAGACGAAGAAGACATTAGGGTCGCCTTGAGATCCTGCAGCCAACATGGCGTACCTGTCACAGTGATTGGCGGAGGAACCAATCTTCTCGTTTCGGACTTGGGTATAGAAGGGTTGGTACTGCGCATTGAGGGATGCTTGGCTCAGGTTACGGTTCAAGGCAACTACATCACAGCAGGGGCGGGCGCACCGCTTTGCCGCGTTGCATCGGTTGCAGCTGAGCACTCCCTGACTGGCCTAGAGTTTGCTGTTGGGATTCCCGGGACTGTTGCAGGTGCCGTGGCAATGAACTCCGCAGCACACGGACGAAGCATGAGCGATGTTGTCAGCAGCGTCAGAGTACTCCGGTTGGACGGGACAGAGGTAGTCCTGCAAGCCAATGAATGCGAGTTCGGTGAGAAAACGAGCGTGTTTCAAAGAGGCGAACTCATTATTCTGGAGGTGATTCTGCGCCTAAGTGCGGGAGACCAAGAAGAGATAAGACGTCTCCGGGATCGGTATGCCAGAGACAGACGTGCGAAGCAGCCTCTAAATTATCCAAGCGCAGGGTGTGTCTTTAGAAATCCGGCTGGAGGAGGAGCTGGAAGATATATTGATCAGGCAGGATGCAAGGGCCTGAGGGTGGGTGACGCAGAGGTTTCCCGTTTGCATGCCAATTTCATAGTGAATCTGGGCTGTGCCACGGCCAGTGATGTGACGCAGCTGATCGAGCAGGTTCAGAAATTGGTGATTGACAAGGTGGGTGTCAGGCTGGAACCCGAGATTAGGTTCATCGGGAGGTAGCCGGCATCCCGAGGAGGCAGCTAAGATGAGGTTTTCAATCGTCGGCGGTACCAGGCTGTCTGGCACCGTGAAGATCAGTGGTGCCAAGAACTCTGTGTTAAAACTCATGGCCATGTCCTTGATGGCAAACGACCGATGCGTCATTCGCAATGTTCCAAGAATCTTGGACGTTCAGACGATGAAGGGAGTGATAGAGGCACTCGGTGCCCGGGTAGAGTGGCATGATGACGTGATGGAGATCACTCCACCCGAGCACCTTGGAACAGAGGCTCCAGAGGAATTGGTGCGCGGCATGCGTGCATCCATTCAGATCATGGGGCCGCTACTCGCCAAGGTCGGTGAGGTGCACATAGCTCAACCGGGGGGCTGCAGCATCGGACATCGTCCGGTCGACTTCCATCTGAGAGGGTTCAGGGCTATGGGCGCTGAAGTAGAGGAACGATACGGCTATATGCGGGCTCGAGCTGACAAGCTGAAGGGCGCTACCGTATTCTTGGACTTTCCCAGCGTCGGCGCAACTGAGAACTTAATGGCTGCCGCAGCCTTGGCAGAGGGAACTACAGTCATATGCAACGCGGCTCGCGAGCCGGAAATAGTTGACCAGCAGAACTTCCTAAACCTCATGGGCGCTAAGGTGCGGGGCGCAGGTACAGGGCAGATTGTTGTAGAAGGCGTGAAAGAACTCGCCGGAGTCGACTACACGGTAATCCCGGATCGGATCGAAGCCGGGACAATGATGGTAGCTGCAGCTATCACTGGCGGCCATGTTACGCTGCAGGACGTCGAGCCGGACCACCTAGGATTCCTAGTAGCCAAACTGAGGGAGATGGGGGTAAGTGTAGAGATCTCTCGAAACCAGATAGACTGCTATGCAGATCGGCCGATCCGCGGGGCTACTGTGCGGTCCATGCCATATCCCGGCTTTGCTACGGACCTTCAGCCGAGCATAGCGGCACTCGCTTCTGTCGCGGAGGGATGCAGTGTTCTTATCGAAACGATTTACTCCAATAGATTCCACTACTTGGAGGAAATGCGGAAGATGGGTGCGAAAGTGATTATAGAGCACTCAACAGCAGTCATCCGAGGAGTCGACAGACTTACCGGGACAAACGTCTGTGCTCCAGACCTACGGGGCGGTGCTGCATTAGTGCTATGTGCTTTGGCTGCTGACGGACACACCGTAGTTGACAACATAGAGTTGATCGATCGAGGATACGAGCAGTTTGAGCAGAAGCTCTCGGGCCTGGGCGCCAGAATCATTCGAACCGAGTGAATGGAAGTGACGTTGTCTTGGACGACAGGCTGTTTACGACAGCGGTTACGATCGTTCTAGTATGCATTGCTGCATTATCATTAATGTACTCATCGGCCTTTACCGTCTCTGAGATCAATGTTGTTGGCAACTCGTACTTCACTGATGCCGAAGTCGTCGCCATGGCCGGACTAACCGACCCAGTGAACTTGTTCAGGGTCAACGTGCGAGAGTGTGAAGCGCGACTTAAGAAGTCGAGCAAGATCGAAGAAGCAGTAGTTCGAAAGGTGCTGCCAAATACTCTGACCATAGATGTAATCGAGCGTACCGGGGTAGGCTTGATCCGCTATAACGGAATCTTTTGCGAAATCGATGCCAATGGGGTAGTGATCACAGATGTGCTTGATCCCGTGAGGGTTGAGCTGCCCGTACTTACAGGCCTGCAGCCTACTTACTTGGCAAGCGGTGAGAAGGCTCAGCCGGCTCGGATCGTGGAAGCGGCGAAAATTGCGGGCGACATCGATTTTGCGGTTCGAAGAGTCCTGCGCGAGCTCAACATTGCCGATCCAAACAACGTGGTCGGGTATCTTGTGAACGGCGCAATGGTGGTCTTTGGCGACAGTCGGGATATGTCACACAAGTGCGGTGTGTTGGAGTCTATCCTTGAGGATGCACGAAGGAGAGGGGTCACTCTTGACTATGTCGATGTCAGCGTTCCTTCGGCCGCGATAGCACGTTGAGAGCTTCCTCATGGGCGCCCGGAGACAGGTCAATGGTGTGGAGGAGAAGCACAAACAGTGTGGAAAATAGTCAATGCCGTCTGGACCAAAGAGGTTAGTAGACTTGTTCTTAGTCAGGAGGAACAGCGCGAGTGGCTCAGCAGATCGCACTAGGAGTGGATATAGGCACGAGCCATACGAAGCTGGTAGCCGGTTACGTCGATTCCAGCGATACACTGAACGTCATTGCACACGTATCCGGGCCTTCGGAGGGTGTGAAGAAGGGTTCAATCGCGAATCTAGAGGCGGCTTCTGAATGTGTTTCTGTTGTGTTGGACGAGTTCAAGAGGCAGTGTGAGGTTAGGCCTGATATCTGCCTTTCATCTATAGATGGGACAAGCATCAAGTCAACTAACGGATCTGGTTCAGTCGCGATCGAGGGGTCGGGATTAGTATCAGAGACAGATGTGCGTCGCGCAATTGACGCTTCTGCCGCGCTCACGCTGAAGTCGAGCGACGCGGTGCTCCATCTGATACCACGGGCATTTACTCTCGACGATTACAGCGGTATCGAATCACCGTTGGGTATGATAGGCAGTCGCCTGTCTGTAGACACACATATCATGATCGTCTCTCAAGCTGCCGCCAGCAGCAGGGTCAGGGCATTTGACAGAGCCAGGTTGAGGGTGGCAGGCTTAGTGGCACATGGAATCGCGTCTGCCGAAGGTGTCCTTGGCAATGATGAACGGGATCTCGGAGTCTGTCTAGTCGATATTGGGGCGGGTACAACCAATCTGGTAGTGTACAAAGGGTCCGGAATCGTGCACAGCTCAACTATAGCCCTTGGTGGCGCAAACATCACTAATGATCTCGCGATAGGCCTAGGTATCCACTTTTCTGCAGCTGAGAAGCTGAAAATCACGCTTTCGGACCTCTCGCGATTTGACAACGCAGATCAGGAGATGTTTGCAGATATAGACTTGGCGAGGTCATTGAGTGATGCCGACCTATCTCATGTCGGCGATATTGTCAAGGCGCGTCTCTCTGAGATTTTTGAGCTGATCGTATCTGATCTCAGAGATGCAGGAGTTCACCGGCATATTCCGGCGGGGCTTGTGATCACAGGCGGCACCGCGAATATCGTCGGGTTGGCTCAATTTGCGTCTGAAGTAACAGGTTATAGGTGCACGTGTGCTACGCCACGGCGTGTCCTGCGGAGTGTGAATGTATCCGCGAAGCCTGAGTATTCGTCTGCAGCCGGTTTGGTCCGCATAGCCTTTTCAGATGAGGCTCTCAGCACGGTGCGAGAGATCGACACGACCCAACCTCGAGGCTTGGCTCGTCGAGCTCGCAGTGTTGTTAGGAGATTGCTGAGTTGACCTGTGGATGCGTTTTGGGTGTAGCTTCGGAGCGTGTACTCATTTGCAGTCTTGCGAGTTCAAAGGAACGGAGGAGATTTGAGTGACGGACGGCAGTCTCGTAGAGGCGACAAGGGACCAAAGCTTCGCACGCCTTAAGGTTATAGGCATTGGTGGCGGCGGGTGCAATGCTGTCAATAGGATGATCGAGAGCGGTTTGAAAGGTGTGGACTTCATAGCCGTCAATACCGATGTGCAGGCTCTCAACAACTCCAAGGCACCAGTTCAGCTCAAGATTGGATATGAGCTGACAAAGGGGCTTGGAGCGGGTGCTGACCCTGAGATAGGCAGACAAGCTGCCGAGGAGAGCGCCGAGGAGATAAAACAGAGCCTTGAAGGCGCAGACATGGTTTTTATAACTGCCGGTATGGGTGGGGGCACGGGTACAGGCGGTGCGCCAGTGGTGGCCCGGATCGCCAAAGAGCTGGGAGCTCTCACAGTGGGTGTTGTGACCCGCCCATTCACCTTCGAAGGGAAACCAAGATGCAACCAGGCTGAGATAGGTGTCAAGAACCTTCGCGATACGGTAGATACTCTGATCACGATCCCCAACGACAGGCTTCTTCAGGTCGTAGAGAAGCGCACATCGGTGCTCGAAGCATTCCGAATGGCCGACGATGTCCTGCGTCAGGGTGTCCAAGGAATTGCAGATCTGATCATGATTCCGGGGTTGATAAACCTCGACTTTGCGGACGTCCGGACGATCATGACAGACGCAGGTTCAGCACTGATGGGCATTGGAGAAGCTTCAGGAGAAGACCGTGCGGTTCAGGCTGCCAAGTCGGCTATCTCTAGCCCGCTCCTTGAGGCTTCGATCGAAGGAGCGAAAGGCGTGCTAATGAGTATTACTGGCGGGCCTGACCTAGGCTTGTTTGAGGTGAACGAAGCTGCAGCTGTCATATCTGAGGCCGCAGACCCTGACGCCAACATCATCTTTGGAGCAGTGATCGATGACAGCATGGGCGACAGCATACGCATTACTGTGATCGGCACCGGGTTTGGAGACAAGAAGCGAAGAAAGGTCGGCTTTGGAGAGGTCGAAATGCGGCCTTTCATTGCCGACGATTTAGACATCCCTGCGTTCTTGCGCAAGCCAAAGAAGTGAGACGGATAGGGAGGGATCGCGCACGTAACCGGTAAGTATACGGAATGGCTGCCGAACGTGTTCGATCGCAGGGGCTGATTAGCGGTGGGAGGATCGTCAGGCATATCCTTGATTGTTACAGGCGTTGTGACTAACTTCGCCATGACCTACGTCATGCTGTGGGCGTCTGCAGAGATAACTGGGCGCCGTAAGATAGGCTACCGGCTCTTGCTGGGTGCAGTCACGGCTAGTGCGTTCTTGGTAGTGATCTTGTTGCTAGTCGGGTACGGCATCATAGGGTTTCGTTCGGTCGCGTCTGTCTTGATTGCGGTATTGTCCGTGCTCGCGGCAGTGGTGGTTTCCTTTGGCCCGCTCAAGCTCGCAGAGCTCATAAGACTGTCAGCTCTGGCACTCTTTTTTTCCTGGTTTGCCGGTGGAGTCACCATCGCAGTCAACCTATACACTGGAGGATGGATGGGTGGCAGCGGTTGGGATATGGTGACTAGTCTGATAATCGCCGTGGGCTCAGTCCTCTTGGTGGCTGAACTCGGTTGGGGGGTTGTCCATAGGCGAATGCGGGACTCGCTCTATTTCGTGCCGATCAGGATACTCCTCTGCGATCAGAAACTTGAAACCAACGCTCTTATAGACACAGGAAATCAGTTGCGAGATCCGCTTACCGGCGCTCCAGTAGTCATTGTGGAGCTTGAGCTCTTGAAGAGGGTCATTCCCAGGGAGATCCTGGACGCCTTTGAGAGTAAAGCGGAGTCTCCTTATGAGTTGCTCGCCATCCTATCATCGTTTCCTGAGTGGGCTAGGCGAATCCGGCTGATCCCGTTCAGCTCTCTGGGCAAGGACAAGGGTATACTGGTTGGGATTCGTCCAGATGCTCTGGAAATACTTGAGGGAGATGTTGGCTTCTCTGTCACTAACGTCGTGCTCGGTGTGCATCCCAGAAATCTGTCCAGTTCAAGCCAGTACCAGGCATTGCTTCATCCCGAGCTCTTGGGGGCGGCTTAGGCGGGCCTGTCGTCTCAAGGCCGGGTATACTCCAGCCACCTGAGGAGCAAGTCTTTATGTGGACAGTTGTTCGAAGTCTGAAATGGCGACTGCGTGTGTTGCTGCTGCGCGTCTTTGCCAAGCTGGGGATCTTTCCCGAGCTGGTGATTCATTATGTGGGAAGCGGAGAAGCGCTTCCCCCGCCGCTAAGCTCAGAGGAGGAGGTCGCTCTCCTCAAGCGTTTGGAGAGAGGCGACTTTCGCGTTCGCGGAGAACTCATCGAGAGGAATCTTCGGCTGGTTGTGTACATCGCGAAGCGCTTTGAAAACACGGGCGTTTTTATTGAAGACCTAGTGTCCATCGGGACAATAGGCCTGATAAAGGCTGTGAACACCTTTAAGCCGGAGCGAAACATCAAACTGGCTACATATGCGTCCAGGTGCATTGAGAACGAAATACTGATGTACCTGAGGAGAAACAGCAAGACCAGATCTGAGGTGTCGTTTGACGAACCGCTTAATATCGATTGGGACGGCAACGAGCTTCTGCTTTCCGACGTTTTGGGAACCGAGAATGACGTCATTTACAGGTGCATAGAGGACGAAGTTGACAAGTCTCTACTAGCTTCTGCTCTCGGAAGCCTCAATCGCCGGGAGAAGCGTATCATGGAGCTTAGATTTGGGCTCTCCGATGGTGTGGAGAAGACGCAGAAGGAAGTTGCCGACCTCCTCGGCATTTCTCAGTCCTACATATCCCGACTGGAAAAACGTATAATAAAGAAGCTAAGGCGAGAGATCCAGAGAATCGAGTAACAGCCGGCATTAGCCGACAAATACTGAATTATCGTCTGTCCAAATGAAAGCGCTGGTAAAGAGCGCTTTTTTTGTTGGGTATAAAAGGTTGAGGTCATGTCAATAATGGTACTGTGCTTGACGGAATATGGAAAACCTAGCGGTGCTGGGTTTTGTCTGTGCAAGATGAGCTCTGTCAGGAGTCTTGTTGTAGTAGGCGTCGGCCGCGTCGAAGGTGTCGGCTCAGGGAGGCCGTGATCCTGGATGCGGGTCTTTTGCCATTGGAGGGGAGCCAGAAGTGAACAAGGTTGAGATCTGCGGGGTCAACACGTCGAAGTTGCCAGTCCTAAAGAGCGCGCAGATGAAAGAGCTGCTGCAGCGGGTGAGACAAGGCGACGAGGACGCGCGGCGAGAGCTTATCCAGGGAAACCTAAGGCTGGTGCTTAGCGTCATCCAGCGTTTCAACAACAGAGGAGAGTACGTCGATGATCTCTTCCAGGTTGGCTGCATCGGGCTCATAAAGGCAATCGACAACTTCGACCTCAGCCAGAATGTCAAATTTTCCACGTACGCGGTCCCGATGATAATTGGCGAAATCCGGAGATACTTGCGGGACAATAACCCCATACGAGTCAGCAGGTCTTTGCGGGACATAGCTTACAAGGCCCTGCAGGTCAGGGACAGGCTCATCAACAGAGACTCACGAGAGCCGACCATATCCGAGCTTGCCAACGAACTGGGCATGCCGCGGGAAGAAGTAGTCTATGCGCTTGATGCGATTCAGGAGCCTGTGTCGCTGTTCGAGCCCATCTATCACGATGGCGGTGACCCCATCTATGTCATGGACCAGGTTGGAGATGACAAGAACGAAGATGCAATCTGGCTGGAGGGTATCGCCATTCGTGAGGCGATTGAGAAGCTCAACGACAGGGAAAAGCGCATCCTAAAACTGCGGTTCTTCGAAGGGCGAACCCAGATGGAGGTCGCGGATGAGATCGGAATCTCACAGGCCCAGGTGTCAAGGCTCGAAAAAGCAGCGCTCAAGCACATGCGCAGGTTTGTTTAGTTAGGGGTGACCAGGTATGTTTTTTTCTTGCTCGTTTGTCAAGCGGCTGAACAGAGCCTGTGGGAGAACAGATGTGTCTGAGATTCGCCAAAGGATTCTTACAGCTCTAGCAATCACCCTATTGACTGTGACGTGTGCCGGCCTGACTAGGTGGATTCCGAGTGCAACAGCTGATTCTGAGTCGAGTCTTGCCGATGCCTTGGTAAGACTGCACGTCATAGCCAACAGCGATACATTTGAGGACCAGGCGCTGAAGCTAGAGGTAAGGGACGCAGTTCTTGACGCGGCCCGGGAGATCCTTGAGGGTGCGACAGGCAAGAAGGAAGCTATGGAACTAATCTGCTCACATCTAGACGAGCTCGAGTCAGCTGCTGCCGAGGCCGTGCAACGCGCAGGCTATGATTACAGTGTCTCCGTCTCCAGTGGGCGATTTGGGTTTCCGGACAGGTCCTATGGAACGCTGTTTGTGCCCGCAGGGGAGTACGATGCCGTCAAGGTTGTCATTGGAGCAGGAAAAGGAAGTAACTGGTGGTGCGTGATGTTTCCGCCGCTGTGCTTTATAGATGTGTCTTTAGGTCAGACTCAGGCCCAAGCGCCTTCAGCCCCTCATCAGCCGGATGCTGAACTCGGTTTTCGGCTCAATACTGAGACATCAATTCGCAGCGACAACGCATTAGAGAGGCTGGAAAGGCAGGTGCAGAGATATGTTGCGTCACTTGAGCAAGGAGGCCCTTCAACGGGTACGCAGGAAGGCGTCGCCAGTCAAACAGGATTGGTGGCAAGACTAGAGAGTGAAATTGGCAAAATCAAACAACAATTAGGGTCTCAGAAATATGCGATACAGTCTTGGCTGTGGTTTTTCTGATTTGAGCATTCGTTGAACCCTGCACCTTCGGTATGACAGTTGCATAGTGTGTATGAGGAATGCCAGGGGGTATTGAGTATGCTCATACGCACGTCAGATCTCAAGGTGCGGGAAGTCATTAACATCCGAGATGGGCGCAACCTAGGGGTGGTCACAGACATCGAATTCGACATGGAAAAGGGAGCTGTCCAATCCATCATAGTGCCGGGTGAGGGCCGTCTATTAGGGCTATTCGGCAGGAGAGGAGACGTTGTCATCCCCTGGCACCGAATACGGAAGTTCGGTGAAGACGCCATACTTGTTGATGTAGATGATTTCAAAGACGAATAAGACTGCAGACGGTGCTGATCCGACACCAAGGCAGCTGTCGCTCTTTCAACGACTGCTGCCTTTTAGTTTTGCGATGGGCTATAATGGTCTCAGGGAGTGGTAGACGTGAGATGTCCCTTTTGCGGCGAACGAGATACCAAAGTCACTGATTCGCGAGCAACCGACGACGGTTGTTCAGTGCGCAGGCGTAGGGAGTGCGTGAAATGCGGCCGAAGGTTTACCACCTATGAGACTGTAGATAGGACGCCTTTGATCGTGGTCAAAAAAGATGGGAGCCGAGAGGCGTTTGATCGAAACAAGATCCTCACCGGACTCATGAGAGCCTGCGAGAAGCGCCCGGTTTCTGTGGCAGAGCTTGAGACTTTGGCTACGTCCATTGAGTTGACTCTCCGCAATCAGCTGAAGCCGGAGGTTACGAGCAAAGACATTGGCGAACTCGTCATGGAGAAACTCAGAGATCTCGACGAGGTAGCTTATGTGCGTTTCGCCTCAGTGTACAGACAATTCAGAGACATCACAAGATTCAAGCAGGAACTCGAGAGCCTGCTTGAGAAACGATGACAGATGACTGTCTTGCCTGTATTGGGGGCCATATCGAGTGTGGCACATTAGAGAAAGCCATGGAGTCAAGTACCTGCTGAGTGATTCTGCGCTTGCAGGCGGATTTGTGGCGGGCTTTACTACCCGGCTTGGCGGCGTCAGCTCGCTGTCGTACAGCTCTTTGAACCTAGGTCTCCATGTAGGTGACGCAAGAGAGCGAGTGATAACGAACAGAAGGCGCTTCGCTGCCGCTCTTGGTGTAGACCTTGGGTGCATGGTATTTGCAGAACAAGTGCACTCCAACAGGGTTGAAATCGTCAATACACAGCATTGTGGAATGGGCGTGCTCGAGCAGGAGACCGCCGTTTCCAAGACTGACGGCCTGATAACGTCAGAAGCCGGTGTTATGCTGGTTTTGACGTTTGCCGACTGTGTACCTGTAATCCTGTTTGAACCTGAATCCTCAGTGGCAGCAGTCGTTCATGCAGGGTGGCGCGGCACGGCAGCCTCTATTGTCAGGACCGCAGTCTCGCTGATCACGGCCAGGTTCAAGGTGAGTCCGATATCTATCCGAGCATTGATCGGGCCGTCAATCGGCCAGTGCTGCTACGAGGTTTCTTGTGAGGTAGCGGCAAGTGTGCGGTCTGCCAGATTGGCACCGGCTGCAGGCGATGCAGAGAGAAGCGGTGAGCAGGCACAGTGCCCGAGGGATATAGGTGTAGAGCCGGGACGTCGTGTGCGTCTTGATCTGGCTTCTGAGAACGTCGCCCAACTGCTCGACGCCGGTGTGCCAAGCCGCAACATCGAGCACTTGAAAACCTGCACGTCCTGCCACAGTGATTTGTTTTTTTCGCACAGAGCTGGCCGGGGAACGACAGGCCGATTTGCGGCGTTTGCCTACATTCCTCTAGAGGGACTATAATATGACTGAAGAAGAGGTGACTGGCTATGGAATCGCTCTCTGAGCGCGTCCAAGCCGTGCAACAGAGAATTCAACGTGCAGCTGAGTCAGTAGGAAGGAATCCAGAAGACATCACTCTGGTAGCGGTAACAAAGACTATTCCGGCGGACCGAATCCGTGAGTTGCTGGACTTAGGCATAAAGCACATTGGAGAAAACAGGGTGCAGGAAGCTCAAGCCAAGATCCCCGAGTTGAAGTCTTACAACGCTACCTGGCACCTCGTGGGACACCTCCAGAGCAACAAGATCAACAAGGCCCTCTCGCTGTTTGACATGATTCAGTCGGTTGACAGTAGCCGTCTGGCGGCTGCGATTCAGCTTAGAGCCGAGCGCGACAATGTGGTAGGAGTGCCGTGCCTTGTTCAGGTCAACGTATCAGGCGAATCAACAAAGCACGGAATCCCTCTGGAGTCAGCGCTGGAGACAATCAGAGAGATAGCTCGGTATGATCGGTTGAAGATTCGCGGTCTCATGACCATTGCTCCTTATACTAATGATCCTGAAAGTGTTAGGCCTGTTTTCAGGCAACTCAGATTACTAGCTGATCGGATAAGAGACGAACGTATCGACGGAGTCAGTATGGATACGCTGTCAATGGGGATGAGCGGCGACTTTGAAGTTGCAATCCAAGAGGGCTCTACAATGGTTAGAATAGGATCGTTACTGTTTGGACCTAGGGAGTAATGCCGAATATGAGAGAAGGCATCCTGGATCGGATACTCGCGCTCATGGGCCTTGACGTAGGCCTGGATCCGGAGGAAAAGATGGTCGAACGCGACGTCAAGGCGACAGAGACGATAAGGGCCGAGTTTGGCGACAAGGTCGTCAGCTTGAGGTCGTCTAGGAACACGCGTCTCATGATAGTCGAGCCCAAGGGTTTTAGCGAGGTCCGCAGGATCTGCGATCATCTTCGCAGAAGACGGCCGGTCATCGTCAATGTCAGCGGATGTGACTCGGTTACTTCCAGGCGGATCTTGGATTTCGTGATGGGGGCTACGTATGCCATGTCAGGGCATATGCAAAAGATCACGGACGGCGTCTTTTTGTTCACCTCAGATAACTTCGACATAGTGGAGGAGAAGGCGGCCGATAAAGAATAGACTGCGGGAGTGAAGGCTGTGGAGTACTCGTCAGGGGACGGAGCGTCTCAGACCAACTTGGCCCTTATCGGTGCAGGAGTGATGGGCGAAGCGATTGCTTCGGCTCTTCTCTCTAAGGGAGCTTGTGATCCAAGGCACTTGAGTGTTAGTGACGTCCGCGACTATCGGCTAGATGCACTTGGACAGCAACTCGGAGTGAACACTTGCAGTTCGAATAGAGAAGCTGTGGCGGGCGCTTCAGTGATATTGCTTGCCGTCAAACCACAAGCAATGGATACCGTTTTGAGCGACATCTCTGATGCCATCGGCAGTGACCAGCTGGTGATATCCGTCGCTGCAGGCATAGACACTGAGTGGATAGAGCGTCGCCTGCTGCCAGGAGCCCGGGTTGTTCGAGCAATGCCAAATACCCCGGGCATTATTGGTATGGGTATTACGGCAATCAGTCCGGGGAAGCACGCTACCGAACAAGACGTTTCCGTAACAGAGGGCCTGTTCCGCTGCATGGGCGAGGTAGTGCAAGTCGACGAGACGTTGATGGACGCAGTGACGGGCTTGAGCGGAAGCGGCCCAGCATACTGCTTTATGTTCATAGAGTCTCTAGCAGAGGCCGGAGTCCTGAACGGGCTTCCTCGCGATGTTGCGCTCAAGCTGGCTTGCTGGACCGCGATGGGAGCTGCTGCACTGGTGAAAGACTCGGGCGATCACCCGGCGGTTCTCAAGTCCAGGGTAACATCGCCTGCTGGAACGACCGCGGCCGGCCTTGCTGTACTTGAGCGGATGGGATTTCGTGCGGCAGTGATCGACGCTGTGACATCTGCTGCAAGTCGAAGCAAGCAACTGTCTTCTCAGGACACATAAGCATTGGAGATTGCTTGATTGGGGGCTACGTCACCGTGGTGCGAATGCAGCTGTGGAGATTTATAGATCTTTTTCTGAGGATATATGAAATACTGATCCTTGCAAGAGTAGTGATGTCATGGGTGCAGATGGAGAGCAACAAACTGTCGGACTTTGTGTATAGAGTTACTGAGCCTGTACTTAGGCCGATCAGGGAGTTGATCCCTGCTGTTGCAGGAGTGATTGATTTTTCTCCGTTGATAGCGTTCATGCTTTTGACCTTGGTGAGAAGGCTGTTGTTTGCTTTGTTGGTGTGGTAACAGCACTCATGTTAAGCAGGCGTAAGGAGGAATTATGCTGATCGATCCTATTGATGTTGTTCCTGTTGATGAGATGTTTGAGTCTGCGGAGCACAAACAGGTGGCAGCTCGCACCATCGATTATGTCCGAGAGACACTGCAGACCGCCGACTCGCGATTGACCGAGTTTCTCAGTTCAGCAGAGCAGGATGTGATGCGCTCGGTGTTGCGCAGACTCCCAGATGTCAGATACGTGATGTTCGGAGGCTATCGGGGAGCTGAACGCAAGCGAGCGATTATCATTCCGTCGTATTTCGTCAATGAATACCTCGACTTCCAGATCGGGGCCATTGAGATCGTGCCCGACACTGATAGAGAGGTGCTTTCGCGCAGCGATTACGAGAAGGCGCTGTTGGCACTTGGGCTTGACGCCGACAGGTTCGGAGACGTCATAGTGAATGACGACCGTGCCCAGATCTTTGTTGACAGCTCTGTTGAGCAGTTCGTCGTAGAAAGACTGACCAGGGTTGGACGCTTCAGGGCGACAGTGACTGCGATCGACCCCGAGAGGGTGGACGTGGCCTCTGAAAGCGTTGAGATAGAGCGCACAGTTGCGTCGCTGCGCCTTGACTCTGTCGCGGCTGCCGGCTACTCGTCGTCGCGGACCAAAATGGCGAGGGAGATCAAAGCCGGCCAGGTCAAGCTCAACTGGAACCTGACAGTCAAGCCTGATGTCGAAGTCAAGACAGGTGATGTCATCTCGATGCGCGGCCGCGGGCGCGTCGTGATAGAGGAAGTTCTTGGAGAGACGCGGAAAGGCCGTTTGCGCATCCGTCTCAGAAAATCGCTCTAGTAGTCTCTATCTGAGCTTCTTGTGGGGAACAATACTTCTGGGCTCTTGGCTAAGGGCTACAGTCGTATTGCGAGTGAGCGATCAGGTGAATGAGGAAAGCGTGAGCAAGCTAAAGGAAGCCATAGCCACTCTCTCTGAGAGACTGGAGAAGGCGGATTTGGCTGAGTTCGTGCAGTATTACAGGAGACCGGGAAGAGTCTTGTACGTCAACTTCATCGGAGGACTGGCTAGAGGACTCGGAATCGCTATCGGCGCCACTCTTCTGCTTGCCCTAGTGCTCTACATCCTCACCTTGGTGGTCAATCTCAATTTGCCGGTTATCAGTCGGGCAATCGCTGAAGTAGTGAACTTAGTGCAGCGGAATCTTGAGGCGCTGGAAACCCTTAGGTGATTGGAGCCTATGTGATCACCGAGGAGGCGAGGCACTTTGGATGCGCGCATTGCTAGACGTCTGAGGCGAAGGCTCTTGTCGCTTCGCAAACAAATGAAGGATCAGCTGGCAGATATGGAGGCCGGCTTGATGGACAGCCCGCAGTCAGTTTGGGCAGGAGAACTGTCTGCGTATGACAATCACTCTGCAGACTCTGCCTCTGAGACCTATTTGAGGGCACAAGAGATCGGCCTCATGGACAGCCGCAAGCGGATGCTTGCGATGGTTGAGACAGTGATAGCAAAGATGGATGATGGGACTTACGGCCTGTGTGAAAACTGCAAGAAACCGATTCCGAACGAGAGGTTGGAGGCCATTCCATTTGCAGTTCACTGTAAGGAGTGTCGCGAACTGGCCGAACAGCAGCATGTGTCGCATCTGCGCCCATATGAGGAGAGTCTCATGCGCTCGCTTTTCACAGAGCTCTTTAGCGATGACACAGAATTCGTTGGAACCACAGGAGAGGATACATGGCAGGATGTAGCTCAATACGGCACATCCGACTCCTACCAGGATGTCGCCAACACTACAGACAAGCCAAGGCCGACCGACGCATATATGGACTCTGACGAGGAGGTCGGGGCCGTAGAAGGTGTCGATAGAGTTATCAATGAGGAGCCTCATGAAGTTGAAGAGACCGATTAGTTTAGGTTGGAGAGCGGCATACGTTGTTTGTGCCGTCCTCTGCGTGTCAGCTGATCAGTTGACCAAACGCATAATCGAGCAAAAATTGCCGCTGTATAGCCGGGTGCGTCTGTTTGGGCCCGTGTCCCTGACACACCTGAGGAACTCCGGGGCTGCGTTTGGACTGTTTCAAGGATCCTCACTGTTGCTGGCAGTCATTGGGTTTGCTGTCTTGGGAGCTGCTGTCGCAATATGGGGTATCGGCTTTGGGAGCACCAAGATGAGATGGGGTTTGGTTTTCTTGGCTTCGGGCAGCGTCGGGAACCTCATCGACCGACTGGTGCGAGGAGCTGTAGTCGACTTCGTAGATCTCGGGTTTTGGCCCGTGTTCAACCTGGCCGATGTGCTGATCGTAACAGGTGTCTTGCTGGCACTGTGTGCAGCGCTCTTTGACAAGGACGTCCTAGATCAGCCAGCCGGGCTGTACGACAACAAGGCTGAATGAGAGGCTATCGGTTATGCGGCCTATACTGTTTGAGGTTTTTGGAGTGCCTGTATACTCATACGGATTCGCTCTGGCATTGGCGTTTGCAGTTTCTACAGCTGCGGCGGCCCTCGCTTCGCGTAGGCATGGAATTGATCCGGTCCACGTGATTGATTTGGGGATGATCACTTGTGTGTCCTCGATTGTGGGGGCTCGTCTCGTATTCGTCTTGCTGAACTTGTCCTGGTACCTCGAACATCCCGGCAGCATATTCGTTTTGACAGACGGCGGGCTGTCCTTCCACGGCGGGCTTGCAGCCGGGATTGTGTCAGGCATACTCTATTGCCGCTTTCGTGGGATCGACAGGTGGCTCATGGCCGACTTGGCTGCTCCGTATATCGCCCTTGGATACTCTATCGTGCGGATAGGTTGTTTTCTCCGAGGCTGCTGCTACGGTGTAGCGACTGATGTGCCCTGGGCACTGCCAGCATCTGAGCTGGACGATATCCCGAGACACCCGACTCAGCTCTACTCGTCAGCGCTCAGCCTTTTGTTATTCATCTATCTGTACTCAAGAAGAAACCACTCCGGGTTCAAAGGCATGTTGATGTTTCAGTATGTCTTTCTCTATTCGTTGGTGCGGTTTGCAGTCGAGTTTGTGAGAGAGGGCGAACGTCTGGCGCTTGGGCTAACACTGGCTCAATGGGTTTCCTTGGGAGTCGCAGTAGTGGCACTTGCACTGACAGGCCTCCTTTCTTATCGTTTTCACAAGACTGGAGGGAATGTAGTTGACGCAGAGGCTTCGTGACTCAAATGAGACTGAGACTGCATGCCGGACTGCGGAGCACGCGCCCGTAAGCTCGTTGCTTGAAGTCGCGGAGTCTGATGCAGGACAGAGAATTGACGTTTACATAGCTGCCAATGTCACAGGCTTGAGTCGATCGATGGCCAAGAGACTCATTGACGCAGGCCAGGTCACTGTCACAGCGGGCAATACGTGTCTCTCTCCCAAACCGTCGTACGAGGTGCGCGCAGGTGACGTTGTCGATGTCAGAGTGCCGCCGCCAGAACCGTCAGCAGCCGTGCCCGAGGATATCCCTGTTGACGTTGTGTATGAGGACTCGAGCGTGGTAGTTGTCAACAAACCGCGCGGCCTAGTGGTTCATCCTGCACCAGGGAACCGCAGCGGTACTTTGGTCAACGCTCTGCTTTATCGGTGCGGTGACCTTGCAAGCATTGGAGGGGTTCAGCGGCCCGGGATTGTCCACCGTTTGGACAAAGACACTTCCGGGCTGATGGTAGTAGCCAAGAACGACCGAGCGTACTCCGGACTGGTGAACCAGATCAAGACTCGTCGGGCCAAGCGGGTGTACATAGCGATAGTGCACGGTGTGATAGAGGCAGACACCGGACGCATCGATGCTCCTGTTGGTAGGCATCCCGTTCACCGCAAGCGGATGGCTGTGATAGATAGAGGCGGCAAAGAAGCCGTCACTCATTTTGAAGTAGTCGATCGTTTCGATGGCTTCACAGTAGTCAGGTGCACACTCGAGACTGGGCGAACTCACCAGATACGAGTACACATGGCATACATCGGACATCCAGTTGTGGGTGATCCGGTCTATTCGCGCAGGAGGCATCCTTTTGAGATCTCGGGACAAGCTTTGCACTCGACACACCTCGAGTTTGACCATCCTGAGACTGGCGAGTGTATGGTGTTTGATGCGGATATGCCAGAAGATATGCAGAAAATCTTACACGAGTTGGCTCAAACGAGGAGATCGGGCTCTGGCGGCCTACATCGCTATTGACCCATCTGTGAAGCGCTGATATAATCGAGCAGAAAGAAATAGGGTCTGCCTTTAAACTGGTCCAGAGAGGCCGGTAAGGAGTTTACGAGCACCACAGTGTCAAAGCGTGCCGTTGCTGGCTTGTGGCGTTGGTTGTTCCAAACCTCTCTGGATTTCTCAGAGAGGTTTTATTTATGCTGGTCTGTGGCAGCCCTGTGACTCTGACGAGTTGGTCGGTTAGGGGGGAGAAACAGCATGTCTCGGAGCGATCTGATCGAAAAGGCGCAAGTCATGGATGCTGACGGCATTCGCCGCTCCATGGTCCGCATTGCGCACGAGGTGATAGAGAGAAACAAGGGTGTCAAAGACCTCGCTGTCATAGGTATCAGGACCCGGGGCGTTCCGCTGGCAAAGCGCTTGGCCGAGGCGATCAGATCAATAGAGCATGCCGAAGTTCCTGTAGGGGTGCTGGATATCACTCTCTACCGAGATGACCTGACGATAATCGCAGTGCAGCCAGTCGTGCACAAGACCGAGATCCCCTTTGACATCAACGACAAGATAGTGGTGCTGGTGGACGATGTGATCTTCACAGGCCGGACTGTGCGCGCCGCCCTCGACGCCTTGATGGATATTGGCAGGCCTAGATCCATACAATTGGCTGTCCTGGTTGATCGGGGGCATAGAGAACTGCCGATCAGACCCGATTTCGTCGGCAAAAACGTCCCGACCTCCAAGCGAGAAGTCATAGGCGTGAGGCTAAATGAAACAGATGGCGAGGAGCGAGTAGTGATACAGGAGTTACGAAATAAATCCGGAGCAGGATAGGACACCATAAGTTCAAGAGCCCTTTAAATCAGTCCCGTGAGGCTGGCAAGGGTGAAGACGATGAGGAGACCTCCTTGTCAGCCCGCGCGAGCTGATAAGGAGGCTTTTATATATAGCTTAAGTTCAGCGGGATATCGTGGGAGGGAAAGATATGTCTCAGGTAAGATACGATGTTCACGACAGGCCAAATATCAAGGAATGGATTCCCCTTAGTTTCCAGCACGTTTTTGCGATGTTCAGTGCCACAGTCTTGGTGCCACTTCTGACCGGCCTAAGCCCGGCCACAGCTTTGTTTACGTCAGGAATCGGAACTCTCATCTATATACTGATCACCCAAGGCAAGGTGCCAGCGTACCTCGGGTCGTCGTTTGCGTTTATTGCTCCGCTCCAAGCTATATCTGCAAACTACGGAGTGGAGTATGCAATGGGCGGAGCTTTTGTCGTCGGTATTGTCTACTGCATCGTTGCAGTTGTGATCAGTCGGTTTGGACATGGGTGGATGGACAGAGTGTTACCGCCGGTGGTTATCGGATCAGTGATTGTGGCAATAGGATTGAACTTGGCTCCAACAGCTATGGGCATGGCTATGTTTGACGGGACCGGTGCTTACAACCTGTACTACGTCTTAGTCGCTGTCGTGACTCTCGCAATCGCGGTGATCTGTTCTGTGCTGCTAAAAGGATTCTTTGCTGTGATCCCGGTACTGCTTGGTGTGGTTGGAGGCTACTTGTTCGCCCTTGTGACTGGCTGGATTTGGCCTGAGGTTGCCCTGATCGATTTTACAATAGTCAAAGAAACACCTTGGTTTGGGGTAGCCAAGTTTGCGTGGCCGAAGTTCTCGCTTGTTCCTGCAGCTACGTTCGCGCTAGTTTCAATGGCAACTATAGCGGAGCACCTTGGCGACACTCTCGTGACCAGCAAGGTCGTAGGACGCGACTTCTACAAGAATCCCGGCCTTCACAAGACTCTGGCAGGCGACGGAATCGCTACATCAGTAGCAGCCCTGTTTGGCGGTCCTCCGAATACCACCTACGGTGAAAACATCGGAGTAATGGCGATCAGCAAGGTCTATAGCGTCTGGATTATAGGCGGAGCCGCAGTGATCGCTGTTCTGCTGTCGTTTGTGCAGAAGTTCGGTGCACTGCTGCAGACGATTCCAAACCCGGTTATGGGCGGAATTTCCATGATGCTGTTTGGCATTATCGCAAGTAGCGGTATAAGGACTCTTGTTGAAAGCGGGATCGACTACAGCAAGACGCGCAATTTGGTCATCTCTTCGGTAATACTGGTAATCGGAATTGGCGGCGGCAGGCTCTTCTTCCCGATAACTGATGAGCTGGCGTTCAACCTCGAAGGGATTGCCCTCGCAGCCCTGGTCGGTGTCGTACTCAATCTGCTCCTGCCTAAGGAGGCAGCAGACACTGAGGCGGCGGACAAGGCGGACAGGCTCGAGCAGGCAGCTGCCGCAGCTGAATAACTAGGTCGTGTAGTCGCCCTCGCCAATGAATCGGCGGGGGCGACGCCCAATAACCCAGTCTACTCCAGCCCTTGAAAAGAGGACGGTGAAGTGATGGGCCTCAGGAGCAAGGACTTACTCGGGCTAGAACACCTGACTAGAGAGGAGATCGAACTGATCCTTGATACTGCAGTCCCCTGCAAGCAGATCTTTACCAGAGACATCCGCAAGCTGCCGACCTTGCGCGGCAAGACTATGGTCAATCTGTTCTACGAACCTAGTACCAGAACTCGCACGTCGTTTGAGCTTGCTGGCAAGTGGATGAGCGCAGATGTGATAAACATAGTCGCTTCTTCCAGCTCGGTTGTAAAGGGCGAGAGCCTAAAAGACACTGTGAGAACCCTGGAATCACTCGGAGCCAATATCGTTGTGATGAGACACTCGGCTGCGGGAGCACCGCACTTCCTCGCCAAGTCAGTAGAAGCGGCTGTTGTAAATGCCGGGGACGGAGCTCACGAACACCCGACGCAGGCTCTCCTCGATCTCTTTACCATCAGGGAGAGGAAAGGCCGAATCGAAGGTCTTGAAGTAGTGATAGTTGGAGACATCCTGCACAGTCGCGTCGCACGGTCCAACATATGGGGACTCACTAAACTCGGGGCAAGTGTCACTGTGGTCGGGCCTCCCACTCTCATCCCTCCAGAAATCGAGAAGATAGGTGCAAAGGTTTCGTACGATCTTGACGAAGCCATCAGGCATGCGGACGTCATCAACGTGCTGAGAATCCAGCTGGAGCGGCAGAAGAAGGGCCTGTTTCCCTCCATGCGTGAGTACGTATCGCTGTATGGGATCAATCGCGAACGCCTAACGCGTGCCAAGGAGGACGTCTTAGTGCTTCACCCGGGCCCGGCGAACTTAGGAGTTGAGATAACTCAGGAGGTAGCGGAGAGCCACTGTTCGGCTATTTCTGAGCAAGTGACAAATGGAGTGGCAGTGAGGATGGCGATTCTGTACTTGGTCTCCGCAGGGGGGAAGCGACATGAAGCTGCTAGTTAAGTGTGCTCATGTTGTCGATCCTATCAATAATATCGATGATGTGAGAAACATCGTGATAGACGGGAATCGTATTGAGTCACTGGAAACGGGAGAAGTGTCGGAGACCCTTTTTGACAAGGTGATCGATGCGGCGGGCTTGCATGCCTTCCCCGGACTCATAGACATGCACGTTCATTTGAGAGAACCTGGGTTTGAGGAAAAGGAAACCATAGAGTCTGGTACACGCGCCGCGGCCGCAGGAGGGTTTACTACAGTCGCTGCAATGCCCAACACTGAGCCTGCGATTGACAACAGCGCTCATGTGGAGTATGTCAGGAGCCGAGCACGACACTACGGATTCTGCAATGTAGAAGTGGTAGGGGCTATCACAAAGCGACGAGAAGGGCGAGAACTGTCCGAAATAGGCGACTTGGTCCAGGCAGGTGTCGTGGCGATTTCTGACGACGGCAATACAGTCGCGAATTCAGAGATAATGCGCCGTGCTATGGAATACCTGCGCATGTACGACATACCCGCAATCGTTCACTGCGAAGACGAATCGCTTTCACGGGACGGAGTCATGAACGAAGGGTTCAACTCCACCAGGCTCGGGCTCAAGGGAATGCCGCGCCTTGCTGAAGAAACAATCGTGGCCAGGGATGTCATTATGGCCGAAAAGCTAGGCGCCAGATTGCACGTGGCTCATGTCAGCACCCGCGGCGCGGTCGAGATAATCCGGAGGGCAAAGGAGAGAGGAGCCAGGGTCACTTGTGAGGCGACTCCTCACCATTTCTCTCTCACAGACGATCTGATCGAAAGTTATGACGCAAATTTCAAGATGAATCCGCCGCTGCGGACGCACGATGATGTACTCGCTATCCTCGAGGGCTTGCGGGACGGCACTATAGATGCAATCGCGTCGGACCATGCACCGCACACAGTTGAAGACAAGGATGTCGAGTTCGATTATGCACCGTTCGGCGTCATTGGCCTTGAGACGACACTCACCGTGAGCCTGACTAATCTGGTGTCCAAGAACATTCTGCCTCTGCCCGAGTTGATCAGGAAGCTCAGTGCAAATCCAGCCAAGATACTTGGACTGACGGGCCGAGGGCATCTGTCCAAGGGTGCAATCGCGGATGTCACACTGGTCGACCTGAACTGTGAGAGAACGATCAGAAGCAGCGAGTTTGAGTCCAAGGCAAGAAATACTCCGTTTGAGGGATTTAGAGGCGTCGGAGTCGTAAGGTTCGTCATCAACAGCGGGCGGGTTGTGTATGACGGTCAGATCGTGAGAGCGTAGGCTGTTGAGATCATTGCGAGATTGGAAGCTGATGCACTTGGAAGCACAGATCTTGGAGATGCATGCGATCACAAACGATGTCTACAGCATGACGTTGCAGTGTCCTGGTGTAGCCGACTCAGCGCAACCCGGGCAATTTGTGCACGTAGCAGTCGCTCAGCCGGGCAGCACGGATCCTTTGCTCAGACGGCCATTGAGCATCTGTGATGCTGACCGCTCTAAAGGGACAGTAGAGCTGGTGTTTCGCATCGTAGGCAGGGGAACTCGGCTGCTCGCGGGCAGGCAGGCGAGTGAACGAATCGATCTGATGGGGCCGATTGGCACAGGCTTTAGGCGGCCACGCCCTGGCCGAGTCCCTCTCGTGGTAGCAGGCGGCATAGGAATTGCACCACTTCATTTCTTGTGCAGGGCCCTTCTCTCGGTTGGAGTTTCTCCTTACGTGATTGCAGGTTTCTCCACAAGGTCTGACATGATTCTAGTCGATAGACTTGTCAGATACGGTGCGAAGGTGCAGGTGATCACAGAGGACGGCAGTTTTGGGCTGGCAGGCAAGGTGACTGAGTACATCGAGCGGGCAGCTCAAGAGATCAACTCTCATTCGCACGGAGAGGTCGAGTTGTACGCTTGCGGGCCTTTGGGTATGATCAACAGCGTGCGTGAATGGTGTCTGGAGACAGGAGTCTTTGGGCAGGTCTCGCTCGAATCACGCATGGCGTGTGGGACGGGGGCTTGCCTCGGGTGCGTACTGCGGGTAATCACTGCCAGCGGAGAGGAGCGCTATGAGAGAGTCTGCGTTGACGGCCCCGTGTTTGACGTCCGCCGTATTGTGACTTGTTAGATGTCTTGCTGGTAGAGGGGCCTTAAGGGACCTTGACACCGAGAGTCAGTTTGGAGGTGCATCTGTGTCTTGTACGGTTGATGCCAGGGTGGATCTCTCAGTAGACATAGCAGGAGTTAAGCTGAAGAACCCGGTCATGGTAGCTTCAGGGACTTTTGGTTTTGGAACGGAGTACGCAGCTTACATGGATGTGTCTCGCCTGGGTGCGATTGTCACAAAAGGCCTGACTCTGCAGCCCAGGACGGGCAATCCTCCACCAAGGATTTGGGAGACTCCGGCCGGAATGCTCAACAGCATAGGCCTGCAGAACCCCGGGATTGACGCATACCTCGAGCATCACCTTCCGGCTCTACGGGCATTCAAGGTCCCGGTGATCGCAAATGTGTGTGGTGACACAGTCAAGGAATACGCAGAGATAGCCCGCAGGCTTGAGTGCCACGAGGGTGCGGACGCCATAGAAGTGAATATCTCGTGCCCGAACGTCGAACGCGGTGGGATTGCTTTTGGCTCAGACCCAAGGAGTGCAGTAGCTGTAGTCGAAGCAGTCAAGCGGGCTACGTCCTTGCCGGTGATAGTGAAGTTGACACCCAATGTTACTGACATAGCTGAGATTGCCAGGGCTTGTGAGGGAGCAGGGGCGGACGCACTATCTTTGGTGAACACGTTGCTTGGAATGGCCATCGATATATACAGGATGCGTCCGGCTTTAGGCAATGTGTTTGGCGGGCTTTCCGGGCCTGCTATCAGGCCGGTAGCAGTTCGAATGGTCTGGCAGGTCAGGGAAGCGGTAGATCTCCCGTTGATCGGGATGGGTGGAATCGCTTCTTTTGAGGATGCCCTTGAGTTCATCCTTGCAGGGGCCAGCGCAGTGGCTGTCGGAAGCGGAACCTTTGCAGATCCCGCCTGCGCCATTCGAGTAATAGATGGAATAGGCCAGTACATGGCGAACAACGGCTTCGAGCGTGTATCGCACATGGTAGGGTTGGCACATAAGTGCAGGTGAAGTGTAAGCGTTCCATCCGTATGCGGATACGGCGAGTTTGCAGTGCTGCCTGATTGGAGTTGATTGACAGCATGGACAGCAATTCAACGAGAGCGGATATTCGAAACCGGGTAATCCTCGCACTTGATGTTCCTGCGTTTGAGGAAGCGCTGGAGCTTGTAAGGCTGACTAAGGAATACATCGGGATGTACAAGGTCGGTATGGAGCTGTTCTACTCGGCAGGGGTTGGTGTTGTGCGCGCTATTATAGATCAGGGCGTCCAGGTGTTCCTTGACTTGAAGCTGCATGATATCCCTCAGACAGTCGAACGGACCTCCCGTGTGCTGTCATCTATCGGAGTCGCCATGATCAACGTTCATTGCATGGGTGGAAAGAGAATGATGAGAGCCGCTGCGACGGCGTGTCAAGATACTAGTGGCAAGGCGTTCATGCGTACAAAGGTTCTCGGAGTAACTATCTTGACCAGTCTCACTGAAGCAGAGGTGGCTGATGAGCTAGGCATTCGGGGGACCCTGACAGAGCGCGTGCGGGCTATGGCACTCTTGGCGAAGGAGTCGGGACTGGATGGAGTGGTTGCTTCGCCGCATGAGATCTCGGTGATTAAAGATGCATGTGGGAGCGATTTCCTCGTCGTCACGCCGGGAGTGCGGCCCAAGCACGCAGGTAGCGATGATCAACGCAGGGTCATGACGCCTGGCCAGGCTATCGCGAGCGGCGCAGACTACATAGTCATCGGCCGACCGATAACGCGTTCTCGCGACCCAAGGGCAGCTGCTGCGCTCCTGCTAGATGAGGCTGAGAAGGAGGTGGAGGCGTTCAAGTGCTTGAGAAACCAGACGTGTTGAAGATACTGAAGGAGAGCGGTGCGTACCTTGAGGGGCATTTTCTGTTGACCTCCGGACTGCACTCTCCGCAGTACATCGAGAAGTTCAGAGTCTTAGAGCGGCCCGAGCGTGCCAGTGTATTGTGTGAGGAACTGGCGAGGAGGTTTGCAGACGATGAAGTCAACGTGGTTCTAGGCCCTGCTGTTGGCGGTATTATCATAGCCTACGAGGTAGCCAAGCAGCTCGGAGCAAGGGCTATCTTTGCTGAGCGCGAGAGCGGCCGCTTGTGCCTGCGCAGGGGGTTCGTGTTGGGTGAAGGAGACCGGGTACTCGTAGTAGAAGACATCGCCACGACCGGGGGTTCGGTTGGAGAAGTGATTGAGCTTGTCAAGGCGTCTGCTGCTGACTTGGTGGGAGTAGGGTTGCTCGTCGACCGCAGCGGCGGCAGGCTGTCATTTGGGGTTCGGACAGAGGCGTTGGTCTCTCTGGAGATAGAGGCATACGCCCCCGATGAATGCCCTCTGTGCCGAAAGGGGATCCCTATCTCGCAGAGGGGAAGCCGCGGGTTAGGGGCGCAGACCATTGTTTATGGTTGAAGGTGCAAGTCTGGATTTATGCAGGATATTGTATGCCTGCATTAGTTGTGCGAGGGGAGTGGATGAAGCGTGAGCAGAGTCGATGTTGGCATTGTTATGGGATCAGACTCCGATCTGCCTGTGATGGAGAAGGCTGCCGAGGTTCTCAGCAGCTTCGGAGTCTCCTTTGAGATGTCGGTGATATCTGCACACAGGACGCCACACAAGGCAGCCGCGTATGCAGAAAGCGCAGATGAGCGAGGGCTAAAGGTCATAATCGCAGGTGCCGGGGGAGCCGCTCACTTGGCGGGGGTTATGGCTTCGCTGACTGCTATTCCAGTCATAGGTGTGCCGATCACATCTCAATTGCAGGGCATAGATTCTCTCCTTTCGACTGTACAGATGCCAAGTGGCGTGCCGGTTGCAACCGTTGGAGTCAACGCTGCTAAGAATGCAGGCCTATTGGCAGTGGAGATCCTAGCCCTATCAGACCGCGTTCTAAAGGATCGACTGAAAGCCTACAGATCTGAATTGGTGAAAGAGGTTGAGCGAAAAAACCAAGCCATTCAGGCCTCAAGAAGCGAGAGGTCAGAATGAACGGAGCTATATACATAAGGTCTCGTCTGTGTATGTGGTCTCTTGCGTAAGACGAGAAATGATCTCGCCTTGTGCTAGATCCCGCATACGAGTCTAGAATATTATCATCGCAGGTGCATGCAGGATTATGCCCGCACTGTGAGAGAAACGCTCAGCTTCCCTAGAGTTTGCGTAGTTCGGTTACTCTGTGCTATAATTAGCATGGACTAACGGACATGGTTCACACATAGGTTTTATATCGAAGGCTTTGTACTGTGTACAGTGAGTGCCTGGTCTTGAAAGCGCATCTAGGGTTCCGTACAGTCGCCTATGCGTCTGTAGTCTGGACCAAGTGATGCGGGCCTTCCGTGGGGGAGGCTACACCGTAGAGGGATAAAAGCCCCGGCGGACAGGTTTCAGCTAACCTGTCACCGCGGGCTTTCTCTTTATTGGAGGTTGATGTTCCATGAGCACAGACGTCTTTTCAAACATCAGTCCCCTGGATCACAGGTATTTGATGAGTAATCCCAAGCTGCATTCCAAGATGGCCCAATACCTGTCTGAAGGAGCATACGTAAAGTATGAACTCTTGGTTGAGTCGGCGTTGACACGTGTGCTTAGTAGGAGAGGCCTATGCCCGTCGGACGTGGCGGATGAGGTCGAGCGAGCGTGCAACGAGATCACTGCAGAAGAGGTATACGCGGAGGAGCAGATAACTAGGCATAACATAAGGGCCCTGGTCAACTGCATCCAACGAAGAGTCAGTGAGTCTGCGCGGCCTTATGTTCACTTCACCGCTACTTCTGTTGACATCATGGATACCGCCAACGCGCTGCGGTACCGTGACTTCACCCGAGACGTCATAATGCCCGAGGGGCTGGCGCTGCTTCAGACACTCATAGACCTCGCGCGTCGCGAGAAACGAACTGTACAGATGGGACGGACCCACGGCCAGCACGCTGTTCCCATCACGTTTGGGTTCGCGGTTGCCGAGTACATCGCCAGACTTGGCAATCGCCTTGCAGAGATCGAGCGGACCGCCAACAACCTCAGAGGTAAGATGGCTGGGGCGGTTGGCGCGTACAACGCCAGCTCGATCTTCTTCGAGGACGCTGAGACGTTTGAGAGAGAGGTTCTAGGCGAACTGGGCCTCTTGCCCGCCGAGTATGCTACTCAGATAGTAATGCCTGAGTACGTCACAGATTACGTGCATGCCGTAGTGTCCGGTCTTGGTGTCTTGGCGAACCTTGCAGATGATGTGAGGCATCTTCAGCGCTCGGAAATAGGCGAGCTGGCAGAGAGATTTGAAAAAGGGCAAGTCGGGTCTTCTACTATGCCCCATAAGCGGAATCCGTGGAATTTTGAGCATGTGAAGAGCCTGTGGAAGACGTTCATGCCGCGGATGATGACTGTGTACATGGACCAACTCTCAGAGCATCAGCGTGACTTGACCAACTCAGCCTCTGGCCGCTTTGTAACCGAGATTCTCGCCGGGTTTGTCCTGGCAATGCACAGACTTCAGTCAGTCGTCAGCAAGCTCGTAGTTGACACTGCAAGGATGTCCGCGAACTTTGAGGCTTCAAAAGACAACGTGATAGCCGAGCCGCTCTATATCTTGCTTGCTGCATCTGGGCATCCAGATGCGCATGAAGCAGTCAGGCGCCTCTCCGTTGAAGCGAGTTCCAAACAAATGACGGTCCGTGAGCTGGTTGACCAGAAGCCGGAGTTCGCCGAGTTCTTGGCGGGGCTTTCAGAGAAGCAAAAGGAGTATCTGAGCAGGCCGGAAACATATATCGGCCGCTCGGTGCAGAAAACCGAGGTTATCTGCGAGATATGGCAGAAGTTCGTCGATGAAAGAACCTGCCGTTAGCGCACGCAGACGGTATGAGATCGAGAGAGGATGAGACTTCGTGACAGAGCTCAGACATATAGAAGATATCGCTGTTGAAGATGACGCCCCTCGTGAGGAGTGCGGCGTGTTTGCAGTGTACGGAGAGTCGGATAGCTTTGGTGCAGCTGGAATGACTCTCAATGCTCTGTTCGGTATCCAACATAGAGGCCAAGAGAGTGCAGGGATAGCAGTGTCCAATGGACGGACGATCTCAGTGCACAAAGGCATGGGACTCGTAAGGGAAGCATTTACTGAAGAAGATGTAAGGCGTCTCGAAGGCTTTATGGCGATCGGGCACGTGAGATACTCGACTGCCGGCAAGGGCCTGTCAGTGAACGCTCAGCCGATAAAGGCCAACACTTCTCTTGGCACTATTGCAATCGCACACAATGGCAGTCTGGTAAATGCTGATGCCCTGCTGTCAGAGTTGAAGTCCTCGGGAGCTGTATTTGAGTCTGCGTCCGATGCTGAGATAATTCTCAACTTGATGGCAAGGTCTGGGCGAGCCCACTTGCCCGAGGCGCTTAGGGATGCATGTGCCAAGATCGTAGGTAGCTACGCACTTGTACTGTTGACTCCGGAGTCGATCACAGCGCTCAGGGACCCGATGGGAAACAGGCCACTGTGCCTTGGCCGAGCAGGGAATACCTATCTCGTTGCTTCGGAGAGCTGTGCTCTGAATACAGTAGGCGCGAAGCTCATAAGGGACGTGGAGCCCGGCGAACTCATTACCTTGGATGCGAATGGGCTTCACTCCGTGAAATTGCTCGAATCAAAGCGCAAGGCGATATGTGCCGTTGAGTACGTCTATTTTGCGCGGCCTGACTCAGAGCTGGACGGCAAGGTCGTGCATCTGGTCCGCAAGGAAATGGGCAGGCAGCTCGCGAGAGAGAGCAAGGTCGAAGCCGACGTCGTTATTCCTGTGCCGGACTCCGGGTGGTCAACAGCCTTGGGGTTCTCTGAGGAATCGTCGATCCCTTTAGACATCGGGCTAAGTGTCAACAGATATGTCGGCAGGACCTTCATACAGCCTAAGCAGGAGCTCCGCAATCGCGGAGTAACCCTCAAACTTACACCGATAGATGCAGTGATCAGAGGCAAACGAGTTGCGATGATCGACGACTCGATTGTCAGAGGGACTACAAGCGGCATATTAGTGAATCTGTTGCGTGAGGCGGGTGCTGCGGAGGTGCACATGCTAATTTCATCACCTCCCTGGCGTTTTCCCTGTTCATACGGTATTGACGTCGCAGCAGCCAAAGAGCTCGTCGCCTCTTCCCACTCAGTGGAGGAAATACGCAGGTTCATCAACGCAGACAGCCTTCATTATCTGTCCCTTGAGGGCTTGTGCGAAGCCATAGGAAGGCCCGCAAACGAAATCTGCCTAGCGTGCTTCACTGGAGAGGCTCCAACCGATAACCTGTGCCCGTGTTAGGGGTTGGGGATAGAGGATGCAGGGTTGTTCTGAACGAAATCGGAGAAGGCAATAGGCTAAGAAAGGTGGTAGTCTATGACAAGGCCTGGGTTGATCAGGATCGGTGCCCTTGTGTCAGGATCAGGCAGCAATCTGCAAGCGATCATTGATGCGGTGGAGTCGGGGCGGGTCAACGGTGAACTTGTCGTAGTGATTTCGAGCAACAGCAAAGCGTATGCTTTGGAGCGCAGCCGCAACCATGGTATCCCAACCGAAGTAGTGCTCTATGAAGACTGCAGTGATCGCAGCAGTTTCTCGCGCACAATTGCGGAGACACTCAAAAGGTACAGGGTGGACCTCGCCTGTCTTGCCGGGTTCACGCGCATATTGGATCCACTCTTTTTTGAGTTGTTTCACGGCGATGTAATGAATATCCACCCGGCTTTGTTGCCTGCGTTTGGCGGAAAGGGTATGTACGGGAGACGTGTTCATGAAGCTGTGATTCAGTCAGGAGCGCGGTTTTCCGGAGCGACGGTCCATTTTGTTACCGAGGAGTGTGACGTTGGGCCGATTATCATACAAGACGTGGTTCCTGTCGATGACGACGATTCACCGGACACACTTGCAGCCAAGGTCTTGCAAGTCGAGCACGCCATCTATCCAAAGGCCGTCGAGTTGTACTGTGCGGGTGTGCTTGAAGTCGATGGAATGAGAGTGCGTAGGAGGGGTTGAAGTTGGTTCAATCGAGTCGAGGGTTGATGGAAACCAGAATAAAAGAGGTGCCGCTTCTATCGCGTGGCAAGGTGCGCGATGTCTATGATCTGGGGGATCAGCTTCTTTTTGTCGCAACTGACAGACTGTCGGCGTTCGACGTCGTCTTCAGCCAACCTATACCCGACAAGGGCAGAGTTTTGACTGGACTGTCCGCTTACTGGTTTAGGTACACAGAGGACATAATCTCCAACCATTTGATTTCAGACGATGTTGACGATCTCCCTGATTATTTGGCAAGCTATAGAGAAGAATTGGAAGGTAGGTTCATGCTGGTCAAGAAGGGCCGAGTCCTGCCTGTAGAATGCGTTGTCAGAGGGTATCTTGCAGGAAGCGGATGGGCGCGGTATCAGGAAACCGGGTCTGTCACCGGAGTCAAGTTGCCTCCCGGGCTTTCGAATTCGTCGCGATTGCCTGAGCCAATATTTACGCCTACGACTAAGGCGACCGAGGGGCACGACCTCCCGGTCACAGTTGATCAGATGAGAGACATGATTGGCAGTGAACTGACTGATGCAGTCATTGAGAAAAGCATAGAACTCTATTTGGCTGCTAGCAAGCGGACCGAAGAGTGTGGGATTATCCTTGCAGATACCAAGCTGGAGTTCGCGATTATCGACGACGCGTTGTGTGTTGTCGATGAGCTTGTTACTCCCGACTCCTCAAGATTCTGGTCGGCTGATAAATACAGGGAAGGCGAGAACCAGGAGAGTTTTGACAAGCAGTATTTGCGAGACTACCTGGAAACAGTAGGCTGGGACAAGCGTCCGCCTGCTCCTATATTGCCGCAACACGTGATTGACAGCACGAGAGAGCGCTATCTTGAAGCATACAGGCGGATTGTAGGCGAGGATCTTCCGTCAGTATTGAGGTGATCTGCTCATGAAGGTACTTGTTGTTGGCGGTGGCGGCAGAGAGCACGCTCTCGTATGGGCTCTGTCTCGAAGCAGCCAAGTTAAGAAGCTCTACTGCACGCCGGGAAACCCGGGAATAGAGGCTCTGGCCGAGTGTACAGACATCGGGTGCGAGGGAACTGCTGCGATATGCGACTTCGCCGAATCCAAGGGGGTGGACTTGGTCGTTGTAGGTCCCGAGGCTTATCTGGCAGCCGGAGTCATTGACGAGCTTCGCAAGAGAGGTATAACTGCGTTTGGGCCGACCAAAGCCGCCGCACGTATTGAGACAGACAAGGCGTTTGCCAAGCAGCTAATGGAACGCAAGAGGATCCCAACTGCCCGCTTTCGCCAGTTTGACAACCCAACGGACGCGGAGGCCTATGTAAAGACGCTAACTCCGCCGATAGTGGTCAAGGCTAACGGCCTTGCAGCAGGTAAGGGCGTCACGATTGCTCAGTCTCACAAGGAAGCAGTGGAGTCCATCCGTGCGATTATGAACGAGAGAATCTTCGGTGATGCAGGGGACTTGGTCATAATCGAGGAGTTTCTGGTGGGTGAAGAAGCCAGTGTGCTGGCGTTTTGCGACGGGAGGCATGTCGTCCCTCTGGAGGCTGCTCAGGATCACAAGCGTGCCTACGATGGCGACACAGGCCCCAATACCGGCGGTATGGGCGCATACTCGCCTGTCTCCATAGTTGATGATGCCATGCTCAAACGCGTAGTGGACGAGATCCTCATCCCGGCTGTAGAAGGGTTGGCCGAAGAGGGAACTCCGTACATAGGAGTTCTGTATGCAGGCTTGATGATTGGCCCAGACGGCCCCAAGGTAGTTGAATTCAACGCTAGATTCGGCGATCCCGAGGCTCAGGCTGTCCTTCCGAGGCTTCGCACTGATCTTGCAGACGTGATGCAAGCTTGTGCAAACGGGGATCTAGACGGTGTTACGCTGGAATTTCTAGAGGACAGTGCGGTGTGTGTTATGATGACTTCATCCGGCTATCCGGGACACTACCAGACCGGTTACGAGATTAAGGGGCTCGACCGAGTCAGAGACCGCGAAGATGTAATCGTGTTCCACTCCGGGACATCACTCCACAATGGCCGTCTAGTCACGAGTGGCGGGAGAGTTCTCGGCGTCACTGCACTTGGCTCCGGAATACGCGATGCCGCGAATCGTGCTTATGAAGCCGTGAGAAGCATAAAGTTCGAGAACGCTCGATATCGGACCGACATCGGTTTTCGAGAAATGGCGAGAGTGTCCGGCTAATCCGAATCCAACAGTTTGTACTTATGCTAAGGGAGATATTTTGACAGTGTTGGATGTGCAACACCTTCAGAAGGCGTTTGGCACACAGATCGTGCTCAAAGACGTTAGCTTTCAAGTGGGGGATTCTGAAAAGGTCGGCCTGCTTGGTCGAAACGGGTCTGGAAAAACCACTATCCTCAGGATCATCAGCGGCGAGGTCGATCCTGATTCTGGAACTATCGTATGTAGCAGAGGCCTGTCAGTGGGGCACATGAGACAAGGCTTGGAAGTGGCCGAGGGCACGAGCGTGTATGAGGAAGCGCTACAGGTCTTCGCACATCTTATCAGGCTGGAGCGAGAGATGGCGATGTTGACGAACGCCATCTCGTCGCTCACAGACTCAGAAGATCGCCGTAGAGATGAGGCTGTGTCAAAGCTTGCAGCTCTGCAGGAGGAGTATGAGCTCAAGGGCGGGTACACTTTTCGAAGCCGGACCAAGGCAGTCTTGATGGGACTGGGATTTGGCGATGACAGATTTGACCAGGATGTTTCTACCTTGAGCGGGGGCGAAAAGACGCGTCTCAACCTGGCCAAGTTGCTCCTTACTGAACCCGATCTGTTACTGTTGGACGAGCCGACCAATCATCTTGATGTGGCTTCAGTCGAGTGGCTGGAGTCTTTTCTGGCTAAGTACAATAAGTCCGTTTTGCTTGTTTCGCATGACCGGTATTTCCTAGATCGTGTAGTCACAAAGATTGTTGAGATCGATGATGGAGTAGCGACTGTGTACCCGGGCAACTACACGACGTACGTGCGGCTCAAGCAAGAGGCCTATGAACGTCAAATCAAGGAATGGGAATTGCAACAAAAGGAAATCGCCAGACGTCAAGAGATAATTGACCGCTTTATGAGGTACGGCCTCAACTTCCACAAGAAAGCCAAGAGCAAGGCAAAGCTGCTCGCAAGAATGGAGCGGGTGGAGAAACCCAAGGAGCAGGAGTCTGTCCACATCAGGATAGATGTGGACAGGAGCGGCGACCAGGTGCTCTTGGCTGAGGGTATCGAAAAGTCCTTTGGTGGCCGGGCGATACTCAAGGCAGTTGACCTGAGGCTTAGCCGTGGAGAGCGCGTGGCCCTGCTTGGGCCCAACGGATGCGGCAAGTCGACTTTTCTGCAGATATTGGCAGGCAGGATAGAGCCGGATCGCGGGCATGTGAAATACGGGAGCGGAGTCAAGCTCTCGTTCTATGACCAAGAGGCCCGTGACCTGGATCTTGACAACGACGTGATTACGTGTCTTGTAACCTCGGTCGACATGCCCCTCTATGAGGCGAGAGACCTTCTGGCGGGATTCTTGTTTCGCGGCGACGACGTCTACAAGCGAGTGGGAGACCTCTCTGGAGGAGAGCGGAGCCGACTCAGACTCGCGATCGCCGTGGCATCCAAGCCAAACCTCGTCCTACTTGATGAGCCTACGAACCATCTTGATATAGCGTCGATAGAAGCTCTGGAAACCGCCCTGGAGGATTATGAAGGAACTCTTCTCTTTGTCAGTCATGACCGCTACTTCGCTGACAAGTTGGCTACGAGGGTGATCGAGCTTGTTGACGGCCACCTCGTTGACTACCACGGCGGTTATGACTACTACCTCGAGAAAAAGGCAGAGCAGGCCGCGGCTTCACCTGTCAGTGCGGTTACGCCTGCGTCAGACAAGACAGCGGCCAATATCTCATATGAGATGCGAAAGGCTCTCAGGGCGAGGCGGGCAGAACTCACGCGACTCGATCAACGGATTGCCGAGACTGAAGACCGTATAGCCAAACAGGAGCACGAGATAAAGAAGCTGAGTGAGATGCTCGCAGATCCGCAGGTGTACAGCGACCCGTCGCTCGCGGTTGAGACCGCCGAGCTGCTGACCGAGGCGGAGCGACAGCTGGAGCCTTTGATGTCTGAATGGGAGTCCCTCCACGAAGAAAGAGAGAGCGTGGCGACTAAGATTCTGGAGATTGAGGATAGCCTAAGGGAACAAGAGGGGGCGTGATCACGCCTTGCCGGATGCGGCCATCCCAAAGTCGCAGAGGTCTGCTACTATGCACTCCTCGCACTTAGGCTTACGTGCGGTGCAGATCAACCTGCCGTGACGAATGAGTAGCAATGAAAACTGGATCCAAGCCTCCCTCGGAACAACTGTTTTGAGATCCTCTTCGATCTTTAGGGGGTTTGTGTTGGCAGTGAGCCCAAGCCTGGCTGCGACCCGCTTCACGTGGGTGTCGACCGCTATCCCCGAGGCTATCCCAAAGGCGTTGTTGAGAACGACATTGGCGGTCTTTCTGCCGACGCCGGGAAGTGATTCCAAAGCCTCGAGATCCTGAGGGACTTCTGAGCCAAATCTGTCTCGTAGCTGAATAGCTGTTTCCTTCAGATTTCTCGCCTTCGTACGGTACATCCCCAGTGACTTGATCGTGTCCTCGATGTCTTCGATGTCTGCATCAGCCAGCAATTCCGGAGTGCCGAACTTGCAGAAGAACTCCGGAGTTACCTGGTTTACGCGCTTGTCCGTGCACTGGGCGGATAGAATAGTCGCAACAAGTAACTCATACGGAGTGGAGAAATTCAGCGCTATTCTTGTGTTTGGATAGGCGTCCGCTAGCCTTTCGTATATTGCTGCTGCCTTTGAGTTGCCCTGCCTCTCTGAGTTTGGTGTTGTCTGCGACATCTTGCGATTACCTCTCCTAACCTAGAACTAGTTTCGTAGGCGATTACGACTTTCGCATTCGTCTGAACGCGGTGACAATCTCGTCTGCGGTCAAGCAGTTTAGGACATCGGACTTCGTCAGCCAGCCCTTTCTGGCGATCGAGACCCCAAATCGGATGTTGTTAATGCCCGATGGACCGTGGGCGTCTGGGTTGATCGCAACAGGTATACCCATGCGCCTGGCGGTTAGGCAGCCCTTGTAGTCGAGATCGAGCCGATGCGGGTCTGCGTTTAGTTCGACAGACTTGCCTTCTTCGGCGACTGCTTCCAGGACCGCGTCAAGGTCTATCTCATACGGGTCACGGCTGAGCAGAAGGCGGCCAGTCGGATGTCCGAGTATGGAAAGATAGGGATTTCTCACAGCTGCAATCACCCTGGCAGTCATCTGGTCCTTTGGCATTGCAAATCTGCTGTGAATAGAGCCTATCACGAAATCCAGCATAGCCAGTAATCCGTCGTCATAGTCCAGACTGCCGTCTGCGCGGATATCTGATTCGATTCCATGCAGTATCCGTATCTCTGGGTATTTGCTCTGAATCTCTTTGATCTCTCTGTTCTGTCTGATTAGGTCAGACGGAGATAAGCCGCCTGCATAGAAAGCACTGCGGCTGTGATCGGCAATACCGATATACTCATATCCTTGCTCAATGCAATACCTGACGAGATCTTCGATACTGTGAGTGCCGTCGCTGTAGTTGGTGTGCACATGCAGGATGCCCTTTATGTCACCTTCCTCCACCAAGGTAGGAAGCTTGCCGGCCTTGGCTGCAGCCACTTCACCTGCACCTTCCCTCATCTCAGGCGGGATGAACTGCATTCTGGCTGACCTATAGATAGTCGCCTCGCTATTGAGCGCAGAGTCGCATTCAAGCAGTCCGGGAAAGAGCGCGATGCACTCGCTCACATGACTGCTGCTTCCGGTAAGCAAGAACAGACTGCACGCGAACATCGAGGCAGGGCGTATGTGAACAGCGACTCTAGCGCCTCTATAGGCGACTGCCACGCTCCTCCCGGTCATGGACGTGCAGAAAGCCAGGTCGGCGGCATCGGCCACATCTTCAACATCGCTGGTTAAGCCGCTTATGACTTGAGCGATGCGATCCGAGTCTTCGGTGTTGACGCTGCCAATCAGGATGTCTATGACCTCTACGGTCTCGCACTTCCTCCTCAAAGGCCCTGTCACTTCTACACGGTCAAGACTTAGGCCAGCGAGCTCACAGCGTTTAGCAAGCAGTGCGATAAACTCATCGGCTATCTGGTGTGCTGCGCTTAGCAGCAAGCGGTCCTCACTGCGTCTGAGCAGGTCGATACCGCTCAGAATGCGCGCCTGAGTTTTCTCGCCGAAGCCCTCCAGAGACAGGAGACGGTTGTCTCTGCATGCCTGCTCGAGTTCGTCCAATGTGGTGATATTCAGAGAGCGCCAAATGCTTCGCACCCGCTTGGGCCCAAGCCCGGGTAGAGAGAGCATCCGCCAGACGTCCGGAGGTATCTCTCCGAGCAGCTCCTCCAAGATAGTCGGCGAACCGTTCTTGACGATGTCGTTTATGGCCTCTCCAACTGAGGCTCCGACGCCTTTGATGGTTGTTGCCTTGCCTTGTTCGGCCAGGTCATATACAGAGTCTTGGCACGCGGCGATTGTGCGGGCAGCAGAGTAGTATGCCCGTGCCTTGAACGGATTGTCGCTGACCAGTTCGAGTGCTGTTCCAACCTGCTCCAGCAGGTCTGCTATCTCTCTATTAGTCAAACTTCGGCTCTCCAATCTCACAGGTCCTTAGATCTACTGTTTCTGCGGACCGGTCAAAACACCTTCAGACGAACAAGGAGTCTTGGCGCGATGTGTAGAATCACACGTTGCTCTCCGGCGAGTATATACGCTCACTTGCTGGAGAGAATAAGCTAGCGAATCGCGAGGAGGATGATACTGGTGAAGGCAACGGTTGACAAGGACTTGTGCATCAGCTGCGGGCTGTGCATCCAAACATGCCCCGACGTCTTCGACTGGGATGATGATGACAAAGCTGTAGCCATCGACGAAGAAGTTCCAGAAGAATTCGAGGACGAAGTGTACGAAGCTGCCGATGGATGCCCGACCGATGCTATAAGCGTTGAGAAGTAGCGAGTCAGTCTACAGCTACTTATCACGCTCTATCCAGAGGCTGTCGGCGTCTACGTGACTCAGGGATGCAATGAGCCTATTGGCAGCTCCCGGTTCAGCCGCTTCCAGACGTCTTAAGCAAGCTCTTACGAAGTCTCGCTTAGTATGCCCCTCATAGGGGCACGGGTTCTTGGCCCATGGAAGGCTGTAGTAGGACACGGAGCGGACGATAGCCTCTCGGCGCACTAGGATCAGCGGGCGGATCAGAGTAACGCCGATGCGATCCTGGTGCGCAATCGGCTTAAGCGATGCGATCCGGCCTTCATAGATCATGCATAGCAAGAGAGTCTCCAAAGCATCGTCCGAATGGTGGCCGAGCGCGACCTTGTTGCATCCACTGCTCTTTGCAAGAGAGTTGAGCGCACCGCGCCTGAGGTTTGCGCAGAGGGAGCAAGCACTTGCTTTGTCAGGTCGGTTTTTCAGTGCAAGTGCGATCGGGGCTTCAGACACCTGCAGGCCTACGCCGACTCGCTCACACAGGGCCTCTAGGGGGCGCATGTCAGTTCCAAACCCACAGTCTACGTGCAGGCCTACCACTTCAAAGGAGACCGGTGCGCGCTTGGTTAGGGCAGAGAGCACGAACAGGAGTGTGGCGCTGTCTTTGCCTCCTGAAAGCCCGACGCCGATCCGGTCGCCGTCACTTATTAGATTGAATCTCTTGATAGCCTTTGTGACTCTCTGCCACAAGTGCTTTCTCACATAATGTTTGTCGCGATCAAAGTCGGTCATATCTATGGCTACCTCCTGGCTCAAGGACAGCACTGTATTCTGCAAGACAAAGGAGCAGGATTGTGGGAGCCCTGTGACAAACATAGCATTGGTCCAAGGACTGCGCAACCGTCCTCTGTCCGGTAGACGTCAAAAAGGGTGAAACTCGGAGGGGTGCATATGTATCTGAAGGGAGTAAAGATAGGAATCGTTGGCGCCGGGCTGGTGGGATCATCGTTCGCTTATGCGCTCACGATCAGCGGCTTGACTACTGACATAGTCCTGGTAGACATAAACAAAGATCTGGCAGAAGGACAAGCAATGGACCTGAGTCACGGTGTTCCGTTTACCCGGGAGACCAAGGTGACTGCAGGATCATACGACGACCTAGTCGACTCGGATATTGTGGCTGTGACTGCGGGAGCGGCTCAGCGGCCCGGAGAGACTAGACTCGATCTCGTCAAACGAAACGCAGACATCTTCAGGGATGTTATTCCGCAGATAGCAGCAGCCGCACCGAGATGTACACTCCTGATAGTGACCAATCCTGTTGACGTTATGACATATGCAGCTCTTAAGCTGTCCGGATTCGAAAAGCACAGAGTGATAGGAACAGGTACGCTTCTGGACAGTGCGAGATTCAGATACGAGCTCAGCCGTCACTGCGAGGTTGACCCTAGGAACGTCCATGCATACGTCATCGGAGAGCACGGTGACAGCGAGGTACCGGTTTGGAGCCTTGCCAATGTGGCAGGGATGAGGCTGACTGAGTACTGCCCAACCTGTCCGAGAGCCTGCCCTGCACCGGTAAGGGAGTCCATCTTCGAAAGAGTAAAGAATGCCGCGTACCACGTGATCAACAAGAAGGGCGCTACTCACTGGGCGATAGGCCTTGCCATGGAGGCTATTGTCAAAGCTATTGTGCGCGACGAGAGGACGGTCATGACGGTTTCGACTCTGTTGGAGGACTATATGGGTGTGAGCGGCGTTTGCCTTAGTGTTCCCACGATTGTCGGCCGTCAGGGAGCCATTCGCACGTTGAATATAGCTCTCTCGCCGACTGAGAGGAAGCAATTCCTAGCAAGTGCCGAAGTGATTAGGCGCGCGCAGGAAGCTACGCAGATCGACTGTTGACAATGTGAAGGCCTGTCGTTATAATGGTATCTGTCAGCTTTCCGGCTGGCAGACGCTATCATAGATGATATGCCCGGGTGGCGGAATTGGCAGACGCGCACGTTTGAGGGGCGTGTCCCGCAAGGGGTACCGGTTCAAGTCCGGTCCCGGGCACCATATCGGGTATTGAGAGGGCGGTTCCGTCTTGCGTCGGTTCCGTCCTTTTCCCGTACAGCTCATGTGAGCAGAGGGGTGACAGCCGTGAGAGACGACACGGTGAAGGTCGCTGTGATCGAGAATGCAGTAGAGGCTGGCCTGGTAGGCGCTATTCTAACTGAACGCTCTATCCCTCATGCGATCAGATCATTCCACGACCCAGCCTATGATGGCATCTTCCAGCTGCAGAGGGGTTGGGGAGCGGTATATGCTCCATCTGCCTACAAGGAGGAAATCCTAAGGATACTGTCTGATATCCGGTCGAGCGCATCGAGCGAGACAGAGTGCGATCATGCCGATGTGCGGGCATTCGTAGAAAGTTTTGAGGCAGAGAACGAGACGACACGGGGTTCAGCCCAGGCTCGAAACAGCTTCCAAGACAGTGAGGATACCAAACACAGCAAAGACGATTGAACAGGCCACCTTGACAGTCCGCTCCGGGAGTGATTTTTGTGCGATGCTTCCGAGAGCTATTGCGATCGTAACCGCAAGCATCATCCCAAGGCTGGATCCGGCCCATACAGAGAAAAACTCGCCGGTGTCTGCAGCGAGCGTGAGAGCTGTCAGCTGTGTTTTGTCTCCGAGTTCGGCTACAAAGAATGCAGTAGCGATCGAAAGAAGAGGGTTTCTCCCTTCTCTAATATCGCATGATTCATCTTCGCACTTGTCAAGAAAGGTCCAGACAGCAAAGCCGATAAAGGCGAAACCAGCAACGAACTTGATCAGGGTAACAGGGAGAGCAGCACCGATTAGTGTTCCGCACGCGGCTGCGAAAAGGTTGGTAACTAGAACACCGAGGCACACACCTGCTGCGACAGTCACAGTGCGGTATCTCCCGGCGAGAGCCAGTGCGACCAGTTGGGTCTTGTCCCCCATTTCAGCGAGAGCGATTATGAGCAGAGATGAAACGAACGATTCCACTTCGCCCCTCCTATTTCAAAGAACAGCCGTATTCTATCACTTGGGACAAACCCGGTCAACAACACGCCTTTGAGCTCTGACTAATGGACGAGACTTAATACACATACTTACATTTACTTACGTGGAACGACACACAAGCCGGACTCTGCTATATAAGGGTTGATTACGTCGAAACTTGAAGATTCGTTCAGAGATGGGCGTATAATCTGAATTGATGTATGTTCATTACAATGATGGCATTAAAACGGGCGAAAGACTTACATGCCCTTCTGGCGAAGCTTGTGCTATAATTCGAATTGACAGACAAACATAGGGAGAGGGGATTTTACATGAAGTCAACTGGAATAGTCAGAAAAGTAGATGAGCTAGGACGAGTAGTACTCCCAATCGAGCTGAGAAGAACTTTGGGGATCGCCGAGAAGGACCCTATGGAGATATATGTAAACGGCGAGGAAGTCATTCTCAAGAAGTATGCTCCGGATTGTGTGTTCTGCGGCAATGCCAACGATGTTCGTCAGCTCAAGAACAAGAACGTATGCGCTGACTGCATACGGGAGATTGCCGAAACAGCCAAAGAGCTGTAAAAGTCGATAGGCTGATCCTAGACTGTGCACGCTGCGAGCCCGCTGTGCACAGTGTTTAAGGCGTTGAGGAATATCTCTCAACGCCTTAGCTTTTTCTAGGTCATCGTTATCTACGCCGATCACGGCTCGAGGGTGTCAAAGAGCGACGGCTGCCCGGCACAGGCAGCCGATTCTGCCGACGAGATCCTAGACTTCGCATCTTCGTAGTAATTGCGGTCCATCTCAAACCCGATGAATTCCTTACCGAGGTTTAAACAGGCAAGAGCAGTGTTGCCCAGGCCAAGGAAAGGGTCCATCACCAGCTTGCAGCGGTCGAGCCCGTGGAGTTTGATGCACATCTCGGGCAGCCGCACAGGAAACGTAGCCGGGTGAGGCCGCTCTCTCTGTCGATTCTGTATGGTCTCGTAAGGTATGAACCACGTGTTCCCTCTGCAGCGCAAGTCTTGAGTGGCCGATTGCCATCGGCCTATATTCGACTTGTCTTGGTATGGCACACCGACAGCCAATCGATCGAGCGGTACTCTTCCGGTTTTTGTAAAGTGGAATACATACTCGTGACAATCGTTGACGAACCTGTTGCTGTTGACCGGCTTGTAGTGGCCCACCGATAGGCCTTCTCGCAATGGCGTCCTCCCGCCGATGCTGTCGTGGTCTATAGAAATCGCTTTGATCCAGTGGATGACGTTTTGGAGCTTCATCTTTCCACGAATCACCTGTGCCACTTCCCACGGAATCCATGGGTCAGTCGGCTTGCCGCCCATGTTGAGAAAGAGAGAGCCATGGGGAGACAGGCACTGCCGCGCTAGGTCAGCCCACGAACTGATGAACTCGAGGTAGGTCGCTCTGTCAATTGTATCGTCGTAAGTGCTGTAGGATACACCTATGTTGTATGGAGGCGAAGTCACTATCACGTCTACGCTTTCGGGTTTGACAAGCGATGACATACCCTCCATGCAGTCAGAGAGCACGACTGTGATTCGGGTATGGCCGTCTCTGCAATGGAAGGTTTGCATTTCCAGTGAACTGCTCATATTGTCAAGCCCTCCGGGTCGGAATAAAGCAGTTGGCGATCGAGGAAAGACTACTCTTTACGAGTATTATAGCATAGGTGTGCGGCTCCCCGGGGCAAGCTTGATGTCCGCGGCCAAGGCAAGCCTAATACGGAGGACATCGCATTTCTTTAAAGAAGTTATTGGGGTGTCGAAAACGTCTGGAACCATACTTCAAATATGCTCCGGGTGAGAAGGGAGAGAGGACATGAAACTCGAGCAGTTGCTTGCCGATCTCACGTCAGCACCGGGCGTCTCTGGAAGGGAACACAGGATCGCGTCGGTTTTGACCGAGTTCCTAGAATCAGACGATGCTAAAGACTGGGGCACCGACATCCGAAGAGACGCCTTGGGGAACTTGATAATCTACAAGGCAGGCCATTCGCCGGACCCACCCAGGGTTATGCTTGCTGCTCATATGGATGAGATCGGCCTGATCGTGACCGAAGTCAAGGACGGGTTCTTGAGATTTGCACCTGTCGGCGGGGTAGACGTCCGGGTCCTCTTGGCTCAAGAGGTTGTAGTCCATGGCAAGCGGGACATACCGGGCATCATAGGAGCCAAGCCGCCCCACATTCAGGATGCAGACGAGCGCGGTGAGTCTGTCAAGATTGAAGATATGTGCATCGATACAGGGCTGACCCCTGACGAACTGCAAGCTCAGGTATCCGTCGGCGACTTCGTTTCCATTGACCGAAACTTCATTGGCCTGAGGAACTCGCTTTTCAGTGGAAAAGCGTTGGATGACAGGGCCGGGGTTGCCGCGCTCATCGAGTGCCTTCGCAGGCTAAATGGTTTTGCACACGCTGCCGACGTATACTTAGTGGCGACGACACAGGAGGAGGTCGGCCTTCGCGGCGCAGTTGTCAGCGCGTTTGGGGTCGAGCCGGACATCGGGATAGCAGTAGATGTTACGCATGGCAGCATTCCCGGGCTCTCAGAGCATGAGGCATTCGGTCTTGGCAAGGGCCCTGCTCTGGCTATAGGCCCGCAGGTACATCCAAAGGTGCTTGAAGGGTTAAAGGTAGCAGCCGAAGAGGCAGGGGTCAAGTACCAGTTGGAGCCGTCACCATATCCTGGAGGCACTGATACCTATGCTATTCAGATGGTCAGAGAAGGTGTTCCCACGGCTCTTGTATCGATTCCGTTGAAATACATGCATACCTCGGTAGAGACGGTATCACTCAAAGACATTCAGGAAACAGGCCGTCTTCTCGCCCAGTTCGTCATTGGCCTGGACTCGAAGTTCATGGAGGGATTGAAGTGCTTTTACAAGAGCTGAGCAATCTCAATGGGATTTCTGGACGAGAAGACGAGGTCAGGGCGTACATATATGAAAAGGCCGCAGGCAAGGCCGATGAAGTTCGCTTTGATGCTCTTGGCAACCTCATCGCAGTGAAACGGCCTAAGGCCAGCGGGCCGGTTGTGATGCTCGCAGCTCATATGGATGAGGTTGGCTTGATGGTCACAGGAATCGACAAGTCAGGTATGCTCAAGATCAGTCCTGTGGGTTCGATCGACCACAGGGTGCTCGTCTCGAAGCCTGTCACTGTTGGAAAAGACAGAATCAAGGGGGTCATAGGCTCAAAGCCTATCCACCTTCAGGAGCGTGATGAGCAGCGGCGGCCCATCGAGATGCAGTCTCTCTTTGTCGATATAGGCGCAAACAGCAAGGAAGATGCAGAGCAAGTAGTCAAGCCCGGTGATATGGTAGCCTTTGATACGCAGGCCGGAGTATTTGGTCAAGGGCGCTTCAAGGGCAAGGCGCTTGACGACAGAGCAGGATGTGCGGTGCTTCTGAAGCTGTTAGAGATGGATTTCGATCTTCCCTTGTATCTAGCGTTCACTGTTCAGGAGGAGATCGGGGCGCGAGGCGCCCGCACAGCGGCATATCACATCAAGCCTTCGGTCGCACTGGTGTTTGAGGCAACCTCCGCTGGCGATACGCTAGAGACAAAAGAGCACAAAATGTCCACACGACTCGGAAAGGGCCCTGCTGTCACGTTTATGGACAGGTCTGTCGTGGTCAACAGGCTGCTCTTCAAGCGCATCAGAGATGTCGCTGAGCACAAAGGCATCAATTATCAGCTGCGGCAGATGACTACTGGAGGAACTGACGCCGGCCCTATATCGCAGTCCCACACTGGCGTTCCTACCGGTGTCATTTCGGTCCCGTGTCGCTACATACATTCACCTGTGTCAGTAATGGACCTAAGTGACTTTGAAGACACAGTCAAGCTGGCTGCTGCAGTTTTGGAAAGCATTGCTGAGAGAGGGGTGCCCACTGAATGAAAGACCTAATCAAGAAGCTAACTGCGATAAGCTCGCCATCGGGCTTCGAGGATGAGATAAGAGAGGCGATATGTCAGGAGATCCAGGGCTACTGCGACGAGATCAAGGTCGATGCTCTAGGCAATCTCATTGCAGTGAAACGCGGCAAGGGGCCGAGAGTTCAATTCGCTGCACATATGGACGAGATCGGGTTGATCGCTACAGACATAGACGACAAAGGGTTTGTTAGGTTTAGCAATGTCGGAGGGATATCACCTCATAGGCTATATGGGCAGAGGGTTAGATTCACGAATGGAGTCGTTGGCACAATCGGATCAGAGAAGCTCGAAGACGTCAGGAAACTCGCCCTCGACAAGCTGTTCATAGACATCGGAGCACAGAGCAGAGAAGAAGCTAGCAAACTAGTGTCAATCGGCGATTGCTGCACCTACTTACAGGGATTTGACGACTTGGGCAAGAGAGTTGTCGCCAAGTCGATGGACAATCGCATAGGATGTGCTGTGTTGATCGAGGCTATGAGGCGGACTAAGGAATGCGTAAACGAGGTCTACTGCACATTTACGGTCCAAGAAGAGGTCGGGCTTAGAGGCGCAGTGACCTCGGCGTATGGAATAGACCCGGCTTTAGGAATAGCAGTTGACGTCACTATGACTGGAGACACCCCTGAAGCACCCAAGATGGCAGTAGGCCTCGGGAAGGGGACGGCGATTAAGGTCAAGGACTCGTCAGTGATCGCGCATCCCAAAGTCAAGCAGTTACTGGTGGACCTGGCTGAAAAGAACGGAGTGCAGTATCAGCTCGAAGTGCTCACTGCAGGCGGCACGGATGCCGGGGCTATTCACAAGACCCGAGCCGGAGTTCCGTCAGGGGTTGTTTCGATACCATGTAGATATGTGCACAGTCCCTCTGAGATGGTCGACATGGATGACGTCGAAGCCTCAGTCAGGCTTGTCAGTTTGGTCATGACGAGTGACGTGTCTTCGGTTCTGCCGTGAGAGTGATGATACTTCCTCACGTCGAACTGTGGTCTCTGGAGCGACTGCTGAGCCCACTCGAAACCATGGGCGCCGGAGAGTCGCCTCACTCGAAGTAGGTGGCGCCATGAAGACGGAGTGAACCTCCGCCTGAGGAGACCATAGGTGCACCTTCAAATGGCACCGGGCTTAGTCGCTAGTACTCAAATCTATACGGGAGATATTCTTGTCCCGATTGGCTGGAACCAGTCCAGATGTCTGGGCGTGTTGGCAACTGATAGCTAATGATGTATAATATGCATGGGAATGCGCTGGGACGGGGTGAGCAGTGTGATTTTTCATTTGACGGATGAGGAGATCAACCGCATATGTAAGTCGTGTGCCGCTTATGGGGCAGACGGCACCTGCAAGCAGAATAACGGTGAATTGGTCGTCAACATCAAGCGCTGCCAGAAATGGAATGCGTTTTACGGCGGGAAGCCGTGCGTCCGCAAGTAGGCATCAGAGCCTTGTGCGACACGATGTTCTGTTGCGGGCACCTTGTCTCGATTAGGAGGGGATTTGATTGACAGCCATGAGCAGCAACAAGTTGGTACATGTCACCAATGTTATACCGCCTCGCAAGAAGGAGAGTTTTGGTCACCTCCCATGCCATGAGTGCAGGACATCTTGCCAGTCGGCGTGCAAGACATCTTGTACAGTAGGCAATCAACCTTGCGCCAATCAACGGTAGGGTTTTTCAGTGTGCAACACAAATATGAGCAGATTGTGGCGGCAAGAGGTAAAGGATTCCTTGTGGCATACCTTTACCTTTCTTGATACGCATTACTTATACGATGTCGAATCAGGAGCTCTGCACCGGATCGACCAGGTACTCTCCGAGGTCGCCGGTGCTTTTGGCGTCTATTCGGTGCAAGACATAGTGGAGCTCCTTTGTGACCGATACTCTCCTGACCAAATCACAAGCGCTTACAGGGACATAGAGACCATGTTGGACGCCGGTATGCTGACGCCATTGCCAGATGAGGCCTCCCCGAGCGATCAGCGGTCGCAGTCGTACGGAGGCACCGCCTCGCCCGATTCCATCGGCGGCATGCTTGCTTTCCGCCCCCTCAAGGCGATATGCTTGCATGTTTCGCACGCGTGCAATCTGAAGTGCTCTTATTGCTTTGTGTCAAAGGCCTGGGATCCACTTACGGGCAGGCCCCAAGACAGAGTAACTCTCATGCCACCGGAGGTAGGGATGAGGGCAGTTGACCTCATGATTCGCGAGTCGGGCCCTGTAACCAATCTTGAGGTTGACTTCTTTGGCGGAGAGCCTTTGCTCAATTTTGACACGGTGGTGGCAATAGTCGAGTATGCTAAATCCGCAGCAGCGGCAGCCAACAAGAGCATTCACTTCAGCCTGACCACCAACGCTGTAGGGTTGACTCCCGAGATTGTCCACTACATGGACAAAAATGAGTTTAGTGTGATTCTCAGTCTGGACGGGAGGCCGGAAACGCACAATCACTGGCGCAGATTCCCGGATGGGACAGGCAGCTACGATAGGGTCGTCGATGGGATAAACGTCTATCTGCAACACTCCTCATTTAGGGACTACTACGTCCGAGGCACCTATACGTCTGCCAATCTCGATTTCTCGGAGGATGTGCGGTTCATCAACCAGCTGGGAATCGACCGCATCTCTATGGAGCCGGTCGTGTCTGCCAATGAAGGAGACTACGGGCTGAAGCAGGAGCATCTCTCCGAATTGCGGAGGCAGTACGAGTTGCTGGTTGATTACTACTCGGAAAGAGCTCGATTAGGGCGTCCATTTGAGTTCTTTCATTTCAACCTCGGTGCGTTGGAAGGCCAGTGTTCCGAACGCCGCTTATTGGGATGTGGCGCCGGGTATCAGTATATTGCAGCGACGCCTTCGGGTGAGCTATATCCGTGCCACCAGTTTGTCGGGAACGAGAGCTTCGTACTTGGAGATGTGTGGTCTGGCATCAAGAAGCGTGAAGTTGCAGAGATGTTTAGACACACCAGTATTTTGGAAAAAAGGAATTGCCGATCGTGCTGGGCTCGTTATTTGTGTTCCGGCGGGTGCCACGCTGTTTCCTATCGAAGCTCCGGCGATATAGCAGGCGTTGATGACGTGGCGTGCGAGATCACCCGGATGAGGCTTGAAGCTGCGCTTGCAGCGTACGCACTGTCTGCATCAAACGAGTAACACAATGGCATACGCCTGTGTACTATAAGATTGACGAGAGGATTGTTATCAGTCTGGGAAACCCACCCACCGCGACAGCGGATTCTCCGGTGCAGACTAGAGAATCCGCTGTTCTGCTTCTGCTGACAGAAGGCGCAGCCACATCTCCAGCCTGCTCGGCTTGACACTGGCTACAGTTACCCTATGATTGACAAGACCGGGACGTAGTGAAAGAATAGACAATAAGCTGTTTTCAGTGCTTCACGATATCGGATCAACGAGGGGTGGCGATGGAAGTGAGAAGGGCGAAGCGGATGTCGAACCTCGGGACGGAGACAGCGTTTGAAGTCTTGGCTGAGGTCAACAAGCTAGTAAATCAAGGTAGAGACGTAGTTAGCTTCTGCATAGGAGAACCAGATTTTGATACTCCGGCCAACATCAAAGAAGCCGGGATAGGGGCGATCAGAGAAAATCACACGCACTACGGCCCCTCTGCGGGACTGGACGTCCTCCGGCAGACCATTGCCGAGTATATGAGCAAGACTAGAGGCGTTGAGTACTCGTCGGATGAGATAGTGGTTACGCCAGGAGCAAAGCCGATAATCTTTCACGGTATTCTGGCCACAATCGACCCAGGGGACGAGGTTCTATACCCTAACCCCGGGTTCCCCATATATGAATCTGTTATCAGCTTCGTCGGAGCCAAGCCAGTACCCATTCCTCTGCTCGAGGAAAAGGGGTTTCGGCTTGACGTTGATGACTTGCGACACAGGATCACTGAGCGAACTAGAATGATTATCATCAACTCGCCTCAGAATCCGACAGGCGGGATGCTCGAAGCGAGTGACTTGGAGGCTATAGCTGAGCTTGCCTTGCAACACGATTTGTGGGTTATTTCTGACGAAGTGTACTCCCGCATCGTCTACAGCGGCGAGTTTCGCAGCATCGCGTCTATACCTGGAATGAAGGAGCGGACTATAGTCATAGACGGGTTTTCCAAGACTTATGCGATGACTGGATGGCGTCTGGGATGGGGGGCTATGAACCGGTCCATAGCTGAGGACGTCGCTCGACTTGAGACGAACTGCGAATCCTGCACAGCGACATTCACCCAGATTGCTGGAGTTGAAGCACTGACAGGGCCTCAAACTGCCACGGAGCAGATGGTACAAGAGTTTGCCGCACGCAGAGACATGATCGTCCAAGGCCTCAACGATATCGACGGTGTTTCTTGCGTGACCCCTAGAGGCGCCTTTTATGTGTTCCCCAATGTGACAGAGGCTTGTCGCCGTCTTGGGCTCAAGTCGTCAAAAGAGCTGCAAGAACGGTTGCTGTACGAAGCCGGGGTAGCTGTGCTCCCTAGGACTTCATTTGGACGCAAGAACCAAGGTGAGGACCAGGAATACCTTCGCTTGTCCTATGCGACATCGCGGGACAACATTCGAGAGGGATTGAGAAGGATGAAGGCCTTTATCGAGGCGATCTGACCGGCTGCCCGTATAGTGAGTGGCCCGTCAGATCGCATCCCGTACCTGTCACTTCGAACCAGCCTCCAGCTAGGCTGGTTCTTCTTGTTCGGCTTCATTCTCAAGGTGTCCTTCGTAGTTGGGATACCGGACAACTTGATTTTCCCAGGTACGCAGAGTTATTGAGTCGTTGCTCCAACTGATGAGATACTCCGGCAGCATGGGCGTCTTGCCCAACCCGCCGGGCGCGTTGATGATGTACGTTGGAACAGCTAGGCCTGACGTGTATCCGCGCAGGTTCTCCATAATCTGCAGCCCTTCTTCCACTCGGCAGCGGAAATGCGTTGTCCCTGTTACGCACTTGGGGTGGAAGATGTAATACGGGCGCACGCGGATTTTCAACAGCTCGTGGTTTAGCTTTTTCATGACGTGTTCGTTGTTGTTGATTCCTTTCAATAGGACTGCTTGGTTGCCGAGCGGTATACCCGCTCGCGTGAGTCGGTCGGCTGCAGCTGCGGCCTCGTCTGTCACCTCCACAGGTGAGTTGAACTGGGTGTTGATGTAGAGTGGATGGTGCTTCTCCAGCATTCTGCAGAGGTCGTCAGTAATCCTCTGAGGGAGTGTGACGAGAGTCCTTGTGCCTATCCGCTTGATCTCTACGTGCGAGATCCTGTCTAGCTCTGTGAGCAACCAGTCCAGAGTTGAGTCGTCCAGCATCAGAGCGTCCCCGCCCGTAATCAAGACATCTCGAATCTCCGGATTGCTCCTGATGTACGCGATTGCTTCCTGCAAGTGCTCGGCCGGAGTGTGTTGGTCGATTTCTCCTATGGCTCGGCGTCTCTGACAGTGTCTACAGTACATTGGGCACTGGTTTGTCACCTTTATGATGAGTCTGTCAGGATAACGCCGAGTGATGGCAGGGGCAGGAGAAGTCTCCTCCTCGCACATAGGGTCAGGATCGCCCTTGGAGTCATACTCGAGTGAAGACGGAACTGACTGTAGGTATACAGGATCCAGCCGATCGTTTGGGTCCATTAGCGAGGCATAGTACGGTGATATGGACCACCGAAACTTGGCACCCACTTCTGCAATCGATCTCGCATCCTCTTCAGATAGATCGATTATTTGTCTCAAGACAGACACATCCGTGATCCTGTTTTTCATGTGCCAGTGCCAGTCATCCCAGTCCGCTTCAGACCCACCCAGAACCTTGAGAATGCGGGTGCGCCTCTTGCGTATCTCCGCTGCGAGCTCTCTGCCTGAAGGGATTGTCTCTCGCGCTTTCAGGTAGTCGCTGATTCTCTCTCTCAGTTCAGCTGCTCGCCGCAGTGCCTTGGCTCGGTTTTGCATGTTGCTTGCATGCAAAGGCTAAGTCACCCCTTTCCAATGGTCTTTTCTGTGGGTAATTCGCTGTGGGTACTTTTTTATTGTACTCACAGAGAAAGCTATAAGTCAAATTGAGTAAAGAATAACAGAGCTATCTCGGAGTTCGAGGCGTTTAGATTGTGCTACAATACTAGCGTCACCAGCAACTCTTGCTTGGACCGAAATGGGTATGTCGAAAGGGTGGTCAAGTGGTTGCGAAACAGTCTGTTGTCATTGTATCCCTCGGTTGTAACAAGAACCTCGTCGATTCGGAGGTCATGGCAGGGATCCTATCTGAAAAAGGCTACGAGTTGGTCGCTTCACCTAGTGAGGCAAACATAGGTATTGTCAATACCTGTGGGTTTATCGAGTCCGCCAAGCAGGAGTCAGTTGATGCCATTCTCGATCTTGTCGACTATGCACAGTCTGAGCAGCGACCGTTCGTGTTGATTGTCGCGGGTTGTCTAAGCCAGAGGTACGCTGATGAGCTTCTTGACGAGTTTCCCGAGGTCAACGCGGTGGTCGGGACAGGTGAGTTTTTTCGGATTGATGAGATATTAGACAGAGTGTACTCCGGCGAGAGGGTCAAGGCTGTTGGAACTCCCTCTTATCTTTATGATCACAGAACGCCTCGGCTACTCTCTACGCCCAGACACTATGCTTACCTGAAGATAGCAGATGGGTGCAACAATCGCTGCTCGTACTGCGCCATACCGAGCATCCGCGGGTGTATGAGGAGCCGCAAGCAAGAGTCTGTTGTATTCGAGGCTCGAGCGTTGGCGGACGCAGGATGCAAAGAGCTGATTCTCGTCGCTCAAGACACCACTGCCTATGGTGTTGATCTGTACGGTAGGCCTGCTCTGCTGGACTTGGTGCGGGCTGTGAGCAAGGTAGACGGGATAGAGTGGATACGCTTGTTGTACACTTACCCTACCCGCATCACTGATGACCTCTTGCGGGTCATAGCGGACGAACCGAAGGTCGTACGCTATCTTGATATTCCGATCCAGCATGTCAACAAGCGCATACTCGCGTCGATGAACAGGTCCGGAGACCGGGCCAGTCTCTCCAGGATGATTGGTCGTATTCGCGAAGCTGTTCCAGGGGTAACGATTAGGACTTCGCTGATTGTGGGCTATCCGGGCGAGACTGATGACGAGTTCTCAGAACTACTCGAGTTTGTTGCTGAGCAAGAGCTCGATCGCGTAGGTGTTTTCATCTATTCGCAGGAGGAGGGAACTCCCGCCGGACAAATGCCCGACCAAGTTCCTGAGCAAGTGAAAAAGGAACGGTATGCCGAGTTGATGGAGCTACAGAAGTCGATATCTCTCAAGAAGATGAAGCGGCGAATAGGGTCTGTAGAGCGCGTGATCATTGACGGTGTCTCAGAGGAGTCCTCCCTTCTCACCGTAGGCCGATCCGAGGGTGAGGCACCTGAAGTGGACGGGCTCATATACATCGGCAATGCCCATCCTCAGCCGGGGTCGTTCGTAAACGTGAGGCTGACGGATGCATCGGAATATGACCTGGTTGGAGAGGTAGTCGATACTCCGGATACTGCAGACTAGGCCAAGACGCAGTGCGCTGAGCTCGTATCACGAGAGCTGAGGGTTTGGCGTAGATATAGTTGTAGTCGACTGGAAGCTCCCGGTGACACTGGAAAGCCGACTGTCGATGACTTCTTGGGGATGCATAGGTCTGTTCTTCATGCAGGAGGCGGTTTGGTGAGCAGAGAGCGTCTTACTTGGGCGGAGATAGACCTTTCGGCAATCAGGCACAACGTCAGGGTTATTCGTCAACTAGCTCGCAAGAACGTGGAGATCATGGCAGTGGTCAAGGCTGACGCCTATGGCCATGGGAGCGTGCCTGTCGCCAAGGCTGTTGTTGAAGCAGGTGCAGACAGACTGGGAGTCGCCAGCCTAAGCGAAGCAATTGAACTGCGAGAGGCGGGCGTCTACTTTCCAATCCAAATACTTGGATGCTCATTGCCGGAGCAAGCGGTGGAGATAATCCACTACAACCTTGCTCAGACTGTAAGCAATGAAGAAATCGTGTATGCACTGTCAAAGGCAGCGGTCAAGGAAAAGAAGATCGCGCGTATCCACGTCAAGGTGGATACTGGAATGGGTAGGGTTGGAGTGGCTGCAGACAAACTCGGGGAATTTGTCACAAAGATCTCAGCGTATGAGGCAGTACGTGTCGAAGGCATCATGACGCATCTTCCTTGTGCAGATGAGCCTTTTGATGAATTCACTCCTTCACAGATCAAACGATTCGCACAACTCATCTCCGATACAAGGATCAGATCTCTGGGAGCACGTTATCATGCCGCTAACAGCGCAGGCATAGTCAGATACCCGGCGAGTCATTTTGACCTAGTTAGGCCTGGACTGATGATTTACGGGGCCACTACTGTGCCAGACTGCCCTGTACAGAAGCTGCTGAAGCCTGCTCTATCGCTGCGTTCTCAGATTGTTCAGATACGGGAGATGAGAGAAGGCGATCCTGTGAGTTACGGCAGCACACATCGTTTGCCTAAGGACACTTTGGTCGCAGTGGTCCCGATTGGATACGCTGATGGATTCTCACGTGCCCTCTCCAATAAAGCGTGGGTGTTGGTGAATGGCAAGAGAGCGCCTGTGATCGGTCGAGTTTGCATGGATCAGTGCCTGATAGATGTTGGTGAGGTGGACAATGTCCACCTGGGTGACATTGTGACTCTGATAGGCACCGACAACGGTGAGTCGATCCGCGTAGAGGATGTCGCGGCTGCGGCAGGTACTATTCCGCATGAGATCTTGTGCACAATTGGCAAGAGAGTAGAGCGAGTGTACAGGAATTAAGCGCTTATTGGAGACTGAACTAGTGCAATGAGCCCCAGCTTTTGGGCCAATTTCAAGTACTATATTTTCATACCATATTTTGTTTGATTTGTCCTCTTTTTTGTGTTATAATCCATACAAACCGTACTGCATGCAGAAAATTCGGTTGGTTTGGCTATTGCCAAGTATCTTAGGAAGGAGGCTAGGTTCCCCAGGTACAGAACGACGTCGTCTGGCGACTTGGCGGACAAGCTTATGTCTGACGAGAGAAAAGACAAGGATGTCGATGGCGTAGGCGAACCAAGACGTGCTTCGGGTGCACCCTATCGGGTTCACAAACTCACCCGCTCGGAGCGCAGGGTGCTTTCACTGGTTGCTCAAGGATTGCCAAACAAGGAAGTGGCCGACAAGCTGTTTGTCAGCGTCAATACTGTCAAGACACACCTCCAGCACATATTCAAGAAGCTCGGAGTGACAAACCGGAGAGACGCCGCACGAGCCTACAAAGACGTGCTTAGAAGGTATATCTAGCGAGATCAGTCACTGATTAGGTGGGGTTGATCGTCATCAACAGTGACTTCATCGCAGATATTTGTGAGGGAGTCGACCAACTGGTCGCACTGGCCGGCTTCTACGCACGCGGTCAACTCCACCCTATCTGTGAACACTCGATCCTCCACCAACGCGTCGAAGCTCCGCAGCACATGATCTACCTGTCCTAGTCGCGAGTATTGACAGATTGCACGCACCCTTCGAGCCACTACACAGTCTTTGATACCGGCTTCGTCAATCAGCTGCTGCGCAGCCGTAGAGTAGGCTTTGATTAGTCCGGGTATCCCCAGTTTGCGTCCTCCGAAATAGCGCGTCACTACTATCACGCAGTTGCGTAGGTCATTCGCTCTTATCACGGATAGAATCGGCCTCCCGGCTGATCCGGAAGGCTCACCTGCATCGCTGAAGTACTCAATCTCCGGGCCGGGAGCTCCTGTACGATACGCCCAGCAGTTGTGTGTAGCGTCTCTGTATTCCTGCTGTACCGAGGCGATATATGCACGCGCTTCATCAGCGTCCATTACCGTATCGCCGTGGGCAATGAACTCCGACCGTTCAACGGTCATCTTAGTGGAATGAGGCCTGGCCAGCGTCTTGTATGAGTAGCTGCGCTTACTCTGCACACCATTCACCCTATCGTCCTAGATGTACTGTTCTACAACTGATTATACAGGAACAACTCTATTCAGATTGTAATCCATGTTTTCCTGAGGGATCAACCCGACCGATGTAGTCCCAAAAACCATGTCAGGCGACCAGGTACTTGGGGAGGAGGGATTGCATACTGCATGTCAAACTACTACTGAGTCACTCGATTCCAGAGATTTGCCGTTTTGTGACTCAGTGGTTTCCCGCGTCATAATCGGCGGGTATAGTCGGCGCGGCCAGAGGAGACTGTGATTTATGAAGGCTAGGTTTTATGTGCTTCTCGTCTTAATCCTCATCATCTTGCTGCTAGGCAGCGGTGCTGTGGTGTGGTTGACTGACTGGATCTGGCTCAGGCACTTGGGATACGCAGACATCATGTTGAAGTCGATCGGTTACAAGCTCGCCTGCGGCATCGCGGCTGCAGCGGTTACATTTGTGATTGTCTACCTAAACTTGTCCATTGTTCTAAGGTCTTTTCGACGGCCTAGAATACTGGACATCGGAGCCGATGGCCGGGTGTTGGAAAACAAGTGGGCTACTTGGTTGGCCTTGGTAATCTCGATCGCGTTGGCTGCGGTCTATGGGCTTAGTGCATCCAACAGATGGTTGGATGTTCTTTCCTTCTTCAATCCGGTCTCCTTTGGCGTTGACGAACCTCTGCACGGGATTGACGTGTCCTTTTATGTGTTCCGACTTCCCGCCCTGCGTTTGCTGCACTCCTATGCGCTCTCGCTCTTGATCGTGGTGGGGTTCTTAGCATTCATTGGGTATCTTGCTTCCGGTTCGGTATCTTTTGCATTCCGACAACTGAGGATGGCTCCGAGTGCCTTGGCACATATTGCATTGCTGATAGCCTTGGTGTTCCTGGTCCAGGCCGGAGGATACTGGCTCAACACATATGACCTTGTCTTCTCAACCCGGGGCATGATATACGGAGCAGGTTACACGGACGCTCGCGTAATCCAGCTGGGCTACAAGATCATGGCTGCGGTTACTGTTGTCGCGGCTGCGGCCGTGCTTGTCGATGCGGCTTTCCGGAGGCTGAGGTTCTTAGTCCCCACGATTCTCTGCCTTATAGCAGTGTCGTTGGTCTTCAACGGCCTGATTCCGGGTATTGTTGAGAGGTTTTACGTGAAGCCCAATCAAGCCCAGCTCGAATCGACGTATATTGCGAACCATATTACGATGACAAGAGCCGCATATGGGCTCGATGTCGTTGAGGAAGCGCAGTTTTCCGTCAGCGAGGATCTGACGGTTGAGAGCCTTATAGAGAACTACGATGTCATCTCAAATATCCGCCTTTGGGACTGGCGTCCGCTCTTGGATACGTACACTCAGACCCAGTCCAATAAGGCATATTACCAGTTTGATGAGGTAGACGTTGATCGGTACATGATCGATGGCGAGTACCGTCAGGTGATGCTTTCTGGCCGTGAGATGAACCCGGATGCGGTGCCGGGAGAAGCGAGGAACTGGATCAACCGCCATCTGGTTTATACGCACGGTTACGGAATCGTAATGAGCTATGCTACTGAAATAACAGACGAAGGGTTTCCCGTGTACGTGATCCAGGGCATTCCGCCTGTATCCGAGCCTGGACTCGAGGTTGAACGCCCTCAGATCTACTACGGTGAGAGGACCGATTACTACGCCATTGTCAACAACAACTACGGCGGCGTAGGTGAGTTTGACTACCCGGCCGGTGACCGCAATGCGTATATCAAGTACGATGGCGACGGAGGGATCTCGTTGGCATCGCCGCTGGTCAAGGCCCTTTTCGCGTTGCGATTTCGCAGCACCGACATCCTCTTGGCAGATGCTATAACCAGCGAGAGCCGTATTATGATCTATCGCAACATCGCAGAGAGGGTCACACGTATAGCTCCGTTCCTTCGGTACGACTCGGATCCATACCTTGTGCTAGCGGACGGGAGACTCTTTTGGATAATAGATGCGTATACAGTGACTGACCGCTACCCATACTCGACGCCCTATCGGGGGTGGGGAAACTACGTCCGCAACAGCGTAAAGGTTGTTGTCGACGCATATCACGGCAGTGTGAAGTACTACAGATGGGATGAAGACGACCCGATTGCCGAGTTCTACAGCAAGGCCTTTCCCGGCTTTTTCTCTGACCTAAGTGATCTGTCTTCGGAAATTAAGGCGCACTTCAGATATCCTGAAACCTTGTTTGCGATCCAGGCAAGGATACTAGGGACCTACCATATGACTGATGTATCCATGTTCTACAACAAGGAGGATCAGTGGCAGATTCCAATGGAGCAATATCAGTCAGTGTCTGCTCCCGTGCAGCCCTACTACATGATTACCCGGCTCCCCGGCAGCGACGTGGCTGAGTACGTCTTGATGATCCCGTACTCGCCGGTGGGCAAGAACAACATGACTGCCTTATTTGTCGCCGGGTGTGACGGAGACCGGTATGGGCGCCTAACTCTTTATCGACTGCCAAGGGGAGAGACAGTCAGAGGCCCTCTTCAGATCGAGAATCTGATAGACGGTGATGATCAGATCTCGCGTGATCTTACCTTGTGGAATCAGCAGGGATCTAGAGTTATTAGAGGCAATCTAATGGTCGTACCGGTGGCAAATTCGCTCTTGTATGTTGAGCCGATCTTCCTCGAACCTGAGGGTACGCCTTTCCCTGTGCTCAAGCGCGTTGCAGTATCATACGCAGGCCGCGTCGTGGCAGAGCCTTCACTAAGAGCCAGCCTCGACAGGCTGTTCGGCAGTTTGAAGGCTCCGGCTTCCGGTGAGACACCGATTGCCGATGCTGACGATGAGCAGAGGGTGAGCGAGCCGTCTAGCGATCGAACTAGCGAGCCTTCTGCAGAGGACGCGCTCAGGGTGTTTAACGAAGCCAGAGAAGCCGTGCAGAGCAATGACTGGGCAGCCTATGGACGAAAGCTGGACGAGTTGGAGACGATATTGAACCAACTGGTGAAGGAGTCTGCGTTTGATTGACACTGGATTTCGGCGGTAGTAACAACACCTTAATTGTACAAGGATTGACAGCCTTTGACCTCGAGAACACAGTGACCTGCGGACAGGCCTTCCGGTGGCGACGTGTGGGTGATTCTTACCACTGCGTGGTTCGCGGCCGCCTACTAGTCGCACAGTCTAGCAATGGCATTCTACAGGTGTCCGATTACTCCTTGGAACCAGTCGAAGTGAGTGATCTGGTTGACCTGGTCGTTGACTACTTCTGCCTGCAAGCTGATCACGCCCACACTGAGGCGGTTCTCAGAGAGCTTGACCCTGTAGTTGCTGAAGCCATTGACTTCGCGCCGGGCATTCGCATACTTGCCCAAGAACCGTGGGAGTGCCTGATCAGCTATGTGATTTCTGCAAGGAATTTTATCCCTTCGATTAGATCGACCGTTGCGCGGCTCGCAGAGAGATTTGGTGAGCGCGTCTCGAATGACGAATATGAACAGGTGTACGGGATGCAATGGTACGCTTTTCCAACGGCGGATTCGCTCGCTGATGCATCTGTACGCGATATCGAGGAGTGCGGCGCTGCTTTTCGAGCACGGTATATATCCAAGCTTGCCAACCTCGTGGCTTCCGGCGAAGTAGACCTCACGGAGATCGCTTGGTTGCCCTACAGGAGTGCCAAGGAGAAGCTAATGTCCCTGTACGGCGTGGGACCTAAGATAGCCGAGTGCGTCCTGTTGTCCTCAATGAGGAAATATGAGGCCTTCCCAATAGACGTCTGGATTAGCCGCGTCCTGCGCTTCGTTTATCTGCGAGATCCTAAGGCAAGCCTTAAGCAGATGGAGGCGTTTGCAAAGAGCAAGTTCGGAGATCTCGCTGGTTTTGCTGAACAGTACTTGTTCCACTGGGCGAGGACGCTGAAAGGCGATTACCTGAGAAGGCTTGATCAGGCCACGAAATAAGTGATTCCGGCGGCGCAGTCAATGCACGCCGGGTGTCTTTTCGGGGTGGAGGTGGGTTCGGTTCATTGTGCGGACATGAGTCTTTCAAGAAGTCAAAGCTGTTAGCCGTTGTCAACCCAGTGTCCGGGAGAGGCAGAGCGAAAGCAGCATGGCCGCTCTTGGAGAAAGCGTTGATCGAGCTCGGCATTGAGTATTCCGTGGAATGGACACAGCACCCGGGGCATGCTACTGACTTGGCAAGTCACGCACATACCAGGGGTTTTTCTAGAGTTCTCTCGATCGGGGGTGATGGCACCCTGAGAGAGGTCATTCAGGGTCTGCTGGGGACGGACATAGAGGTCGGCCTAATACCCGCAGGCTCTGGCAACGATTTCTGTCGTACGCTTGGGGTTCCTCGGGATCCGTTGCGCGCCCTGGATGTGGCATTGGGTGGAGATGTCAGACAAGTCAATGTAGGTGAGATAGACGGGACTGCATTCATCAACGTCGCAGGGTGTGGAATCGACGCTGACATCGCAATGCTGGCAGCTACCAAGCTCCGTTTCTTGGGCGGCAGATTGTCGTATTTCGCCTCGGCACTTGTCCAATTGGCAGTGCACAAACCAAAGAGGTACAAGTTGACTATAGACGGCGAGACGATCTCAGTAAATGCGTATCTGATAGCTGCAGCTAATGGACGCTACTACGGTGGCGGAATGATGATAGCTCCAAACGCAGATCCTTGCGATGGGTTGTTCGACGTCTGTGTTGTTAGGCACATGCCCAAAGCCGAGTTCGTCGTCAATCTCCCAAGAGTATATGCGGGAAACCATCTTGGCCACCCGCGAGTAGAGATGTGGAGAGGGCGCAGTGTTGTCGTTGAGACGGATTCACCGGCTCGATGCCAGGCTGACGGTGAGGTCGTGGCGACAACGCCTGTGAGGTTTCAAATATCGCAGCATCTCGTTTCGGTTGTTTGTCCGCCGGGAGCGAGTAAGATTTCGCGCGGACGTTGAAGGATCGGCCTGCACCAGGACGATTGGACAACATACCTTGAGTTAAACAGCCGTATTGGCGTTAACTGCGCGTTGACGAAATCTGCAACTTTGGCTATAGTAATTCATGCATCCTGCAGCCGCGGGGACTGCAGGGCAGGGGGCGAATAGCTCAGCTGGGAGAGCACCTGCCTTACAAGCAGGGGGTCACAGGTTCAAGTCCTGTTTCGCCCACCAACGTGGTCTTGACAGTTTACCACCAGATGCGCTAATATAGTAGACGAAGTCAATGATGCGGAGGCGTGGTGTAGTGGTTAACATGCCTGCCTGTCACGCAGGAGATCGCGGGTTCGACTCCCGTCGCTTCCGCCACTTTTCTTCGCCGCGGTAGCTCAGTTGGTAGAGCAGCGGACTGAAAATCCGCGTGTCGGCAGTTCGATTCTGCCCTGCGGCACCACTTGGTGCGGACGTGGCTCAGCGGTAGAGCATCGCCTTGCCAAGGCGAGGGTCGCGGGTTCAAATCCCGTCGTCCGCTCCATTTCTATCTTATGCGAGTGCACACTTGAGGCCGGTGCTGATGAGAGGGCGACATAGCCAAGTGGTAAGGCAGCGGTCTGCAAAACCGCTATTCCCCGGTTCGAATCCGGGTGTCGCCTCCAGGTGTTACAGAAATGGGGCGCTAGCTCAGTTGGCTAGAGTGCTACGTTGACATCGTAGAGGTCACTGGTTCGATTCCAGTGCGCCCCACCATTCATGTCGGATGCTAGAGCACCCGGCTTTTTTTATCCTCAAGAGCCCCACATGTACTTCTTGCATCTCCATTGCATGGACCCCGGTGAGAGGGTTTTCAATGCCCTTTATGGAGGAGAATGCTGGCACTGTGTCGAACAATGCCAATAAGTCGCAGGATTTTGTTTTCCGGTTCCATTGGATGGCGTATTCGGACAAGTACCCTGCTTATCAACGGCTACCCCTTGCCGTAGATCTTCTCGGTTATCCAATCCAACGTCTTGCGGGCTCCTTTGGCGTTGAGGTGTTTGACGTTGAAGAGTTGGACGAGTTGGGGAGAGGGTTGGTTGGCAGAGGCAAAGATTGGAGGTGCCCAGTCCATGCGAGGTAGGCGATTGAGTCGGACGTGTTCTCGATTGTCTGCATTCATTTTGGCTCTTCTCTTGATGGTCAGTTCGCAGGTGGCATATGTCTCAGAGCCCGACGCATTCAGCGAAGTGATGCCTTACGATGTCCTGTGCGGGCCGGAGCCTCCTCAGTTTGCACAGGTTTCATCCGAGTTGCAGGTCGGGTCATCGGATACTGCTTTAGACCGGGCCTACGAACTGATACTGGCAGGTCGCCTTGTCGAAACATTGGACTTGCTTGATTCTGCAGGCTACACGGAGGGAGCGAATCCGCGAGCAGATTATTACCGGGTTCTTGCGCTGTGTGGCACCAAGAGGCTGGATGATGCTGTCGAACTTGTGCAGTCATTGTTTGAGGATCAGGCCTATGCCGGGCTGGCCCACTATGCACTTGGATGTGCATACCTGAATCAATCCGGGCTGTATGATTCGTCGAGCCCTGCGTCCGCATTGGCGCAGTTTGAGAAGGCTTGGAACCTGCTCCCCGATGCCAGTGGGTTGGCGTTTTACCTGGGGCTGACTCACTACGAGTTGGGAGAGTACGCCCGCGCCGCGGAGATGTTAGAGGTCGCTGTTGAGCGCGATGAGTCTCTGGCACAGGGTTACCTCAATCTAGGATTCGCACTTGCTAGACTGGGGGAGACTCAGGCAGCACTCGATGCTCTACACAACGCGGCTCAGCTCGGGCACGATCATCGGCAGGCGTTCATGGCTATTGGAGATCTCTATTTCGAGTTGGGCGATTTCGAGGCTGCTGCCTCTTGTTACAAGGTCGTCTCCGACGAGGGCTTTTTGTCCGCTCAGTACAAGCTCAGCCTGGCGCTGCTTCTCTCCGGCGAGGTCGAGGAGGCCAAGGCTGTTGCAGAGGAACTGGTTTCAGCGTATCCAAAGCACTTCGATGGGTGGATAACCCTTGGAAGGGCTAGACAGGCTCTGGGAGAGATAGAGGGAGCGATAGAAGCCTTCGAATCAGCGCTGTGGTTGAGGCCGGGGCACTTCAGTGTTCGACTGCATCTGGCGTCTGCTTGTCTTGCTGCATCCGAGATCGACAGGGCCAAGTCATATGTAGAAGAAGCACTGGACATCTACGGCGGAGATGCTGTTGCCTATAGATTGCTCGCTGAGATCCTAGAGGCGCAGGGAGACATGGACGGCGCACGTGAAGCAGTCAGGAAGTCTGTTCAGATTGACCCCTCCGATGCGTTGGCTCGCAGCCTCTACGAACGGTTGATTTAGTGCGATTTTCGTTGCTGCTTTTGTAAGAGCGCCTAGGACTTGCCTAGGCGCTTTGTCGCGTATAGGCGCTGTCTTAGCACCTATGCGCAGAATAGACTCTCGGTCCTGAACGCATACTACGGCGTGCAGGAGGGTCACCTGTTGCAGATAGTCTCTATTGACGCGGGCGAGTACGTTCGGCATTTACTTGATCTATTGACTGTTCAGTCCAGGTTGTTGGCGTCTCTGTCTTTGAGCGTTGAACTCGAGGTTGACGGGCCGTTCGTTACTGCTCTGTTTGAGCAGGACCGAGAGATCGGGTTCAGGCGAATCAACAGATGGGTTCCACTAGAGAACACGCAGATACCGGAGATGTATTTGCAGTGTGCGAATGCACTGGAGGGACAGGGCAAGTCGCTGGTTCGGATATGCTTGTCTGCAGCGATAGCTCGCGTCATACGAGAGCGAGTGGCGGTAGACTATATGTCGGCACTGCTTAGCCGGATCGGCCCGGTATTTTCGCAGGACGAGCGAGCTGTCATGCTGGATGACGCGGTCAGATTGACTTACGCTGGCGAGCTTCGCGAGGAGTACGTGCTGAGCTCGGACCCTGAGGCCGAACCTAATCTGTGGGCATGTCTGAGTTGTACTGAGCTCGAGCCAGTACCAGGCACGGTCTTCAAGGTTGACTATGTGTTCCTACGAGTGTTCGAGCACTTGTGCACCAGCAACCAGATCTCGGTCGAGGGGTTTGTGAGATTTCGGCTTAGGGACTACCTCAGCAGGCTGCGTGCTGCTGTCTATCGTGCCATTGACGGGTATCTTCTTGACCAACAGCATACAGAGTTTGTTGACTTGCTGAGATACTTCGTAGAGGTACAGGAGCCGCGGATCGAATCTGTCACTGTCGTCCGCAGAAGCGACGGTCGCTTGGAGCTTCTCGATGAAACTGGTAGGGCCATTAATACGGAGGGACTGCTTGAGAGCATAGACGACTTGCTCGATGACGATTTCAACGTCGAGGATCTGCTTATAGGGCTCCTCATAGCCATTGCGCCCTCGCGGGTGTTGATATGCATGAGAGGCGGACAGCTACTATTTGATACAACAATGCGAGTCTTTAGGGACCGGATACTGGTTTGTGACGGATGTTCGAGTTGCCAGCTGTACAAGCCTTGAGGGCAGTGTTTGTTTTGTCACTCGCGGTGCGAAGTCTCAGACTTCGACGCCTGCAGCGGCAACCCTGTCGCTATTGACAGCGTGCACCGCATCGTATAAGCTTATAGATAATCTAGGAAACTTGGTTGTCCGTCACAGGCGTTGACGCAGGACAAGTAGCGGTGCGAGGAGATCGCCAGAGAAGAGGGGCCTTGGCTGAAAGCCTCTCTGTTCGGACTCGCTCTGTGAAACCGCCTGTCAGCCACCAGTGAGAAAGCTGTAAGGCATAAACTGGTCGGGAGGATCCCGTTATAGATCCCAAGAGAGGCAGGACCTGTCGTCCTGCAACTTGGGTGGAACCGCGAGTGAACCTCGTCCCAATCACGGACGAGGTTTTGTTTTTGATGCACGAGGCCTGAAGGCTAAGGCATTAGCTGATGGAGGAGAGGTAGCAATGGGACAGATCCGTATATTGCTCAAGGACGGTTCGTCGCGTAACTACGAACAGGGCGTGACGCTCGAGCAGATTGCGCTCGACATCAGCCCTCGCTTGCGCAAGGCCGCTGTGGCAGGCCTTGTAGATGGCATGATGGTCGATCTGACGTATCGGCCCCAAGATGGATCAGTGGTCGAAATAGTGACTGAGGACTCAGAGGAGGGCCTTTCAGTCATCAGGCATACAGCAGCTCACATAATGGCTCAGGCTGTGATGCGGCTTTTCGATGGAGTCAAGCTCGGGATTGGTCCGTCTATTGAAGACGGGTTCTATTATGATTTCGATCTCGATCACAGGCTCTCTCCGGAGGATCTTGAAAGAATAGAGGAAGAAATGCGCAAAATCATAGCTGAGGACCTCCCGATAGTCCGAGTCGAGTTGCCGAGAGAGGAGGCGTTGCGCAAGGTCCTGGACGCGGGCCAGTCATACAAGGCTGAGCTGATAGAAGAATTTGAAGATGACACCGTCAGTTTTTACTCCCAGGGCGAGTTCGTAGATCTATGCAAGGGGCCGCATCTGGTGTCGACGGGAAGGCTTAAGGCGTTCAAGCTGCTCAATGTCGCCGGCGCTTACTGGCGAGGCGATGAACGCAACAAGATGCTGCAGCGGGTATATGCCACTGCATTTGCCAAGCAGTCCGACCTTCAAGCCCATCTCACTCGTCTTGAGGAGGCCAAGAAGCGCGATCACAGAAGACTCGGCAGGGATCTGGACCTTTTTAGCCTCCATGAGGAGGGTCCCGGATTCCCATTTCTCCATCCGAAAGGCATGGTAATATGGAACGAATTGCTGACATACTGGCACGAAGTCCACGCAAGAGCGGGCTACAGCGAAATCAGGACGCCGATTATCCTCAATAGGGGCCTTTGGGAGAACTCAGGCCACTGGGACAAGTACCGAGAAAACATGTACTTCACTGAAATAGACGGGCAGGACTACGCGGTTAAGCCAATGAACTGCCCCGGCGCCATCCTGATATACCGCAATAGCTTGCACAGCTACAGAGAGTTGCCCATCAGATATGCTGAGCTGGGCCTTGTGCACAGGCATGAGAAGTCTGGGACTCTGCACGGCCTCATGAGAGTCCGAGCATTCACCCAGGATGACGCGCACATTTTCGCAAGGCCGGACCAGATACAAGACGAGATACTTGGAGTCATCAACTTGATCGACGACTTCTACCGCACGTTTGGTTTTTCGTATCACGTCGAGCTCAGTACGAAGCCAGAGAACGCGATCGGATCGGACGAGATCTGGGAGCTTGCGACTGAGTCATTGAGGGCTGCCCTAGATGCGAGAGGTATCGACTACAAGGTTAACGAAGGCGATGGAGCGTTCTACGGCCCGAAGATCGATTTTCATCTCACAGATTGCCTAGGACGGACTTGGCAGTGTGGGACGATCCAGCTAGACTTCGTAATGCCGGAGCGGTTTGACCTGTCCTATGTTGGTGACGATGGAGACAAACACAGGCCGGTTATGATTCACCGAGTTGTCTTTGGGGCTCTTGAACGGTTCATGGGGATGTTGATCGAGCACTTCGCAGGGGCCTTCCCTGTATGGCTGTCGCCTGTGCAGACTGTCGTGATGCCTGTTAGCGAGGCTCATGTTGACTACGCAGGTTCCGTTGCTGAGCAGTTGAGGGATATAGGAGTCCGATGTGAGCTTGATGACAGGAACGAGAAGCTTGGATACAGGATCCGCGAGGCGAGGCTGCAGAAAGTCCCGTATATGCTCGTAGTAGGTGACAGCGAGGTAAGTTCTCAGTCTGTATCGGTCAGGGCAAGAGGCCAGGCGAACGCAGAGACCGTATCGCTTGACTCGTTCATCGAGAGGATTAAGCGTGAGATCTCTGAGAGAAAGTTGACTCCTTGACAAACCCTGTGATATACTATCAGCGCCTGACCAATGACCGACAGTAGTCGGGCAGGTCATGCGATTGACAATAGGGCGTAAGTAGAGGCACCTGGCTTCTCACCCTGCGACGTCTAGAGCTGTCAGCAGGGTTCTAGTGTTCGGATTTTACCGTTGCAGTCTTGCTGCTGCCCAGACGTCACTGACGTCTCGGGCTATCGGCTGTCAGCAGGTGGATTTGGCAACTAGGCGGGTGTCTGTCACCCGCCTTTTTGTGTCATTCGCTAAATATCAGGAGGTGTCTGGCCATCGATAAGGGTACTCGAGTGAGTGACAGGGGTCTTCGCGTCAATGAGAATATCCGTGCTAGGGAAGTTAGAGTTATTGACGAGAACGGTGAGCAACTGGGAGTCATGATCCCACGGGAAGCATTACGGATTGCTAGAGAGCGGGGGTTGGATCTCGTAGAGGTTGCACCTAACGCTCGCCCCCCTGTCTGTCGCGTTATGGACTACGGCAAGTACATGTACGAGAAGAGCAAGAAGGAAAGGGAGTCCCGCAAGAACCAGAAGACTGTCAAGATTAAGGAAGTCAGGATATCGCCAAAGATCGATGATCATGACTTCAGTGTGAGAGTCAAGAACGCAGTCGGATTTTTGCAAAAAGGCAACAAGGTCAAAGCGACTGTGCGGTTTAGGGGACGGGAGATTGTGCACGCTGATATAGGCAAGAAGCTTCTCGAGGACCTGGCGGAATTCGTTCAGGACTATGCTGTAGTCGAACGTGATCCTAAGGTAGAAGGCCGGAACATGATCATGATATTGGCCCCCAAGCAGAGCGAATAGACACCCTGAACCGGCGCCACCTGTTATTGCACGCGTCGAGTAGAGAAGCAGTCCTCTACGGCAAGTAGTGTCAATGCGGTCGTGAAGCGATACGATGTCTTGACTTGCTCGATACCGTATCGTGCTTGGGTTCGCGCGTCGAAAAACGCGCTTCCATTGGCCTATCGGGTATGCTGGTGGACAAGGCATCGTACAAGAAGGAGTGTGTGACATGGCCAAGTACAAGATGAAGACACATCGAGGCGCCGCCAAGCGTTTCAGAGGGACGGGTGGAGGCGGCCTTAAGAAGTACAGCGCTTACACCAGTCACAAGACAGGGAAGAAGTCACCCAAGCGCAGGAGGCAATTGCGGCAGGGTCGGTTGGTCGCGAGCGCTGACCTGAAGCGTATGAAGCAGCTTCTACCCTACGCCTAGAGTAGAACTGATCCGAGGAGGAGATCGGCATGCCGAGAGTAAAGAGCAGTGTTACAAAGAGGCAGCGGCACCGAGAGGTCTTGAAGGAGACCCAGGGGTTTACCGGCACCCGAAATCGCCTGTTTAGGCGTGCGAATGAGGCTAGGCTCAAGGCGTTGGCCTATGCATATAGAGATAGACGCACTCGCAAGAGAGATTTTCGCAAGCTTTGGATCGCACGGATCAACGCGGCTACTCGAGAGCATGGAATGAGTTATTCTCACTTCATTGGCGGGCTCAGAGACGCGGGCGTCGAGATCAACCGGAAGGTCCTCGCGGACATGGCCATTGCTGATCCTCAGGCATTTGAACAGCTAGTGGAAGTCGCAAGGAGTGCAGCTCAGTAGATCGCTGGGCGTACTCCAATGCTGTCGTCAACACCGGGCCTGGCACATAGCCAGGCCGTCTTGTCTGCATGGCGGTGAGGCATCGCGTGGTTGTCTCCAGCATACATAACTCCAAGGTCAAATCGGCCAGGCGGTTGAGGCAGTCCAAGTATAGAAAGCGGGAAGGTCTGGTCCTTGTAGAAGGCGTCAAGCACGTCCGGGACGCGCTTTCTGTTGGTGGCAAGCTGCTCAGGCTATTTGTCTCGAGCCGAGTGCTCGAGGATCCGTATGTCACCGATCTGGTCGGCTCCGCTTCGTCCAAAGGAGCCGATATCGTCGTGTGCACAGAGGCAGTCATCTCGTCTATGTCTTTGGTGCAGTCGGGCCAAGGTGTAGTAGCGGTGTTTGAAGCCCCGCTTGTCGGAGCTTCGAGCCTGGTAGACCTGATGGGTGCAGGCGGGATGGGGTTCGTCCTTGATAGGCTTCAGGATCCGGGCAATCTGGGAGCGGTGATGCGCACTGCCAGTGCATGCGGAGCCGGCGTCATTGTGTCAGAGGGCACGGTAGATCCTTTTAACGAGAAGGTCGTGAGGTCGAGTGCATCGACGCTGTTTTCGGTAAAGATGGCGAGAGTAGCCTCAGTACCGGCCTTTGTTGAGCATCTCAAGTCAGCACGCATCAAGGTGGTTGCACTGGATGCATGCTCTGACCGGTACTATTTTGACGCAGATCTCACCGGGCCGCTGGCGCTCGTCGTAGGCAATGAAGGTGCAGGGATCTCACAAGGTGTTCTGAGAGCCGCTGACGAGATTGTTTCTATACCCATGCACAGTAGCGCTGAGTCGTTGAACGCGGCTGTCGCTATTAGCATAGTGGCGTACGAGGCCGTCCGGCAGCGAATGAAGGCGAACAACCTTGTTTAAGGTGGGCACGAATGCTATAATGGTCACGAAGCCCTCTTGAATGACTGGAGAAAGGTAGTGGTCGAATGGTTTTGACCGCGGATTTCTTCTGGCGGATCTTCGAGATGACCGGATCGATCACCGCATATCTGCTCTATCGTGAGTACAGTCTCCAGTAGTGCTCTCTCGGTCCAATACCACATATCACGGATTCGTGACGCGTGCAGTACGCATCATGCATTGGCGGAGTCAGCCGGATCGCTGTCTTGACGTCTCCTTGAGTCATCGCTAACGTGTTTTTCGGCAAGAGGTGGACGAAGCTGTGCCGCATACTGTGGACGCAGTAACAGTTTGTGTGGTTGTTGTACTCGCCCTCGGCTTCGCAGCTGGGGTCAAACGCGGTTTGGCTGTAGTTGCCCTTGATGCCGCTGCGACGATCGTTGCCCTTGCTGTTGCCTGCAGCCAGTATAACCTCGTCGGGCGACTGATCGGCTTCATCGCCAACATAGACGCGTTTGCCAGTGCGGTCAGCGGGTTTGTAGTAGCTTTCTTTGCCATGTCGGTAGTCACGCATGTCGTTGCGACGCTGTTTGCGAAGTTGCTTAGGAAGCGCGTCATCTCAGTTGCAGAACGCGTTACCGGCGGTATAGCCAATGCTGCTTGTACGTGTGTAGTCGTATCCGTACTCCTAAGCATAGTTCTATGTGTCGCGGTTGACCCTCTGACCCAACACGTAGCCAAGTCAGAGGTATCCATGGCTCTGGCTCAATCTGTTCCAGCCTTGCTTCGTGTTGTCGGTTTGGATCTGCCGGAGTTTCTCGACTGGGATGCGATCAAGCCGACCGCATTTTCCTCGCATACTTGGCCCCTCCTGATCCGAGTCTAGCTAGTGCCGGAATAATCACCTGCTAGAGATGGATACTATGCGTGTCGATGAGTATGTACATCAGAGTGATAGTGCGAACGACAGCCGTCTACCTCTCGTTGCTGATTCTTGTACGGATCATGGGCAAGCGAGAGATAGGCCAGCTGTCACCGTTTGACCTAGTCGTCGCGATACTAATGGGTGAGCTTGCCGCGTTTGCTCTAGAAGTCGAATCGGACTTACTTGAAACACTTCTGCCGTTGGCTTTGATTGGACTGTTTGAGTTGCTCCTCTCATTTGCATCACTGAAGAACCATACACTGCGAAGGCTGATCACAGGCAGCCCTACTGTCGTAATCAAGAACGGCCGGATTCTCTACAGAAGTCTGAAGAAAAACCGCTACAACATCAGTGACCTCTTGAGCCAGCTTAGAGAAAAGGACGTTTTCTCGCCTTCAGAAGTGGAATATGCAGTCCTTGAGCCTTCTGGTAGACTTAGTGTACTTAGAAAGAGCCAACAGCGTGCGGTTACGCCTTCAGACTTGGGCCTCGAGACTGAGTATGAGGGCCTGGCTTACCCGCTCATCTGTGATGGAGTGGTCCAAGAGGAGACCTTGGAAAAGCTTTCGCTGTCGCGTGAGTGGTTGGATGAGCAGCTGAGGCAAAGGAAAATAGGAGCTGCTCAAGATGTTGCACTGGCTCTAATAGAGACTGATGGCAGCCTCTATGTATCAACAAAGGATGCAGAAGACCACGGCACTTCAGCAGGACTAGTGCCGTAGGCGTATGCCATGTGCTGTGTCGACACTGGACAGCAAGGGCTTTGGGTATTAGCATCAAAGGAGAAGAGAGCAGCGGCGCGTTCGATGCCTGATACATGCGTTTGCGCAGGTCGTGCAGGTAGGCAAGAGAGGGGTTATACAGTGACTGAGGAGACCAAGAACCGACGCGTGGAAGTCTTGGCGCCTGCCGGTTCGTTTGAGTCTCTCGTGGCAGCAGCTGAAAGCGGGGCCGACGCTGTGTACTTCGGAGGGACTCAGTTCAGCGCCAGGCAGTATGCAGACAATTTTGACAACGATGACTTGGCTCGCGCAATAGACTATCTACATGTCAGAGGAATCAAGGCATATCTTACTGTCAACACTCTGCTGTATGACGACGAGATGTTGAACGCCTTGCGTTTGGCAGCTGCCGCATACTCGATGGGAATAGATGCCCTGATAGTTCAAGACATCGGATTCGCTATGGCAGTTAGGCGGCTGCTGCCTGATCTGGAACTGCATGCAAGCACCCAGATGACCGTGCACAATCCACAGGGCGCTCGTGCGCTTTCAGAACTAGGGTTTAGCAGAGTGATCCTTGCCCGCGAGTTAAGCCTCTCGGACATTGCGGCAATCAAGAAAGTGTGCGGTCCCATTGAGCTTGAGGTGTTTGTGCACGGCGCCATCTGCATCTCGTACTCCGGGCAGTGTCTGATGAGCAGTATGGTCGGCGGACGCAGTGGGAACAGAGGCCGATGCGCCCAGCCCTGCCGTCTCGAGTACAGTCTCGTAGAACTCAACTCGTGTGGGCCTGCACGCGGTTTTGAGCCTGACAGAGGCAGACTACTGAGTCCCAGTGACCTGTGCCTCATAGAATGCCTTCCAGAACTGATCAAGGCCGGCGTGGCCTCGTTCAAGATCGAAGGCCGAATGAAGGGCCCCGAATATGTGGCAACTGTCACTAGGGCGTACAGGTGGGCGGTTGACAAGTACTACGAGACCCGTCAAGTACCTGCAGATGAGCTTCGTGAAGTAATCGGCGAACTCCAGGTTATCTTTAACCGCGGCTTTACCAAGGCCTATTTTTATGGACGCCCGGCAGAGGACTTGATGAGTCCAGGACGCTCTAGCAACCGAGGCGCATATGTAGGCAGAGTCGTGCAAGTAGACTCTCGCGGGCCTAGTCAGAGTGTAGTTGTACGGCTAGAAGCAGACCTGTCAAGAGGGGACAGGATTGAGATATGGATCTCCAAAGGCGGCAGAGTTCGCAGGGCCGTTGACAAGCTGATGATTCGAGGGACAACTGTTGACTCTGCTGCAAGCGGAGACGAAGTGGAGATAGAGATCGGCGGTCAAGTGCGCGTGGGTGATCGGGTGTTCAAGACACGCGACGCGGAGGTAGAGCGCACCGCCCGTCAATCTTATGCCTCTCCGAGAGCGCAGCGACAGCTTCCTGTCAGGTTTGAGGCGGAGGCCGTATTGGGTAAGCCTTTTAGGGTGAGGTTGACTGACAGCCATGGCAATCAGGTTGCGTCTGAGTCTTCCTATATAGTAGAACCAGCGCTGCGTCAGCCGACGACTGCATCCGACATAGAGGCAAACTTGAGTCGGACAGGTAATACACCCTTTGCTGTAGACTCAATTGCTGTTAAGATGGACAGTGGCGTCATGGTCCCAAGGAGCGTCGTCAATGAATGCCGCAGGGACTGCATAGCCAAGCTCGAGTCCAGGCGTGCTGAAGCCTTCCACAGACAGAGCGTGACAGACTCTGCGGTTTTGGCGGTTCTACAGGCGTCGACTCAAGGTGCAGACAGTGTCAAACAGAATGCCAAGACTGCAAGAAGGCTCCCTGGAGTGTCGGTCAGCACCACGACATTCAGGGATATCGACGCGCTAGTAGAAGCCAAGCCAGATCGAGTGTACTTGTCACTTGAGTGCTTTGGCAATCACCCCGACTGCTTGTGGGACTCGAAGAGGCTGAGAGAAGCAGTCGAGCTCGTTTCCTCGTCTGATATCGAAACATATATCAGGCTACCGCGCATTCTCAAGGCGCACGAGATCGACGAGGTTGTCGGCCTACTAGCTAGTCTCATAGACGACATCGATCTCCCGGTAATTGGAATTCTGGTCGGCGGACTTGGTTCTGCCTGTGCTGTGGCTGACGCACTGAATCTCGCGCCTGGCGCCTCTTTTCATGCGAAGCTGCAGGAAGAAGGTGCTGCGCAGAGCGGACTGAGAGATGGAGTGCAGGTCCGGCTGCATGCGGACTATTCCGTTGGCATAACCAACTCGTCTGCCATTAAGGCATTGAAGGCGATGGGTTTCATTGGGGTCACGCTGTCGCCTGAGCTCAATATAAGCAGGATAAGGTCCCTAGCCGTTGAGTCTGACATGGTCAATGAGATAGTCGTACACGGAAGGTTGCCACTGATGATATCTGAACAGTGCATCGTCGGATATCTTAGCCAATGCACGAGAAAGGGCTGCCGGTTCTCACCTGATGGGCGGCCATACGGCCTGCTGGATCGCAAGGGATACGTGTTTCCGCTATTGTCAGACCGGTATTGCAGGACTTATCTTTTGAACTCAATGTGCATGTGCATGGTTGATTCTATGAACGATCTCCTGACATTAGAGGGGATCAACCTTTACAGAATAGAGGGATACGGGGAGTCGAATGCGGCTCTCGCGCGAGTGGTTAGTGCTTACAGGAACGCGATCTCAGGCGAAGCAGAGTTGCCTGCGTGTGAGAGCCTGGTGGGCAGCGGCGGCCGCGGCTTTACTAGAGGCCACTTCTACAGAGGTGCGGATTGAGCGCGTCGGTTTTATACCCGAGCTGTTTCTAGGAGTGTTGAGCTAGATGGATGAGAAGACTCTGAGGGTGCTGGAATACCAGAGGGTGCTTGAGATGCTGGCAGACCATTGCTCGTTTTCTTTCAGCAAGCAATTAGCCCGCTCTCTCAGGCCCAAGACCAGCTTGCAGTTTGTCAAGGGCTTATTGTCGGAGACGACAGAAGCTGCTGAGTTTTTGAACCGCTCAGGAGAGCCTCCATTTGGCGCGGTGACTGATGTCAGGGCCGCAGTTTCAAGAGCTCGAATCGGAGGGAGCTTGTCAGGTGCCGAACTGCTTGCGATCAGCGACACGCTGCGGTGTGGGGCGCGGTACAAGCGAGCGATTCTCGAGGCTAAGGACGACTATCCTATATTAGAGAGTATTGCGTCAAGTGTGGCTGATTTGGCTGATCTGCGGGCCACGCTGGAGAAGTCCATAGGTGAAGACGGTGACGTGCTCGATACGGCGAGCCCGCGGCTGGCGTCTATCAGGAAAGACATTTCTGTAATCAGCAACAGAGTTCGCGATAGGATGGAGGCGCTGATACGGGACAAGAATATGGCAGAGTATCTGCAAGAGTCGATCATAACTGTGAGAAACGATCGGTTTGTTGTCCCAGTCAAGAAGGAGCACAAGAATAGTGTAAGAGGTATTGTCCATGATCAGTCCTCCTCGGGAGCGACACTCTTTGTCGAACCACTGCATGTGGTCGAGTTGAACAACCGTTTGGTTGAGCTGCGATCAAGAGAGCTTGAGGAGATTGACGAGATACTGAGGTCTCTGTCACAGGAAGTTGCGAGTGTTGCTGATGATATCGAGGGCAATGTGGATAGCCTAGCGAGACTGGATCTGATCTTCGCAAAGGGAAGGCTGAGCAGGCGTATGCGTGCAGTAGAGCCGATGCTCTCTGACAGGGGAGTCGTGGACCTCAGAAATGCACGCCATCCGTTGTTGACCGGAGAGGTCGTGCCTGTCAGCCCGCGGGTGGGCGATGAGTTCACCACGCTCGTGATAACCGGGCCGAATACAGGTGGGAAGACGGTAACACTTAAGGTGATTGGACTGTTGTGCCTGATGGCGCAGACCGGATTGCACGTGCCAGCTGATGAGGGCTCGGTCGTCTCGGTGTTTGACGCGATCTTCGCAGACATCGGAGATGAACAGAGCATCGAACAGAGCTTAAGTACGTTTTCCTCGCACATGACCCAGATCGTCAACATCCTTGAAAATGCTACCAGTAACAGCCTGGTGCTACTTGATGAACTCGGAGCTGGAACAGATCCTACAGAGGGCGCAGCACTTGCTATGGCTATTCTTAAGTACCTTCATTCTAAAGGTGCCAGGACGGTAGCAACGACTCACTACGGACAGCTCAAGGCGTTCACCCACGAAGCTGAAGGGTTTGAAAACGCGTCTATGGAGTTTGACCTAAATACTCTAAGGCCCACGTACCGCCTGAACATCGGCCTACCTGGAAGCAGCAACGCTCTTGCTATAGCCGAGAGGCTGGGACTCAAGTCTGAGGTGATTGAAGACGCTAGGAGTCGGCTTGGGCAGCAGGATGCAAGCGTCGAGAGTCTCATAGAAGCCGTCCATCAGAAGAACCTCGAGTTTGACAAGAAGCTGGAGTCTGTTCGAGCGACTGAGCGGGAATTAAAGAGAATGAAGGCTGAGTTTGATAGGGTCAGGCATGAGTTTGAGAAAGAAAGAGAGGCCCTGTTGAGCGCAGCCCGCAAGAACGCAGAAATGGCTTTGGACAAGGCGAGACGAGAGGCGGAGAGCCTCCTCAGGCAGCTTCGAGACGTCCTCGAGGAAGGGAAAAAGAGCGGACTCACCCATGACGTGGTTGCCGCGATCGCGGGCGAGACTCGTCAGACGCTGCGCGATCTGAGCGAGCACCTGCGTGAGGACTCGGAGGTAGAGAACGCCCGAGAATACGAACCCGGAGAAGAGGTGCGCGAAGGCCAGGTAGTCTATTTGCATGAGTACAAGCAGACCGGCATCGTTTTAGAGTCCAGAACCGGCTCCAATACTGTTGTTGTACAGATAGGAGCTATGAGGGTCTCAGTGGACAGGTCGAAGCTGCGGAAGGTGGAGGACGGTGCCGCGGCTGTTCGATCGCGTCATCGTCGTGACGATTCGAGCAGAACACAACCGCAATCCAGACACGCCAAACCTTCAGGCAGTGTTGCGACAGACGTGCGCATGGAAATTGACCTGCGAGGAATGACTGTGGACGATGCTTTGATTGAAGTAGACCGCTACTTGGACAGCGCGGTCCTAGCAGGTTTGCCTTCAGTTCGAATAATCCACGGCAAGGGTACGGGAGCTCTACGGCGGGCGATCCACAGTCTCCTTGATACTCACCATCACGTTGGTTCCTACAGAGATGGCGGGCCCGCAGAGGGCGGCACCGGTGTCACGGTCGTCTCATTCGCCAGATAGGCCAAGGGACAATTGATCAAAGAGTGAACTCCGGGGGAAGCTCAGTTTTCTCAGGGCTTCCTCCGTGTACGTTACAGAATCGAATCGGCATTGTGGAATCGGATAAGACGTCACCGGTATTGGCCACTTCTTGATTCGTATCAGCTCTATATCGCTTTGTCGTCACGGCCTCAGACGGGCAGTGGATTGTCGCCAGCAGCCCTGATTCAGTGCATACGCTGCGCTCCACAATGACTATACTTGGATTGTGGATGATGCATTCCTGCGTGGGTTCGGTGCCCGCCCTAAACACCTCTTGGACAGGGCTCGGACACAGTGAGGTTGCAAGGTCACCCGTCACAGAGCATATCACTGCCTCAGTGACCGACTCAGGGACGTAGAAGTCAGACCGAGGCTTGTCTTCTAGAATCTCACTCATGTAGTCCGCCCATATTCTTGCAGCATCCCCGCTGGCGATGGTTCTGCCGTTGTACTCCAATTTCTCGCTCTGATCATCATTGCCAATCCATACAGCAGTGACGTATTCCGGACTGTAACCTACAAACCAGGCATCGGTGTTTGATGTGGTTGTCCCGGTCTTGCCTGCTGCAGGCCGGCCTATGTTGGCTGACCGCCCCGTTCCGACTCCTGCAGGGCTGTATATGACGTCACTAAGCATGTCAGTCATCAAATACGCAGTAGCCTCATCGAGTACTATGCTCCTTCGAGGCCTGTTTTCTTCGAGGACAGCTCCATAGCGATCTTCGACTCTAAGGACTGTAACAGGCTCAGCCTTAACTCCGCCGCTGGCCAGGCACCCATAAGCAACGGCCATGTCGATGGGTGCCACACCGTTTGTAAGCCCGCCTAGAGCCAGGGCATCGACGCGGTCGGTTCTGGCGCCCGACTTGACGAGAGTAGTGATTCCCATACTCTCGGCAGTCTGTATGACAGAATCGACACCGACGGCTCTGAGCAACTGAACCGATGCCGCGTTCTTGCTTCGGGCAATACCATACCTGAGAGTCACCGGACCCTCGTATACATTGTCCCAGTTGGACGGCCAAGTGTCGCCATCTTCTTCGGTGATCACCGGCTGGTCCTCTATTCTGGAGGCGGGATTCCACCCTTGCTTCAACGCTGTTACATACACAAATGGTTTGAAGGCGGATCCTGCCTGGCGAGTTGTCTGGACGGCCCTGTTGAAATCGGTGTCGCCACGGCCGCCGACCATTGCCCTTATGTATCCAGTCGCGACCTCCAGCGTGATGATGGCAGCTTGAGGTGATACTTGCATCCTGCCTTCAGGATCCGGGACCGTGATTCTGGGCAAGTGTTCTTCGAGCACACGTTCGGCCTTTCTCTGCATCTCCAGATCGAGAGTAGTGTATACTCTCAACCCGTCTCTATAGAGACGATAGGCGCCGTACTTGTCTGTCAGGTATTTGCGGATGTACTCAACATATTGCTGAGCTGTGTTTGACTGCTCAGGAAGATCAGCTAGTATGATCGGCTCTTGCTGGGCAGCCCTGGCTTGTTCGGCTGTTATGTACCCCTCTGATGCCATCATTGACAGAACGAGATTTCTGCGATCTCTTGCTCTCTCCGGATAGCGCCTAGGCGAGTAATTCTCGGGACTGCGAGGAAGCGCGGCAATCAGGGCAGCCTCAGCCAGAGTTAGATCGCTGACGTGCTTGCCAAAATAATACTGTGAGGCTGCTTCCACTCCATAAGTGCCGTGGCCAAGATAGATCTCGTTGAGATACCATTCGAGTATCTGCGACTTGGTGTAGGTTCTTTCGAGCTGTATGGCGTACACGGCATCTTGTATCTTGCGGACGAGTGTTTTTTCGTGGGTGAGAAATGCCAGCTTGGCGAATTGCTGAGTAATGGTGCTGCCGCCTTGCGCCTTGGTGCCTGTGCGTATGTCGACCCAGAGAGCTTTGAGTATTCGAATCGGGTTTATACCTCTGTGAGACCAGAAGTGCTGGTCTTCTATAGCTATGATTGCGTTTTGGAGATGCTTCGGAATCGAACTAAGCGGGACGTAAGTCCTGTTCTCGACCATAAAGCGACATATGACTTCACCGTGCCTGTCGTATACCACAGTGGCGATGTTGGGCCGGTATATGAGAGCCTCCGGACCCGGGATGGTTTGCAATGTGCCCGCGAGCAGACCGAGCCCGGCGCCGAGTCCGAGACACCCGACCAGCACTAACACCATTACTACGCCTAAGAAGACCCGCCGTCTTGGACGCTTGGTCGCTCGGGCCATGAACAGCTCGTCCCTCCAATCTTGCTGCCGTCTGGTCTGATCTGGCGGCAGCAGGATATTGTCCATCTGAAAACTATTCTACCAATAGCCCGCTGATTTGACCAGCAACCATCCAACAGCGAATGACGATTGCAATACAGCGATCGAACATAGCCGTTCAATTGACCATGGTGACAGACGGGTGATATACTGAGTGCGTGTACAGGTTAGGTAAGGAGGATTAGACAATGCCACTTCTGCCAATGTCCGTTCTACTTAATAAGGCCAACGCCGAGGGGTACGCCGTAGGCGCTTTTAACACAAACAACATGGAGATAACTCAGGCAATCATAGAGGGTGCAGTTGCAGAGAGGGCGCCGGTCATAATCCAGTGCTCAGAAGGCGCCATGAAATACGCAGGAGTCGACACAGTCGTGGCGATGGTGAAGGCACTTGCAGAGAATGTGGACATACCGGTTGCCTTGCACCTTGATCACGGCAAGGAGTTCGACAATATCATAAAGTGCATTCGTGCCGGATTTACGTCAGTGATGATAGACGCGTCTCACCTTCCTCTCGAAGAGAATATAGCGATGACCAAGAAAGTCGTTGAGATCGCACATGCTGCCGGGGTAAGCGTTGAGGCTGAACTGGGCAGGATAGCCGGTGTTGAAGACAACGTGTCTACTTCAGAAAGAGACGCCATGTTGACTGATCCAGACGAGGCGGAGCGCTTTGTCTCAGAAACTGGTGTAGACGCACTTGCTATAGCCATAGGCACTGCCCATGGGCCAAGGAAGTTCAAGGGCGAGCCTAAGCTCGAAATGGACCTGATCAGAGAGATCAAGTCAAGAGTGAATATACCTCTTGTCATGCACGGTGCTTCTGCTGTTCCCAAAGAGGTCATTGACAAGGCGGTCAGGTATGGCGCAGAGATAGAAGGCGCGTCCGGAGTGCCTGATGAGGCAGTAAGCCAGGCAGTGGCGAACGGCATTAACAAGGTCAACATAGACACAGACATGCGTTTGGCAATGATAGCCGCTATGCGAGAGGTTCTCCACAACAACCCGAAGGCCACCGATCCGCGCAAGGTATTGGGCCCGGCAAAGGATGCTATTGTGGAGATCGTCAGACACAAGATCTCCATCCTGGGTTCTGGCGCAAAGGCCTGATCCCTTAGAAAAGTGCTCACCTCTCATGTGCTATCGTCATACGATATGATGGGGGGTGGGCACTTATGCGGCTTAAGTCAGTGTCCGGGTTCGGTCCACGGAGACGCCGGTCGCAGACATGGAACATAGAGCTCATTGTTCTCGTAGTGTTTGTGCTAGGGGCAGCGTTGCTGTTTGTGATCGACACCCGCTTAAGTCCGACGATCTTGGCGTACGCAGAAGCTCGAGCTCGGACTATAGCGACTGATGCGATCAATGCCGCTGTCAATGACAAGATAGCCATTAGCATTAGATATGAGGACCTTGTGGACTTCAGGCAGGACAACCAGGGCCGGATAGTTGCAGTAAGGCTGAATACCGGTGAGATCAATAGGCTGGCGTCGCAGACTACGCTTCAAGTGCAGAATTCGCTGAGAAGCATTTCGGAAGACCGAATTAAGATTCCTCTTGGTCAAGCTCTTGGCAGCCAGATTCTGGCCAACCTGGGCCCGTGGATCACGGTTAGGATGAAACCGCTTGGAACGGTTCAGTCAACCGTAATTGACCAATTTGAGCAGGCCGGGATAAACCAAAGCCGACATAAGATATATCTACAGGTAACTGCCACGATTCAGGTAGTCATTCCGATGGTAAGCACTATTGTTGAAGTGACGTCCGAGGTGCCTATTGCTGAAAGCATCATATTAGGAGAGGTGCCTGAAGTGTATGTTGGCTCCGGAGACGGGTCCACGATAGAAGTTCCAGCTCGATGAGAATTGATTCACAAGACCCGGTTGACAGGATGGAACGGACATGGTATCATAGGAGTCGCCCCGCAGGGGGCGAACGTAGATTGCTCCTTGAAAACTGAACAGTGGGATGAAGAGGTTCCATTGAGTTTATTGGGATCCTGACAGGGATCCTGCCTGCGGAATATAGAGCGCAGGACAGACTTGAGACTTGATAGGCAGTGGAAAC
>FZPS01000157.1_pt19 | contig 190691 bp, 159 predicted proteins | sample 1817821 | NCBI WGS metagenome assembly FZPS01 (sample SAMEA104158645, study PRJEB21678) | metagenome | place: Germany | collected 2015-04-21 | reverse complement strand
TCCCCAAAACCATGCCGATATACGCGGTCTCTTCTTCACTGCGCGTTGTAAGAAACGCTTCACCTTGCTCCATAGTTCCCCGCTTTTCCGTATTTTCCTGGAAATATTATAACTTTGCCGGGCTGAAAAAGCAAATGCCCAGGCTGAAATAACCCCTTAGCGTCAGTAAAGGGCGCTACAGGATTAAGACCAGATTAGTGCCGTTCCTGCGGCACAGCGAAGGTGCTGCTTATTGTTGCAAAGATGATGCCGGTAAAAAATGCATAGCGGGGATGAAGAGACTGAATCGGCTAAAAATAGGCCGGGCTACGGTTGAATGAACGGGCCATCTGTTATAGAATAATAAGCACAAATTAAAAAGTTGAACAGTTCTGTTCATGGTATGGGCCAGAAGATATAAAAATAGAGCGTTGTAATGAGGGGAAAATTTTGAATTTACCGGATATCTCTGTGCGGCGTCCCGTGGCCACGATTACGATACTGTTGATTATCATTGTTATCGGGGTAGCTTCTTTAATTCAGACTCCGCTGGACCTGTTACCGGATATCAAGCCGCCTTACCTGGCGGTAATCACCATTTTCCCCGGCAGCTCTCCCCAGGAAAACTTGCAGATGGTCACCGAGCCGATCGAAGGGGCCGTCTCCCCCATTAACGGGGTTAAGAACATCCTTTCTCTCTCCCAGGAACATGTCTCCATGGTCGCTCTCGAGTTCAACTGGGGGGTTGACCTGAAGCAGAAACGCGAAGAGATCGGCACCCGCCTCGATCTGCTGACCCTACCTGAAGGGGTCCAGCGGCCGATTATTCTCGAGTTTGACCCTACCCTGCTGCCGATGATGCAGGTCAATGTCAGCAGCCGTCTCGATGCGGTCGAGCTGACCGAATGGTTGGAGGATACGGCCAGGCCGCGTCTCGAGACCATCCCCGGCGTGGCCAGCATCAGGGTCGAGGGCGGGGCCAAGCGCGATCTCTTTATCCGCCTCTTCCCCGGCCGCATCCAGGAAAAGGAGGTCTCTTTTGAACAGGTCTCCAATATCTTGCGGGCTACCCTGCTTAATCTTCCGGGCGGCACCGTCGAGGTCGATGAGCGGCAGATGCGGATCCGCCTGGTTGGCCGCTCTTTAGGCCCGGAGAAGCTCGAAAACCTGGTCGTCGGCTTCAAGCTGGACGAAGACGAATTAAGAAAGCTGATCGGGCGCTCGGTGGACCTGGATCTCAACCAGGCGCTTTCAGAGATGATGCCCTCTACCGATAGCCTAGAGATACCGATGCGTGAAATATGCCTTAAAGATCTCCTGCCGGAGCTAGAACTCCCCGGCAAGGACGACTTTCTGATCATTGCACCGGATCCCGCGCAATTAGAGCACTACGGCATTGACCTAAAGCAGATTGCCGAAGCGCTTCCCGAAGAGTGGGCGACGGTAATTGAAGAGGGAAAGCTGCATCTCACCCTGCCCCGGGGCGAAACCCCCGATCCGAAGCAGGTGCTTGATACTTACCTAGTCACCGTTCCCGATTTTGCAGCTTGGCGCAAGCAGCTGAAAGATCTTGAAAGCCAGGTTGAAAAGGACTTGGACCAGGCTTCGCATGAGCTGGAGAAGGCCATCGTCGATATGTCCATGGCCATGATCCTCGCTTCGGCGGGCTCGGGCGGCGGTGCAATACCAGAAGATGAATTTCCGCTAATCCCCATCCGGCTGGGCGAGATCGCCGAGGTTAAAGTTGACCTGCATGAAGCTACCTCTATTAACCGGATCAACTGCCAGCCAAGCATCGGCTTCTACCTACAGAAAGAGGGCGAAGCCAATACGGTGCTCGTCTCGCGCCAGGTACGCCAAGCCTTAGAGGAGCTAGCCGAAGAGTTTAACCAGCTGGACTACGATCTAAGCTTCAACTACACTTTCGACCAGGCTAACGAGATTGAGAACGCCTTAATGGACCTGGTCCGCTCGCTTTTGCTGGGCTCTGTGCTGGCCGTGGCCGTGCTGCTGCTCTTTTTAAGAAACTGGCGAACAATCCTGGTCATCGGCTTGACCATCCCTATCGCCATCATCTCGACCTTTGCCCTGCTTTACTTTGCCGGGCTCTCCATAAACTTGATGACCTTAGGCGCGCTGGCCCTGGCCGCCGGGATGCTGGTCGACAACTCTATTGTGGTTAGCGAAAATATTTACCGGCACCTGCAGCTGGGCTCCCCTTCCTTCAAGGCTGCGGTAGCAGGGAGCAACGAGGTTTCCGGAGCTATTTTTGCCTCAACCCTGACCACGATCAGCGTCTTCTTCCCGGTGGTCTTCTTGAGCGGGCTGGCCGGTGAACTTTTTAATGATTTCGCCCTGACGGTTACCTGTGCCCTGCTGGCCTCGCTGCTCATCGCCCTGACCTTGATCCCGATGTTAGCCTCGCGTTTTCTGCAGAGAGAGACCCGGGAACAACCGGACCAGGTTAAGCCTTCTCGCTACCAGGCTCTGCTAGGATGGATTTTGCAACATCCCTGGGTGGCTATCGGTATCGGCGCGGCGGCGGTTGCTCTCGGTATAATCCTTATTCCCTTCATGGGCTCGGACCTCTTTCCTACTCCCGAAGAGTCGGCTTTTTCGGTAGAGTTAAGCCTGCCTCCGGGTACGCCCATTGAACAGACCGACGCCTGCACGAAGGAGCTGGAAGCGATTATCGACCAGCTCGAAGGGGTCGAGCTCTTTACCTCGCAGGTCGGCGAGCAACAGCTTTTCGGCCTCTCCATCGAGTCGGGGATCGCTAACCGGGCCCGAATCAGGGTTACGGTGCTCCCCGAAGAGGTCGCTAACCTAGAGCAGATGATTAACACGGTTAGAGAAGAAGCCTCCGCGGTGCTCCCCGACGAGGCGGTGCTTAGCTTCAAGAGAGAATCGATCATGGATACAACCGGGCTTAGCCTGGGGCTGGAGGTCCTCGTCACGGGGCCAGAGCAAGAGAAGGTCATTGAACTTGCAGAGCAGATCGCCGAGAAGCTTAAAGAGCGGCCTGGCCTGAACGATGTGCGCAGCGCCTCAGAAGAGGCCATCCCGGAGGTACATATCAAGGTGGACCAGGCCAAAGCCCTGCGCAAGGGAGTCACCGCTTACCAGGTAGGGATGATGCTCTACGAAGCGGTCGAAGGTGTCTCCGTGGCCCGGCTGGAGACCGGCGAAGGGATTTTCGAGCTGATCTTAGGCTACCGGAAAAGCGATCTGCAGACGATTGAAGACCTGGAAAACTTAGGCTTCTACACCGCCAAGGGCTCATACCTGCGCTTAGGAGATATCGCCACTATCGAACAGTCACGGGGGCCGCTGAGCATTACCCGGGAAAACAAGCAAACCCTTGGCCGGATCCAGACCCAGCTGCACGGGATCAGCCTAAGTGAAGCTAACGAGATGGTTACAGAGGTTATTGAAGAGATGGAGCTGCCTCCGGGTTACCAGGCGGCAGAGGCTACCTCGAGCCTGATGGCCGAAGTTTTCGACGAGCTTTACCTGGTGTTGATCGTCGCTGCTTTCTTGGTCTACCTGGTCATGGCGGCTCAATTCGAGTCTTTCCTGCACCCGTTCATCATCATCAGCAGCCTGCCCCTGGCCCTCTCCGGGTCGGTAATCGCCCTGAAGATTACCGGGAATGGGCTGAGCATTCCGGCGATAATCGGCGGGGTGGTCCTGGTCGGGATCTTAGTCAACAGCGGGATTATCATGGTGGACTTTATTAACCAGCTGCGCAACATCCACGGCCTGCCTTTAAAAGAGGCCATCATGGACGGGGCCACCGCCCGCTTGCGGCCGATCCTGATGACCACGCTTACTACTATTCTAGGCCTGGTCCCCCTTTCGCTAGGCCTGGGCCAGGGCAGCCAGCTGCAGGCGCCGATGGCCATCGCCGTTATCGGGGGAATGACCAGCGGCACCATCTTGCTGCTCGGATTTGTCCCGGCGCTCTATTACCTACTAAATCGCCGGTGACAGGGGGACGTTTCTCCTGTCACCTAATTAGTAGGGGCGGCCCGTGGGCCGCCCCTTTGGCTACCTGCCAGAAACAGTTATTGGCAGTTGAGATGGTCAGTCCTTGATGCCGCTGTGCATCTTGATCAGGCGCTTGCGCGAGTCGATGTCGTACTGGTTGCGAATGGCGATCTTCTCCATGACCGGCGAACCGCCGCCATGCAGGCCGCCGACCTGGGCCACCCCGGCATGGGCAGAGCAGAGCATGTCGGAGAGGTAGCGGAAGAGGCGGTGCTGGTTCTCCGCCGAGATCCCGTCTTTGCGCTTCATATATTTTTCTAGTAAGGGCTGCGTTTCAGGGCTGAAAAAATCATCCTCCATAGGCAGGGTCGCCGGGAGCCCCCCCGCCAGGTCAGCAAGGGTCTCGTATTCATGGTAGAGGCTGACCCCGGCATGGTAGCGGCCGACATTGGTATAGATAATGTTGGGGATATGCGTCCCCGAAGCAGCTTCGGTCGATTTCACCGAGGCGGCGATGCCGGCAGCGTAGACCAGTTCAGCTGTGGCAATTAGCTCCGAGAGCTTATCCTTGACATGAGAGGCCTCGCCAACCCCGTTGTAGTCGGCCACCAGGGCAGAGGCGCCCATGATCAGGTCGGTAATAGCCGGCTTGCAGCCAGTGTAGCTGTGGCGGTGATAGGTGGCAAAAAGCATCGCCAGGATGCTGGCAAAGTAGGTCTCGCCGCAGAGGAAGACCCGCTCCCAGGGGACAAAGACATCGTCAAAAATGGTCGTCGAATCGGCTACCCCGTAGAAATGCTTCGTATGGATATGCTTCCGCGGCCGCGGCGTGGTAATCCGGACCACCTGCTTGATCCCCGGGGTATCCGCCGGAATCGAAAAGGCCACCGACCAGTCGGCTTCCTCATCGGTCATCAGGCGGGTCGGCACGACAACGATCTCGTCCGAGAAGGGGGCATTAGAATTATGCGCCTTGCAGCCGCGCACGACAATACCGTCTTTTTTCTTCTCGATGACCCGCAGGTAGAGATCAGGGTCACTCTGCTCGAAAGGCCGTTTCGAGCGGTCACCCTTGATATCGGTCTGGGCGCAATTGCCGACCAGGTCATTTTTCTGAAAGTATTTCATGAACTCGACAAAACGGGGATAGTACTCGGTACCGAAATTATCGTCGCAGTCTTTGGTCACCACCGAGAGCGCATTCAAGGCATCGATGCCCATGCAGCGCTGAATACAACCCCCCGCCTGCTGGCAGAGCAGGCGGGTGCATTCTTGCTTCTTCAACAGATCTTCAGAGCTCTGGTGAATATGGTTAAGCCGGTGCACCTCTTCGCCGGTAAGGTGTGATTTGGCGGTAATGGTATCTTTCAGGTTGGGATCTTTAACCCTCTCGAAGCTGTCGGCAATCAGGTCGACCCCCGGCTTAAGTCGAGGATCATCCCGGCCAATGAGCTCCCCCCCCATGTAGATATTTTTCCGCATCCGGTAGAGCCGCTCCCTGTAATCATCCGCCGTAACAATAGCCATCTCTTCTCCCATCCCCTTTCAATAACTTTTAAAATCATCTTAATTGTATTACACCGGGGAGCATTGTTCAAGAAAGAGAGGAACTGCCTAAGATGGCCATAAGAACGACGATATCTTTTTAAAGCACGCCTAAGGCTAAGGCTTTATTCCGGGGACGCTTTTTTGGTTAACCTTAACCGACTACGCAAACAACCCCCTCTTCTTCAACGACCTGTTTGAGCGCCTCCATCTGTCCTTTATCGGGAGGCTGGACATCGGGCATCGGATATTCTCTTCCCAGCTGTTCGAATTTCGGTTGCCCCAGCTTGTGGTAGGGCAGAAGGTGAATCCTCGTTAGATTATTTTCCCTGGCAAAAGCAGCAATTGCCCTGATGTTTTCAACATCATCGGTACACCCGGGAATTACCGGAACCCTGATTAAAACCTTGGAGGGGACTGCTGCCGCCATCTTCTTGATATTCTCGAGAATTCTCTTGTTAGAGACCCCGGTAAACTGTTGGTGTTTTGCCGGGTCCATAATTTTTAGATCGCACAGGTAAAGATCGACATAGGGAAAAGTAGCCTCGATCTTCTCATAGGCGGCAAAAGCCTCTGTTTCGATGGCGGTGTGGATATAATTTTCTTTACAGGCCTTAAGGATTTCCATGGCAAAATCGTGCTGGAAAAAAGGGTCTCCCCCGGACAAGGTGATACCGCCGTTGTCTCGAAAATAAGGTTTATCCCTCATTACAGGCTTCATTACTTCATCTACGCGCATTATCTTTCCGGTTATTTTTAAAGCATCATTAAAGCATGCCTGGACGCAATCAAGCTGGGGACAATGACGGCATTTAGAGCGATCAATACGGATAAATCCTTTATTCTTCTGTTCATCTTCGGCCCTGGTGATAGCATCCAGGGGGCACTTTTGAATACATTCAAAACAGCCCACACAGTTCATCGCATGATAGAAAACCTCGGGAAAAACATTCTGGCCTTCCGGGTTAGCACACCAGTGGCATCTCAATTGACAACCCTTCAGGAAAACGATTGTTCTAATACCGGGTCCGTCGTGAGTAGAAAAACTCTGTATATCAAACACCACGCCGGTTTTATTAAGGTTTGCCATTGCCAGATCCTCCTTTTTTACTTGATGCAAAACTTTTTGCCCTGTACTGTTTTTTAACTTTCAGGAAAGGCTGCTAAAGAGGAGAAGGCAGCCTTTCCCAAAAGTGACGTTCTTCAACTTTACCTAAAAGCCTTAAACCTTAATCTGAACCGCTTAATTGATCGGGGTTCCTTTCGCTTCAGGCTTTTTAACAGAAGCAGCCAGGATCGCCGCCAGGAGATAGATACCCGTAGCCAGCCAGATCGAGGCTTGGTAGTTGCCGGTGATATCCTTTAACAGGCCACCGACGTAGGGCCCCAGGCCGCAGCCGGCGGCTACACCAAAGACGGTCACCAACCCCCAGATAGCCCCCATGGACTCGCGGCCAAAGGTTGTGCCCACATAGGCGGCAACACAGGGGATATAGACACCGAAAGGAATTCCGTACGCAATGGCAAAAACGACGTACATCCACGGAGTATCAACAAAGGACAGCCAGGCCGAAGCAGCAGCAACGATTAAATAGGAGGCGGTTAAGACCCGTTTTCTGCCGAGGAATTCATTTTGCAGCCGGGCTCCCAGCTTGTCGGCGTAGCTGCCTCCAATCGGTCCGAAGAATAAGAAGCAAAGACCGATCAGGGAGTAGATCCAGGTGGCTGTTTTCAAGGCAAACCCTCTGTCGGTGACCACATAGTTCACTGAGTGGGAGAAAACGATATATTCAGCAAAGTTGCTGCAGAAATACATGGCCACTATCGTCCAAAAGGCCGGCGTTTTAATAGCCTTGCCCAAGCTCCAAACAAAAGGCTTAACCTTGTTTTTCAGCGCTTCTTCATTTTCTTTCTTGATGACCTCGTCATAGCCGTACGGCTTCTGCCCCATCTCTTCAGGTGTGCCCCGCATAAAGAGTGTTGCGATAAACACCCCAACTACAATAATAATCCCGAACATTTTAAAGGCAAAATCAAAAGACATATATTCAATCAAGTACATCGAAGCAATCGGGGCCACAAAGAAACCCAGCCCCGCACCCGAAACAGCCAGGCCGGTGGCTTTGCCCAGATCTTTATAAAACCACTTTCTAACCATGGCTGTGGGCGGGACGTAGAGAGCACCGGCACCGATACCTCCCATAACCCCGTAGGTGAGATAGAACTGCCAGGGAGTAGTAACCAGGCTGGATAGATAAATGCCCAGGCCTAACAGCAACCCGTGAATTAAGATGATCCAGCGAGGCCCGTATTTGTCCACGGCCCTACCGGCAATAAAGGCGGTCACCCCGTAGAAAAACATAAACAGGGATAAACCGATGGAGACATCCGTTGTACTCCAGCCAAGAGCTTCTGTCATCGGCTGAATGAATACCGCAAAAGAACCTCTAATGCTCAGGTGGAGGAAGATAACGGCAAATGCAGTGGCCACTATAACCCAACCGTAAAAACCTTTTTTCTCCTCATTCATTGATTTCACCTCAATTATATCTTTGTCTTTCAGCTGGTAGTTAAAAGAGCTAAAGAGGGGGCAGCCCCCTCTTTAGCTCAAGTGATGTTAACAGGCAGCGTATTCAGTGCGGGCAATTAATTCGTCTTGAATAGGTTTGCCTAACTCGACCCAGTAAGCGCTGAAGCCTGCTACCCGGACAATCAGATCACGATAGTTTTCCGGATGGGCTTGGGCATCGCGCAACATATCAGAATCGACTACGTTAAACTGGATATGGTACCCGCCCTGGTCAAAGTAAGTTTTGATAAAGTTGACGAAGTTTTTAGATCCCTCGGTGCCTTTAATGGACTGGGGATGCATCTTCATATTTAGCTGGACACTGCGCATCGGTGTCGGATCCAACTTGACACCGGAGTTCAGCAGGGCGATCGGACCGTTAACGTCGGTGCCGGGAGTAGCCGAAAGAACTCCGTCTGTAAGGGTAACCCCCGCTAGGCGGCCGTCGGGAGAGGCTCCGCAAGCTCTGCCAAAAGGCCCGTGAGCGGAGATGGAGAGGGCAGCCGGAATCCATTCATAACCGAGGTAGCTGGTTTCTGAGAAGCAGGTCTGGTTATAGTGTTCCCAGAGGTCGACAAAGATGCTATCAACATAGTCATCGTCATTGCCATACTTGGGAGCTTCGAGCAGGTCTCTGTGGATCTGTTCCCATTCACGGCTAACCTTCTTCTGGTTAAACATGGAGAAGTTGCCTGATTTCTCTACGGGCTCATAGCCAAAGTTGTTTGCACAAGCTTCACAGACCTCTTCCAGAGTATACTTCTTCTCTTCAAAGACCAGCTTTTTAATGGCGGCCATGGCATTAGCCACGTTGACCATCCCGGAGTTCAGCAGGGTAACCGTTTTATTGTAACGGGCCCCGTTATCATCCATCGGCTTACCCTTGGCCACGCAGTCCTTCACCAGAACCGAGGAGAAGATCAAGGGGTTGATCTGCCTTCTGGTGGCCACTACGTAGTTCCAGTAGCGCATATAGACTTTCATGAATTTCTCTTTGACTTTACACCAGTTCTCCCAGAGGGTCTCAAAGCTGTCGATTTCACCCAGAGGTTCAAACACCCGCAGACCGGTCCTGGGGTCTACCCCGTCGTTGAGAACGATCTCCAGTGTTTTTACTTCATTGTAGAACGCCGGGTGACAGATACCGTGTCCCGTACCCTGCAGGCCTACTTCCACGCAACCGGCCATACAGACATCCCGGGCGTCTTCTAAGGTGATCCCTTCTTCCGCATGGCACCACAATAAATGCTTGACACAGGTTTCGTGATTAAACCAGGCGGGGTAACCGGCGCCAGCCTTGGTGCATTCAGCCGCTTTCATGAGAAGCCGTTCGCTGGTTTTAGGGTTGACCATGATGCCCAGGGTCGGCTGGGTGGTCTGCATGCTGATACCGGCTTCCAGAATAAGCTCTTCCAGCTCGTTATCGGAACAGCGGCCGGTCTTGGGATCAACCCCGCCAACAATCATGTGCTGGAACTGGTTACTCGAGGCCATGGCGGCCCAGCTGCTGGGAGTGATATATTCTTCGCTGGCAAACTTAACCCTTAACAGCTCCATCAGTTCCAAGGCTTCTTCTTTGGTTAAGCGTCCTTCTTCAAGGTCTTTCTGGTAGTAAGGATATAGCAGCTGGCCCCAGCGACCGGGCGAAAGCCCGACCACGGAGCAATCCATCCAGACAGCAATATGGCCGATCCAGGCAGCCTGCATCGCTTCGCGGAAAGTACGGGCCGGCTTGGCCGGAACCCATTCTAAGATCTCGGCGATCTCTTCAAGCTCTTTTTTCCGCTCGGAACATTCTTCAGCCTTGGCCATCTCCCGGGCTTTATCGGCATAGTTTTTCGCCCAGTTGATCACCGCTTGACAAGAGATGATCGCAGCCCGCCAGAACATGATCTGTTCAGCTACATCTCTGGTTGTGGGGATAGTGTTGGAGATCCTTTCCTCACATTCCTTGATGACATCCTCGAGGCCTCTTTCAACGATGATATCGTAGGCCGGAATCCAGCGGCCCTCCATAATAGAGATAACGCTGGGTGGATAGAGCATTACTTTAAAGGCATTAACAAGGTCATCATTTTCAGGGAAATTTTCTTCTAAGAATTTGATGGCAACATCTTCGATGCTCTTGCCGGTCCAGTAATTACAGACCTCGGACAAAGGTTCAACGTCTTCTTCTTTAATGGAAAATACCCCTATGGTACGGTAGCCTTCTCTTTTAATATCCTTTTTGCCCCCGCCAGTCCCCACATCAAACAGTTCGGCATCTGTTTCAGCTGATTTTTCAATGAAGGTCTTGTAGAATTCCTGGCTGTACTGGGGATAGCAGATCGCTCCCCTCATGTAGCGGCTCTTCCGCATAACAATCAGCTCATCTGGATCAATAACCGGATCGATCTTTTCTAATGCATACTTGTACGAAAGAGCTCGCCTGATATAGAGGGGCTCGCCGGCATTTTCCTGCCATGCCTTGGTGTAATGAACGGAAAATTGTGGATCGAGCATGCAGCGGGTATTTAAGAAACGCTCTCTGATTCTCTTTCCCCGTTCGGTACTTGGCTCCCGTTTTACTTCTCGCGGGACAAACCCTTCTTTTTTTTGTTCCGCCTCGGTCGGCGGCCAGGTAACCGTTTTACCCGTTTCCAACATACTCAGGACATTTTGCGACATTAACCAACACCCCTTTTTGTTATTAGTAGAGAAATAGTTCCGACCGACTACTGCTCTGATTCCATGCTATAACCCAGGTGCGGGCAAAGAAATTGGTATTGCGGAGTATCTTTCTGTTTGAAAATCAAAAAGTCTCAGACTTTAGCCTTACTTGCTGTTATCTCCCCTTCTATCTACAACCTTTGATGCAGATAGTAGAGAAAGAAGGGATATATCTCTCCTCAGAGAATATTAGATTTAGATAGGGGATCTCTCAGTTTGTTCTAATCAATCGAAAAGACCAAAGGGGTAGTGTAAAATGATGGACAGCCTGTCTTCACTGATACTGGCTCGCCTGCAGTATTTGCAAGACATGTTGGCCAGGGCTAATGATATGACCGTCTGTCTTTATACTAGCGACGGAACTGATTTTACGATTCCCTCTAACCAGCAGCAATGCTGCTTTGACCCAAAAGTAAATAATAACGAGGCCTGCAAAAAATTCGTGCAGTCAGCAATTAACCAGGCCAAAGAAGAAGGTGACCTGGTGTTTTTAACCTGTCACCGCGGCTTAACCACAGCCGTCTCTCCGCTGGGACTTTACCTGCCGAATAAGTTTATTTCGACGCCAAAATATTACCTGTTTTCAGGCCGGCTTAGCCTTAAAGATGAAGAAAAAAGCGAGGCAGCGGGTATGTCCAGGAACACCTTTGAAAACCGGGTAGAGATTATTAAAGTTATCTTTGACCTGATCTTTTCGTTATCTCTCATTGGAGAGCTGGACTTCGTCAGTGTTGAAACCGATAAACAGGAATCTAATGCAGCGCTAACGGGAAGGGAAAAAGAGATAATCCGTTTAGTCAGCCTCGGTTTATCTAACCAGGAGATCGCCGATCAGCTTTTTATTAGCGACAAAACGGTAAAGACACACCTCAGCAATATCTATAAAAAACTGGAGATGACCAACAGAACCGAGCTGGCTTTATATGCCATCCAAACATTAACATAAAATAAAGACCTTTGGCCATTCATTGCCTATCTTCCCCTTAACAGGCCAACAACTTATTCGACTAATGGAGAGCGTAACCGATGATCTCAAACAAAATCAGCAACCACATATTGCTGGGATTTATCCTCGTTGTTTTGATTGCCATTGCCTTGTCCGCAGTAGCCTTTAGTTTCCACCTCAAGGCGGTAGAAATTAGAAATGTTACCAAAATGCTGGATGCAGCTATTGAAACAGCCTGGTCACAGTTTGAGGCCAAGCCCTTGCAGCTGCAAACCGTATTGAAAGAAGCTTCCCGGGAGCAGGTTTTAAAAGACGCTATCCGGCAGAAAGACTACCAGGCATTAAAAGAGCTAATCAGGAACTGGGAAGAGGTCTACCCAAACTGCGATTATTTTGTGATCGTGGATACAGATGGAAAGGTCCTCTGCCGGGACAGCGCTAATCGTGGGGATACCTGGCATTTAAAAAGCTTGGCCCGTAAAGGGCTGGCCAGTAAAGAAACCATTGTCTCAACAGAGCTGGTTCCGGCCGATGTGCTTAAAAACGAGAGCAAACAGCTGGCTGAAAAAGCCGTGGTTGAAATAACAGAACCGACAAATGAGCACGGGCAGGGCGGCTCTTTGTTTAAAGATGCTCTTATGACTGTAGTGGTGGTCCCGGTAATCGAAGATAATAAAGCAATTGGGGTAATCTCTGGCGGTTTTTTATTGAACCACGATGAATGGATCGCCCGCGAATATACCTCCCGGATACCAAATACCTACCTCTCTATCGGCGTGAAAGGGGTTCGCATCAGCTCCAATATTAAAACCGATGATTTTGCCCGTCCCATGGGCAGCGTTCAAGAAAACGAATTGGTTGAAACGACCTCGGCCGGTAAAAGGTACCGCGGGAAACTTCTGGTTAAAGACCGACCTGCATTAATTGTGGCCGACCCGATCATAAGTTACGGCGGACAAGTCGTCGGCAATATCGGTGTAGGCGCGCCGATCAATATGTTCGAAGAGTTTGCCGGCAGTATCAAGACAATTCTCACTATCTGTTTACTTATCTTTGTAGTATCCGTCTTCCTCAGTGAAAGGGCTTCCAATGTCATTACCCAACCCATTTACGAGCTCAAAGAGCTGGCCAAGAAGGTGGCCAGTAACAATATTGAGCCGGAGGTTATTCAATGGGAAGACAGCAAGGCGCCGGTAGAGATCAATGAACTGGCCAATAATATGATCGAGATGGCCAGGGCTTTGAAGCAAAAAGAGATCGAGGCCCAGACTTATGCCCAGGACCTGACCAATGAAAAAGAGCTGCTGGAGGTAAAAATTCATGACCGCACCCGGCAGCTGGCCCAGCTGGTGGCCGAATTAAAAACTGCCAACAAGTATAAATCTCAGTTCTTGGCCAATATGAGCCACGAGCTGCTGACACCATTAAATTCCATTATCGGGTTTGCCAAGTTGCTAGAAGACCAGACGGCTGGCCCCTTAAATGAGAAGCAGTTAGATTACACCGCAACAATAGTACTGAGCGCCGATCATCTGCTGGAGCTGATTAACGATATCCTCGACCTGGTAAAGATTGATCAGGGAAAAAGCAAATTAATACCGGAATATATCTCCCTCGAGGAGGTTGTCAATTCCATGGTTTTGCTTCTGGGCCCTCAAGCCGAGGAGAAGGGACTGACCATGGAAGTTAAATTAGAAGAAAATCTACCCTCGCCTTACTGGGATAAAAAGAAAACGAAACAGATTCTAGCCAACCTATTGACTAATGCCATTAAATTTACCCCTGAAGGCGGCTCCATTCTGGTTAGCGCACAAAATATTGGTGACAAGATAAAAATAGCGGTTAGCGATACCGGTATTGGCATTAAACCCGAAGACCTGGAGAAGGTTTTTCTTGCCTTCGAGCAGGCCGAAGCTTCTTATACCCGCCGCTACAAGGGCGCAGGCCTGGGATTGGCGATAACTAAAAACCTGGTTGAGATTCATAAGGGCAAGATCTGGCTGGAAAACAATGCTCAAGGAGGAACTGATGCCATTGCAGTGCTCCCGATTAATCCGTTCGACAAAAATGGAGGTGACCGTCAATGAAACCTAAGATACTAATTGTTGAAGATGACCTGCCTAGCTTGAAATTGTTGGAAGAAATTTTAACCCAGACAAACTACCGGGTAATCAAAGCAACCGATGGAGGCCAAGCATTAGAGCTTGTGCGCGAGGAAACCCCGGATATGGCGATTATTGATGTGATGCTGCCCACGTTAAACGGGTTTGAAGTCTGCCAACAGATCAGGGCTATCCCTGAATTTTCGGCCATGCCGATCATTATCTTAACTGTCCTCAACGAACCCCATCACCGGATCAGGGCCACCGAAGCCGGTGCGACAGATTTTTTAAGTAAGCCCTTTGACCGGATGGAGCTCCTGACAAAAATTAAGTCTTTGCTCAGCATCAGGGCTGAATTTACCTACCATGAACATTTTGAAGATATTATTTATTGCCTTCTGGCAGCCCTGGAACAAAGAAATTCTTTAATCGTTAATCATTGCCGCCGCGTGGCCAAGCTTTCCGAGCAGTTCAGCATCAGGTGTGGGCTGCCGGCCAAAAAGGTAAATGACATCAAAGACGGTGCCTTACTGCATGATGTGGGCAAGCTGGCCCTGGAGATCCCCCTGAAATTCGGTTCCGAGGAAAAACAAGAGGAGCGTTTTGTCGAAAGCTGGCGAAAGCATAGCTTACTTGGCGATCAGATGCTGGCCCGTTTTCACCGGCCCATTGTCAGAAACATAGTCAGGTCTCACCATGAACTCCTTTCCGGCAGAGGATTCCCTGACGGATTAAAAGGGCCGCAGATCGAGATGTCTGTGCGTATCGTTTCAATATGCAATCGCTTCGATCTTTTAACCGAAGGCAATTGGTCGGATACCGAGCAGGTCAATAGATGCCTACAGGTAATGCAAAACGAGGTTAAGGCAGGTTACTGGGATGAGGATCTTTTTAAAGAGCTAACTGACCTGGTAAAGATATATCTTACCTTCCCTCCGGGCATATAGTTGAAAGCAGCTGCCAAGTTATTTTATGTTCTAATGCACCTCGAACAGGGGCGTTCATAAAAATGAGCAGAAAAGCAGGTGAAATTGCAGGCAGCAGGCTTAATTCTCTGGCTTCACCTGCTCCAGCTGCAGGCTGACCTCTTCCCAGAGGCAGAGCAGTTGGGCCAGCTTTTTTTTCGCCGCATTTAAATTTTCACTTAGCTCGCGCAGGCGGTTAAAATCACCGTAGTCATCGGGATTAGAGAGGAGCTTTTCGTGGCGGGCAACCGCAGCCTCAGCAGATTGGATCTCCTCTTCTAAGCGGGCCTGCTCTTCGCGCAGCCGGCGCTCGCGGCGCTGCTGCTCCCGCGCCCGGCGACGATCCTCCAGAGCCTGCTGCTTCTGCCCTGCCGCCTTTTCTTCTTTAACCGGCCCTGCTTCCGGGCGGCTCTCTTTACTTTCTAGATACTGCGGGAAGCCCCCTTCGAAGATTTCAAGAGAGCGCCGCCGCAGCTCAAAGACCCGGTTGACCAGGTTTTTTAGAAAATAGCGGTCGTGAGAGACGATCACCAGGGTGCCTGGATAGCAGCGCAGCACCGTCTCTAGCTCTTCAAGGGCCGGCAGGTCCAGGTGGCTGGTCGGCTCATCCATCAACAAGCAATTGCCGGACCGTAGGGCCAGGCGGGCCAGGGCTAGGCGGCTCTTCTCGCCGCCGCTTAAAGAGGCCACTTTCTTGAAGACATCGTCACCGCGGAAAAGGTAGCGGCCCAGGTAGTTGCGGGCCTGCTTCAGATCAAGGCTGGAGGCGGCAGTGATCTCTTCGAGCACCGTGCGGGCGGGGTCGAGCTGCTCCTGCTCCTGGGCAAAGTAGGCCACGTTCACCGCAGAACCCAGGCGAATCTGCCCGGCGGAAGGACGCTCTATGCCGGTGATCATCTTTAACAAGGTGCTCTTGCCGGAACCGTTCGGCCCGATCAGGGCAACGCGGTCTCCCCAGCGAATCTCGAAAGTGAGCCCATCGAAGAGAATCTTATCCCCAAAAGATTTGGCGACCTGTTCAAAGATGATCACCTGCCGCCCACTGCGGCCGGAGTAATCAAGGTCCAGGGAGAATCTTTTCTCTGGGGCCGGGCGGTGCAGCGGTGGCCGACGGTCGAGCTGTTTCTGCCGGCTGCGCGCCTGGCGCTTGGAGCGGCGGTCTGCTTTCGACTCGCGAATCTGCTTCTCAGCCTGGGCAATCAGCCGCTGCTGCTCACGGTAAGCTTGCTCCCGGCTCTTTTTTTCCGTTTCATAGCGGGTCCGGTAGGCGCTGTAATTGCCCCGGTAGCCCTGTAGCTTTTGATCCTCCAGGGCAAAGAGCTGTGAAATGACCCGGTCCAGGAAAAAGCGGTCATGAGAAACTACCAGCAAGGTAGCCGGAGAATCGACCAGGTATTTCTCGAGCCAGGCCAGCCCATCGAAATCGAGATAGTTGGTCGGCTCGTCTAAAAGAAGCAGATCCGGATCACGCAGCAGCAACGCCGCCAGGTTGGCCCTGGCCTTCTCGCCACCGCTGAAATGGGCCATCTCCCGGTCTAAGTCCGCCTCAGAGAAGCCCAGTCCACGGGCAACCGCGTCGATCCGACTCTCGAGCAGGTAGCCGCCTTCATCCTCAAAGCGGCGGCGATAGTCCCCGTAACGCGCCAGGGCCGGCTCAAGGCTCTCGTCCCCGGAACGGGCCCGGGAGGAGAGCTCCTGCTCCAGGGAGGTGATCTTCTGCTGCAGCTCAAGTAAGTGGCCAAAAGGTGTTTCGAGATGCCGCCGCAAGGTTCCCCGGGCTCCGGGCCCCGGCTCCTGCGGCAGGTAGCCCACCCCAACGCTGCGGGCCAGACTCACCGTCCCTTCGTCCGGCTCCAGCACCCCGGCAATGATCTGCAGCAAGGTGCTCTTTCCCGATCCGTTCGGCCCGATTAGCCCTGCCTTGTCGCCGGGCTGCAGCTGTAACGAGACCCGGTCCAGGATCTTCTGCGCGCCGAATGATTTGCTGATTTCAGTAAGCGCTACTAAGGACATCTTCTCCCTCACGTTCCCGGTTTATAAGTAAGGCCCCGTTATTAACCGGATAATTCCTTCTGAAGCGGTGATGGCATCTCTTCGTTACTATCGTCATCGGGCAAGCCGGTGACGTCAAAAAGCTGCAGGGTAAAGCTAATACCGGTTCCAGGCTGAGAATCCCCAAGCAGCTCTTCCACTACCGCCCGGGCTTTCTCCAGCTTCTCTTTCGTCTTAACCACCGAAAATATGGTCTTGTTTTCGGGACGACTGTATTGAAAAACCGAGCGCAGGCCCGCCAGAACCGGGGCATCATGGTTCGCCTGGACCAGCGTCCGCCCCATGCCCGTCGAATCGAGAATCGTCGCCCCGGGGATGCCGGCTCGGAGTAGCCTTTCCAAAATCTCCTCCAGCAGTTCGACCCTGTTTAAGACCAGGACAAATAAGTACATAGGTAGACACCTCTTTCGCATGAATCGGGTAAAATAGATCAAGGATAGCCCCGCACCTGGGCCGTTACCATTATAGATCGGGGAGGGCTTCTACGTCAAAAAAAGCCCTCACGCTAAAGGCATGAGGGCGGCAGCCGATTCTGAAGAACGGCCGGTGAACTGCGAAAACCAGCACCGGGTTTTGTCGACTAGAGGCGGTAGGCTACGTGGAAGGCCTCGTGGATCGCCTCTTCGGCTCTGCGGGGGCGATCGCAGTCGCCGACAGCGTAGATCTCGCTCAGCAAAGGCTTGAGAATCCCTTCGAGCGGGTTGTAGGGCTGTGCGCCGGCTGCGATAATGATGGTATCAAGATCTTCGATCGCCGTCTCGTGGCCGTTGCTGCTGGCTCTCAACGAACGCTCCCCGACAGAGGTTACCGTTGTCCCGGTCTTGATCTCGACGGCCGGGTTTTGATAGAGCTCCCGGAGCAGCTTTTCGCGCAGCGAAGGACTCTGCCCGCAGGCCAGCTCTTCCTGCATCTCCAGGATGATGACGCGGTGGTCGCGTGCGGCCAGGTAAGAGGCAGTCTCGCAGCCGACCAGGCCGCCGCCGATAATGGCTACCTGCTGTCCGGGCTGGGCCTTCTCCTCGAGTATATCCCAGGCGGTAACAGCCTGCTTTGAGTCGAGGCCGGAGAGAGCGGGGATGGCCGGCACCGCCCCCGTGGCCAGGATAACCGCGTCCGGTTTCTCGCGCAGGATCGTCTCTTCGGTGGCAGTAACATTCTTTCGGATATCGACCTCCAGCACTTCGACACGGTGGGCCAGGTAGCGCAGGAGCTCACCAAAGCGCTCCTTGTGCGGTGTCTTTTGGGCCAGGCGGCCCTGCCCACCCAGCTCTTCGCGACGCTCAAAGAGAATGACGCGATGGCCCCGCTCCCGGGCCACGCGGGCAGCCTCCAACCCTCCCGGCCCGCCGCCGACAACGACCACTTTGCGGCTGCGGCGGGCCTTAACAAAGGGGAAATCGAGCTCCTTGCCGGCCCGGACATTGTAGATGCAGCTGACCGGTTGATCGTAAACCAAAAGGGAGTCCACGCAGAGCTGGTTGCATTCGATACACTTGCGGATATTTCTAACCTGGTTCAGCTCTATCTTTTTGGCAAAGTGCGAATCGGTGATCAGGGCTCGCCCCAGGGAGACAAAATCGGTCTCCCCTTCGGTGATGAGCCGCTCTCCGATCTCGGGATCATGAATCTTGCCGACCGCAATTACCGGCACGGCTACCTCGGCCTTGATATCGGCAGCGTAACCGGCCAGGGGCAGGGGCGGGTCATACATGGTCGGGATAATGGCCAGCGGTGACCCGTAGACCCCCCCAGAGACATGAAGAGCATCGACGCCGGCCTGCTCCAGGCGTTTGGCAAAATCGCGGCCTTCTTCAGGAGTGATCCCGCCCTCGACATGCTCATCGGCATTCATCCGGAAAAGCACCGGGTAGTCCGCTCCCACGGCCCGGCGGACGGCGTCGTAAACCTCTAGGGCGAAACGGCGGCGCCCTTCGGGAGAGCCGCCGTAGTCATCGGTACGCCGGTTGCTGTAAGGCGAGAGAAACTGGTTGATCAGATAACCGTGGGTTCCATGGATCTCGACGGCATCAAAGCCAGCTTCGCGGGCGCGGCGGGCGGCATGGCCGAATGCCTCTACTAAGCCCTTGATCTCATCAAGATTTAAGGCACGGGGCATATCCCGGCAGACCGGGCAGGGGATCTCCGAAGGGGCCACCGGCTGGTGACCGGTCGTCCGAACCGTAGTCTGCCGCCCGGCATGGTGCAGCTGGATAGCCGCTCGGGCCCCGTGCTTTTTAATTGATTCGGCCAGGTAACGCAGCCCGGGGATAAACTTGTCGGCCCAGAGGCCGACCTGGTGCGAGACAGCCTTCCCCTCCGGGGCTACCGCCGCCACTTCAACAATAATCAGGCCGGTGCCGCCTTCAGCGCGGGCCTCGTAATAACGGACCAACCGTTCGGTAACAAAACCGTTGTCTGCGGCATAGTTCGTGCCCATCGGGGGCATCACCATGCGGTTGCGGACGGTCATCTTTCCAATCCGCCCGGGTGAGATCAGGTGCCGGAATCTTGTAGCGCTCTCAACATCCTGCCTTCTACTCTTCTCTTTAACGATGGTCTCTTTAATGGCCATTTCCCCCTTTTTACGCGTTAATGAAAAGTTCTCTTTTATCTTTTTCAATTAGCGGAATAGTTATGCCCGAGGTGACAGGGGGACGTTTCTCCTGTCACCCAAACTGAAGAAAGGGGCGCTGAAGAAGACGCTGGGGTAGTTGCTGGAAAAGGGGTTTAGGACGTGGGCGTACTATGTTTGTTCACTAGCCTTCAAAACGGCGGAGACAGACCTGCAGCAGGTCGCGAATAGGCAGGTCGTAAGGGCATTTTTCTTCACACTCGCCGCACTGGAGACAGTCTCCCGGCTTCGCCTTCTGTTCACGGTAGCGCTCCAGGGCCCACTGGTGCAAACCGTAGCCTTCGGAATAACGCTGTAGGGTCATCAGCGAGGGGATATCGATCCCCTGCGGGCAGGGCTGGCAGTAGTCGCAGCGCCGGCAAAAACGGGCGCCGAGACGCTCTGTCTCTTCGCGCAGCCGTTTTTCTTCGGCCTCGCTGAGGGCGGCCCCGGCAGCAGCTGCATTCTCACGCACCTCGGCAGCGCTTCTCATCCCCGGGATAGCCACGGAGATATCGTGCTTTAGAATATATTTCAGGGCCGCCGCGGGATGTTGCAGGGCGCCGCCAGCCAGCGGTTTCATGATAATCGTCCCGATATCGTGCTTTTGGGCATACGGAAGCAGCTCCGGCAGCCCCCTCTGCTCTACGGTGTTGAAGGGAAACTGGACCGTGTCGAAGCTTTCTTTTTCTAGCAGCTCCAGTAACAAAGAAGGAAGATGGCCGGTGATGCCCACAAAACGAACCCAGCCCTCTTTTTGGGCCTCTTTGAGCCCCTCCCAGGAGCCTCCGGGACCGAAGATCTGCGCAACCTTCTCTTCACCGCGCAGATTATGCAGCTGGTACAGATCCAGGTAATCGGTTCTAAAATTGCGCAAACTGATCTCGATATCTCTTTTTATCTCTTCCTTGGTGTGCACCCCGGACTTGGTTGCCAGGAGCACTTCACTACGGGGGACCCCCTGCAGGGCGCGGCCAATCTTCTCTTCGCTGTCTGTATAGCCCCGCGCCGAATCGAAAAAGTTGATCCCCAGCTTAAGCGCCTCTTGAACCACTGTCACTGCTTCATCGAGGTTAACCCGCTGCAGCGGGATCCCGCCGAATCCAATCTCCGATACCTGCAGGCCTGTTTTGCCCAGTTTTCTGTAGTTCACTATCTCATCCCCTGTCAACATAGTGCTGTTTTGACGATACCTAGAATATTCCGCGGAGCGGAATAGCTCCTCGTCTGCCGGTTACCCTCTATATATCTTAGCATAAGTCTCCCCGCCGGGCCAAAGCCGGGCCGGAAAGAGCAGGGCAAGCTGCAGGCATAATCAATAAATGTCGGGGCCTGGCCCCGTGAACTACTCGCCGGTATCGATTTTATTCAAGGGCCGGCGGTGAAGTAAATCATACATGATCGGGACCACCAGCAGGGTCAGAAGCGTGGCATAGGTCAGCCCGCCGATCGTGACCACGGCCAGCGGTTGGGTCATCTCTACACCGCTACCGAAACCCAAGGCGATCGTGCTCATCGCTAATATCGTAGTTAGAGCGGTCATTAAAATGGGCCGGAGCCGCGTCGAGCCGGTTTCAATCAGAGCGCTGCGTTTATCTTTGCCCTCCAGGCGGAGCTGATTTACATAGTCCACAAAGACGATGCCGTTGTTAACCACGATGCCGGCGAGGACCAGAAAACCAAGCAACGCCGGTACAGAAAGCTCCAGGCCGCAGACCCATAGTAGCAGCAAGCCACCGGTAAAGGCCAGGGGCAGGGTAAAGAGGATGATCAGCGGAGATAGTAAACTTTGAAACTGGGCCACCATAACCAGGTAAATTAAGATAACCGCAAGGACAATCATTAAGATGATATCTCGCATCGCCTCGTTAATCATCTTGTTTTCACCGGCCACCTCCAGGCTGGTGCCCGGGGGAGGGGTATAAGAAGCCAGGTTGTCTTCAAATTCTCGGCTGACCAGGCCGATATTATAGCCATCCGCAATCGCAGCGGTGACAGTAACGTAGCGAGACTGGTTCTCCCTGGTTATGGCCAGAGGGCTGCTCATCTCGACAATCTCGGCGATATCGCCCAGAAGCACCTCTTTCTCGGTGCCGTCCTGCCCGTTAAACGTGAGTTTGAAATCGCTGATATTGTCGCGGGTAATCTCGCTGCGATCTGTGGCAACCACGATTACGGGGTACTCTGCTTCTCCAGCCGTCAGGGTGGTCGACTCCGTCTCGGTGGCCAGGGCGGCGGCTACCTGTTGATAGACCTGGGCCACGGTCAGCCCCTCGCGCATGGCGGCGTCTCTGTCTACGATGATCCGGGTCTCGGTAGCTGCGTCTTCATAGCCCGTTATAACATCCACCGTTCCCTCTGTTTCCCGGAGAAGGCCGGCTATCTCCTCTGCAGCAGCGGCCAGGAGATCCAGGTCCTGGCCCTTGATTACAACTTCGATGCCGTTGCCCAAAACAGAGATATCGAGGCTAGAGTCGGAGACAGAGATTTCGGCATCCAGATCGCCGGTTTTTTCAAGAATTAACCGCTCTATCTCCCGGTTGGTCATGGCCCGGTTATCTTTTAGGAGGATGTAAAAAAAGGTATCTCCCACGGCGGAATCGATCATGCCGGCCTCGTCGGATGAGCCGGAGATAGCGCCGACGTTGGCCACATCTTCAATCTCCAAGATGCGCGTCATCACTTCATCGTTCATCGCGTAGAGCTGTTCTTGATCGCATCCTTCTGGCATGGTCAAGGTGGCGCTCATTTGAGGCGTATCCATCTCTGGCAAGAAACCGGTTCCCATAATGGTTACACCGTAGATGCTCAGGGCAAACAGCAGCACCACGACGCCGATCACCGGGGCCTTATGGTCCAGGGAAAAACGGATAAGTTTATCATAACCGCTGACCAGGGCTTCAAACCACCGAGGCTGCTTCTTCCAGGTGCTCTTCAGCACGGTTGAAGCCATGGTAGGGACAACCGTGAGAGCCACGGCCAGGCTGGCCAGCAGGCTGTAAGCGATGGTCAGGCCCATGTCGGTGAACAGCTGCCGGGTCATCCCCTGGGTAAAGACAATAGGTAGAAAGACGCAGACTGTCGTCAGGGTAGAGGCAAAAATGGCGCCGCTTACTTGCCTGGCCCCCTGGACCGCCGCTTTGTACACCGGGACCCCCTCATGGCGCAAGCGGTAGATATTTTCCATAACCACGATGCTGTTGTCCACCAGCATCCCCACGCCCAACGCCAGGCCGGAAAGAGAGATGACATTAAGCGAGACATTGCTGAAGTACATCAACGTAACGGCAAACATCAGGCTGATGGGGATGCTAAAGGCGATCACCAGGGTGGGCCGGGCGTCTTTTAAAAAGAAAGCCAGCACAATAATGGCCAGAATGCCGCCAATCAGCAGGTTTTGTAGAACGCTGCTGACAGAGATATTAATATATTCGCCCTGATCCATCAGCGCCAGGATATGCAAACCAGGGTATTGTTCGCTAAGCTCATCGGCCAGCTCGTTAATTTTGCCGGCCACTTCGGCGGTAGAGGCGGTGCTCTGTTTCTGGAAAGTGAGGATTACATTATCGTTGCCGTCTACCTTGGCATAGGTTTGAGCGGCATTGTCGACCACGGCGATATCCGCAATGTCGGAAAGACAGATATCGCCCACGCTCTCCAGGGAGAAGAGAACCGTATTTTCCAGCGACTCCACGGAATCATACTGCCCCACTACCTTCACGACATGCCCGGCTTCTCCTTTCTGAATATAGCCCGCCGGCATGGTAAAGTTCTGAGCTTTAAGGATATTGCTCACTGTCTCAGCCGTGATCATGTTGTTTAAATCTGCCTGCTGACGGGCCTCGTCGCGGGCGCTCTCCAACTCGGATAATCCTTTTTCGAGTTCGGCCTGGCTGTTTTCCAGCTGTAGCCGGGCCCCGGCCAGCTCGATCGAGAGGGCAACCTTGCCCGATTCGATCTGCTGATAGCCGGCTGTCGCCTCTTTCAGGGCCTTCTCCAACTGCGGCTGCATCGCCGAAATGGTCGCCAGGCGCACCGAGATATTCTGCAGCTCGGTATCAATGGCAGCGATACGGGCAGGGGCGCCGGCGGCCATCTCTTGCATCTTCGCCATCTCTTTCTGAGAAAGCCCACGCAGCTGCTCAGGCAGGCTAGGTGAAAGCATTTTCATGATCGCCGCATACGTTTCCGGCGAAAGGTCGGCGACCTTGCCAGGAAACCGATCAAACAACTCCTGCAACCCCGCAAGCTGGGCAAGCCCCTCTTTTTCTTTCTCAAAGGCAGCCTTCTGGGCCTCGAGAATAGTTTTTTCGGCCAGCAGAGCGTTCAGGTTGGCGATGGCCCCGTCCAGCTTCACGCCGGCTTCGGCCAGCTGCTCCCGCTGATTTGCGCTCTCATCATCCAGCTTCTGCCGCGCCGCGGCCAGCTCCGCCGCCGCCCCTTTCAATTGTCCCTGCGTTTGGTCAAGCGATCCCTCCAGATCGGCGATTATTTTTTCGTTCAGGCGGTCGATCTTCTGCTGGTTGAGCGAGACCTGCAGCTCTTTTTCCAGGAGACCCGCCGCGGTTACAGAGGCTACTCCGTCAATCCGTTCAAAAGCCGGTAGAAGTGTATCCAGAACAAAATCGGAGACTTCGTCGATCTCTTTTCCTTCCAGGTCTACTGTTGCCACCATTATCGGCATCATCTCCGGGTTAATCCGCAGCAGCATCGGCTTGCCCACAGCGCTGTCTAACCTGGCAGAGACCATATCGATATTGTTAGACAGCTCGATCATGGCGCTGTCCATATTAATGTCTCGCGCGAATTCTAAAATGATGATGCTAGAATTCTCTTGCGATATCGAGCTGATCTTTTTCAAACCGCTGACGGTGCCGAGGGAGGATTCCAACGGCTTTGTCGCCGCCTGTTCCACCTGTTCCGGGCTGGCTCCCGGGTAGGCAGTTACGACGACAACATAGGGCAGCTCTATCTCCGGCAAAAGGTCGGTCCTCATGCCCATGTAAGAGATAACCCCTAGAACAATCACCAGCACGACGGCAACAATAACGGTATACGGTCTTTTGACGCTAAATTGTGAGAGCATCTGCTTCCTCCTGACTGATCAGTATCCGTTACTATATCTACTATTATCTCTTTTTCGTGAATTTAAGTTGGTTCGTTGCTCTAGCCCAAACCATCTGGCCAGGTTTGGACACCGGCTAAAAGGCCGATAATAGGCCGCTGCCGGGCGCTTCAGTGCCGGTTTCCCGGTATGATTTCCCAATTAAGCATATTCTTCGTATTGTCCGGATCTTGTAGTTTTAACAAACATCATTGATTATATCATAAGGCACAACCTTTAGCATAAAAACCGGGTAGCCGGGATCGTGTCAAGATACGGTGGGAAATATTTAAGCCAGGAGCTCGTTACGGGCAAAGGCTTAATGTATCACGGTAATTTTACACTAACCCAGAAAGAGGGATAAAAAGGGTACGGAAGAGAGAAAGACTCTTTCGTACCCTGAGGTCGGGATTAAAGCCAGCCCCGGTAGCGCATCGCTTCGGCCAGGCGCTGGACCGCGTAGCCGTATGCCGCTGTCCGCATGGTCCCCTCAGCGCATTTTTCCCGGCCGAACCGGTGAACCGCGTGAAATGCCTGCACCATCATCTTCTCAAGGCGCTGGTTTACCGTCTCTAGATCCCAGTAGTAGCCTTCATTGTTCTGGACCCACTCAAAATATGAGACCGTCACGCCGCCGCTATTCGCCAGGATATCGGGTACCAAAACAATCTCTCTCTCTTTAAGAATCTGCTCTGCTTCGGGCGTGGTCGGCCCGTTCGCCGCCTCCACGACCAGGCTGGCTTTGATCTCGGGCGCATTTTCGGCGGTAAGCTGGTTTTCAAGGGCAGCAGGAACGAGGATGTCGCAGTCTACGGTGATCAGCTCTTCGTTGGTAATCTTCTCACCGCCGGTAAAGCCTTCAATCAGCCCGCTCTTCTGGACATGATCGAGCAGGGCCGGGATATCGAGCCCTTGCGGGCGATAGACGCCCCCGCTGATATCGCTAATGGCTACAATTTTACAGCCCAGCTCGTTAAAGATCCGCGCCGCCTGGCCGCCAACATTGCCGCAGCCCTGGATAGCGATACGGGCTTCCTTCAGGGAGATGCCGCAGAGTTTAGCCGCCTCGCGCGTGACGTAGACAGAGCCCCGCGAGGTGGCCTCTTTTCGACCGAGGCTCCCCCCCACCTCCACCGGCTTACCGGTCAGGACACCCGGTGAATGCCTTTGGGCCAGGTAATTATACTCATCAACCATCCAGGCCATCACCTGGGCATCGGTAAAGAGATCGGGCGCCGGGATATCTACTTCTGGTCCCAGTAAAAAACCGAAAGCCCGGATATAGCCGCGGCTGAGCCTTTCTTTCTCCGATGCGGACATGCTTAGGGGATCGCAGGCCACCCCGCCTTTGCCTCCCCCGAAAGGAACGCCGACCAGAGCGCATTTCAAAGTCATGAGCGCGGAAAGTGCTTTTACGTTTTCCGCGGTAACATCGGGATGAAAACGAATGCCCCCTTTAAACGGCCCAAGCACATTATTGTGCTGTGCCCGGAACCCCGTAAAAACCTCCACTCCGCCATGATCCATTTTCACCGGGATTGAAACCTCGACGAAACGCATCGGCTTTTTAAGGTGCTCGTAGACAACCGGGGAAAGTTGCAGCCTCTCTACAGATTCCCGGATCCTCCGGTCAGTCGCCCCGAAACTGTCTTCTCTTCTCTTCTCCATGCTGCATAATCCTCCCACGATATTCTTTCTCTATAGATTAAACTCACTTGGCCCCATCGTCAATATGAATTTGTTAATTAATTGATCTATCCTGTGATCCCGGCCAGCTTACGGGCCAGCTTTTTCTTATGATCCAGGTCCGCCTGCCTGGCGATGACCACCCGCTGGGCCTGGGGTGAACCGGCACCGTGCATCGATTCGGTGAGGTAGGCCGCCGCAGCCGGGCCGAGGGTTAAGTTCTCTACCAGGCGCAGCATCTTCAGCCGGCAAGAAGTCTCTATGCCAGCGATACCCTGAAAATATTTCGTCAGCAACGGCCCGATCTCCGGATGCTTTAGGTCCGCCAGGGAAGGCAGGGTGGCGATCAGCCCCCCCGCAATATCTTCGGCCAGCCTGGCGATCTCGTAAGGAAAGCGGGTCACGTTGAGCTTGCAGACATTGGCTAGCAGCAGGTCGATCAGGTAAGTTCCCGACGCGGTAGCCCGGCCCTGGGCTGAGCAGGCGATACCGCAGCAGAAAAGCGTCTCGTTGAGGTGAATCATCTCCACAAGCTTATCCCTGATATGCGAGGCCCTATCGATACCCTGATATTCGGCCAGGGCTGCCGCCGCCCCGATGAGGATATCGCCGACGCCAACCTTGCAGCCGCCGTAGCTCTGGCGGTGATAGCCGGCGAAGCGCTCGACCAGGCGCCCGGAGTAGCGGTACTCTTTACACATGAAGACCCTTTCCCAGGGGACGAAAAGATCGTCAAATACTATGAGGCACTCTTGGCCGCCGTAATAGAGGTTGCCCCTGTCGTCCGGTTGAGGTTCCATCTTGCGTGTATCCGAAGGCTGTCTTCCCAGGATGTAGATAATCCCCGGCGCAACTGCCTCCACAGCAAAAGAGACGGCATAATCCCGGTCTTCTTCTCGCATCGCCAGGGTCGGCATGACAATAAGATAGTGCGAGTTCAGCGCTCCAGTCTGGTGACATTTCGCCCCTCGCACAGTAATCCCACCACTGTTTTGGCTGACAATCCGCAAGTAGAGATCCGGGTCAGCCTGCTCATGGGGCCGCTTGCTCCGATCTCCCTTGGGGTCGGTCATGGCCCCGTCACAGACCGCGTTTTCATCCTGAACCTGCTGTAAAAAGCGGTTAAATCTTTGGTGGTAGGGCGTTCCTAGATCGCGCTCCATCTCAAAAGTAGTTATCTCCAGCGCATTTAGTGCATCCAGGCCCACGCAGCGCTGGAAACAGGTTCCGGTCTCCTGCCCCATGAGGCGCTGCAGCTTCACCTTCTTAACCAGGTCGTCTGCCGAACGGTGGATATGGGTAAAGCGGTTAATGGTGCGGCCGCTTAGGTGAGATTGCGCGTAGATTAGCTCTTCATACTCGGTCTCCTGCTGTAGTTCGTAAGTCCGGGCTACCGCATTGGTGCTCGGGCGGACCAGGGGGTGATCCATCGGTGCAGGGGCAAGCTGGCCCTGGATATAGACCTTTCTTTGCAGTTTCTTCAGACCGGCGATATATTCGCTTCCATCCATGGTCTGTCCTCCTATCATCGAAATGTTTTAATTTATGTTTATATTCGTGATTAGAGGGCAGGTATTCCTCTAGCGGGCTGGCGGAAGGGCAGCCCCACCTCTCCCGAGCAGCATCAATTAGGTGACAGGAGAAACGTCCCCCTGTCACCTTTTGGCGAGGGCGAGGACCTCTTTTTTGAGAGCGGCTAGTTTGCTCTCCGCACTGGCGGCGGTGTCGTCGCTGACCGAGAAATAGAGCTTGATTTTCGGCTCGGTCCCCGAGGGACGGATACAGAACCAGGCTCCACTTTCCAACCGGTAGTAGAGCACCTCGGAGCAGGGCAGCTCGAGGGGCTGCTCCTTTCCGTTGACCAGGTCCCAGCACTTGCGCTGCTTATAATCCCTTTTTTCAATAACCTTCTCCCCCGCTACTACCGGCGGGATTTGGTCAAAGGAGCGCATAATACCGGCCGATTCAGCCATATCCGCCAATTCGATCGAAACCAGATCTTCGCGAAAATAGCCGTGCCGCTGTGAGAGCTGCTCCAGGACCTGGAGCAGGTTTCGCCCTTTTTCTTTATGGTAAGCGGCCATCTCGGCGATTAGGTAGGCCGACAAAATGGCATCCTTGTCCCGTCCAAAAGTACCGGCAAGGAAGCCGTAGCTCTCTTCGTAGCCGAAAATGAAGGTATGCTCGCCGGTCTCTTCAAACTCTTTCATCTTCTCGCCGATATATTTAAAGCCGGTCAGGGTCTCCAGGGTCTTGACGCCGTATGCAGCGGCGACTTTTCGGCCGAGGTCCCCGGTGACGATGGTCTTGATGACGACTGCATTATCGGGCAGCGCTCCCCGCCCGGCCAGCCTCCCTAGAAGATAGTCTAGCAGGAGAGCGCCGATCTGGTTTCCGTTAAGGTGAAGATAGCGCCCCTCTTCGTCGCGGACGGCACAGCCGACCCGGTCGCCATCGGGATCGGTGGCCAGGACCAGCTCCGCCTCTTCGCGACGAGCCAGGTCCAGGGCCATTTTAAAAGCAGCCGGCTCCTCGGGATTAGGCACTTCCACGGTGCTAAACTGCGGGTCGGGGACCATCTGCTCCTCGACCACGGCCAGGTCAACAAAAGAGCATTCGCGCAGCAGACCAGGGATAAAGCAGGCCCCGGTGCCGTGCAGCGGCGTATAGACCACCTTCAGCCTGGTCCGCGGCTGCGAGAGAGAGAGCGAGCGGATCGCCTCGAGATAGGCGCTATCGATCTCCGGGCCGATCAGCCGGAGCAGGCCGGCGCGCTCAGCCTCTTCCCGGGGGATGGTCCGAACATCGTCGAAGATATCCACCCGGGCGATAGCCGCGGCAACTTCATCGATCAACGGAGAGACAGCCTGTCCCCCGTCAGGTCCGTAAATTTTGTAGCCGTTATATTGCGGCGGGTTATGGCTGGCCGTGATTACAATTCCGGCGGCGCAGCCGAGCCGGCGCACGGTAAAAGAGAGCTCCGGCGTGGGGCGAACCCCGTCAAAGAGCAGCGCGGTGATCCCGTTGGCCGCCAGGGTCAGGGCAGCATCGATGGAAAATTCACGTGAAAATTGGCGGGTGTCGTAGGCGATAGCCACCTTTTTTTCTTTCGCTTCCAGGTCGAGGCTGTTGAGGTAATCGGCAAGCCCCTGGGTTGCCCGGCGCACGATATAGCGGTTCATCCGGTTGAGCCCGGGGCCGATAACACCGCGTAACCCCCCGGTGCCGAAGGTCAGCTCTTTGCCGAAGCAGCTCTCGATCAGCTCGCCGTCTCCGGCCATCGCCTCCAGCTGGCGCCGGGTTTCGGGGTCGAGATCCGGGCAGCCCAGCCAGCAGCGGTAGTGCTGCTGCGGGGTTAACTCCCCGGCCGCCGCCACGCGGCCGAAATCGTCTTCGTAGCGGATAATATCATCCTCACCGAGGTAGCTGCCGCTCTGCACCTCGATCACCTCGAGCAGCTCTGCCCCGGGATTTTCCAGGCGGTGCTTCGTCCCGACGGGGATAAAGACGCTCTCGCCTTCCCGGCGCCGCAGCTGCTCCTCGCCTATGGTAATCAAGGCCTCGCCACGGACCACGATCCAGTTTTCCGAGCGGTGACGGTGGCTCTGCAGGCTGAGCCGCTTTCCGGGTTCGACGGTGATCCGCTTCACCTGGTAGCCCTCTCCCAACTCCAGGGAGGTAAAGCTGCCCCAGGGACGGTAGACAGTGCGGTGCTGCAGATACTCAGGTGCGCCGCTTTTTTCCAGCTCCGCGGCCAGCTCCCTGACCTCCTGGGAGCGCGCTAGCGGGCAGACCAGCAGAGCGTCATCGGTCTCTACAATGGCCATTTTCTCCACCCCGATAGCGCTTACCAGGCGCGACCGCGAGATAACCAGGCTATCGCGGGTATCAAGCAGCAAGGTGCGCCCTTCGCAGTAGTTGCCGGAACTGTCTTTGGGTGAAATCTGGTGGTAAGCTTCGAAGCTGCCCAGATCGCTCCAGGAGATCTCAGCGGGGATTACCACCACATCCGCGGCCTGCTCCATGATCCCGTAGTCGATGGAGATCGGCGTCATCTTCGCATAGGCCTCCTCGACGGAGCCCGCGTCCGCAAAATCGATCCCGTCCAGGGCAGCGGCCATCGCCGGCAGATGGCGGCGGTAAGCCGCCATCAGAGCGCCCACCTCGAAGATAAACATGCCGCTGTTCCAAAGAAAGCGGCTGTCTTTTAGATAGGCCGCGGCCCTTTCCTGGTCGGGCTTCTCTACGAAGCGCTCTACCTTGAAAGCGTTACTGTCCAGCCGGTCGCCGCGGCAGATATAGCCGTAACCGGTCTCCGGATAACGCGGGGTAATCCCGAAGGTGACCAGCCCGTATTTTTTCGCGGTCTCCCCTGCTTGGCGTAAAAGCTCCGCAAACTGCTCCCGGTCAGGAATGTAGTGGTCTGAAGGAAGAACCGCCATGATCGCTGTCGGACCTTCGCGGCGTGCCAGGAACCAGGCCCCCAGCCCGATAGCCGGAGCGGTATTGCACGACTGCGGCTCGCAGAGCAGCGTCACGGCATCGGGGTCGAGCTCCATGGCTGAAAGCTGGCACCTGATCTCACTCTCCTGGTCTCGGTGCGTTACCACGATTATTTTTTCCGGCGGCGTTTGCGGTAACAGGCGGACCGCGGTCTCCTGAAAAAGGCTTCTCCGGCTGCGGCCGAAGGTAAGATATTGCTTTGGTAAATGCTCCCGGCTGAGCGGCCACAGACGGGTCCCGCTGCCGCCGGCTAAAATAAGAGCATACATCTACAGTTCACTCCCTGCAATGAGATAATCATTTTATGAAATAGAGTTGTTACATCTCTTAAGTGTCTCTAGGTGACGGCGAGAATGTCCCGGCAACTTCGCCGACCCCCGCGTAACCCTGGTGAGAAGTAAGATGCATCTCGTGGAGGGCCAGTAGCAGGGAAAGCGTCGATTCGCCCCCCTGGTTCATATTAACCCCACCGGGCATGAGGCCGTCGTAACAACCGCCACTGCTGAAATCGTAGAGGGTCTGATGAGTATCGTTGTTCCCGAAAAACCAGTTGAAGGACCAGTCCATGGCGATCTGCCAGCGGGGCTCCCCGGTAGCCAGGTAGGCCTGTGTGCAGGCAGCAACCATCGCCGCTGCATCGAGGGGCTGCTGGTCGAAGGGAGCCTTCTCGCCACCGCGGCGGTACCACCCGTTATTGCCAACCAGGGAAAGCTGTCCCCCGGCCGGGTTGGTCTGGATCGAGATTAGCCAGTTGAGGGCGCAGAGCCCGGTTTGTAAGATCTGCTGCTCTTGCAGGTAGCTCCCCGCCCCGATGAGGGCCTGCGGGATCCGGGCATTATCATAAGTAACGATCTCTTCAAGCCAGAACCATTCTTCGGTGGCATACTCGGAAAACTGCTGGCAAAGCTGTCCGCTTAAATTTACCAGCAGCTTGCGCACTTCGGGATCACCGCCGAAGCGCTTCAGGTAATAGAGCGCCCCGATGATCGTAAAGGCCCAGGCACGGGGCGAGATAAAGGAGTCCACCGGCAGGAGCAGCTGCTTAAACAGGCGGGTGATCAGCCCCAAAAGGGAGTCATCGGGAGGGTAGGCGATGGTATAGCCGAGGGCCCAGATGCTGCGCCCATGGCTGTCTTCTGAGCCCACCTCTTCTTGCCAACGGCGCTGGTAAGAAAGAAAGTTGCGCATCCGCCCGGCATCGCGGTTATATGCGTCAAGCAGAAAACTAAGATAGGTCCGAAAGAGCGGACAGATCTGCTCATCTTTGAACAGCCGCCAGTTCATCACGGTGACGATCAACGCCCGGGCATTGTCATCGATGCAGTAACCATGCCCCCGGTTCGGCACCGTGTAGAGGGCATGTTGAAAGAGGCCGGTGTCATCGGTCATAGCCCGGAGATGATTCAGCCGGATCTCGGGCAGGACCGCGCTCTCAGTTACCGCCAAGCTTTGGACCGATTTCTTGCCCACGCTACTGTATTCAAGCAGCGCTTTTTCAAAGGCCGCGGCATAATTACGCGCCACTTCGCGCCAGATCATCTTCCGCCCATACTGGTAAGAGAGCTTGCGCATGCGGCTACGCATTGCCTCGTCGCCGAGAAGTTCGATCAGCTTGTCGGCCAGGGCCTCGCTATCGCGGAAGGGGACCAGGCAGCCGCGCCCATCGGCGAGCAGCTCCTGGGCATACCAGTACGGCGTGGAGACAATCACCTTGCCGCAGGCGAGAGCGTAGGCCAGGGTGCCCGAGGTAATCTGGTCTTTGTTCACATACGGGGTTAGATAGATATCGGTGGCCACCAGGAATTCAATAAGCCGCTCTAAGGAGACATACTGGTTGTAAAAGGTAATCTGCTTCTGGAGCCCCTTTTCCCGGACCAGCTGCTCCAGCTGATGGCGGTACTGCTCGCCGTAGCGGCGCTTTATCTCGGGATGGGTCGCTCCGAGAACAATATAGAGCACTTCGGGGTATTTAGCCGCCACCTTCTCCAGGGCGGCGATGGCATATTCGATCCCCTTGTTCGGCCCGAGCAGGCCGAAGGTCAAGAGAAGGGTTCGCCCTTCCGCCTGAAAGCGATCCTTGTAGAACGACGAATCGAGAAAGGGGACATCGGGAGCCCCGTGCGGGATCATCACAATCTTGGAGGCAGGGACATCGTAAACCTGCTCCAGCAGCCGCACCGCCATCTGCGCCTGCACAACCACCAGGGTGGAGAGCTCGCAGATGCGGGTAAAGGTCTTCTTCTGACCGGGAGTAGGCTCCGCAAGAATGGTATGGAAAGTAGTCACCACCGGTTTTTTTAGCGAGCGGAGCAGGTGAATGATATAGCTGCCGTCTTCGCCGCCAAAAATACCGAACTCATGCTGCAGACAGACCACGTCAATCGGTGAAACATTGATGAAGTCGGCGGCCCTCTGGTAATCGCCGCGGTGCTGATCGCGGATATGAAAGCTGACCTCGCGATCGTACTGGTAACCCTGCGGCGTATTGTTCAGGGCGATCACCTCAAAATAATTCTGCTCGCCGTTAGATTGGCCTTCACTGTAAATCTTCCGGAAATTATCCGTCAGGTCTGCCGTGTACGTCGCGATGCCACAGCGGCGCGGCGGATAAGTAGAGATAAAGGCTACTTTTAACGGCTTAAACAGATTGCCGATAAACATTACAACACCTCTCTGTTATATTTCCTCTATATTTCTTCTACTATAATTTATATTTCCTCTTCGCTTATATTTAACCTTTCCCTAATTCTATTTATAAATAATCTGCCGGTAAAGCTCGAGATAGCGCCTCACCATCACCTCGACGCTAAAGTTGGCTTCGACGTGGGCGCGGCAGCGCCGGCGAGGCAGATCTTTGAGCCGCGCCAAACGGGCTGGTGCCTCTTCAGGCCGCTCTACCAGAAAACCGGTCTCCCCGTCGCAGATCAGCTCCGGCATGGAGCCGCGGTTACAGGCGATCACCGGGGTGCCGCAGGCCATCGCTTCGACAACGCTCAGCCCGAAGGGTTCATCGAAGTTGATCAGATGCAGCAGGGCCATGGCGCCCCCCAGAAGGGCGCCTTTCTCTGCCGGACCTACCGAACCGATATACTTGATCTGCTCATTATCCAGGTAAGGAGCGACGAACTGATCAAAATAATCATGGTCCTGGATAATCCCAGCGATGATCAGCGGCAGGCCGACCTGCCGGGCCAGCTGGATTGCTTCAGCAGTGCCCTTATCCGGGTGAATCCGCCCGAAGAAGAGCAGGTAGCGCCCCGGCTCGCCGGAGAAGGGATACTCTTCCAGGGGAATCCCGTGGTAGATGGTGGCGCAGTAATCGAGAGCAGGGCTACGGTCGGCATCGCTGATGGAGACATAGTGAACCCGGCGGTTATACTTCTGGTAAACCGGGAGAATCTTAGGCGATGAAAAGCCGTGGATAGTGGTCACCACCGGCGTCTGTACCAGGCCCGTGTAGCTCAGCGGTAAAAAATCAAAGTGGTTATGGATCAGATCGTAGCGCTGCGCCTCTTCGAAGAGGGCGGCAATATGAAGACATTCCCACACTTTCGGGTCGAGGGAGTTGTCCTCGGCATACGGGCGCGGGGCCACGGCGCGAAGGCAGGCTCTAGTCTGCGAATCCGCGGTAGCGTAGAGGGTTACCTCGACGCCCTCCTGGACCAGGCCCTCGGTGAGCCAGCTGACCACCTGCTCCCAGGGACCGTAGTGGCGGGGCGGTGTGCGCCAGGCGATCGGAGACAATATTGCTATTTTCATTCTACCTGTAAACAGCTCCTTTTTTCCAGAGCGGTCTCATACAAGAGGTAGTCCAGCAGGTCATCGAGACGGGCTGTGGCCAGGCAGACGGAGGTATCGGCAGCGCCGTAGTACATCAGCAGTTCGCCGGTAGCCTTGTTGTAAACTGTCCCTGTGGGAAAGGTCACTCCGGGAACATCACCGACCCGCTCGTAATTCTCGCGGGGGCCGAAGACCCACCCTTCACTGCGCCGGATAATTTTCCAAGGCGCCTCCAGATCCAGCAGGGCCAGGCCAACACGGTAAATGGCACCCGAAGCGGTCGTGCGTACCCCGTGGTAGATGATTAGCCAGCCTTCCCTGGTCTCAATCGGGGGAGGCCCCAGGCCGACACGAAAGCTATCCCAGCAGCCGGGGCGCACCGGGATCAAGATCTTGTGATCGCCCCAGTACTTCAGATCTGGTGAAGAGGCGATCCAGATATGGGCTTCGCCCCGGATAATCGGACGGTGAATGAGAACGTAACGATCGTTGATCAAGCGGGGGAATAACGAGGCATCCTTATCCTCCGGGGGCAGCATCGCCCCTTTGCGGATAAAGGTGTGTAGATCCTTAGAAAGGGCCAGCGAGACCATCGGTCCATCTTTAGAAAAAGAGACGTAGGTCACGGCATACTCCTTCTTCTCGGGCAGCCAAACAATACGGGGGTCCTCGATCCCCCACTGCTCCTCGTTAAAGACCGGGTCGGGCATCAGGGTGGGCCGGTCATCGATCTGCCAGCTGGTTATGCCGTCTTTGCTGCGAGCGAAGGTCAGGTGCGAAAAACCACGCATATCTTCAACACGCACCAGCAGCCAGGTTTCTCCATTATGCTGGACCGCGCCCGGGTTAAAGGTCGAATTTGCTAGATAAGGCCAGCGTTCAGGTGAAAGAATGGGATTACCCCCGTAGCGGTGGAAAAGCTCCCTCTTGTCTAAATAGTTCCTCATAACTGATAAACTCCTTTTTAGTCTATTTTCAACTTATTAATGCCTTGGAATGTATGTACCATACTTTTTGGATGATCAGCAGGTTGCCAAAGAGATGATGTACCAATATATAATAAAAAAATATAGTAGAATTACTTCTCCTCTTAATTGTTAAAATCCTTCTTTTTTCTACCGGGAAACGCGGTAGCAGAAGCTCTTTCTCCCCAAAGCTCCGTCTATCTAGACTGTTTCGCCGGGCTGATCTTCCAGAGAACGCCGCTTTTGGGAATGGCGTTCGGGGCCATGTCGGTAAACTCGATTACCCCGAAATCGAGCACGTAGAGATTCTTGCCGTCGGGATCAAACTCGAGATCAATGATTCTCTTGAAACCGCCGCCGCTGCGTCCGGCCCGCGGTTGCTCCTTGTTTTTAATAAACCAGCTGTATTTTCCGGTTTGGGGATCGACATTGATCACCCCGGTAGGGACAAGCTCTTTCAGGTTCTCAGTAAGAGGTTGAGCGTCGCCAAAAATAGCTACGAATAGCCCCTTGGCCGGAAATTGTGCCGGGGCGCAGGCTAGCTTCATCGGCGAATAGTGCGGCGGCAACGTGGCCAGGGGCGGCTCTACCGGCGGCGGGTTAACAATCAGGGGGCGGCGGTTAATCCCCCTCTCGGAGTCGAACAGCGGCTCGGTCAGCGGAAACTGGCCGGCAAAATCAGGCCAGCCGTACCAAGCACCCTTTTTTAGTTTAACCACCCAGTCGGGCGAATTTTTTACGGCCCTGACGCCGCGATCATCATACCCGAGGTTGGTCGCGTAAAGCGTTCCGTCGTCATCCATGGCCAGGCCATAGGGATTACGCAGGCCGTCGGCATAGATGCTCAGCTTCTTGCTTTTCAGGTCGAAACGATGGATCGCCCCGCTGGCGGGCAGTGTTGCCCGGACCATTTCCCCCCGGGAGCGGTTTACGCCAAAAGGGGCAAAGGCACCGGTACTTCTTTTATCCGAGGGTTCGGGCGTGCTTAGGTCAAGGGCTTCATAGTTTTCTCCGGTAAGGGTAAAATCGCGGGAAGGAAAATCATGAAATTTAGGATGGCGCTCTACCCAGGCATAGACAAAGTTGTCGGAGCCGACTACCCCGGCATTAGTGGCGGTACCCTGCCCAAAGTATAATGCGCCGTCAGGGCCGAAGATGAGATCGTTATTCTGATGGTCCCCCAGGGAAGGGAGCCCGGTGACGAGCTCTTCTTGATCGCCGCTTTTCAGATCAAGAGCGGTGATCTTGCCGCGATGCGATAGATACAGCTTCCCCCCGCGCAGGGCCATCCCGTTCAGGGGGCCGTTGAAGCCGGCGGCAACTTCGTCGATCTCGCCGCCCGGCGAGATCCGGAGCACCCTGGCCTCGGTCTCTTTCGGGCCGCTGGCATAGCCCGATTCGGCAACATAGATCTCACCGGAGCGATCGATAACTACAGAGGTGGGATAGGTCAGCCCTTTTGCCACCACCTCGGCCCGGTAGCCCGGCGGCAGCTCCAGGGCTGCGGGAGCGGTACTTACCGCCGCCCTGAGTAAAAAAGGGGTCAGCAGCCCGGCGGTAAGAAGCAACCCGGCAGCATAATAGGTCCGCGCCGGGGATTGGGCCAGGCTAAAGCGGCTGTAAAGCAGGGCCACGATAAGGCCGTAAAAGAGAAAGGCCAGCAAAGGTATCCAGTTGTCGAGAGGTCCGGCAGCCATAGGCGGAAAACCGAGGATCACCGGAACCAGCAGGAGCGGCCCGGCTATCCAGAGCAGAACCCCGAGGATCACCCCCGCCAGAACCGTGGCGGAGAGCCTCAGCCGGCGGCGGCGCATGACGGCGGCATAGAGGAGCCCGCCCAGCGCACCAAGAATCAGAAGCGCAAAAAAACCGTAGAGCAGGCTCACCTTCGTCAGCAGAAGCCCCAGGGAAGGCAGTAGCCAGGCCCCCCATAAGATCAGCGAACCCGCCAGGGCCCCGATCAGCCCAGCCAAAATACCCCAGAAAAGATACCCGTAGCGCTTCATACCCCGACCCCTTTACACCTAAGATAACTATATTTTTTTCCAAAGGAAAATAATTATCCCGGGTGACAGGGGGACGTTTCTCCTGTCACCCCCAGGCGAGCCGGTCGGGGTAAGAAAAAAGGTGACAGGAGAAACGTCCCCTTGTCACCTCAGGTGGTGGTCGGTTATAAAATGCAAGAGCAGCTCTTTACGGTTTTTGGCTTCGAGCTTGTGCAGGATATTGCGGACGTGGAATTTGACGGTGTTTTTAGAGATGAACAGGGCGGCTGCTATCTCGGAATCGCTAGCCCCCTGCATCAAGAGAAGGTAGATCTTTTTTTCCGCCGCAGTCAGAATCTCGGGAGGATCCGTGATGGCAGCCGGGGTGAACTCAACCGCTGCTTCTACTGCCTCTGAAGCCTCCGGCTGATTCATTATCTTGAACGGGTTTCGTGAAATCAACGGTACGAACAGGAAAAGCAAGGTCAGGGCGGTGACAAATAGCAATACCGGAAAGCCGTAGCTCCACCCGGCGGCAGAAACAGCGGTGGAGAAACCAATTAAGAGTAAAGATGCACCTAGACCCAGGCCGAATACACGGCGGGCTGGATAAAACTGGGCCACGGTCCATAATGCATACCAGAAAAAAAGATCTGCCGCGGCAAAACCTAGATTGAAGGCCGCGTGGTGAACCCAGACCAGTACGGGGGTCACTGTTTGGGTGAGCGCAATGGCCAATCCCACCCCGAGCAGGCTTAAGCTGTAAGTTGCCAAGCTGGCGGCCTGGCCGCGTGTTGCCGGCAAGGCCATCAGAACGATCCCTCCGCTATAGAGCAGAAAGCCGATTGCTTTTTCCCATAGCGGGGAGGCAAACATCTGCAGGGAAAAAGAATTATACCAGATGCCGCCAATCAGGTAGATGGCCACGGTATATGCCGCCAGGGGCATAATCATGGCCTGTGGATTTAAATTCTTCCCGGGTGAAATCGGCCTTGCCGCTTCGTCGGGATCAGCTGCGGTAAAGGCAAAGACACCGCCTGTAGCCAGGGCGGCAAGCAGAAAGAAAAGCAGCTTTTCCGGAACTGAGACGGGCATATTAACCCCTGCCGTGACGATGTTAGCGCCGGCCATGGCTACGACCAGTGTCCGGAGGGGCCGGGGATTGACAGAAAACCGGGCGGTCCACTCCGCCACCAGGTAAGCGGCAGAGAAGCCCAGCACGGCCATAATAAAAATATCCGCTGCCAGTACCGCCCCGTAGATAAAAGCATAAACAACGGTCAGCGCAGCGATGATTGCACCAACAATTCGGGCCCCAACGCGTGAAGGCGCTTTCTTCGCCGTAAGCAGTCCTGATATGAAAAGCCCCAGGCCATGGCTGATTACAAATACCAACCCCAGTAACAGCGTCTTTTCGCCTGCCGTCTCCATCAATAAGCAGCCGAACATGGGAAACGACAGTAACCAACCGAACAGGGCTGCCAGGGCCGGGCCCTGGCAAAAAAGGTTATGTCGCTCAATTGTTGTTTTTGGCAATTGACACATCTCTTTAAAATTTTTCATTAGAGCAAGTTCAGGTTTCTACATGGATTGCCGGTAACCCTTTATCTTAGATCTATAATTATTATTCCTAAATCTCCAACCTACCCTGACGGGTAGTAGGTAAAATAGCGCAGCCGAGCTCTGGAAAGAATTATCTGTAACCGGTAAAACCAGCCGGGATCGGCTGGGACCTGGCCAAAAAGCCAGGTCCCAGTTAATTAATCTTAAAATTTACCCGGGAAATTACCGGCGCTACCTTTTTTTACGCAGTAAAACCAGGCCCCCTGCCGTCAGGACAGCGCCTAAACTTAAAAAGAGAGCCGGAGAAGTACTGGTACGGGGCAGCTCATTTTTAAGCTTCGAGGTATCAGCTTCCAGCCCGGAATCTGATCCGGGGGCTGCCGTTACGGTAATAGTACACCCGGCGGTAAAATGACCATCTTCCGTGGTCACCATAACAAGAGCTCTGCCGGGTCCAACAGCGGTAACCAGGCCGTCCTCATTGACCGTGGCCACAGATTCATCGCTGCAGCTCCACCGCACGTTCTTGTTCGTAGCCTCTTCGGGAGCAACCGTGGCGCGCAGTTGAAAAGTGCCGTCCACCGAAAGGGAAAGAGCGCTCCAGTTCAGGCTGACGCCGCTTACCGGAACAGCTGAGAGCTTAAAATTTGCCACCAGATTGCGGTCCTTCTCTGCAGTAAAAGTATAGTCCGGGTCCGTGCTTACCTCCACACCATCTTCAGCCCAGTTGACAAATTCATAGCCTTCATTAGCGGCAGCCGAGACGGTCACAGTGGCAAATTTGCCGTACTCTCCGCCGCCTGTGACGGTACCGCCTGCGGAAGGGCTGGAGGAGAGGGCAACTGAATACTTCACCACGGTATAAGGGATCGCCAGTGCATCAATTTCTACGCCATAATCTGCCAGCTTGGTTACTGAACCGTTATCTACATTAATCTGGTAAAGCCCCCCGCCCACACCGTTTACATATAACGCCCCGTAAAGAATATCGTTATCGCGGTCGAAGGCGATATCCTGGGCATAGTTCAGATCAAGGCCGGTGTTGCCGACGTCTGTCCCCTGGCCGGTAGTTTTATCGATGCGGTAGAGGCAGTCATCGAAAATGTTCAAGCCGTAAAGATGGCCGGCCGCATCGGCGGCGATGCCGATAATAATCCCCGGGGCAATCGTCCCTACAAGCGTAACCTGAGCCGTGTCCAGGTCAATGGTGTAAAGTTCAGTTGACGATGCCACGTAAGCGGTCTGCGTCGCCCGGTCGTAGGTAAAGCCGGTTAACATGCCGACTCCGGTCGAACCGATCAGGGTATACTCTCCCGTAAGGCAATCAATGGTATATAAACAGGAGTTGCCATCGCTATAACTTATCGTGTACCAGGCCTCTTCGACAAAATCTCCGCCAGACATAAAATCAAAGGTATCGTCAGCGACGCTTTTAATTAGCCTGAGCTCACCGGAAGGGATTTCAATTGAGACAGGCCCTTCCGCCAGCCCCGTGTCACCCCCATAGGCATTCCAACCGTATGCCGTGACCGTCCCCCCGTTGGCCGAGGCCTGGCCGGAAGGGGTTACCCAAACCCACAGAATCAACGAGGTGATTAAACAGAAAAGAAAAACATGCCGCGGTAGTCTTTTCATTTCGCAACCTCATTTCTTTCATTCTTTTAAAGAGGCACCGTAAATGATGCCCGATCTGCCCGGGTAAAAAATAGGTTACCCCCTTTCTTGCTAAATTGTATGGACATCTTTATTATTGATTATGGGAGGGATTTGTCTACTACCCTTAGGGATAGGTTTTAAAAAGGGCCGCTTTTTTCTCCGCGGCCCTTTCCTAAAACCTTGTTCTATTGTGGATGCCAATGTGGATGCCAAAACGCAGCCCGGGTTCTAGAGGTTAAATCTACCCTTGATTGCTTTCGTGAAAAATAATATTCCCCAGAGATTAACCGCCCCGTTGATCGTTAGGGCAATACCGATAAATATAGTCAGGACAACGCTCCCGGCAAACGGGTTAAAGAGTAATAGCGTGCCTAATACAGCAGTTAGCAGGGCCAAGATAAGGCTCAGCCACCATTTCTCTTGGTGTAGCCTTTTTAGCTCAACGGATAGCTGGATCCTTAGAATACTGTCAATGAGGATCACCAGGCCTAAAATAACCGGAATCACAGAGACTACCGCCTTCGGAGCAAACAGCATAAAACCGGCGAGCAGTAGAAAAATAAGTCCCTGGGCCAGGTCTGCCCGGAATAAATTTTCAAAAGCGTCTCTTCTAAAATAGACGATGACCCTAACCAGACCGAGGAGCAGTGTAATCACGCCGCATAATTTGCAGATAGTCAGAAGAGAAAACTCCGGCCAGATGATTAGAGTAATGCCCAGCAAGATAAACAAGACCGAAATAATGATAAATGCCGTTTTAAACCTCTGCACTGTTTCCATTACTTAGTTTTCTCCTTTTCGTTAATTGTAGATCCGGCACCTTAAAAGTTCAACCTGGCTCTCTATCTCGACTGCAAAACCGGGCACCTCTACCAAGCAATGTAAAAACCGTTACCCCGACAGGTAGCTCCGCCCTACTTCAAAAAAGGTAACAGAGCCGGCCCCTGTCACCCTTGAGCTTCAGTGCCCAAAGAACATGCGCTGGATCAGATCAAAATTGCGGCGAATGCTTTCTGTTCCCCTGACCGGGCCCATGTGGCCGGGTAGAAGAAGCTCGACTTCGTCTAGCTGGGCCAGGGCGGCGACGCTGCGGCCAAGCTCTTCGAAATTTCCCCCGGGAAGATCAGAGCGGCCGATACTGCCTTCGAAGACTGTATCGCCGGTAACCAGGGCCTTCTCCCTTGGAAAGTAGAAGCAGATCGAACCCGGCGAATGGCCGGGGGTCTGTATAACCCGGACCAGGTCTCCACCCGCTTCCGGCGGGCCCAGGTTCAGCTCGCCTGCCTGAAGGTAAAAGTCCGGAGCCAGCGGGGGCATCTTTTCCATCCCCGCGGCCCGGGCGCGCTGCTCGAGGGCCTCTAAAAAAAAGGCGTCCTGGCGGTGGATGCCTACCTTGGCCCCGCTTCGTTCCCGGATCACCCCCACTGCTTCAACATGATCGGGATGCCCATGCGTACATAGAATTACCCCGATCTCTTCAAGTTTAATTCCGTCGGCAGAGATAGACCTGGTTAAAGTTTCCAGGCATCTCTCGCCGGACTCGTTGACAATATGGCCAGGATCGATCAGGACGAGCTGTTTTCCCCGGTAGATATAGCTATTGCAGTTGTTGCCGTAGCCCTGCCAGAAATAAGCGTAAAAGCGGTCGGTCAGGCGCATATAAGTTCCTCCGTAGCTTCAATTTTAACAATATGATATCATAAATGCCGGGGTGAAGAAAAGTATGGAAAAGATTAAATCGGCCCGTGAGCTGGCCATGGAGCGGACAGCTGATTTAAAAGATACTTATCAGGAGAGTCCCGGCTCAGAGTATGAACCGTATTTTAAGGCCTCTTCTCTTCTGGCAGATTCATTTCTTAAAAAGCAGTCTACGCTGGAGAGGGTGATCGAAACGATCAGCCGCTATCCCGACGGAGCCCGGGACGAAGCAACCCGCATTTTTCTCGAAAAAATTGTTGCTGGGATGGAGCTAGAGCACTGCCCCGTGGTAGCCTCTGCCTTTCGCCATTACCGTGCCGCCCAGGAAAGCAAGCTGGTTGACGCCTTGGAAGAACTTGACCGCAAATACCGGGAAGAAGTCCAAGAGCTACTGGCCCAAGCAAAGGATGGCCAGTACGCGGCGCAGCTTCTCGAGCCGCTCCACCAGGCCGGGATCAGCGGTTCAGCGCTGGCCGGGGTAAACTTGGAGCGCTCTCCCTGGTGGCAAGAGAAGCTCAGCAGCCTTGAGGCCGGCTTCGAGTCGCAGCTGGCCCTTTTAAAAGAACAGCTGCTCTCTGCTTTAAAAAATAAATAATGGTGAACCGCCAACGCTGCCGGACAGCCATCCGCTACTCTTTCAGTATCCGGGCGCCGCATGGGTAAGATAGCAGACCTGCCGCCCATACAGAGATTCCTTAATAATTCTCTCTAGAAAAAAGCAGGTTTCTTCACCTGCTTATGATTAAACCTTAAATAAAGGCTCCTGAACAGTTAAACATTCTGTTTTTTCTTTAGCATGGCGACTCCTGCCTTAACGGCCTTTCCAACGCGGTGGCCTTTTTTCTAAAAAGGCAGTTATCCCTTCCCTTGTATCTTCACTGGCAAGTACTCCGGCTGCCAACGATTCAAAAAGTAGCAACCCATCTTCTAAAGAAAGTGCTCTGCTGCGATTAACAAGTTTTTTACATGCTCTTAAAGCGAGAGGTCCGTTTTGTAAAATCTTTTCTGCAAATAAATTGGCTTCCGAAATTAAATTATTTAAGGGGACTACTTTATTCACTAACCCGACCCGGTAAGCCTCTGTGGCATTGATCATTTCACCTGTGAACAAGATCTCCATAGCTAGGGCTTTGGGAATAATAGAAGCTAGGGCAAGCGAAGCATAACAATCGACGGTGTTTAACTTCTGGTCGGGCGTGCCAAAATAGGCGTTCTCAGCAGCAATTCTCAGATCACAGGTCAATGCAATAGTTAAGCCAATTCCTAAGCAGTAGCCGTTAACTGCAGCAATCATTGGTTTTGTTACTGAGGTCAGACCTCTAACATATTGAGACTCCCACTCTCCGGGATTAGCTATATAGACAGCATCGGTTAGATCGGCGCCGGCGCTAAAAGACCTTTCACCGGCTCCCGTAATAATGCAAACCCAGAGAGTATCATCACGCTCAAATTCTTGCAAATTATCGAGCAGTTCTTCTGCCAGCTGGCGATTAACCGTGTTAAGTTTTTCCGGACGGTTTAGAGTAATATATCCAATCCGCCCCTTTTTATTAAATGTTACCGCACTCATGGCTTAACTCCTTTAAGTTTTTAGGGCGATACTTGTTTCATTTGCCCATTGAAGCGATGACTTCTTTACGTAATAAATCTCGATCGGCTTTTCCAATTCTGGTTAGCGGTATCTGGTCACGGATTATAACCTTTTTTGGAACCTTGTAGTTAGCCAACTGTTCCTTACAGTGATTAATAATTTCATCTTCGCTGATCTCTTTACCATCTACTGGAACCACAAACAGCCAGATAACCTCACCGTAGATCTCATCGGGAACCCCTATAGCCGCAGCAAGAGAGATATGGGGGTGCTTAACCACTACCTCTTCTACTTCCGCCGGTAAAACCGTATAGCTGCCTACCCTGATGATCTGCTTTTTTCTTCCTTTAATATAAAGCCCGCCATCTTCGGTAAGGTAGCCTAAATCGCCTGTACGGCAGTACCCTTCGTCGGTAAAACCGGCTCGATCTTCTTCGGGCATTTTATAATAGCCCTTGATCGTTAAAGGACCCCTGACCAGAATCTCGCCTTCCTCCCCCGGGGGCAAGGTGTGGCCATCATCATCAACAATTTTGATCTCCATCCCCAGCAATGGTTTGCCCACATATCCCCGGGCAAGCTCTTTTAAGTCGTCGCCAACACTGGTAAGCGTTACCTCTGAACCGGCCTCCGTGCTTCCGTACCCTACAACAATAAGGGGTGAGATCTTTGCCCTGATGCCTTCAAGCAATTCCAACGAGACCTTATCCCCTGAAATAAAAGATAGCTGCACCGAAGAGAGGTCGAATTGATCGAGCTCCTCCATCGAGACCATGATTGCATACATAACCGGCACACCGCCGATAAACTGTATTCCTTTATCCTGCACTGTTTGCAATACCTCTAGCGGACTCCATCTTTCTAACAGATACATTTCATACTTACCGACTAACGCCGTGCCGATTAATTCTACTGTTCCCCCTACGTGGCTAGGTGGTAAAGCAGCCAGCGATTTAATATTACCGGTTACTCCGTGTTCGGTAAGCGTACCGGTAAGGAAATCTTCTTCAAGGTAACACATCAGCGCTACGTTTTCATGTGAAAGAAGGGCTGCCTTGGGAATGCCGGTTGTTCCCCCGGTAAAAATAATCAGAGCCCCTTCATCCAGGTGCTGGTTGTCTTTAGCCTCTTTTAGCTCTGCTTCCAGTGGATAATCCTGCTCCAGCAATTTGTAGAAGGGTTCTCCAAAATCAGCAGGTTCGGTCATCAGGTATTTTATGTTGGTAAACTCCGGCTCTCGGGAGAGCTCTTTTAAGGAAGCCAAGATATCATTATCGCCTGACGTATTCATGGAGACGACTACTTTAGGTTCTACGTGCGGGATAAACCTTCGCAGATCGGTGATCCGGTAGCGCACATCCATCGGCGTGGTAATGGCCCCAATTTTATTAGCAGCAATAAATGTAAACAGGTACTCTGGGTTTGAAGGTAAAATTGTCACGATACGATCGCCTTTCTCCACACCCAGGTTTAAAAAAACCTTTGCGAGACGATCGGTAATCTCAGCTAGTTCTTGAGAGGTATAGGTTTTACCCCGGTAATGAACCGCTGGAAATTCAGGATCTTCCTTTCCCCAGTGATCAACGTAGCTCCAGAGAAACTCTAATTCAGGTACTTCCATCTCTGTTCACTCCTTTTTAATTAATGATCTCTATCCAGGCACCGGGGATATCTCGAACCTTGCTCAGCATACCTTTCAAATCGACCTTTGCAAGATGATAGATAACCTTAAGCTTCGGGTACCTTGCTCAACAAATCTTTCAAATCGACCCCCTGCTTACGTAATGCCGCCCTGCGATAGAAATACCAGAAAACACCGACTATCAAACAGGAAAAATAGATCAAGGTTGACTCGAGGCTAGTAACAACGCCGATAACCAAAAAGACAGCTGAAATGGCGACTAATCCCCAGCAGAAGAAACCACGCCAGAACTTATTTAATTTAAAGGGAGCCCGGGCGTAATTTTCAGGCATTGCCCGGGGAATTTTCCATACCGATAGACCGATCAATATCTGCATGATCATAAACCCAAGCACGGTAACATTGGCATAATTTTGAATACTGGTCCCAATAAGAATGCCCAGCATGGAAACGAAGGTTATAAACAGCACCGCATTGCCCGGAGTATTAAACTTGTTTACTTTACCCAGGGCTTCAGGCCAGATCCGATCCTGCGCCAGCGCAAAGACCTGTCGCGACGAAGATAATATAACTGCATGTATGGTTGTTGCAGCAGCAAAAAGAGCGCTAAGGGATATTATTATCGCCATCCACTTTGGAAGGAACAGCTCCGAGGTCTGAGCTACAGCAGCTTCCATGCTCCCCAGCACTCTCCAATCCATATTCCCGACTAGCGACACGGCAACCAGTGTATACATTAGCAAAACCATGAACAGAGAGATAGCGAGAGCTATCGGAATATTGCGTGATGGATTTTTAATCTCCCCACCCATATCCGCAATGATCATGAAGCCGGAATATGAAAAGTATGCTGTTACCGCAACAGCCACCACTGCAGCAAAGCCATTAGGCATTAGTGGAACCATCAGGTTAGGATCAAGGGTGAACAGCCCCCCGATACCAAAGATCAATAAAGCAAGAATAAACTCAACTACCATAATTAACTGGACAGCTACGCTTAACTTAACCCCAACGTAATTAAGCACCCCAAAAACTAGAACAATAGCCAAGGCCGTGAGCATTATATTGATATCACCAACGAGGTAACTAAGATACTCGGCAAACCCATAAGCCAGCAAGGCTTGACCTACTGCGGTGGTAACGACAACTGTCCAAACCATCATAAAACCCCAAAACGGTGAAAGAGTCCGGCTGGCGGCAACATAGTTGGCGCCGGTAACCGGTAGTATGGAGGCCATCTGGGCGCTGGTAAAACAGACAAACACTGCCGGGATGGCGGCCATCAGGTAAGCCAACCAGAGTGCTGGCCCCGCATCCCCGGCCAGGGGCCCAACTAAAACAAATATCGAAGCACCGACGACATAACCGATTAATGTTGATACCGCACCGGGCAGGCTAATGGTACGTTCCAGCTTATTGCCTGTTCCTTCCATGCGTTTTTCTCCTCCTTCTTTACGTCTTTCCTTTACGTCTTTTCATTTTTGGGCTTAGTCAACCCGTAAAAATTGTTTTACCTTATCACCTTCCTTTAAACTGCGGTTCTCGTTTTTCAATAAAGGCAAGCGCCCCTTCCTTAACATCTTCGGTATAAAAACAGGTCATAACAGCATCAGTTTCGTGAACCAGGGCCTCATCAATTCCGACTTCTCCGGATTTGTTTAAAGTGGATTTCACAAAACGAATAGGAACAGGCGCACCTTTAGCAATCTCTTCTGCTCTTGCCAGAGCATTGTGCAGCAATTTATCCGGTGAAGATATTGTTGCTACAAGGCCAATTTGCGCCGCTTCGTTTACATCGATCCTTCTCCCTGTAAGCATCAGTTCTTTAGCCCGGCCCAGCCCGATTAGCCGCGGAAGCAGCCAGGTGACACCATTGGTCTCAAACAGCCCCACTTTTACTTCTGAAAATTCGAACGATGCCTTTTCAGAGGCATACCTGATGTCACAGGCAATAGCCAGTTCTGCTCCAGCGCCAATAGCGTAGCCGTTTACCGCGGCAATTACCGGTTTTGGCATATCCAGCATCGTTTTAGTTAGCTCTTGCATCTGCTGAACGTTTTCCCTAATGGCATAATAATCGATCTCTTGTTGAGCCAGGCTGCTTAATTCTGTCAGATCTTGCCCTGCAGAAAAAGCTTGACCGTTTCCCGTAATCACCAGACAGCGCAAGTTTTTATCTGATTTTGCTTCTTGAAGTACCGCCGCTAAATCATCAAAAGTTTCACGGCGAAGAGCGTTGAGGACCTCCGGGCGGTTTAAGGTAATCAGCCCAACCTGTCCTATCCTGGTGTAAGTAAGATCGCGCAGTTCCATATTTTCTCCTCCCTGTTTAATGCTATTTCAGGCAGCTCCCTGCTGCTTGATCAAGTAGCTCCTCCCCGGACGCAGAAACAATGACTTGCCTTTAGCACGTTTGTTTAAATATTTGACCACATGGTTAATTATTAAACTAGTGAGTATATATTATCTTCTCTCTATTATTTTGTCAATCATTTTTTTATAAATTTTCTGTATTTAATATTAATTTTTTAACCTCTTTTTGCGTTAGCTTCGCTCAACTTCAATGCCCTGGGGAAAGCAGTGCCTTACCCCTATTTCTGCGGCTATTGAAGAAGAGATAAAATTGTTTTACAATGATAGAGAGCCAAAAGGCTATTCTAATCAATGAATTACGGGGTGAGATGATGACTGAGATAATAGCAATCGGTTCAGAAGCAGAGTTTGAAGAGCAGGTGATGCAGGAGCAGCTGCCGGTTTTGGTTGATTTTTGGGCGCCCTGGTGCGGCCCCTGCCAGATGCTTGCACCTGTTTTAGACGAGCTGGCAGCCGAATACCAGGGCCGCTTAAAAATAATGAAGGTAAACGTGGATGAAAACCCGGGATTAGCGGAGCGTTTCGAGATTATGGGTGTGCCGTCAATGCTTCTCTTTAAAGCAGGCCAGTTGGTAGACAGCTTTACCGGGGCCATGCCCAAAGAGGTACTCGCTGATAAAATTAGTCCTTACCTTTAAATGATTGTTCCGCTGCAGATTGATCTCGACCATCCCCGGATTTTATATGTAAAAACGGGGAAGATGCTTTTTTACTTATAATTTGATTCTATTTTTAACCAGTTCTTAAAGGATTCCAGGGTAGCATAGCGAAACTAGCTATAAAATATCTAAGGTAGGAGGCATCAGTTGATGGCAGAATCGCTGTTTTCTGTTCCGGTTAAAGTACGCTATTATGATACTGATCTTTCAGGTGCCGTCTATTTCACCAACTACATTAAATGGTTTGATTCGATTGCCCTCCCTGAATTAACTGACGCACTGGGTATTGATTGGCGGACATTTTTAGAAGAAAATATCGATGCGGTAATCGCCCATGTGGCCTTCGATTACAAAGCACAATGTTTTCTCGATGATGTTGTCAATATTCATATCACCGATATAGAGATGGGGCGTAGCAGTATGACTGTATACGGCGCCCTGTTTAAAGAAGAAATCTTAATTGCTGAAGGAAAGCTGGTCTACGTTTTTATCGATTTTTCTACCCGCAAATCAATACCGATACCAAATTTATTTAAAAATAAAGTCGGCGCCTACATCCAAGAAAAAAAGGGATAGAAAGAATGGCCAAGGGGCCGGGAGTAAGCTCTCCCGGCCCCTTTCAGCAACAGCGACCGGTCTTTTACAGAGCTCCAAGCCGGCGCAACAGTAAGCAGAGGCGATAGAAAAATTCAGTCCCGGTTCCGCCAGCCTGGAGCAGCGATCGGGCAGCCTGTTGTAGGCCCTGCTGTTTCACTTTAGGGTCAGATAGGTAGACGGCCAGCAGCCCCTGGACCACGGAGCGGTGAAAAGCAGTGTGCGGCAGTGCCGAGACCTCCTGCAACGCTTTTTTTAAAAAGAGAGAGAGCCGCTCAGCCGCGGCGGCGGGAGACTGATAGCAGGCCACAAAATTTAAATCGCCTTCCTGTAAATCTTCATCCTGATCGATCCAGTAATCGAGCAAGATATGCAAGCCGCAAACCCAGGGGAAATAAGCTTCGACCACCTTCCGGACATCCTGGAGATCGGTTGCAGAGGAGGTGGCCAGGCCGAATAAAGCAAATAGGCCAAGGGTAGAGCCACAAGCAGCAGCATACTCCCACCAGTGAAGTGATGGCGTGGTTGGGGTGGCCTTCTCCTTGAACCAGCGTCTCAGCCGGCTGTTGCGCATGGCCGGATCAAGATGCTTGTAAACCTGCAGATCATTATATAGTGAGACTAGCCTCAGAATTTCGGGCTCGACCACCGGGTAACCGGGGAGAAGGGCAATACAACCGCGGCATTCGGCAACCAGCGCCTCCAGGTAACCGCCGTCATTCTTCGATGGGTAAAAACGGTAATAATCGCGCTCCCTGATCGGCCCACGGGTCAGCGCCGCCACCATGGCCTGGTGCAGGTAGCGAAAGGCGACTTCATCGTAGATCCCCCCGCGATCGCAGAGATTATCAAGATAATCGCTGATTGTCTGCAGGGCCACAATCAGGGAGACCTGCGTTTTCATATAAACAGGATTAAAATTATAAAGGGCATAAAAGCTACCTCCCTGGGCATGAAAGCGCTTTTTGGAGAGGCTGGCCAAAGCCTGCTGCAGTAGCGGCCAATCCGCAGATACCGTAAGCTGCTGCTGCCACCTGGACAGCTCCCGAGAGACCTGGGGCAGCACCACCGTGAGAAAACGGGTTAAGGAGCGATCGGGAAGAAAACGGACCGGTTCAAGCAACAGATTGATGCGACTCTTTATGCTCACCTTCGGCTCACTCTTCTACAATGTAGTTTTTATTTATCAAACAGGCTACTTCCTCGGGCTACCCCTGCAGCAACCAGAAGGAAGGGAATAGCCGCACTGGCAGTGATGCGGCTATTCAAAACAGGCTTCTTCGTTATCTCCTTTAATGTTCCGGCCGGTCTTCTTGATCCTGCCCCGGGGTCTTTTCCCCTCTTTCGCTCTCCGGTATGGTTTCACTTCCGCCGAGAAATTCAGGAGAAGAGAGCAGCTCTTTCCCTTCAGCAGGTGTTCCGATTTCATCGCGAACATAACGGAAGAAAACCCATTCAGCTAATCCGATTACGGCGGCAGTGGCTAAAATAGCGCCGGTACCGATCGGCTGGCGGACGAAAGAGCCTCCCAGCGCCAGGATCACAGCGGCCACAATAAAATTAGCAATCGCCGTGGGGAGCGCGCCGAAACGTGGCAGCAAGTACTGATCACCGACAAAATAGAGCACCACAGTCACTACGAGGGCAATAATTAAAGAGCTACCCATGGGGACTGCCGGGAGAAGGAGATAGCTGAGAAAGATCATCGTGATCGCAGCAGTATAGATAAACTTTATTAACAGCGGCCTGACATGCTCCAAAAACTCACCCCCCTTCTCAATCAATAATTTTCCCTGGATAAGCGTCAATCATGCACCGAAGAGCAGAAGAGAGGGACTCCCGGTCGCGGAGCAGATAGATAATTTTAGGTTCAGGAAGGTTAAAATTGGTATCTGTCGAATACTAAGTAAGGACAGATAAATGATGAAAGGGGGTGGCCTGGCCATGTCCCGAGAAGAGATCGGTCGTGTTAAGCATTATTACAGCAAAATATCAGTGGCCATAATTGAGCTATCTGCCCCACTAAGCGTGGGAGAAAATATCACTATAATCGGACCAAAAACCGAATTTGCCCAAGAGGTTAGCTCGATGCAGGTAGAACATCAAAATATCACCTCGGCACAATCCGGAGATTTGGTCGGTTTAAAAGTAATGGAGAAGGTTAGAGAAGGAGACCGCGTCTTCCGCGCAACCACTTAAGATAGCTTAATAATAATAAATCGGAGAGCGGGCCTCTCCGAAAATAAACTACCATTGCCTATTTAAATGTTCGCCTGATCTGATTGTGTAGCCTTTCGGATTAAAATACCCCGTCTGGATTAAACAGGGGGGGTATTTTTTAAACCTGCTGCTACTTAAATGGCCTGTTTACCTTTTACATAAATATGTTTCTATCATTTTTAATAACTCTTTTTTGCATTCAAGCAGCAGAGCCTTATCATCAGTAAAAATATATTGTATGCCCAACCCATCAATTGTTGCTTGTATGTTCGCCGCCATCGGCTTTACCGGTAGCTGGTTAAATTCATTGCTTTTTTGACCTGACAAAATAATATCTTCAATTTGACTACGGCAAATACGGTATGAAAAAGGGCTGAACGGGTTACTCTCTTCCCGCGCATTGTTATTGATACCTACATCCATAATCACAAGAAAATGGTCTCGCTTTACACAAAAAAATTCAATACTGGCATTAATGTAATTATGTAGCTTTTCAAGCGCTGTTTCACCCTGATCCACCTGCTGTTTTATGAACTGGTTCATTTGCTGTAAAAGCGAAGAGGTCATATCTTTGATCAGATTATACTTGTTGTTGAAATGATAGGAGATTACACCTTTACTGATGCCGGCATTAGCAGCAATATCTTCAAGCGAGGTGCTGTTGAAACCTTGCTCGGCAATTGTTTGCGCAGCAACTTCAATAATCTGCTTACGTCTAAAATAACTGATAAAGGAACCTTTTTTTGAATCGGCAGAAGCATTTTTGTTTATCATAAATACATTATATTAAAAAGATAGCCCCGAAGTCAAATTAAACCCCGACGCTGCCGGAAAGAGGGCCGGTCACCGCCTCGGCCATCTTAGCAAGTAGCTGCCGCTCCGGAGCTGGCGGAAAGAACTGCAGAGCCCGGACCGCTTTCTCCTGCCTCCGCAGGGCGGCGGCGCGGGCATAATCGAGAGAGCCATTCATTTTTACCGCTTCGCGAAGCGTCTTCTGCAGCTCTTGCGGCAACGCCATATTGGGAGGAGCCCTTCGGACCATCATTAAATACTGCTTCCGGGTTTTAAAGAGATGGATTATCGGCAAGGTGGCCAGGCCCTGCTTTAGGTCTTGGCCCACCGGTTTGCCCAGCTGCTGCGGGTAGCCGACATAATCGTAAAGATCGTCGATAATCTGGAAGGCCTGCCCCAGGTTGCAGCCGTAGTCGCGCAGCGCGCGGCGCTGCGCGGAGGAGGCCCCGGCAATCCACCCGCCAGCTTCACAACAGGAGGCCATAAACTGGGCTGTTTTGAAGTAGATGAGCCGGTAATATTGACGCTCGGTCAGTTCCCAGCGGTAGCTCTGGTTCATCTGGTAGAGCTCTCCCCGGCAGAGCAAGGCCACGCTCCGCGCCATCAGGCGAAGCAGCCCTATTGAGCTGTCCGGACAGCTCAATAGGGCAAAGGCGCGGGCCAGCAGCAGGTCTCCGGCCAGGGTAGCCTCGTTCCGGCCCCAGGCCAGATGTAGGGAGGGCTGCCCGCGTCTCCGGGGGGCCTCGTCAATAATATCGTCGTGAACCAAGGAGGCGGTATGGATCATCTCCACGGCGGCGGCCGCCCGAAAAAGAGCCTCGCTTTCTCTTACTCTTTTACCGCCCGCCAGGGAGGCGCAGGCGATCAGCAAGCGTGGCCGCAGCATCTTTCCGCGGTTTTCCAGCAGCGGGCCAAGCATCTCCTTTAGGCTGTCCGGCACCGGATCGAGAGCCTCCCCGATCACCTTTTCAACTTCAGCTAGTTCGGGAAAAGCGCTCGCCAGTTCAGTATCTCCGTTCAGAAGCTCTCTCTCCCTTTGGGTTTTTACCGGCCCTCCTTTATTCTTTTTCCCAGCGCCTCTCTTTTCATACCTGGCTGCCCGTTAAACTCGATCCTCTCTTTTAGAAAGCCGCTGCTTTTTCGAAAGATCCGCCGGCTGCGGCAGGAAAACCCCTCTCTATATTGAATTATACTGTTTATATCTTTTTAAATTTAAAAACGGCGGGGGGAGAAAGATGTGGAATCGAAACCATGAGGCTATGCCCCGCGAGAAGCTGGCCCGGCTGCAATTCTTGCGGTTAAAGCAGACGCTCGAGGCAGTCTACCAACTGGTCCCACATTATCAAAAGATTTTCCGGGAAATAGGGGCAGAGCCGGGCGACATCCGGTCGCTGGCCGACCTGGCCAGGCTTCCTTTTACCATAAAAGATGACCTGCGGAACAACTATCCCTACGGGCTCTTTACGGACGGTTTGAACGAAGTAGTACGGATCCATTCCTCTTCGGGGACAACGGGCCTACCCACGGTTGTCGGCTACACCCGGCATGACCTGGAGATATGGGCCGAATTGATGGCCCGGGCCCTGTCCGGCGCCGGGGCGGTCCGCGACTCGGTAGTGCATATCGCCTACGGCTACGGCCTTTTTACCGGGGGCCTGGGAGTCCATTACGGAGCCGAGAAGATTGGGGCGACAGTAGTGCCGATCTCCGGAGGACAGACCAGGCGCCAGGTGCGCATGATGAAGGACCTGGGAACCACCCTCCTCGCCTGCACCCCTTCTTATGCTCTTAATATCGCTGAAACTATGGAGGAGATGCAGATTGATCCCGGGGAGCTTCAGCTGAAATCGGGGCTTTTCGGAGCCGAACCGTGGTCGGACAATATGCGCCGGGTTATTGAAAAAAAGCTGCAGATCAGAGCTTTTGATATCTACGGCCTTAGCGAAGTGATGGGGCCGGGGGTGGCCTACGAATGCCCGGCCAAGGAAGGGCTGCACCTGGCGGAGGACCATTTCATAGCTGAAATTATCGACCCGGCCAGCGGCGAGGTGCTCCCGGAAGGGGCCACCGGCGAGCTGGTCATCACCACCATTACCAAGGAGGCGCTGCCGGTGGTGCGCTACCGGACGCACGATATCACCTCGCTGACCCGTGAGCCTTGCCCCTGCGGACGGACCCACCTGCGGATGGCCAAGGTCAGCGGGCGGACCGATGATATGCTCATTATCCGCGGGGTCAATGTCTTCCCTTCGCAGGTAGAGAGCATCTTGCTAAATATCGGGGCAACCGAGCCGCATTACCAGCTAGTAGTCGACCGGGAAGGCGCCCTCGATACCTTGGAGATCCGGGTCGAGCTGACCGAGCAGATGTTTTCGGACAAGGTTAAAGGGTTGGAAGGGCTGGAGAAGCTCATTCGCGATGAGATCTCCAACCTTCTTGGTATCAGCACCGCGGTCAAGCTAGTCGAGCCGAAGACGATTCCGCGCAGTGAAGGAAAAGCAGAGCGGGTTATTGACCGGCGAAAGCTGCGCTAGCGATAAACGACACCCTCCGGCAAAACCGGTGAGAAGGTAAGAAGGAGGAGCTTAAATGGTAAAACAGATCTCCATATTTCTAGAGAATAAATGCGGCCGGATGATCCGCGTTTCCGAAGTTCTCGGCGAAGCCGGGATCAATATCCGGGCTCTCTCCATCGCGGATACCTCCGATTTCGGAATACTGCGGCTGATCGTCGACCAGCCGGAAAAAGCCTGCAGCGTCCTGCGCGAAAAAGGTTTTATGGCCTCAGTTACCGAAGTAATTGCGCTTGAGGTTCCCGATGTTCCAGGGGGACTGGCTAAAGCGCTCTCTCCCCTGGAAGAAGCCGGGATCAATATCGAATATCTTTACGCCTTTGTCCAGAAGCGCACCGCAGACGCCCTCATCCTGGTTCGCGTAGAAAATATAGACGCAGCGCTGCAGGTACTGCAGGAGAACGATATTCCCGTGATCAGCAGCGAACGGATCTATAGTCTCTAATCTCCCCCAACAAGAGAGCAGCGGAAGAGCCGCGCTTCGTTGCGCGGATAAGCAGGTGCTGTAGCAGGAATAATTACCTAGCAGAACAGGAAGATAAAATTGACGCTACATTCAAGCAAACTGATGTCGGGAAATGAAGCCATTGCCCGCGGCGCCTACGAGGCCGGGGTCACGGTGGGCACAGCCTACCCGGGAACCCCTTCTACAGAGATCCTGGAGCAGCTCTCCCGCTACCCGGGATTGCGTGCCGACTGGGCACCCAACGAGAAGGTGGCCCTGGAGGTGGGCATCGGGGCCTCGCTGGCCGGGGCGCGGGTGCTGGTAGCCATGAAGCATGTTGGTGTTAACGTAGCCGCCGACCCCCTGCTAACCTTCTCTTACACCGGCGTTGGTGGAGGCCTGCTGCTGGTCAGCACCGATGACCCCGGGATGCACAGCTCTCAGAATGAGCAGGATAACCGCCACTACGCCCGCCTGGCCAAGATCCCGCTGCTGGAGCCGTCAGACAGCCAGGAAGCTAAAGACTTTGTTATCGCCGGGCTGGAATTAAGTGAGCGCTTTGATACACCGGTGCTGCTGCGCACAACCACCCGGATCTCTCACTCGCGCAGCCTGGTGCAAACCGGGGAAAGATTCGCGAGAGAATGCCGCGGCTTTCAAAAAGATCCGGCCAAATATGTCATGCTCCCCAGCTTCGCCCGGCAGCGCCGCCCGCTGGTAGAGAAACGGCTGGAGGCGCTACGCCGGGAGGCCGAAAGCTCCCCGCTGAACCGGATCGAGAAAGGGCGAACTGGGCGCGGTATCATCTGCTCCGGAGTAGCCTACCAGTATGTCAAGGAGGCGTTGCCGGAAGAACCGGTCTTGAAGCTCGGGTTCAGCTACCCCCTGCCGGAAAAGCTGATCCTTAGCTTCGCTGCAACGGTAGAAGAGCTCATCATCGTGGAGGAGCTGGACCCCTTTCTTGAAGAGCAGATCCGAGCGCTGCAACCGGGAGTGCCGGTAAGGGGAAAGCAGCTCTTTCCCCGAGCCGGCGAGCTCGGCGTTAAGATGATTCGCCAGAAGCTCTGCGGCAGTGAGGATACCGTCAAGGAGCGCCCCCTCCCCCAGCTCCCCCAGGAGCTGCCTTCGCGCCCGCCGCTCTTATGCCCGGGCTGTCCACACCGTGGCGTCTTCTACGCATTGCGCAGGCTGAAGGTCAACGTGCCCGGCGATATCGGCTGCTACACTCTGGGTGCGCTGCCGCCGCTGGAGGCGCTCGATACCTGTATCTGCATGGGCTCCGGCATCGGTATAGCCGTGGGCATGGAACGGGCCGACCCCGACTCGGCCGGGCACACCGTGGCGGTAATCGGTGACTCTACCTTTTTTCACTCGGGGATCACCCCGCTGATCGACCTGGTCTACAGCGGCAGCCGGGCCACGGTGCTGATCCTTGACAACCGCACCACCGCCATGACCGGTCACCAAGATCATCCCGGCACCGGCGTGACTCTGCAGGGGGAGAAACGGCCGCCAGTTGACCTGGAGGCGCTCTGCCGCGCTGTCGGCGTGCAGCGGGTCTTCACGGCCGATCCGCTGCAGCTACGGGAGCTGGAGACGTTGATTAAAACGGAGCTGGCGGCAGACGAGCCCTCGGTGATTATCGCACGGCGGCCCTGCACCCTGCTTGAACGGACCCCAAGGGAACCGCTGCAGGTGGATCCGCAAAGGTGCCGCGACTGTAGCCTCTGCCTCGAACTCGGCTGTCCAGCCTTGAGCCGGGCCGGGAACCGCGCGGTGATCGATCCGACCATCTGTAGCGGCTGCGGACTCTGCGCCCAGCTCTGCCGCCGGAAAGCCATCGAGGGCTCGTCCTTGAAAGAAGGTGACCCCGATTAACAAGACAGATCTTTTAATCGCCGGCGTCGGCGGGCAGGGAACTTTGCTAACCGGGAAGATCATCGCTGCCGCCGCCCTGGCGGAAGGATACGATGTTAAAACCTCTGAAACGCACGGCATGGCCCAGCGCGGCGGCAGCGTGGTCATTCACGTCCGCATCGCCGGCAAAGTTTATGCCCCTCTCATCCCGCCGGGAGAAGCAGATTTTCTTCTGGCTTTCGAAAAGCTGGAGGCACTGCGCTTTCTGCCCTGCCTTTCACCGAAGGGAACAGTGATCGTAAACCGGCAGGCAATTAAGCCGCTACCTGTTCTCACAGGGGCCTGCGCCTACCCGGCCGGGATCACCGCAGCCCTTGCCGCCCACGCCAAACAAGTTATCCCGGTTAATGCAACGGCCATGGAACCGGTCTGCCGCCACCCGCGCACCGCCAACCTACTACTTCTAGGCGTTTTAGCGCACCAGTTGCCCTTCCCCCAGGAAACCTGGCACCAGGCAATCCTCCGGCAAATCCCGGCCCAGCATCTTCAAATCAACCGCCAAGCCTTCACCGCCGGCTGGGAGGTGACAGGGGGACGTTTCTCCTGACACCTAAAGATAGTTGGCTTCCCCCTACCCAAGCCTTTAGAAGGTAGATCGCCGAGAATAACAAGCGGTCAAAAATTCCTGCTGGGGAAAAGAATTAAGGAATCCTCAAGAAGCCCCCGGGAAGAAGGATATCGTTTACAAAAACGCGAAATTAAAATTATTCTGGTTTTACAGAGGAGAAGACGGTCATAATATTCTATAATATATGCGACACGGAATCGTAAGGGATGTGAGCCGATGAACCAGCTGGTTGGAATCGACCTGTTGATTCTTCTTCTAGCCTTTCTCTCCACTTATGCGGGAATCCGGGCGGGGCTGATCCGCAGTTGCTTCAACATTGCCGGTATCACCGCTGGCCTGATCACCGCAACCCGCTACTACTCTTATGGAGGAAGCTTCTTAGCCGAGCAGGGCGGCTTGCCGGCAGGATGGGCTGACCTGCTCAGCCTGCTCTTTATTTTTTTAATCGTCAGCGCCCTGGTCTCCTTGATCGGATCGCTGGCTGCCGGACTGACCCGTTTTCGTCTAATCAGGGTGGTCGACCGGATCGGCGGGGCCGCCGTTGGCCTGGGGATTGGCCTGGTGATTGCCGGGGCCTTGCTAGTTGTGCTCACCGCCTTCCCTTTTGGCGACAGCCTTAAAGAGCATCTTGATGACTCGCTTTTGGCTCCGCATATTACTGAACCCTCATCGGCTCTCCTCGAAAAAATCGAAACAGTAATCCCCTTTCAACTTCCGAAACTGGCCTTTTATCCTGAAGAGCTGACCGGCTTCCGCCAGGAAGAGCCCTCTTCCACTGATTTTAAAGTAATTGATTTCAGCACTCTGGACGGGGCTACTTGTTTTGTCTGTCAGAATAAGGTTGTTTTTTTAGGTTATCATACTAACAAGTACGGCAGCACTTCGCCCAAGTTTGTCTGTACCGGGTGCGGCCGAACCAGCGACGGGTGCCAGACCTACGAAGGGCACCACCTTCTCTACAACCGTTGCCCCGTAGTTTTAGGCAAGCAAGGCTACCGGTTCGACTGCGGGATCTGGTCCAATGGTAATTATCAACGCCCTACTGGGAAATGCCCGGTCTGCGGAGCTAGCTCTTTTGCAAAAGATGCAGGGGAACATAGAATTTACAGTAGCGTCTTCCTTCTTGATCTCGATAGGGGCCATTCTTATCAGGAACCATAATTGTGGCCCGCCTTGTAATTCGGCTGATTACCCCGCTAAATGTTTCTCCTTCAGCCTGAAAACTAACCCGGTCTCCGACAGATAAACCGTATTTTGCCGTGGCGATCTCGGCCATTAGCGGCAACCGGTGGCCGCTCTCCGTGTGGCCGAAAAGATTAACGGCGAGCGCCTGAAAGCGCTTCTGCCGGCAGCTCGTTTCTTTGAAGCAATGCAGCTCGATCAGGTGGCAGAGCTCGTGCTCAAAAACCAGTTGCAAGGCCTCCAGGCTGTCCCTGGTTTTAATCCCGTTGACCGCTTTATCCCGGTCCAGCTTCTCGTAGCTGAAGAGGAGAATAACGCTAATCCGTAGCTCGTAACGCTCCTTATGGGGGAAGAGCTCTTTTAAGTTGCGGGGATAAATGGTCTGGCCGGCGGTTTTAGTCATCCGCGCCGAGAGTGAGAATAGAAGCTGTCCCGGGAATTGATCGCGGAAATAATCGTAGAAAAAGAGCTGGTCGTAGAGATCAAAGAGAAGCTTTAGGTCTGATTCTAAGATACGGGTAATACGTCCGCCATTAAGGTGGGGCGAACTTTGGAGCAGGGCCCGGCGCACCTCTTCCCTTTTGGCATGAATCTCCGCGGGCGGATATTGCAGGCTGGACAGGTCGGATTTTAGCACGGTTTAATATTATTCCTTTCTCAGGCAGTCGGGATGATCGAAAGCAGGGTTGTTGACCAACTTGGAGACAGGGTAAACATCCATCTTCTCCGCGGGATAGGGCAAAAGCATTTTCTGCAACTCGGTTGTTGGAGTGCCGGGATCGAGCCAGAGCGGGTAAAGCTCTTCAGGGATAATCAGCGGCATGCGATGATGAATCGACGCGATCAGGCTGTTCGCTGCAGTGGTGATGATGGCGCAATTTTGAGGCCGCTTCAGCTCCCGGCGGCCGCTTTCGTAAAGTCCGCCGAAAGCAAAGGGCCGGCTGTCTTGCCGGTAGATATAATAAGGCTGTTTTGATTTCCCCTCTTTACGCCACTCGTAAAAACCGCTGGCCGGGATCAGAACCCGCCGCCACCGGAAAGCGTTGCTAAACTTTACAGCAGCCGTTTCGGCCCGGATATTGATCAGGCCTCCACCGGTAAATTTGTTTTTTGCCCAGGATGGAACCAGGCCCCACTGGAGGCGAATCAGCTCTTTCTGCCCGCTGTGGGGGCTGCAGCGCAGCGCCAGGAGCATCTCGGAAGGAGCAATATTGTAGCGTGAAGTGATCTCTTCCATAAGCTCAATCTCGAAGAGCAGCTCAAGAACCCGTTTTTCTGTAACCAGGGTAAATCGACCACACATAACAGTTTCTCCTCCGAAGGTGACAGGGGGACGTTTCTCCTGACACCTAACTGATCGATTAAAAAAGGTGACAACTGAAACGTCCCCCTGTCACCTAGAGGGTGATTAGGGCGTCGACGACTACGGGACGGGAGCCCTCAAGGATGATCGGGTTGAGGTCGATCTCCTGGATTTCAGGATGCAGCAGGAGCAGGTTGCCGGTCTTCTGCAAAATATCAGCCAGCGCTTCGCTGTCCGCGGCGGGCATCCCCCGGAATTCACCGAGTAGCTCCCTGGCCCTAATTGAGCCGAGCATCTCGAGGGCTTCGGGCCGGCTGAGAGGAGCCATCCGGAAAACGGTATCGCGCAGCGCCTCGGTAAAGATCCCGCCAAGCCCGAACATAACGCAGGGCCCGAAACCGGGCTGCCGCAGGGCCCCGGCCACGAGTTCGCGCTCTCCGCGAACCATCTGCGCTACCAGTACCGGGATCTCGGTCCCCACCGCCTCCTGGATCGCTTCAAAAGAACGGTTCACAGAGGCTTCATCTTTAATGCTCAGATGGATCAGCCCCTTGCCGGTTTTGTGGGCAATCTCGGCCGAGCATCCCTTCAAAACCACCGGGTAACCAAGCTGGCGGGCCTGTTCAACCGCTTCGGCAGCGGAGCGGGCCAGCCCTTCAGCGCTGATAGGGATATCGTAAGCGGCAAGCACTCTTTTGGAAGAATATTCATCAAGAATAGGAGCGCCTTTATTCACTGCCTCCGCAATCAGCGCCGCCGCCTCCCCGGCGGCAGGCGGCAGAACCGGTGGATCTGAAGATACCCGCTGTTGAACCTGTCGGTATTTCCACAGCGCGACCATGGCCCGGGCGGCCTTCTCCGGAGCATCATAAACCGGGATTTCATGAGCCTGGTAGGCCGCAATATAATCATCATTTTCGTCGAGAAACGAGGAGGTTAGGAGCGGATAACCGTATTTTTTAGGCAGGGACACAGCCGCACTGAGATCATCCCGGAACATCTCCAGGAACTGTTCGCGGGGTATCCCGAACAGTTCTTCGGCATGGGTAAAGACTTCACCCATAAAACCGGTACCCATGGCCCCGTGGAGAACAATCCCGTCAACCTCGCCGCTTTGCATAATCAGCTCCGGAATGTCCACGCTGAGCACCTTGGAATTTAGAAAGAAGGTCAGGTCAACCGGGTTGGCGCAAGAGCCCTGGGGAGGAACCAGCGGGCGGATCTGCTCCTGGAGCTTCTTGGAAAATACAGGCACTTCCAGTTCACCGCTATTACAGGCATCGGAGATCGCCGTGCCCGGTCCGCCGGAATTGGTGATCACACCGATTCTCTTTCCCTTCAGGGGAGGTTGCGTGGCCAGGGCCCAGCCCTGCCCGTAGAGATCTTCTACCGAGTAGACCCGGATGATCCCCGCCTGTTGAAAAAGCCCGTCGTAAAGGTGATCCGGGCCGGCCATGGCCCCGGTATGGCTGGAACCGGCCCGCGCCCCGGCAACACTGCCGCCGACGTACTGGGCCAGAACCGGCTTGTGCGGCGTAACCTGGCGCGCGATCTCTAGAAAGCGGGCTGGATTCTGCAACCCTTCAATATAAAGGGCGATGGCCCTGGTCTGCTCATCTTCTCCCAGGTAGGCCAGGGCTTCATTAATGTCGATGTCGGCCTCGTTACCCAGGCTGATGGCCTTGCTAAAGCGGATCCCCCGTTTTCTCAAGTAAGGCAGGGTCTGGGTAACGTAAGTTCCGCTCTGCGAGGCCATCCCTAGCAGCCCCGGCGGGCCTTCCAGCGGCAAAACCGTAATGTTGAGAGAGATGGCACTGTTCACCAGGCCGATACAGTTTGGCCCGAGAAAGCGGATCCCATGATGCCGGGCAACATCTTTAAGCTGCTCCTCTAATTTTAGCCCTGCGCTGCCGGTCTCCCGGAAGCCGGCGGTGATCACCACCGCCCTTTTGGTCCCGATCTTGCCGAAATCATCCATCAGCTCGAGGACCTGGTCTATGGGCACGATAAAAACAGCCAAGTCAGGTGCCTCGGGAAGATCATAGACCGAGGGATAGGCCTTGTGCCCCAGCACCGTTTGCTCAACCGGGTGAATCGGATAAAATTTTCCGCGATAGCCGTCTTTGATAATACTTAATGCCTGGATTGTGCCCATTTTCGTAGGATTGTTACCCGCACCAACCGTGGCGATAGAGCGCGGATTCATCAAAAATTTAAGCGGGTTCTCTTTCACTACTTAGCCCCCTGTCTACTTTTAAATCTAGAGCTGCCCTCCATGAGGATGGTATTGCAGTAATGTAGAATAAAAATTAACAATTATCTGCATACTATTAAGTTTCAAGTTAATCCCGTGAAATCCTGCTTCTTATTAAACAAACCGGCTATTTTATCATCAAGAAGAAAGCAGGCCTCCCCCGGGCTCCTCCCCCGCCAAGGGGGGAGGATTTTAGGAGAACTACCCACCCTTAATCTATTTCCGGCGGCGGTTTAAGTAACCGGCGAGCCCGGTAAACCACAGCGCCGCCATATTTGTCCTGGAGGCGATCGCAAACCTGCTCCAGCTCCATTTCTTTTTTTTCGGCAGGCAGAGAATCAAATATGGAGATCTGCTGCCCGGAAACCAACCCGGAGACCCGCAGGCCAACAAGACGCCAGGGCGGGCGGCCCTTGTGGATAGTAAAGAGCTCGATGGCAGTTTGATAGAGCTCCAGGTCGCGATCAGTAGGCGCAGGGAGAGTGCGATCGCGGGTGATCGTTCTAAAGTCAGCATAGCGCAGCTTTAGGCTTACCGTCCGCGCCCGCAGCCCGCCGGACCTTAAGCGGTAACCCAGGCTCTCTGCCTGGGCCATCAAAACGGCCCGGAGGGCCTCTTCGTCTGCCAGATCCATAGAAAATGTTTTCTCTTCAGAGATCGATTTTGCCTCGCGAAAAGGCTCCAGCGGCCGCTCGTCGATGCCGCGGGCGCTGCGCTGTAGCGTCAAAGCGCTCTTCCCAAAATATTTTTGCAGCAGATCGAAAGGTGCAGCGGCAAGATGCCCGATGGTGGTAATACCGATGCGGTTTAATTTTTGCACCGAGGCCGGGCCCAGGCCGGGCAGCATCTCCAGCGAAAGGGGCCAGAGCAAAGCTTCAACCTCTTCCGGCCAGAGCGCCCCAACCCGGTCGGGTTTGGCCAGCTCCGAGGCGATCTTGGCCAGAAGTTTATTTGCCGAGACACCGATCGTCAGTGAAAGATTCAGCTCCTCCCACACGGTGCGGTGTATCTCCGCCGCCGCCGCCAGCCCCTTGCCTGCGGGCAGAGCGAGGTAGGCTTCATCGATGGAGACAATCTCAATATCCGGGGTAAAGCGCTCATAGATGGCGAAGACCTGCTCCGAAACGCGGCGGTAACGGGCCAGGTCGCCGGGCAAAAAGATCGCTCCGGGGCAAAGCTGCTTGGCCTTAGCCGAGGGCATGGCCGAATGAACGCCAAATTGGCGCGCTTCGTATGAGCAGGTAGAGACCACCCCACGTCCGGTCGGGCTGCCGCCGACGATCACCGGTTTCCCCCGGTATTCCGGATGGTCGCGCTGCTCTACCGAGGCATAAAAAGCATCCAGATCACAGAGCAGAATCTCTAAACCATCTTTTGCCTGGCGTTCTCGGACCGTGGTCACCGGGAGACCACCCCCCCCCTCACAGCACAACTTTTAAATCAGTTCTTCTCCGGAACCGCTCATTCCTGCGCAATCTGCGAGCAGCCGTTTAAATTTCAAAGAAGGCTTTCACCCTCTTATGAAGAATAATGCTTCTATTGTGATTACTCACTAAACCCTGCTTTTTAATTATCTGAGGAGGCGATCCCGTGTTCCTTTTCCAACCGATCCAGGTAGGCAGCCTGGAACTAAAAAATCGCGTTATCATGCCAGCCTTACATCATAATTATTCACCCGAAGGCCTGGTCAATGAGAAGTTGATCCGCTACTATGAAACGAGAGCCCGCGGCGGAGTAGCCCTGATCATCGTCGGAGGTTGCAGTATTGACCTGGCCGGCGGGGGGCCGCTGATGATCGGCCTGCATGATGATAAATATATCCCCGGCCTGCAGCAGCTAACCGGCGCGGTCAAGGAGGCCGGAGCGAAGATAGCGGCCCAGCTTTACCAGGCCGGCCGCTACGCCCACCGGGACTTTACCGAAGAGGAGCCCGTGGCCCCTTCGGCGATCGCTTCGCGGCTGACCCGGGCAAAGCCGCGCGAGATGACCCTGTCAGATATTGAAAAGGTGATCGAAAGTTTCGCCGCAGGGGCACTCCGCGCTAAAAATGCCGGCTTTGACGCGGTCGAAGTGATCGCCAGCGCCGGCTACCTTATCTGCCAGTTTTTTTCGCCGGTCACCAACCAGAGAGAAGATGCTTACGGAGGCTCATTTACCAACAGGTGCCGCTTTGGCGTGGAGGTGATCCAGCGGGTTAGAGAGCGGGTCGGCGCCGACTTCACGGTCTTAGTAAGGCTCTCCGGTCATGATTTTATACCCGGCGGCAGCACCAACAACGAGGCGGCCCGCTTTGCCACACTGTTAGAGGAGGCCGGGGCCGACGCGTTCAATGTTACCGGAGGCTGGCACGAATCGCGCATCCCTCAAATTACCGGGCATCTTCCCCGTGGAGGGTACGCTTACCTGGCCCGGGGAATAAAAGAGGCGGTCAGCGTCCCGGTGATCGCCGGCAACCGGATCAACGACCCCGCCGTGGCAGAAAAGATCCTGGTTAATGGCTCTGCCGACCTGGTCAGCATGGGCCGCGCCCTGATTGCCGATCCCGACCTGCCCCGGAAAACCAGTAGCGGAAAAGGGAGCATACGCCGCTGCATCGCCTGCAACCAGGGCTGCCTCGATGCGGTCTTTACCCTACAAGAGGTTCACTGCACGGTTAATCCCTTCGCCGGACTTGAAAGTGAGGTTGAGATTGTCCCGGCCCCTAAGCCGAAGAAGGTGCTGGTCGTCGGCGGAGGGCCCGCGGGCCTGGAAGCAGCCCTGACGGCGACACGGCGGGGGCACCGGGTCACGCTCTGGGAAAAAGGGCCGCGCCTCGGCGGGCAGCTGCATTATGCCGCCCGTCCCCCGGGAAAAGAAGAATTTATCACCCTGCTCGATTACTACGAGTACGAGATCGCCGCCGCCAACGTCGCGGTCATCTTTAACCATACGGCCACGGCTGAAAATATTTTAGAATTCGGAGCTGACGCCGTGATCATCGCCACCGGGGCTTGCCCCGCCCCACCCCCCTTCCCCATCGAAGAGGAGGCTGCAGATAAGGTCGTTTACGCCCCCGATATCCTGGAGGGAACCGCTATTCCGGGGAAACGGGTTGTCGTCGCCGGGGGAGGCTCGGTCGGCTGCGAAACAGCGCTGACCGTCGCCTCGATGGGGACCCTCGATGCGGCAACACTGAAATTCTTGATGGAATACGAGGCCGAGACCCCGGAGAACCTGCAGCGGTTGCTCAATCGCGGAACACGCGAGGTAACGATTGTCGAGGTGCTGGGGAAGATCGGCCAAGATTTCGGAGTCAGCACCCGTTGGATAGTGCGGAACAACCTGCGCCGCCTTGGTGTGCAGGCGATTACAAAAGCAAAAATTAGTAAGGTAAACCGGGACGGCATCATCATCGAGAAAGAGAGCGCCGGAAAAGATGGCGCCCCGGAAACCGTTTTGCTCCCCGCCGATACCGTGGTCGTAGCCGTGGGCGCAAGAGCGGTTAATAATCTCTACGAACAGCTGAAAGATAAGGTAGAATCGCTCTACCTGGTAGGCGACGCGGTCAGCCCGCGTAAACTGACCGAGGCCATCCGGGAGGGCTTTGCCGTCGGAAGAGAGCTGTAGCAAAAGCTGCTGCCGGGTGGAGGTAATGAGTCTAGGTCAAGAAAATATTGATACAAAAAGTGTCTCCATCCCACTTTTTCTCTGTTTCCAGGTTTAATTTCTCGATCAGGCGCAGCACCGCGTGGTTGCCGGGCATAACGTTCGCCTGGAAAAGATGCAGCCCCTGCTTCTGGGCTACATAAACCAAGTAGGAGAGCAGCTCGAAGCCGATTCCCATTTTTTGAAAATCATCGCGGACCACGATCGAAGCCTCCGCTGAAAGAGCGCTTCCATTGATACAGTACTGGGCTACGCCGGTAATCACCTCGTGGCCCAGGTATTTTTTTACAGCAAGAATAATCATCTCTTTAGTATAATCGATAACCACAAATTGCTTCTGCAGCTCTTCATGGGGCATATGGCGCCTGATGGTGAGAAACCTTTGGTAAAGACTTTTATCCGAGAGCGAGTAGAAGAAATCCTTTAACATTGTTTCATCGCTGATCTTAACCGGCCGCAAAAAAATACTGAGTCCCGACTTCGTGGTACGATATGTCTCCAGGTGCTCGGGGTACTCGCCTTTTTTCCCGGGGATAAAGGCCTGATCTTTATAGATCAGCGAAAGCTTCTTCGCCTCTTCAATCAGCCAGGAGCGAAATTTGGGATGAGCAATGGCGATCAACGACATGGCCCGCTCGCGGATGTTTTTGCCGTGTAGATAAGCCTGGCCGTACTCGGTAACAACATACTGGATATCCCCGCGTGTCAAAGTAACCCCCGCTCCCTCCTGCAACAGCGGAACGATGCGCGAGGTGGAGCCGTCGCGGGTGGTTGACTGCAGGGCGAGGATGGTTTTACCCCCCGGAGCCATCGCGGCCCCACGGATAAAGCCCGCCTGCCCGCCGATGCCGCTGTAAAAAAGGGTGCCGATCGATTCCGCGGTGGCCTGCCCGGTCAGGTCAACCTCGAGAGCGCTGTTAATCGCCACCATGTTTTCATGCTGGGCAACCAGCAGGGGGTTGTTCGTATAGTCGATCTCTTTTAGCTCGATCTTCGGATGATCGTTGATTAATTCATAGCTTGATTGTGAGCCCATACAGTATGAGGCGATGGTTTTTCCCCGGTTGATGGTCTTGCGGCTGTTGTCGACCACGCCGCTGGTCATTAGCTCAAGCAGACCGTCGCTCAGTAGATCGGTATGAATTCCCAGGTGCTTCTTGTCGCGCAATGAACTGAGAATAGCATTGGGAACATTGCCGTAACCGACCTGGATAGTATCCCCATCTTCGATTATGCGAGAGACGTAAAGGCCGATTTTGCAGGCGATCTCCGGATCAACCCGTCCCGGAGAATGTTCCAGTAGAGGCTCGTCATAGGGAACAAGATAATCGACCTCGTCAATGTGGATGAAGCCGTCACCATGAACGCAGGGCATATTTCTGTTCACCTGCGCCACAATCATGGACGCGTTTTCCAGCGCCGCCTTGACAATATCGACGCTGATACCGAGACTGAGATAGCCGCGGGAGTCGGGCAAAGAGGTTTGAATTAACGCCACATCCACCGGGACCTGCCGGCGGCGAAAGAGTGCAGGCAGATCAGAGAGGAAGATAGGCGTGTAGTCAGCCTTACCCCGGTTAACCGCATCACGGGTGTGATGGCTGATAAAAAACGAGTTGTGCCGAAAATTATGCTTTAGCTTTTCATCGGTATAAGGAGCTACCCCCATGGTCCAAACCTGTAGAACTTCGGCATCGAAAAAGGCTTTCGGATGGGCTTCGACATAGGCCACTAACTGACTGACCAGGTACTGCGGCTCGCCACACCCGGTCGAGATAAAGATCCGATCACCGGCGTGGATATTGCTAAAAATATCTTCGGTGGGAATAAATTTTTGAGGTTGCCGCTTCTGCCACTGTTTAAGCATTTTATCGCCTCTCGTTTCTCAAATTAAGTGTCCCGGTCTCTACCACCCTATCCTTTTCTTTAATTATTGGCTCGTCTTCTAAATTCGATACTAGCTCTAAAAAACCTGCTCACAGTCCAGTGCGCCCGGTTAATAAAGTTTAATCGCTCTCCTCATGGCGGAATTTTCGTAGAGGCAGGGAAAAAATTATGCTAAGGAGAAATAATAATTAAAGCAATCCAACTAAGCTACAGGCAGGAGTGACAATAAAAGATGAAGCTATTTTTAGACACGGCAAATCTGGCAGAGATCCGCCAAGCGGCCGCCTGGGGCGTAATCGACGGGGTAACCACTAATCCCTCCCTGGCCGCGCGGGAAGAAGAAGAATTTACGGTGATCCTGCCGCAGATCTGTGACCTGGTTGACGGTCCCATCAGCGCGGAAGTAATTGCCCAGGATTACGCCGGCATCATTAAAGAAGCCCGGCAGCTGGCCGGGATCCATGAAAATGTAGTGATCAAGATCCCGGTAACCCCGGAGGGGCTGCAGGCGGTGAAAACTCTTAGCAGGGAAGGGATTAAAGCCAACGTTACCCTGGTCTTCTCCTCGAACCAGGCTTTGCTGGCTGCGCGGGCCGGGGCCGCCTATGTCAGCCCTTTCCTGGGGCGCCTTGATGATATCGGCTATAACGGCGTCGCGCTGGTCGAAGAGATCGTCTCCCTTTTCGAGATTCACGGCATCGACACCGAAGTGATCGCCGCCAGCATCCGTCATACCGCGCATGTTCCCGCCGTGGCCCTGGCCGGCGCCCATATCGCCACCGTCCCCTTTAAAGTTCTGCGTCAGATGTTCAACCACCCCCTGACCGACGCGGGTATTGAACGCTTTCTGGCCGACTGGAAAGAGGCACTCCGGCGGTAAAATTCTACAGAGAGCGCTTTTGCGCACAAACAGGAGAGGGCCTCTCCTTCCCAAGCATACGTAACACCTGGCAGATCTGGCTTGGGAGGCGAAAAGAGCGTAGGCCGGCCTGCTGCGGCAATAAGCGCTGGTAGCAGCCGGCCGTTAAAGCAACGTCCTGTCTACTTAAGGATAATAGATTCCTGGATAGAAGGGGAGAGCCACAACCGGAACCCCCGGCTCTTGGGCTTTGGGTTCTTTGGTCCAGCTAGCTTTGCTGAGAAGGAGCATCAAAGTAGATGCTGCGGGCGGGCCGGGCCAAGGTGACACCTTCATCTTCGAGGATCTCGATGATTTTAAAATTGATCGATTCTTTGACGGCGAGGTACTCGGCATAAGCCGTGGTTTTAGTAAAGAAGTAGAGGATGATCTCCAGGCTGCTCTCGCCGAAACTCTCAAAGTAGACCAGGATCGTCTCCGGATGAATATCCGGATCGTTCTGCAAAGTCTCCCGGATCCGCCTGACGCAGCGCTCTAGCTTCTCACGGGGGGTGTGGAGGGCCACCTGTAAATTGAACGAAACCCGCCGCTTCCCCATCCGTGTCCAGTTGGTAACTGCCTCATTGGCCAGAATCTTGTTGGGTACCGTAACCAGCGCCTGGGCAAAGGTCCGGATTTTAGTGCTGCGGAAGGAGACCTCCTCTACTGTTCCCTCCACGGCAGGCGTAGAGATCCAGTCGCCTACTGAAAAAGGCCTGTCCGCTATAATGACGATACCGGCAAAAATATTGGCCAGGGCATCCTGGGCCGCCAGCGCCACGGCCAGTCCACCCAGGCCGAGGCCGGCGATAAAGCCGCTCACGTTGTAACCGAGCTGCTGGATGATCATGACCACCGCCAGCGCCACGATGACCGCCTTTACTGCTTTAACCAGGAAGCTGGCAAGAAGGGGATCCAGCCGGTAACGCTTGCTGAGCATTTTAAAGAGACGGCTTTCGGTCAGGTTATAGAGGCCCCAAGCTACAAAAACCACAACCAGGATGCGAAAAAGAACGGTGAAATAAGATTCCCACGGGGGTCCAAGCGACAATATGGATAACGCGATATAGATTCCCAGGACCAGGATAAAGTTTTTTAGGGGGGCTTCCAGCGCTAGAAAGAAGCTCAGATCGATCTCTTTTTTCGATCTGGAGGCAATTCTCGAAGTTAGGTCAAATAGAAAGTTGGTTATGACCCCCCTGGAAAACAAAAATACCAGGAAGACCAGCAGCGCAGCCACCGGCCGGAATAGGCCCGCTCCGGATACCGCCGCCACAAACCACGTTTCAATTAAATCCACCGCTGATCGAAACCTCCCATAATATTTTCCCCGTATCTAATAACATTGGGACAGGAACTTGTCTCCTGTCCCAATGAACCCACTACTGGTGTCGGGGATGGGAATCGAACCCACACGGTGTACACCACACGCCCCTCAAACGTGCGCGTCTGCCTGTTCCGCCACCCCGACAGGAATAGACTTTCTACCTGGATTATAAGATTTTTACCGCCTTCTGTCAACAGGCCGGAGCTTAATGATCACTTCCCTATAATTACTTAGATAATTTTACCCTGGGGGGATCAGCTCGCTCACGGCGGCAGCCGGCCCGAAGATTGTAAGATGCAAGCAAGCATTTCGTTGGAGCGCGGCACGGCGAATCTTCACTAATTAAGTTAAAGTTGAGCCGCTAAAATATAAATGATAGATTATAATTAACATATTTAACCGCTGGAGCTATGTAACCAGCGTTACCAGGCGCCAAAGAGCAGGTTGCTGTCAAAAGAATGGCTTCGAGGGGCTATCTTAAAGATGCCCTCAAACCTTAAATTAACCGAAAGGCCTGATTCATGGAAAATGCACCTGGCGATGAATGATCTGGTTAAGATATTCGGTAAGCTTATCGGGAACCAGGTTGACCACAACCCCCGGCGGGCGATGAGCCTTCTCCAGGCCGGATTTAAGGCTTACAGGATGAAAGCAGCGTACTTTCCCGACTGTAAGCTGCCGGAATCGAGTAAGTTCGCCGCAAAAGCCAGTATGAACCTGATGTTGGATGCCCTGGAAAACCCCCAAGAAGCGGTGCTTGTAAACCTGTTTTTTCCCTGCGAGTTTTTATTTGTTCTTGGCTTGAAACCGATCTTTATTGAAGGGCTGGCCGGGTTTGTTAACGGCGCCCGTGCGGAAGATAGCTTTATTCACGTCTCGCACCTGCTGGATATCCCTAAGAGCTTCTGCTCCTATCATAAGATCGCCCTGGGGATGATCGGCTCCGGTGTCTTGAAAAAAAATAAACTTATTTTAAATACAACCATGGCCTGTGATGCCAACCATATGACCTTCAAGATGATTGAACAACAGTGGCAGATCCCCAGGTTTGTCCTTGACCTTACCGGCCCAGATAGTCCGGGCGCCTTAGAAATGGTAGAAACACAGCTCCGCCAGCTGGCTGCATTCCTGGAGCAGAAAACAGAGCAAAAAATTGATGAGCAGCAGCTGCAAGAGATTATCCGCCGGGAAAATAATATTAACCGCTATTATCGAAAAACATTGGCCTTACTTAAAGAACGCCGTTTCTTAAATACCCTGGGAGACGAGATGTTTCGACTCTTTTTTTCTCATGTATACAAAGGAACCCCGGAGTCAGAGCTCTACTTTAAAAAACTCTACCATGACGTGCTGAAGTCGCCGGCGGCGCCACCGGATACCAAACGGCTATTCTGGGTCCACTCCAATCCTTTTTGGCAAGAGTCCATTAATCTGCTGCTGAACCATCACCCGGATATTCAGCTAATCTGCAGCGATTTGAATATTGACATGCTCGATGATCTAGATGAAGATAATCCTTACCGGGGAATCGCCCAACGGCTACTAAACAACAAGGCCGCCCACGGGATCAGGCGCCGGATCGACTATGCCCTGCAGATGGCCCTATTGTTAGATTGTCACGGGGTGATCTATTTTAACCACTGGGGTTGCAAAATAACTATGGGGGGCTCCGCCCTGGCCAAAAAAATATTTGAAGAGAACGGGCTGGCCACGCTAATTCTTGACGGGGATGGTATTGACCGGGATAATATCAACGATGGCCAGATGAGAACAAAATGCCAGGCGTTTCTAGAAATGATCAGGAGATCGCGGCGATGATCGAGCTGTTATGCAAATACGCCCCCCTGGAGCTCTTGAAAGGGTTCTCTTTCGAGAGCTTACGGGTTAATCCGGTTGTAGCGCGAATAGATATCGCCGATCAGCTCACTCACCGCAATATCTGCAGCTTTACCAGGGCCTACCTGGAATCGAAGGTGCAAGAGAAAAACCGGCAGCCGGTACTGCTGACCTCATGCTGCAATTCTATGGAGGCCCTCTTTAATGCTTTAAGAGAGCTAAAATATCCTGTTAAAATGTTACCGCTGCCCTACAAAACAGATCCATGCACTGCCAGGCTCTATCAACAGGCGCTTCTAAAACTAATCGAGGATATTGAGCTTAAAACCGGAAGCAGATTTGATCTAGAAGCTTTCAGGGCTGCTTTTCCGGAGCCGGCACAACCCGATCGCAAAAATTATATCGCCATCTTGGGATCGCGAATCCCGGATTACCTAAAGAAAAAAATCATGGAGAGCTCTCCTTTGCCAGTTGTAGATTATACCTGTAATATGGAGCGGTGCTTGCCCCAGCCACCGCCAGAGCTTACCAATTTAGAGGAGCTAATCTCCTGGTATGCACAAATTCTGCTCGGGCAGAGGCCTTGTTTGCGAATGAGCGACACAAGCTCCAGGCGCCATCTTCTCGGAGACCCTTTTTTGAAAGGGATCATCTATGCCACGGTTAATTTCTGTGATTTTTACGGTTTTGAGTACGGCTGGCTAAAGCATGAAACCGCGATCCCGTTAATGAAACTGGAAACAGATTATACAACGCAGGGCCAAGGGCAGATAAAAACAAGACTGGAAGCATTTTATGAAAATTTGATTGTGGACTCTAAGCCTGTAATGAAGAGTGATGAAGGTTATTTTGTCGGCATAGATAGCGGATCAACATCGACAAATGTGGTCCTGCTGAATTCCGATGGGAAAATGGTGGCCTTTGAAAGCGTTCCTACAGGTGTGAACATGGGAGAAAGTGCCCAGGAAGCGCTTAATAAAATTCTGAAGCAATCCGGGTTGACCCACCGCGACGTGCAGCGGACGGTAACCACCGGGTACGGACGAAACAAAATAGGTTTTGATACGCTAAATGTTACGGAGATCACCTGCCATGCTGCCGGCGCTTATTTCTTGAATCCGAATGTCCACACCGTCATCGATATCGGGGGACAGGACAGTAAAATAATCCGCCTGGATGAAGAGGGAAACGTGATCGATTTTGTGATGAACGATAAATGTGCCGCCGGTACAGGTCGCTTCCTGGAGATGATGGCCTTTACACTGGAATTGTCGCTTGCAGAGATGAGCGAAAGAGGGCTTTCGTGGAAGAATGAGATCTCGATCTCCAGCATGTGCAGTGTTTTCGCTCAATCGGAGGTGGTGACCCTCATTGCCGAAGGACATGCAGTGGAAGATATCATCCATGGGCTTAACCTTTCCGTAGCCTCTAGAGTGCTTGCTCTCGGGGGACAGCGAAAGCTTGAAAGCCAGGTGATGATAACAGGCGGGGTGGCCTATAACAGGGGAACCGTGGCTGCCATCGAGGAAAAACTCGGTAAAAAATTATACACCTGCCGTAATCCGGAAATCTGCGGCGCTTTGGGTGCAGCCTTAATCGCCTGGCAAGGAGGGATCTGAGATCCGGGTTCCAGAAGGGTCAGGAAAAGGATTTTTGCCCTTAATGAATAATCTATTAGGTAACTACTCCAAGTAATTTTAGTAAATATTTTTGTTCGTGATTGTATTCTCATAAGCCAGGTCGGAGGTGGCCAGGGATGCTTGAAATTATTGATTTTCATGTTCATTTACCGGTGGAAGGGTTAGATCATCAGTTTACCGAATATTACCGGCGCTACGCTGAAAAGCACGGTCCCGTTAAGCTGAAGCTGCTCCGGGAATGGAGCGATTCTTACGACCGGCAGTGGCGGGAAGCCTGGGGCTTTCCCGAGCCAGAACCAGATCCGCCGCTCAAAGAGGCGGCCTCCCGCTGGTATGAAGAAGCCCGGCAAAACAAGCTGGCCCGGGTTGTCTTCGTCAGCGGAGGCGGTAACCGGGCCCTGGCCGAAACCATCGCCCCTTATAAAGATATTTTTTGCGGTTTCGCCCACCACTCTCCGGAGCAGCTTGCGGCCGCGGCAGAGCTAGAAAGGGCAATTAGGGAAGACAACCTCAAGGGCTATAAAATTTTTGCTCCCCTGGTCGAGAGGCCGCTGGCTGATCCGTCTTTTGATCCGCTCTGGGAGACAGCCGCGCGTTACCGCCTGCCGGTGCTGATCCATTTCGGGATCCTGGGCGGCGGCGGGGGTATCGCCTCGGGCGTCAATATCAGTCCCCTGAGCCTGGCCCCGGTGGCGCAGGCCTACCCCACGGTTCCTTTTGTTATCCCCCACTTCGGCTGCGGCTACTTGCGGGATCTGCTGCAGCTCTGCTGGGCCTGTGCCAATGTTTATGTCGACACTTCGGGCAACAACGAGTGGACCCGCTGGTATCCTTACCCGCTAAGCCTGGAAGCGCTTTTTCAACGCTTCTATGAAACGATCGGCCCGCGTCGGATTATCTTTGGCAGCGATTCGTCGTGGTTTCCCCGCGGTTTTGCCCGCCGTTACCTTGCCGACCAACTACGCGCCTGCCAGCAGCTACAGATGCCCGCAACGGATATCGAGCTAATTTTCGGCGGCAATGCCCGCCGCTTGCTGGAGGCAGTAAAAGATGGCTGAAAATATTACCGGCAAAGAACGGGTCCAGGCCCTGATGACCGCCTCTCCCGAGCTCACCGAAGAAGAGACCCTTTTTCTTACCGGCAACGAGTATCTCTCTTTGCCGGAGATCGGGACGGCCGGCGAAATCAGGTCTGTGAACGTCCTTCACATGGGCGCCCGCGGCCTGCTCGAATTCAGGGGTACGGCGGAGCACCCGCTGCTGGCCCCCTTTGTGACCATTGATGATGAAGAAGAGGCTCTTTTGCCGGGCAGGTTGACCTGTCGCTACCGACATGACTGGATCCCCCATTTCGAGATACGCACCGGCAGCCGCTACGCCCTTGAAGGTGATCTCTTCGCCCCGCCGGGACACCGCGGCTGCTGCTACCGGCTGCAGCTGACCAACCTCTCAGAAGCTCCGCTGAAGGCCAAGGTAGGCTGGCGCGGCTGCTGGAACGAATTTAATCACCTTATCTTCAATCGCCGGCCGGTTAAGGGCGAGCGCGTCATTGAATACAACGGCTGGACCAAAAGCCTGCTCCTGGAGGCACGCAGCGGTCTGCCCCTGGCCTCCCTGGCCCTGGCCCTCGTTGCTGAAGAGAGCTCGGAAGAAGAACCATGCTGGCATTTTAGCGAGGCCGCCAGGCGGCGTCGCGATAAAAATGGCCTGGAAAAGAACAACCAGGGCCTGGAACCGGGTTCCTATACGGGGAGCACCCGCCTGGAGCTGGCTCCCGGCGGTAGTAGTACCGTGACCCTTTATCTTGCCGTCAACCTCGAAGCCGACGGGGCCGGAACTACCGCGGTGGACCTGAAACGGCACGGCAGCGATGCCCTGGCGGCAGAGACGGAGCGCTGGCTGGAAGAGCGGCGGATTGATCTTACTGACACCGCCGCTGCCGCGGTCCTGAACCGCAACCTCTTCTTCAACTACTTCTACGCCCTGGGGCGGGCCCTCGACGATGATTCACTTGTCCCGGTAACCTCGCGTAGCCCCCGCTACTATGTCAGCGCCGCCTATTGGAGCCGCGATACCCTTTTATGGAGCTTCCCCGGGCTGCTGGTGGTGGACCGAGCCGTTTCCCGGGAGCTGTTGCTGACTGTTTTTCGTCGCCACCTCTCTTACGCCGGCGACCACGCTCACTATATCAACGGCACCCTGCTCTACCCCGGCTTCGAGCTGGACCAGCTCGCGGCCCATTTCCTGGCTTTAGAACGCTACGAAAAAGTTACCGGCGACCTTTCGCTGCTCGATGAAGAGGTGATCTCCCGGGGGCTGCAACGGCTGGCAGAAAAAGCACTGGAGCAGTTTGATCCGGAGAGCGGGTTCTACGGCACTTTTCTAGACCCGTCAGATGATCCGGTCCTCTATCCCTTCCTGATCTATGATAACGCCCTGCTACAGCGCGCCTTCATTTACCTGGCCGGGCTGCAGGCCGCTGGACGCTGGGAGCACCCCCTGGATTTTGCCGGGATCGCCGCTGCCTTACAGCAGGCCATCTACCGGCACGGCACCGTCAAGGGGCCCCGCGGGATCATGTTCGCCTGGGCGGTGGACGGAGCAGGCCGGTTCCAGCTTTACGACAACCCGCCGGGCAGCCTACAGCTACTTGCCTTTTACGGCTTCTGCTCCTACACAGACCGGGTCTTCCGGAATACCGTGGCCTGGATCCGCTCGCCGGACAACCCGCATTTTCACCGTGACTGCCCCTTTGCCGAGGCCGGCTCGCTGCACGCATCCAAACCCTGGCCGCTGGCCGCCTGCAACGATATCCTGGCTTTTAACGAGGGCGGTGTCGATTTTCTGCTTCGGGCGCCGATGGATAACGGCTTCTGCTGCGAGACAGTCGATCCACAGACGGGGCGTGCAGCCACCGGTGCGGCCTTTGCCTCCGCCGCCGGCTTCTTGGCCCATGCTCTCTGGTGGAACAGCCGGAAAAAATCAAGCGAAGCAACCCGGGAGATTGAGCCGGGAGCTGATGCAAATTAATTCTGCTGTTAACGCCATCTTCCGGGAAGTTAAGAAAAGGAAAACCGTTTCCGGCAGCGAAATAGAAGAAATAGAATTGGCTGAGAGTTCTAAATTTATTAAAAGGGGATTTAACTGATGGCCAAAAAACTATCTACCTGCGGCAAATTAGCTTACGGCGTCGGTGCAGGCGGCTATAGCCTGATCGACCGGATCATGATTACCTGGCTGATGTACTATTATGTCCTCACCCCGATTAAGGGAAAAGAGGCGCTCATTTCCGGGGTGACCTTCGGTATCGTCATGTTCTTGGGCCGCGTAGTCGATGCGATCGCCGATCCGCTCATTGCCCGCTGGTCCGATAACCACAGCGGGCGCCTCGGCCGCCGCATCCCGTTCATGCTCTACAGCGGGGTCCTTTATGTAGCCGTCTTTATCGCTCTTTTCTATCCGCCCATAGCCGGTGAATCTCCGTGGAACACCGTCTACTTGACCCTGATGCTAGCCCTTTATTTCGCCTTGTTTACCGCCTATGTCTGCCCTTACCTGGCCCTGCTGCCAGAGCTGGCCCGCTCCAGCAAAGACCGCGTCGATCTCTCCACCTGGAAAGCGGTCTTCAGCATTTTAGGAGTTGCCGGAGCGGCGGTCGGCGGAGGCTTACTCATTTACTCAATTGGCGATTACGGCATGATCTGGGTGATGGCCGGAATCGGCCTGGTCATGCTCTACGTGCCCGCCGTATTTATCCGTGAAAGAGATTACGCCAAAGCCGAACCGGCTACACTCGGGCTGGTAGAGGCGCTAAAGACCACTTTTCAAAACCGCCCCTTTGTGATCTACTTGGCCGGCAACGTCGCCTTCTGGCTCGGCTTTAATATCGTCACCCTGAATATCCCCCCCTATGTCACGGTTCTGCTCGGGGGAACGGAAGGAGAAACAGCCATCTATTTCGGCCTGGTCCTGGGGGTAGCTTTACTCTGCTTCCCTTTGGTCAATATCTTTTCGAAAAAACTCGGCCTGAAAGCGGTAATGCTCTTCTCGTTGATTCTTTTTGCCATTCTTTTGCCGGGGATCTATTTTCTCGGCCAACCGGTCTTCGGGCTAACCCCGCAGGTCTTCGGTTATATCCTGATGGGGCTGATTGGAATCCCGGTATCGGCAATCTTCGTCGTCCCCGACGCCATCGTCGCCGCAGTCTCAGACCTGGAAGAGAAGCTTTCCGGGCAACGGCGCGAGGCCATGTATTTCGGCGCGCAGGGCTTTATCTTGAAACTGGCGTTAGGCCTGTCAACGTTGATCACCGGCATTCTGCTGGATACCTTCGGCAAAACCATAGCGCAGCCGCTTGGGATTCAGCTTACCGGCCCGGTAGCCGCTCTCTTTATCGTAGTCGGCACCATCATCTTCTTCTATTATCCTGAAAAAGAGGTCGTCGCCTTCGAACAAAAAACAATCAGCGCATAACGGTTATAGCGCAGTGTTCCCCCCTGCTCTAGAGAGCAGGGGGGGACACTTTACCCGGCAAGAAGAGCTGTTGTCTGGTTACCCCAACTCTCCCCCCTCAAGGAGGAGAAAAGCTTGGGGCAAGGGACAGGGAAGAAACAAGGAGAGAGGTTCTTCGTCCCAGCCGGCTTACCTCTTGCATCCCCTGCATGCCGGTTTATCCCGGTGCTTTCGAACCATCCCCCGGCTCACCCGTAAAGCGCAGGGAAATAGCGCCGGTAGAGGGCAAGGTTGCTGTCACGCCAGGGATGGTTGCGGCGCAGCTCTTCCAACGCGAACAGGTCGATTCCGGCTATGGCAATCCCTTCTTCTTCCGGTGATTCAACCTCGGCCAGCACGCCGCTGCCATCAGGAGTCAGCTCCGCCGGGGCAAAGATTCCCGCCCGCCCGGTAAATTCAAATCCCAGCAAGCTTCCTACCAGCGCACTTTTGACCCCGTAAACAGGGCATTCTTGCACCCGCGGCCAAATTCCACGTAGGGCCAGCCAGTAGTTGTAGGGCTCGGGGTTGGCAATGGGGATGATCACGATCTCCGCATCCTGCAGCTCGAGAATGCGAAAGGTCTCGAAGTAAGTCGCATCCATGCACACCGGGGCGGCAATCTTGCCCACCGGGGTCTCAAAGAGGTTGAATTCAGTGCCCGCAGAGAGCCCCCACTCCGCCTCGATGGGCATCAGGTGGACCTTGTCTTGCGTCCCGATCAGCCGGCCGTCGGGGCCGTAGAGGAAGGAGCGGTTGACCACCTTATCCCCATCCGGCAGAAGGAAGCTGCCGGCCATCAGGTAGAGGCCGTAAGCAGCAGCGAGGGTGGAGTAAAGAGTGTTCAGAAAGGGAGCGATCACCGGGCCAACATAGCGGATCAGATCGGCGACGGAGATCTCCGGAACGCCGGATCCAGCAGGCGCCTTCGCGGGCTCTTCAACGGAGACGGTCTCCCCTATCTCCTCTACTCCGGGCAGCATCCCTAGAAGTGAAAGATTGTTGTTTTCGGGAAAGGCGACCAGCTGCGCCCCGGCCGCGGTTGCCTCTGCAACCCGGCGGTGCATCGCCAAGGCATAATCGAGGGGGTCTTTGAACAGGGTGATCTTTACCTGCAGGGCGGCTACCCGGAGAAAGCGATCTTCCACGGGTGGAGCAACCCTGCTTTCTTCGATTAGACCGGCCAGCCGTCTGCGAAGCCGTGCCGGGCGGCAGAGCCAGTAAAGATATTGCCGGAAAAGCCTCTCTTTCCATCCGTCAAGCGCCATGGCCTAACCTCCTTTTGATCATCAGCGGATGAGACGAGCACACTGCGGCCATCTTTTAGCGGTAAAGTTCGGGCAGCCGCCCCCGGTAAGCCCTTGGATTTAGCAGCTCCAGCAGGGGATAATCGCTCTTTATTCGCAAGCGTTCGGGTTCGGACAGCTCCGCTGCGGCGAAGGGGATCTTGGCGGTTTCGCAGGCCAGGTAGCCGGTGGAACCAGGAGTGATCTCACAAGGACCGATTACGGCACACTGTGCTCCAAAAGAGCGGCCGCCCAGGGTTCTTTTTAGCTGTGCCTCGACGGCCCAAAACTGGTTTTGCTGCACCTGGGCCCAGATCCCGGCTGGCTGGGTCTTACTTGCGGGCCCGGCGATAATGGCGCCGGCATGAGCGACCAGGCCGGCCCCTTGCAAGGCAAAAATACGGCCCACCTCGGGATGGCGGGCATCGGTGCCCACAATGAGCCCTGTTTTCATCCCGGCCAGCTCGAAGAGGGGCAGCTCTTCTCCCCTGCTTAAACCGAAAGCACGCTCCTCGCGGCTGAGATGAGTCTGGCGCTGCCGGCCGCAGATCTCCCCGTCCGGTCCAAAGCAGTAAGCGGTATGGTAGAAGCGATCGGCTTCTTCTTCAACGGTTGTCCCCGCCACCAGGTAAAGTTCATTTGCCCGGGCCAGTTCACTGTGCAGCTGTAAAAATTCTCTGTTCCACTCTTTTGATTTTCGGATAAAGAGCTTGAAGCTGTCGCTAAAATCAAGAGCCTCACCCAGCCGCCCCGACGCCACACAGAGTAAAAAAGAGGTATGGGCCGGTAAAACAGCCAGATCAAGCTGCAGCTCTTTAAACAACGCGGTTAGGTCAGCGGCATAATCCCCGGGTTGCTCCATCCTAATCCCGGCAAGAGAAAAAGCAGCTACTTTAGTCATAGTTCAGCCTCCATAATTAAGGCAAATTAAAGAATAGCGGCTGCTATCTTTTCGGCAAATAAGCACCGGTATCTTAGTACTCTTTATTTCTTCACCCGGATGGTGATTCCTCTTCGAAGACGGCGTTTTTAGTCGCCGCTGGCCCTGGCCGTATACAAAGCAGAGCAATGAAAAGAAAAAGGCCCCTTCATTAAGGATAGAGGCCTCTTAGAGATAGGCGAACTAGCCAGTTTTAAGACTGGACCTCGACATGTTTTTGAGCAAAAAGATAATAAACGTTATAGCCGGCGACAATCAATCCCAATACAAGGTTATTCCAGGCCAGAGTAGTTGGTGTCAGGATATTGGTCACATTCACCAGGGCCAGCCAGAGCCCGACCAGGATATGGATAATGTGAAAAGTGGTCATCATCTTCCCTTTCCCTCCTTTCCGGCATTAATAGTAAGCGCTGTTCAAGCAGCGTCGCCATTGTGATCAAATTGCCCGGCTATTACCCAGGCAATGCCTTCTTTAAAAAAGAGATTGGATAAAAGGAAACAGGTAGCGGGATAAAAAAAATAGCACTATAATCAAGCCGATTAACCAGGCCCCATACTTGATCGCCGCATAGCCAAGGCTGATCATCCTGCTTTCATCTACTTCGTTCATCAACCCTCACCTCGTTTTTCTTTGCCTTTAGTTTGTAGAACGAAGGAGCCAATTATACCATTCGGGGATAAGAGAAGGGGTGAAAGCAAAAAATATGATTAAGAAGCCCGAAAGGGGGGAAAACAGTGGCTAAAAAATACAATCGGGGACGGCAGCAGAAACGAAATGTCGACCGCCGGAAGTTGGAAAAATATCGTGAAGAGGTGGCCCGGGAGCTGGGCGTAGAGCTGCCTGAAAAAAGAAAAAAGACGGCTCCCCGGGGGAATACCCCTACTTACAGGATAGACGACGATCAGTAGCGGTCTTAAGCTCCAGGTTCTATTTGAAAGCCAGTCTCCGGCAATCCCGGTGCCGGAGACTGGCTTTTTCAGCAGCCTACCGGTTGCTTCTTACTTTATCGGCGATAGCCCGGCCCATCGCGGCGGTCCCAGCGCTCCCTCCCAGGTCATAGGTGACCGTCTTCCCTTCACGAAGCACCTCTGCCACCGCCCTCTCGATACGGCTGGCAGCCTCTTCTTCTCCAAGATAACGCAGCATCAGCGCCGCGGTAAGGATCATCGCCGTAGGGTTAACCTTATCTTCTCCCCGGTATTTCGGGGCGCTGCCGTGAACCGGCTCAAATAAGGCCACCGTATCGCCGACATTGGCCGAAGGGGCCACCCCCAGGCCCCCGACAAGCCCGGCACAGAGATCCGAGAGAATATCTCCGTAGAGGTTTGGCATGACCATGACATCATAGAGATGCGGCTTCTGCACCAGCTGCATGGCCATGTTGTCCACGATCCTCTCTTCAAACTCGATCTCGGGATATTGCACCGCCACGCTGCGGGCTGTCTCCAGGAAAAGTCCATCGCTTAGCTTTAAGATATTGGCCTTATGTACCGCAGTGACCTTGCGGCGATTGTGTTGGCGGGCGTACTCAAAAGCGTAGCGAACGATCCGCTCCGAGGCGCGGCGGGTAATGATCTTGATACTTTCGGCGGCATCGGGACCGACCATATGCTCCACCCCGGCGTAGAGGTCTTCGGTGTTTTCACGGACCACGACCAGGTCGATCTCCCGGTAAGGCGAGTTGACCCCGGGATAACTTTTGGCCGGGCGCAGGTTGACGTAAAGATCCAGCGCTTTGCGCAGGGCCACGTTAATACTGCGATAGCCTGAACCGATCGGCGTGGTCAGCGGACCTTTCAGGCCGACCTTATTTTTCTGCAGCGAAACCAGGGTCTCCTCCGGCAGGGGGGTGCCGTATTTCTCAAGAGCTTCCTCGCCGGCGATAGCCTCTTCCCAGGCGATCTTCACCCCAGTCGCCTCCATCACAGTTAAGGTGGCGGCAACAATTGCGGGGCCGATGCCATCGCCCTGAATTAAAGTAACTTTATGCATTGTTTCTCCTCCTAGAACAGGTTGCTGATTAATTCCCCAGTCCGGCCGGGCGTCTGCTTAAGAAAGTGCAGCGCTGGCGCCGGGGTCGGTTTAATTTTCCTCTCCATATAAATCGCGATAGCTGCGGTAATTTTTCAGCGCACGCTGCACGAAAGTACGGGTCTCGCTAAAAGGAATCTGTGCCAGGCCGGCCTCACTGCCGTCCCAAACTCCTTCTTCAAGCCAGCGCTGGACATGGCCCCGCCCGCCATTATAGGCGGCCAGGGCGATGACCTCGTTACCGTTAAACTGCCGCAGCAGGTCGGCCAGGTACCAGCTGCCGACGGTGATATTATAGCCCGGCTCAAAGAGCTTATCCGGATGAAAATCGCTTTCCCCGGTTTTTGTAGCAATCCACTCTGCCGTAGAAGGCAGCAGCTGCATCAACCCCCGGGCCCCCTCTGAAGAGACGGCATCTTCCCGGAAGCCGCTTTCAGTCTGAATCACGGCCGCAATTAAAAAGGGATCAATCTGCTGCTCAGCCGCAGCGGCGCTAATCTCTTCCTGGTAATAAAAGGGATAGAACTGCCGTCCCAGCCAGGGACTGCCCAGAAGATGGCAGGTCAACCCTAAAATAATGATAAAGGCAAGGAGATAGCCTAACCGGCGCAGCCTTCTCACCACCTGGATCTTTATTCTGTCGCTGTCTGCAGGCGATCCTGGAGCTCTCTCCAGAAACAATCAACCTGGCGCAAGGTCTCGCTACGGCTGCCGCTGTTATCAATAATGATGTCGGCATAAGCTCTCTTCTCTTCGAGGGAGATCTGCGCCCGCAACCTGGAGAGAGCCTCAGCTGGCGAAAGGTTGTCCCGGTTCTGCAAGCGCGACAGCTGGATCTCTGCGGGCACGTAGACCAGCACCACCAGGTCTACCAACCGATCCATCTTCGCCTCGATCAGAAGCGGCACATCGTAAACCAGCACCGCGTCAGGATGCTGACGGCGGATCTCTTCAGTGCGGTTCATGAGCTCTTCAAAAACCCGCGGATGGACAATCCCGTTCAGCCGCTGCCGCGCGGCGGGATCCGTAAAGACCAGCTTCCCCAGGCGATCGCGGTCGATAGTGCCGTCAGAGCAGGTGATCGCCGGCCCCAGCCAGTCTCTGATCTCTCGCCAGGCCTCTTTTCCGGGAAGAACGACCTCCCTAGCAATGCGATCGGCATCAAGCAGAAGGGCGCCCTTCTCTTCAAGCATGCGGGAGACGGTGCTCTTTCCGGAGGCGATCCCTCCGGTCAAACCGATAATGATCATACTCTCACTTTTCTCGCTTATCTTTTACTTAGCTCTAGAATAGATTTATTATACCAATAATAATTAGGATTGCACCACCCCATATCGGAGTATGCGGTAGGGACGTTCCCCGGACGGCCATCCGGCCGAGAGCGGCGCCCAGAGGCAGAAGAGCCAGTTTGGCTAATCCCACGGCAAGAACCGTTGGCATAAACGACAATCCGATCAGGGCGGCGCCAAAACCAGCGGCTAGCGCATCTGCAGCCAGGGCCGAACCTAACAGAAGCGCCTCCCTTATGCTTAGCGTCCCCGAACGATCCAGGTCGGCCTCTTCGGGCCGGCGCAGCAAAGAGATAAACTTTTGTGGCCGCTCTCCCGGAGAGCCGGTTTCCGAAAGATCAATCTCTGCGACGGGGTCGGCTAGAATCACGGTGAGATACTGCCCGATGATATAGAGGCCAAGTAAAATCAAAACAGCCCCGCCGAAGGCCGAGATATAGTGGAACGGGAACAGGTGCGCGACCCCGCTCCCGGCCAGCAGCGAGACGGCAACCGCCGCCATCGACAGGAGGCAGATCGCCAGCAGGGAGGTAAAAGGGATGACCAGTCTGCGCAATCCGCAAGAAAACCCTACACTGAAACCGTCAATACTTACCGCCAGGGCCAGCAACAAAGAGATCCCCCATGACACTCTCCGTCCCACCTCCCGCATTGCTTCACCTTCTTATCATATGAACAGATCAAACAGGAGGTGAAAAGGTGACAGGGGGACGTTTCTCTTGTCACCCAAACTAGTTGACCTAAAAGATGGTTGGTCTCCCCCTCTACCCTGGTCCTCTCCCCCGGACGGGGAGAGGGGGATGAAGACGAGACGAGAAAAAGAACTGCCGGTGAGAAGCGGGTAGAGAACGAGATGGTTACACAAACGATGCTAGCACCTCTGGCAGTGAGGACAGAAGTATGTGCCGCGGCCGGCGGTGACAATGCGCTCAATGGGGTGGCCACAGCGGGGGCAGGGTTCGCTCTTGCGACCGTATACAGCGAGGAGAGCCTGAAAGGAACCCGCGGCGCCGCGGGCATCTTGATAGTCGCGGATAGTAGTGCCACCACAGGCAATCCCCGCAGTCAAAACAGCACGGACAGCCCGGTAAAGTTCACAGCACTCTTCTTCGGAAAGGGAAGAAACGCGGCGGCAGGGGTGAATTCTGCTGCGAAAGAGACTTTCATCGGTATAGATATTGCCCATGCCGGCGACAAAGCGCTGGTCTAGAAGCAGCGGCTTAATCTGCGCGCGGGGCCTCGCCTGCAAAAGGGTTACAAAAGTGCTCTCATCAACCTCCTCCCAGATATCAGGGCCAAGAAGAGGCAGTCCGGCGGCGCAACGGTCATCCTGCTTCTCCAACAGCCAAAACCCGCCAAACTTGCGCATATCATAAAAATAGAGAGCGTCTCCATTGGTAAAGGGGAGCTTTACCCGTAGATGTTTCTCCGGCACAGCTGAGTTTTCAAGGGCTGCTCCCCGGGGGCGGTAGATTAACTTACCGGTCATCCGCAGATGGGCTAGCAGAACCCCCCGGTCAAGCTTAAAAAGCAGATATTTCCCCTTTCGCCCCACCTCTTCAACACGACACCCCTCGAGGCGGCGGCAGAATTGCTCCAGGCCGGGGAAGTGTACCGCCCGCTCATAACAGATTACCGGAGCCGCATATTTCTTTCCGCAAACCAGCGGGGTCAACTCCCACCGGATGACCTCTACTTCAGGCAGTTCAGGCACAGCCTTACCCCCAGGCTATGAATTTTAGTCTGAATGATTTTGCAGTGGGCTCCACGGCTTCAGCTCGGCCCAGTTGTAACCATACTTGAGATCTACTTTTAAAGGAACCTCCAGGGAGTAGGCCTGCTCCATCTCTCGCCGGATTACCGGGGCAAAAAAGTCAAGTTCACCCTGATCGACTTCAAAAAGAAGTTCATCATGTATCTGCAGCAGCAGCTTCGCCTTGAAACCACCGTCCCAAATAGTCTGCGCTACACGCAGCATAGCCAGCTTGATGATATCGGCCGCCGAGCCCTGGACCGGAGTATTGCGAGCCATCCGCTCGGCAAAGCTGCGCCGACCGAAGTGAGAAGAACGAATTTCGGGCAGGTAACGCCGCCTCTCCAGGATGGTGGTCACGTAACCGTCTTCGCGGGCCCGGGTGATTACCTGCTCCATATATTCCCTGACCCCTTCGTAACGGTCAAAATAGCTCTCGATATAGCGCTGCGCCTCCTGGCGGGAGACCCCGAGGTTTTGGGCCAGCCCGTAATCGCTGATCCCATAGATGATCCCGAAATTGACCGCCTTGGCCTTCTCCCGCATCGCCACACTGACCTCTTCTGGAGCAACATGGAAAACTTCGGCCGCCGTGCGGCGGTGGATATCTTCATCTTTACTAAAAGCATCGAGTAGAATCGGATCACGCGAAAGGTGGGCCAAAACCCGCAGCTCGATCTGGGAATAATCGGCAGATAGGAAGACCCGATCACTGTGGGAAGGGATAAAAGCGCTGCGGATCCGTCTGCCCTCTTCCAGGCGAATGGGGATATTCTGCAGGTTTGGATCGCTACTGCTAAGGCGGCCCGTTGCCGTAACGGTCTGGTTAAAGGTAGTATAGATCTTCTTTTCATCGTCATCTACCAAGGGTAGCAGACCTGAAAGATAGGTGCCTTCCAGCTTGATCAACTGGCGGTAATGCAAGATTTCGGCAACGATCTCATGATGCGGGGCCAGCTCGGCCAAGACCCGCGCATCGGTGGAATAGCCGGTTTTGGTCTTGCGCACCACCGGCAGCTTCAATTTCTCAAAAAGGATTGTCGCCATCTGCTGCGGCGAATTCAGGTTGAAGCTTTCCCCGGCAAGGGCATAAATTCTGGCCTCGAGGTGGTCAATGCGGCTGCGGATCTCAGCAGTAAGATCATGCAACAGCTGGAGATCAACGGCGATACCCTGCCGCTCCATCGCGGCCAGCACCGCCGTCAGGGGGAGCTCAAGGTTATAGTAGAGCCGGTCAAGCGCATGCTCCTCAAGGCAGGCAGCGAGCTTCTCCTGCAGGGAGAAAAGGCTGGCGGCACGGGAGGCCAGGAGGCGGCCGCGTTGCTCCACGGTTAACTTTTCCCGGTTGCTTCCCCGGCCGGCGGGCTCCGGCACCGGTAAGCCAAGATAGTCGCTGAAAAGTCTGTCCAGCTCGTAACGGCCGCTTCCAGGGTCGATCAGGTAGGCAGCCAGCCGACAGTCAAAAGTAAACGGCGGTTCCCCCAGGCTGGCCTGGTGAAAGAAACTGTAGAAATATTTAATCTCGTACCCGATAAGGCCACCGCAGCTGCGTTCAAAAGCGCGGTCAATGAGTCTAAAGATCTCTGCCGGTTGCTTAAAACCGGCCGGCTCGAGGTAATAACAGCGTTCTTCATCGAAAGCAAAGGCTAGCAGCTCTGGGGGGTAGCGCCAGTAAGGACGCCCCGGAGCGGTCTCCGCCAGCAGGGCCATCGTTACGCCTTGCTCAAGCCCATCCAAAAGGTCTGACAGCTGGGCTAAGCTGGTTACCGGCTTCCCGCGCAGCGGCGGTTCAACAGGCTCAGCCTTCGCCCCGGGAGAGAGGCCGGCCACTTTATCGGCGAAACTCTTAAACTCAAGCTCTTCAAAAAGCGTCAGCAGTTTTTCATAATCGGGTTCGGTCCGCCGACAGCTATCACGGGAAAATGACAAGGATAGATCGCGCCGGATCGTATTTAAATCCCGTCCGGTAATCAGTAGTTCGCGGTTTTCTTCCAAATTTTGACGCAACTTCCCTTTTAGCTGGGGCAGCGCAGCGAGAATCCCGTCGATAGAACCAAAGTCTGTCAGCAGACGGCGGGCAGTTTTATCGCCGACGCCGGGGATCCCGGGAATGTTGTCTGAAGGATCACCCTTAAGCGCCTTGAAATCAACCCATTGCTCAGGGGTTAAACCGAAACGTTCCTGCAAGTAAAGCCGGTTACAACGATCAACCTCGGTTATTCCCCGTCTCGTCAGCAAAACGGTGACCGTATCATCGACCAGCTGTAGCAGATCCGCATCGCCGGAAACAATAATCGCCTCAAGCTGCTCCGCTCTGGCCTGCGTAGCGAGGGTGCCGATAACATCATCCGCCTCAAAACCTTCCACCTCGAAAATCGGGATACGCATGGCCTCGAGAATTTCGCGGGCCCGCATCATCTGCTCGCCCAGTTCAGGCGGAGTCTTCTGGCGATGTCCCTTGTAGTCGGCATAGATCTGTTGGCGAAATGAAGGACCGGGCGGATCCACGGCCACGGCAAGATATTCAGGCCGCTCCTCATCGAGAAGCTTAAGTAACATCCTCAAAAAACCGAAAACAGCATTGGTATGCTCCCCGCGTCCGGTCTTCATCGTTGACGGCAGCGCATAAAAAGCGCGGTGAATTAAGCTGTTTCCATCTATAATCACAAACTTCTCTTTCTGGTTCTCTGACAAAAATCCTATCCCCTTTTTGAGGTGACAGGGGGACGTTTCTCCTGTCACCTTCGATTACGCTTTTTCAATTATTCGTCGACCCAACCCGGTGACCCGGGCCAGCTGTCTTATTGAAATATCCATTTCTTTAAGGTGCCTTAGGGCTTTATTCCGCTCATTTCTACTCATTTGCTGGATTACCTGGATATCGTCTGACTTAATGAGTTTTTGAATTAGCTGTCGCACATCCTTATCAGACATCCTTTTCTCCTTGTAACTCTCATATCCCAGACACTTATCTTCATTTTCTTTAATCATAAATTCTTTAAACATTGCCACGGCCTCTTTACGGTTAGGATGTAATAGATCAAGAACCAAATCTATATCCGTCACAAAGGGCTTCTGGCTAACATATTCGGCATAACTACTCCACCTGTACTTTGCCGCTTCTTCTATTATTCCCGCCTTTACTGGATTTTGATGGATATACCTTAATACTACCAGCAGGTACCTGTCATCTTCAACATTTTCACTTTTAAACCTGCCCTGGAATAAATGACCGCATCTTTCATATTTCATGTTATACCAGTGGACGTAGCTTACACCAATTCGTTTTATAACCTGCGACACTGTCTCTTTTTCTTCCTTAATCAATAAGTGAATATGGTTACTCATTAGACAATAGCCATAAATTTTATATTCGCATACAGGTTTATAACGAAGCAGAATCTCGATAAATTTCTCCTTATCTTCCACATCAAAAAAGATGTCCTGCCTGTTTATACCTCTCATCATCACATGGTAGACGCCACTCTCGCTTTTCTCCCGGCCTACTCTAGGCATAAGAAGACACCTCCATTTCGAAGCATAGCACCTGAAAATGAAGGTGTCAACGATCCGTCAGAGCTAAGGCACGAAATTGTTTGAATGTTTTTAATCTCCCCGGAATATAGGTGACAGGAGAAACGTCCCCTTGTCACCTCCCTTGTCACCTCTTAATTTATTTTTGCCGAGTGGGGCACAATAGAAGCTGGGATTTATTTACTACCACCAGAGGAGGATGCCTTTGAACCCCCATGCCCAAAAATATCTCGATGAAAACTTCCAGCGAGGAAAGAGTTTTCTCGTCGGCCAAGAGGCGCTGCTCCGGGAGCTGGCCTCTACCTTTGAAGCGGAGCTCTGGGAATGCCTGGAGCATCAATCGTTCTTTCGCCTGGGGCAGAAGATGGCCTTACCGCAGCATCCGCAACTGCAAGAGCTGCTCGTCCGACAGATCCTCTTTACATGGAGTCTCGGTTTCGCCGTAGGTACGGCCTCGATCAAGCAGGAGTAGAGCCGTCTAGCCGGCGGCAGAGATCGGCCATCTCGATCGCGCTCTGCGCCGCCGCCCAACCCTTGTTTCCGGACTTGGTTCCGGCCCGCTCGATAGCCTGCTCGAGGGTATCACTGGTGATAACGCCGAAAACGGCGGGGATGCCGCTGTTCAACCCTACCTGCGCTACCCCTTTGGCTACCTCGGTGGCAATATAGTCAAAATGAGGGGTGCTGCCGCGGATAACCGCGCCGAGACAGATAATGGCGTCGTAACGGCCGCTTTGCGCCAGCTTCTGCGCAACTACCGGGATCTCAAAGGCGCCGGGAACCCAGACGATATCGATCTTCTCTTCATCGGCTTCATGGCGCTTAAGACAATCAAGCGCCCCGCCCAGGAGGCGGTTGGAGATAAACTCGTTGAAACGGCTGACCACCAGGGCAAAACGAAATCCACGGGCAACAAGCTGCCCTTCATAAACTTTCATCAATAAGCGCCTCCTCAAGATTCATGGTTAGATCTTCTCTTCAACTGGCCTCCGGCGGTGGGCGAACACAATTCATCCCTGCCCCTGTTCATGCCTGAAAGAAGCAAGCGGGCCGCCATGCCGGAGGCTGCTACTCTGCCAGATGAAGCAGGTGGCCCAGCTTATGCTTCTTGGTGGCGAGATACTTGGAGTTATGATCGCTGGGCGGGATCTCCAGGGGAACCCGCTCCACAATATTCAAGCCGTAGCCCTCAAGCCCTTTTATTTTGCGGGGGTTGTTAGTCAGCAGGCGGAGCTGCCGCACGCCCAAGTCCACCAGGATCTGCGCGCCGACCCCGTAATCGCGCAGGTCGGCCGGAAAGCCTAGTGCCTCGTTGGCCTCGACCGTATCCTTGTTCTGTACATCCTGCAGCTCGTATGCCCGCAGCTTGTTCAGCAGGCCGATCCCCCGTCCCTCCTGACGCATGTAAACCAGGACGCCACTGCCGTTCTCCTCAATTTGTCTCATCGCCTGGCGTAGCTGGTTACCGCAATCGCAGCGCAACGAGCCGAGGACATCCCCGGTGAGACACTGGGAATGGACCCGTGTTAAAATAGGCTCCTCAGTCTTGATCTCACCCTTGACCAGGGCCAGGTGGGTCTGGCAGTCCACGCTGTTCTCGTAAGCAATCAGGCGAAAGTTGCCGTAAGCGGTAGGCAGATCGGCGCTGGCCGAGCGCCAGACCAGCTTCTCTTTTTTCAAGCGGTGCTGGATTAGATCGGCAATGGTAACCAGTTTTAAGCCGTGCTGTCGGCAAAATTCTCGCAGCTGGGGCACCCGGGCCATGGTCCCGTCCTCATTCAAGATCTCACAGAGTACGCCCGCTGGCGGCAGCCCGGCCAGCTTCGCCAAGTCTACCGCCGCCTCGGTATGGCCAGCCCGGCGGAGTACGCCTCCCTCCCGGGCCTGCAGGGGAAATATATGGCCCGGACGGCGCAAATCGGTGGGCTTGGCCGCAGGGTCAATCAGGGTGCGAATTGTTTCTGCCCGCTCGTAAGCAGAGATCCCCGTGGTCACCGAAGCTGCATCCACGGAGACGGTAAACGCGGTCTGGTGGGTGTCGGTATTATGGGAGACCATCTGGGGAAGATCGAGCTGCTCCAGCCGCTCGGCGGTCAAGGGCGCACAGACCAGGCCTCGTCCGTGGCGGACCATGAAATTAATCGCTTCCGGGGTCACTTTAGAGGCAGCCATGATTAGGTCGCCTTCGTTTTCCCGATCCTCATCATCGACTACTACAATCATCCGTCCTGCCTGCAGATCAGCCAGGGCTTCTTCAATGGTATTAAATGGCATCTTTTTTCCTCCTGAAGCTTTAAATATAGCCGTTCTCCTTTAGAAAAGTAGCGGTTAGCTTCCGGCCGCTCTCCCGGTCCCGACCAGGATATGGCCCCAACAGCTTTTCTACATATTTGCCAATCAGGTCAACTTCAAGATTGACTGTCTCACCAATCTTTTTTTGGCCTAAAGTAGTTTGGGCGGCGCTATGTGGGATCAGCGAGACGCTGAAGCCGCCCGGGCTGAGACCAGCAATGGTCAGGCTGACCCCGTCCACAGCGATGGAACCTTTAGGGATCAGGTAGCGATCCAGCTCCGGCGGAGCCCTGAACCGCAATATCAGAGCATTCCCTTCGGGATAGCGCTGCACCAGGGTTCCGGTAGCGTCGATATGGCCGCTGACCAGGTGCCCTCCCAGGCGCCCCCCCAGGGGGAGGGCGCGCTCCAGGTTAAGCGGCTCTCCCGGTGTTATGGTCCCAAGGTTGGTTTTACGCAGCGTCTCGGGCATTACCTCCGCGGTAAAGGTACCTGCAGCCAATTCGGTCACCGTTAGGCAGACCCCGTTCACGGCAATGCTGTCGCCGATGTTGACCTCCTCCAGAAGCGGCCCGGCGGCGATCACCAGCCGCGCTCCGCCGCGAAAACTTTCCCGGGCCTGCAGGCGGCCCATCTCCTCTACTAAACCGGTAAACACCTGCTCCCACCTCCCTCTTTACCTCAACGCGCCTTCATCTGCGCCCCCGTGGCCGGGATACCCAGAGGTACTCTCGCGGGCCGAGATCTCCCCGGCGCTCCGGGGGTAGCCGATTATCAACAGGTCGCCGTCGTACTGCTTGATCTCGAGATTATCCAGGCGCCAGGCTTCATCAAGCCTTGCTACCCCGCCCCCCTCGAAAGAGGTGGGGCTCTCCCGGCCGCCGACAATCAACGGTGCGATAAAGAGCATCAGCTTATCGAGAAGACCCGCTTCGAGAAGGCTATAGTTTAAAGTGCCGCCTCCCTCCACCAGAAGCTGGCAGACCCCGCGCTCTCCCAGCTCGGCCATCAACGCGGCCAGGTCAACCCGTCCCTCCCGGTCCGGGAGTAGCAAAATCTCGACCCCTTTCTCCTCCAAGGCCTGCCGCTTATCCAGCGGGGCGGCGGCGGTGGTAGCCAAAACCGTGGAGGCACGTGATGGCATGTTGATCATGCGGGCATCAAGCGGTAGTCGGGCCCTGCTGTCCACAACCACGCGCAGGGGGTCTTTCCCCCCGCCTTCCTCCAGGCGGGTAGTCAGCAGGGGATCGTCGTGCAGAACCGTGCCGATGCCCACGGCGATGGCATCGCTGTTATTCCGCAGGCGATGGACAAATGCGCGGGCTTTTTCGCCGGTAATCCAGCGGGAGCGCCCGGTGCGGGTAGCTGTTTTACCGTCAGCGGTCACCGCCGACTTGATAATGACGAAGGGGCGGCCAGTAGTGATATACTTAATGTAGACTTCGTTCAGCTGGCGGGCCTTATCTTCAAGCACCCCGGTCTTAACCTTAACTCCGGCCGCCTTAAGCTTTTCAAAACCTTTTCCGGCCACAAGAGGGTTGGGATCTTCCATCGCTGCCACCACCTTAGAGATTCCGGCACGGATGATGGCCTTGACACAGGGCCCGGTGCGCCCCCGGTGGACGCAGGGCTCCAGGTTAACATAAAGCACTGCCCCCCTGGCGCTCTCGCCGGCCTTTTGCAGGGCCATGACCTCGGCGTGAGGGGCGCCGGCAGCCTGATGATAACCGGTCCCGACGATCTCTCCGTCGCGAACCACCACTGCGCCAACCATCGGGTTGGGGTTAGTTTTGCCTCTTCCCCGGCGAGCCAGGTCCAGGGCGGCCCACATGAATCGATCATCAACATCCAAAAGCTCTCACCTCGTTTGTTTTTTTGGCAAAGAAAAACCCTGTCAAAAGATCTTCAGGGCCTTAGGGATTAAGATCATACTTTTACCACCGTTTCTTCTCCCCTCCAGACTATACTGTCGGCCCCGGAATCGCACCGGGTCAGCCTTGACGGCTCGCGGGCTAACCCATTTGCTGGGTATCACCGCCGGTTCGGAATTGGCGGGATTGCTCCCCCTCACCAGACCCCGAAGAAAACGGACCTTGAATTTATTATAGCACAACCGGTATATTCTTTAAACCTCTTGCCGCGGGCCGCCAATCGTTTTAAAGGCCTGGATTAGCTCCAGCCCACCGGGATCGCGAAAGACAGCCGAGCCGGCTACGAGAACGGTTGCACCGGCAGCCACAACCTGCGGCGCCGTTTGGGCGTTTACCCCCCCGTCCACCGAGAGCTCCACCGGCCAGCCGTGATCACGAATCTGCCCGGCCAGGGTCTCGATTTTCGGCAACACCTCCGGGATAAAAGCCTGCCCGCCCGCGCCCGGATTGACACTCATCACCAGGACCAGGTCAAGCAGCGGCCAGACGTAATCGAGAATCTCCGGGGGTGTCGCCGGGTTCAGGGCCACACCGGCTTTCAACCCACGCTTCTTGATTTCGCGTAAAACCCGGTCCAGGTGAGCGGTGGCCTCGGCGTGAACGGTAATTATATCAGCACCGGCGCGGGCAAATGATTCCAGGTGTGCCCCGGGATCCGCGACCATCAGGTGGGCATCCATAGTTAACCCGGTATGGGGACGCAGCGCCTTAAGGACCAGGGGGCCCATAGTAATTGCGGGGACGAAGTTTCCGTCCATGATATCGAGGTGAATCCAATCGGCACCAGCCTCTTCAATCCGGCGCACCTCTTCACGCAGCCGGCCAAAATCAGCAGACAGTAACGACGGGGCTACTTTTAACGACATAATGGTTATCTCTCCTTCCCGGTCAGTTCTTGCCAGAAGAGCCGGTATTGCTCATAACGCCGGGGGTTAATCGCCCCGGAGGCGGCCGCCTCGCGGACGGCACAGCCCGGCTCATGGATATGATTACAGTTACGAAAAGAGCAGCGACCCAGGTAAGAAGCAAATTCAGGAAAAAGTGCTCCCAGCTCTTCCGGCACCAGGCCGGTGAGCGAGAGCTTGAAAAACCCCGGGGTATCGACCACAAAACCATCCGGCTCAAGCGCCAGCAGCTCAACATGACGGGTAGTATGGCGGCCCCGGCCGGCTTTCTCACTAACCTCTCCTGTTTTCAAAGAGAGGCCGGGCTGAACGGCGTTCAGTAAAGAAGACTTCCCGGCCCCCGAAGGCCCGGCAAAAACCGAGGAGCGGCCCCGCAGCTTCTCCCTGAGCCGGTCAATACCGACCCCTTCCTTGGCGCTGCTCCAGAGCAGGGGATAAGGAAAAGGCTCCAGCATGCCGGAGAGAGCTTCTATTTCCGCTGCGGTAACCAGGTCGATCTTGTTCAGGCAGCAGAGCACGCTCAAGCTTTGCTGCTCAGCCTGCAGTAAAAGGCGGCCCGCCAGATGCCAGTCTGGAGCCGGCTTCTTTAGCGCCATCACTAGGACCACCTGTTCAATGTTGGCCACCGGAGGGCACAGTAGGACACTTCTACGGGGAAGCAGCTCTTCGATAACCCCCGTCCCGGCTCCGCCCTGCGTCTTCGCCCCCTCGCCCGTTGCCGGCGGCTGAAATTTAACCCGGTCGCCAACGAGGATAGAATCACCTCTCTTTTTCAGCCTGCCACGGGCCCGGCAAAGATGAACCCTTCCTTCTGTATCGCGGACTGTGAAAAAACCGCCCGCTGCTTTAACCACCGTCCCTTCCAGGAAATTAATAACCTCCTTTTAGCCGGTTAACTATCCGGCGTCTCTTCTTCCCTCTCCTCTTCCGGCGCGGGTTGCTCGCTGGGCGCACTAGGCGCAGGTCCGCTGCTGATCACCAGGTCCACCGGTTGCCCCGGCTTTACCGAGCTGCCGGGCTCGGGAAACTGGCCCACGACAACCCCTGCGGGCTTATCTGCCGCCTCGTAGTGTAACCGCGGGTAGAGCCCTTCCTGCTCCAGATAAGCGACGGCCTCATCCTTAAACCGCCCGACCAAGGAGGCCATAAGGATCGGTTTGTGGCCCAAGCTAACGTAGACAACCATCTCCTCATTCGGGGAGACAGGTGCGTCGGCACGGGGAACCTGCTTGAAGACCTTCCCTTCCGGGATTTCATTATTATATTCACGAACCCAGCTAACCTTCAGGCCGAGCTCCTGCAGCAGAATCCGGGCCTCTTCTTCCGTGTAGAGGTAAAGGTTGGGAGCCTGAATATTTTGGGGTCCCTTGCTGATGTAGAGATCTATCTGCCGATTTTTCCGGACCACGCGCCCCTGGTAGGGCACTGTTTTAACGACATGCCCTTCCGGGATTACATCGTCGTAGACATACTGAACCTCGGGATTGGGGGTTAATCCGGCCTCTTCCAAAACTTCGACGGCATCTTCGTAGCTAAGGGTTCGCACGTCGGGAACCGTCACCTCGGGAACGTGAAGAAAGTTTTGATAAAATATAATAAATCCGGTGATCAGTGCCGCGCTCAGCAAAATAATAAGCAGGATTAGCCGCCAGTTTTTCTTGCTCTTCGCCCGCCCTTCCCCTTCCTTTTCCTCTTCCTCATCTTCATCTTTTTCATTATTGCGTATGGGCTTCATCTCTTTGGTCTTCTCGTTGTCGATGTTAATTGCAGACGCAGGAAGGGCGTGTGCCTTGCCCTCCTTCTGGAAATAGAGCAGATCTTCGAGAAATTCTTCGGCGCTGAGATAACGGTGGGCCGGATCTTTCTGCATCGCTTTTAAAATAATTCGCTCCAGCGGTTCGGGGAGATCGTCGACCAGCTGTGAGGGGGGGATCACTGGCCCCTGGACATGCTTCATCGCCACGGAGACCGGGCTCTCTCCGCTGAAAGGAACCTGCCCGGTAACCATTTCGTAGAGGATCACCCCGAGCGAGTAAAGATCGGAGCGCTTCCCGGCCGGGCTTCCCCTGGCCTGCTCGGGTGAAAAATAATGCACCGAGCCGATAACCTTGTCGGTGCAGGTCAGGGTGGTCCCATCAGTGGCCATGGCAATACCAAAGTCAGCTACTTTTACCTGGCCGTTATTTAAAAAAACAATGTTCTGCGGCTTGATATCACGGTGGATCACCCCGGCGGCATGTGCTTCGACCAGGGCTTCGGCGATACGGCAGGCGATAGAGGTAGCCTCTTCGGCTGAAAGTCTCCCCTTTTCGCGAATATACTCCTTCAGGTTCTTGCCGTCCAGATACTCCATGACGATAAAGTGGATATTCTGCTCTTCTCCGACATCATAGATATTCACAATGTTAGGATGAGATAACCCTGCCGCCGCCTGGGCTTCGCGGCGAAAGCGCTGCACAAAAGCGCTGTCACCGGTCATCTGCTCTTTGAGCACCTTGACGGCTACGGTCCGCCGCAGCAGGCTGTCCCAGCCCCGGTAAACCTGGGCCATCCCCCCTTCACCGATCTTTTCAAGCAATTCATAGCGGCCCGCCAAGATTTTCCCGACCATTAAACCGCCTACCTTCCGATTTCAGTAGCATAGATTACTGTTATATTATCGCAACCGCCCCGTTCATTGGCCAGCCTGATTAAGGCCTGTGCCACCAACAGGGGATCCGGATGATTCAGGGCCGCCCGATGAATCTCTTCATCCCGGACCATCGAGGTAAGCCCATCGCTGCAAAAAAGAAGCGCTGCGCCCTCGCTTAGCTCTATATCGATCAGATCGATCTCTACATCGGCAGAGGTACCCAGCGCCCTGACTAAAATATGCCGCTTTGGATGGCCTTCAGCCTCCTCCGGGCTAATCCGGCCAGCCTGGATTAACTGCTCCAGAAGAGAATGGTCTTTTGTCAGCAGGGTGAGGGCCTCAGTGGAGACCAGGTAGGCCCGGCTGTCCCCGACATGCCCGATGGTCAGGGAGCGGCCGCGGAGTAACCCGGCGGTAAGGGTAGTGCCCATCCCCCTCTTGCTGCTATCACGAGCGGCCTCTTCTAAAATTAAAGTATTCGATTTTTTAATTAAGTTTTTGATTATTTCTGCAAAACGTTCACGCGGCGGCGGTTTCTCCGGGCTCATTTCATTCCAGTAGCGCTCAAGCACCCCGATAGCCAAGGCACTAGCCACATCTCCGGCCACATGCCCGCCCATTCCGTCTGCAACTGCAAGTATGGAAAGGCCTTTACCTGTTTTTACCAGGTAGCTATCCTCGTTGCGGGAACGCTCCCGGCCGGGGTGAGTAAGACCAACAGCCCGCAAAATACCACCTCCGTTAAATAAGGTTAACCCCAAATCAGTATAGCAAAAATTACGTTAAATAACAATAATGTAAGAGCTATGATTAACGCTGTGCTTTTCGCCAGAGAGCGATAAAGAAACCGTCCAGGCCATGGATATGAGGATAGAAAAAGAGCCGACCCGGGGCTGTGATGCTGCTTTCCAATTCGGAGGGCAAAAGCGATTCGAGCGGCTGCGGGACAAAATGGGGATAAGCGGCGCTGAAGTTGTCAGCCACCACGGTAGTCTCTTCAGGCTCGCCGGTGCAGACGCTGTAAAGAAGCAAACCACCCGGGCGGAGCAGGGCTGCGGCTGCTTCGAGCAGGGCCAGCTGAATCCGGGGCAGGCGGACCAGGTCTGCAGGACGGCGACGCCATTTCAGCTCAGGCAGGCGGCGGATCACGCCGAAGCCGCTGCAGGGAGCGTCAACCAAGATCCGGTCCGGCGGTTGCAGCCCGGCCGCACCGATGCGGGTGCCGTCAGCAGCAACTGTTTCAATTATGGTCAGTCCTAGGCGCTGCGCAGCGTGCTCGACCAGCCTGAGACGATGCGGGTAACGATCTACCGCCGTAACAAGGCCGCGATCATCCATCAGCTCGGCCAGGTGGGTGCTCTTGCCCCCCGGGGCGCTGCAGAGATCAAGAATCTGCTCCCCCGGTTGCGGCTGTAGCAGCGGGGCCACGAGAATAGAGCTTTCGCCCTGCACCGTGAAAAGCCCCTCGCGGTAGCTTGAAAGAGCGGAGACGGGACCGGCCAGTTTCGCCAGCAGGACACCGGGCAGGCGGGGACTGAAGGCAGCGGCCACATCCTCGGCGGCCAGTCTCTCGACCAGGGCATAGGGATCGGTGCGCAGCCGGTTAGGACGCAGGGCCAGCGGAGGCGGGAGATTATTCGCCTCGCAGAGCGCACGAGCCCCCGCCAGCCCGAAACGGCGGCTCCACCTCTTCACCAGCCAGCGGGGGTGGCTGTAGCGTAGGACCAGGTGCTCCAGGGGCTGTTGCTCCGGATCGGGCCAGGGCAGATCACCGCCGCATGCGGCAAGGCGGCGCAGCACCGCGTTGACCAACCCGGCGACACCGCGGTGGCCGTAGCGGCGGGCCAGCTTGACCGCTTCATCAACGGCAGCATGGTCCGGGACTCTTTCCAGGTAAAGCAGCTGGTAGGCACTTAAACGAAGCAGGTTGCGGATCCAGCCGGTTAGCTTCTCCAGGGGTTGCTTTAAAAATAGCTCCAGGGACCAGTCCAGGGTATTACGGCGGCGGAGCGTCCCGGTAGCAATCTCCCGGGCCAGGGACCGCTCCCGTGGTGGAAGCGAATTTAACAGCGGCGGCAGGGCCAGGTTAAGAAAAGCACCGTCCCGCTCCACGCGGTAAAGTGCCTGCAGTGCCGCTTCGCGCGCCGTCTCCGCCTGGCGGGCTCGTTTAGCCAAGGTTCATTCTCCCAACCTCGCGCCGGCGGGCGGACGGTAACCGCGATAGAAATCGCCGGCGTTAATCCTCCGTTTTCCAGCCGGCTGCAGCTCGAGCAGCTCTAGAAATCTGCCGTCGCCCGCGGTAACGAAGATCCGGTCGCCCTGCAGGGCCAAAAGAAACCCCGGCGGTAGATCTTTGGGAAAAGTGACCGCTTTGCTTTCGCCTCTCGCGCCATTTTCCAGGCTGCCTGGCAGCGCCGCCCGCCAGATCTTCAGCCGCCTCCCGCGGTAAATGGTATACGCTCCCGGGCGCGGGTTCAGGCCCCGGATCTTGTTGTAGAGGGAGAGAGCATCTTCAGACCAATCGAGCTGCGCCTCCTCCGGGCGCAGGGGCGGGGCAAAGGTAGCCCGGGAATGATCTTGCGGGGTGCGGCGGGCGCTTCCCGAGGCGATCTGATTGACGGCCTGCCGCAGCAGCCGGGCTCCGGCGGCGGCAAGCCTTTCACTGAGCTCCCCGGCGGTATCGGTGAAATGCACCGGCTGGCGCTCTTGCAGAATAATATCCCCGGCATCCAGCTCCGGAGCAACCGTAATCACCGTAACGCCGGTCTCAGGCACCCCGTCGATCACGGCGCGCTCGATCGGCGCCGCCCCGCGGTAAGCCGGAAGCAGCGAAGCATGAAGGTTGATACAGCCGTGCGGCGGCAATTGCAGTAGTCGGGGAGGCAGGATCTTACCATAAGCCACGATCACGATCAGGTCCGGAGCGATCTCCGCAACCTTCCGGAGAAAAGCCTCCTCTTTGAGCTTCTCCGGCTGAAGCACCGGAAGATCGCGCTCCAGGGCCCACTGTTTTACCGGAGAAGGGCGCAGCAGCTTCCCCCGGCCGCGGAAACGGTCCGGCTGCGTGACCACGGCGGCAAGCAGGTGGTCGCTGTGGTAGAGCTGCTCCAGCGAGGGTAGGGCAAAATGTGGGGTCCCCATGTAGAGAAGCTTCAATTTTTTCATGCCCTCTCTTCCTCCGGCCTCTCCGCGGGGTCGACCAGCCGGATGGCCCGGTCGAGAAAAAGAATTCCATTAAGATGATCGATCTCGTGCTGTAAAATCCGGGCAAGAAATCCCGTCGCCTCGATCTGAATCAAGTTTCCGCCGGGGTCGAGCGCCTCCACCTGCACACGGAAGGCGCGGGGAACCTCCCCAAAAATACCCGGTATGCTCAGGCATCCCTCAACACCGTTCTCCTCCCCCTCCATCTCGATGCAGCGCGGGTTAATCAGCTTCATCAGGTGGTCCTCCCCGGGATCGAGGACGATCAACCGCTTGGCAATGCCGATCTGGGGGGCAGCGAGACCGACGCCTTCGTATTCATACATTGTTTCGGCCATATCATCAAGAAGGGTAATAATAGCTTGATTGATCTTTTTAACCGGCCGGGCCTGGCTGCGCAGCACGGTATGATTACCCTTTAAAATTCTCCGGATGGCCACAAAGGAACACCTCCCCAACCATTATAGCACCATCTGCGGATTGAAATCCACTGTCAGCCGCACCGGCCGGGAGTGCTTCTGAAGGCGAAATTCTTGCATCACTTTTCGCAGCCGCGGCGCGGCGGCGGCCAGCCTCTCCCCTTTCAGGATAGCATGGACCCGGTAAACCGCCTTTAAGCGGTAGAGCGGAGCCTGGGCCGGCCCTAAAAGCTCCGCCTCCCCCCGGCACTCTTCCAGCAGGGCGCAGAGTTGCCCGGCCGCCTCCCAGACGGCCGCCTCATCCGTGCCGCTCAGGAGAAAACGGACCAGGTCGGTAAAGGGTGGGTAGAGCAGGGCCCGGCGCCGCTCCAGTTCGGCGGAGTAAAAAGAGCGGTAATCGTGCTTTGCCGCCGTCTGGATACTATAATGGGCCGGGTGATAGGTCTGGACAATAACCTTTCCCCCGCCGTGGCCCCGGCCGGAGCGCCCGGAGACCTGGGTAAGAAGCTGAAAGGTGCGCTCGGCAGCGCGAAAATCAGGCAGGTTAAGGATAGTATCCGCGGTGACTACTCCGACCAGGGTGACGCGGGGAAAATCGAAGCCCTTGGCGATCATCTGGGTGCCGATGAGGATATCGGCCTTCCCCTCGCGAAAGTGCTGGTAGAGACGTTGGTGGGAGCCCCGCGCCGAGGTGGTATCGCTATCCATGCGCACCAGGGAGGCTTGCGGATAAAGCTTCCGCACTTCTTTCTCGACCTGCTGGGTCCCGGCGGCAAAGTGGCGAATTTTAATCCCTTTGCATTCGGGGCAGCTCTGCGGCATAGAGGTCTCGTGCGAGCAGTAGTGACAAAGCATCCGCCTCCGGTCCAGGTGTAGGGTCATGGCGACGGCACAATGGGGGCAACGGACAACGTAGCCACACTCGCGGCAGAGGATAAAGCCGGCAAAACCACGCCGGTTTAAAAAGAGTAGCGCCTGCTCCCCCCGCCCGAGGACCTCTTCGAGCTCGGCCAGGAGAAGCCGGCTAAAGATCTGGCGATGTCCCTGGCGCATCTCTTCGCGCATATCGACGACGTGAACCGGCGGTAGGTCAGAGGGGGTCACCCGCGTGCTCATCTCGAGAAGCTGCAACCGGCCCTGCTCCGCCTCGTAGTAGCTCTCCAACGAAGGGGTGGCGCTACCCAGCAGCAAAAGAGCGTCGTGATAGCGCGCTCTCCACCAGGCCACCTCCCGGGCATGGTAGCGCGGAGCCTCTTCCTGCTTGTAGCTGGTTTCATGCTCTTCATCGATTACGATCAGGCCGATCTTCTCCAGGGGAGCGAAGACGGCGGAGCGCGCTCCCAGGACTACCGGCGCCGCTCCGAGGCGAATCCGCTGCCACTGTTCCGTTCTCTCCCTGGTGGTAAGGCGGCTGTGCAGCACCGCCACCCGGCCGGGGAAACGCCCGTTAAAAAGCTCGATCATCTGCGGTGTCAGCGAGATCTCGGGAAAAAGCACCAGCGCCCCCCGCCCCTGCTCCAGGCAGCGGGCGATCCCCTGCAGGTAGATCTCGGTTTTACCGCTGGCGGTGACCCCGTGTAGGAGCATCTTTTCGGGGCCTCTTCCGTCGAGAGCAGAGCAGAGCTTGTTAAAGACATGCTCCTGCTCTGCTTTTAACGGCAGCGGGGCGGTGGCGGCTGTCCCGCTGCCCAGCGCATCCCCCGGCCTGATTGTAGCTGCCGTAGCGGTGATCTCCTCGAGAAGCCCCTTCTCCTGCAGGGTGCGCAGCGTCTCGCTGCGCACGCCCAGGCCGGTCAACTCCCGCCGTGGCAGCGGGCCATATTTATGTAACAAGGAGAGCGCCCGGCGCTGCGCGGGAGCCCGCGAAAGATCCGCTTCCGCCGCGGCCGGGGTCGGAGCCAGGACCCGGGGCGTCAACGGGCGCCCCCGGCGAAACGGCGCGGGCAAGATAGTGTGGATAGCCTCGATCTTGCGGCAATAGTAGCGGTGCGCCATCCAGTGGAGCAGGGCCAGCTGCTCTTCCTGCAGCAGCGGCTCGCTTCCTTCCACGGCGCTGATCTCGCGCAGATCGGTTACCGCCGGTTCTGCTTTCAGGCGGATCACGTAACCCTGGTAATTGCGCCGGCCGAAGGGGACCCGCACGGCCGACCCCGGAACAACCCGCCCTTGCAAACGAGGCGGAATCCGATAATCGAAGGGGCGGTCAACCGCGTCACTAATCAGATCAATAATGATTTCAGCATATTTCTTCATTTTTTATGATTAACAAAGAAGGCCGGTTTTGATAAAATAAATGCGATAACGGGCAAGACAACAAATAAAGAAAGGTTGATGCCAGTGTTTTCCCTCCTCATGCCGGTTAAAGACGTGCTCAGGCAAAATCGAAACTGGCTGATTATGGCCGCGGTTATTTTTTTAGTCGGATCTCTCTGCTCCTATCTGAGCGGTGCTTACCATGTCGAAACTCTTCCCGGGCTTGAAGAGCAGCTCGACGGGCTGGAACAGCTCTTCAACCTGATCCTGGATAACCCCCCGCTAATCTCAGCGCTACTTGTTTTTCTGAATAACTTTATCACCATGATCCAGATGCTCTTTTTGGGGGTACTTGCAGGCATCTCTCCACTGATCACCCTCTTTGCCAACGGTTATATTCTCGGTGTCGTCGCCGCTTCATACCAGGCCACGGGGGGGTCGATCCCGGCGATGATCTTTTTAGGAATTTTGCCGCACGGCATCTTTGAGCTTTCGGCGGTCTTTCTCTGCGGCGCCCTCGGTTTGAAATTCGGTTTTCACTGTGTCGCCACCCCCCTGCCGGAGATGACGCGCCGGCAAAGTTTCAAATATATCTGGAAAGAGGTTATCTCGGTGATTCCCCTGGTGGTAGCTCTACTTCTCGGCGCCGCCCTAATTGAGATCTTTATCACCCCGCAGCTGTTCGGCGGGCTGATGTAAGGGCCGGGCAAAGGCCCGATCGGCCGTCAGGCGCCGCCCGAATGGGCGGAGAGCAGCGGGCGAACCCGGTCGAGGATACGGTGCGCCAGAAGCTCTTTAGGCATCATCGGCAGATTCTCAGCCTGCCCCTCCCGGTTAATAATGCAGACCTGGTTGGTCAAAGAGGCAAAACCAGCGCCGGGTACGGTAAGATCATTAAGCACAATCAGGTCGAGGTTTTTTCGCTGCAGTTTCTCCCGGGCATGTACCTCAGCCTGCTCCGTCTCCATGGCGAAGCCAACCAGGATACGTTCGCCTTTGCGGCGGCCCAGCTCCTCTAGAATATCAGGGTTCGGCTGCAGCTCGAGCATGGTTCGAGAAGACTCCTTTTTCAGTTTCTGCTCCGCGGCAGCGGCCGGACGGTAATCGGCCACCGCCGCCGCCTTGATAACCAGGTCACACTCCTCGAAGCGCTCTACCACCGCCGTATACATCTGCGCGGCCGTCTCGACCACAACCGGTTCGGCTCCTGCGGGGCAGGGTAGCGCGGTCGGCCCGCTGACCAGGATCACTTCGGCCCCTCTCTCGACAAGGGCGCGGGCGATGGCATAACCCATCAGGCCGGTGGAGCGATTGCTGATAAAGCGGACCGGGTCAAGCGGCTCTCGCGTCGGTCCGGCGGTCACCAGGGCACGCACCCCCTGGTAATCTTTTCCGGTCAGAACCGCCCTGACAAAAGCGGCGATCTGCCGCGGTTCGGGCATCCTCCCTTTTCCAGAGACCCCGCAGGCCAGCTCTCCACTGGCCGGCTCCATGATTTGGCAGCCGTGTTTACGCAGCCGGGCCAGGTTCTCCTGAACCGCCGGGTGCAAGTACATCTGCTCGTTCATCGAAGGAACCAGGACCACGGGGCAACGGGCGGCCAGGTAGACCGTGGTCAGAAGGTTGTCCGCAATCCCCGCGGCCATCTTCCCGAGGGTGTTGGCCGTAGCCGGGGCCACCACGATCACCTCGGCGGCTCCAGCCAGATCAATATGGCGCACCTTCTCCCCCTCGGAAACCCAGAACTGGTCGACCAGAGCCGGACGGCCGGTAATCGTCTGAAAGGTCAGCGGGGTGATAAACCGGGTAGCCCCGGGGGTCATCACCACTTGGACCTCTTTTTCATCACGCACAAAGAGCCGGGCCAGCTCCGCCGCCTTGTAAGCAGCGATACCGCCAGTAACCCCCAGTAAATACATTTTATTAGCTCCTTACCTGTTACTGCCGCTGCGGCCGCAGCACGGGGGCAGCTCGATCTTTACTTTGCCTTCATTAAGCTCGTGAAGGGCAACAGTAACCTCTTTGCGAGAATCGCAGTCGATTGTCGGCGTGGCCCCGTCCCGCAGCTGGCGTCCGCGTTTTGCCGCGGCGATAACCAAAGTATATTTACTGTCAACCCGCTGTAACAGTTCATCAATCGAGGGATAGATCACCTTTCATCACCTCCCCAGCCGGGCGGCCTGGCGCCGCGGCTGACTTTGCATTTTTCCGCTTCGATGATCGCGCTAATCGAAGCGGCAGCATCTTCGACCCGATCATTTACGACCAGGTAATCATAGAGATGATAGGCCGCCAGCTCATGCTGTGCCTCCTGCAGGCGGCGGTTGATATGAAGCGCATCTTCGGTGCCGCGGCCGGCAATACGCGTGCGCAGCGCCTCCATCGAGGGAGGCGCCAGGAATACCAGGACAGCCTCCGCAAGCCGGCGGCGAACCTGAAGAGCACCCTGGATATCTATCTCCAGTAAAAGATCCGTGCCCCGGGCCAGGCTTTCTTCAACCGTCTTTTGAAGAGTCCCGTAATAATGACCGTAAACGACGGCCCACTCCAAAAAAGCATCGTTCGAAATTAATTTCTGAAACCGGGCCAGCGTAGTAAAATCATAATCCCGGCCGTCCTCTTCGCCGGGCCGGGGATGCCGGGTCGTCAGCGATCTGGAAAGCTGTAAAGACGGTCTCAAGTGTAAAAGCCGCCGGCAGACGGTACCCTTGCCTACCCCCGAAGGACCCGAGAGAACTACCAGCAGCCCTGCAGCCATCGTTCACCCTCCTGGGTAAAAGTAATTTAACTGCTCTCCTCATTTGAACCGGAGTTGCTTGTCTGCAGGCGATGCCGGACCGTCTCGGGCTGTACCGCCGAAAGGACAACGTGACCGCTGTCGGCAATAATCACGGCCCGGGTGCGGCGGCCGTAGGTAGCATCGATGAGAATACCCCGGTCTCTCGCTTCGCTGATTAATCTTTTAATCGGCGCCGATTCGGGGCTGACGATGGCAACAATCCGCTCCGCGGCAACAATATTACCAAACCCGATATTGATTAACTTTATGGACACCCGCACCAACCCCTTTACTCATTTTGCTCTTTACTCGATGTTCTGAATCTGCTCCCGCATCTTCTCCAACTCAGTCTTTATCTCCACTACCAGGGCGGTCAGCCGGTAATCCTGGGCTTTGGCCCCGACCGTGTTAATTTCGCGAAAGATCTCCTGAGCAATGAAATCAAGGCGGCGTCCGATAGGGCCCTCGTTCAGCTGCAGGGCTCCGCCAAATGCCTTTAGATGGCTTCTCAGCCGGACTAGCTCTTCATTAATATCCATTTTCTCAACCAGGACCGCGCATTCCACGAGCAGTCTGCTTTCATCAAAGCTGTCCACCAGCATCTCCTGGAGCCTGCTCTCCAGGCGAAGTTTCTGCTCCTTAAGAACTACGGGCGTAAGGGCAGCAAGTTCCTTGACCAGCACCTCAAGATCTGCCAGCCGGGCTGCCAGATCCCGGGAAAGATTACGTCCTTCTGCAATGCGCTGCTCTACCAGCCTCTCCAGGGCCTCCTGTAACGCTTTCTCCAGAAAGGGCCAGAGACTCTCGCCGGCTGGTGTGGATTCCGGCAGCTCCAGCACCCCGGGCAGCTGCATCAGGTTGCCCACGCCGATCTCCAGGGGAAGATCAAGACGCTCGGCCAGGCTCTCCAGAACCCGGTAATAAGCGGCCGCCAGCTGCTCGTTTACCGCCGGTTCCTCTTCACCGGACGGTGAGCCGTGCAGGACGATATTAACCTCAACCCGGCCCCGCCCGATCTCTTTCTGCAACAGGCGCCGGATACGGTCTTCAAAGGGATAAAACTCCTGGGGAACCCTTAAAAAGAAATCGGTATAACGGTGGTTTACCGAGCGTAGCTCGGCGGTAATGCTAAAGGTCGGCCCGGTACAACTTCCCCGCCCGTAACCGGTCATACTCCTCGGCAAGATCGCTTTAGCCTCTCTTTCGCTGATCGGGCATAATAGGTTGGTAATCCTTTAAGTATGTTCGCGCATCAGCAACAAGGCGCTTTCTTTGATAGCACAGGCCCGGTTGCTTTATCTCTTATCTTAACACCTCACCTGCTCTAACTCAAGATAATTTAAGGATAATCGGAAGCTTTTTGACGGGAAAACCGGTCGAATCGCTCTTTTACCGATGAAAAAGCATGATCTACCAGGGCCGGCAGGAAAGCAGCGCAGCAGACAACCGCCCACTCGCCTGCAGAGAGGGCTACGGTACCAAAAAAGACGCTTAACAGGGGATGGTAGATTACAACCACCATCAGCAGGCAAGAAGAGAGCACGGCGGCATCAAGGAGGATATTACGGCGGCGGTGCTTCTGATAAGCAGCCTCTTCACTGCGGCAGTCATAAACATAGACCAGCTGTGCCGTGATCAGGGCAGCAAAAGCAATGGTCTGCGCCTTCGCTATCACCTCTCCGGCAGCCAGGGCCAGGCTGAACAGGGATACTGTCACCGCCCCGATGAGGATGCCCCGCAAAAGCAGCTTCCCCCACAGGCCCCGGCTGAAAAGCCCCTCATCGCGGCGGCGCGGCGGAGATTTCATCAGCCCCTCCTCGGGGGGGTCCACGCCCAGGGCCAACGCCGGAAGGCCGTCGGTAACCAGGTTGATCCATAAGATCTGAATCGGCTGCAGCGGCAGTGGTAGCCCGCCGGCCACCGCCAGAAGCATGGTCAGCACCTCGCCGGTATTACAGCCCAGCATGAAGCGGATAAATTTGCGAATATTGCTGTAGATATTGCGTCCCTCTTCCACCGCGGCGACGATAGTGCTGAAATTATCATCACCAAGGATCAACGAAGCGGCTTCGCGGGTGACATCGGTCCCTGTAAGCCCCATGGCGATGCCGATATCGGCCTCTTTCACGGCCGGGGCATCGTTAATCCCGTCGCCGGTCATGGCCACTACTTCACCGCGTTTCTTAAATGCGCGGACGATACGCAATTTATGAAAAGGGGTGACCCGGGCAAAGACCTGCACCTGGCCGATAATCCTCAGCAGTTGCCGGTCATCGATCGCATTGAGCTCCCCGCCGGTTAGCACCAGGCCGCCGGGTTTTAAAATTTCCAGCCGGCGAGCGACCGCTTCGGCCGTGGAGCGGTGGTCACCGGTGATCATGACCACCCGGATACCGGCACGGCGGCAGAGGCGGATAGCCGGTAGCACTTCGGGGCGCGGCGGATCTTCAAGCCCAAACAGACCGGCCCAGACCAGCTCTCTTTCGACCTCCTCGGCCCTTTCCGCAGAGGCAGCGGCCTCCCCGGCCGGGGCCGCCGGGAGCTCGCGGAAGGCCACCGCCAGGGGGCGCAGCGCCAGCCCGGCCATGCTCTCGAGCTGGGCCAGCAGCTCCTTTCGCTTGGCCGCGGTTAATGGGACGATGCCGTCTTTGTCGGAGCGGTAATAACGGCAGCGCTCAAGGACTATCTCGGGAGCCCCCTTGAGCAGGAGCCGACGGCGGCGGCCACGGCCCCGCTGGATCACGCTCATCATCTTTCGTTCCGAAGAGAAAGGATACTCCCGCTCCCTGAGCCAGGGATGGGGATTGATTCCAGCTGCAGCGGCGGCTTCGAGCAGGGCCGCCTCGGTGGGATCACCCCGGTAGGCGGCACCTTCGCGGTAAGCGTTGTTGCACTGCGCGGCAATAAAGAGCGAGAGATGAAGGGCTCCGTCCCGGGGCAGAGAGACCTTCTTCCAGCCGGGACCCTGCTCTATTTTTTGTTGAAATTGAGATCCGGGAAACTGGTAAAGAGAATCCCCGGTTAAGATGCGACTAACGCTCATCCTGTTCTCTGTAAGGGTCCCCGTCTTGTCAGAGCAGATCACCGTCGCCGAGCCGAGGGTTTCCACCGCCGGAAGGCGGCGGACGATCGCCTGGCGGCGGATCATCCGCTGCACTCCCAGGGCCAGGGAGACGGTCACAATGGCCGGGAGGCCTTCGGGAATGGCGGCAACCGCCAGGCTGATCCCGGCCATAAGCATGGCGTAAGGCGGTTCGCCCCGGATCACCCCGAGCAAGGTCATCCCCGCGCAGACCGCCAGGCAGACCCAGACCAGAATTTTACCGAGCCGGCTCAGGCGGGCCTGCAAGGGAGTAATACTGCTCTCCGCCTCTGTAATGAGGTGGGCAATCCGGCCGATCTCTGTCTGCATCCCCGTGGCCACAACCAGGCCCCGCCCCCGCCCGGCCAGCACTTCGGTCCCACTGAAAGCGATATTCTCAGCATCACCCGGAGAGACGGCCGGAAGAGGGAGCGCGCTGCTCCGCTTAAGGATGGCCACAGACTCCCCGGTCAGCGGAGCCTCGTTGACAGTCAGGCCCTGGGCCTCAAGCAGGCGCAGGTCGGCGCAGATCCGGTCCCCGGTTTCCAGGTAAACCAGGTCGCCCGGAACCACATCGGCGGCGGGAACTACTTTCAGCCTTCCTTCCCGCAACACCCGGGCGCGCGGCGCGGCCAGTTTTTTTAGAGCCTCCAGAGAGCGCTCCGCGCGGTATTCCTGGATGAACCCGAGAATGGCGTTCAGCAGGACAATGACAAGAATAGTCAGGGCATCCGTAATCTCGCCCAGGAGCGCCGCCAGCAGGGTGGCCCCGAGGAGCACTAGGACCATAAAGTCCCGGAACTGGTTTACGAAAAGCAGGGGGAGCGAAAGACGGGAGCCCTCCGCCAGGAGATTTTCTCCCCAGCGGCAGCGCCTTTTTTCTGCTTCCTGCTCGGTCAGCCCCATCTCCGGAAGCGCGCCGAGACGGCGCGAAACCTCGTCTCCGCTTAAGGTAGTCCACCCAGAATACACAACCGTCCCTCCCCGGCATCTTAACTTCTACATTGATATGCCTGCGGGGAGGCGCTGATGACCTGGACAGGCTGATCTTATTTTTCGTAATTATAGAAACCGCGACCCTTTTTCCTGCCCCACTCGCCCTTAACATATTTTTCAACTACTGTCGGTGAAGGCTTGTCGCCGGGATCGCCGGTCTCCCGGTAGCGCTCCATGGCAGAGTGATAGCTCAGATCGATCCCGGTCAGGTCCATCAGGGTAAACGGACCCATCGGGTGCCCGAGGGCATTGACCACGGCGCTGTCAATATCCTCCATGGAGGCGACGCCGGTATCGAGTAAAAAGAGGGCCTCATCGATGATCTGACGCAAGATCCGGTTAACCAGAAACCCGTAGATCTCTTTATGCAACAGCACCGGTTCTTTTCCCATCCGCCGTGCCAGCTCCATCGCCGCCTCGGCGGTCTCCGCAGCGGTGTGCGGCCCCTTGACCACCTCGACGCACTTCATTACCAGCGCTGGGTTAAAGAAATGCATATTGCAGACCAGCTCCGGACGATTCGTCTCCCCGGCCAGCAGCGAGCTGACAAAAAAGGAGCTGTTTGTCGCCAGAATGGTCTGCGGCGGACAGAGCTGATCGAGCTTGCGAAAAAGATCTTTCTTTAAATCTAGCTTCTCTGTGATCGCCTCAATAACAAAATCGGCCTCGCGGACCGCCTCTTCGAGGCTCGTTGTAAAGCGCAGCCGTTTCGCCGCCTGGTCGGCACTCTCCGGTAAGAGCTTCCCCTTGGCCACCCGCCCGGAGAGATACTTTTCCATAAAGGCCTCCGCTTCCTGCAGCTGCTCCTCGCTAACATCGGTACAGCTTGTCTCTAATCCGGCCAGGGCGCAACAGAGGGAGATCTGGTGACCCATATTCCCCGCCCCGATAACCGCGACACTGCTGATCTCACCTGCACTCATCTTTTAAAAACCTCCTTTTTTACTACCCCTATTATACCATAAATCTCTCTTTTCAGAATATTGATCTTACCGGGGCGCCGGCACCCTCCCCATAAATTTTCTCCCCTGCTACGGTAATCTTCACCCCCACCCTACCCCTCCTTTTTCAAGGGGGAAGAAATTTGTCCCCCGGCGCTTCCAACCCGCCCCCCCCCCGGTCACCTCCCTTGTGCTTATGGAGGATCAGTGTATACTGTAGGTAAAGATTTTGGAGGTCGGGGCAGATGACATACGATACTTTGACGATGGCCGCGGTCAATACGGAGCTACAGAAGCTGGCGGTAGGGGCGCGGGTGCAGCGAATCAGCCAGCCGTCACGCGAAGAGATCATCCTCTCGCTCTATCATGAAGGGGAAGAGTACGGCCTGCTACTTTCATGCCACCCGCAGCGTTTCCGGGTCCACCTGACCCGGGAGCGCCATCGCCGCCCGGAGCAGCCGCCCCCTTTCTGCATGCTCCTGCGGAAGTACCTTACCGGATCGCGGATCTCCGCCATCAGCCAGCCCCACCTGGAACGAATCCTCAAGCTGCATTTCACGGCGCACGAGGGGCTTCCCGCAGTAATCTTGATCGCCGAGATCATGGGGCGGCGCAGTAACCTTGTGCTGATCGACCAAGACGGAATCATCCTCGGAGCGGTTAAAACCGCCACCCGGGAGCAGAATCCACAGCGAGAGATCCTGCCGGGACAGCCTTACGAAGAGGTGCCCCCCCAGCAGAAGCTCGATCCGGTGACCGTGCCGCCGGAGAGACTGGCTGCAGCGATGCATCCTCTACTGGCCCAGGGGACCAGCCCGGAGAAAGCACTATGGACAACAGTCGCCGGCGTCAGTCCCCTGGCGGCCCGGGAACTGGTCTACCGCAGCAACTGGGATGACCAGGCCCCACAAGGCTCGTTGGAGCGGCTCCAGGGTGAACTGCGAAAGCTCTTCAGCCAGGGCGGTAAAAATATCGAACCAACCCTCTTTCCCGAATTAAAGCTCTACGCCCCCTATCCCCTGAAGCATCTCCATGGCGCCGCCTGGCGTCGTTTTGCAAGCATGAACGAGCTGCTTGATTATTTTTATAAGGATCTGGCTCTAACAGCAGAAAGAGAGAGCCTGCAGGGTCAACTGCGCTCCAAGGTCAACCGCCGCCAGGCCCGACTGGAACAAAAACTGGCACAGCTACAAGGGGATCTGCGGCAAACTGGAGAGGCCGAGCGTTACCGCATCTATGGTGAAACGCTGCTCACCTACGCCGGCCAGGTCGACCGGGGGGCCGCAGAGGCCACCCTGCCCGATCTTTACAACCCGGAGAAGATGCTTACCATTATCCTGGATCCTTCCCTGGACGCCATCGGCAATGCTCAAAAGTATTTTCGGCGCTACCGCAAAATCAGTAACAGCAGGCAGCACCTGAAAAAACAGATCAGCCGGGTCGAGGCGGAACTGGCTTACTGCCACGAGCTGCTCTTTACGATTGAGCATGGCGACCACAGCTCACTGGAGGAGATCCGCGAAGAGCTGGTCGAGGCCGGGTACATGAAACCTCGCCAAAAGGGTAGAAAGAAAAAAAGGCGCCAAAAAGAGGCGCCACGGCCCCTTTCTTTCCAGGCCTCTTCGGGTAAGAAGATCCTCGTTGGCCAAAACAACCGCCAGAACGATTACCTGACCTTTAAGATCGCCGCCCGGCGCGATACCTGGCTGCATGCGCAGGGCCTGCCGGGAGGTCACGTCATCCTCAAGAACGGCTCCGGTCCACCTGCAGAGAGCGATCTTCACGAGGCGGCACTGCTGGCGGCCTACTTCAGCCGCGGCCGCGATCTTCCCGCCGTGGCGGTAGATTACACCGAGGTGCGCCACCTGCGGCGTGCTCCTGGCGGCAGACCCGGTTTTGTCCTCTACAATCATTTTAAAACGCTGGTGGTAGATCCGCGCGAGGTGACAAGGGGACGGTTCTCCTGTCACCTTTCCGGGCCCTCTCACCCGGGGGTGACAAGGCGAGAATAAGAAAGGTAGGTTTAGCTGCGAGAGCGCTGCCGCAGGTGGCGCAGGCATTCGCGAAAGTCGCGCGGCAGGGGGGCGGTAAATTCGAGAGGCCGGCCGCTGCGGGGATGGGTTAAGGTAAGGCGGCAGGCGTGAAGCGCCTGCCCCCGGCAGAGCTGCGGCGGAAGCTCCGGAAAGCGGCCAGGACCATAAAGAGAGTCGCCGGCCACCGGATGCCCGATAAAACTCATGTGGACACGGATCTGATGGGTGCGTCCGGTCTCCAGGTATAACCGGAGCAGGCTGTAGGAGCTAAGATGGGCAATCACGCGATAGCGGGTTACCGCCTTCCTGCCTTCAGGCACCACCGCCATGCGCCGGCGGTGACGGGGGTGCCGGCCAAGAGGCGCCTCGATCCGGCCCGCTGCCGGGCTGACCCGCCCGTGAACCAGGGCCAGGTATTCCCGCCGTATAGTCCGTGACTGTAGCTGCGCGGCAAGAGACTTATGGCTGTAGTCATTTTTAGCCACAAGCAAAAGCCCGGTCGTATCCTTGTCTAAGCGATGAACAATCCCGGGGCGCTCCGGCCCACCGATAGTAGAGAGAGTGTTGCAGTGATTGAGCAGGGCATTGACCAGGGTGCCATGAGAATGCCCCGGAGCAGGATGGACCACCATTCCGCGGGGCTTGTTTATCACCAGCAGGTCATCGTCTTCAAAAACAATATCCAAGGGAATCTGCTCAGCCCGGGGCAGAAGAGGCCGCGGTTCCTGGAGAAAAAAGGTTACTTTATCTCCTTGCCGCAAGCGATAGTTTTTACGGGTGCAGGGAAGGTTATTGATATAGACAGAACCTTCTTCAATCAGCTTCTGGGCCTGGCTGCGGGAGATACCGGCCCCCGAGCTAGCTAAAAACAGATCCAGCCGCCGCCCGACATCCGGTAGGGCGGCGATAACCACAAATTTTTCCACGCTCACCCCGCCTCCAGATAAATGCAGCAAGCGCATAATACAGGCGACACACCGGGCCGGTTCTATTACTGGAGAGCTTCTTTCTTACTCTTTCGCGGTGCTACGGAAAAAAGATATAACATTATTAATAGGGAGACAATGGTCAGACCCAGGCTAAACAGCTGTGCCAAAGTTAATCCCAGCGAGAGTATGACCTCCTCCCGGAAAAATTCGGTGATGAAGCGCAGCACCCCGTAAAGAGCGCAGAGGGCAACCAGGTTAAAACCGGCAAACGGGCGGTAACGCTGTAATAACTTAAGAATGATAAAGATAATAACGGCCCCACCCGCGGCATAGAGCTGAACCGGATGACGGGGAAGGTTATCCACGACCGGTATGGCTATCGCCCAAGGAACTGTACTGACCCGACCATAGCAACAACCATTCAAAAAGCAGCCGATCCGGCCAAAAGCGTAGCCAAGGGCAAGATACGGTGCAGCCAGGTCAGTTAATTTAAAGAAGTTGACCTTTCGCCAGCGACACCATAACAAGACAACTAAAATGCCGCCGAATAAACCTCCGTAGAAGGTCAGGCCTGCAAAACGGCTAAAGAAGATATCCTGCCAGCGGCCGCGGAATTGTTCCCAGTTTAGAAGCACGTAAAGAATGCGCGCGCCAAGCAGCCCCCCGATCACGGCGACAATGATCGCCTCCAGGACATGGTCGGGGTCAATCCCCTCGCGGATCGATTCCAGGGACATAAAAATCGCCGCGACAAGAACGGCCAGCGCGATCATGGCCCCGTAAGAGTAAACCGGTAGATTTCCAATGTAAAAGAGAATCCGGTGCATCTGCTCATCCCCCCAAAGTGGTGATCACATTACCAGGGGCAGTTCTCCAGTGATGGGCTAATCCGCCAAAAAGCAAAAAGAAATATAATTACTCCGATGACAATAAATAGATCCGCCAGGTTAAAGACCGGGGGGAAAAACTTCAGGTCAATAAAATCGACCACGAAAACGTTGTGCACCCGGTCGATCAAATTTCCCAGGGCTCCTCCCAACTGCAGGGCCATCCCCAGCCTTAAAAGAGTATAGCTAGCTGGAAGTACGTGGTAAAAATAGACGATCAGCCCTACCACGATCAGAGTAACAACGATCAGGAAAGCAGTCCGGTATGGGAGCACTCCAAATGCCGCCCCGGGATTGCGAACATAGGTAATCGCTAGAAAATCTTCGATTAAAGAGAACGATTGCCCTACCTCCATCGTTGATGCAACCAGGTACTTGGTAAGCTGGTCCAGGAGCACAACCACGGCCACGATACAAAAAAGGCGCAATCCCTAACCCCCAAACGCTGGATAACCGCTGCAGATATTCTATCATAGCCGCTGTGAAAAACAAGCTAATCAGGAAGCTGGTTACGGAAATCCTCATTGGTCAGGGAATCGACATCTTCTACCAGCCCGGTCTCTTCATCCTCAAGGGCATCTTCAAAAATTCGCGGACGTTTGTTATGCCGCGCCACCTCTTGCCAGAAGTCTTCGCTGTCAAAACCGGGATCGCCAAATAATTCACTACGGGCAAACGGCGGCCGTAATCTCTCCTCTTCAACAGGACGCCGGTTGGGATCGTACTTAGATTGCTCGTCGTATTCCCGGCAAGAAAAGCAGAGCGGAGTTTCCGGGACCGCTGCCAGCCTGGCCGGAGAGATCGTCTCGCCACAGCGAAGGCAGGTTCCATAAGTGCCGGTGTCAATTCGTGCCAGGGCCTCGTCGATGAGGCGCAACCGGCTAAAGCTGTGCTCCCGGAGAGAGAGATCCTTGCTCCGTTCAAAGTTTTCCGTTCCGAGATCGGCAGGGTGGTTATCGGCAAAGGAGAGATCGGTGACGCTCTCGCGCATACTCACCCCCCGCCCCCGGAAAGGGGGTTCCCCCAATTGGGCCAGCAGGTGCTGCCGTGCCTCTTTCAAAGCGGCAGCCTCTTTTTTCCACTTTTCGGTCATCGGTGCTCATCCTTTCAATTGTTCATTAACAATTTTAACCAGCTCAGCGATAAAATCTCCGATCAGCGGCAAATTCAAGACGACCAGGCGCTGTAAAAAATAGAGCAGTAGGGCAGCCAGCAATGTTGCTCCAAGCGCGAAACCGAGGCCGCGAAAAATACCTCCGGTAAAATTGACCAGAAGATAGCGCCGGGGGTTATTCAACAGGTTGATATATCCGGCGAGGTTAAACTTCTCCAGATCCTGGGATAGACGGGCCAGGCGCACAATCAAGCGCCGCTGCAGCTGCCTTTGCCGGTAGCACTCGTCTTCCTCTAATCGCCGCCGTTCACTCAACAATCTTAGCCTCCCTGATCGTTTATATGTTTTCCCACGGTACGAAAATAATTGCCCCGGCCGAGACAGTAATCAGGGGCGGGTGCCTGCCCCCGCCCCTTTAATTAGCTACAAATTTATCTGCTTAACCGCCGCGTGGCCTTCGTTATACCTGCCTACTGTTTTTTCTGCTGCTCCTTCTTGACCAACTCGCGGCGCAAGATCTTGCCGATAGCGCTCTTGGGCAGCTCGCTACGAAACTCAACCTGGCGCGGCAACTTGTAGCGAGCCAGCTTTTGGGAGCAAAATTCAATGATCTCCTCTGCCGTAGCCTCTTCTCCTTCCTTGAGGACCACGTATGCTTTTAACACCTCGCCGTAATAATCATCGGGAATACCGGCGGTAACCGCCTCGGCGATCTTAGGATGCTCGAAAAGAACCTCATCGACCTCCCGCGGATAAACATTGTAACCGCCGGTAATGACCAGGTCTTTTTTCCGGTCAACGATATAGAAGTAGCCCTCTTCATCCATCTTCGCAATATCACCGGTGTAGAGCCAGCCGTCGCGCAGGGTTTCGGCGGTCTCTTCAGGACGATTCCAGTATCCCTTCATCACCTGCGGCCCTTTGATCAGCAGTTCGCCCTCTTCGCCCACAGGCATCTCCGTAACCCCGTCAACCAGATCCACGATCTTACAGTCGGTGTCCGGGTAAGGCAGCCCTACGCTGCCCGGTTTACGCACGCCGAAAAGCGGGTTGCAGTGGGTTACCGGCGAAGCCTCGGAGAGGCCATACCCCTCGAGCATCTTCGAGCCGGTATCCCGCTCAAAACGGGCCATCACATCTACCGGCATGGGAGCGGCACCGCTGTTACAGATCTCGACAATGCCATGAATCTGGTAGTCAGCCAGCTGCGGATGATTAGCCACGGCGATATAGATCGTCGGCACTGCCGGGAACAGGGCCGGGCGGTACTGAACAATCGCCTGGAGCAGGGCATCGGCATTGAATTGGGGTATCAGCACCTGCGCTGAAGGGAGAGAAAGCCCCGTGTTCATCACGCAGGTCATCCCGTATGAATGAAAGAGAGGCAAGATCCCGATCCCAAAATGCTGTCTTCCTTTTTCGGCAAAGACTTTGTCGACCCATTCTTTGAGCCATTCCTTGATCTGCGTCACATTGGCCACCAGGTTGTAATGGGTCAGCATACAAGCCCGGGGTAGGCCGGTAGTCCCGCCGGTATATTGAAATACAGCGACATCCTCTTGCGGGTCGATCTCCGCTTCGGGCGATTCGGGCAGATAGTTTTGCAGCAGCTCATCATACCAGAGATTCTCTCCTTCCACTTCGGTCCAGAAAAGGCGGACAATGATCACCTGCTCCAGGTCGACCTTCTTTCGTGCCTGCTGGAAAGATTCAATCGCCGCATCAACCCCCACAAAATATTTTGCTCCCGAATCTTTAATGATAAATTCAACCTCATCGGGCATATACAGTGGATTCATCTGTACCACAATGGCACCGAGTTTCATACAAGCGTAGTAAGTATAAACATATTCAGGACAGTTCGGGAGCATCAGGGCGACGCGGTCTCCTTTCTTGACCCCCAGGTCCGTTAATGCTGCCGCTATCCGGTCAATATTCTCCTGCATCTTCTGGTAGGTGATCTCGTTACCCATAAATACCAGAGCAATCAGATCGCCACTCTCTGCTGTAGTCTGCTTGATATGCTCGTAAAGAGAGATCTTGGGATATTCCAGGTTCCAGCGGACAGGATAATTTTCCAACCACAACCGCTCAGCCATAATCCAAAGCCTCCTTTTTGATACTATGGTACTCTTTATTATTCGCCAGCTATCAGAATCTTTCCTTCTTTCTTTATCTTTTGAAATTTTTAAATTTATGTTACCTTGTTTCCCATCCCCGCTTACCCTGGCCTAACCGGTAGAACGGGGCAATGATGAAAAACGGGCAAAATAGCCAGTCTCAGGTAGGTAAGGAGAATGACAATCATTGCAGGAAGAGGGCGAAGAGACGTAGGTGGCGGCAAACGGTAGGGACCTGCTGGAAACTTAAGCGGGGCGGCCCCGGGGCCGCCCCGTTATCACTTCAGGTTAACTGATCAGCCGAGCAGGGCCCGGCAGCGGGGGCAAAGCTCACCATCGGCAGCAGCGGCAAAAATCCAGCAGCGGGGGCACTTTACTGCGACAGCCCCGGCCACGGAAAGCTTTAGAGGCAGCTCCTGGCCCTCCTCGGCCTCAGGCGGTGCCTGCTCCAACCCCTCGCAAAGCTCTACTGTAGAGACAATAAAGATCTCGGCCAGCTTCTCCCGGTATTGCTCGAGAAGCCGGTAAAGATCGCCTGCAGCCCAGAGGGTGAGGGCTGCCTCGAGCGAGCTGCCGATCTGCTTCTTCTGGCGCGCCTCTTCGAGAACCCGGGTGACTTCGTCGCGTACCGCCAGCAGCCCCTCCCAGCGCCGCCCCAGCTCCGGATCGTCCCAGGCGGGATCAACTTCGGGCCAGTCGGCCAGCTGGACGCTGGGCCACCGTTCACCAGGCAGCTGTTGCCACAGCTCCTCAGCGGTAAAGGTGAGAATCGGGGCCATCATTAGAGTGAGGCTCTCTAAGACGATCATCATCGCCGTTTGGGCTGAGCGCCGGGCCAGATCATCCGCCGCCGAGCAGTAGAGCCGGTCTTTCTGCACGTCAAGATAAAAATTGCTCAGATCAACGGTACAGAAGTTATGGAGAGCCTGGTAGACAATATGGTAGGCGTAGTCGTCATAGGCCCGGGTAACCCGCCGGATTAGCAAGCCGAGCCGGTGCAGCACCCAGCGGTCGAGCTCTTCTAAGGAGCGGTACGGAAGCGCCTGGGAAGAGGGATCGAAATCGTAGCAGTTTCCCAGCAGAAAACGACAGGTATTGCGGATCTTCCGGTAAACCTCGGAGAGCTGCTGTAGAATCCCGGTAGAGAGGTGGACATCACTGGTGTAATCAGCCGAGGCTACCCAGAGGCGCAGGATGTCGGCACCATACTGCTCGATAATCTCTTTCGGGGCGATCACATTGCCCAACGATTTAGACATCTTCCGTCCCTCGCCATCGACAACCCAACCGTGGCTAAGCACAGCGCGGTAAGGGGGCTCACCGCGCACCGCTACCGCGGTCAACAGCGACGAGTGAAACCAGCCGCGAAACTGGTCGCTTCCCTCGAGATAGAGGTCCGCCGGCCAGCGCAGCTCCGGACGCCCCTCGAGAACGGCAAAATGGCTCGTCCCAGAATCAAACCAAACATCCATGGTATCGCGCTCCTTGCGGAAGGAGCTGCCGCAGCAGCCGGGGCACTGAAAGCCGGGCGGCAAGATCTCAGCCGCCTCCCGGCTAAACCAGGCATCGGAGCCTTCACGGGCAAAAAGGCCGGCCACCGCTTCAATGACCTGCGAATCGATAACCGCCTCACCGCAGTCCTTACAGTAAAAGATAGGGATGGGCACCCCCCAGATCCGCTGCCGGGAGATACACCAGTCCTGGCGCTCGGCAATCATGTTGTGAATGCGCTCTTCGCCCCAGGGTGGGGTCCACTTGACCCGGCGGATTGCCTCGAGGGCCTCCCGGCGGAAGCCGTCAATGGAGGCAAACCACTGCTCGGTAGCCCGAAAAAGGACCGGACCTTTACACCGCCAGCAGTGCGGATACTGGTGTTCAAATGAAGAGGCTTTCAGCAAAACATTTTCACGCTCCAGCGCCCGGATTACCGCCTCCCCGCCGGCAGCGTAAGCCAGCCCGGCAAACTCGCCCGCCTCGCCGGTAAAATATCCGCGGTCATCGAGCGGGCTCAGCACCGGCAACCCGTAGCGTCGGCCAACGGCATAGTCTTCCAGGCCGTGGCCCGGCGCGGTATGGACACAGCCGGTGCCCTGCTCCAGGGTAACGTGTTCTCCTAAAATCAGCGGCGATTCCCGCTCAAATAGGGGATGCCGGCAGACGATCCCTTCCAGCTCCCGGCCCTTAAACCGGCGCTGCACCTTCCAGGGTCCGCCGCCCAACTCGGCGCTAACCCTCTCGAGCAGCCCCTCGGCCAGGAGATATCTTTCTGCACCGACCTCGGCAAGCACGTAATCTAAATCGGGATGCAGGCAGATGGCCAGGTTGGCTGGAATAGTCCAGGCGGTCGTGGTCCAGATCGGACAGAAACAGCCCTCCGCCCCCCCGAGGAGGCCCCGGTCATCGACCACCGGAAATTTCACGTAGATTGAATCGGCCCGGTGATCAGCGTACTCCACCTCGGCCTCAGCCAGGGCAGTTTCGCAGCGGGGACACCAGTAGACCGGCCGCAACCCCTTGTAGATATAGCCACGCGAGGCCATCTCGCCGAATACGGTGATCTGGCGGGCTTCGAAACTGGGAGCAAGGGTCAGGTAAGGATCTTCCCAGCAGCCCCGCACCCCGAGGCGCTGGAACTGCTCCCGCTGGATAGAGACATACTCCAGGGCATAATCGCGGCACATCCGCCGGAACTCGATCGCCGAGACCTCTTTACGGTTAACCCCCCTGGTCTTGATAATCTGGTGCTCTATCGGCAGGCCATGCGTATCCCAACCGGGCACATAAGGACTGTCAAAACCACGCATGGTCTTATACTTAACTACAAAATCTTTCAGCACCTTGTTCAACGCCGTCCCCATGTGAATATCGTTGTTAGCATACGGCGGCCCGTCGTGCAGAATAAACTGCGGCGCCCCCCGCCGCCGCTGCAGCACCCGGTCGTAAATACCTATTTTCTCCCAGTATCTTAAAATCTCCGGCTCCCGCCGGGGCAACTGCGCCCGCATCGGAAATTTTGTGCGGGGCAGATTAAGTGTCTCCCGGTAATCCTTCATCTCGCTTGCGCCTCCTGCTATTTTTAAATAAAAAATCTCATCCCTCTTCTATTAGGGACGAGATTTTCTCCCGCGGTACCACCCTGCTAGCCGCCCGTTATCAGCCTGCCAACGGCCACTCTTCGCTCTTCCTTTAACGGGGGGCCCGCCCGTGTCTACTCTCCGCTATGGATTTGGCACGGGAGCTCCCGGGGGATCTTCGGCAACAGTGCTTCACCGGGCTTGCACCTTTTCCCGGCTCTCTGAGGAAGCAGCCTGCTGCTTACTGGCCCGTTCATCGCTGCATATAATCCTGCTGTATAATCCGGCTCAAGGCGATTATAACAATGTTACCCTGAATAATCAATCCTTATGCTCCTCCGGCTCACCAAAAGGCGGCGACTGCTGGGGCTGCTGGCCCGACTGGTAGGTCTGCCGGGATTGCTGCGGCTGAGCTGACTGGTACGACTGCCCCGGTGGGGGCGGCGGGGTTGACTGGTACGACTGTTGCGGCGGGGCTGACTGGTACGACTGCACCGAAGACGAAGACGGCGGCTGCTCAATCCAGTCTTCCAGCTCCAGGGCCGCTATCTGCGACTCGAGAAAAGAACGAAAGCGCATCTTAAATACCTGGGCCTGCTTAAAGATCTCATCATGTTCAGTGAGAATTCGGCTGGAGCGGTAACGCGATTCTTCAATAATTCTCTGTGCTTCGCGTTCAGCCTCGCGACGAATCAGCTCCGCCTCGCGATTGGCATTCTGTTTAACCTCTTCGGCCGCTTCCTGGGCAATAACAATGGCATTATGCATCGTCTCTTCGAGCTTCTGATACCCTTTCATCTTCTCGTTTAACTGGTTAATCTGATCCTTCAGATCAATGTTTTCACGCAGGATCTCCTCAAAATTTTTGGCCACGCGATCCAAGAATTCATTGACCTCTTCGATAGCATAACCGCGAAAAGAGTGCGCAAACTCTTTATTATGGATATCCATCGGTGTTAAAGCCATCCCTTTTCCTCCCTGTTTCAGGATCCATCATGGTGATAAAAAGTTAATCATTGGTTATATGGCTATATTTCGACAATCTTCAAGCCATTCCTGCTTCATTAGGTAAATTTGTATAGTTTTACCCTCTGTCTTCCTTTACGGCTCTCTCCGGTTAACGCGGCTAGCTCGAGATGTCCGCGACCCTGAACAGAGACCAGGTCGCCTTGATCCAACCGGTAGGCAGGATTTTCCACGGGGCGCTGGTTTACCTCGACCAGGCCTCCTTTAACCAGCAGTACCGCCCGCGACCGGGAGAGGTTAAAACCTAAAGCCAGCACCGCATCAAGTCGTAAAGCAGCTACCGTCCCGGTGATCTCTTTCCCGCCCTCCAGAAAACGGCTCTGCCCGGAAGTGGCGGTATCACCAGCGCTTGACCCGGGGCTACCTCGGCTGTCTCTCCGTTTACGCTCCTTCATCCTGGTCACCTCCCTCCCCCCGAAACAAAAACAGTATCATAAAAATATGCGTTCAACCAGCTGCTGGGCCAGAAGCAGGAGGAACCATAAAATCAGAGGAGAAAGATCCATGAGGCCCATCCCCACCCTCACCGGTGGAATAAGCCGGCGCAGCGGCGCCATCAGGGGCTCAGTCAGGAGATAACAGAAGCGAAAAATATTATAGAGCAGAGGGTAGTCGTAAAAAGAGCTCTGGAACCAGGAGAGAATGATTCGCCCCAGGATCAGTAATATATAAATGTTTATGAATATTAACAGCCCGTTACCAATAACTTTGATCGTATTTCACCTGCCTTACTGCTCCGGCCGCGCCCCAAAAAGGGCCGTGCCGAGACGCACCATGGTAGCCCCTTCTTCGACAGCGACGGTATAGTCGTTAGTCATCCCCATCGACAGCTCTTTCAGCTCCATCCCTGGCCGGGCATGGGCCTGTTGAAGTTCGCGCAGGCGGCGGAATACAGGTCTCGCCTCTTCAGGATCGACACTCCAGGGAGCCATGGTCATGAGGCCCTCGACCTTAATCCGGTTAAAATCGCGAAGCGCGTCCAAAAAATCAGGGAGTTCATCGGCCGCCAGGCCGGACTTACTCTTTTCGCCGGAGATATTCAGCTGCAGCAAGCAACGGGCCTCGGTATCCAGGCGCTCCGCCCGGCGCTGCAGCGTCCTGGCCAGAGAATACCGGTCCAGTGAATGGATCAGATCAAAACTGGCCAGCACATCCTTGGCCTTGTTGGTCTGCAGGTGGCCGATAAAGTGCCACCGCAGATTCGGGAAAAGCTGCAGCTTCGGCCTGGCCTCTTGGAAACGGTTTTCCCCAAAGTCCCGTAAACCCAGGGCCACCGCCTCGCGAACCTGATCGGAGCCGACAGTTTTAGTCACTGCCACCAGGCGGACCTTTTCCCCGGTGCGTCCCGCTCGATCAAGCGCTGCGGCGATCTCTTTCCGAATAACTTTCAAATTCTCGGCCAACATTTTACGGTCACTCTTTTCCAGGTATAGATGATCAATTATTATACATTAAACCACGGTCATAAGATCAGTTTAAGCGCTGCCCCTCTTCTACCAATTCGGGGCGCGTTATGACCATGCTGTCTGGCTCAAGCCCCTCCACCAGGAGCTCGCCGTCCTTGCTCGCAAGAACGGTGATCTCTTGAAATTTAACCATGCCGCCCTGATTCAGAAAGACCCCGGAGTAGCCTTCATGCTCCACCAGGGCTGCCGCCGGGATAATGATCCCCTCTTCTCGCTCTAAAATAAGTTCTGCCGCGGCCCAGCGCAGATTCTCGAAGCCAGGAAATTGCTCCCGGATGCAGTAGGTCAAGCGAACCTCTTCTTTTTTAGAATCGATCTCTACCGCGACCAGCTCGGCGGTAACAAGCTTTTCGGGGGCAAAGGCAAACTTGCAGAGCACAGTCTCCCGTGCCGCCATGCTCCGTCCTGGTTCGAGCGGCAGCAAAAGGTTGAAATGCCACTGCCAGTTATCGATCAGCTTCATCACAGGCTGCCCCTCTTCTACAAAAAGACCCTCTTTGGCTTCAAAGGCACTTTTCGGGGTAGCAGCAAATTGCTCGGCCGTCAGGTAAGTCCTCTCCTCAAGCCCCTCCCAGCCATCCAGCCGGTGCAAGAGCAGGCCCGCCTCCGGCAAGACCAGGGGAACTTTTTCCTCTATCCTTGAAGGGAGCGTCCCGGTGCCCGGTAAGTCCTTGGCCGGTTCTGATTCACTTGCCGCGCCGGCAAGACTCGAAAAATAATCCTTAACTTTTTCCCAAAGGCTTTCTTCCGGCTCTACTTCCTTCTCCAACCTCTCCCGTTCAGCGGCGGTAAGGGGAACTATCACTGCGGCGGTAGTCCCGGCGGGAGCCCTCTCTCCGGGTGGGGACAGCTCGATAATCACCCCGGAGCAGGGAGCCGTAAGCAGAAGCTCCTGCCGAGTGATCAGCCCTTCCACCTCTAGTTTCTTCTCCATGTGGCCCATCGCGGCGGTCACTACCTGCAGCCGGCGGGCTAAAATAAAAGGTCCCATCCAGTGGTAAGCGGCTTGCAGGACCAGCAAGGCAACCAACCCCAGGACGATGTAAAAAACAGAAGCCTGCCGGAGATGGGCAAAACGGCGCCCCTTTCCGGGCAGCACCTCCAGGTGATCCCGTGAAGTTGCCGTAGTTCCTGGCCGCCGCTGCCGGGTCAACTTTTATCGGCCTCCCCGGCCAGGAGATCTCCCCGCAGGGCGATCAGGCCCATCATCCGGCCGGTGTGCCCCTTTTCGCGCCGGTATGAATAAAACAGTTCGGGATGACAGGAGGTGCACCAGTTACATCCAGCCAGGTGCCCGGCCCTGATTCCGGCGTGGCGCAACTGCCGCTCAATGATCGCGGCCAGGTTCAAATGAAATCTGCCGGCCGGAGCTGCCCAGAGGTAGGGTTCCCCGCGCCAGCCGGCCTCGATAAAGCCCTGGGCTACAGTTCGGTCAACAGTATAGCACCGGCCGCAGATACCCGGGCTGAGCGCCACCAGCATAGCCGCAGGATCAGCACCAAAGCGAAGGCGCAAATCTGCCACCACCGCCGGGGCCATGTTCTGCAGCGTCCCCCGCCAGCCAGAATGGGCCAGCGCCACCGCCGGTACATCCGGGGCAGCGAAAAAGAGGAGCATGCAATCGGCGGCATAGCCGGTCAGCGGCAGATCCGGCACCGCTGTCACCAGGGCATCCCCTTCACCAAGGAAGCTTTGCGGCCGGGCGCCGCGCCCGCGATCTGCGGCGCAAACCTGGTAGATCTTGACCCCGTGCACCTGGACGGCGGCGACGACTTCGTCCGGATGAAAACCCCATGGTTCCAAAAAACGGCGACGGTTTTCACGGACGCAGCTGTATTCGTCTCCGGTATGAAAAGCGGTATTTAATGAAGCCATGGCCCCCTCGCTACAACCGCCCACGCGGGTAGAGAAAGCATGGACCACCGGGCTGCAATCTGCCAGCAGCGGTGATTGCAGATAGTAAAGATCCCCCTGCCGGTATGGCTGGAAGCCCCTTTTCATCTCTGTTTCCATCTAAGCGCTCCCCTCTACTACTACCCACTCCACTGCAGCGCCCTTCTCCAGCGAGCGGGGCAGGTCGATCAATCGTTGATTGCGGGAACCGCGGAAAGGAAGAGTCAGATCGCGCTCGGCCTCGATGTAGAGGCCGTCAACCAGCAGCATTCCCGCCTGGAGCAGCCGCCGGACATGGGAATCGGCCTTACTCTTCTGGAGAAGCTCCTCGAAGGTAAACCCGGAATAGAGCACCAGGCTCAGGCCAAGGCGGCGGATCTCTTCGGCCAGTTTGGAGAGGCCGGAGGCCTGTGCAAAAGGCTCACCGCCTGTGAAGGTCACCCCGTCGAGCCCCCGGGCCTCCTTGATCCGCGCCAGCAGCTTCGCGGAATCAACCTCACTCCCCCCCGCCGGATCATGCGTCTCCGGGTTGTGGCAGCCGGGGCAGCGGTGCGGGCAGCCCTGGAAGTAGAGCACCAGGCGCAATCCTGGTCCGTCGACAACCGATTCCGGAACTATCCCGGCCAGCCGCAACTTCACTGCTGCTCACGCGGCGCAAAGTGGGGCCGACGCTCCTTCAGCTCATCACGTTTCGCCTCGTTGAAGCGGTCATCGGTGGAAAGATAGCCGGTGATACGCCGGATCCGCCGGATATCAGAGCTGCCGCACTGGGGGCAGCTCTCGTTAAAAACCCCACTGAAGGCACAGGCCCGGCATTCATCCACCGGGTAATTAATCCCGCCGTAGCCAACATCGGACGCCGCCATGCAGCGGATAATTCGATCTACCGCCTCGATATTGTGCAGCGGCGGCGCCTCTAGCTCGACGTAGCTGATATGGCCGGCGTTACAGAAGCGGTGAAAGCTCCCTTCAATCTTGATCTTGTCAACAATGGAGGTAGCATAGTGCACCGGCAGGTGGAAGGAGTTGGTGTAGTACCCCTTATCGGTCACTCCCGGAAGAACCCCGTAACGCTCCCGGTCAATCTTGACAAAGCGGCCTGAAAGCCCTTCTGCCGGCGTCGCCAACAGGACGAAATTGAGATCATATTCGTCGCTGAACTGGTTGCAGCGCCGGAACATATGATCGGCGATCTGCAGCCCCAGCTGCTGCGCCTCTTCATCTTCGCCATGGTGCTTCCCGATAAGCAGCTGTAGAGTCTCGGCCAAGCCGATAAAGCCGATTGCCAGGGTGCCGTGTTTAATCACCTCACCGATCTGATCATCCGGGGCCAGGTTTTCCGAGCCCAGGTAAAGCCCCTCGCCCATCAAAAACGGCAGATCCCTGACCCGCAGCCTCGAGATAACTTCGTAACGGTGGAGCAGCTGCCGGGCGGCAAGGCGCAGCATCCGGTCGAGCTCGACGAAAAAGAGCTCCTTTCCACCGCGGCTTTCAAAGGCTACCCGGGGTAGGTTCAGGGTGGTAAAGGCGATATTGCCACGGCCGGCCGATACTTCAGGGCCGTGGCGGTTACCGATGACCCGGCTGCGGCAGCCCATGTAGGCGACCTCGTCGCCGTATTTGCAGTTAAAAGTGCTATCCATAAAGCTAAAAGTAGGATTCATCCGCCGCGCCGCTACCTTTAAGGCGAGCCGGTAGAGATCGTAGTTCGGATCTTCGGGGTTAAAGTTAACCCCTTCCTTAATTCGGAAGACCAGGTTGGGGAAGATGGGGCTCTCTCCACGCCCCAGGCCGCTGTAAAATGCCTCCAGGACAGCCCGGCTGACTGCCCTCCCCTCGGCAGAAGTATCGGTCCCCAGGTTGATGGAAGAAAACGGCACTTGAGCACCCGCCCGGGAATGCATCGTATTCAGGTTGTAGATCAGCCCCTCCATGGCCTGGTAGATCTCGTCCTCGTCAGGCTGCTCCTTCAGAGAGCGGATCACCTCGCCCATGCTGCGGTCAAAATGCGGGAAGCTCTGACCCCCGAACATATCGTTCTGGTTGCTCTGCAGAATGATCGCCGCCTGCGCCGCCGCCGAAGCAATCCGCTTGGGCGGACGGATATAGCCATAGCCGGTGTTAAAACCTGCGCGCAGGAGACGGGTTAGATCAATCTGAAGACAATTTATCGTCTTGCTGTAGTAGTCGAGATCATGGATGTGAAAAAACCCGTTCATATGTGCCGAGGCAAAATCCTCTGGCAGCAGGTTGCTTAAGTAATATTTTTTACTTGCCGCCATGGCAATCTGTAACATCTTTGCCGAAGGCGAATTGCTGATATTGGCGTTCTCACGGCTGGTCTCCACGAGGATCTCTTTCACCACATCCATGAGCTCCGATTTCGCATCACGAATCCGGGTGCGCCGGTCGCGGTAGAGGATATAAGCCTTCGCCGTGCGGGCATGTCCATTTTCAATGAGTATCTTCTCGACGGCATCCTGGACCTCTTCTACCGTGGGGACGATCCCCTCGTAGCCCGCTTCCTGCAGGTAGCGGATCACCTGCCGGGTAAGGTTTTCAGCAATCTCCCGGTTACTCCCCCCGACAGCCTGAACTGCCTTGAAGATGGCATCAGTAATCTTAATCGGTTCAAACTTAACCACCCTGCCGTCCCGCTTCCGGATCTCTCTAAACAGGGGCTCCTCTAAGTTGTGGTTGTTTTGTGAAGCGGTTGCTTCAGCCATCACTCTTCCTCCTTTGGCCCGGCTTCAGGCACAGTCTCTGCCTTTTTCTGCCGGAGCATCTTCTCAAGCTCAGTTTTAAAAGTCTCAATATCGGGAAACTGGCGGTAGACCGAAGCAAACCGAACATAGGCAACTTCGTCTATCTGCCGCAGCCGCTCGAGAACAAATTCACCGATCTGATCGGCAGGGATCTCCCTGCGATAGCTGCTACGCAGCTCCTGCTCCAGATCATCCACCAGTTTCTGCCAGGTGGCCAGGGGGATCTCACGCTTTTGCCCAGCCCGAAGCAGCCCCTGGAGAACCTTATTACCGTCAAATAGCTCCCGCCGGCCGTCACGTTTGATCACCAAAAGCGGCTCTTCTTCAATCTTCTCCATGGTGGTGAAGCGGTTCGCGCAACTATTGCACTCCCGCCGCCGCCTGATGGCAACGCCTTCTTGAGTAGCGCGAGAATCGAGAACCCGGCTATCTTGCGTACCGCAGTACGGGCATTTCATGCTTCAACATCCTACATATTGTATTAACGTTATTATAAACCACAACATCTAGTGTTGTAAAGTGTAAAGTAGGTGACAGGGGGACGTTTCTCCTGTCACCTAAAAAGGTAGTACAGGTAGTTCGGTCCCCCTTCCCCCTATCCTATCCCTCTCCCGAGGAAAAGAGATAAGGTGCACAGGGGAAAATAGCAGAGAAAACAAAAATGGGAGGAGAAGGGCTTAGAAAGAGAGATAAGGCAAACTCTATTCGCTTGCGTAGCAGGGAATAGATAATTTTGTGGAGATTTGGTATAAAAAAGGTGACAGAAGAAACGTCCCCCTGTCACCTAATCAGTGCGGGTGGGGTGGTCGACGAGGATGGTGTCAACGCCGATCTTGACTATTTTCTCCCAGGGTATGAGATGCTCCTGGGCCCGGGAGAGTTTCCCCCAGACCCGGCCTGCTGCGGGGACAATGATCGCTTTAACTTTCCCTTTTTCCAGGTCGAGTTCCAGGTCCTGGATCGTCCCGAGCCTGCGGCCGTCGTTAACATTGACCACATCACGTTCCCGCAATTCGCTGATCCTGATCAAAGGGCTCTCCTCCGGTAAATAATTATTCTTTTATTATTATAAGCGCTCATCTTCGCAGGTGCAATTCAAAACTTTTTCATGGTTTAAAAAAAAGAGAGAAAGATCACCGCCCTATCCGAAAATACCAGGAAAGATTTACTGAACATGCTTCCGCAAGCGGCCGAGGGCGGCCTTCTCCAGGCGCGAAACCTGGGCCTGGGAAATGCCGATCTCATCGGCGACCTCCATCTGGGTTTTTCCCCGGTAAAACCGCATCGTCAGGATCATCTTCTCCCGCTCGTTAAGCCTGGTCATGGCCTCTTTGATCGCCAGGATCTCCAGCCAGCGCTCGTCGTTATTCTTCTCATCACTGATCTGATCCATGACAAAGATAGGATCTCCTCCATCATGGTAGATCGGTTCAAACAGGGAGACTGGCTCCTGGATGGCATCCAGGGCGTTGGCAATCTCCTCGGATCTCAAGTTCAACTCGGAGGCAATCTCGCTGATCGACGGTTCACGGGATAACCTGTTGGCCAGCACATCCCTAACCTGCAACACCTTGTAAGCAATATCGCGCAGGGACCGGCTGACGCGAATGGAGTTGTTGTCCCGGAGATAACGCCGAATCTCCCCGATAATCATCGGAACGGCATAGGTCGAAAACTTGACATTCTGCTCCAGATCGAAGTTGTCAATCGCTTTAATCAGGCCAATACAGCCAACCTGGAAGAGGTCGTCAACATATTCACCCCGGTTGTTGAACCGCTGGATCACGCTGAGAACCAATCGCAGGTTGCCGCTAATCAGTTTTTCCCTAGCCCGGTCATCTCCCCTGTGCATCGCCTCAAAAAGCTGCCGCATGATCTTGTTCTTCAGTACTGGAAGCTTGGACGTATTTACGCCACAAATTTCCACCTTGTTCAATTTTTTCGCCCCTTGCAGCTATGAAGAGATAACTAGAGTATCTCCCAGGAGGCCTTTTTTATTCTGCTGTCGGGGCTGCGGGCTTATTCCATCTTCCGGATCTCCCGCTGCAGCCGTTTAATGATCCGCTTCTCCAGGCGAGAAATATAAGATTGCGAAATTCCTAAAAGTTCGGCCACCTCCTTCTGGGTTTTTTCCACGCCATTGACCAGGCCGAACCGCAGCTCCATGATCCGCCGCTCACGGCTGCTTAATTTATCCATGGCCAGGTAGAGCAGTTTCCGCTCGACCTCTTTTTCAATATTCTTCAGCACCAGGTCTCCTTCGGTGCCCAGGACATCGGAAAGAAGTAGCTCATTGCCGTCCCAGTCTACGTTCAACGGTTCGTCGAAGGAGATCTCGCTGCGCACCCGGTTATTACGCCTTAAAAACATCAGAATTTCATTTTCTATACATTTGGAGGCATAGGTAGCCAACTTAATATTCTTATGGGGGTTAAAAGTATTTACCGCTTTGATCAGGCCAATCGTCCCGATAGAAACAAGATCATCGATATTGATCCCGGTATTTTCAAATTTCCTGGCGATATAGACAACCAACCGCAGATTGCGCTCGATGAGGATAGTGCGCACATTGCAGTCACCTTTTTTCAGCCGCTCCAGAAGATAGCCCTCTTCTTCAAGACTGAGCGGCGGAGGCAGCGCTTCACTGCTGCTGACGTAGTAGATATAATCCAGGTAATCGAGGCCCAGGAAGCGCCTCGCCCAGAGCAGGGCTAGTTTTAATTTAAGCTTCAACAAGCTCCTTGTTTTCAAATAAGACCACCTCCCTCTATTTAGCAGGCTATCCGGCACGGAGCAGGCTTGGCGGCAGCAGGGCCTGGTAATCGGCAGCAGGCCCAAACCCACGCCGGGTTAGCCCGAGAAAAACCCCGGAGCCGAGAGAGTAGCTCCGTCCCCCCTCCAGCAGAACTACATCGTCCGGTTTAAGGCCGAGCAAGATCTCGCTGCCGCGCCCCACGCCGCGGCAGGGGATAAGGGTAAAGCAGCGCGCCAGCGCAGGATCGGAAAGCTTTTCCAGGGCGCTCCACGGTTCCGCCTCTTCGTCGGCCAGGTGGCGAAAGAGCGACGGTGGAAGCAGCCCCTCCAGGCTGCGATAATCGATCACGATCACCGGAAGGCTGGAAAAGGGATCCCGGAGCCGGTTTCCCGTATCGAGAAATGCTAGCACGATCTTCTTTTTCCCCTGCCAGGCCACCTGGAGCTCTACCCGCCAGAGCTTCTGCCATTTTTTCTCTTCGAAGAAGGGCCGCAGCAAGACGAAGAGAAGATAAAGCGCCGTGCAGGTTCCGAAGAGCAGCAGGCTCCCCCGCGGCGAGGCAAAAAAAAGGCGGAGAGGAGTATAGTTTAGCAGCGCGGTTATCGCTCCAGCTACCGTAAAGGCGACAAGGAAGAAAGCTCCCCCGTAAAACAGGATCTCCGGAAATCGTAGCGGCCAGAAGGCGGCGGAAACCATCAACAGGGGCGCAAGCAGGATCACGGTAACCGTCAATCCCGTAGGATGAGGATAAGGCAGGAGTAGAACAGCCAGGGCCCCCAGGGAGGCTCCGGCCAGCAGCCGCCCGCGGCTCATTTTACGATGAAAAAGTTTTGCCGTAAAGAGCAACAGAAAGTAATGCATCACCACACTGATAAAAAATAGAAGATCGAGATACATTTTTCACCCCGTCCATGAGGGGCTTGTTCTAAATATATATATGAACACCCGATCACGGATATGCCCTATTATAAATCGCTGATGGCGCAAAAGTCTGTCGCAGTTTGGCACTGCCCGGGTTAAAAATTGTGACAAAAAAACTTCCCCACCCGGCGGCGGGGAAGTTTCTATGACAAGTGTATGCCTGAGCAAACAGATTAGTTCTCGGCAATCTTCTCCTTCTGCTCCTGAAATCGCGACCAGGCCGGCCGGTCAATATCCTTACTGCGGGCATAGTCGCTGTAATCTACTTCCTGGAGCACCTGCTGTTGAGGACCGCGCTTTCCTTTAAAGCCGGTGGCGATCACGGTCACCCGGACCCGGTCCTGCATCTTATGGTCGATTGTCGCCCCAAAGATAATCACGGCATCGGAGTCAATGGAGTTGCCAGCGATATCGGCAGCCTCTTGAACCTCGAAAAGACTTAGATCCGGCCCGCCGGTAACATTAATCAACAAGCCGGTAGCCCCGTCTATAGAAGTTTCCAGCAAGGGGCTGTTAGTAGCTGCCCGGGCCGCCTCGGCGGTGCGATTCTCACCGCTGCCCTCACCTACACCCATCAATGCCGGGCCGGTTTCGGACATGATGGTCCGGATATCGGCAAAGTCAAGGTTAATCAGCCCGGGGACGGCAATCAGATCGGAGATGCTCTGCACCGCTTGCCGGAGCACATCATCGGCCACGCGAAATGCCTCCAGGATTGGCGTCCGCTTCTCAATTACCTGGAAAAGGCGGTCATTGGGAATCGTGATCAGGGTGTCCACCTTTTCGCTTAAGCGGGCAATCCCCTCTTCGGCCTGCTGCTGGCGCTTGCGCCCTTCAAAACTAAACGGCTTTGTCACTACGCCCACCACCAGGGGCCGCTTCAGGGGAGAAGCATCCATCTCCCTGGCTACTTCGGCGATCACCGGGGTAGCCCCGGTGCCGGTACCGCCGCCCATCCCGGCGGTTAAAAAGATCATATCCGCCCCGCGCAGGTTTTCTTCAATCAGCTCCCGGCTCTCTTCGGCGGCCTGACGGCCGATCTCCGGGTTGGCCCCGGCGCCCAGCCCCTTGGTCAGCTTCTCACCAATTTGCAGCTTGACTGATGACTGGACCAGGTGCAGCGCCTGCGCATCGGTGTTGACGGTGATAAAATCAACTCCTTTTACACCAGCGCTGATCATCCGGTTAATGGCATTGTTTCCGCCACCGCCAATTCCGACAACCTTAATTGAGGTGAACTGAGGCTTTTCATTTTCAAATTCGATCATTTTTCTGAACACCCCCTTCAGAGGCTCACATTACTCGACAATCTCGTTCATCCAATCTTTGAAGCGCTGCCATAAACCCGGTTTTGAGCTATAACCGGGATCACTGCGCTCCTGGCGGTAAAGCCGGGGCTGCTGCCGGTTAACATAGTAAAGCAAGCCCGCAGCATTGGTATAGATCGGGTTCTGTAAACCGATATAATCATGTTCTACACGACGCACCTGTTCGCTTTCATAGACCAGGGAGGCCAGCTCGATCAGTCCGTTCATCTGGGAAACCCCACCGCTAAACACGGCTCCGGCCGGAGGCAGATGCGGCCAGCCCATTTTAATCATCTCTTCACGAACAATCTGCAGAAGCTCCTGCACCCGCGGCTCTATGTAGCGGCTGATCTCCTTTGCCGAAACCAGGCGCCGCTCCTTGCTGCCAACGCTGCTGATCTCGATATCTTCTTCGCCTTCTGCCAGCGAAACAAAAGCGCTACCATACTCAATTTTTATATTTTCCGCCGAAAAAAAGCTTGTCCGCAAGCCGATAGCCAGGTCGCTGGTAATATGGTCGCCCCCAACCGGGACCGCGGTTAGCTGACGCAGCTTCCCCTGTTCGAAAAAGGCCAGCTCCGTGGTCCCCCCGCCGATATCAACCAGGAATACCCCCAGCTCTTTCTCGTCGTCGGAAAGAGCAACTTCGGCGGCGGCCAAGGGCTGCAAGACCATGCCGCTGACATCGATCCCGGCCCGGTTAACACAGCGCATCAGGTTGCGCAGAAAGGTAGTCGGGCTGGTCACGATCATGGCGTCGATCTCCAGGCGTACCCCGAGCATACCTACCGGGTCACGAATTCCGTCATACCCGTCCACGATAAACTCCCGGGGAATTACCTCTACTATCTCTCGGTCAAAGGGCAGGGCAATCACCCGGGCCGCCTGGAGAACTCTTTCCAGGTCTTCTTCCCGGATCTCCCGGTCGTCTGACTGCACCGCCACCACGCCGCGGTTGTTAATCAGCTCCGTGTTCAACCCCTGCAGCCCCACGTAAGCCGAATCAATTTTAAAACCACACATCCGCTCGGCCTCTGCAGCGGCAGAAGCAATTGCCTCTATGGTTAATTCCAGATCAATAATCGCCCCTTTTTTCATCCCCTCGGAAGGGCTTAAACCAAGGCCGATTACGCTAACCGTGCCGTCAGGGCGGGGTTCTCCGACGATCACCCTTACCTGAGTTGTCCCAACATCAATGCCGACTATATAGTTTTTGCGAACCATTTCTCCACCCCTTTACCCTTCCCCAATCAATTCAACATCGTTTAAATATTCCCCTTCATCTTTTCGCCATCATGCAAAAATTTTCCCAGCCAGCAATCATTCAGCCACCAGCACAAGACGGTCACCTGTGCGTAAATCAAGGCAGGCGCCGGCGCTGTTACCCGGTAAATAAGGAAGGCTTTCCCAGAGCAAGGCCAGCTTCTTACTCATTTTATCGCTATTTCCGAGCAACACCTTGCGCCCGTCCACGGTATAGAGGACCAGCTCCGACGGATCAGCCAGGTTCAACTCCGCCGGTTCCAGCATCGAGTTTTCCGGCAGCGCCTGCAGGAAAGCAAAGAGAGCATCGCGCTTTGCCTTATTGGCGAGAGGCTCCCCGAGGACAATATCATTAGCCGCTGCGCCGGTAATCACCGGTAGGTTCGCCACCGGATGAAGCTGTTCAGCAAAGAGAACTCCTTCGCAGTCGAGCAGCCAGAAATGGCTTTGATCGAGCAGCAAGGCTGCCGGCTTCCTCTCCTGCACCCGGATGGAGACAGTGTTCGGAAAATCCCTGGTCACCGTAGCCGAGTAAATTTCGGGCAGCGCCGCCAGCCGCTGCTCAACCTTACGGCGGGGGAGAAAAAGCAGGCTTGTCCCTTTTTTAACCCCGCTCTGCTCGATAATTTCGGATTCATCCAAGCGAACGGTCCCGGTAACCGTGATCTCCTTAATTTTGCAAATAATCTCTCCCCGGCTAAAGTATAACAGTCCCCCCCCGAGAAAGAGGAGCAACAAAAAGAGCAGAAGGAGTCCCTTTTTCAGACGCCGGCGGCGGCGCGGCGGTGCCGGCTGCACTAGCCTCAACTGGCGATCGCTACCGGATGCCCTGTTCATCAAAATAGCATCTCCTCCCGAGCGGCTTTTTCCCGGGAGATCCGTGCGCCGAGGCCCCGCAACGTTTCCGGCAGCTGATCATAACCCCGTTCGATATGCCTGATCCCCAGGATCTTACTTTCACCACTGGCCGCCAGGGCAGCAAGGACCAGGGCGGCCCCGGCTCTTAGATCAGTAGCTCTAACCACGGCACCGTTTAAATCAGCCACCCCCCGGATCACCGCCTCGTGACCGGAAAGATCAATTTTCGCCCCCATCTTCTGCAGCTCGGGAACATGATGAAAGCGCTCTTTGAAGACATGTTCAATGATCCTACTGGTACCGCGGGCCAGGGCCAGGCAGGCCATCAGCTGAGGCTGCAGATCCGTGGGGAACCCGGGATAAGGCTTGGTCTCAACCCTGGGGATCGCCTTCAGCCGGTCCGCACTTACGGTAACCGTGTTTTCAGTCAGCCCCACGTCGGCACCAGCCTGCTCAAGCAGCCCGATCAGCGCCGCGAGGTGCCCGGGGATAACCTCCTCCACGGTGATACAACCGCGGGTGATTACCGCAGCGAGAAGAAAAGTTCCGGCGACGATGCGATCCGGAAAAACACGGTAGCTGCCCCCGTGCAGTCTGCGCCCCCCTTTGATCTTAATCTCGGGGCTGCCGGCCCCGCTGATCCTGGCGCCGAGTATATTCAAAAAATTCTGCAGATCGATAATCTCCGGTTCGCAGGCGGCATTGCGGATCACGGTATCGCCGCGGGCGGTCACTGCAGCCAGCATTAAATTTTCCGTGGCACCGACGCTGGGATAAGCCAGGGCTATCTCCCCGCCGCGGAGCCTGCCCCGCGCTTCAATATAGCCGTCCTTCTCTTCAATGACCGCCCCCAGGGCCTGCAGCCCTTCGAGGTGCAGGTTGATCGGCCGGATCCCGATGGCACAGCCGCCCGGATAGCAGAGCCGTGCCCTTCCCAGGCGGCCCAGCAGGGGACCCATCAAGAAAATGCTGGAGCGCATCTCCCGCATGAGGGTATCGGGAACATGATAGCAATCTACATCCGCCGTCTGCAAAAGCAGGTCTTCCCCGTCACGCCTGACCCGGGCCCCCAGCCGGGTTAGAATCGAAACCATCGCCCTAACATCGTAGAGCGCCGGCACCTTTTTCAGCCGGATCTCTTCACCGCTTTGATTGAGCAACGAAGCCGCCAGGACCGGCAAAATTGAGTTTTTCGCGCCGTGTACCTGCACCGTTCCCGCGAGAGGGAGACCCCCCTGAACCAGATATTTCTCCACACAACTCCACTCCCGTTTGTTTATCTCTTTTCGCCAACAATCCGGACCTCGGTTTGCAGCTCCACGGCGAATTTCTCTTTGACCAGCTGCCGCACCGCCTCAATCAGCTCTTCGATATCCCGGGCCGAAGCTCCGCCCGGGTTAACGATGAAATTGGCATGCTGCTCGGAAACCCGGGCTGGGCCGACAGAGAGCCCCTTTCCCCCGGCCTCTTCGATCAAGCAGCCGGCCGGACGGCCGGGAGGGTTACGAAAAACACTGCCGGCGCTGGGTAAAGAGGGATGACGGCGCCGTCTCTCGGCCAGGTATTTCTCTACCTCGCTCTTTAATAGATCCGGATCTCCCTCCTCCAGCTCAAGGAGAGCCTCTACAATAATGCCCTTTTCAGCCAAATTGCTTTGCCGGTAACCGAAAACAATCTCTTCCCGGCCCAGCCGGACAGCCTCTCCATCGAAGCGGACCAGGCCGATCTCGGCCACGAGTCCACCGATATAGCTGCCAAAAGCACCGGCATTCATCACCAGGGCACCCCCCAGAGAGCCGGGGATACCGGCGGCGAAACTAAGCCCCTGCAGCCCCGTTTTTGCCGCCGCGCGGGCCAGGAAGGTCATTGAGGTCCCCGCCCCGGCGCAGAGCAAATTTCCCTCCCGGTGAACATAGCTAAAGGGGGCGCCAATCTGCACCACCAGGCCCCTGATGCCACCGTCACGAACCAGTAGGTTGGTACCGTTACCAAAAATAAAAAGCGGCAGCCCGGTTCTGTTGCTAAAGCGGACAATCTCCTGCAGTTCGGCTTCATCTGCGGGAAGCAGGTAATAATCCGCCGGTCCTCCTACCTGCCAGGATGTATGTAGCGACATCGGTTCGTTTTTTTTGATGCCAGCCCGTAACCGCCGGCCAAGTTCTTGCTCCGGATTCAACAGTTTAGCCTCCAACAGGGTAATTTATTCTATGCGTAAGCATCCATTTGTGTTAGCCTTCCCCCGCACCGGCCCGGTAATCTCGCAGAGGCAGCGGTAGAGCCGCCCGGCGGCATCGGGGACAGCCAGTTTCTTTCCCGCCCGGGCCATTCGCTCCAGCATATCCGGTGCAGCCCCCAGTTGATCTAGCTCCCGGCGCAAACGATAATGGTTGAAATCTTTCTCTTCAATCAGCAGCGCCGCCCCCGCCTTTTCCAGCAGCCGGGCATTGTGATACTGGTGATTGTGGACTACGTTCGGCGAAGGAACCAGGATCGCCGGCCGCCCCAGGGCGGTAATCTCAGCCAGGGTGGTGGCCCCAGCGCGGGTAATCACCAGGTCGGCCGCAGCCAGGGCCGCCGGCATCTCATCGAGATAAGGGTAGAGCCGCACTGACTCTGGTAGCCTCCCCAACTGCTCTTTAACCTGCTGGTAGTAAATCTCCCCCGTGATATAAAGAAGCTGCGTCGCCGGCGGAAGCCAGCCCGCCTTTAAAAAATCAGTGATCACCTCGTTAATTCTTAACGCGCCCCGGCTGCCTCCGTAAGCCAGGATCGTTTTTAAAGAGGGATCTAGCCGCAGCTGCTCCTGTGCCGCTACGCGGTCCATCGCCGCTACCTCGCTGGCGCGAGGGTTGCCTGTAAAGACGGTCCTGCTGCGGCGGGGAAAGGCGCTCCGCGATTCCTCAAAAGAGAGGCAGACCCGCTGGACCAGCGGTGCTAGCATCCGGTTGGCCAGGCCCGGCAGCGCATTCTGTTCATGCACCGCCGCTGGCCGCCGGGCCAGCAAGGCCGCCAGCACTACCGGGGCCGAAACATAGCCGCCAGTGCCGAAAACGACCTCCGGCTGAAAGTCAGCGATGATCTGCCGAGCCCGGGAGAGGCCGCGCCAAAGATCGCGGCTAAAAGGGCCCAGCCCGCGCAGGCTTCGCTCAAAACCGCGCGCCGGGATTGTCTCCAGCTTGAAGCCGGCCGCCGGGACGATCTTCTGCTCCAGCCCCCGCTCGCTGCCGACAAAAAGGAGCTCCGCCGCCGGATCTTCTTTCTGCAGGTAACGGGCCAGAGCCAGGGCGGGGTAAATATGACCGCCTGTCCCACCCCCGGTAATGATTATCCGCACTGCTTTCACCCTCCTTCACTTTCTTTTCTACTGCCGACAGTGGCGCGATATGTTCAGCAAAATACCCAGGCCGAACAGGTTGAAAAAGACCGAGCTCCCCCCGGCGCTGATCAGCGGCAGGTTGATTCCGGTTACCGGCAGCGAGCCGGTGACCATGCCGATATTGATCAGCACCTGCAGCGCCAACATGGCGGTAATCCCGGCCGCCAGCAGGCTACCGAAGGTGTCGGGGGCCGTCAGCGAGATCTTCAGCCCCCGCCAGATGAGTACAAAAAAGAGCAGCAGCACCGCCGTGGCTCCAACAAAACCAAGCTCTTCACCGATAACGGCGAAGATAAAATCATTGTGCGGAAAGGGCAGGTAGTAGAGCTTCTGCCGGCTCCGCCCCAGGCCCACCCCGAAAAGATGTCCCGGCCCGAGAGCGTAGAAAGATTGAATGATATGATAACCTGTTTCGGTCGGGTCGGCCCAAGGATCGAGAAAAGAGAAGAGCCGCTTAAGGCGGTAGGGCTCCTTGATCGTGATCGCCACCAGGGCCGGCAGCGAAACAAGCGCCAGTATCACTACCTGTTTAAAGGGCATCCCCGCAAGCAAAATGATCACAACGGCTCCGGCCAGCAGGATCAGGGCGCTCCCCAGGTCAGGCTGGCTGACAATAAAGAGAAAGGCGATCCCCGCCAGCAACAGGGGGATAAAGCTGCTCGACCAGAAATTCTCTATCCTGAGGCGGCGGCTACTCATAAAGGCAGCCGTAAATAAGACAAAGGATAGCTTGCAGAACTCGGTCGGCTGAAAGGTAAAGGCGCCGAAATCGAGCCAGCGCTTCGCCCCGGTTCCCATATCGGTGCCCAGCCCGGTAAAGATAAGGGCCAGCAGGATAAAGCTGAGCAGAAGCATGAAGAGCGAGAAGCGCCGCAGCATCCGGTAATTTACCCGGGACATCAGGTACATCGCCAGAAGACCTAAAGCAACCCAGATCGCCTGGCGCCGCAGAAAATAATAAGGGTCGCCCTGCTCCTCTTCGGCAATGATATAGCTGGCGCTAAAAACCATGATCAGGCCGATCCCCAGCAACAGAAAAGTTACCAGGATAAGAGCATAATCCGGTTCACGGCGCGGCTCCTTTTTCATACTCCATCCTCTTTTTTAGATAAATTATAGACCAGCTCTTTAAAATAATTTCCCCTGGCCTCGTAATCGGTAAATTGATCCCAGCTGGTACAGGCCGGTGAAAGCAAGACAATCTCGCCTGGCCGTGCCGCCGCCCAGGCCCCGGCTACCGCCTCCTCCAGGCTGCCAACCTGTTCGTAGGCGGCGAAGCTGGCCCGGTCGACCGCCCGGGCCAGCTTCGCCCTGGACTCTCCAAAAAGAAGCAGGTAGCGGACCTCTTCCTTAATCACAGCAGCCAGTTCCGTAAAATCACTCCCTTTATCCCGGCCCCCGGCGATGAGGATCTTCTTTTTCCCGGGAAATGAACGCAGCGCCCGGATCACCGCCCCGGGATTGGTCCCCTTGGAGTCGTTGATAAACTGCACTCCGCCGATCTCGGCTACGGGCTCGAGACGATGGGCTAGCGCCCGAAAACGGCGCAGCACCCGGCCAATTGCCTCCGGTGCCGCCCCCGCCGCCCAGGCCGCCGCCGAAGCCGCAAGGGCATTTTCCAGGTTGTGCTCACCCGGTAGGGCCACCTCCTTAACCGGGCAGAGGTGGGCCACGGCCCGGCCCCGGTTAAAGAGGGCCACCTGGCCGCGCTCAAGACCAGCACCGTCCTCCACCGGGCCCCGGGCAAACCAGAGTAGCGTCCCAGGGACCTTCTCCTGTAGCCGGGCCACGGCAGGATCGGAAGCATTGAGCACGGCAAAGTCTCCCTCCGCCTGATTTTCGAAGAGACGTACCTTGGCCCGGTAATAGTTTTCCACGCTGCCGTGATAGTCAAGATGATCCTCCGCAAAATTTAAAAACAGCGCCACCGCCGGGCGAAATTTCAGGATATCGGCAAGCTGAAAACTGCTCAGCTCGGCGGCTACCGCCCCGCCTGTACCGACCCGGCCAGCCGCGGCACAGAGCGGCATGCCGATATTTCCGGCGGCCATGGCTCCGTTAAACCGCGCTTCAGCAAGCATCTCCGCCACCAGCGCAGTGGTGGTGGTTTTACCGTTGGTCCCGGTAATCCCGATCAGGGGAGCCCTCATAAAAGCATATGCCAGTTCAATCTCCGATAAAACCGGTATTTGCAGCGCCTTCGCTCTCTGAAAGAGCTCCAGTGACGGCGGAATACCGGGGCTCTTGATCACCAGCCCGACCGCAGGTGTAACCAGCTCCGGGGGGTTTTCCCCGGTCACTACCCGGAGCTGTTTATATTTTTTTAAGGCGGCCAGCTCCTGCTGCAGCGCGGCGGCCGGCCGGAGGTCGGTAACGATCACCTCACACGCTCCTTTTTCGGCCAGCAGCGCCGCGGCAGCGGCTCCGCTGCGGGCCAGACCGGCAACGATAACCGGCTGATGACGAATCAGATCAATCAAGCAGACCAGGCCTCCTGTCTACGTCCCTATGTCGAAAAGAGAGCTCTACAACCACCACTCCAGAAGCCCAACCAGGGCAAAGATAAAGGTCAACCCCCAGAACGCCGTGACCACCTGCCATTCACCCCATCCTTTCAGCTCGAAATGGTGGTGCAGCGGAGCCATCAGGAGAAGCCGCCGTCCGGTCAGCTGAAAACTAAAGACCTGTAAGATCACCGAAAGGGCTTCGAGAACATAGATCCCTCCGATTACCACCAGCGAAAGCTCCGCCTTGGTCAGGATGGCCGCGGCAGCCAGGGCACCGCCCAGGCCCAGCGAGCCAACATCGCCCATAAAGATACGGGCCGGGTGCAGGTTATAGATCAGAAAGCCGAAAGTGCCGCCGACCAGGGCGCCGCAGAAGAGGGCCAGGTCATAGCAGTCGCTTTCCAGGGCAATATAGAGAAAAGCCAGCAGGGCGATGATCGCCGTCCCCGCGGCCAGCCCGTCGATACCATCGCTGAGATTGACTGCATTGGTCGTCGCTATTATTATTATAAAAATAAAAAAAGGATAAAACCAGCCCAGGTTGAGCGTTAAGCTGCTAAAGGGCAGCGCTACTGCCGGGTTATAATACCCGGACAGGTAGAGCAGCCCGGTAAAGAGGGCCGTGAGCAGGGCCTGCCCGGCGATCTTGTCCCGTGCTTTCAGACCCAGCGAACGCCCGCGAGAGATCTTGGCATAATCATCGAGCCAGCCGATCAGGGCGCTGCCCATGGTCAGTAGCGCTGCCATCCCGAGGAGCGGTGTAAAATAGCCCTGGATCAGAAGGGCAACCCCGGCAGCGATTAAAAAAATGACCCCGCCTGCCGTCGGCGTCCCCGCTTTCTTCAGGTGGTGGGCAGGACCGTCGTCCCGAACCTGCTGGCCAATCTGACGCCGGCGACGTATTCTGATTAATAAAGGGCCGATGACCACGCTGATAACAAAAGCGATCAGCACGGTCAGCCAGATACTCTGTGGCACTATTCCGAATCTCCCTTCGGTGTATCCATCAATTCCTTGACAATTGTTTCCATGCGCATCCCCCGCGAGCCTTTCACTAGGATACACCAGCCCGCCTCCGGCGCCATCCGTTGTACGGCCTCGACAGCGGCGGCATGGCTGGGGCAGGCTACGGCCGGCAGGCCCGCCGCAGCAGCCCCGGCGGCGATCTCGGCTCCAAGCTTACCCACGGTTACCAGGGCCCCGATTTGGCAGCCGGCGGCAAAGCGGCCTGCTTCACGGTGCAGCTCTTTCTCCGCCGGTCCGAGCTCGAGCATGTCCCCGAGAATGGCAATCGACCTGCTCCCGGCCATCTCCTGGAGCACCTCCAGCGCGGCTCTTACCGAATCGGGATTGGCGTTGTAGCTATCATCGATAATTCTAATCCCGTCCCGGTTCGTCAGCAGCTGTAACCTCCCCCCGGTGATCCGGCTTTTTTGCAGGGCGGACTTCATCTCTAAGGGGCTTACTCCAAGCAGGTAGCCAACGGTAAGTGCAGCCAGGGCATTGCTGGCCAGGTGCCGCCCGGGCAACGGTAAACTAAACGATCCTTCCTCTCCGTCGGGAAAACTGACCCTGAAATAACTGCTTTCGCGACGTTGTGAAAAGGAGGTTGCCCGGATATCGCCGCGCGTGAACCCGTAAGTATAAACTTTGCCGCCGAAGCGGGTCCCGATCTCCTGGAGCCGCGGATCATCAGCATTCAATACCGCGGTCCCCCGGGAGCCGATGACATCGAGAAGCTCCTCCTTAGCCGCGGCAATCGCCTCTATGCTGCCGAGCATCTCCAGGTGAGCTTCGCCGATATTGGTGATCACCCCGATCCCGGGATCGGCCAGCTGCGCCAGCAGAGTAATCTCGCCCGGGGCGCTCATCCCCATCTCCAGCACCGCCACCTGGCAACTCTGATCGAGGCGCAGCAGGGTCAGGGGCAGCCCGATCTCATTGTTTAAATTCCCCTCGGTTTTCAAGACCTTCATCCGGCTGGAGAGAACGCTGGCGATAAAATCCTTGGTCGTGGTCTTGCCGCTGCTTCCGGTAACCCCGATTACCGGCAGATTAAAGCGGCGCCGGTGAAAAGCAGCTGCCTGCTGCAGCGCTGCCAGAACATCGGGCACCCCGATCAGTAAAAATTGCGGCGGCAGCCCGGGCGGGGGGCGGCGAGCACAAAAAGAGCCAGAGGCGCCGCCAGCCGCCGCAGCGGGAAGGTAGCGGTGCCCGTCCTCTTTTTCGCCGCGCAGCGGGATAAAAAAATCGCCTCGTTGGATGGTCCGCGTATCGATGGAGAACCCGGAGATGATCTGCTCCGGATCTCCCTGGAGCAGTTCTCCCCGGCAGGCCTCCAGAAGGTCGGCTCCTTTAACTGGCATAAACTTTCTCTCTCCCCTCTAATTGTCCCCGGATCAGCTCGCCGGCTACCTCGCGGTCGGAGAAAGGAACGCTGCGGCCGCAGTAGACCTGCTCATCCTCGTGGCCCTTACCGGCAATAAGAACCAGGTCGCCGCGTCGCGCCGAGGCCAGGGCCGCCGCAATGGCCTCGCGGCGATCGGGGATCACCCGGTAACCCTCCGCCGGGCGGCAGCGCTCCAGTCCCGGAATGACCTCGGCCACGATCTGCTGCGGATCTTCTTCGCGCGGATTATCGTCGGTAAGAAATGCCAGATCACTGTAACGGCCGGCAGCCTCCCCCATCAGGGGACGCTTGCTGCGATCCCGCTCTCCGCCGCAGCCGAAGACAACGATCACCCGCCCGGAGGTCATCTCCCGGGCGGCCTGCAGCGCATTAACCAGGCCATCGGGAGTATGGGCATAGTCAACCAAAACCAGGTAATCCTGCCCCGCCTCCACCGGCTCAAAACGGCCGACCACTCCCGGAAAAGAGGCCAGGATCGAGGCCATTTCCGCTAAAGTAAAGCCCTCCACCAGGCCTACTGCAACAGCAGCCAGCACGTTATAAACATTGAACCGCCCTTTCAGAGGCAGCCGGAAGCGCTCGCTGCCGGCGAAGGAGATGACGCGAAATGAGATCCCCTCCGCACCGCATTGCAGCTCCTCTGCTCGCACATCCGCCGGGGAGTGGATCCCGTAGGTGATGCACTGCCCGTTCGTCCAGCCCTTAAGATGGCCGTAGCAGGGCGAATCGGCATTGAGCACCACCGCCTGCGGGCCGGTCTCCTCATCTCCCCCGCTCCAGCCCATATGGGCAAACAGCTTTGTTTTTGCTTTTAAGTAAGCGTCAAAGCTCTTATGATAATCGAGATGTTCACCGGTAATATTGGTCAACACGGCCACGTCAAAACGGCAGCCGAGAACCCGATCCTGGGCCAGGGCATGCGATGAAACCTCCATGGTGACGTGAGATGCCCCCAACCCGGAAAGCCGGGCCAGCAGCGCCTGCAGGTCGTGGGCCTCGGGTGTCGTTGCCACGGCGGCCCTGGTTTCATTGCCAAGGCGGTAGCTCACTGTACCTAACAGCCCGGTAACCTCACCACGCGCGCGAAAGAGCGTATCGATCAGGTGGGTCGTAGTTGTCTTTCCGTTAGTCCCGGTTACCCCGATGAGGCGAAAATTACGCGAAGGATAGCCGTAAAAACGATCGGCCAGCAGGGCCAGGGCCGGCCGGACTGCGGGAACCCGCACCAGGGGCCGCCCCTGCAGGAAGCACTCCGGCCCCACCACTGCCGCCAGGGCCCCTTTTTGAAAGGCCTCTTCGGCATAGCGCCAGCCCTCTTCGCGGCGCCCGGTTAGCGCAAAAAAGAGCATGCCGGGCTTAACTTTTTTACTGTGGCAAGCTAACCCGCTTACCTCACCGGCAATCTCTCCTTCCACTTTCTTCAACAGCAGCGGCTTCAACAGCGTCTCCAGATCCATTTTCCGTCTCTCCCGGAATGACATTTCCAGGTTGCCCCTTTAACCCGGTATTGTATCATATTCCCGGAAGAAAAAGCTGTGCCCGCATCTGCTCAGCGTTCCAGGGGAGCGTCAAAAATTACTTTAACCGCCTCTCCCGGCTCGACCGGGGTTCCTGGAGAAGGCACCTGCTTCACGGCGACCCCCGAGCCTTCGGCCTGCAGGTACAATCCCAGCCAGTTCAGCACCTCGCCAGCCTCTTTCATCGTAAAGCCGCGCAGATCGGGCAGGCTGATACCGCCGGAGGTATTCTCACTGTCGCTTAAGTAAACCACAATTTGCGTCTGCCGGGGAACCGATGCTCCCGACTTCGGAGTCTGATTAACAATATATTGCCCCTCCCCGACTAATCTTAACATCAGCCCGGCGGTTTCTAGCCGCGCCGCCGCCTCATCGACGGTCAGCCCACACAGATCGGGCACCTTGACCGGCTTTGCTTCCGGCAGGGCCTTACTCTCCGAGGGCGGCACCTGCAGATAATTGAGCACATCGGTCATAATCCGTTTAAATATGGGGGCGCCGATCTGGGAGCCCCACTGGACACCGCGAGTAGCCCCGTCCACGGCCACGTAAAGCACAATTTGCGGATCTTCAGCCGGAAGAAAACCGATCAACGAGACAATATATTCTCCCGGGATATAGCCGCCCCCGGGGCCTACTTTCTGGGCCGTCCCTGTTTTGGCGGCGATGCGATATCCCTCGATAGCCGCATTCATGGCGCTGCCGCGAATGGCCACGTTCTCCATGAGCCAGGTAACCTTGGCGGCCGTTGACCTGGAGATAACCTGCCGGACAATCTCGGGTTTGCGCTCGTAAACCATCTCTCCGTCAATATTACAGATCTTCTCGACCAGGTAGGGCTTCATCAGGTTACCCCCGTTGGCAATCGCCGAAACCGCCATCAACTGCTGCAGCGGGGTCGCCGAAATTCCCTGGCCAAAAGAGCTCGTCGCCAGCTCCACCGGGCCGACCTGCTCCAGATCAAAAATAAGGCCCTCGCTCTCCCCGGGGTAATCAATGCCGCTTCGCTGCCCGTAGCCGAAAGCACGGATATAGCCGAAAAGCTTCTCTTTGCCCAGGCGCTCTCCCAGGTTGATAAAAGCCGGGTTGCAGGAGCTCTCCACCGCCTCCAGGTATGTAATGCTACCGTGCCCCCGGCCCGCGGTCCAGCAGTTAATTTTCCGCCCGGCCACGTTGACGGAGCCGCTGCAATAAAATTGCTCCTTCTCGTTGTAAAGCCCCTCTTCCACCGCCGCGCAAAGGGTAACCAGCTTGAAGGTCGACCCGGGTTCATAAGAGCTAGTCACCGGGGGAAGAGACCAGTAATCTGAACCGGCCTCATAATTCAACGGATCATAGTCGGGCTTCGACGCCGCTGCCAGGATAGCCCCGGTGTGCGGATCGGCAGCAATGGCCAGGGCCTGCTTCGGCTGAAATTCGATCATCGCCCGGGCCAGCTCGCGCTCAACAATATACTGGATCGTCTCGTCGATGGTCAGGTGTAGATCCATCCCCTCCTTGGGCGGGACAAAGCGCTTCACCTCGTGCGGAATCTGCCTTCCCAGGTTGTCGGTGGGAAAAAGGAGATAACCCTCTTTACCCTGAAGATATTTTTCGTAATATCTCTCCAGCCCGGCCAAACCCTCATCCATGCCCACAAAGCCGAGCAGCTGGGAGGCAAGCGTCCCGTTGGGGTAGTAGCGCTGCCCCTCGGGTGTAAAGACGATTCCGGGCAGCTCGAGCTTCCGGATCTTCCGAGAGATCTCCGGCGAAACCTTTCTTTTCAGGTAGATCGAACTGCGGTCCATCGTTAGCCGTTCAAGAAGCTCACTTTCCGGCAGATCAAGAAGCGGCGCCAGCAGCTCCGCTGTCCGGTTAGGGTCCTTTACCTGCGCCGGAATGGCTGCTATCGTATCTACGGTGGTGCTTCCGGCCAGCATCCTCCCTTCACAATCGTAGATCGTGCCGCGCGGGGAGCGAGCGGGAACGCTGCGGTTCCACTGCTCCCAGGCGGCGGCATAAAGCTCATCGGAGCGGACGATCTGCAGCCAGGCCAGTCGGCCAATCAGGGCGACCACCGCGAGAATGATCACAAAAAACATGGCCATGACCCGGCGGCGCACGGCGGAAAGTGTTACTGAAGCTTCGTTCAAGAAGCGTTCACTCCCCCATGGATGAAGCTCTCTCCCGGCTCGCCGTCAGGACCATTAACTGGCCACTTTCCGGTTCACGCATGCCCAGCTCCGTGCGGGCGATCAATTCAATACGGGAGAGAGAGCTCAGTTGAGCCGCCTCCTGCTCCAGCTGCCGGTATTCTGCATCCAGCTCTTTGAGCCTGGTCTCAGCCTGGGAAAGCCGGTAATTCAGGGCCACCATCGATGAATACTGGGCGATAATCACCAGGCCTAAAAGAAAACAGCCGAGTAAGAGAAGAAACAGCTTCCTTTTCAACCCGACACGGCGATGCTTTTTTTGCTGGAGCGGCTTCCCGGCCGGCTGATAACGTGGCGCCGGAGCCGGTTGAGGGCTCATCACTGCTTTCCTGGCCTGTAACACTTTTATGCACCCTCTTCTCTTTTTAGAACGCGCCTCTCCGCAGCACGCAGCAGCGCACTGCGGGCGCGAGGATTAAGCGCCACCTCTTTCGCAGAGGGGCGCACTGCTTTTCGGGTCAGTAAGAGCAACTCGCCTTCGCCCCCGCAAGTGCAGGGAAGCGCCGGCGGGCAGTTGCAACGGCGGGAGTGCTCCCGGAGAAAGTGCTTCACGATACGGTCCTCCAGTGAATGGTAAGCGATAACACAAATTCTGCCTCCAGGAGCGAGATGGGCCACCGCTTGGGGAAGAAAGGACTCAATATTTTCAAGCTCACGGTTGACCGCGATGCGCAGCGCCTGGAAAGTGCGCCGCGCCGGGTGGCCACCCTTCCGCCGGGCAGCTGCAGGGATAGCGCTCTTAACCACTTCGGCGAGCTCCGCTCCGCTTCGGATCGGACCGTGTATTTCACGGTAGTCCACCACCTGCGCGGCGATCCGCCGGGCCCATCTTTCTTCACCGTAGCGGTAGAGCAGCCCGGCCAGGGATGATGCCGGAAGGCGATTGACTAGATCAGCCGCGTCTGTTTCCAGGCGGCGATCCATGCGCATATCGAGCTGCTCATCCTGGCGATATGAAAAACCGCGCTCCGGATCGGTCAACTGGAGAGTAGAGACGCCTAGATCCAGCAAGATCCCGTCCACCCGGGGCAATCCTTGCTCGCTTAAGATGGCCTCCAGCTCGGTATAGCTGCGCTGCAGCAGTGTAAATTTACCTTTGAATTTTTCTAATCGTTTTGCCGCACGCTCCAGGGCAGCATCGTCCCAGTCTAACCCGATCAGATGCCCCGACGGCCCAAGCAGGCTACAGATGGCCGCGGCATGTCCGCCGTCCCCCAGAGTAGCATCGACATAGATGCCGGTTTCGCGGCAGTTGAGATAGAAGAGCACCTCTTCAACCATCACTGGAATATGTTCTTCGGTCATCTCTAACCCCCGATTCAGAAGACGAGATCCGCAAGTTTCTCTGCGGCAGCCTCGAAGTCAAGATTTTCTGCGCTGATATATTCTTTCCAGGCTTCTTCGCTCCATACTTCAACCCGGTTGGAGACACCGATAATCATAACCTCTTTTTCAATGCCGGCATATTCACGCAGGCTCTGGGGAATCAAAACCCGCCCCTGCCGGTCAATCTCCACTTCGGCAGCGCCGGAAAAGAGATAGCGGGAAAAGGCCCGGGCATCGCGCCTGGTTAAGGGAAGCTCCTTCACCTTCTGCTCGATTCTGGCCCATTCGTCGAGGTGATAGACAAAGATACAGCGATCTAAGCCGCGGGTAATGATAAAAGATTCACCCAGACCTTCCCGGAGCCTGGCTGGAATAATCACCCGCCCCTTATTATCGAGAGTATGCTGGTATTCACCGGTGAACATGGCTCGTTTTCACCCACTTTGCCCCACCACCTACCACCTGATTATCAATTCGCGCCACTTTACGGATCTCCTGCCTGTTAAAGCCTAAAAATAAAAAAAAAGAGGAATGATCCTTCCTCTTTTCACTACTAAATAACAGTGTTGACATATACTTACAAATTATTTACAGGAATCATGACTTTTCTTGTTAGTTTTTCCCTTATCTCGCCGCACCAGTTCGTGCCCTATCGCCATTATCTGCATCATTCAACCAGGATAAAATTTTTCGCTACAGCCACAAAACGACAGCACCGGAATTAATCCGGCAACCTGTCGCCGGCTGGCACCTCACTGCAAATAATCAAGAAAGAGGGTGGCCATACCAAAATAGATCAACAGCCCGGTGACATCTTTAATCGTCGTCACCAGGGGGCCTGAAGTTATCGCCGGGTCAATATGCAGTTTATGAAAAAGCAGCGGGACCAGGGTACCGATGACCGTGGCCAGGGAGACTGTGGCAACCATCGAAATGCCCACGACCAGGCCCAAAATCGGGCTTCCCCGCCAGAGTACGGCGGTAACGGCAACGAGGATGCCGAAGAGCACCCCCATGAAGAGGCCTACCCGCACTTCGCGGATAAAGTAGCGCCAGAAGTCAGCCCCCCTAATCTCCCCGGTAGCGATCCCCCGGACAAAGATCGTCGAAGTCTGGGTGCTGACATTCCCTCCCATGTCCATAATGACGGGGATAAAGAAAGCAAGCACCAGAATTGCTTCCAGGGTGCTCTCAAAAGCACTCATGATGTAACCGGCGAGAATGCCCCCGAGCATGCTCAGCAACAGCCAGGGGGTGCGGTGCCAGGCGATCTTGTAGATCGATGCCTCCATCAGCTCGACCCCGGTGACCTCGCCGGCCCCGGCCAGGCGGTAGATATCTTCGGTAGCTTCCTGCTCCAGAACATCCATGATATCGTCAAACGTAATAATCCCCAGGAGCCGGTTGTCGTCGTCAACCACCGGTACCGCCAAAAGGTCATACTTAGCCACCACCCGGGCGGCCTCTTCCTGGTCCAGCAAAGCATTGACGCTGATGACATTATGTTTCATAATCTCCTTCAGCGGAGTGCCGTCCGGGGCGGCAATCAGGTCACGCAGCGAAAGGACGCCGATGAGGCGGTTTTCAACATCGACCACAAATACATAGTAGATCGTCTCCGCCTGCGGCGCGATCTCCCGCAGCCGGGCGATAGCCTCTTCAACGGGAAGGTCGGCCGGAAGAGAGATATATTCGGTGGTCATAATCCCCCCGGCGCTCTCTTCGGGGTACTTTAACAGCCCGCTGAATTTGGCGGTATCTTCATCGACCAGCGGCAGCAGCTCTGCGATCTCTTTGGGAGAAAGCTCCCCGAGCAGGTCGACAGCATCGTCGGAAGCCATCTCCTTGAGAATGGCCGGGGCCCGTTCGCGGCTTAGAAGACGGAAGAGGGATACCTGCTCAAACGGCTCCATCTCCTGGATCAACGCAGTTGCTTCCGAATCGGAAAGAAGCTCCAGGAGCTCTTCTTTCTCTCCATCACCAAGCTGATCGAGCAGTTCAAGCAGATCTCCCGGGTGAATCCCGTCCTGCAACCCCCGCCTGATCTGAGTAGCTACCTCTGAAACTAACTCGGACAAATCTGGGCACCTCCTTTCCAAGTCAAAAAAACCCTGCTATGCCGTGGACCGTTGGGTTTTGAACTGTTCCCCCAAAAAGTGGGTGCCCTCTTAGCTGCTTTATAGGTCCTCTCAGAGGAGGCTGCTACGCCACAAGCTAAAGCCCAGGCTCCCTAGAATCATGTGTTAGCTCAAAACTTTATCGGTAGACACGAACACAGCAGGGCCTTTGTGCACTAGGATCATAGCATATCTTCTAACAAAGAGCAAGCAACTAAAAACGCCGCGAGGTGACAGGGGGACGTTTCTCCTGTCACCTATTTCTCTCCCCCCGGGGAGAAGAAACGTTGAGCGAAGAGAAGAGACACTCATCGTCTAGCGGAAGGGGACATAGGATAGAATGAAGATCTTTATTTATGCTTCAATATTACTCAAAGGGGTAGTGCCGCAATGTCAGAAGCCCTTCTCACCCTGCTTTACCTGGCGGTAGCGGTAGAATTTATTACCGAGACGCTTAGGGAGAGCTTCCCTCCTTTACAGCGCCTGCCGGCGTGCTGGATCTCCGCCGTTCTCGGTATCTTTATCTGTTATCTCACCGACCGGGGGCTCCTGGCCCCGGCCAGCGGCGGCTTTATTCGTTGCGCCTATATCGACTACCTGCTCACCGGGCTGCTTATCTCCCGCGGCGCCGGGGTGATGCACGATCTGATCAGCGCCTTTAGCGGACTGGGCCGCCGTCTTTTGAAGGGGATTTAACGATAAGGCCCAGTTCCCGCAGCTGCTGCGGCGCCACTGCGGCCGGCGCTCCGGTCAGGAGACAGCTGCCCGTGGCGGTTTTAGGAAATGCAATCACCTGGCGGATAGACTCGTCCCCGGTAAAAAGAGCTACCAACCGGTCCAGGCCCAGGGCGATCCCGCCGTGGGGCGGTGCGCCGTATTCAAGCGCCTCCAGCAGAAAAGAGAACTTCTCCATCGCTTCGTCCTCCGAGATTCCAAGCAGCTGCAAGATATAGAGCTGGGTTTCGCGGCGGTGGATCCGGTTGCTTCCTGAGCCAAGCTCTACCCCGTTGAGAACCAGATCGTAGGCCTGCGAACGCACCGCCAGCGGCTCCTTCTCCAGAAGAGAAAGGTCCTTTTCATGCGGGGCGGTAAAAGGGTGATGGGCCGCATGCAGGCACTTCTCTGCGGGATCGTATTCAAAGAGGGGAAAGTCAACCACCCACAGGAAGTGGGGCTCTGCTGGAAGCTCACCAGGAGCAAGATGTAACCGCAGCCGGCCAAGAACTTCGGAAGAGGCCGCCCCGTCACCGGCAGCAAAAAGAAGCAGGTCGCCGGGTACGGCCGCCATCTGCTCTCCGATTCGGTCAAGCAGCCCCGGGCTGAAGAACTTGGCAATCGGCGAGCGCCAGCCCCCTTCTTCGCGGATCAGCCAGGCCAGCCCCTTGGCCCCAAATTCGATGGCCAGGGCTACCAGGTCGTCGAGCTCTTTGCGGCTGAAGTCGCCCTTCCCCGGTACCCGCAGGCCCTTGACGACCCCGCCGGCCTCCAGAGCGGCACGGAAGATCTTAAATTCACTTTCGCGGGCCAGTGCGCTGCAATCCACCAGCTCCATCCCGAAGCGCAAGTCTGGCTTGTCCGTACCGAAACGGGCCAGAGCCTCGCTATAGGGCAGCCTGGGAAAAGGTCGGGGAAGCTCGTAGTCTAAAAGATCACTGTACAAAAGGGCCATCATCCCCTCCACGATCGTAAAGAGACGCTCCCGCCCCAGGAACGAAGCTTCAATGTCAATCTGGGTAAATTCCGGCTGCCGGTCCGCACGCAGGTCTTCGTCTCTGAAGCAGCGGGCGATCTGAAAGTAGCGCTCTACTCCGCCAACCATAAGCAGCTGTTTAAAGAGCTGCGGTGATTGCGGCAACGCGAAAAACGAGCCGGGATTCGTGCGGCTGGGCACAAGGTAATCACGGGCGCCTTCCGGAGTGCTACGCGTGAGGGCCGGGGTCTCGATTTCTAAAAAGCCGTGGCTGTCCAGGTAATCGCGGATTAGCTTTACCAACCGGTGGCGCAGCTCTAGGCGGCGGTAGTTTTCTGGGCGGCGCAGATCGAGATAACGGTAGCGCAGGCGCAAGTTCTCATCGGCATGAAGCCCGTCTTCAATATAGAAAGGCGGTGTTTTCGACCGGTTGAGGATCTCAAGAGAGCTGACCTGAAGCTCGATCTCCCCCGTTTTCAGGGCCGGGTTGATCTTATCAGGATCCCGCCGGACTACTTCACCTCGCACCGTGATCACATATTCGCTGCGCAGGGTCTCGGCCGCAGCAAAAAGCTCTCGGTCACCCTCGCTGTTAAAGACAAGCTGGAGCAGCCCGGTACGGTCGCGCAGGTCGATAAAGAGCAGCCCGCCATGATCACGGCGGCGTTGTACCCAGCCGTGCAGATTGACCTTTTTACCGGCATCGGCCGCCCGCAGCTCCCCGCAGCCGGGAGAGTCTTCTCCAGGCGCAGTGTTGGGAGCAGCCCCGCCAGGTGACGGAAGCCCTTGAGCATCGGAGCAGGGGATCTCTTGCAGCAACCTGGCCGGAAGTTGATCCCGGGGTATCTCTTCTTGCTCACCGGTCTCCATGTAGCGCACGGTGACAGTTTTTGCTGCCAGCTCGCGTGGACCGATTAGCAAGACGATAGGGAAACCTTTCCGGCCGGCATACTTCATCTGTCCCTTCAGGCTGCGCTCCATCAGCTCCGCCTCTACGGCTACCCCTTGCCGGCGGAGCTCTTCAGCGAGGCTGAGCGCCTCGGGTGCCAACCCCTCCCCGGCGACAGCGATATAAAGCGAAGACTCTTCTGCCGTAAACGGTGGTGCCGCCGCGGCGGCCATATCCAAAAGGAGACGTTCCACGCCGAAGGCTACACCGACACCGGGCACCGGGGGACCGCCGCAATATTCTACCAGGTCATCGTAGCGCCCGCCGCCGCCCAAGGAGCCCAGGGCCGCTTGGTCGGTAGAGAGATATTCAAAAGCAGTCCGGCTATAGTAGTCCAGCCCGCGGACGAGGCGGGGATTGAGCAGGTACGGAATTTGCAACCGGTCAAGAATCAGGCAGAGCTGCTCAAAGTGGTCCTTGCACCCAGGACAGAGGTGCTCCGGCATTTGCGGCGCCTGCTGCACCAGCTCGCGGCACCTGTCTTCTTTACAATCGAGAACCCGGAGAGGGTTACTCTTATATCTGCGCCTACAGTCCGGGCAAAGCTCTTCTTTTAACGGCCCGAGATAGGCCAGCAGCTCTTCGCGGAAAGCCGGACGGCACCCGGGGCAGCCCACACTGTTCAGCTCGAGGTTAAAATTTTCAATATGAAGTGCGCGGAGAAAATTAAAAGAAAAGGCAATAATCTCGGCATCAGCAGCCGGATAAGAGGCGCCAAAAAGCTCCAGCCCTACCTGGTGAAACTGGCGGTAGCGCCCCGCCTGCGGCCGATCGTAACGGAACATCGGCCCGACATAATAAAATTTACCCGGCTGCGGCCTCTCTTTTAAATTATGTTCCAGGTAGGCCCGGACTACCGGCGCCGTCCCCTCGGGACGCAAGGTTAAACTGCGCCCGCCGCGATCTTTAAATGTATACATCTCCTTGGAAACGATATCGCTGTCTTCGCCGACACTACGGATAAAAAGCTCGGTTTGCTCAAAGAGGGGCGTGCGAATTTCGCGGTAACCGTACAAGGAGCTTAACGTTCTAAATGTATCTTCCAGGAACTGCCACTTCTCTACCTCTCCCGGTAATAGGTCTTGAGTTCCCCGGGGAGCCTGATACTGCAATTTCCCTTCCTCCTCCCCAAAAATTATTCTCATTCTAAACCAGGGGCCGCTTGCTGTCAATCAATCATTTTTCAAAATCATGTCGCAACCGTCTCATTTCGGCGGGAGTAAACCCCTCACTGCAAGCGATCTCTTCATCTTCACTAATCTCGCCGGTAAAGTGATCGGCAAGGAAATCGTTCAGCTCTTCACGGTTGCAGCGCCGCCAGATCGCTTTATTGATCCAACGCTCCAGACGACCGGCCATCCCTATCACCTTTGCTTCGGCTTAAAAATCTATCCTGATAAGCTTATTATCTCCGGCCAGAGCAGTCTGGAACATGGCAATTATTACAATTTATGCGGACGCCGCCGGGCAGTAAGCACCAGGCCGGGCAGGTAAAATTCATCGGCTAGAAAGTTTTGCAGCTGTCCAAAAGGATGGTCACAGGGCCGTCGTTAACCTGCGCAATGCGCATCATCGCCCCAAAACGTCCCGTGGCTACGGTCAGGCCCTGCCCGCGCAGCCGGGTACAAAATTCATCAAAGAGCTCCTCCGCCTCTTCCGGCGGCGCGGCCGAGGTAAAGCTAGGCCGGCGCCCTTTTCGGCAGTCGCCGTAAAGAGTAAACTGAGAGATGCAGAGGACGCTCCCGCCCTTTACCCTGATCGAATGATTCATCAACCCATTTTCATCTTCGAAGATGCGCAGTCCGGCTATCTTTTCGGCAAGGTAAGTACAGTCGGCGGGGCTGTCGCCCCGACCCACGCCCAGGTAAACGACCAGCCCGGCACAGATACTGCCCACAGTTTCGCCGTCCACGGTCACGCTGGCCTCTTTCACGCGCTGCACTACCGCTCGCATTATTATACACCTCCCCCGCCCGGTCTAGTTTCTCCCGTAAAGTTGGCGGCGAACGCTGTAAACATCCTTTACTTTTTTAATCCGGTTCATCACCTGCTCCAGCTGCACGCGATCCTTAACCGTCAAGGTCAGCTGAATCGTGGCCGTGTTATCGGCATCAGTGCGCCCGTTTACCGCAGTGACCTGGATCCGGCTCTCGCTGACCGCGGTCATGATATCGGTTAGAAGATTGGCCCGGTCATGCGCTGAGATCTCTATCGCCACCTGGTAGCCCCGATCCGCCTGCCCCTCCCAGGTGACCTCGAGCAGCCGCCCGCTGGTAGAGCGGTACGGCTCTAAATTGGGACAGTCACTGCGGTGAATGGAGACTCCTCGCCCGCGCGTAACCAGGCCGGTGATAGCGTCATCCGGCACCGGGTTGCAGCAACGAGCTATCCGCACCAGGATATTGTCGATCCCCTCGACGATTACTCCGGGAGCAGAGCCAGATGACCGCCGCTGTGGCCTGGCTTCTGGCAGCGGCTTCTCTTTAACCCCGTATTGGCGGCGATACTCTTCACGCAGCCGCCCGATGACCTGCTGGACGCTGATCCCACCGTACCCGACCGCAGCATAGAGATCATCGGCCGATTGCAGGTTGAACTTTTTAGCCACCTCTTCCACGAGCTCATTTTTCAGCAGTAGCCGCAGGTCGATATCGAGGCGCCGGTTTTCGCGCTCCAGCATCTCCCGTCCTTTTTCAATATTTTCATCCCGCCGTTCCCGCTTGAACCAGCTGCGAATCTTATTTTTGGCCTGGGCGCTCTTTACCATATTTAGCCAGTCGCGGCTGGGTGAGCCGTGCTTGCTGGTAATAATCTCGACCATATCCCCGGTTTTAAGGACGTAATCGAGCGGAACAAGACGGCCGTTTACCCGGGAGCCGGTGCAGCGGTTCCCGATATCGGTGTGAATTTTATAGGCGAAGTCAATGGGAATGGAGCCTGCGGGAAGATCGATCACGTCACCGCGCGGAGTAAAGACAAAGACCTCATCGGTAAAGAGGTCCATCTTTAGGTTCTCAATGAATTCGCGCGCATCACGGTAATCTTTCTGCCATTCGAGCAGCTGGCGCAGCCAGGCTAGTTTCTGATCGAACTCGCGCTCGTCGGTGATCTTCTCCTTGTAGCGCCAGTGTGCCGCAATACCGTATTCAGCGGTGCGGTGCATCTCCCATGTCCGAATCTGCACTTCGACCAGCTCGTTTTCAGCTGCCACAACGGTCGTATGCAGCGACTGGTACATATTTGGCTTAGGCATGGCAATATAATCTTTGAACCGGCCCGGAATCGGCTTCCAGAGAGCATGGACTGTGCCCAGAGCCCCGTAGCAATCCTTTACCGAATCGACAATCACGCGGATGGCGGTAAGATCGTAGATTTCGTTGAAATCCTTCTTCTGCTCCTTCATTTTATGGTAGATGCTGTAAAGGTGCTTCGGACGCCCCTGAATTTCGGCGGTTATCCCTACCGCCTCCAGCCGTTTTAGAAGAACGTTGATTAGCCGGTTGATAAACTGCTCCCGCTCTCGCCTCTTTTTAGCCAGCTTATTGACCAACTGGTAGTAGGCCTCGGGTTGCATGTAGCGAAAGGCATGGTCTTCAAGCTCCCACTTGATCTTATAAATGCCCAGGCGATGGGCCAGCGGAGCATAAATCTCCATTGTCTCCCGGGCGATCTCTTGCTGCTTGTAGGTATCAAGGTAGCGCAGCGTGCGCAAGTTATGCGTCCGGTCGGCCAGCTTGATCAGAACCACGCGGATATCCTCGGCCATGGCGATAAACATTTTTCGCAGGGTCTCCGCCTGCTGCTCCTCCTTGGAGGCAAAATCAAGCCGGCTTAACTTGGTTACGCCATCGACAAGGGTGGCGATCTCTTCACCGAAGATCTCCTTGATCTCCTCCAGGGTCACCGCGGTATCTTCAACAACGTCATGCAGCAGCCCGGCGATGATCGTGGTCAGATCAAGGCCCAGCTCGGCCAGAATCATGGCCACCCCCAGAGGATGGGTGATATAAGATTCTCCCGACTCGCGGCGCTGCCCGGTATGGGCCTGGTACGCAAAAGCATAGGCCTTCTCGACCAGGGCCCAATCCTCATCGTCAGGATAATGGCGGACCAGCAACTTTTTCAACTCGTCTAATTTTCTCTCTTTTACCGGCATCTTTTTTCACTTCACCGAGCTTTATAAAATTACTCCCCCCGGATGGCTGCCTGCCTGCAGCAGGGCCGCTCCAGCAAGCACCGGGTTGAACGGCGACCTTCTGCCAGGCGGGCTGGTCCAGAACAGGTATCCGCAGCCGGATTAGCCTTTCAACAGCTCATCCCAGCCGGCGGCCAGCTCTTCCGGAGAGGCCTGTAACAGCATCTCCTGGTAACGCTGGCAGCTATCGCGCAGCTCGCATACGGCCCTGAAAGTCGGAGAGGAGTCAAAAGATTGCTCCATGCTTAGAGAATCCCCCAGCGGAACCGGCACCTGGCCGCAGCAGAGCCCCGCTTCGGCATAGATCTTCAGGCAACGCTCCCAAAATTTCTCCCCCGCCGGTAATGCAAATCTCTGCCGAAGCTTTCCAGGAAAGGCAGTCCCCTCGTTTCCGGCGGCGGCCTCGGACCAGGCCCGGTATATTTCGCCTAAAGTGCCGCGCGAAGGGAGCGCCAGGTTGAGCAGTAGCTCATTGCGCTTCCGGTCGGCGCCGCTGTAAAGCAGGTAGATCTGGATCCCGGCATCACCGGGGCAGTTCTTGAAAAAGGGCTCCAGCAGCTTTCCGGATAAGGGCAGATCGTAAAGGACAAGTGCCCGGCACCCGGTCGGTAAGGCAGATGCAGCCCTCTTATAATTATCTCTTCCGCTGCTCAGAAAAGCAAGTGGCGGCTCTGCCGGAAGCTGCTGTTTCAGCGCGGCCTTCCGGCGCTTCGTGCCGACAAAAATAGTGGCCGGCGTGGTGCGGTTATCTTTGAAAAGCTCCATTAAAGAGGCCAGGCGGTTGCGCTGCCCGCGTTGGTCGATTACAGTGACCCGGCCGCAAGAGAACTTGTCACCGCGGCGGAGATCTTTTAACACCATGTCTAAAACCGGCTGGTCGCGGTAGTGTCCCTCTCTAAGGGTAAAGGCCAGGTCGAACCGCCGACCACGGTTCAAGGACGGCTCCAGCGCGGCAGCCGAGAAGAAGATCGGCGCAGCCGAGTGCCCCCCGCGGGTCAGGTTCAATTTAAGATGTTTCCGATCACTGCCTACCAGGCGCCAGGATTGCAGTTCCCAGCCCCGGCTGCAAAATAAAGGCAGCGGGTTGCCTGTCCCGAATGGCTCCAGCTGCGCCAGCTGGCGGGCCAGATCGAGTCCGATCTCTGGCGGTTGAAGCACGGTATCAAGTTCGAGCATGGGGCACAGCTGCTCTTTTTTCAGCCGCGGTGCCGCGTAGCGGTTTAACTTATCCCGCAGCTCAACAACGTGGGCCTCCTTGATCGTAAAACCGGCGGCCTGGGCATGCCCGCCGAAGCGCTCTAGCAGCGGTGTACAGCTGCTTAAGGCAGCGGTGATATTAAAACCGGGGATGCTGCGCGCCGAACCGCGTCCGGTGCCATCATCGAGACCGATCAGCACTACCGGGCGGTAAAATCGCTCGACCAGGCGGGAGGCGACAATACCGATAACCCCGTGAGCCCAGCCTGCACCGGCCAGGGTGATGACCGGCTCTCCGCCGGCACGCTGATCCTCCGCCAGCATCGCTTTGGCCTCCTCAAGGATCTGCATCTCGGTATCGCGGCGCTGCCGGTTGGTCCGATGCAGAGCGAGAGCCAGCCTTTTGGCCCTGGCTTCATCCTGCTCCAAAAGCAGGCGTATCGCCGGGTCGGCCTCTCCGAGGCGCCCGGCGGCATTGAGAGGCGGGGCCAGAATAAAAATCAGCGCATAGCTGTCGATCTGCCCGGGCTGCAGATCGGCGGCTTCGGCCAAGGCCTGTAAGCCTATCCGCGGCGAGCGCTTCAGCTGCTCCAGTCCGCAGGCAACCAGGACCCGGTTTTCACCGAGCAACGGCACCACATCAGCCGCCGTGCCCAGGGCAACCAGATCGAGCAAGCCTTCCGGAAAGGGAGCACCCGCCCTCTCCATTAGCGCCGCGGCCAGTTTAAAAGCAATCCCCACTCCGGAAAGCTCTTTGAAAGGGTAGGGGCAATCTTCCTGGAGCGGATTTAAGACCGCGACAGCCCCTTTAAGCTCAGTAAAAGGCTGGTGATGATCGGTGACAATCAGATCCAGGCCGAGGCTGCGGGCGCAGGCCGCTTCGGCGGCGGCATTGGTTCCGCAGTCAACGGTGATGAGCAGATCAGCGCCGTTAGCGGCAACCTGCTCCAGCGCCTCGCGATGCAGCCCGTAACCCTCCCGGAAACGGCTGGGCAGGTAAAAGTCGACAGCGGCAGCGCCAAGCATTCGCAGTGCCTCGACCAGGAGCGCCGCCGCGGAAATTCCATCAACATCGTAATCACCATGGACAACAATTTTCTGGCCTTTTTTTAGGGCGGTGCCAATTCGCTCTACCGCCCCTTCCATCCCCTTCATCAGCCAGGGAGAGTGGAGCTGCTCCAGCGAGGGATAAAGAAAAGCGCGGGCAGCACTGGCGCTTTTAATCCCACGGTGGAGCAAAACCCGGGCCACGGCCGGCAAGATACCGAGCTCATCCGCCAGGGCCGCCGCTTCTTCAGTTGGTGCCGGGACCGGTCCACCCCAGCGTTTTTGCGAGAGACTCATCTTTTAAGGAACAGCTCCTTCCCCGGCCGGGGCTGCCGACAGCTGATCTGGCCCCACCTGCAGGCGGCCTTTTTTCTGCGCCGGGCCGGCCAGGCGTCTCCGCAGATCTTCTTGACGCCGCCGTTCGTCACGCAGCTGTAAGGCGCTGCCCATAAGGCGATCTAAGTTAAACGGGTCCAATTTCTCACTGTTCCTCTCTTTCAGAGCGCTTAGGCCGGGCGGCGGCGGGCCCGCCTGGCCTGAAGTTCTGTCAGGTCCAACCAGAGGGGAGCGGCGATGAATACCGATGAATAGGTCCCTACCACCACACCGATGAGCAGGGCAACCACGAAGGCAATTAGATCGAAGCTGCCGATAAAGTAATAGAAACCAACCAGCAGCGCCAGCAGCACTATCAGTGTGGTCAGCGAGGTATTCAGGGTCCGGACCAGGCTCTGGTTGATACTCTGATCTACCACCGCGCCGTATTCATCCTTCTGCTTACGCCTGATATTCTCGCGAATCCGGTCAAAGATAACGATGGTATCGTTAACCGAGTAACCGAATACTGTCAGCAGCGCGGCGATAAAGGGACTGTTTACCTCGATCTTGAAAATAGAAAAAATAGCGGTAACAATAAAAATGTCATGCAGCAGCGCTATAATCGCCGCCAGGGCGAATTTAAACTCGAAGCGGAACGTGATATAGACGATCATCCCGACAATAGCCACGGCAAAAGCGATCAGCGACTGGCGGGCCAGCTCGCCGCTAATCACCCCGCCGACGCTCTCCACGCGCAGATCGTCCGGCCCCAGCGAGGGCCAGCGTTCCCGGAGAGCGGCTAGAATAGAGTTGCGGCGACCCTCGTCAAGGTAGCTACTCTTAATGACCACCCCTTCAGTGGTCACCCGCCCCTGCAGGTCGCGCCCCTGGACTACTTGCAGCGCAGCGCCCTTTAGCTCGGGGAAGCTGTCGGCAACCTCCTGCACTTCGGCAAGGTCAAAGCCCTCCTCTAAGTTTAGGTGAAAGATGGTTCCGCCGGCAAAATCAATCCCCAGGTTTAATCCGGAGACAAGTAAAGAGATTACACCAGCCAGGATTAACAGCAGGGAGACGGTATAGGGAACTTTCCGGTTACGGACGAAGCTGATCATGCTGTCTTCACCCCCACGTAACGGCCGCTCTGCATCAGCCCGGCCTGGAAGGCGAGGCGCATCAGGGCACGCGTCAGGGTTACCGCGGTAAACATGCTGCAGACAACGCCGATAAAAAGGGTGACCGCAAAACCGCGCACCGGCCCACTGGCCAGGGCAAAAAGAACTACCGTGGCGATAATCGTGGTCACGTTTGAGTCAAGGATGGTCCGGAAAGCCTGTTCAAAGCCGTTTTCCATGGCGCGGTAAACGGTGCGCCCGGCCCGCAGCTCATCCTTGATCCGCTCAAAGATAATCACGTTTGCATCGACAGCCATGCCGATGGAAAGAATTAAACCGGCGATGCCGGGCAGGGTCAGGGTCGTCGGCAACAAGGTTAACGTTCCCAGGACCAGCGTCAGGTAGAAAAGCAGGGCGACGCCTGAGATAAGGCCGGCCAGGCGGTAATAGAGAATCATGTAAAGCAGCACCGCGGCCAGGCCGGCGGCGGCAGCGTAAATGCTGATCGTCAAGGTCTGCTGTCCGAGGGTCGGCCCGACGAGCCGCGACTCCAGCTCGCGCAGCTCTACCGGCAGGGAGCCGCTGCGCAGCAACAGGGCCAGCTCGGCCGCCTCCTCGTAGCTAAACTGGCCGGTAATCCGGGCCTGGCCGTCGGTAATTACCGCCTGCACGATCGGCTCAGAGATAGGCTCGTCATCGAGGATAATGGCAATGGGCTGCCCTAAAAATTTGCCCGTGGCTTCGGCAAATCGCCGGGTGCCTTCTTTATCAAATTCTAGGGAGATAAAGGGGTAAGGCTCCTCCCCGCCGGGGTCCCTTAACACCTGGACACGACGCAAGTTGGCACCGGTAAGAATCTCTTCGCCGTCCGGCCCGACGAAAGAGAGCCTGGCCGTGCGGCCGATGATCTCGCGGGCCTTCTCCGGATCCTCGATATCGGGCAGCTCGATGCGGATCCGGTTTTCTCCCTGCAGCACGATCACCGGCTCAGCCACGCCGAGCTCATCGACCCGCATGCGTATGACCGCGGCGGTCCGCTCGATGGCGTCGGCATCGAGCTCCGCATCGCCGGTCTCCACCGCCTCCAGGAGCACGTAGAGCCCGCCGGCGATATCGAGACCACGCTTGATCCCGATATCCTCTTTGCTGGTCCAGGCCAGCAACGCTTTTCCAGTTTCTGTTCCTAAGGCAATTTGTGAAACTAAATAGGCCGAGATCGCAATAAGCAAGCAGATAAAGATAAATAAGAGCAACCGGTTCCTCTTGAACTTCTGCTTCTTCCCCAAACCAACCACCTTCCCATTGATGTATCCAGCTATCTTCACCACATTATATCAAAGCAAGGTTAGAATTTCAGGTAAAGTTGCCTGCCGGCAGTTAAAGCGCTCTTCTTTCGCTGATCACCAGGGTCAGGGCAGCTATTTAGAACAGTAGCCGCCCGCCAGCAGATGAAGGTGCGGCCGGGATAAGACTTAAGCTTTCCCCGGGTTCACCAGGTTGGGCTTTCCAGCTTCAAGAGCATCTCTTTCCAACCCGGCGGACCGCTGAAACCGCCAGGACGCCCGTCGCTGCGGATAACCCGGTGGCAGGGGATTAGCAGAGGATGGCGGTTTGCTTTCAGAGCCTGCCCGGCAGCCCGCCAGGATCGCGGCGAACCGGCCGCCGCGGCAATCTCACGGTAGCTGCAGGTCCTTCCATAAGGGATCTGCCGGACCGCGGCCAGGAGACGGCGGGTAAACGAAGGGTAGCCGCTCATGTCGAGAGGATAGGGCGCCCATGAACAGCACTCTCCCTGTAAATAACGCTGTAGATCCGGCGCCAGGCCGGGCCAGGGCAGCGGCTGCCGCGGGTAAAGCGAAGGTGGAGCAGATCCGGGAAAAAGTAAGGCATAGATCCCGCCATCGTGAAACAGAACCGTCAGAATGCCCCGGCAGGTCTCGATTTTTGCAGAAGAGAGCGCAAACATGGTTTACCCCCCACCACTTTACCTCCCCCAAAAAAGAGAGGGAGAGCTTAAAAAACCTGGCCGGTAGCACCGCTTAATCCTTTATTTATTCCAGCGGAAGAAAACTTCTCTGCCGCTTCGAAAAAACAGCGAGCTCGCGATAGCCGATCTCTTTAAGCAGACGGATGGCATCATCAAAATAGCGCCCGACCTGCTCCGGCCCGTGAGCATCGGAACCCAAGGTTACCGGTACTCCTTCCTGGAAGCAGAGCTCAAGCAGGCGCCGCCCCGGGTAAAATTCACAGACCGGAGCGGCTTTCCCAGAGGTGTTGAGCTCAAAACAGAGTCCGTTCTCTTTCAAAACGCGGGCGGTTTGCCGCCAGTAGGACTCCATTACAGACTCAGGAAGCCGGTAGTCGAATTTCTTGATCACATCGACATGGCCGATAATATCAAAAAGACCGCTGGCACAGGCCTGCCAGAGCAGATCGAAATAACATCGGTAGATCTCGAGCAGGTCGTCCGTTTCGTATCGCGAAGTGTAGAGCGGATGGGTAAAATCCCAGTCCTCCATGAAGTGAATCGAGCCGATGACAAAATCAAAGGGATCGCGAGCCAGCAGTTGGGCCAGCTCCTTCTTCTTCCCGGGCACGTAATCGACCTCGACCCCGAGCTTGACCTTAATCTCTTTTTCATTAGCTCCCAGCGCCCTGATCTCACGGATATAGCCAGCCAGTTCATCGGGGCTCATAGAGACTTCAGATTGCGGCTTGATCCCGAGCAGACCGAGCGGATAGTGGTCGGCAAAGCCAATTTCGTAAAGACCTTTTTGGCGAGCTATCTCCAGGTACTCTGACGGGGAACCGAGGGCATGGTGACACAGGGGCGTATGCAGGTGATAATCAACCACGATCCCGGCACTCCCCGCCGGTATTTTCCTGTTTAAAGAGAGGCTTGAAGAAACAGGAGTAGCGCCCGGTATGGCAGGCTACCCCCGCCCCCTCGGGAATCACCTTTACCAGCAGCGCATCAGAATCGCAATCGGCGTAGATTGAGCAGACTGTAAAGAAGTTGCCTGAGCTCTCACCTTTTAGCCAGAACTGGCGGCGGCTGCGGCTCCAGAACCAGACCCGGCCGCTTTCCAGCGTCCGCTGCAGCGACTCACGGTTCATATAGCCGACCATAAGTACCGCCCCGTTACGGTTGTCCTGGATCACCGCGGGAATCAAGCCGGCGGCGTCATATTTAAGCTGCTCCGGCAACAGCACGGCGTTTGTTTCCTCATCAAAAATATTTTTGTTCGTCAAAAGAGTTGGCCTCCATCCGTTGATTAATCTGTTCTTTAAATAAGGTCGAGATGGGCAAATCAGGCCAGGGCTGCGATTGCCTCCGGTAGGGTGATCCGGTTGGTATAAAGAGCTTGCCCGATAATCACACCTGTAACCCGGGGAGCATAGGATTTCAACGCTTGCAAATCTTTAAGCGAAGAGATTCCCCCGGCAACAATCACTTTCAGCGAGCTAGCCGCAAGAATTTGCTCCAACCCTTTGTAATTAGGCCCGCTAAGGGTGCCGTCTTTTTCAGTATCGGTATAGATGATCTGGCCAACCCCCCACTGTTCGACGCGGCGGGCCAGCTCGACTGCCCGGATCTCCCCCTGCTCGGTCCAGCCCTGCACCGTCACCAGCCCCTCGCGGGCATCGATCCCGGCAATAAGCTTATCACCAAATTCTACGGCCAGCTTTTCAGCCAGCTGCGGCTGCTTTACCATAACCGTTCCCAGGATTACCCGCGAGGCGCCTGCCTCCAGCATCCGCTCTAGGTCCTCGCGGGAGCGAATCCCGCCGCCGACCTGGAAGGGGATGGTTACTGCCCGGCCGATGGCCGCGATTACGTTTCTGTTGGCAGAATTACCGGTGAAAGCTCCGTCGAGATCGACCAGGTGTAGCCACCGCGCCCCAAGCCGCTCCCAATGCCGGGCCATCGCGACCGGATCGTCACCATAGACAGTTTCGCGGTCGGGATCACCCTGGTAAAGGCGAACGCAGCGCCCCCCTTTTAAGTCGATTGCCGGAATGGCTAGCTGGGCAGTCATTTTATTCCAACTTCCCCTTGGTCGAAAGAGGCCCGCCGAAGCCCTCAAGTTTAGCACAGGCTTCGTTCAAAGCGCGACCCGCTGCTTTATACGAGGCCTCGACCAGGTGATGCTTGTTCCGACCGTGGCTCATCTTCAGATGCAGGTTCAGGCGGCCTTCGTTGACAAAAGCTCTCCAGAACTCCTCGAAAAGCTCCGGATCCATTGTTCCCACCGGCCCCGGCGGTAAATTCAGCTCGTAATGCAGGTAGGGCCGGCCAGAGAGATCGACAGCGGCAATAATGAGGGCATCGTCCATCGGCACGGCGCTGAAACCGTAACGCCGAATCCCGGCCTTGTCGCCAAGAGCCTTGGCTAAAGCCCGTCCCAGGCAGAGGCCGACATCTTCAACCAGGTGATGCGGCTCCACCGCCAGATCTCCCTTGGCGCGCAGCTTCAGATCAAAAAAACCGTGCCGGCACCAAAGCGCCAGCATATGCTCGAGAAAAGGAAGCCCGGTTATCAGGTCGGCTTCGCCCTCTCCGTCAAGCTTCAGCCACAGCTCAATCTCCGTCTCCAGGGTAGCCCGCTTCACACTTGCTTCACGTGCCATCGTTCTGCCTCCTTATAGCAACCGCCCGGGCATGGCCTTCCAACCCTTCCGCCCGCGCCAGTTTTTCAATCTGCGGCGCCGCTCCGGCGAGCGCAGCCGCGCTGTAGTAAAGAAGATGGGTGCTTTTCATGAAATTGTCAACCCCCAGGGGAGAAGCGTAGCGCGCCGTCCCCCCGGTGGGGAGCACATGGTTCGAACCGGCCCAGTAGTCCCCCACAGGCTCGGGGGTATCAGAACCGATAAAAATAGCGCCGGCATTTTCAATGGCATCAAGATAGCGCCAGGGATCGGCCACCTGCAGCTCGAGGTGCTCGGGAGCCAGATCGTTGACCGCCCGCCAGGCCTCTTCGAGTGTGCTTACCAGCAGCACCGCCCCTTGCTCCTCCAGGGAGCGCCCGGCAATCTCCATCCGGGGCAAATTTCTAAGCTGCTCTTGCAGCTCCCGTTCTACCTGCCGAACCAGGTCGGCAGAGGTGGTGATTAAGAGAGGCCGGGCCAGGATATCGTGCTCCGCTTGCGAGAGCAGGTCGGCAGCGATATAGGCCGGGTTGGCCTCTGCATCGGCCACCACCACAATCTCGCTCGGTCCGGCAAGCAGATCGATGCCCACGCGGCCGTAGAGCTCGCGCTTGGCCAGGGTCACGTAGAGATTCCCCGGGCCGACAATTTTCGATACCGCGGGGACAGTCTCGGTGCCGTAGGCCAGGGCGGCTACAGCCTGGGCCCCGCCAACTTTAAAGACAGCAGTGGCGCCGGCCTCGCGGGCCGCCAGCAGGGTCAGCGCAGGGATGCTCCCGTCCGCAGCCGGGGGAGTACACAGGTAGATCTCTTTCACCCCGGCCACCTGCGCCGGCAGTACCGTCATGAGCACGGATGAGGGATAAGAAGCGGTCCCCCCGGGAATATAGGCGCCGACCGAGCGCAGCGGCCGGCGGCGCTGCCCGACCAGGTAACCGGGTCCACTTTCCCACCAGGAAGAGGGCACCTGGCGGCGATGAAAGTTTTCAATATTCTCCTTGGCCGAGCGCAATGCCTCGACCAAAGAAGGCTCGACAGCCTCTGCAGCGGCCTCCATCTCGGCCTCGCCTACACGCAGCTCGGCCGGAGCAACCCCGTCATAACGTGCGGTCAACTCCTTTAGCGCCGCATCGCCCCGCTGCCGGACCGCGGCTAAAATTTCACAGACGCTCTCCCTCTCGGCAACGTAATCGTCCAGATGAAAAGAGGGCCGTTTTTCCAGGTATCTAGCCAGTGAATTATAAACCGGTATAGACATGGCAGGTACTCCGATCTAGATATTTGCGAACATTATCCAGGCGTATTTTAACATGTCCCCCGGTAAGAGGCAAGGAGCAAGGCCCCCGTCAATCGCCGGGACGCCGAAGAGAGCAAGCCGTCTAATAATAATGAACAAACCCCAAGAGGTAATTTTAGAAATCGCCGGGGCAAAGCGTGTTCGCTCCTTGACTTGTTAATTGTCTAACCATTCCCAAAGGTTATGGTATAATTGATCGAGCTCCCAGTAAGATTTACCGGCAGCCCCAAGACAGCGGCCGTCGGCAATAGCAAAATGATAACAAGAAAGGCAGGATTAGTAATGGAAGTCTATGCCCTGGTCGGTCGCAGGGGAACCGGCAAAAGCCACCGTGCTCAACTGCTGGCCCACCAGTATGGAATTGACTATCTCCTTGACGACGGAATCTTAATCAAGGGAAACCAGATCCTGGCCGGACGCTCGGCCAAGCGTGAAAACACCCGCTACGGAGCGATTAAGCGCGCCTTATTACACGACGACGACCACGCCCAGCAGTTACGGGATAAGCTGGAAGAGCTTGAACCGGGAAAGCTGCTTATCCTGGCCACCTCCGAACGAATGGCGCAGGTAATTGCCGAGCGGCTCGGGTTGCCCCATCCGCAACACTACATTCATATCGAAGATATTGCCAGCCCTGAAGCGATCGAGAAGGCCCGCCAGATGCGGGATGAGGAGAACCGCCACGTGATCCCCCTGCCCACCTTTACCATAAAAAAAGAATTTCCGGGTTACTTGATCGACCCGCTGCGCTCGTTTTTCAGTTTGCCCCCGGAACAGACTCAAAGAGTAGCCTTAGAGCGCTCGATAGTCCGCCCGGTTTACAGCAACCTGGGCAATTTCTATATCACCGAACATGTTGTCAACGACCTGGTCAGCAATATTGTCAGCGAGGTCCCCGGCGTACATAAAGCCAGCCGCATCGAGATAAAAACCGAGGCCGGAAAGATGATCTTAAATGTCGATCTCATCTTTTCGCTGGACCATCTGCCTCCGAAAAATCTTTACGAGATCTCTGCAGAAGTACAACGCAAGCTAAAAGAAGAACTTGAATATATCACCGGTTTTTACCTGGACCAGATTAATATCACGGCAAAAAAACTCCATATCGACCCCAGGTGACAGGGGGACGTTTCTCCTGTGAGGTGACAGGGGGACGTTTCTCCTGTCACCTAAGCAGGTAGTTTGATTCTCCTCCCTCCTAGCCCTCTCCCCGCCAGGTGTATACTGAGAGGGGATAACGAGAGGAAAGAAAGGGATTTACAGCAAAAGTAGTAACCAGAGCTTACCTCCAGGGAAAAAACTTTCTCTCCCCCCGGGGGGAGAGAAAACTAAGAGGGAACGCTGAGTAGAAAGGAACTGTTCCCGAACTACTTTTTCACCCGGTGGGGATGGGTGTAGATATTCATCCGCCGGTCGCGGACAAAGCCGACCAGGGTGATATTCAGCGATTCGGCCAGTTCGATGCTCAGCGTTGTCGGCGCCGCCCGCGAGATTAACAGCGGCAGCTGCAACTTCGCCGCCTTAAGCAAAATCTCCGAGCCCAGCCGACCGCTGCAGACGAGTACCTTGTCGTGCAGGGGGATTCCTTGCAGAAGAGACTGCCCGATAATTTTGTCAACGGCATTGTGCCGCCCAATATCCTCACAAAAAATGATGATTTTACGGGTATCGGCCAGGGCGGCGCTGTGCACCCCCCCGGTGGCCTTAAAGATGGCCGCGCTCTCCTGCAGAGAGCTCATCAACGAACAGATCTCTTCAGCCGTGATTGAGATCCCGCCTTCCGGGACCGGCGGGCCAGGTACAACATCGAGGGCGCTGAAAAAGACAACCCCCTTGCCGCCGCCCGAGGTAATAGTATGCTTTCCGTAAAGCTGCTCCACCAGGTTGCTTTTATTTTTCAGCGTGACCTCGACCGCATTTCCGTCCTCGCTCATTCGCACCCCGGCCACTTCATCAAGCGAGCTCAGCAGACCCCCGGAGCGTAAAAAGCCCAGGGCCAGGCTCTCTTTTTTATCAGGAGTACAGAGCAGCGTAACCAGTTCTTGTCCGTTAAGGTAGATCGTCAGTGGCGCCTCGACCACCACCTCATCGCCAACTGCACTCCTCTCTCCATCCCGGATCACGGTAATCTCTTTTTTCATAGTCAGCTGAGGCACTGCCACACCCTCCCGGGAGGTGACAGGAGAAACGTCCCCCTGTCACCTCATGGTTTAATCCACCAATTTTGATTGCGATAGCCTTTTTGCAGCTCTTTTAAGTGACTTTTTTTATCTGCGAAACGATCTTTCATCTCCAGCAGCCAACCCTTAAAGTGCTCATCCAGCTCTTGGTCTGAAAAGCGGTTATAATCTGAATCTGTAAAATCTGGACTACCATTGTTTTTAAGAATACCTGTTGATCCGCATATCGGGCATTCTACCTGGTTTTCATTAAGCAGCCGAAAAAGATCAGATCCACAGGTAGGACATTCCTGGGTTCCGGCCTGATATTCGCGCCCATTAAAAAGCTCCTGCCCCAGAACCTTGGCGTGGCTAATATTTTCAGGGTTCAACAGGGATTCTCCTGGTAGAGTAGCATGGATCTGCCAACAGTCAACCAGTTTCATTCTAAGTAATTTCGGTAAAACAATGCAGGCAGCCTTGGTATAACCCTCCCAGCCTTTAGATCCGTAAGGTATTACTAGAACACAAGGTTTCCCCTGCGTATCTTGGGCATGATTCTGGGCCCCTATCAGCCGGTCAGTCAACATTTTGTAATAGCCGTGTGGCCCCAGGAAATATACGGGAACTCCAACAATTAGCGCATCCGCCTCTCTAATTTTTTCGATTACAAAATTGAAATCATCTTGAACCAGACAAGATTTTTCAGGCTGCAGACACCGATAACAGGCCTGGCAGGGTTTTATCTCCAGGTCAGTCAGGCGAATTAGTTCCCGGCTACATTCCTCCGGGATATTATTCATGATTTCTTTAACCAAAATCTCACTGTTACCTAGTTTTCTATTGGAAACAACTAATCCCAAAACCTTTTTCATAATTGAATACCCTCCTCCCATTTTGAACTGTGTGCCCATCCCAATTAATCCGCAATAATAATCTTTAGCGAAAGAGACTGATATCTCAACGCCGAAACTGCTTACGTTTCTATTGATATGGGCATGATAGGGGTTTTCCCTCCGAGCGAGCGTGCGTTTACTTTGAATCTTACAACATGTTATCTGCAATGTAAATAAACCTGGTATTGGTTACAGGGCTAACACACGAAATAGTTTTTTAATCTCCCCCATGACCATAAAAGAGCAGACCTTTCTTCCGCCATGTTTTTGGCGTAGTGGAGACCAACGGAAAACAAACCGCTCTAAAAGTTCTCCGGTCCTCCCGGATTATGGCAATCTATTTTCCCATAGTTAGCTTAACATTGTCAGTCCTCATGAAGGTGACAGGAGAAACGTCCCCCTGTCACCTAAAGGAAACGGGCATGATTTAAAGAATACTAAGTGGATGGATGAAAGGGGGCTTTCCGAAAGATGGAGACGATTCTTAATGTGAAGGGCCTGGCTAAAAGTTTTGGCCCCAAGAAGGCGGTTGACAAGATCAGCTTAAGCGTAGCCCGGGGCGAAGTCATGGGGCTGCTTGGTCCAAACGGAGCTGGCAAGACTACCGCCATCCGCATGATTATGGGTATTCTTACCCCCGATGCCGGCGAGATCAGCTTTAATTTTAACGGGCGCGCCCAGCCACTCGATAAAAGCAAGATCGGCTACCTGCCCGAAGAGAGAGGCCTTTACGAAGATGTCAGGGTCTGCGACAACCTGGTTTACCTGGCCGGCTTGAAGGGGAAGCCCGCTACCGAGGCGCGGCAGGAGGCGCTGCAGTGGCTGGAGCGGCTTGACCTGGGCGCTTACGCCGACCAGAAGCTGGAGAAGCTCTCCAAGGGGATGCAGCAGAAGGTGCAGTTTGTGGCCTCGATCTTGCACCGGCCGCCGTTGGTCCTCTTTGACGAGCCTTTTTCAGGCCTCGACCCGGTAAACCAGGATTTCTTTAAAGAGATCATCCGCGAGCTGCAGGCCGGCGGGACTACCGTGCTGCTCTCGGCCCACCAGATGAACCTGGTCGAAGAGCTCTGCGATTCGATCTTTTTAATTAACCACGGGCGCGAGGTCCTCTCGGGGAAGCTGCAGGAGATCAAGGAGAGCTATAAAGAAAATATTGTCGAGCTGCGCTTCGACCCGGCCGAAGATAGTACCTTTCTGAAGATGATTCCAGGGCTGCGGATACTGCAAGAGCAACCCGGGTGGGCAATAATGCGCTACAGCGGCAGCGCCGGCATCAACCCCCTGCTGCGGGAGCTCGGTTCAAAGCTGACAGTTAGCGCAATCACCGTGGAGAAGCCGCCACTGCACGAGATCTTCATCGAAACCATCCGCAAAAGAGGTGAAGATATTGAAGTGGCTTAATGTATTCAAGGTCTTTCGCTGGGAGTTTCTGAAAAATCTGAAAAGCCCGGTTTTCCTGGTGACAACCCTGATGATGCCATTAATCATGCTCTTGGCGGCCGGGATCAGCTATTATTCCAGCGTCAGCGTCTCCAAAGAAGAGCAACAAGTTGCAATCATCGATGAAACCGGGGAGTTCTTTCCCTACCTGGAATCTAAACTAGCTACCTCCCCGGTAAAAGTAACCCTGCATGAGCCCGCACAGCGGGAGCAACTGGCCAAACAAGTTGAAGAGAGAGAGCTGAACGGCTACCTAATTATTACCGCAGAGAACGTGCAAAGCGGGATGATCGATTACTTCGTCCGCGATGCCAAAGAGATGAACTCGATGGCCCTCGATGAGGCGGTCACGGCAGCGCTAACCCGTTACCGGATGGAGAAGACTGGCCTGACCGCGCAGGAGATCGACCTGGTCACTGCACCGGTAGTTCTTCATCCGCGCAGCGTAAGCGGTGAAGAGGTCTCTGTAGCTGCGGCTATTGCCCCATTCTTTTTTAGCATGGTCTTGGTTATCGCCGTAATGATCTCGGGACAGGTGCTCATGTATGGAGTGCTCAAGGAGAAGCGCAACCGCATCGTCGAGATACTGCTCTCATCGGTAAGCGCGCTCGATCTGCTGCTCGGTAAAATTCTCGGCTTCGGCCTTCTCGGCCTGCTACAGATCGGGATCTGGATGATAGCAGGGCTGGGCGTGGCCAGCCGCTTTCTCGACCTGAGACAGCTGGGGATAAGCCCGGCAGAGCTCTTTCCGATGGTGCTCTTCTTTGTTGGCGGCTACGTCATGTTCGCCGCCCTTTTTGCAGCCATGGGAGCAACGATGAAAGATGCCGAAGGGGGCAGCCAGACGCAGGGGATGGTCTTACTCATCCCCATGATCCCTATGTTCGCCTCGGGGTCGATTTTACTCTCTCCCAATGCAACATGGGTGCGCGTTTTCAGCTATATCCCAATCTTTACCCCGACGACCATGCTGATGCGCATCGCCGCCACCACCCTGCCCTGGTGGGAAATAGCCGCCACCTTCGCCGTTTTGATGCTCGGGGTAGCTTTCTTTATCTACCTCGGCGCACGCATCTTCAGCCGCGGCCTACTGCAATTCGAGCGGACGATCTCCTTTAAAGAGATCGGGAAAATGATGCGCAAAAATTATTAAACGTAACGTCGGAGGTGACAGGAGAAACGTCCCCCTGTCACCTCAGGGCACCGGCGCTGCATCTAAGTTTTTTCCTTGGTTCTTTTCTTGCGTAAAACTGACCTACATTTTCCTGTTAACAGCAATACCTTTCTGCGAGTGTAAAGGACGCAGATAGGCTCCCCAGTAAGTTGTTGCCACAAACCCGGCCCCACCGATGATATTACCGATGGTCACGGGAATGAGGTTATTCAAGAAGAAACCCTTCATGGTCAGCCCCTGGATGATAGCAGGATCAAGCAAGCCGAGCAGGGCTTCTTGATTTGCCAGCACCAGGCCCATGGGGATAAAATACATGTTGGCGATACTGTGCTCAAACCCGGCGGCAACAAATGCGGCAATGGGGATCATAATGGCTAGAATCTTACCGATGATATCCCGGCTGGCATTGGAGAGCCAGACCGCCAGGCAGACCAGCCAGTTACAGAAGATCCCTCTAAAAAGAGCTTCTACCCAGGGGAGAGATGCTTTGGCCGCGGCGACATTCACCGCACGGGCGCCGATAGCTCCGCCGTTGGCCTTCCAGATTCCCGAGTAGTAAAAAAGGAAGACTACCAAAAGAGAGCCGACAAAGTTAAACAGATAGACCCAAAACCAGTTGCTGAGAAGCTGTTTCCCGGTAACCTTCTTCTCTAAATACCCGGTCATGACCATGCAGTTCCCGGTAAAGAGCTCTGCGCCACCGATGATAACCAGGATCAGACCAAGGGAGAAAGAGATCCCCCCAACCATACGGGTCAAGCCGTCTCCGACGAAAGCCGCCAGGTCGTTGGTAATGATCGTGAACATAATCGCGCCAAGAGCAATGTAGGCGCCGGCAAGGATGGCCAGCGGGATCAAAGATTTCATGTTGATCGCACATTTGTTCTCGGCCACTGTAATCATTGATTTGGCTATCTCTGCCGGAGGGCTGAACGAGGCTACCGGAGTAGTCGCCGGTTTGGACGCTGGGGTCGCCCCCACTTCGATGTTTAGCTCCATGCTGCCGAGACACTCCTTTCTTTTAGACTCGGTGCACCCGATTTTTAGCAGAAAATCGGGGTTGACCGAGCGGTTGAAAGCAGCCAGCTCGCAGTAGGAAACCGGGCCTGACACCGAATCGTACTCCTTCCAAAATTGACACTTGTTGGCCATAGTATAAAACCTCCTTCACTAATTTGTTTTTCTCTTTTTACCTGTTTAGCAGCGCAAAGCCTGTGCCCAGTAACTTTTAGTATGAAAAATAAAGATCCCCTTTTAAGCCGAGGATGCTTAAATTTGCATGGAACAGTCACCGGCATCTGTATTAATTTTTAATCTTCTCCAACTAATCTTATAATCTCTAATCTTCTTCAACTCTTTTATTTATCCTGCTTAAAAGTATAAAAAGTTTCTACAAGCAAATGCTTAATGGCAGGAGGTGATCAATTGATGGTTCAGTTAACCCAAAAAGAGCGGCTTCTCCTGGAGGACCAGAAGGCGCATGAAGAGCTCTGCATCCTGAAGTACAGATCATATGCAGAGCAGGCTAAGGACGCGCAGCTACAGCAACTCTTTACTTCCTATGCCGGGCAGGAGCAACAGCACCTGGACACGATCAACCAGGTTTTAGCAGGGCAGCAGCCGGCTATGAGCCCGGGGCAGCAGCAACAAGAACAGCAAGGACAGCCAGCCCCGGGAGGTTCACTTGGAAAACCGCTTACAGCAGATGCGCAAAACGACACGGCGCTATGCCAGGATATGCTCTCCACTGAAAAATATATCTCGGCCACCTACAATACCGCCATCTTCGAGATGACCGATGCAAACATTCGACAGGCGCTTAACCATATCCAGAAAGAAGAGCAACAGCACGGTGAAGGGATCTTCAACTACATGCAGAGTAAAGGGTACTACCAACCGAAGTAAGAACCGGTACCATTTGTTACAATAAACGATATAAAACGGGGCACCCCCAGCCGGTGGCCCCGTTTTCATTTTTGCTTTAACTCCCGGACAGCAGCTGCTCTACCAGGTTGAGTATAGAAAAATGGCCGCCGGTCAATGCCGCCATCTGCGTCTCGCGGCCAAAGATGCAATCTCGGATCTCGGGAGCGGTTAAGGATTCGCCAGCCAACCGGTTCACCTGCTCGCGCAGTCCGTGCAGGTAGGCCAGGAAGTTGCGAATCGAGCTCTTCCCTTCAGTAAAAACCCGGCCGAGCGAGGTGAAAAGAGTCATTTCTTCCGCCGGTAAGGAGAGTAAATTTTCCAACGAGGCGAGAATGCCATCAATATCTTCGTCGGCCCGAAGCATCTTTAGATTCTCTGAAACAAAGAGATCTCCGCTAAAACACCAGCCCTGCTCCGGCTCAAACAGAGAAATATGATCGGGTGAGTGGCCCGGTGTTTCAAGTACCCAAAAAGTGTAGCGGCTGGTGCTAATACGAGCGGGGACCAGCTGCACCTCTGTCGGCTCCGGATAGCCCCAGACCATCTCCTGGTACTCGCGCAGCGGCAGACGGCTGTTGATCAGAGGCAGAGCCAGCGAGTGGGCATAGATTTTCAGGCCCAGTTCCTGCTGGATGAAAGAATTTGCACCAACATGATCTTCATGATGATGCGTATTTACTACCTGCCTTACTTCTTGCTCCCTAAGAAATTCACCCAGCTCGTCCACGGTATAGGCACAGCCAGTATCAATGAGCAGGCCGTCCACCAGATAGGCAGAAGTCCAGTACAGCACGGTCCCGTCCATCTCCCGCCCCATCATGATCTGGGAAACTTCACCAAGGGGGTTCACCTTTAACACACCAGTTCCTCCTTTGTTGTTAAAACAGCTCTTTTTGGACCAGGGGCAAGTCCCGCATGGTTACGATCCCAAGAAGAGGCTCGGCTAGGCTGCCGGAGGAGGTAATCAGGATCGCATCCAGCCTTCTGCCCTGCTGGTAATAGCGGTAAAAAAGATCTTGGACTTCAAACAAGGTGGCTACTGCGCTGATAAACCTAAAATTATCGTCATGCTCTGTATATTTCAAAACCTCTTTTACCGCGGTCTCTTCTGAGAAAACCTTCTTTTCAAAACATTTTCCTAACCAGCGGGTAATTGTATTGGTGGTTAGAAGCGCCACCGTAATGCCCTTTTCGGCAACCGGCAACTGGGAAAGCGAATAGTGGTATAAAAGCTTGACCGCTTTGTCAATCGGATCTTGAACATCGACTGTCAGGACATTCTTTTTAAATAGCGGCAGCACCCGGGGCGGCTCCACCAGGTGTGTGGCAATCCGCTCGATTGCAGCCACAGCCTCGTCATCCGGCTCAGCAATGACCCGCCCATCGGTGCGGTTATGGACGATGGCATTTCGCAGCTCACCAAATTCCAATAGGTCAACCTTGTACTGCCTCACCAGCGGCTCGCTCTTGCAAGCACATCTGACCAGTTCAAAAAACTTTAAATACCGATCCGGAGCCACTATTTTTCGTAAACTCTGCTCGATCTGAGCGTAGGCATTAAGAAAACGGTCGGCGTTGCTTATCAACTTGTTCATCTCAGTAATATCTTAGTGTTTATCATTATTTATGTGACTATTTCGACAGAACCTAATTTAATCCTTCCCCCGGCCATCCCTATTTTCCCTATTTATCCCTAATCCTTCCTGCTAGATTGTTTCTGAAACCTGCCCATTATCGCTTACGACCAGCCCCCCCTGCCGCCGCGAAGCCCTTCTTGCCAGTGCCCCCTCCCATTTCATTTTTTAACAATATAATGATTTTTAATACTTTTTAAGCAGGTATTTATTTATCTTTGGCGAAATACCAAGTTGCCAAAGCATAAACAAGGGTAAAAGTAGTGGGCCTGTTGGGAGGGTACTGTTTACAGTATAGACTGCTTTCCAGATTAAAAACCGGTGTAGAATGGGAGATGAAGTTATGGTTATTTTTAACAGCTGGCTTGGAGAGCTAAAGGATAACCGGCATAATGACAAAAACAAGGCAGCTGACATCAATGGGTTAAATGTGCCTGAAACTGTTGGCGAGGATAAGATTAAGGCGATTATCGGTTGGGGCGGGATTGTTCTAGCAGATGATACAGTAGATATTGTTGAGTCCATGCAAGCCTATTTTAAGTCTGTCAATGAGGAATCTTGCGGACGATGTACACCCTGTCGCGTAGGAACAAAAGCAATCCTTAAGATACTAACATCTATTGTTAATGGTGAAGGAGAGGAAAAGGATCTTATTTTATTATCAGAGCTTGGACGCTTGACCCAAAACGCTGCCCATTGTGAGCTGGGACGCACTGCACCTATTGCTTTACTTCAATCCCTAGAATATTTCAAAGATGATTTTTTAAAACGGATTGAGAATGGAAAAAGAACTTCTAACGGTAACCGCTACCGGTCGGTACTGGCTACCCCCTGTGTCAACGGCTGTCCTGCCCACGTCAAGATCCCTGATTATGTAGGTTTTTGTGATGAAGGAAGGTGCACCGAGGCCCTGGATGTTATTTTTGATAAAACCCCCCTGGTCGGCGTGCTTGGAAGAATCTGTGTCCACCCCTGTGAAGATAACTGCCGCCGGCAAAATCTGGATGAAGCTATCTCTATCCGGGCCGTAAAACGGTTCATCTCTGATTTCGAAAAAGAACTTGACTATACTCCGGAAGTCATACCGGAGCCGAAAAAGAATAAAAAAGTGGCTATTATCGGCTCGGGGCCGGCAGGCTTAAACGCCGCCTATCAACTTTCAAAACGCGGCTACGATGTTACTATTTTGGAAGCCCTGCCTGTTGCCGGGGGAATGTTATATGCCGGCATCCCCAGTTACCGTCTACCCCGGGATATCCTGGAGGAGGAGATCAAGGTCGTCGAGGATATGGGTGTAGAGATCAGGTTAAATACTCGCGTTGGTAAAGAGGTCCTGTTTGAAGAGCTGACCAGGGAATATGATGCCCTTTTAATAGCCTGCGGCCTTCATGAGAACACAGCTATGGGTGTTGAGGGAGAAGATGCCGGCTACGAAGGATATATGCCCGGGGTCCATTACTTGCGTAAAATGAACCTGGGCCAGCCCGTAGAAATAGGCGAAAAGGTTGCCGTAGTAGGCGGAGGCAACGTGGCGATGGACTGTGCCCGTTCCGCACTTCGCTTGGGGGCAAAAGAAGTAACCTTAGTCTATCGCCGTTCGCGGGGGGAAATGCCTGCCAACATAAGCGAGATTGAAGCGGCAGAGGCAGAAGCAATTAAATTTCAATTTTTAACAAACCCCTCTAAAATAATCGCCGAAAATGGCAAGGTAACCGGGCTGGAATGCCTCCGTATGGAGCTGGGCGAGCCTGATGAAAGCGGACGTCGCCGTCCTATCCCAATCCAGGGCTCAGAATTTATCCTGCCGGTGGACACGGTTATCCCGGCGATAGGGCAAAAAGGTGATTTCGCTTTTCTCCCGCAGGATGTAAAAACAAAAAATGTAATTGAAGTAGATCCGCTGGTCCTGACAACTTCAGTAAAGGGTGTTTTTGCCTGTGGAGATGCAGTTTTAGGCGCGCGTACTGTCGTTGAAGCTGTGGCCAGCGGTAATAAATCGGCCGAAGCCATTGATCGCTACTTAACTGAAGGAAAGATTCAACCAACAGAAGACGACTATCTCCAATCCATAGTCGAGGTACTAGGAGCCTATGATCCGGACGAAAGTGTCGGTGTGGTTGGAAAAAAGAGACGCGGACAAGAAACAGTATTGCCTGTCGCAGATAGAGTAGGCAACTTTAACGAGGTTGAACTCGGACTTGAAACCCCGGTAGCAATTGAAGAAGCGAAGCGTTGTCTACAGTGTCGTCGATTAGTCCTTGTGGTTACTTGAAGAAGTAGGTAAGGATTAAGTTTAAGCTATGTCTGGAGGGGTAAAAGCATGGAAAATGTAACGTTAAAAATCGATAACCAACAGGTTGAAGTTGCTGCAGGCACTACCATTCTGGAAGCGGCTAAAATGATCGGTGTAGAGATCCCTACACTTTGCTACTTGAAAGATCTTAACGAGATTGGCGCCTGTCGTCTCTGTGTTGTCGAAATAAAGGGAGCCAAGGCCCTGGAGGCTGCCTGCTTGACCGAGGTTGCTCAAGACATGGAGGTTTGGACAAATACGCCTTCTGTGCGCGAAGCACGGAGATTGAACCTGGAATTAATCATTTCCAACCATCCCCTGGAATGCCCTACCTGTATTCGTAATACAAATTGCGAGCTGCAAAAACTAGCCGGCACTTTTGGCATCAGGGAAGTGCGCTTTCCCCAGGTGAGCGTAAAACGGCCCGCCGACAGGTCGTCACCAGCCATTATCCAGGAGCCGGACAAGTGTATCCTTTGTCGCCGTTGTGTGGCAATATGCAGCAAGGTTCAGACCGTCAACGCAATGGCGGTCCATAACAAGGGCTCTGATCTTTTAGTGGCCCCGGTGTCCCAGCTACCGCTGGCTGAAACAGCCTGCGTCCAGTGCGGACAGTGCACCCTGGTCTGCCCGACAGGTGCTCTTTACGAAAATGATCAGACCGAGGAAGTTTGGGCAGCCCTGGCAGACCCCAAGAAGCATGTTGTGGTTCAGACAGCCCCGGCAACACGCGTTTCTTTAGGGGAAGAGCTGGGGATGGAACCCGGTGCCATTGTAACAGGGCAAATGGTAGCCGGGCTAAGAAGACTTGGCTTTGATAAAGTTTTTGATACTGATTTTAGCGCAGATTTGACCATCATGGAAGAAGGAAGCGAATTGATTCACCGGATTCAAACCGGCGGGACCCTGCCTATGCTTACCTCTTGCAGCCCGGGATGGATTAAATTCATCGAGCATTTCTATCCAGAGTTGCTTCCCAATCTTTCCACTTGCAAATCTCCGCAGCAGATGCTCGGAACGCTCACTAAAACCTATTACGCGGAAAAAGCAAAGATCGATCCCGCAGATATAGTTATGGTTTCGTATATGCCCTGCACAGCCAAGAAGTTTGAGGCTCAACGGGAAGAGATGACGGACAGCGGCTACCAGGATGTTGATATTGTCTTGACCACCCGCGAAGTTGGCCGCATGCTACGCCAGTCCGGGATCGACTTTAGCAGCCTGCCCGATGAAGATTATGACGACCCCTTGGGAATTTCCACCGGAGCCGGGGCTATTTTCGGAGCTACGGGGGGGGTTATGGAAGCAGCCCTGCGGACGGCTTACGAGTTGATTACCGAAGAGGAGCTTGCAGATATTAATTTTACCGCGGTCAGGGGGCTGGACGGGGTTAAAGAGGCCACTGTAGAGGTAGGAGAGCTGACGGTAAAAGTAGCGGTAGCTCACAGTCTTGGCTATGCCCGTGAATTGCTGGATGCAGTTAAAAGAGGCGCTGTCGACTACCACTTTATCGAAATCATGTGCTGTCCCGGCGGCTGTATCGGCGGCGGCGGCCAGCCTATCCCCACCAACCTGGAGATCAGGGGAAAGCGGATCGCGGCAATCTATACAGCTGACGAGCGCATGAGCCTGCGTAAATCACATCTGAACCCGGCTATCGAGGAACTGTATAAGGATTTCTTAAAAGAGCCTCTCGGGCAGAAATCTCATAATCTTCTGCATACGCATTATACGCCCCGGGAGAAACCGGAACCGGTAAAAGTGCCCGTTGCTAAAAAAGTATTGCCATAGAAAGGGGAACGGGTATTGTCTATTTTACTGACCTGTTGAGCAAAGCTTAGCAGGAAGGTGTTGAAAAACGACTACTTTTTCCTGAAATCAGGAGAGCTCTTCTCTGCGGCGAGGGAAAAGATAAAGCCTGCTTTTCTTTACCGGGGAAAGCAGGACTTTTCATTTTAAGGAGAGATATGGTGGAAGCACGAATCGGCTTGGTTGGTATTTTAGTACAAAATCGCAACAAACCGGTCGTAGACCGGATCAATAATATTTTAAATGAATATTCCGAGGTTATTGTCGGACGCATGGGGATACCGTACCGCGAAAAGGACGTCGCCGTTATCTCTTTAATTGTTGATGGAAACACGGACGATATCGGGGCCCTGACCGGAAAACTAGGTCATATTCCCGCTGTAAAGGTAAAGACTGCCTTTATAAAAAAGTAAACTTGAAAGGTTGTTTGGCCGGTTCATACCGGGGTCGGTTACCGGGTAAATTTAAAATATAACCAGAAAGGGGTCGGTCTTTTTGAAGCGCAGGCATCTTGTGGGGGTAGTCCTTTGTTTAATGCTTCTCCTTCTACCGGGATGTGGGGAAAAAGCAGAAGAACCCGGCGAAATTAATATCGGCGTAATGCGTGGGCCAACCGGAATGGGTATTGTTCATTTAATGGAAGAAGATGCTTATAATATCGAAGTGGTTGGAAGCCCTGATGATCTAATCGGCAAAATTATAAACGGAGAAATAGATCTAGCAGCGGTGCCTCCTAATCTTGCCGCCATTCTTTACCAACGGACCGAGCAAAATATAGAATTGCTTGCCATCAACACCCTCGGCGTGCTCTATATTCTAGAAGATGGCGAAGAGATCAATTCTATTACCGACCTGGCCGGAAGGACATTATACGCCAGCGGTAAAGGTGTTATTCCGGAATATGTGATCCTCTACTTGTTAAAGGCACATGGCCTGGAAGCCGGCCGGGACGTAATTCTTGATTTTAGCACACAGCATGCCGACCTGGCTGCAACAACAGCTGCCGGTCAACACGATCTTGCTTTACTACCTCAACCTCATGTCACCAGCGTATTAATGCAAAATCAAGATTTTAGAATTGCCCTTGATATAACCGAGGAATGGAAAAATGTTACCGGCAGCGAACTGCCCATGGGAGTCATTATTGCCCAAAAAGAATTTATCGACAACTATGAAAGCTCGCTGCTGACTTTCCTGGAGAAGTATGAGCAATCGATTCAACTTGTTAATGAAAACGTAGCAGAATCGGCTGCCTTAATTGCCAAGCACGACATTTTGCCCAATCCTGAAGTCGCCGCAGAGGCCATCCCTTTATGTAACATAGTGTACATCGATACTGAAAAGGGTAAGCCTTACCTGGAAGAGCTTTTCAGCATACTCTATGAATTTAACCCCGATTCTATCGGAGGGAAGATACCAGATGATAAGTTCTACTACTGCCCATAAAAAAGTGATCCAAAGCATTTTAGGAATCCTTTTCTGGCTTGCTGCCTGGCAAGCCATTTATTTTATTGTCCAAAATGATATACTGGTCCCCGCACCCCTGGAAGTATTTTCACTTCTTGGAGAGCTAATACTTGTTAAGTCTTTTTGGAGCAGCATCTTTTTTACTATTTTCAGGGTTTTCGCGGGTATATTTTTAGCGGTAGTTTTAGGGACGGTGCTGGGCATAAGTTCAGGATTAAATCGTTTTCTCTATGAACTTATCGCGCCCCTGGTCGTAGCTGTTAAATCCACCCCGATTATGTCTTTTATCATTGTCGCCTTAGTCTGGTTCGGTTCCGGTAATGTCCCCATCTTTATCTGCTTTTTAATTGCTTTTCCGATAATCTGGACGAATATTTGGGAAGGCATCAATAATGTCGATATAAAACTGCTGGAGATGGCGAAGGTGTTTCAAGTAAGCAGGTTTAAAATTTTAACCAGTATCTACCTTCCTCAAATCAAACCTTATTTTATTTCCGGATTTTTAACCATCATCGGGTTGGGATGGAAGGCAACTGTAACGGCCGAGGTTATCAGTCATCCTGTGCATGCCATCGGAAGCGGCCTGTATAATGCCCGGGTTTCGATAAACACCGTTGCACTTTTTGCCTGGACCCTGGCCATTATTGGAATCAGCCTCCTGATAGAAAAGACGCTTATCTACCTGCTTGAAAAATCGCAAGGATCGCAAGGGAGGAAGATAGATAATGCCGGTTAAGATTGTAAACTTAAGTAAATCATATAACGGTTTACAGGTCATCAGAAATTTTAACTTTACCTTTGAAGAAGGTAAAATCTATTGCCTGTTTGGACCTTCGGGGTGCGGTAAAACAACCCTTTTACATATTGTTGCTGGAATTCTCCCCTTTGACAGCGGGTTCATGGTCGGACTGGAAAACAGAAGAATTGCAGTTGTTTTCCAAGAAGATAGGTTGCTCCCCTGGCTTACGGCTGCTGATAATATTAAATTTGTAACAGGTACCCAGGATTCAGCTGTTGAAAAGTATTTAAAGGCGGTCGGCCTGGAGGAATTTAAAAATTATTTTCCTGATCAGTTGAGCGGCGGCATGAAAAGAAGAGTCGCTATCGCCAGAGCGCTGGCTTTTAAGGGCCAGTTACTGCTCATGGATGAACCCTTTAAAGGAATTGACGAAAAACTAAAAAGGAAGATCATGAATACAATTTTAGCTGATAAAAACAGCCGGCAAATTGTAATCTTTGCCACACATAACAGGGGTGAAGCCAGGTACATGGCCGATGAAATATTAAACTTTAATATAAATTCCTTGTTTAGATAAAAACGGTACTCATCTATTCTCGGTAAAGAGGAACCTGCCGAAAACCATGGTGGTAAAAGAAAGGTTGCAGCACGTTGATAATCGCAGCTTTGGCGGCCTCATTAAGAAGCCGCGAGCGGTTTCGTACAAGAAAGCTCTAGGGTATAATGTAGCCAAGGAGGAAAAGAATAAATAATGATTCCAATTAGGGATACCGCTCCACGCTACCGCTTCCCGATAATAAACATTGGCCTGATCTTCCTAAATGTCTACATCTTTATTCAACAGCTGACGCTACCGCCGGAGCAGCTTTACTGTTTTATCTATACATACGGCACCGTCCCTGCAAACCTGACCGGCAGCCTTCTCAGTATCCTGGATCCTGGCTTCTCTTTTTCAACCTTTTTGGCAGCCGCCGTCCCGCTGGTCACCGCCAACTTTTTACACGGCGGCTGGCTTCACCTTATCGGTAATATGCTCTATCTCTGGATTTTCGGAGACAATATCGAGGGTACGCTCGGCCACCTGAAATACCTGCTGCTCTACCTCTTCATGGGCGTGGCCAGCCAGCTTTTTCATATCTTCAGCGACCCCTTCTCCACAACTCCCCTCGTCGGCGCCAGCGGCGCCATCGCCGGGGTCTTAGGCGCTTACTTTATTCTCTTTCCCTACGCTCGCATCCTCACCCTGGTGCCGATAGGGTTTTTTATCACCTTTGTCCAGATGCCGGCGGTGATCTTTCTGGGTTTTTGGTTCATTCTACAACTTTTAAACACCTGGATGCAGGGTGCGGCCATAGGGGTCCAGGCGGTAGCCTGGTGGGCCCATATCGGTGGATTTATCGTCGGCCTCGCGATCGGGGTCTTGGCTAAAAAAAGGCTTGTGACAAAATACCGTTATTAATACTGTTTAAAGCAGCTAGACCACCAGCACGGGGGTAAAGTCAACCCCGTCGGAGGCAACAAAACGGTAGGTCACGCCGCCGCGGGTGCCTTGAAAAAGCTTCTCCCGGCCTTCGTCGTGGACATGGCCGAAAACACAGTGCTTAACCCCGTAACGCTCCAGCAATTCGGTAAAACCGCTGGAGTCGCCCTGGCGGTTGAAAGGCGGATAATGCAAGGCGGCAATAATGCGCTTCTGCCCTGCTTTAAGGGCACTGTCCAGTGAAAGCTTTAGCCGCCCAAGCTCGCGCCGATAGATCTTCTCATCGTGCTCTTCGTCAAAACCATCCTCTCCGGGACAGAGCCACCCCCTGGTACCGCAGACGGCCCAGCCCTCAAAGATAAAATGATCGTTTTGCAGGGCGACAAGGCCGGGCGGCAGGGCCGCGCGCACCTTGCTAATGGAAGACCACCAGTAATCGTGGTTTCCGCGCACGAGAAGCTTGCGTCCCGGCAGCGCGGCCACCCAGCCAAGATCGGCCAGGGCTTCGGGTAGCTGCATCGCCCAGGAGATATCACCGGCCACGATTACCAGGTCGTCTTCGTCGACATTACAGCACCAGTTTGCCGCAATTTTTTCTGCATGATTCTCCCATGCATTTCCAAAAATATCCATGGGCTTGGATTGATCATGAGAAAGATGTAGATCAGCGATAGCCCAGATAGCCATAGATATGCTCACCTCGCTACAGGTTAACGTTTCTATCTTACTATGAATCTCCATGTTTGACAAAAATAAATTAGGTTTTTTAAAAACTTTTAGTTTGCAATTTTTCAATAAAATGATATAATGTCAGCATATATATAAGAAGATGATACTTTAAAACTTTTACCGGGAGGGTTTATCGTGACTAAGTCGGCTAAGCCAGCTTCAACTAAACGCAAACGACCACGGCGTTATCTGCGTAGCCGGATCACGCGCAACTTGATACTAGAGACAGCCCAGGAAGTTTTCTTAAGCGACGGTTATTCTAAAACCACGATCGCCAAGATTAGCGAAATGGCTAATGTAGGCTACGGGACCGTCTACAGCCATTTCAAGGGAAAAGATGACATTCTCAGCAAGGTGATAGATAATGTCCTCGAAGACTTTTACGCTCTGCTGAATATCGAGTTTGCCCCCACCACCGTGGAGGAAGCAAAAAAGATCTTCCACAACATCATGCTAACCGCCTTCAAACTGTCCGAGCAGCACCGCCCCATCATGAAGGTCTACCAGCAGGCGTTAGGACAATCCGAAACGATTGCCGAACACTGGCAGGGGGTCAAAGACTACTTTACCAAGAATGCCAAGATGTCGATCATCTATGCACAGAAAAAAGGATTAGCCAAACAGTTTGACCCGCTTATCGGTTCTAAGGCCTACATATTACTGGTCGACCGCTTTATCTGGGAAGTGGTCAACGAGCGGGAGAAGGACGTGGAGCACCTAAGCGACGTCCTCACCGACATGGTCTTCCAGGGATTCTTTAACTAGCCGGATCGGAAGTAAAAAAAAAGAGATCACTTGCGAATTTACACAGCGGGTTAAACCGGTGATGCCGGTTAGCCCGCTGTCTGGATGACCCGTTTTTCGGTAACCAGCCAATCCATGCGCCGATCCCAAGGCTCAACCGGAACCTGGCGGACAATCTGCAGCTCAAAAGCCAGGGCTACCAGGGGCACGCCGGGGCGGAGCCGCTCAAAGAAGCGATCGTAATAACCGCCCCCGTAACCGAGCCGGTTGCCCTGCAGATCGAAAGCTACCCCTGGAACGATTAGCAGGTCGATATGCTCAGGATTAACCGGGCGCAACGCTTCAGGCCGGGGTTCGGGAATATCGTAGGCCCCGGGGGCAAGGTCCTTTTCGAAATCAAGCAGCTGTGAAGGAACCAGTTTACGCTCTTCGGGCAGCGACTTGGGGACAAGTACCCGGTTACCCCGGGCAAGGTTATCTTCAACCATCTCGCGGGTCTCTACTTCGCTGCGAAAAGAAAGAAAAAACATGATCGTCTGGCTTTCCTCTTTCTGATAGAAGGGCAGCCGGGCGAGTTGCTGGGCGATATCCCTGCTTTTGGCTAAAATCTCTTCTGCAGTAAGGCTGTCCCTTCGGGCAAAAATCTCTTTGCGCAGGGCGCGTTTAGACATTGGTTTCTCCTTTACCGGTTTTTTTAAATTTTTACTTAGTCTTTCCCGTCTTCGCTCTCTTCTTTTCCTGGTTGGTCGAGCTGCACCAGCCGGTAGCGACGGCTGCCGAGCCCCATTTTTTCAGCATAGGCCAGCTTAACCCGGTAGTCGGCTTTTGGATAAAGCGTCAGAAATTTATCGTCGCCGCGTTCATAAGCATCCGGCAATGCCGAACCGGCGATCCCGGGCCGGGCATTGATCAGATCTACCGCCGCCTGGTCTGCCGCCACCGGATCTGTCGAAGCAAGGAGGCCAATATCGGGAACTATCGGCAGATCGCTCCAGCTGTTGCAATCGCAGTCGGGGATCACATCGAGCAGAAAATTGAAAAAGACGGCGGCGCCTCTCTTGCCCTGCATCGTACCGCAGGCAAATTCAACCATGCGCTCAGATAGCTCGGGTAAAGCAGTGCGCCACTGTACCTTCACCGCTCCGTGCCTGCATGAAACAACGCATTCGCCGCAACCGGTACACTTTTCAGGATTAATCCGGGCCACCCCATCTTGATCATCAGCCAGCACGATCGCTTCCGAAGCACACCACCGTATACAGTTCCCGCAACGACGACATTTTTCAGAATTGATCACCGGTTTAACTGCCGAATGCATCTTCTGCTTGCCGGTACGGCTGCTGCAGCCCATGCTTAAGTTTTTAATCGCTCCTCCGAATCCGGTCATCATATGGCCCTTCACATGAGAGAGGACTATCAAAAGATCTGCCTCCACCACCGCCGCACCGATCTGAACGCTGTTAAAATGCTTCCCCTCGATCGCGACATTGTAGTAGCCATGGCCACGCAGCCCGTCCAGGATCAAGAGCGGTGCCCCCACGGTGGCATAGCTGAAACCGTGCTGCAACGCTGTCTCGAGATGATCCACCGCATTGGTGCGCCCCCCGGTGTAAAGGGTGTTACTGTCGCATAAAAAAGGCTTGCCGCCCGCCTCCTTAACCTTCTCCACAATCCGGCGCACCAGGACCGGGTTTAAAAAAGCAGTGCCGCCTCTCTCGCCAAAGTGAAGCTTAATCGCCACCAGGCTGTGCGGGCGGATTAGCTTGGCTACGCCGACCCGGTCAAAAAGAAGATCCACCTTTTTCACCAGGCTCTCACGGTGAGATTGGGCCCGGCTACCGGCAAAATAGACTTTGGGCAGAGTGATCGAGGCTCCCTCCTTAATATTGTTAATTAATAATCGTTGAGCTTTAGTAAGCCCTGGCAAAGTAGACTAACTCGGCCGCCTTTTCACCGCAGACCAGGCAGCTTTCATGCTCCAGCTGCCGGTTAAAGGGGATGCAGCGAATGGTGGCCTTGCTCTCCTCCTTTGCCTTAAGCTCGCATTCCTCACGACCGCACCACGAGGCCACGTAGAAACCGTAGTCGTGCTCCATCACCTGCAGAAACTCATCGTAGTCGGCGCCGCTACGGGTATGCTCCTGCTGATATTGCAGCGCCCGCCGGTAAAGATCTTCCTGCAGCTGATCTAAAAGCAGCGGCAGCCGGCGGGGTAGCTCGGTCCACGAGAGCGTCTCCTTATCCCCGTTGTCCCGCCGCACCACGACCACCTGCTCTTTCTGCAGATCTCGGGGGCCCAGCTCGATGCGCAGCGGGACACCTTTCATCTCCCATTCGTTAAATTTCCAGCCGGGCGAATAACCTTCGCGATCGTCGAGCTTCAGGCGAATACCGGCCTGCTGCTGTAGTATCCCGGTAAGGCGGTGAGCCGCCGCCAGCACCTCGTCTTTGGCCTTCTTAGAGAGGATCGGCACCATCACCGCCTGGAGAGGCGCGATCTGCGGCGGCAGCACCAGGCCGCGATCGTCCCCATGAACCATGATCAATGCGCCGATCAGCCGCGTGGAGACCCCCCACGAGGTCTGCCAGACATACTTCAACGTATCGTCCTGGTCCAGGTAAGTGATATCGAAAACCCTGGCAAAATGCTGCCCCAGGTTGTGCGAAGTGCCAGCTTGCAACGCCCGCCCGTCGCGCATCAACCCTTCGATGGTATAGGTACGCAGGGCCCCGGCAAATTTTTCTCGCTCCGACTTGCGGCCGGCAATCACCGGGATAGCCATCTCGGTTTCTAAAAATTCCTGGTAAAGGCCCAGTATCTTTAAAGCCTCGGCCTCGGCCTCTTCTTCGGTGCGGTGGCAGGTATGCCCCTCCTGCCACAAAAATTCAGAGGTACGCAAGAAAGGCCGGGTCACCTTCTCCCAGCGGACTACATTACACCATTGGTTGATCAGCAGAGGCAGATCACGCCATGACTGGATCCAGCGCGAATAAAAGTCGCAGATAATCGCTTCAGAGGTAGGCCGCACCACCAGCGGCTCGCTAAGCTTCTCATCGCCCCCCCGGGTGACCAGAGCCACCTCTGGAGCGAAGCCTTCAACATGCGCCGCCTCCTTCTGGAGCAACTGCTGCGGGATAAACAGGGGAAAATAGGCATTCTGGTGGCCGGTCTCCTTGATCCGCCGGTCCAGAAGCTCCTGGATCTTCTCCCAGATGGCATACCCGTAAGGACGGATCGCCATGCACCCCTTCACCGGAGCGTAATCCATCATCTCGGTCTTTAAAACCACGTCAATATACCATTGCGAATAGTCCACCGCCTGCGGAGTAATCTCTTTTACAAATTCTTTACCTTTCCCCTTCCCGGCGGAAGTACGGCTGCTCTGCTGCCCCATCAAATTTCATCCTTTCCACGTAAGAATCTCACTGCCTCATTTTAGCATAGATCGATTTTTCAGCCAACAATCGGCCACCTCCTACGGCCACCCTGTTACCTGCCCCGACCTTTTGCTTAATCTAACAACCGGCATTACCTATTCCAAAATGGTAAGGGACGGCGTATGCGCCGTCCCCACCCGTTTCTCAGATCAGGGCAACTTTCACGCTAAGCGTTCCTTTCGCCCACACCTTTCACCGCTAGCCTGGACCTTGTTAGCCCAGCTCATAAATCCATTCCCACCTTCCAACCTACCTCACCGGCATCCCCATGTAAATATCCGGCTTACCCAAGCCATTCGCATCAGGCATCACCCCGATAATCTCAAAACCGACCTTCTGATAGAAACCAAACGGATGCTCATGCAGGTTTTGGATATTTGTTAAGTGATCTAATACCCCCGGGAAAAGCTCCACCCCGCCCAGGCTGGTCATATTGGTCTCATCATCAGTGCCCAGCCAGATCGTCAGCCCCCCACGCTCTTTCACCTGCCGGGCCAGGTCTTCGACCAGCGCCCTGCCGATACCCTGGCGGCGAAACTGCTCTTTCACCACCAGCGGATGCAGCTCCCAAACATGGCCCTTATACTGCACCGCCGCACTGATCCAGCCCCACAGCTCACCGCCCGGCGTTACTGCCACCCGGCTGATCCGCCCCTCCCCCAAAGAGGCACGCACCTCTTCCATCGCGCTCTCCAGGTTAGGGTAGGATCCGGGCCAGCACTCATTAAATCCCTCGTAAAGTATCCGGGCCGCCTCTTTCAACCGCGCCTCATTTTCCGGAACCAAGCTACAGATGCGCAGCCCTGTTTTCTCTGTCGTTGAAAGCACAATTCATCCCCCCGTTAAACATAGCTACATTCATATCTTCCCTTCAGTTTTTCGAAATTAAACCCCGCTATACCCAACCTATTTTTAAAATTTTTAAAACAGATTTCATAAGCTCCCCGGCCAGCCCGGCCCCCCTCCGCACCGACCTTAGCTCCCTCTTGTTATCCTGCACAAAGCAAAGGCTTTCCTTCAAGCAGGAATAAACAGTTTAAAACAGAAATTGAATAATCGAAGGTTAAAAACAAGATAATCAAGTTAAATACTCTCTCTTTTACGCCGAAGAGATTTGCCGGTATAACTTGGCTTTATTGAGATAGAGTAAACCTTCAACCAAAAACAGGTGAGGATGAGATTCAATGAACAAGGGCGGCTTTTCATGGAAAAGGGCTGTTGGAATTACAAAAGCAAAACAAAATATTTCACGTAAGACCGGTATCCCTTTAACAAAATCAGGCCGGCAAAGAAAAATAGGCCAGGCGATGACCGGCGGTGGCTGCTTAATGATTATTTCATCTGCCACTATTCTCTTAATTATCGTTGCGGCCATTTTCCTATAGATATAACAGGCACCATGCTGTCTGTGCTCCATTTACTTATCCCCGGCTCCCCGTCGGGGCAGATCTCCTATAGTAATAAGCTACTGTTTCCTCCGGTATAAATCCCTCTTGGATCAAACTATTTAATCGATTAACCTGTGATTAAATTTAATATCTTGAGGAGGCCCACATTTTGGTAAACGGCATCCAGGTCACCGGCAGCATGGTCCAGGCCTACACCGTCTGCCCCGATGAAGACAATGTCTATCTTGCCTTAGGCCGGCTGGTTGATCAGCAATCTTACGGGCGAGAGATTATCAGCGAGAAGGACTTTCAATATCAAAGCCGCCATTGATCGGAGTTAAAAAGGGCGGCGAAGAGTGGATTTACTAGGCCCAGGAGCATTTGTAAAATTCCTAGCATTCTGGCAAGATATTCAATAATATGATATAATTTTTGCAATAGTAATAAAACACTGCACTTATTTCATGTCGAAACTTGCCGCAGCCGGGTAGATGCCAGTGTCCAATACTGCACTGCGGAGGAGAAAGTACTTTGATTAACTCACAGAAGGA